>Ga0134121_10000113_pt1 | contig 91946 bp, 53 predicted proteins | sample KB301_FD_96463 | JGI IMG/M metagenome (GOLD analysis project Ga0134121, IMG submission 96463) | Terrestrial soil microbial communities without Nitrogen fertilizer from Kellogg Biological Station, Michigan, USA - KB3-0-1 | ecosystem: Environmental > Terrestrial > Soil > Unclassified ...
AATCCGATCGAGGCGGTGCACCTGACGTCCGACAAGAACGCCGACTTCAACCCCGCTGACTCGCAGCTCTTCGTGGGTCACTGGCAGGTGACGGTGAAGCGCGGCGCGGGCGGGGCCCTCCCGGGGAGCCTGACGATCCTCGGGACCGGCGCGAACGGCGAGGACGCCAACCACAACTTCCATCTCGACGCCGGCGAGGACGGAGCGAACGGGGCGGCGAACGGGGTGCTCGACCTGCCGGGACAGGACTACGCCCTCGTGGTCTCGGGCCCGGTGGTCCTGGCCGAGGCGGCGCCCCCCGCGGGACCGGCGTCGTATCCGGCGAGCCTCATCGCCTGGGACGCGGTGCGTTACGGCTGCGCATCCAACGCCACGCTGCGGATCGTCGACGGCACTGGGGCGGCCGACCCGGCGAAGTCGAAGGCGAGCACGTCGTTCCAGGTCCTGAGCTCGACGGGGGCGGTGACGGATTCGGAGACGGGGTATTCCTTCTCCACGGGGGCGCCCTACCAGACCGTGTCGTCGTCGATCCCGGTGCGACTCGGGACGCCGCCGGTGCCGAACAACGGCCTTCTCGAGGGCGACACCGGATCGACGATCGTGGCCACCTACGCCCCGGCCGGGCAGCGCACCGTCCAGGCGCGAGCGCCGGTGAACTGCCAGCCGGACCTGGTCAATGCCTCCTTCCTCGGCGCCGACGGCCATTCCGTCGGCGACCAGGTCTCGGTCTCGGCCGGCTGCGACAACGACCCGTTCCTCGACTCGGGGGAGACGGTCGTCTACGGCGTGGCGCTGCAGAACCGATCGCGTGTCGACGATTACGACGGCGTCGTGGCGACGCTCACGCCGTCCGGGCCCGGGGCCGCGGCCGTCAGGGTTCTCGATTCGCCGCGCACCCTGGGACGTCTGCCGGGGGGCGTCGCGAACGGCGTCTTCTTCCACGTGTTCGTCGACCCGGCCACGGCCAATTCTCTGCCCGTCGCGAACCGGGTGGTCGACATGACGCTGACGCTCGATTCAACGTCGCACGGCGCCCGCCTGTCGCGGCAGTCGTACACCTTCCACCACGCCTTGAACTCGGACAAGGAAACGCTCTATTACTCCACCGATCGTCCGACCGGCGGCCGCGAGGTTCGCGATCTGAACCGCAATCTCGTCATCGACCCGCCCGACACGGTCGATCCGATCCTGGGGTTCATCGTGCCGCGCGAGGACGTGACCTTTTCGAGCCTGTTCAGCGGAACGGGGGCGCCGCCCGGACATTTCACCAACGAGCTCGGCGAGGATCTCAACCTGTCCGGGGGGCTCGAAGGGACCGAGCGCGATCTGATCCCGAACGGAGTGGCCGACCGCGGGGTGCTCGCGTCCAACGTGCCTTCGGCGGGCGACAAGGTGCCGTGGAGCTTCGACAACAACAACGGCGGGTTCAACCCCTTCCGGCACCCCGCCAGTATTCCGTCCGCCAACATCGGCGCGAACCCGATGTGGGAGTACAAGACGTCCGGCCTCTGCGGCTTTCAGACGGCCGCCGGCCCGGGCAAGTTCGGCATCTGGCACACCGGCGATGGCAACCCGGCGACTCCGGGCGGCGCCGCCACCGCCTGCGACAACTACGGCATGCCGTTCGATCCAGCGACCCCTGCGAAGGTCGAGATCGTCATGGACGTTCTCGAGTCGCCGATCATCGCCAAGGTGAACCAGAACAACGACGCGCGCGGATTCCCGTACACGGTCGAATTCCAGCGTCTGGGTCTGAACGAGAACTACCAGACGATCGACGGGTACGCGGGCGGCGGCATCATGATCGACAACGACGCCGACAGCGACAACGCCGCCAGTCTGCTCGGCGAGGTGATGGACACCTATTACACCCGCCGCAGCGGCGGCTGGCCCACGGTGGTGTTCCGCGATTCGGGCTTCTACTGGCCGGGCTACGGCATCAACCCTGTCGGCTCGAATCCCAGCCAGCGCACCTTCGGTCCGTTCACCAACCCAAACGGATCGATCATCCTCGACGGTGACGAGACCGGGTTCAGCGGCTTCACGACCAACGTCAATCCGACCAGCATCAGCCCGATCCCGACCGCCAATTCCGATTTCCTGCCGTATCCCGTTCCGGGCGAGCCGCAACCAGGCGTCTGCACCGGCGGCGCGACTCCCGGCGCAACCTGCGATCCGACGAGCGGCTCGGACCCCTGCATCCTGGGGGGCGGACTGTGCACGGCGTCGCTGAACAACGTCGCGGGTCCCGTGCGGAACTTCGACACCACCCTGATCGGATACGAGGGCGGGTTCGCCAGCACCCTGCACGGCCTCTCCGACGTCGAGAATTTCATGTTCTGGAATCCGGGCAAGGCGGGGAATCGCTGGCAGATCGGCATCGGGTTCTTCGTCATCGAGAGCGCTTCGGGGTTCACGGACTACGGCAAGACCATCGACGACGTCGTCTTCGAGTGGCGGGAGTGGCACCCGCGCGACGAAGCGGACTTTGGACACCAGCCCGCCTGCGCCCGCTACGGCGGGACCGGCCAGCCGGCAGGCGGGCAGTGCGCCACGGTGACCGTCGATCGATCCACCTTCTACGAGTGCGACGGTGCCTTCGTCGCGACGGTGTACGACGCCAAGTGCGTCGTCGTCGGCCCGGGAGCGAGCGTTACGCTCGGCGGCGCCTGCACCACCGACGCCGCCTGCGGCACGGGCGGGCAGTGCAGCGCGGCGCGTCCGTCGGTCGAGGTCGCGGTGACGACCGACAGCGACGGCGTCCCGGTCGCGGTGGGCGACGGCTCCATCATGACGCCCGGCTCGAAGCGGTTCACCCTCCCGGCGGTGGCGGGGAGCCCGGGACTCTATCGCGGCACTTTGGCGATCTCGACCCTCGCCAACGACGCGACGCACGTGTTCGTGACCCCGGCGACCGACACGCAGCTGAGCGTCTACTACTTCGACCCGCTGTGCGACGGCGACCGGGACGGTCAGGCGGGGGAGGACAGCTTCTCCAACCTCGACGGCGACGGCGTCCCGTCATCGGGCTTCGCCGGCAACTGCCACGGCGGGGCGACGGCGGGATGCAACGACAACTGCCCGCTGGCGTACAACCCGGCGCAGGCCGACGCCGACGACGACGGCATCGGCGACCTGTGCGACAACTGCCCGGGCTTCGCCAACGGCCCCCATGCCTCCGTGGTCGCCGGTGACAACCAGACCGACGGCGACAGCGACGGCGTCGGTGACATCTGCGAGTTCACCGACTACGACGGCGCGGTCGAGGGGGGCGGAGACGGCTTTCCGGACAACGCCGGCGACAACTGCCCGGGCGTGCGCAACCCGAACCAGAACGATATCGACGGCGATGGCCGGGGCGACCTGTGCGACACGATGCTTTCCTACTATCCGAACGGCACCAACGCGCTCGCCGCGGCCAGCAGGAACAACTGCAACACCGGGACCCATCATTGCGCGCTGAGCGGCGTCTGCGACTACGGCCCTGGTCACCCCACCCCCGCGTGCGATTTCAGCAACGCCGCCGGGAATCCGATCTCGGCGTTCGCTCCCTGCCCCGACATCGGGTTCGGTCCCGGCACCTGCACCCTGACGTTCACGTCGCCGCCCGCTTCGGTGGGCCGAGCCTGTAACGTGAGCGCCGACTGCTACGCCGACCTCGACCGCGACGGAGACGGTATCGTCGACGCGCTCGACAACTGCCCGCTCACGCCCAATCCGATCCAGGCCGACAGCGACGGCGACCAGATGGGCGACGCCTGCGATCCGGATTGCGCGGGGACGACCTTCTCCCGCATCTGTCGCTCGGGCGGTCAGGCGGGGACGACCACGTGCAGCGGATCGTGCGCCAATCCTTATGGCCTGATCGACTATTGCCAGTGGTACATCACCAACAGCGGCTCCTGCTCGACGGTCGACGACGACAATGACGCCGACGGCGTCGAGGACGCCGTCGATAATTGTCCGACGATCTACAACCCGCCGATGATCGCCGGCACGAAACATCAGCGCGACAGCGACGCGGACGGTTTCGGCGACGCCTGCGACCCGGCGCCATCCCTGGACGACAACCGGGATGGCATCCCGGACGACGTCGCGGCGTTCCACGCCACCCTCGCCTGCAAGGCGCTGCCCCTGGCGCGGCTGACGTTCGTGAGTGCGTCCTACCGGGATCTCGACGGGGATCACGACCAGTTCCCCGACACCGGCGAGACCGGACGCGTGGTCGTCACGCTGCGCAACGACGGCGCGGCGCTCACCGGCGCCGTCCTGACGCTGACCTCGACCGACCCGAACGTGGTCGCCATCCCGCAGAACATGGTCCCGGTGGCGAGCATCCCCGCCGGCGCCACGGTCACGGTCGGGAGCCTCGATCCGGCCGTCACGGGGTTCACGTTCACCGCCAGCGACACGCTGCAGAGCCCGCCCTACCCCGCGCCACCGGCGACCATCAGCCTGCAGCTCAGCGTGGTTGCGAACGAAGCCCTCGGCGCGGTCTCGCCGGTGACCTTCGCTCTCAACGCCGATCTCAACGTCTTCCCGGGCGCCGTGCAGGCCCCCGTCCCCGGGCCGGACGGCGTCTCCGGGACCGCGGACGACGGGACCATCGTCGAGAACTTCGACATCGACAAGAACGGCGACGGGCTGTTCACCGTGTACGACACCTTCCTCAGTCCCATCGGGCCGGGGATTTACCGTGGCTACTGCTCGACCGCCCCGACGTCGCTGTGCCGGATGAACGGCGACTGCCCGCTTGACGCGGCCTCGAATCCCGGCATCTGCTACTCGGGCTCGTACATCCACGGCTCGTACAACGCGACGACGCAGGGGTTGGTCACGGGCGTCACCTGCGGCGGCTTCGACACCGTCGCCAACAACCCCGCATGCCAGCTCGATCCCGATTTTCCGATGGACTGGCACTTCCACTGCGCGCCCGGCGGGAGCGGGTGTCCCAACAACGAGTTCATCCCCGGGACGACGACGTACAGGACCTGCATCGGAGGGAACTTCGGTTGCACCTTCGACACCCCGGCCAACGGCCAGAGAGCGCTGAGCGGTACGCAGTCGCTGCACATGGGGGCGCACTTCGACGCGACCGACTGGAGGAAGGGTGACACGACCCACTTCCGCACGCTGCAGGGGTTCCAGTCGGCACCGATCAACCTGGCGCCCTTCCCGGGCGATATCCCGGCGACCGGCGGCAGGATGACGATGAGTTTCTTCCAGATCGCGGACCTCGAGCGCTATGACGGAAACACGTGTGACCCCGGTCCCTGCCCTCCCGGCGCTCACAGGCAGTGCGACGACTGCGGCGACGTGCAGATCCAGGTCGATCAGAATCCCGACCCGGCCATCGACGCCTGGGGTTTCTGGACCAAGCTGGTGCCTTTCGAGAACGTCTACGACAGCAAAGCGGTGGCGTGGTCGACGTTTTCATCCTATTACTGTCTCTTCACGCCCACGGACACGGGCAACGCGCCCCCGAGTCCACACGGCTACCATGAGACCATCTGTTTTCCTCAGGGCGCCTGGGCGGCCTGCGGGTCGGTGTCGGGCACGACTCCCGTCTCGACGGGCGCATGCGCCGGTCCCGGCGTCGTCGATCCCACCGGCGTGGGCGTCTGGGTGCGAACCTCGTTCGACCTGAACGCCTACTTCGGCCAGCGGGTTCGAATTCGCTGGATCGCCGAGACCTGGAACTTCGGCTCGATCGCCGGTTCGTACTACGAGACCACCGGCTGGAGCGATCAAGTGGCCGACGACGGCTGGTGGCTCGATGACATCAAGGTCACCGGCGCCATCCAATCGCAGGTCAGTCCGCTGGCGGACACGGTTCCGCGCGTCGGCACGCCGCCCGCCCAGCCGTGCGACCCATCGGTCGGCGACGCCGGCACCAGCGCGGCGCTCGACGTGACCGACCTCGGCGGTCGGGCGGTGGATGGCTCGGCGTTCGTCCCGATCGCCGGGCAGATGCTGCGCATCGGGGCGTCGGGGTCGACGCTTCCCGGCGGCTGCGGCGGCGGCGTCATCGAGTACGAGATCAGGAAAAACGGCACGGTGATCCAGGACTTCAGCCCGAAGCCGTACGTCCTCGATGCGCCCGACGCGACCGCGCACTACGCCCTGCGCGTGCGCTGCAGCGCCTTCCACGCCTGCACCAGCATCGTCGGAGCGGCGCGCGACATCGGCGTCGTCACGGGGGACGGCGGCGACGTGGCGCTTGGAGCGTGGGGCAGCCCGTTCAGCCCCGCCACCGGCGTGAGCTACGACCGCGTCGCCGCGACCACGACGCTGAGATGGTGGTCGCCCGGCGCTCTCCCGTCCGACGTCTACCGCGGTCTCATCGGACCCGGCATCACGAAGGGCTCGTACGCGGCATCGTTCTGGCGCCTCGACACCACGGGCGGCGCGGGATCGCAGGCCGTCTGCCTGCGCAACGACGTCGTCGGGACACCGGAGACGGCGTCCCCCGCCGGCCCCGGCGGGACGCGCGGCACGACCGGGCCGCTCAGCCAGACAGACGATCCGAACCCGGGGACCGGCTCGGGCGTCTACTACGTCGTGGCCGCCGACGCCGCGGGGGGCGGCAGCACCAACGCCCTGGGCTGCGCCAATCCAGCGATCTGCAACATGGCAGGCTGGTGCGAGCTGGGGACGAACGCGGGCGCGCCCTGCAACGTGAACGCCGACTGCGCGGGCGGCGGCTCCTGCCTCGCCCGACAGGTGTTCTGCAGCACCAGCACAGGCCCGGCGGGCTTCGGAAGAGGATGCGGACGGTACCCGACCTGCTCGGGCGGATCGAACGCCGGCCGGCTCTGTCTCGCGGCCGGCGACTGTCCCGGGGGGACGTGCCCGGCGCTGCCGGTCAGCTCGTCGACGGCCGGCTCCATCTGCCTGAACGTTTCGGGCCAGGCGCCGCCCACGCCGGCGGGGCTGCTCACGACGCCATGCCTCCAGCCCGGCAGCCCAACGCGCGTCGTTACCCAGGCCCCGGTCGCCGGGCTCTGTCCCTAGCGAGCCCGCGCGCCGGCGCGGAGGGAGCCACAGATCAGGGCTCGAACGCCGCGCCGGCCGGGGACGGGTCCGGTCTCGCTGCGCGAGACCTCCCCTCGCCTCGCTGCGCGCCCGCCCATCGCGCCCGACGACGGCGCGACGGGGCCCGGGGCGCTCCGTCTCGGACGCCCCGGCCGGCGCGGCGCTCGAGCCGCCCTCCGGGGCGACCTCCGCGCCTGCGCGCGTGCTTGACGGGGGGGGCGGGGGCCGGTAGCATTCCTGCATTGTGAATGCGGTCATGGATCGGCGCCCTGTTCGACCTCTCCTCCCAAAGCCGCTCCGGACGGGCATTTCGGGCCTGACCGCACCCCAACCGTTGGTCAGCGCATGAGGCCGATCGATCCCGCCGAGGTCCTGCGGCACTACCGGCGCGGGCGCGGGCTCCTGTCGATCCGCAGCAAGATCGCGGTGCGCGACGAGTACATGATGAACCTGGTCTACGGCCCCGCCGTGGCCACCGCCTGCCAGGCGATCCAGGACGACCCGGCCGCGGCGCACGCCCTCACCCTGCGCGGCAACGCGGTGGCGATCGTCAGCGACGGATCGTCGGTCCTGTCGTACGGCGACGCCGGGCCGGCGGCCGCCCTGCCGGTGATGGAAGGCAAGGCGATCCTGTGCAAGGCGCTCGGGGGGCTGGACGCGTTTCCGCTCTGCCTCGACGAGCGCGACCCGCAGCGCCTCGCGCGCATCCTGCAGCGCCTGACCCCGACGTTCGGGGCCTTCGCCATCGAGGACATCGCCTCGCCGCGCTCCTTCGAGCTTCAGGAGATTCTCGAGGGGCTGAGCGACGCCGACCTGCCGATCCCGTACTTCTTCAACGACATGCAGGGGGCCTGCGCCATCGTCCTGGCGGCGCTGCGCAACTCCGTGAAGCTGGTGGAGAAGGACTTCGCGGGGCTCAAGGCGGTGATCACCGGCGCCGGAGGGGCGGGGCTGAGCGTGGCGCGCTTCCTGCGCCGCGCCGGGCTGCACGACATCACGTTGTGCGACCGGCACGGCATCGTGCACCCGGGTCGCGCCGAGGGGATGAACCGTTTCAAGGAGTCGGCGGCGCAGCTCTTCAGCCGCGGCGGGCGCTCGGGGAGCGTGGCCGACGCGTTGCGCGGCGCCGACGTGCTGGTCGGGCTGTCGGCGGCGCGCACCGTGACGCCGGAGATGATCCGATCGATGGCGCCGAAGGCGATCGTGCTGGCGCTGGCCACGCCCGAGCCGGAGATCACGCCGGAGGAGGCGCGCGAGGCGGGCGCCGCGGTGGTGCTGACCGGCGGCGCCAACTACCGGCACGGTCTCAACGTCGCGCTGGCGTTCCCCGGCGTGCTGCGCGGCGTGATGGATTCGCGCGCCTCGCGGGTCTACGACGAGATGCTGATCGCGGCGGCCGACGCCATCGCGTCGCTGGTGCCGGAGAAGGAGATCGCGCCCGACCGGATCATCCCGCGCGTCCTCGACCTGCGCGTCGGCCCGGCGGTGGCGCGCGCCGTCGCCAACGCGGCCATCGCCCTGGGTGTCGCCGCCGAGGACGTCCACCCGGACGAGGTCGGCGAGCAGGCGCGCCGCCTGGTCTATGAAGGCGACACCGCGGTGGCCGAGCCGGCGCCGCACCCCGCCGATCGCGGCGTGCCGCGCTCGTCGGGCGAGGAGGCGCTCGAGCTGCGGCGGCGCTACCGCGGCCTGCTGGCGGTGAGCGCCAAGGTGCCGCTCAAGGACGAGCTGACCCTCGGCGTCATCGCCTCGCCCGGAGTGGCCGCGCCGGTGCGCGAGATCGTCCGCGAGCCGATGAGCGTCTGGGAATACACCACCAAGGGGAACCTGGTCGCCGTGGTCACCGACGGATCGGCCGTGCTGTCGCTCGGGCGGATCGGGCCGCTCGCGGCCCTGCCGGCGATCGAGGGGAAGTGCGTCCTGTTGAAGACGCTGGCGGGGATCGAGGCGATGCCGATCGCCCTCGAGGCGCCCGAGCCGATCGAGGTGGTCGGCGTGGTGCGCGCCCTGGCGCCCTCGCTCGGCGGCGTCCTCCTCGAGGGCGTGGCGACGCAGGCCGGGTTCGAGATCGAGCGGCTCCTCCGGCAGTCGGTCGAGATCCCGGTGTTCCACGATGCCCAGCACGGCACGGCGGTCGTCGTCCTGGCGGCGCTCCTGAACGCCGCGCGCCTGACGGGACGCGACCTGGCGGACGTGAAGGTGGCGATCGCCGGGGCCGGCGCGGGCGGCGCGGCGGTGGCGCGGCTGCTGCTGGCGGCCGGTGTCGAGGACGTCGTCCTGTGCGACGCGCGCGGCGTGCTGTACGAGGGGCGGCCGGGGATGAATCCCGAGAAGCAGGAGCTGGCGCGTCTCACCAATCGCGGCGAGGTGCGCGGCACGCTCGCCGACGCCGTGCGCGGCCGGGATCTGTTCGTCGGCGTCTCCACCGGCGGGCTCCTGACCGCCGACATGGTGCGCGTCATGGCCGCCCGGGCGATCGTCTTCGCGCTCGCCGATCCGGTCCCCGAGATCGCCCCCGAGGCGGCGATCGAAGGCGGCGCCGCGATCGTCGGAACGTCGCGTGCCGATCGGCCGAACCAGCTCAGCAACATCCTGGCCTTCCCCGGCATCCTGCGCGGCGCGCTCGACGTCGCGGCGCGCGACATCGACGACGGCATGAAGATCGCCGCCGCCCACGCGCTGGCCGACCTGATCCCCGACTACGAGCTGACGCCGTCGTCGATCCTGCCGCGGCCGATCGAGTTCCAGGGGGTGCCCGAGGTCGCGGAGGCGGTCGCCCGCGCGGCGCAGAAGTCGGGTCTGGCGCGCCGCCGCGTCGACCCGCGCAGCGTTCTCGAGCGGACGCGCGACTACCTCTACGGCGGCACCGTTCTGTCCCTTCCCGAGGAATCGGCCGGCTTCGTGAAGGGACGGCCGCGATCATGAGACGCGCCGGCGCGATTCCGGCGGCCGCGGCGCTCGCTCTGGCCGCTGCGCTCGGCGCCCTACCGGCGCGCGCCGCCGACCCCGCGCCCGCCGCCGAGGCGCCGCCCGCGGCCGGGGCGCCGCCCGCGGCCCGGGTGCCGCCCGCGGCCGACTCGATCCCCGGGACCGTCTCGACCCCCGCCGAGGTGGCGCCGATCTCCGCGACACTGCGGCTGCGGATGGGGTACAAGACGGAGATCTTCGTCTATGCCTCTCCCATGTCGCCCAGGCCCGGGTCCCACGCCGTCATCTTCCTGTCGAGCTACTGGGGCTGGCGGCCGTTGCACCAGCAGACCGCGGCGCACGTCGCGGGCGCGGGGCACACCGTCGTCGGGATCGACTCCGCCGCCTACTTCGACAAGCGCCTGGACGATCTCGACTGGGGACGGGACCTCACGGCCCTGCGCGAGTTCGCCGACGAGAAGGCCGGTCTTCCGAAGACGACGCCGGTCATCCTGATGGGGCATTCGTGGGGCGCGGAGCTGATCACCTACATAGTAAATCGCGGCGGCGCGCGCAACGTGGCCGGGGCGATCCTCGTCGGCCCCACGGACGAGAGCGCCTTCATCTACAGGGTGAGCCTGCAGATGAAGCAGGTGACGTCGCCGGCCGATGAGGTGTTCCACGTCAGGGACGAGGTCCGGGTGATGGCTCCGATGCCCCTGGTCTTCATCGAGGGCGCGCTCGACACGCAGAGCCGCGCCCGGAGCCTGGCGGATCTGGCGCGCGGCCCGCACCGGTACGTGTCGATCCCCGGGGGCGACAAGCAGTTCGACGAGATCCGCGACACCTTCTTCCTGTTCCTCGATCGGTCGCTGGCCTGGATCGAGAACCCCCAGGGCGCCCTTGCCGCGCCCGCGGTGCCGGCCCCTCCCGCGCCGGGCACCGCCGCGCCAGGTCCGGCCGCGCCGTCGCCGCCGCGATGAGCGGCGCGAGCCCGTTCGCCGATCGCTTCGTTCTCGATCCGTCGATCCATTACCTCAATCATGGCTCGTTCGGCGCCTGCCCGCGCGACATCCTCGAGGCGCAGTCGGCGCTGCGCGCCGAGCTCGAGCGCCGGCCGGCCGAGTTCATGGTCAAGCGGCTGCCCGGGATGCTGGCCGAGGTGCGCGCCGAGCTCGGCCGCTTCTCCGGCGCCGACCCGGAGGGGTTCGTCTTCGTGCGCAATGCGACGAACGCGGTGAACGCGGTGGCGCGCTCCTGGGACCTCCGGCCCGGCGACGAGATCCTCACGACCAGCCATTCGTACGGCGCCTGCCGCAAGGCGCTGGAGTTCATCGCGCCGCGGCGCGGGGCCCGGCTGGTGGTCGCGTCCCTGCCGTTCCCAATCGGCGGCCCGGAGGCGATCGCCGACGCGGTGCTCGCCGCCGTGACGCCACGCACGCGCCTGGCGATGCTCGACCACGTCACCAGCCCGACCGCGATCGTCTTCCCGCTGGAGCGGCTGGTCCCGGCGCTGCGTGAGCGGGGCGTCGAATCGATCGTCGATGGCGCGCACGCCCTCGGCATGCTGCCGCTGGCGCTCGACCGTCTCGGCGCCGCCGCCTACACGGCCAACGCGCACAAGTGGCTGTGCGCCCCGAAGGGGGCGGCGATCCTGCACGTGCGCGAGGACCTGCGCCGGCGGATCCGGCCGCTGGCGATCAGCCACGGCTACGAAGGTGGCGCCGGCGACACGGACGGTGCGGGCACGGTCCGCTTCCGTGAGGAGTGGGACTGGACCGGCACCGACGATCCCACGCCGTGGCTGACGATTCCCGCCTGCCTGCGCTGGCTGGGGGCGCTCCTGCCGGGCGGCTGGCCGGCGCTCGTGGAGCGCAACCATGCGCTGGCGGTTCGCGGGCGGTCGATCCTGCTCGATGCTTTCCGGGCGGCCGAGCCTTGTCCGGAAGCGATGCTCGGCTCGACGGCGTCGGTGCCGCTGCCGGCGGCGGCGCCTGAATCACCGGTGGCGCGGCTCGGACCCGAGGCGCTGACGATCTGGGCGCGCGAGCGGGGCGTCGAGCCGGTCTTCTTCCCGTCGCCCGTGGACCCCGGCGGCAAGCTGGTGCGTATCTCCGCGCAGGTCTACAACCACGAAGAGCAGTACCGCGCCCTCGCGGCGATTCTGGTCGAAGGGCTGCGCCCGGGCTAGGACAGGCTCCTAGAGGGTGAGCACCGCCGCGCCGCGCAGCCGCCCGGCGCGCAGGTCGGCGAGCGCTTCGTTGGCCGCTTCCAGCGGGTAGGGGCGCACCTCCGTCCGCACCGGCACCCTGGGCGCCAGCGCCAGGAACTCCTCGCCGTCGCGGCGCGTGAGGTGGGCGACCGAGCGCAGGACCCGCTCTCCCCAGAGGAGCTCGTACGGGAACGACGGGATGTCGCTCATGTGGATGCCGCCGCAGACGACCGTGCCGCCGCGCGCCACCGCCCGCAGCGCCAGGGGCACGAGATCGCCGAGCGGGGCGAAGAGGATCGCGGCGTCGAGCTCCTCCGGCGGCGCTTCGGTCGACGGGCCGGCCCAGGCGGCGCCCAGCTCGAGCGCGAACCGGCGCGCCGCGTCGTCGCCCGGACGCGTGAAGGCGAAGACGCGCCAGCCCAGGTGCCGCGCCACCTGGATCACGATGTGCGCCGACGCCCCGAACCCGTACAGGCCGAGACGCTCGCCGTCGCCCGCCAGACGCAGCGATCGATAGCCGATCAGCCCGGCGCAGAGCAGCGGCGCCGCCTGCAGGTCCGGGGACCCGTCGGGGATCGCGAAACAGAAGCGCTCGTCGGCAACGACGTATTCGGCGTACCCGCCGTCGACGGTGTATCCCGTGAAGCGGGCCTCGGCGCAGAGATTCTCACGCCCCGACGCGCAATAGCGGCAGGTCCCGTCCGTCGACGCGAGCCACGGCACGCCGACCCGCGCGCCCGGAGCGAAGCGCGGCTGCGGGTCGCCTCCGCCGCGCGAACCGGCGGCCGTCTCCACGGTGCCGACGATCTGATGCCCGGGGACGAGCGGCCGCTTCGGCGCCGGCAGCTCGCCGTCCACGATGTGCAGATCGGTGCGGCAGACGGCGCAGGCGTGCACGCGCAGGAGCACTTGTCCGGGCCCGGCCTCGGGTTTCGGGATCTCGGCGGCGCGCAGCGGGTTGCGCGGCGCGTCCAGGACCATGGCGCGCATGGCCCATCGTACTACCGGCGCGTGGTGTCGCCGCCGGGTCCGCCGCCGGCGCCGACCGTCCCGGCGCCCGGACAGCCGCCCTCGCACGATCCAGGCACGCGCGGCCACGGTGCGCTCTCGGTGCCGTAGCCGGTCGCGCCCCAGGCCGTGACCTGCTCGATGAGATAGAAGTACCCCTGGCCGACCGGCGGGGCCGCGGGCGCGGTCTCGTCCACGGAGGAGCCCTGCGTGCCGCGCGCCAGCACGCGCACCGCGCCGAGGTTCAAGACGCCGTCCACGACGTGCATCGCCGAGAGGGTGCCGCTGATGACGTTGTAGCCGGTGGCCCCGTCCTGCGCCGGCCAGACGATCCGCGCCGCCGTCGAGCCCGAAGCGGCGGGGGAGAGGCGCATCAGGAGCGGCTCGGGGCCGTGCCCCTGATCGTGCGGCACGGTGACCGTCGCCAGTCCGGTCGCCTGGTTGCCCGCGGCGTCGAGGGCGCGGTAGGTCAGGGTGTAGACACGACCCGACCCCTTGCTGTCGCGCTCGGCGCGCAGCAGGACGTCGGCGTCGGCCGATCCCGGATCGACATCCTGCACGTCGTTCGCCGTCGCGCCGTCGCCGTTCCCGGCCGCGTCGTCCGCCTCGCTGCTGGTCACGGAGACGAGCAGCGTCCGCACCGACGGGTCGCAGCGGTCCTGCGCCGCGAGACGCAGATGCACCGGCACCATCTCGTGGGTCGGCGGCCACAGGATGGCGGGCTCGGAGTAGACCGTCAGCGACGGCGGCTGCGTGTCGGCGACGGTCACCGGCGTCATCGCCGTGCCGCTCGCGCCGGCGCGATCGGTGACCTTCAAGGTCATCGCGTGCTCGCCCAGCGGCAGGGTCACGGCGAGAGTCGGGCCGCTCCCCAGGAGCCGCTCGCCCGGCGTTCCATAGTTCTCGTACCAGGCATAGGAGGCGATGTCGTCGTTGGTGCCGGGCGTCGAATCGGGATCGCTCGACGCCGATCCATTCAGGCCGACCAGGGCGCCGTCGGGGCCGGTGCACTCGACGCTCCCGCCGCCGCTGAACGCCGCGGTCGGCGGCTCGTTGAGCGCCCGGCCGGTCCCGGAGAGCGCCACCTGCGCGTGCGGCTGGTCGGGGTCGTTACTGGTGACGCCGAGCGTGGCGGGAATCGACCCGGATCGGGTCGGGCGGAAGGTGATCGTCACGTCGCGGGTCTCGCCCACCGGCAGATCGAACGGCGTCGCGCCGGTGGTGTAGTCCGGGTCGCTGAGGGTCAACGCGGTCACGTGCAGCAGGTCGGTGCCGTTGTTGCCGAGGGTCACGCTGCGGGTCGCGGCGTCCCCCAGGAGCTGCGTTCCGAAATCCAGGCTGGAGGCGGACAGCTCGATGTCGGGGACCCCCGTGACGTGCAGGCGGACCGGGACGCGCACCTGGGTCGCGAACGGATCGCTGCTCTGCACCACGAGGTCGGTCGCGTAGTCGCCCCCCAGCAGGTAATGGGCATCCACCTCGACCTTGACGTCGGCCGACGATCCGGGGGCGACGTTCCCCTCCACGGGCGCCACGTGCACCCACTCCACCCCCGCGGCCATGCCGAACGGGATCATGTTCATGAGGATGGTGCCCGCGTCCTGCCCGACGGCGAAGCTGTACTCGAAGGTCTGGCAGCCGGTCACCACGAGCCCGGCGCCGAACCGGTAGACCACGAGATCGACGTTCCCGGCCTCGTCGCTCGCGAGGGCCTCGGCGTTCTGCGGAATCTCCGTGAAGTAGGCGTGGCTCACGTAGAGCCCGTAGAACGGATCGGGGACTCCATGCATCAGCGGGTGCGCGGGCGCGAGCACGCGATTGCCGGTGGCGATGGAGAGATGGATGTGCATCCCGCCGGGCAGCGTGACCTGCGAGGCGTCGCCGTCCAGGGATCCCCAGCCCGCGGCGTGGAACTCGAGGACACCGCCGGCGGTCACGAAGGAGTCGATCTGCGCCGACTGGGCCGCCAGACGCAGGTAGAAGTCGGACGACTGGTCGCTCGGCACCAGGACCAGGTGGTACGGATGCAGATCCACGAACGGGAGATCGCTGGAGCCCACGACGTCGTACGGGATGCCCAGCGCCGTCAGGATGGCTTCGTTCGACGTGGTGCCCCAGGGATACGAGTCCTCGATGATCAGAACGCCCGTGCCGGCGGTGATGGTCCGCGCCGGGGCGCCGGCCGCGCTCCCGCGCGCGGCGTCGGTCGACGTGGCGCCGAGCTCCACCGCGGCGCCGAGCCCCGTCGCGTCCGGGAGGGCCGTGGCCGCGACGCTGGCGGCGGCCGCGACCGCGGACGCGGCGCGCGCGTCCAGCCCGGCCGGGGCCTGCTGGCTGATCGAGAAGGCGAGATCGCTGCCGCCCGCGTTGCGGATCGTCACGGTCCGTGACACCGACGCGCCGACCGGCAGCGATTCGTTCAAGGACCCGGGGGAGATCGCGATCACGGGCGGGACGACGGCCTGGCCCTGCAGCGCCACGTGCGTGGCAGGGCTGTCCGGATCGTCGCTCGGGATCGTCAGGACGCCCGAAGAGCTCCCCGGCCGGCTGGCGCCGTAGGTCACCGTGAGCAATCGCTCCGCGCCGGGATCGAGATCGAACGCCGCCACGTCCGTCGCGAACTCGGGCTCGTCGATCGACGGCGCGCCGACGTGGAGCGGCAGGACGCCGACGTTGCGCACCCTCAGTATCCGCTCGGTGGCGAGCCCGACGAACTGCGATCCGAAATCGAGCCCGCCCGGCGAGGCCGAAAGGTCCGGCGCGGCGACGACGGTCATCGTCGCCGGCACGGTCAGCTCGGGTGTCCGCGGGTCGTTCGAGTCGAAAAGGATGTCGGCGCGGTAGGTCCCGCCCGCCAGGGACGCGGCATCGAACTGCACTTGAAGACCGATCGAGCCCGCCGGCGCCACCACCCCCGTGTCGGGGGCGACGGCGACGAACGGCAAGGTGGTCCGCAGCCGGGCGAAGCGGACGCCGTTCTGGCCCTCGATGAAATAGATGGCGCTCGGCGCGTCGGGCATCCAGGCGAGGCCGCCGTCGTCCACGTTGAAGAACGGAATGGTGGTGACCTTCCAGGAATCGTCCCGGATCGAGTAGCGGAAGAGGTTCGCCTCGCCGTAGTTGCCGTAGGCGACGTACTCGCGCGCCACCGGGTCGATGGTCGCCCCGAGGACCGCGCCTCTCGGGATCGACGGCAGCTGCTGCCAGACGTTGGAGGCGATGAGGAAGCGCGCGAACTGGGAGCCGCCGTTTCCGGCGTGTCCGTAGACCGCGCCGTCGAAGACCCGCAGCCCGCCCCACGGCTGGAACGGGAACGGAGGCGGCGGCAGCACGACCTTGGTGCCGGTCGCGACGTCGTAGCGCACGAAGCCGAGCCCGCCCGCGAGGTAGAGCGATCCGGTGTCGTCGCTGGCGATGTTCCCGGTCACGTCCCCCAGCGGATTCGCGATGTTGGTCCAGCTGTCGGTCGCGATGTCGTAGACGCCCAGGTTGTAGGGATTGACCGTGTAGGCGGTGTAGACCTTGCCCCCCAGAAGCGCCGCCCCGCCGTCGTTCCCCGAGTTGAAAGGGCACGAGGCCAGCGGCTCCCAGTTGTTGGTCGCCACCCGGTAGCGATAAAAGTTCCTGCCGCCGTCCGCTTGCGCATAGATCAACCCCGCGGCACGGTCCTCGACCACGCAGGTGAGCGGCTCCGGGCTGACGGCGAGGGCGTCGAAGCCGCCCGTCCCCGCGGTACCCGGCATCCCTGATGCGCCGGGCATCGCCGCGGCGCCCAACGTCGCCGCCGCCGCCGTCGCTTCGAAGCCGCCGGCGGCGCCGGGCTCGCTCACCTGCGACGTGAACTCGAGGGGGCTGCCTCCACTGTTGCGCAGCGTCAGCGTCACGGCCTGGCGGCCGCCCGTGAACAGCGTCGCCGCGACCGCCGCGGGCTCGGCGGCGACGATCGGGGGAGGCAGGCCGGTGCCGGTCAGGGCGACTGTGGCCGAAGGCGTGTCGGGATCGTCGCTCACGATCGTCAGCGTCGCCGAGCCCGACCCGGCGCGGGTCGGGAAGAAGCTCACCTCGACGTCGCGCTGCTGCTGCACGCCCAGAACGAACCCCTCCGGCTCGGCCGAGAAATCGGCGCCGCTCACCGCCAGGTGATCCACGTGCAGCACCGCCGCACCCACGTTGGCCACCGTCAGCGTCTTCGTGACGATGCCGCCGACGAACGGGGAGCCGAAATCGATCGTCTGCGCGGACAGGCTGACGTCGGGCGCCCCGGTGACGTGCAGGCTCACCGGGACCGCGGGCGCGGCGGCGTCCGGGTCGTTGGTCGTCAGTTCGAGGCGCGCGTCGTAATCGCCGCCACTCAGGCCGGTGGCGTCGTATTCCAGCGTGATGTCCGCGCGCCCACCGATCGGCACGACGCCGGACTTCGGCTCGGCGGCGAGCCAGGTGACCGCCTTGCCGCTCCAGATGGCCGCGTTGTGCAGGATGAGCGGGATGTCGCCCGTCCAGTAGCCAGACTCCGCGACGAAGACATTGATCGCCGCGACGTTCGTTCCCTTGACGGCGACGAACGGGAACCCGTTGGCCCACGCGGCCACGGGAACCGCCCCGGTGGACAGGTTCACGATGCCCAGGACGTCCCCGGTCGCCTGCGTCACTCCGCGCATGATCGGGTGGGTCGCGTCGAACGAGCCGAGCGGGCTGGAGCCACCAGGGCCGTACCCGATCTGGAACGGAGAGTAGCCTCCCGACACGAACCGGCCGGCGAGCGCCCAGCCGTCGATGAACGAGGCCAGCGTCAGCACCACGCCGCCGCCGGAATCGGCGTAGTCGGCCAGGACGTCGCCCACCGCCGCCGGGTCCCCCCAGAGGACGTCTGAGGTCACGATGACCGAGTTGTACGTCTCGAGATAGTCGAGCGTCGGGACCAGCGCGGCGGCGTCGAACAGGTCGACTGTGGCGACGTCGGGGAATGCGGCCAGCAGCCCCTGGATTTCAGCCGGAGTTCCGCCGCTCCCGAGGATGAGGATCCGCAGGCGCGCGCCCTGCGTGACTGGCTCCCGGCTCTCCACCGGGGAGAGCAGCGGACGCCGCGGGGGCTGGGTGCCTGCGTACCGGGCGGGGGGCCCCCCGGGCCCCGGCGCCGGGGTCACGGGCGAAGGCCGGCCGCCACCCGCTTCCGGATGCAGCCCGCGGCCGGCCCGCCCGGCGCCGGCGACCACGGCCGGCGCGGCGGAGGACGGGGAGATCGCGATGCCGGCCACGCGCGCCCCCTGGACCTCGAGGCTCCAGGTCAGCTCGCCCACGCCGCTGTTGTCGAGGGTCACGACCTGGGTCGCGCGGCCGCCGGTGAACAGGCTGGCGCTCGCGGACGGGGGATCGATCGTCAGGTGCGGCGGGCCGAGGGTCGTCGCGGCCGCGACGTTGGAGATGGCGGAGGTGTTGTCCCATTCGTCGCGCGTCTTGATGGCGAAATAGTAGGGAGTCCCGAAGGCGAGCCCCGTCACCTGCATCTGCTGCGCCGCGCCGGCGGGCAGCGGGTCGGGAGGGTCGGCCGCCTTCGCGGCGGCGGTGAACGTCGACGCGTCGATGGGAGAGGTGGAATAGCGCACGTCGTAGGTCGCCGCCGTGCCGGTCGCCCCGTCGTCCCCGGTCGCAGTCCAGTGAAGGGTGAGCGAGTAGCTGGTGGCCTCGCCCGCGGCGAGGTCGGCGATCGGGCCGGGCGGGATCGTGTCGGGACTGGCCAGCGGCAGGAAGGCGTTCAGCCGTCCCCCGGTCGTGGTGACACCCGCGAGGGCCGGGATCGGCACGGCCGACAGCAGGAGCCGCTGGCGGACCTGCGAGACGCTCAGGTCCGGGTTGGCGCTCAGCAGCAGCGCCGCCGCGCCGCTGACGTGCGGCGCGGCCATCGAGGTGCCGTTGAGGGCCGTGTAGCCGCCGCCCGGAAAGGTGCTGAGGATCGCGACGCCGGGCGCTCCGAGGTCGACGGTCGTGCGGCCGTAGTTCGAGAACGACGCCAGGCGATCGCCTCGGTCGAGCGCCGCGACCGCGATGATGTTCGGCGAGTCGTAGTTGGAGGGATAGGCGGGGGTCAGGTCATTGTTCGTCCCGTTGTTTCCCGCCGCGGCCACGAACAGCGCTCCGGCGTTGTTGGCCCGCCGGATGGCGTCGAGGAGCGCCTGCGAGAACCCTCCGCCGCCCCAGGAATTGTTCATGACTCGCGCGCCGATCTGGGTCGCGTAGTCGATGGCGTTGATGGCGTCCGACGTCGCCCCGCTGCCGTCGCTGCCGAGGAACTTCACCGGGACGATCGTGACCTGCCAGTTGACCCCGACGACCCCGACACCGTTGTTGCCGATCGCGCCGATGGTGCCCGCGACGTGCGTGCCGTGGCCGACGTCGTCCGTCGGGTTGTTGTCGTCGTTGGCGAAGTCCCAGCCGTGGACGTCGTCCACGAACCCGTTGTGGTCGTCGTCGATGCCGTTGCCGGCGATCTCGCCCGGGTTGGTCCAGATGTTCGCCGCGAGATCGGGATGGTTGTAATCGACCCCGGTGTCGATGACCGCGACCTTGATGTTGCGGCTGCCGGTCGAGACGTTCCAGGCGCGCTCCGCGTCGATGTCCGCTCCGGGCACGCCGCCGCTCTGCCCGGTGTTGTGGAGGCCCCAGAGGCTCGGATAGTGCGGATCGTTCGGAGCGCGGCTGGCGTGGACGATGTAGTTCGGCTCCACGAAGCGCACCCGCGGGTTACCGGCGATGCGCGCGATCGCCTGCTCGGTCGACACCCCGTCGCCCAGGCTCCATCGCTCGGTCCCGGCGCCGAACAGGCGCCGCACCTGGCCGCCGACCAGGCCGAGCATGGCCGCGTGATCGTATGAGGAAGCCGCCGCCGTGAACTGGATCAGGACCTCGCCCGGCACGTGCGGCGCCAGCGTCCCGCCGCCGGAGCCGGCCGCCGCCCCCGAACCCGCGGCCCCCGATCCGCCCGGCCCCGCTCCCCCCTGTCCGGGCAGGGCGATGCCTGCCGCTGCGAACAGGATTCCGGCCAGGATCAGGATTCGGCTGGCGCGCGATGCAGGCGAAGGGAACAGACGGCCCCCCAGGGCATTCGTGGTGACTCGGCGGTGCACGGCGAGTTCTCCAAGAATACCACCCGGAACGGGCCGGCGCGGACGGATTTCACCGGTTCTTGAGGCCGGTTGCGGGCGGGTCCCGCCTCTGCGAGGTCAGGCGACGCCGAGACCGCCCGGCGCGCGGACCGGCAGCGGGAGGGCCCGGGCCGAGACGACCAGGGCCCGCAGCGCCGCGCGCGCCGGCCGCTCGCCCATCTCGCGCGCCAGCGCAGCCGCCAGGGCGTCCCGCAGCGCGTCGGTCGACACGCCGCCCCGCTCGCGCAGCGACGGTCCGACCGGATTTCCTTCGATGAGGCCGGTCGCCAGGTCGCGCGCCGTCGGGCTCTCACCCTGGAGCGCGACCTCCTCGACGAGCGCCGGGGCTCGGTCGTTCGCGCCCGCGCCGAACCCGCCATCTTTCAGCAGCGCGGCGATCGCCGCGCGGTCGTGCATCGAGAACGGGACGTCGTAGAAGGTCGGGGGATCGATCGGGACCATCTCGCGCAGCGTCGCCACCGCGATCCGGGCGAACGGGTTGCGATCGATCGAATCCCAGGTGTTGAACAGGAACTGGCCGCCGGGGACCAGGACGCGCCGCGCCTCGCGAACCGCGGCCGCCTTGTCGGGGACGAACATCAAGCCGAACTGGCAGACGACGGCGTCGAACGACGCCGGCGGGAACGGTAGTTCGCAGGCGTCCGCCTGCCGCCACTCGACGCCGGCCGCGCCGGCCAGCCGCCGCCTGGCGATCTCCAGCATCGGCTCGTTGAGGTCGGTCGCCACGAGACGCGCCGACGCCGGCATCCGCTCGCGCAGCCGCCGCGTGACGATCCCCGTGCCGCACGCGAGCTCCAGCACGCGGGCACCGTCGCTCGCGCGGAGCCGCCCCGCCAGGTCGCGCGCGTACGGCTCGAACAGCACCGGGCCCAGGTAGCGGTCGTAGTTCTCCGGAATCGATCCCACGAAGCGGGCGTTCGGGTCCGGGCCGGTCTTCGCATCGGTCATGTCGTCGGTCTCCTCACCGTCGCCGGAGGTCAGAGGCGCGCACCTCTCTCGGGAATGTCCGCTATCTTAGTGATGTCCCGCATAAATGGTGTCCGGCGATTCGAAAAACCGCGGTTCGAGGTCTAGGATCGCTGCCGGTTGCACGAATCAGGGGGATGGGGATGAGAGGCCTTCATGAAAGCCCGTCCAAGCTTCCCGACCCGTTCCGCGATCCTGGGAATCGGGTTTCTCTTCTTCGTATTGCCGGTCCTGGAAGGTCGCAATCTCCTTGCAGCCCCCGTCGCCCAGACCGATGCCGTCTGTGAGCGCGGCACCGATCAGACCCAGCGCCTCCGCGCGCTCCGCTGGTACAACCGACCCTACATCGTCCATCTGCCTGGGTCCTATGACGGCACGCTCCCGTTTCCCGTCGTGATCGATCTCCACGGGGGCGGCGGGAGCGCGGAGGGGGCGAGGGCGATGACCTGCCCGGACGGGAACCTCGACGATCCGGGATGCCTGGATCGCGTCGCGGACTGCAACGGCTTCATCACCGTCTATCCCAATGGCACCCCCGATCCGACGATCCCGGCCATGCGAACCTTCGATGCCGGTGGAGGCGCCGACGGGTACGTGTGCGTCAGCGGCATCGCGTGCGCGGCGCGGGTCGACGACATCCTTTACTTCACCGATCTGCTCGATGAGCTGGAGAAGGACTACACGATCGATCCGGCGAGGATCTATTTCACCGGGCTCTCCAACGGCGCGGCGATGATCCAGCGCCTGGCCTGCGAGCTGTCCGACCGGGTCGCCGCGATCGCGCCCATCGCGGGCGGGAACCAGTTCGCGGCGGTCGACACCTGCTCCCCCAGCCGGCCCGTTCCCGTGCTCGAGATCCATGGCACCGCCGACCACTGCTGGCCTTACGACGGAGGACGACAGACCTGCGTCGGGATCACGCCTCCCATGGATGCCGGCGAGTTCGTCCCCATCCCCGCGACCGTCGCGTCGTGGGCCTCCCGCAACGGTTGTCACCCGATACCGCTCACCGACAATCTGCTCGACGTCGACCCCACGGATGGAACGACCGTGACCCGCATTCGGTATCAGGGATGCTCGCAAGGCGGGGACGTCGTGCACCTGCGCATCAATGGCGGGGGCCACACCTGGCCGGGTGGCTCGAGCGTCCTGCCGCCGGGCATCGTCGGCAACCTGAGCCAGCAGTTCAACGCCAACACGGTCATGTGGGAGTTCTTCAAGGCCCACCCGATGATGTGAGCGCCGGACGTGAGCGCCGGTGGGCGGGAGCGGGCCCGGAGGCGCGTTGACCTCCTCCCGGGGCGGCTGCTATATTAACGACGTCCAGCCGACATCCGAAAACGTGGGGGCGAAACGGTTTCGACGGGATTGCTGAGGCTGGGAAAGCGTGCCGAGGCCCACTCCTCGTAAATCAGGTGGACAATCACGAAGCGCCAACAACAACTACGCGCTGGCTGCTTAAGTAGCCCGTTCGCCGGATCTTTCTCCCGCGGGGAACCGGACGAACGTCGAACAGCGGGATAGCCTGACAGACCTGGCCCGGGTCTCGAAGGCGAAACTCAACGGGCTGGCCGGCCGCACCTTGGCCCCTTCGGGGTGCGGCGGGCGAGAGAACACGGAAGGGGCTGCGCACGGAGAAATCCCACGCTGATCTGTTCCGGACGCGGGTTCGACTCCCGCCGCCTCCACCATTCATCTCCATTCGAGACGGCATGGCCCATCGGCTGCCGGAGGGCTCAAGTTGCCGTGCCCTGCCGTACCCGTTCTGAGCTCGGAGTTATAGCGCGCGCCCCGGTTGCGGCAGGGCGGCGGCCACCTGCTCCAGCAGCGCGATGAGCGTGGCGACATCCGCGCCGCCCGCCTCCGCCGCTTCGAGCTGATTGATGGCCTCGACCAACAGGATTGCGACCGCCGCAGGGTTGATGCCGGCATGGATCATGGTCAGTGCCCCGTTCGCGCTGACGCCGACGACGCTGCCGGCCAGTGCCTTGCGTGCCTTTTGCAGGCTCTTGAGGACCTTCCCATCGGTGGTGCTCGTGATGATGTTGTCGAGCAGCCTCAGGATCTCCTTGACGGCCTGCTCAGGGGTGAGCACCTTGACGGTCGCAGATTCATTGTCGGTGCCGGCGTCGTCGTCGGTCACCGTCAGCACGACGCCGAAGCTCCCGGCATGCGTAAATCGATGCGTGTGGCGGACTGCGCCGGCGCCGTCGCCGAAGGCTTCATCGAACAGGGCAAAAACCGTGTTCGGATCGACGACTCCATCGCCCCAGGCAAGCGTCGCGGTCTGATGATCGAGCCGGCCCGGATCCGAGAAGCTCGCGCTGGCCGTGACCGGCAGGCCCGTCAACACGAACGGCACGTCGACGTTCACCTCGTTCCCCGCGCTGTCCCTCAGGACGAGGGGAGAAATCGAGGGAGGCACGTTGAGGATCGTGACGAGGGCTGTGGTCTGTCCTGCCGGGCCGCCGAAGGGATGCTGTGCCTGCACAGGAAGGCTGATCACCGCCGGTCCGTCGAGACCGGTTGCGTCGAACGGGACGACATTGCCGGTCGTTTCGTAGCTGCCGTTGCGGTCGAGATCCCATTGCAGGGCCACATCGGTGGAGTAGTAGGCGTCGCAGTTCTGGGCGAACTCCACCGCGTCGACCTTTCGATCCATGTCGGGGAAGGACTGACTGAGGTCGCGATCCTGCTCGACGTGTCCGGTACCCTGGAGAATCCGGACCTGGAGCTGGCTGTTCTCGAAGTTGACGACATTGATGGAGCAGCCGACGGGCGCGAAATACTTCCACGATCGAGCCCTGTCGTTGAGCCGGAAGATGCTGGGTGGGTTGCCTGGGATCACCTGCGTTTCCAGGCTGAAAAAGTCGTCGAAGTCGTCGAGCGCGTAGTCCGGATAATCCACGACCGGGTAGAGCGTGTTGGAATTGTCTTCCTCGAAGTTGGTGTCATTGAACAGCTCGATCCACGGCTGAACGATGGGCGGCACGGCCCGACCCCGGAGGTCATCGGATCCTCCTTCATTGACCGTGAACGGTTCGTTCAGCAGCACGCTGGGCAGGAACGTCGGGCTGCTGTCGCGCGCCATGTTGATGTGCCGCCATTCGCCGACCTTGACCGTGTCGTCCGGGCCGTCGTTGTCGTGCTCGGTGGCGTAGAAGAGCAAATCGCCGGTGGGACTCACGTAGAAACCGGACGCCGCCGCCAGGTTGACGAGTCGTGTTCCCCCCGTGTTCGGGCGTGGGGAGATTTCGCGTGACGGGAGGACCGCCGCGACCGAAATCTCGTCGCCCGGCAGGCAAAGCGGATCCGGCTGCCCGGAAGCGGGGTTCGTGCAGACGACGAGGCGCAGATCGATCTTGTCGCGATCATCATGGAGAACGGTGTTGGCATTCCCACGGGCGCCGGCCAGATACAGGTCGCCATCGATGTCCCTCTCGCGGAGGAACTGCATGGTCTGGTGGGCGTCCGCAACGGCGGGGTAGTCCGAGGTGGCCAGGAATTCCCAAGCCAGGGCTTCGGATGAGAGATCGTCGGGCGAGGACCGATAGAAGAAAAGATGGTCGGGGTGTTCGCCACCGGTCGTCACCGCGAGGTACCGGCCCTTCGCCTCGCCGGGGACTTGAGGCAGGGGCGTCACGCCCACGAACCCGGTCTTGGTCAGCGGAACTCCGTTGCCGTCGACCGGAGGGTACTGGCTCTTGAACACCGGCGCTTCCGGATTGCTGACGTCGAAGAACATGAACAGCGTCGGGTTGGGCGCGCGATCGTAGGTGATCGTGTCTTCACATGCGCTGGTGCAGTCCGTGGCGCAGTCGTTGTCGTCCGTGCAGCGATTGCCCGCGTCGCCCCCGAAAGGCGGGCAAAGTAGCCCGCCGCAGGTCCTGGTCACCCCGCAAACACAGGTCGGATGGGCCAGGCAATCGTCGATGCACCTGGAGAGCGGATCGCGCCGGCCTTCCACGGCAATCGCCAGCATGTGTCCCACGAGCTGCATGCCGCCTGGATGCTCGTAGACTCTCGGAGTGCTTCTGCCATCGCCATTCCCGGACACGAGACCATGGTCAACGAAGGTGAAGAAGGTCGTTGCGATGTCCTCCGCCGGAGGCGGCGTGTCGTCGACGTGGACGCCCTTGCGCAGCCGATTGCTCCGAAGGCGCTCCCCATTCCGGTTGCGGGATCCCATCTTGAAAATGATCAGATTGCCGTTGTCGGTCTCGCCAGGAGAGTCGTCGCAAAGGATGTCCGAAAAATCGAAGGTGTCCGGCAGGATACCGCTGCGGGTGGCCAGGAAGAACGGCACTCCGTTCGCCGCGTCAACGCGCGTGATGGCCTGGTAGTGCTTGCATGCGCTCGGATTCGGTGAGTCCCCGATGTGAAACCCCATTGCATCCGCCCGGTTCGTCAGCGCGAGAAACTGTCCCTGCGCGTCCGGGACGAACCGCATGCCGTCCGGGCGATCGCTCTGTTGAGCGATCGCGAGTGCCGGCGAGAAGAGTGACGACAACAATACCGATGTCAGCAGTCTGTGCTTCATGCCCTGACCCCCTTTTCCACCCTGATTGCGCCCACGAATCAACGGCCGCGCCCTATCCCCGGCCACTCTGCTACTGGAGAGATCACGAAGTCGTGTCAGAACACGACACGCGGCCTGCTGATTCCGGTGCGTAGGGACGACTGTGCCGGGGAGGGATGAGGCGGTGCCGGCCGGCCCGACGGGCCGGCCGGCGACGGTCCGATCGGGGCGCGTCAGTAGATGGAGCCGTTCGACGAGCTCAGGACGCCCGCCTCGGCGGTCAGCGTGTAGGAGATGCCGCCGGTGCCGGTCCAGGTATCGAGGTCGAACGTGCCGCCCGGGCTGATCCGGTAGATCGTCACGTTGCGGTACGTCAGCGGCACGCCCGGCTGGCAGACCTCGGCCGGTCCGGAGCGGCGCATGAAGTAGACGTAGGGAGTCGGGTGGTCGGGGCGGGCGATCACCTCGACGGTGTTGCCGACCGGGTTGATGACGGCGGTCGTCTCGCGGTCGGCGGCGATCGCCTTGGCGTCGTTCGTATAGCCGTCGTTCACCAGCCGGGCCATGAACGCCATGGTGCGGCCGATCCGGTCGCGCTCGATCAGGTGCTGGTCGGTGATGATTCCCTGGAGCCCGGACAGGGCCAGGAAGTCCTTGTCGAGGGTCAGGTTCGGGTCGAACGGATTCGCGAGCGCCATGGTGGACGTGAGGGTGAGCCTCCCCATGGCGGAGTTGACGAACTGGCTCATGACCGCCATGCCGGCGCTGGTGCCCCCGATGGGGGCCGGCTTGGCGGCGACGAAGTTGATCGCGTCCTCGATCGGCGTGTTCTTCCAAAGGTCGATGTAGACCGACTGATCGCCGCCGGCGATGAACAGCGCCTCGGCATTGCGGATCTTCTGGATGACCAGCGGGTTGGTGGAGGCGTTCTTGTTCTTGAACACGATGGTCTCGACCGAATCACAGTTGCACAGACTCAGGATGTAGTCGTTGTAGCCGTTGCCCCCGTTGAAGTTGAGGACGACGAAATCGCCGCCGCCGGAGGCCGCCCCCATGCGCACGAAGTTCTCGTCCACGTCGGTGCCGCCCCCCTGCGCCACCCACAGGCCGGTGGTGGGCCGGACGACGTCGGCAGGGTTCCCGACGATGTAGCTCGTGAATCCGCCTCCCCCCCCTGCCGCGAACGCAGGCGAAGCGAGGAGAATGAGGACTGCGGTGCCAGCGACACACGCGAAGATCCTGTCTCGCATCGTGGTCCCTCCCAAGTTTGAGTGCCCCCTATATACGGCGGGCCGCGGTCCATGGCAACAGCGAATGGCGGCGTGGTGGACTCGCGCCGGCCGACGAGATCCTCCTTCGGTGACTAAGGCTCGTCGCACGCCTTACGCGAGTGCCGCCAGTAGATGAGCTCGATCTTCGGCTCCGCGTCGGCGGGCGTGTAGCTGCCCGTCTTCCAGATGACGGTGCCGGTCGACGTGCCGACCGGCGTAGGGACCTGCAGCCGCATCTGGATGCGCTCCTCCGGGTTGGCGATGCGGGAGATCAACGCCAGATCGGCTGCGGAGAAGGTGATCTGCGACGCAGCCCCCACTCCATGTGGAACGAGAGGGACCGACAGCTTCTGCCCCGCGGGAAGCGATTCGCCCCAGTCCCCCTTCTGCAGGCTCTTGTTCCCCGAGAACGATCCGCTCCCCTGAACGATGTTCCTGACCCAGACCTCGATGCCGGAGACGGTTCCCGATGCGGAATCCTCGACGAGGGTGAGGAAGGCGTTGGTGACGTCGGCCGCCGGCGGCTTCGGAACGGTCTGGTCGAACGGCAGCCCCGACTCGTAGGGGGAGTGGAACGAGATGATCGACCGGTAGGCACCGTTGGTCCCGACGCGCATCGTCGGGGTCCCCGGGGCGAGGTTGTTGCCCTTGATGTCGCCGTCCTCGGCCGCGATGGAGTACAGATGCCGGGAGCAGAACGAATCGCAGGCGTCCCCCCGGCCGTCGAAATCGGCATCCTCCTGGAGCGGGTTGTAGAGGTTCGGACAGTTGTCGCATGCGTCCCCCACCCCGTCGCTGTCGGAGTCGGGGGGACCGGGGATCGTCGCCCCCTTGACCTTTTGATCGACGACGCTCCAGAACGGATCATCGAAGGCGATGTAGTTGTCGGCCCAGTAGAAGGAGCCGAGCGCGTTCTGGCACAGGGAGACGTCGAGCTTGAGAGAAAGCGAATCTTTGTCCTCGCAGAACACCTGGCTGATGTTGTGCAGGGTGGTGCCGAAGACGGCGTAGGGGGTCTGCGAATCGGTGTCCCACTGCTTGACCCCCTCCGGCAGGATGCTGGCGCAGTCGGCCATGTTGAGGCCCAGGTAGGGGATGTTGGAATGCCAGTCGTACTCCGTCGGCACGGAGGTCGTCATGGCGGGCCACCGGGCGCCGCCGAAGGGGAAGCCGAGCATCAGCTTGCTGCTCGGGATGTTGAGCGAGCGGTAATAGTTGAAGGTCTTGTTCAGGTCGTCCGGCGATCCTGTGAGCGCCGGCCACTTCGAGTCCCAGCCGGAGCGGATCGGCGACGCCGGTCCCGGCCTGAATTCCGGCGGAGTCGGCTGGCCGTCGGGCGGCGGGTTGTCGGCCCTGCTGTGATAGCCGTACCCCATGACCTGGAGCGCATCCGCGTTGTCCGCGATCTCCTTGTAGGAGGCGGCCAGCCCCGCATAGTCCCACTGTGGCGCGGCGACGTAGATGTAGGCATCCTGCTTCCACCCTTTGACCGCGGCCCGAAGCTCTCCGACGAACGTGGCATAGGGGTGGCCGTCGGCGGCGTTGGGGAACTCGAGGTCGACGTCGATGCCGTCGGCATTGGCGCTGGTCAGGTGCGCCATGAGATGTGCGATGAGGTTCTGACGCGCCGCCTGCGACTGCAGCAGGAGGCTCGTCTCGGCCTTCGTCGGCGGCTGGATCAGCACCAGGCCGACCCGGACGCAGTGGGCGTGTCCCTGGCCGACGAGGAGGCGGAATTCGCAGTCGTTCCAGTTCCGGACCGACTCGACCTCGCCGGTCGATGTCGCGGCCAGTGCGAAGATGGAGTAGTTGGTCAGATGATCCCACGGTACCTGCTCGGTGAACGGTTTGTCCGCCATCCGGAAGGACAGCACCTTGCGCGCAAACTGGTGGTCCTGGCAGACCTGTGACTCCGGCGGCGGCAAGGGGCCCGGCGTGCTGCACCCTCCCGTGTCGGGAGGCGGCGGCGGGTCGGGGAGGACCTCGGCGAAGGTGCGGGGTTGTGCGAGAGCCGCCGCGAGGATCAGACCACTCAGGATGAGACCTCTTCCGATCGGCTTGAGGTTCATGAGCGCCCTCCAAGGCTGTGTGTGTGCCGCGACAATAATCCAAATCGCGGTCGGGTGCTCGACAAGGCAAGCGGACCGGCGCGCCGGCACCTTCCGTCAACGCAACCCCGTCAGCCCTTCGACCGAACGGATCAGCTTCGCGGGGTCGTAGCCGACGCCGTCCTTGAAGACGATCTCCACTTTCTCGACGTCGTCGATGTTCTTCGCCGGGTTACCGGCAAGGACGACCAGATCGGCGGCTTTCCCGGCCTCCAGGGATCCGATCGAACGATCCTCGCCGAGGAAGATCGCGCCGTTGAGCGTGGCGATTCGAATGGCGTCCACCGGCGGGAACCCCGCCTCCACCAGCAATTCGAGACCACGCTGATCGCCGTAGCCCGGCAGCACACCGCCGATTCCGGTGGGATCGCACCCCGCGAGGAGCAGCCCGCCCTCTTTGACGAACTCCCGCTCGAACTGCATCTCCTTTTTCAGCGCGATGGCCTGCTCGGGCGCGTTGGTCTGGGCGAACGCGCCGCGGGTTCGCAGATAGGCTGCCCACGCATCCGTTGTCATCGCCTTCTCGACGCGCCCGAGCTTCGACATCGGCGGTCGGTTCGGCACCAGGGCTTCGAACACGGCCAGCGTCGAGGTCACGGCGACGTGACGCGCGACGAGATCGCGGATCAGATCCTGGACGGGCGCGCTGTCGATCTCGACGCGCTTCGCGAAATCGTCCGCCGCCTCCTGCACCGGACAGTCGTCCGGCTTCTTGCCGGGGAAGAACTCGGTGTCGACGATGATGCCGTGCTCGAGATTGTCGATGCCGAGAGCCGCCGCTTCCCGGAAGCCCACCGCGCAGAGATGACCCGTGACTGTCAGGTGGCGCGCATGGGCATGCTCGATGGCGGTCCTCAGCTCGTTCCGCTTGATCGACATGAAGGCCTTGAAGGACGTCGCCCCCTCCTCGGCCCAGTAGTCGACCATGCGGCCCGCGTCTTCCGCTCCGTTCAGCGTGTGAAACTGCGGGATGAAGCCGGCGTAGTCGCCGATGTAGGGGGCCGTGACGTGCAGCTTTGGCCCCGGCCGCTGCCCTGCGTCGATCATCTTCTTCAGCGCGAGATCGACGTAAGGTTCCATGCTGCCCGCCGTTCGTGCGGTCGTGACGCCGGCCGCGAGATACTGCCGCGGCGCGCTGTCGGCCATCTCGCCGTACATCGGCAGCCCGTCGCCGCCGGCCTTCGGCGTGGGATAGAAGAGGTGCTCGTGCATGCCGACGAGCCCCGGAATCACGGTCTTGCCGGTGAGGTCCAGCACCTTCGCGCCGGCGGCGTACCCATGGCGCTGCCGCGCGCTCTGGATACGGGTGATCGTCCCACCCTCAATCTCGATGCGCTGATCCTCGGCGGCCGCCGCACCGGTGCCGTCAATCACCCGTACGTGATCGAGCACGAGCACGCGCGCATCACTACTGACGTAGGGTTTGAGCCCGTCCGGGGCCGCCGCGATCGCGGAGACCCCGGCGAGCATGGCGAGCGCCAGACAGCGTCTTGAGGACGATGACACGCGATCACCAACGTGAGCGGCCATCGCCGGGTTTACGCGAAGGCTTATTTCGACGGGGAGGATCCCTGACCGGCGCCGAAACGATCCAGTTGCTGGAGCGCCCGGCGGGTGGACGGAGCGTCGGGGCCGACGCAGGCACGCAGGTGCTCCAGCGCCTGGTTCAGATGGTCGCGGCCGGTAGGAAGGTCCCCGAGCCCGGCGAGGGCGACCCCCAGCTCCAGGTGTGACCGGCCGACGTTGTAGGAGTGCTTCAGGTCGCCCAGGATTCCCTGGGCGATCTGGAGGCAGCGCTCGGCCGTGACCCGGGCATCGGCATAGCGGCCGTCCGCGTTCTGGGCCTCGGCAAGACCGAGGCCCGCGGAAAGGACGACCGGGGGTCCGTACGCGGCCGCCTCGTCCGCGGCGTGTTGCGCCAATTCGACGGCCTTCCTCGTGTCACCCTCCGCCAGCGCCTGACGCGCGAGGTGCCGATCGAGCAAAGCGCGCGTCTGGGGTGCCGCTCCCGCCGAGGAGTCGATGGCGCTCCCGGCCTCCTTCAACAGGCGGGAAGCGGTCTGGAGATCTCCCAGGTCCCTGTGGACCAACGCCGCGCCGACCAGGGTGGAAACGAGCCGGGCAGGGGAGCCCCCCTTCCTGGCTTTCTCGACCGCTTCATCGAACAGCGGCTGAGCCTCTCGAGGCCGGCCGACGATCTGCAGGCCCGTCGCCAGGGTGGTGAGCTGGGAGGGCGAAGCGCCGTTCTCCTCGTCCAGTTCGCGGGCGATGCGGACGGCCCGCTCCGCCAGCGGCACGGCGGCCTGGTACTGGCCGGCATCCTGGAGCTGGACGCTCCGGTTGCTCAGCATGATGGCGGCGGTACGCGTCTGCCCGCGGCCTTGCGCTTCCAGAAGCTCGATCGCCCGCCGCGACGTGGCGTCCGCGGACGTCCACCGGCCCGCGGCCACGTACGCGATCGTCAGATCACTGAGGGCCTCGATCTGGTGCCCGACCGGGCCGGGACGACCGTCTTCCAGCGCGAGGGCCCGCTCGCCGGCGGCCACTGCACGGGTGATGTCTCCCTTCTGGCGCGCGGTGATGCTCTCGTACACCCTGCAGGCCGCTTCGTCCGCGGCCCGGTCGGGTGACGCGTCCAGGGTGCGCAACGCCTCGTCCATCATCAGGAGGGCGGACTGCGGGTCGCCTTTTTCGGACACGCTCAACGCCCTGGCGCACATGACGCGGGCGCGGAGGCCGGCGTCCTCGACCGTGCGCGTGATCTCTTCCGCGCGATCCAGGGTCCTCTTCCAGTTGTCGAACTGCTGATTCTCGTGATAGCGGTCGGCCAGCGTCAGCAGCATTTGCGCGCGCAGCGCCGGATCGTCGGCGAACCGGCGATCGACCATCGCCTCTCCCCGCGCCAGCAGGTCCGCGTTGGAGATGGGACGACCCGCGGAAGGAGTCGCCTCGGAGAGCAGGAAGCCGGACAGGTCGTTGGTGGCTTCGGCGAGCTGGAGCTGGGCCAGCGCCCGATCACGCTGGCGGGACGCCGAGCGCGCCTCCCAGACGGCCACGCTCGTTCCGGCGACGAGAGCCAGGACGGCGAACGAGGCGGCCCCCAGGGCGAGCCGGTTGCGCGATGCGAACTTCCGCGCCCGATAGCCCAGGGAATCGGCGCGGGCCCGCACCGGCTCGTGGTTCAGGTAGCGAAGCAGGTCGTCCGCCATCGCCTCCGCCGACGCATAGCGCTCGGAAGGGTTCTTCTTGAGCGCCTTGGCCACGATGTTGTCGAGATCCCCGCGCAGCGCGCCCGCAAGGCGTCTGGGCGTGCTCGCGCGGCGCGCCGCGATGGCGTCCGCCGTCTCCTCCCCCGGGAGCCCTTGGGACACGGCATCTGAAACGGGCAATGCCGTCGCGTCCACGACGGCATGGACCAGCTCGACGGCGGAACGGATCGCCTCCGCCGCCGGATGACGCCCGGACAGCAGCACATAGAGCAGAACTCCCAGCGCGTAGACGTCCGTGGCCGTCGTGATCTCCTCGCCCTTGAGCTGCTCGGGCGACGCATACTCCGGCGTGAGCATCGAGCGTCCATCCCGGGTCACTGTGGTCATGGCGCCGGGTCCCTGGGCCTCGAGCAGCTTGGCCACGCCGAAGTCGAGCAGCTTGACCTGGCCGTCGCTCGTCACGAGGACGTTCGACGGCTTCAGGTCACGATGGACGATCAGGCTGGCATGCGCGTGGGCCACCGCGGCGAGAACGCCGAGGAACAGGCGGACGCGGTCATCGACGGCGAGGGCGCGGACGTCGCAATAGCGATCGATGGCCTCGCCATGGACCGCTTCGAGCACGAGATAGGGTTGTCCCTGTTCAGAGACGCCCGCGTCGATGAGGTGCGCGATGTGCGAGTGGCGCAGCCGCGCGAGGAAATTCCCCTCCCGTCGGAACCTCGCTTCGCCGTCACTGCCGATGAGGCTGATGTTCAGGAGCTTGATCGCGGCCTGTCCGCTGAACCGGCCGTCGCTGCGGTCCGCGAGCCAGACGCTCCCCATGCCCCCCTGACCCAGCGGCGAGCGAAGCGTGTAGTCGCCGACCACGAGGCCGACCAGGGACACGGTCGCGCTTCGAGGCAAGGCCGTGCCATCGAGGAACCCCTCGCGTTGAAGCGCCTCCTGCTCCGCGAGCAGGGCGGCCACCTCGTCGGCCAGCGCAGCGTCGCTCGTGCGCAGCCGGTCGAGCCAGGCGGCGCGTTCCGCGCCTTCCAGGGCCAGGCACTGCTGCAGGAGCGGGCTGAGGCGGGTCCAGCGCTCCTTGTCGAACAACGGTCGCTCGCTCAAGGTGACCCAGGGCCGCGTTGTCGCTTCATCCGGTCGAGAAGAGCGGGGAAGCGCGGATCGTCTCTCAGCGCGGCCAGGAACGGATCGAAGCGGATGGCGGCCTCCCGGCGAAAGCCTCGCGTGACCCCAAGCTCGAGGCAGGCGATGGCCTCGTCCCGCTTGCCGAGGATGGCGAGAGCCTCGGCGACGTTGACGAGGACCAGTCCGGTGCGGTCGTCGTCGAGCTCGCGGGCGCGACCGGCCAGCTCGATCGCATGCCGGTCCTCCCCGAGGACGGCGAGCGCCTGGGCGCTCATGTAGAGGGCGCGCAAGTCGCCAGGATTCAGCTGGAGCTGCGCCCGGGCAATCTGCAGCCCCCGCCTCGCCGCATCGAGCGCTTCACTCGGTCGGCCGAGGCCCAGATAGACCGAGGCCAGGATGATCGGTGACTGATAATCGTTGCGATCGATCTCGGACGCCCTTTCGAACAGCGCCGCGGCCCGCTCGAGATCGCCCCAGCCATAGAGCATCTCCGACGCATACAGGTAGCACGCCTCGAAGAGCCTCGGGTCGAGCTGCAGCGCCTTCCCGAAGGCCTCCTCCGCGGCGGCCCTCTGGTCGGCCAGTGAAAGGGCGAATCCGAGAGACGCATGGGCCGGCGCGCTCTCCGGGTCGAGCTCCAGCGCGCGCGCCGCCGCCGTGCGCGCTTCCTCGAGGTACCGCGCCCGGCGATCGAACTCCCGGAAGATCTGGCTGTTGCAGTCGGCGATTCCGGCCCAGGGACTCGCGTAGCGGCCATCCATCTCGATCGCCTTCCGAAAGAGCTCCTGGGCGAACTCGAAGTCGCGGCGCGTTCCGCGGTAGAAGAAGTTCATGCCTCGCAAGTGGAGATCGAAGGCGTTCGCGTCGCGGGCGCCACCGTCACGGCGCCCCCTGAATTCGCCGCTCGCGAGCCGCACCTCGAGGGCCTCGACGACGCGGCGCGCGATGTCGTCCTGGATCTCGAAGACATCCACGAGTTCCCGGTCGTAGCGCTCGGACCAGAGCTGGTAGCCATTCCCCGGATCGACCAGCTGAACGGTGACCCGCAATCGAGTCGCGGCCTTTCGAACGCTGCCCTGCAGGATCGTGCGCACGCCCAGGCGCTCTCCGATCTCTCGCGTGTCGGCCGCCAGCCCCTTGAATTGGAAGCTCGACGTGCGCGAGGCGACGCGCAGACCGCGAATCCGCGCCAGGCTGTTGAGCAGCTCCTCCGCGAGGCCCTCGCAGAAATACTCCTGGTCGTGCTCGGCGCTCATGTCCGCGAACGGCAGCACCGCGAGCGACGGGATGTCCGCGTCTTCGGCCTCGGAATCGCCGCGGCTGGCGGCGAGCTGCTCGATGAGCTCGCGGCTCGACGCGAAGCGCCGCGCGCGGTCCTTCTCGAGGCAGCGGCCGAGGAGTCGATCGACGCCCGGCGGCAGGTCGCGGCGGCTCCGGCTCGCGGGAACCGTCTCCTCGTGAAGGATCGCGCTGAGCGTTTCGATCGCGGTGGGCCGTTCGAACGCGCGCCGGCCCGTCAACATCTCGTAGAGCACGCAGCCGAAAGCGAAGATGTCGGCCCGCTCATCGACGCCCTCGCCCCGCACCTGCTCCGGCGCCATGTAGCCCACGGTGCCGAGCAAGGTGCCGGCGTGCGTCCGGATGCTCGGAGTGATCGCCTCGTTCAGCAGGGATCCCGAGGCCGCCGCGTGGCGTTTCGCCAGGCCGAAGTCGAGGACCTTGACCACGCCGGCGGGCGTGACCTTGATGTTCTGCGGCTTGAGATCACGGTGCACGATCCCCTTGCCGTGCGCCTCCTTCAGAGCCTCGGCCATCTGTCGGGCGATGGAGAGGCACTCGTTCACGGGCAGGGAGCCGGTCACCAGACGCTCGGCCAGAGTGGGGCCCTCGACCAGCTCCATGATGATGGCACGCACGCCGTCCCACTCTTCGAGCCCGAAGATGGCCGCGATGTTGGGGTGGTGAAGCTGGGCAAGGAGCTGCGCTTCGCGCTCGAACCTCGCCCGACCATCCTCGTCGTCGGTGAGCTCGGCCGGCAGAACCTTGATCGCCACGTCCCGCTTCAGCTTGGTGTCGGTCGCCCGGTAGACCTGTCCCATCCCGCCTTCGCCCAGCTTGGCGGTCACGCGATACTGCGCGATGGTTCGGCCCGTCAAGTCGCCGGTCACCGGATTCTCCCCCGGGCTTCAGAACGTCCGGCAGATCCCGTTCGGATAGTCGAGGGACGGCATCCCCGGGAGGCCGCTGCACTGCGAGGCGGGATCGGGACTCACCAGAAGACAGCAAGCGCACGTGTCCCCGGTGCACGACGACGTCGCGGGCACCGGCGTGACGGTCTCCGTGGTGCTGGCGACGTTGCCGATGCGGTCGGTCGCCCGCATGGTGACCGACACCGGCGTTCCCGGGCGGATGAACGGCGTGTATCGCGGCCGGCTCTGGAAGACGCAACCCAAACGGACATCCTGAGGCAGAAGTGAGAACGTCGGAACGATGAGCGACGACTCGAGGGTGTAGTTGCCGTCTCCGGTCGCCATGTCGCCCGAGTAGACCGGCACCCGCTGCGGAAAACAGCTGCACACCCCGGCCACCTGATCCTCGCTGCAGTACGACACTTCGTTGAAGAGGCCGGGCAGGATCGTGCTCGACCCGTCGTCGAGCATCGGGATCGCAGTCCGAGGGTCGGGTGCCTGGTCGGTAGAAATGTTCGCCGTGACCGAGGCCACGTCGTCCTGATCCTGCGTGCTGTCGCCATCCACCACGTGCGCCGTCAGCCGCAGCGAGTCGAAGGTGACACCGATGATCACCGGCGAGGTGGCATGGGCTCCCTGGATGCCGTAGGAGCAGAGAAGCTCTTCGACGTATTGCGTGCGATCGCAGATGGCGGTCTGCGCCCCGTTGTCGATCGATGCGGGCTCAAACGCAGGTGGAGAGCCGAAGAATCCGTGGTCGCAGAGATGACGCCCGCCGGTCGTGTCGACCGCGGTCAACTGCGTATCGACCTGCGTCGCCGTCATGACGCCCACTGCAAAGGTGACGGCAGCGCCGGCGGGTGGCGCGGGCCGGCGCGCGAAATCATACGGAGCCGTGCACTGGCCCGGACAGTCGAGCTCACCGTCGAGATGGGCGACCACGAATCGCGCGGCCCCGTCCGTCGGGAATGAGCACCCGCGGCAATCGCTCTCCGCCCCAGCGGCGAGGAGGTATCCGCCGTCGCTGGCCGCTCGCAGGCCGAAAGGCGCCGTGCTCGCGCCGAGCGAGTCGAGGCGTCGCTGCCCGACGACCTCGCCCGCCCCATCCAGGCGCAACAGGACCAGGTCGGTGTCGGGCCCGGGCGGATAAGTGGGAAAACTGGTCCGCTCACCGGCGACGACGTAGCCGCCATCGCTCGTGAGGGCGAGTCGCGTGCCGATCTCCGCCAGCGAGTCGTTGCCCGTGGCGGAACCGTAGAGAGAGCTCCAGGCGATCGTCCCGTCCCCGTTCAGCTTGAGGACCCACGTTTCGATGGGGAGAAAGACACTGAAAACGCTGCGATGCCCGGTGATGATGGCGCCACCGTCGGGGGTGGACTCGATTTGCCCCGCGCGGGCATCGTTGAAGCCATTGGCGAGGGTCGTGCCCCAGAGGAGCCCGCCATCGGCATCGATGCGGAACACCAGGAGGTCCTTGACGATGAAATTGGGCTGGGAGAAGGCGCTGCGGTACTCGGCCACGACGACGAACCCACCGTCGGCGGTCGGCGCGATCCCCTTGCCGTCGGTTCCCAACTGGAAGAATTGGGGACCGTAGCTCCTGAGCCACTGCACGTTCCCCGTCGCGTCGAGCCTGGCCACCGCGACGATGGCGGGCAGGTTGAAGTTCCCCTGGACCGTTCCCGTCACGATGTAGCCCCCGTCGGACGTCACGGCGATGTCTTCAAACCACAGTCTGACAGGCGCGGTCCCCGGCGGCGCGACCACTCCATACTGGCGCGACCATTGCGGCACCCCGGCCGCGTCGAGCTTCACCAGCATCGGCACCTGCACGCCGGCCGCCGTGTCCGACACCGCCAGCGCGATGATGCCGCCGTCCTGGGTGCGCTCGACGTGCTTGATGGCGTCGAGACCCGAAGCGTTGTAGGCGCGCTGCGAGACGATGTTGCCCTCGCGGTCGAGCCGCCGCACCGCCATGCTTCGCCCCGGCGTGCCCGGCAGATTCCCGGCGTACCCGAACGCCAGATAGCCGTCGTCAGTTTCGATGACGTCTCTCGCCCCGTCGTTCCGGTCGCCGTAGATGGACAGCCAGAAAGACGGGCCGGCGAAGAGCGGCGCAGGGTCCTGCCAGAGGTCGGGAAATGCCGGCGCCGGCAAGGGCCGGCTGTCGCAGGTGGCGCAACCGAGTGTCCCGGATGGCGGGAGGAAGGCCCGGAGGACGTCGAGATCGGCGCGATCGAAAGCTCCCTGGCGCACCCCGAAATGAAGGTGGTCGCCGCCTTTCGTCGACGTGAGGGCGATTCGATCCCCCTGGGCGACGATCTGGCCGACGGCCACTTCCGGATCGACGTGGCCGTAGACGGTCAGCAGATGATCGTCGCCGGTCGCGGGATCGCCATCGCGATCGTGCTCCAGCACGACGATGCCTGCCCCCTCGCCCTGGCTGCGCCCGGTCACGAGCGCCGAGGAGGGCCGCACAATGACGACCCGCCCCGCGGCGCTGGCGCGCACCACCCGGTCAGGGGCGGGCGCGGCATCGAAGCCGGTGTGCACGAAGGCCCGCGGACCCTCGGGGTCGCAGGTGGGCGTCGGACGGTGGTTCGTGGCACAGAATGGGTCGCCCTCATCGTCGAGACCCGCCACATCCCACCCGAATCCCCCCGGCTTCCAGGGGTCGATGGGAGGGAGGAACCGGCTAATCGGGGCCAGCCGCGGCATCGGCCCGAGGGGGGCCGGCATGTCGGTCTGCTGCACGGGGATTCCCGGGACTCCGATCGGTGCGGGCCTCCGCAGGCTTTCGGCGCCCACGACGACGTTCAGAGACACAGCGACCGCCACTGCAATGGCCAGGTAGGGCGCGAGCGTTCCCTTTTGCCGCATGCGCTTTGGCTCCACGAGAGCGTTGGGTCGTTGAAAGAGTCTACCGCCAGGAGGGCACCAGTCAACGACTATCTGCGCGCGGCGATGGTCCCGGGACGCGCGGCAGTTTCGCCTTGACCGCCGCGGGCGGCCTGCGTACGCTTGCGGCAATCGACACCCGGGGAACGCATGGACCATCGGCGGGGGCGGCGAGCTACCTTCGCACTTGCGGCTGCGGCGGTGGTCTGTATGCTCGGCGCGAGCCGTGCCGAGGCGGCGCGCCTGACATCGCTGCAGATGGAAGGCGATCCAGGCGACTGGGTGGGCGACGGTCAGACGTATGACTACGGCACGGAGGACGGCACCTTCACGGTGCAGCGGAACGAGCTCGCCGGAATCAGCATCACGTTCCTGGCGCCGGGGGTCACCGACTTCTGGCACCTCGATTTCGCGGCGGCGCTGAACGTCCCGCTGACGACGGGCCTCTACGCGGACGCCACCCGCTATCTTCAGATCCGAAGCGACGTCCCGACGTTCGAAGTCGTGGGCAATGGCCATGGCTGCAACGAGCTGGACGGAGAATTCGAGGTGCTCGAGGTCGCGTACGACGAGTCGGGAGGGGTGACCGCCTTCCGGGCCCGGTTCGTCCAGCACTGCGAGCACGGGCTGGTCGCGCTTCGCGGCGAGATCCGGTACCAGGCCGACGTGCAGGTGGAGATGAGCGCGCCTCGCCGCGTCGTCGGTCCGGTCGGCGAAGTCCTCGAGGTGCCGGTCGGCGGGGTGCCGGTCGAGGCGGGCCCGGTGACGTTGACCGCCTCGGGCACTCCGGTCGGAGCGCTGTTCACCGACATGGGGGACGGGACCGGCCGTCTCGTCTGGACGCCCGGCGCCGATCAGACCGGCGAGTACCACGTTTCGTTCTTCGGCCGGACCACCGGGGCCGCGGACCGCGTCGACACGACGCTGTTCGTCGGCACCACGGTTCACGTACCGGAGGATCGGCCGACGATCCAGGCCGCGATCGACGAGGCCTTGCCGGGAAGCCGAATCATCGTGGCCCCGGGCACGTACCAGGAAAACCTGGATTTCCTCGGCAAGCCTGTGCGGCTGGAAAGTGAATCCGGTCCCGACGTCACGATCGTCGACGGCGGCGGCGCCCGCGAGCCGGTCGTGAGGTTCTGGAACGTCGAGGGCCGCGACTCGGTGCTTTCCGGGTTCACGCTTCGCAACGGCTACCCCGATTTCTATTTCCCGTACTTCGGTCTCGGCGGCGGTATCTCGATGTTCTCAGGCTCGCCGACGATCACCGGCAACGTGATCACCGGCAACTTCGCCTGCGAGGGCGCGGGCATCGGAATGATGGACTCCTCGGCGCGCATCGAGGGGAACCGCATCGTCAAGAACGCCCAGCAAGGCTGCAGCGGCGGAGCGGGGGGAGGGGGGATCTCGCTCCAGTTCGACGGGGAGTCGGAGATCGTCGGCAACCTCATCGCCGACAACGTGACGTACAGTCTGGGTGGCGGCATCAGCGCCTCGTGGACGAAACGGATCCTCATTTCGAACAATTCCATCCTTCGCAACTATGGTGAGCGCGGTGGCGGTCTGGACGTCGAGGGAGTCGATCTGGCGCTGATCGACGGGAACGTCGTCGCCGGCAACCGCGCCTACGACACCGGCGGCGTCCTCGTGCTCTGGCCCGCCGCGCTCGTCAACAACACCATCGCCGGCAACGAATCAAGCGAGTACTACCCGATCTCGGGGGTGTACGTGCGGGGCCCGGTCGAGCCGTATGACTACCCCGTGATGATCAACAACATCATCGTCGGGGTCCCGGGACAGACGGCGGTCGCCTGCGAATACACCGAAACCGTCTGGGACAACTTCAATACCAACGACGTGTTCAACCCGGGCGGACCCCTCTACGGCGGGACCTGCGATCTGGCGGGAACGAACGGCAACGTGTCGATGGACCCTGCGTTCCAGTGCGCCGCGCTCGACGACTACCATCCGGGGCCCGGGGCGGCGGTGATCGATGCCGGTCGCGACATTCTCTTCACGCCGGACGATCGCGATCTGAGCGACACCACCCGGGTGCTCGACGGCGATCGCGACGGTGAAGCCCGTCTCGACATGGGGGCGCTGGAGCTCGATCCCGGGGCGCCGCCGAATCCCTGCATCTATGCCTTCTGCCCCGCGGACATGGAAGTCCACGCGACGTCAGGGCAGTCCACCGCCGTTCTCGTCTTCGATCCCGCGACCGGGCCGCCGGGAGCGACGGTGACCTGCCAGCCGGCTTCGGGCTCGCGGCTTCCGGACGGGACCCACACGGTCACCTGCACCTCGGTCCACCCGACCCGGGGAACGGCGTCGTGCTCCTTCCAGGTGAGGGTGATCGTCCCTCCGTTGAACGACGACCGATGGTTCGCGAAGACGATCCCGGGGCTGCCCTTCGTCGATCGTCTCGACACGCGCGACGCGACGCCGGGCGCGGACGATCAGACTTGCTCCGGGCAGTACGGAACCGTCTGGTACTCGTTCACGGCGCCGCGGGACCTGATCGTGGTCGCCGACACCGCGGGAAGCAGCTACGCGACCGGGATCGCGGTCATGTCCCTGCAGACCTATCCGTTCGTGCAGCGCACGTGCGGCGCCGGGCCCCTCACCGTCGGCATGCGCGCGGGCGAAACGCTCCATTTTCTCGTCGGCTCGCCGCAGGGGGGCGGAGATCTGGTGTTCAGCCTGACGGGGCGCCTTCCGCTGTCCCTGCGCCTGTCGATCGACCGAGCTGTCTCCAACGGACCGGACCCCGGCTCTGTCCGAATCGGAGGCAGGGCGGAGTGCCTGCGGCCCTCGAGCCTGACGCTCACGGGCTCGGCCACCCCGGACGACGGAGGCGGCCCCGTGACGTTCACTTCGCAGGTCCAGTGCGACAATCGGAGCCAGTGGGAGACGATCATTCCGCAGGCGGCCGAAAGGTTCGCTGCCGGCGGCCGCATCGAGATGCGCGTGAGCGGGGAAGCGGTGGAGGCCGCGACCGGGGATCGGGCGGACGCCACCGCCTCGTCCCGGGCCAGGCTCAAGCCGGAGAATCGAAGACGGGCGGCGTCAACGAAGTGAATGGTGGGTCGTTTCCCGCGCCCGAGCCACGGCGGCCCCCATCGCGATTCGTCCTCACACTCCTTCTATCGGTCGCCACCCTCGCGGTCTTCGCCCAGGTCGTCGGCTTCGAGTTCGTGGATTACGACGACAACCTGTACGTCACCGCCAATCCCCACGTCAAAGGGGGCCTGACGCTCGCAGGGGTCCGCTGGGCGTTCACCACGTTCGCGGCCGCCAACTGGCATCCGCTGACCTGGATCTCGCTGATGCTCGACTGGTCAATCGGCGGCCCTGGTCCGCGTGTCTTCCACCTGACCAACCTGATCCTGCATCTCGCCAACGCGCTGCTCCTGTTCTTCGTCCTCGACCGGATGACCGGTCGCCGCGCGCCGGCGGCCGTCACGGCCGCCCTGTTCGCGATCCACCCCCTGCACGTGGAATCGGTGGCCTGGATCGCGGAGCGCAAGGACGTGCTGAGCACCTTGTTCATGCTGCTGACGCTTCTGGCGTACGCCGGTTTCGTGGAGCGGCCCGGCCTGGTCCGCCGCGTCGCGGTCGTGCTCCTGTTCGCGCTGGGCCTGCTGGCCAAGCCGATGCTCGTGACCCTGCCGGTCCTCCTCCTGATGCTCGACGCCTGGCCGCTGCGGCGGAAGGAGCCGTGGCGGCACCTCGTGCTCGAAAAGGCGCCGCTCTTCGCGTTGTCGATCGCCACGGGGGTCATGACCCTCGTGGCCCAGCGGCAGGGCGGAACGGTCGGCTCACTGACCCTCTACCCGCTCAGGGTGCGCGTCGCCAACGCGGTCGTGGCCACTGCGACCTACCTCGGCAAGGCGATCTGGCCCACGCGACTCGCCCCCTTCTATCCCCACCCGGGCGCATCGCTCGGCGCCTGGACGGTCGCCGGGTCGGCCCTGGTCCTGGCCGCCCTGACGCTCTGGACGATCCACGTCCGGCGGCGCCGTCCGTATCTTCTTTTCGGATGGGCGTGGTACCTGGTGACTCTCGCGCCGGTCGCCGGGATCGTGCAGGTCGGGTGGCAGGCGAGGGCCGACCGCTACACGTACATCCCCCTGATCGGCATCTTCCTGGGCGTTGTCTGGGCCGTTTCCGATCGTTTCGCCGACCGGCCGGCGCTGCTCGGAAGCCTGGCCTCGGCGGCCCTCGTCACGCTCGGGATCGGCGCCTTCGTCCAGGCGGGATACTGGCGCGACAGCGAGACCCTCTTCCGGCGCGCGATCGCGGTCACCGACAACAACTCCGTCGCCCACAACAACCTTGGAACGGCCCTGCTGCGCCGCGGCCTCCTGCCCCAGGCCGAGGAGCAGTTCGCGGAGGCCGTGCGAATCGATCCTTCGTTCGCCGACGCGCACTCCAACCTCGGCGTGGCGCTCGGCCGCCAGGGAGAGATCGACGAGGCGATCCTCGAGTTCCGGCGGGCGCTCGACCTCGACCCCGACCACGCGGACGCCCGGCGCAACCTGGGGCGCGCCGAAGCGATACAGCGTCGCAGACAGGCGAATCCGGCCGATGAGACCACTCATCCGCAGCGGAAAGCGTTCTAGACTTCCCGGGAATGCACAGTCCGGGCGAGAGTCTGAAGCAGGAGCGCGAGGCGCGCGGCAAGACGATCGAGGAGATGGCGGAGGCGACCGGGATTCGCCCCCATCTCCTGACCGCCCTCGAGCAGGAGGCGTTCGACTCCCTCCCCGGGCGCGGATTCGGCAAGCTCTACATCCGCGCCTACGCCGAGGTCCTGGGTTTCGACCCTCGGCCGGTGATCGAGGCCTACGATCGCGCTGTCTGCGGTGGGCCCGCCGCGGCACCGCCTCCTGCGCAGGCGAGTGCGCCGCGCCCCATGAAGGCCATGCTCGCGCGCTGGCGCCAGCAGCGAATGACCCAGCGCGCCGAAGCCGATCTCTCCGGGGAACCCGAGGCGGAGCCCATCGAAGAGCCCGCGCCGATGGACGAAGCACAATCCGACGCGGGAGCAGCCCCCGAAAACGTCGAAGGAGCGGGCGAGGAGGAACCCGAGCCCGTAGCGGTGGAGCAAGAGAGCGCGCGCGAGGTCATGGAGGAGCCCTCCGTCCAGATGGTGCCCCTGACCACGGACCCGGCCGACGAGCTCATCGGGGAGGTGCCGGCGCTGCCGCTCCCCGTGGAGGCCGTTTCGCCCTCCCGCCCGGCGCGATCGCGTCGGTGGCCGGTGACATCGCTTTTCCTTTTCGTTCTGCTGCCGCTCATGGCGTACCTCGTCTTCTTGAAGTCGACGCCCGACGCGCCACCCGTTGCCGCCCAGCGCGAGACGGTTCCGGGAGAGGCCGTCGCTCCACCTCCTTCTCAACCTCGGTCTCCCCAGGCCGCCGACGCTCCGCGCCCCCCGCTTCGCACGCAGACGCCGGTACGCGGGCAGACGGCGCCCTCCTCCCTCACGGTGGCGGAGTCGGGGGTCGGATTGCGGCTCGTCGGGACGCGCCTGGAAGGGGAGGGCGACCACTTCCGGCCGGGGCAGCGCGTCACGTTCGCGACGCGAGTCCTTGGCGGCGGGGCGGGCGAAAGCATCCGACACGTGTGGTTGCGCGACGGCAAGGTGGAGCAATCAATCCGCCTTCGCTTGGGCGGCGCGAGCTGGCGCACCTACAGCACGAAGACCCTCGGACGCCCGGGCGCCTGGGCCGTCGAAGCGCGTGACGAGCAGGGGCGCGTGCTGGCACGGGCCGATCTCACCGTCGTCCCCTAGGAGCCACCCCCGCCGGCCCGGCTCGCCAGGACGCCCAGTGATTCGGGAGCGTCGACCGTTTGCAGCAGGACTCCGTGTCGACGAGAAGTCAACTCTCGCGTTGACGCGTAGTCGGATTGGTCGCAAAAAGCTGACACCATGCTCCCGCGCATCTCGTTCAAGTCGGGATGGCGATCGATCTCCGTATTGGCGACTTGTCTCTTTCTCTCCGCGAATCGCCTCGGCGCCGAGTACGTCAATTTCGAGGCTCCGCACGTGCACCCGATCGCGCTCACGCCGTCGGGAGCCCGGCTGCTCGTCGTCAACACGCCGGACGCGACGCTGGAGGTTTTCGACGCGCCATGTCTCGACTTTTCGCTTGACACCCGAATGGAAAGGCCCCACTTCAGGACACTATCCGGCGCTGTTGACCGATCATGAGGCTTCCCTTGCACCCACAGGGCGCGCAGTAGAAAAGGAGGGGACGATGAAGATCGCCGCAGGTCTTGCAGTGTCAATTGCTATCGCGGTCCTGGTCTGCGGGCCGGCCCTCGCGGACAATACGCCGCAGTCCGGGGCCTTGAGCGCGGCCGCCACGGCCGCCAGTTGCGCCATCGGCGCGGGAGGCGTAGTCAGCGGAGGCGTCGACCCCGCGATCAAGGTGCTGACCACGACGCTCACGACAGGCCCCCAGACCAACCTGGCCCTCGACATCCGGCCCTCGCTTTCGACCGGGGTGTTCACCCAGACCAAGATCGACACTTCCGTCCCCAACGCGTCAACCGACATCGGCATCGAAGTCTGTGTCACGGTGGACGGCTCGGGCGCGGGAGTGCTGCCGAAGAGCTGCGTCGTCTACAACCAGCGATTCCAGCAAATCAACAGCCAGCTCTTCACTCAGATCGCCGGGTGTTTTTCGACGGTCACCGTGACGGCCTGCTCAATCGATGCCGACTGCAGCGCGCTTGGGTCCAGCTTCATCTGTAACAATCCCACCGGAGCTCCGGGCGCCGGCAAATGCGCTTCGGATCCGGACCCCCTCTGCAACGCCGACCTCATCCTGAGCAGTCTGTCGGCGAACAGCTTCGAGTTCGTCGCGGTGGTCAGCAGCAAGAAGACGCACACGATCGAAGCGTCCTGGAAGGTCGTCGGCGCGGGAACGAGCGGGGGTAACGCGTCGACGCTCTCCTGCGTTGGCCCCGGCATCCTCACGGTGTCCCAGGTCACGGTCGATAATCTGACGACGTTCTAAACGGCATGAGCCTGTTGCCGGGAGGGCGTCTGCGCGGGCCGGTCTGGACCCGGCGCGACCTGGCGCGCCTGCTGCTCTTCGGGGCGGCGCTGCCGTCGAAGGTCTTCGGCGGGGAGGCGCGTCGCCGGGTCGGCATCGTCGGCGGCGGGATGGCCGGGGTGGCGCTGGCGTGGCTGCTCGACGGCCAGCGCGACGTCGTCCTCCTCGAGGCGCGCGACCATCTGGGCGGGAACGTGCAGAGCGCGACCGTCCAGCTCGACGGTTACGAATTCGTCGTCGACCTCGGCGCGCAGTACTTCCACCCGGGGCCGTATCCTCTTTATTGCGCCCTTCTGCAGCGGCTGGGTCTTTTCGACCCGGCGAACCCCGACGCGGGCGCCGCCCACGCCTTCGCCGCCTCGATCACGCTCGACGCGGCGGGCGAGCCGGCGCCTCGCTTCGTGTCGCCGTACCTGCCGGGCCGCGGCTGGCCGCTCCTCGCCGCCTGGAACGGCGCCGGCGTGCAGGCCTTCGCGAAGGCGTTCCTCGCGGCGAAGCGGCGCGAGCGGGAGAGGGCCGACTGGTCGGTGACGCTCGACGAATGGCTCCCGACGCTCGGTCTCGAAACGGCGCAGTGGGAGGGGATGATCCTCCCCTGGGCGGCGTCGCTCTTCTCGGGGAGCATCGAGGAGGCGCGCGGGCTCTCGGCGCGCGCGGCGATGATCTTCGCCGCCAAGGCGCTCCCGGCCAATCCGCTGGCGCCGATTCCGTACGACGTGCTCCGGCAGGGGATGATCGAGCCGATCGAGCGCATGGTCGCGCAGTGCACGACGGCGCGGTTCGTGACCGGCGCGCCGGTCGACTGCGTCCGGCGCGCGGGGGATCAATTCCTGATTCTCCTCGCCGACGGCGGAGGTGTCGTCGTCGACGACCTGGTGTTCGCCGCCTCGGGTCCGCCGACGCTGCGCCTTCTCGAGGACCTCGACGGCACCGACGCGCAGCGCGCGGCCCTGCGCGGCATCGAGTTCCGCGACGCCCGGATCGCGGTGCACGCCGCGCCGACCTATGTGCCGGACCAGGCGGCGCTCCGGTCCTTCCTGAACTGCCGCGTCGACGGCGATGCCTGCGAGGCCTCGATGGCGCTCGGCGACGTCCTCTCGGGCGCGCCGCCCGCGATCGCCGCGCGCGTCTACAAGTCGTGGGTCACGCACCGCGCCGACCCGCCCGGCGAGCTCCTGCGCGAGGCCGCCTTCCGGCACATGCTGCCGACCGCCCCGACCCTCGACGCCCAGTCGCGCCTGCGCGCGCTCCAGGGACGCGGCGGGATCTGGTTCGCGGGCGGCTACCTGCATCCCTACGACGCCCAGGAGACAGCGCTGCGGTCGGCGATCCGTGTCGCGCTCGGCCTGCGTCTCGCGTCGCCACGGCTGACGATCCTGCAGGCGGCCGATCCGGACGCCGCCGAGAGCTAGACCTCGCGCCCTGCAACGATCGGCACCACTCCCGCGACTAAGGATTGACGGTAGCCCTGACTTGGCGTAATAGGCACTCAAGCTTCTCGCCTTGGAGTCCGCCCCGGCACCCCCGAGTGCCATGGAGGAGATGAGCATGCACACGACCTCGACGGGAGCGCCGCGACCGGTCGGCCTCATCCTTTTCCTGATCGTCGCCGGCGTCTCAGCCGGCTCTGGTCGATCGGACGCAGCACGGCCCGCGGAATCGTCTCAATGCCCGGCACCACCCAAGGTGGTCGGTCCCGATGGTATTCCCGGCACGGCCGACGATGGGTGGGTCATCGAGGACTTCGACACCGAGCGCGACGGCATGCCGGGGATCTCGCTCGATCGGCAGCCGCGCGGCTCCGCGGGCGTCCGGAACGACACCATCGGCGTCTGGGTGGGCACGGCTCCAGGCGGACTCAGCACCCTGGGCGGGATTGGCTGCGCCGGCTTCCTGGTGCCGCCGATCGATCCGGAGTGCCGCATCGACCCGGACAACGACATGGATTGGCACATCCACTGCCCGGCGGGGACCTGCCCGAATCAGCCCGGATCGATCACGCCTAACGACGGCGCCTTCGCTCACAGCGGCCAGAACTCGCTGCACTGGGGACACCATTTCCTCAACAGCCGCACGGGTGACAGCACCAAGTTCCGGCAGCTGGCGGCTTTCATGACCGACCCGGTCAACCTGACGCCGGTCCCGGACCCTGGAGACCTGGAGCTGTCCTTCTTCCACGTTGCAGACATGATGGACAACAACACGTTCAACGTGCCTCCCGGGCAGGCGACCGACTTCGGCGACGTCCAGATCCAGGTGTTCGATCGGAGCGCGCCGGGAGGCGGCCAATGGGGCTTCTGGGACCGCCTGGCGCCATTCCAGAACGTCTACGATCACATCTCTTATGTCTGGTCGGCGTTCGGCACCCGGCCGACCTACTGCATTCTGACTCCCACCGACACCGGACCCGGTGGCTACGCGCCACGCGGGGTCAGGGAGACGCTGTGTTACCCGAACGGGATCTGGTCCCACTGCGGCAACGCGCACGACACTTCGACCACCTTCCAGTGCGCCGGACCTGGCGTGACCGGGAGCACCGGTGGCGGCCTGTGGATCGAGAGCAGATTCAGCCTGGCCGACTACGTCGGCCGGACCGTCCGCGTCCGCTGGATCGCCCAGTCGTGGGAGTTCGACTGCTGCTCCTCGTCATACCAGGAGCTGGGTGGCCCGTGGTCCGGCGGAATGGGAGACGACGGCTGGTGGGTCGACGACATCAAGATGACCGGCATCGTGCAGTACCCGGCCGGGCAGCCGGCCGAGAGCGAGATCTGCAACGGCCTCGACGACGATTGCAATGGCGCTGTCGATGACGGCCTCGGGCAGACTGCGTGCGGCGTCGGCGCCTGCGCGCGGACGGTCGACAACTGCGCGGGTGGCGTCTCCCAGACGTGCATCCCGGGAAATCCGACGACCGAGATCTGCAACGGTATCGACGACGATTGCGACGGGCTCGTCGACGAGGACATGGCCCCCGGTACCGTGAGCGTCGCGGTCGATCCCCCCAGCCTCTGGCCGCCGAACCACCGCAGCGTCGAAGTGCACGCCACGGTCACGGTCAACGGTGGCTGCACCCTGGCGTGCTCCACGCCCCCGTCCATCGTGCTGACCTCTGTGACGAGCGACGAGCCGGACGATGCGGTCAGCGGCGGTGATGGGCACACGGTGAACGACATCCAGGACGCCGAGATCGGCAGCGCGGATTTCGATTTGAGTCTGCGCGCGGAGCGCGCTGAGTCGGGCGACGGCCGGCGGTACCTGATTTCCTACGCCGCGACCGATTGCACCGGCGTCACGGTCGGCAGTGCGGCGGTTTTCGTGCCCCACGACATGAATGGCGCATCGGAGCCGATCTCGTTGACGGCGACGGAGGTCCCCGCCGGGACGCTGCTCACCTGGTCGAACGTCCCAGAGGCGCTGACCTACCGCGTGGTGCGCGGGAATACGGCGAACCTGCGTGACGGCGGCGAGTCGATCGACCTCGGCGCGGTCGCATGCATACGGCCGGACGCGGCGGCGGCGACGACCTTGGGGTACGAAGATGCCGAGGTGCCGCCGCTCGGCGAGGCGTTCTTCTACCTCGTGGCTTACGTGGACACGTGGGGCAGCAGCGGCTACGGGACCGCCAGTGCGGCGAAGCCGAGGATCGCGGGGGTTGGGGACTGTCAGTAGCCGACGGTGTCGATCCGAGTCGCGGCCCATCGCTCTCCCGCCTCGCGGGAATTTCATCACCCGTGACTTGACGGCCCCCTGGGCGCGGCGTATATGACACCAATAAGGATAGCGCTCTAACGGTCCGTGGCGGAGCGTCTTCGCTCGGCCCCCGTTGACAGGCCCGCGTCGCACGCACGCCGGAAAGGCAGGTCGCCATGCTCCTCGAGCGTCGCCTGGGTCCCGGCCCCATCCTCGTCGCCCTGTCGGTCGTGCTCTTGCTTCCGGTATTGGCGCGCGCCGGCACCACGAACGATCCCGCGCGCACCCTCACCTTCGAAGAGCGCGTGCGCGCGCAGGAAGCGATCGAGCGCGTCTACTACAGTCACCAGATCGGCGCCGCCCGACCGTTCGAACAGGCGGTCCCGCGAGCGGCTCTCGAAAGCAAGGTGCGCGATTCCCTGCTCCGATCGGCGGCGCTGGAGAAGTACTGGCACACCCCGGTCACCACCGCCGCGCTGCAGGCCGAGCTGGAGCGCATGGCCAGGGGCACCCGCACGCCGGAGCGGCTCATCGAGATCTACCGGGCGCTCGGCAACGATCCGACGATCATCCGCGAGACGTTCGCTCGGCAGAGCCTCGTCGATCGGCTGAGCCGGAGCTTTTTCGACTTCGACAAGACGATCCACGCGGCCGCGCGCGACGAGGCGCAGGGAATCGAGGGACTCCTCCGCTCGGGACGCCTCAACCCCCGGTCGCAGGATCCGCATCGATCGGTGATGGAGATCCACCGCAGCGAATCGCCCGCGGCGGCCAGTCCGCCGTCCCGCGCGCCGCGGCCCGCCGCGACCGCCCCCGGCGCCGCCTACGATTCCGCCGCGATCGATCTGGACCCCGATGCGTACGGCCGCGTTCGCTCGCGGGCTCCCGGGGAGATCGGCGAGGTTGGCGCGATCGTCGAGCGTCCGGACGCTTTCACCCTCAGCGTCGTCCTCGACGAGAAGCGCGACCGGGTCCGGATCGCCACCTACGTCGTCCCGAAGTCGTCATGGGAGACCTGGTGGGCCGACGCCCGCCGCGGGCTGGAGGAGGTCCGCAGCGCCGTGCCGGACGAGGCGATGAGCGCCGCGCCAGTCCCGCTTCCGCACACGGCCACCGCCTGCACCGGGGACGACACCTGGGACAACGGAGTCCTCGACGACTATCCCGACGCTCTGTACGGCTATGCCGCGGCCGTCTGGACCGGGACGATGATGGTGGTGCTTGGATCGTCGGGAAACTCGAGCCAGGGAGGCCGGTACGATCCAGTCACCGACACCTGGAGTGGAGTTTCCTTCGTCGGGGCGCCGCAGATACTCGCCGGCCAGTCGACCGTGTGGACAGGGTCGAAGGTCGTCGTCTGGGGTGGACGGTGGTCCACCTACCTGAACACCGGCGGAGCCTACGATCCGGCGACGGATACCTGGAGCGCCCTCTCGACCCTCAACGCGCCGTCGGGCCGCCAGTATCACACCGCCGTCTGGACCGGGCAGGTGATGGTGGTCTGGGGCGGCTATAACGGAGCCAGCGAGGTGAACACGGGAGGCCGCTACGATCCGACGACCGATTCCTGGCAGTCGACCGCGATGTTGTTCGCCCCCGATCCGCGACAGCATCACACCGCGGTCTGGGGCGCCGGACAGATGCTCGTCTGGGGCGGCAGCGCGGGCTCGACCAACCTGGCTTCGGGAGCGCGCTACAGCCCGACGACCAACACCTGGAGCCCCATCTCGGTCGGCGGCCCGCCGCCGGATCCCGCGCTGAACAAGGCGACGGCGGGCGGAACCGCGCCGGCGCCCCGCGCCGGACATGTCGCCGTCTGGACCGGAACCGAGATGATTATCTGGGGCGGTTCGGGGGGCGGGAGCCAGCTCCCGGGAGCGCGTTACAACCCGCAGTCGGACTCGTGGACGCCGATGGCGACGGACTTCCAGCCACCGAGCGTCGCCGACAAGTCGGCCGTCTGGACGGGAAGCCGGATGCTCGTCTGGGGTGGCATCAGTGGAGCGCAGAATCCCGGAGGCCAGTACAACCCCTCGACCGACTCCTGGCAGCGCACGTCCTACGCGAACACGCCGACTCCCAAGGCCTCGATGCCGGCCGTCTGGACCGGCACCCGGATGATCGTCTGGTCGGGCGGCGTCGAGCCGGCCGGACGATACGATCCCGGCTCGGACTCCTGGACGCCGGCATCTCTGGGCGTGTCGTCGCTGCGTCGTGACAGTCACGCGGCCGTCTGGACGGGAAATGTCATGGTGATCTGGGGGGGAAACCACGACGACTCGGGGACTTTCACGCCGCTGAATACCGGCGGGCGATACGACCCCGCCACCGATTCCTGGTCGCCGACGTCGACCGTGGGGGCGCCGCTGGCCACCGCGTTCCCGCAGGCGGTCTGGACGGGCAGTCTCATGGTGACGTGGGGCCAGCCTGCCGCGGGCGATCCGCTCGGCGCGAAACGATACGACCCGATCCTCGACACTTGGCAGCCGGTCTCGGCTCCGCCCGCCCCCGGGCCCGGATTGCTCCTGGGCTGGAGCGGAAGCCGCGTCGTGTTCGTCGGTGCCGCGTACGATCCCGTGGGCGACACGTGGTCGCCGCACTCGACGTCCGGCATGCCGACGAACTGCAGCTACTGCACGTCCGTCTGGACGGGCAGCGGCGCGATCCTCTGGGGCGGCGCGTACAACGGATTCCAATACATTGCCACGGGCGGCCGCTACGACCTCGCGTCCGACACCTGGTCGCCGATGAGCCAGGGCCCCGCCGGGCGCCGCAACCACACCGCCGTCTGGACCGGCACGCGCATGTTCGTCTGGGGCGGATACAACGGATCGGACCTCAATGACGGAGGCCTCTACGACCCCGTGAACGACCGGTGGGAAGCGGTGTCGACGGTGAATGCTCCCCTGACCTATTCGTACGGCACCTCGATCTGGACCGGGAACGAGGTCGTGGTCTGGGGCGGAACGGGGCGCGGGGGAGGTTTCCCGGACCGCGTCGGCGGCCGGTACGACCCGGCGCATAACACATGGAGACCGACCGCCTCGATCAACGCTCCTTCGGCGCGCATCTACCACTCCGCGGTCTGGACCGGGAGCTCGATGGTGATCTGGGGAGGCGGGCCGGGGTTCGGCAGCGGCGGCCGCTACGCCATCGCGCCCGCCATCGACCAGGATGGCGACGGCTACAGCGCCTGCGGCGGCGACTGCAACGACGCCGACCCGCGCGTCTACCCCGGCGCGGCAGAAATCTGCGACGGCCTCGACAACAACTGCAACGGCCTCTCCGACGAAAATTTCGGCGACCCCGACGGCGATGGATGGGGGAACGCCTGCGACTGCGCGCCCAATGATGGCACCGCCTTCGCGCTGCCCGGCGAAGTCAGCCACGTCGGGTGCCCATCGAACTCGTCGGTGCAGTGGGATCCGATGGCCCTCAGCAGCGGATCGGGGACGGTCTATGACGTCATCCGAAGCCCGCTCGTGATTGGCACCGTGCCGCCGGGACCGTCCTCGGTGTGCCTGGCGTCAGGTGTGCCCGATGCGATGGTTTCGGACCTGGAGAACCCGCCGCGCGGGGTCGCGTTCTGGTACCTGATCCGCGCGCGCGACGCGTGCGGCGCCGGAACCTACGGCAGCGCTTCGTCAGGAAGCGAGCGCGTCTCGCACGTCTGCGCGCCATGACGACTGGAGCGTCGATGCTCACTCGCCGCTTAGTCGGCATGGTCCTGTTGCCGTAAGGTGACGGCCGATCACCACGGAATGTTCGTGCCGTCGTAGCTCCAGAACTTGCCCGAGTCCTCGGGCTTCAGGTGGTCCAGCACTTTGCGCATGCCGGCGACGCTCTCTTCCGGCGTGAGCGGCGCGTCGGGACCGCCCATGTCGGTCTTCACCCAGCCGGGGATGATGGCGATGCAGACGAAGCCTTCGCTCTTCAGCTCGGCCGCGAGCCCCCGCATGAACATGTCGAGCGCGGCCTTGCTCTCGCGGTAGCCGTAGAAGCCGCCCTCGCGGTTCGCGGCGATGCTGCCGAGAACGCTGGAGATCCCGACGATCGTCTTCCCTTTGCCGGCGCGGAGATTCGGCAGGAGCGCCTGGGTCACGCGCACGGGCCCCAGCGCGTTCACCTGCATCACGCGCTCGAACTCGTCGATCTTCAGCTCCGTCAGCGGCCGGACCTCGAACCCGACGCCCTGACCCGCGTTGTTGATGAGCAGGTCGATCGGCTCCTTGCCGAGCGAGGCGGCGAGGGCCGCGACGCTTTCCGGCTTGGTCACGTCGAGTTGCGCGATGCGTACCCCTTCGCCGAGGGCCTTGAGGTCCTTGGCTGCCTCGGGCTCGCGCGCGGTGGCGATGACCCGCCAGCCCGCGGCGTGGTACTGCCTGGAGAACTCCAGGCCGATGCCCCGGTTGGCCCCGGTGACGAGCACGGTACGGCGGCCGCCCTCCTTCGCCGGCGTCCGGTCCACCGGCGGAGGATTCCGGCCGGTGCTTGGGCGGGGCGACGCCGCACCCGATGGCGCGGCCAGCGCCGATGCCAGCAGGGCGGGAGCTCCCGCGAAGACGATCAGAAGCCAGACGAAACGCAAGGAATGGAGATCGAATGAGTGCCGCATGTGCGGATTCACGCGCTTCATTGTACTGCGCGAAGAGGGTCGCGCAGGCGCAGGATGCGAGCCGAGGGCGTGAACGACATGGCGGCGTCTGTCATCGAGGACGGGAAGCCAGTCCACGTCGCCGTCTACGGCCGGCGGGTCGCCGCGTATCACTGATCCTCGTGATCAGTGCCGCGCCAGCATGACCACGGTGCTGAAGACGCCGTCGACGACATCCGCCATGCGTCGATAGTCGAGTGTGTCGGCGGTATCGGTGCCGGCGTGATAGTTCGGGTTGCGCATGAACGCCGTGTCGGTGACCATGAACGCGGGTATGCCGGCCGCCCAGTAGTTCCGCTGGTCGGAGAGATCGATTCCCAGCCCTGTGGGGCCGGAATAGGAAACCGCCTCGAGCGGACCGGCGCCGCGGAAGCATTTCTTGGCGTCGGCGACGAGATCCCGATCGGCCCAGCGCCCGGCGAGGGCGATGAATCGCCCGTGGCGCGGGTAGATGAGGTTCGGCAACACGCCCTGGTCCAGCTGCCGTTCGGTGAAGAAGCCGATCATCTCGAGCGAGATCATGGCGCGCACCTGCACCCCGATGCTCTTGAGAGCGGCCACATGGACGGCGCTCCCCATCTCCGGCCCGCCGAAGAATGGCGATTCCTCGCTCGAGTAGGCGACCAGCTCCACCGCCGTAGGCAGCTTCATCTGGTCGAGAAGGCGAGCCAGCTCGAGAAGCCCGGCCACGCCGCTGGCGTTGTCATCGGCTCCTGGAAGGTCTCCGAAGACGTCGTAGTGAGCGCCGATCACGACCCGAGGCCGGGCCTCCAGCCCGAACCGCGCGATGATGTTCTTCGTTTCGACCGGGCCGGCCTTGTAGGTCTGCTCCGACACGCTCGCTCCTGTCGCGCGGAACGCCCGCGCGATGTAGTCGGCGGCTCGCTTCATTCCGGGGGCATTGTGGACGCTCCGCCACTCGCCCGGGGCGCTCAGGAAGCGGACATGCTCCTCGAGCTTCGCGGGGTCGGTCCGGGCGGCGGTCGGGTACGGTTCACTCCCGAAGTTCGGCTGCCGGAGCACCCAGGCGAGCGCCCCCCACAGCGTCACGAGTCCGATGAGCGTGCCGACGAGGGTGCGAACGAAGATCATGCGCGGTGACGCAGGGCAACGGCCCCGCACCGATCGAGATCATGTGTCCTGCGAAGGCCCGAAGCAAGGTGTGTCGTCACCTCGGCTGTCAGCGGCCACGCCACGCGCGGCTTCGGATCGGCGGTCGCATGGTCCTCATCCGCCAGCAGTCGGTCACGGCTCCAACGGTTTGAGAAAATCTCCCACATCGTGTCGGACGAGCACCGGCAACGGGCGGCGGCTGCGGACCCGCCACAACCAATAGAACATCGCGCCGAACAGCAGCAGGATCGGCAGCGCGCGCATCGGCGCCGTCGCGAACAGCCCGGGGAGGATTTTCGCCACACGCTCACGGACCGAGAAGAACGATCCGGCCGCGATGAACAGCGCGAAGCACATGCGCCACAGATGGCGCGCCAGGCGCGGACCGCCACGTGGCATGCCGGATCGCATGACCCGCACGTCGCCGATCGCCGCCAGGATCATGATGGCGGCGATGAAGAAGAGCATGAAGAACGGGACGCCGTTGCGGACACGCCCGGGGCTGTTGAACGCCTCGATGCCGGCCGAGACGTCCCCGAGCCCGAGACCGACCGCGACGAAAAGCGCGGCCACGTTGAAGCCCCGGGTCCATGGCGTCGCGGGCCGGACGGTCGTCAGCGCGGTGCCCACGAAGTAGAGCGTCATGAAGCCGGCGAACACATTCCCGTCCGTGGGACTCTTGAGAAACCCCAGGATCGAAGCGGTGAACCCCATGACGATCATGGCGCAGACGAACAGCCGCCCGATGCGGCGGTGGATGGTCCCGCCCTTCTTCACCGACAGCGCCACGGCGCCGAGAACGATGGCGAGACCGCCCGCGGCAATGTGAATCGGCAGGATCAGGTCATGGATTTCGCCCTTCATCGGCTCGCGCTCCGCTTGCTCGCCGATGCCGGGCGCCCGCGTTCCCCCTGCTCCTTTTCAAACCGGAGAAGGTCGCCGGGCTGGCACGAGAGCGCGTCGCAGATCGCCTCGAGCGTCGAGAAGCGGATCGCGCGTGCCTTGCCGGTCTTGAGGATCGAGAGGTTGGCGAGCGTCATCCCGACCCGATCGGCGAGCTCGGTCAGCGTCATCCGCCGATCGTGAAGAAGGTCGTCGAGCTTGACGGCGATCGCCATGTCAGACTGTCCCTTCGAGGTCTTCGCGCATGAGCGTGCCTTCCGCGAACACACGCGCCAGCAGGAACGTGAGGAGCACGGCGAGCCAGCCGCTGATCGAGAAGCCGGCCTGGAGATGGAGCGGATGCGCCGGCGTCGACACCGCCTTCGCGATCCCGCCGATGACGAGGCTGAGAAGCTGCAGCGCGAGCAGCGCCCAGGCGATCGCCTGCAAGCGGGATGCGTTCGCGGCGACGAAGGGGTCGCCCGCGCGAACCGTCCCGACGATTGCGAGCAGCCGTCTGAGGACGAGATTGTTCACCGGGACCGCGAGAATCCCGAGCACCGCGATCGCGCGCAAGGCCAAGATCACCTGGTCGGCCTCGGGCGACGGAGACAGATCGAGCGCGCTCATGATCCATCGCCTGGTGGGCATGGCGACCAGGAGCGTGGCGATCGCGGCGCCGTACAGCCAGTTCAGGACGATGAGCGTCCGCAGCACGACGTGGGCGATCGGAAGGGCGGCGGAAGAGCCTGGCTTTGACATGATTCGGTATCCTCTGAGTTATTGAATATCAATAACGCATTTATCGAATAACGTCAAGTAAAATATCGACAGTCGATAAATCAATCCGATCGGACTCGCGAGGAAACCGATGGCGAGGTTGGGTATGAAGGTCTTTGTGGCAGGAGCGACCGGGTTCCTCGGCAGGGCGACCTGCCGCGCCCTCGCGGCGGCGGGGCACGAGGTGACCGGGCTGGCCCGCACGCGCGACAAGGCGCACGCCCTGGAAAGCGAAAGCGTGCGCGCCATCGTCGGCACGCTCGACGACCCGGACTCGTATCTCGAGGCGGCGGGCCGCCCGGAGGTGGTGGTCCACCTGGCGGCCGCCTGGATGAGCGGGCGGGAAACGATCGAGAAGGCGCAGTCGGCCGGCGCGCGCATTCTGGAATGGACCCGGGGACTGTCACGCCTGGCGGCCGATTCCTCCTGCCGCACCTTCGTCTTCTGCGGCAGCAGCGTGAATCAGGGGGAGGACGCCGCGTCCGACCCGGTCGGGTACGACCGGCTCCTGAGCCTGTCGCAAAGCTACCTGAAAACCCACGCGCGCCAGGTGCCGCTGGTCGTGGTCCTGCCCGGCTGGGTTTACGGGGCGGGAAGCTGGTTCCCGGATCTGGTGCAGGAGATCCGCTCCGGCGTGACGACCCACATCGTGGGCGAAGGCTCGGCGCCCCTCGGCTACGTGCACGTGGACGACGTGGGAGAGGCTTTCCGGCTGGCGGTCGAGAAGGGAGCCGCCGGCGCCACGTACAACGTGGTCGACGAGGAAAAGCTGACCGCCAGGGACTTCGTCGAAGCGACCGCGCGCGCCCTCGGCCTGGCCATGCCGCGGGGGGTCAGCCGCGAGCAGGCGATTCGCGAGCGCGGCCAGGTGTATGCCGAGGCTCTCACCTGCCCGGTCGATCTCGACGTCGCCCGCACCCGCCTCGATCTGGGCTGGCGCCCGCGCTATCCGACCTCCCGCGAAGGGCTCCCCCCGGTGCTGCGCGCGCTGGGCGCCTGAAGGGCGCGCCGGGCTGCTTCGTCGGAGGAGTCCGGCGCGGTCCAGTGTTCTCCGGGGAGACCTTCGCCATGATGTCGGCGTGGCCGCGTGGATCCGGCGGTGAGCGGCTCAACCGCGCCATCGAGGCGGTGAAATTCGTGGTGCCGATCGCGGCGGAGTTTCCCCTCGCGCAGGCGGCACAGGCGAAGGCACGCGTCGAAGCCGGCGACCCAGTCGTTTGATTGCGGGCCGTTGTTGATCCGCCTATATTCCGGCATGCGATGATTGCGAAACGTCAGGACACTCCGCGAGACCGAAACGCGCCCGGGGGGCGCATGCTCTTTCGCTCCACGCTCGAGGCCCTGCGACGCAAGCCGATCTTCATGCTCTGGTTGAAGGAATGTCGAGCGGCCATCGTCGCCCTGTGCGTCCATATCCTGTTCATGACGGTCGTCCTGGGGCCGCTCGTGCGCGTGATCGTGCCGAGACCCAAGACCTATCTGGGAGGGATCATCCGCACGAGCCATGATTCCTATCCCGATGTCATGCGATGGCTCGACCTCGTGCTGTGGCCCGCCGGGTGGGCGCTCGTGGGTGCCTACGCGAAGAGCCGCGTGAGGCCGACGCTCGAGCGCGCGCGGCGGGAGAGCGAGGCCCTGTCGGCGGCCGCCGGGCAGGCGGCTGGGGACGGGGATCTCGAGCGGTCCAGCCTGCTCCTGTCCCGGGCGGCGGCGCTCGCCCCGGACCCGGATCGGCGCGCGCAGGTCGTCGATCAGCTTCGCGAGCAACAGGGGAGAAGGACCCTGACCGACTCTGTGGCGTCCGCCTCCTCGCCCGCGGCGATTGGGCCGGGCGGACGGATTCGCCTCCTCAAACTGCTGGGGCGGGGCGCCATGGGGACGGTCCACCTGGGCGAAGACATGGTGCTGGGGAGGCGCGTGGCGGTGAAGGAGCTCGCGGGACCACTGGCCACGGTGCCCGAGGTGCGCGAGCGGTTCCGGCGCGAAGCGCGCGCGCTCGCCCGGATTTCGAGCCCGCGCGTCGTCCAGATCTTCGATCTCTACCAGGAAGGCGGTCGACAATTTCTCTCAATGGAGCTGTGCGAGGGCGACAGTCTCGCGGCGAGGCTCAGGAAGACCGGGCGGCTGCCCGCGCAGGAGGCGGCGCGCCTGGGGGCCCAGATCGCCGAGGCGCTCGCGTCGGCGCACGGCCGGGGCGTCATCCATCGTGATCTCAAGCCGGCGAACGTGCTTTTCTCGGGGGACGATATCAAGGTAGCCGACTTCGGGGTCGCGCGGATGGGCGACTCGGCGATGACGCAGGAAGGGGCGGTGATGGGAACGCCGACCTACATGGCCCCCGAGCAGACGCGCGGCGCCGCGGTCGACGCGCGCGCCGACCTGTACGCGCTCGGTTGCGTTCTCTTCGAGATGCTCTCCGGCAAGCCGCCCTATTCGGGCGCCGTGCGCGAGGTGCTCATGGCGCACGCGTCGCCCGCGCCTCCCCCGGCGCTCGACCCGGCCAGGATCGGGGCGCCCGAGGAACTCTGTGCGCTCGTGTCCAGGCTTCTCGCGAAGGACCCGGAGGAGCGGCCGGGCGCGGCGAAGGAAGTCGCCGAAGCGCTGCACGCGATCGCGGTGCCCCTCTCGTCGCCCCGCGCCGCAAGCCGCTACGGATGATCCAATAGCCGCGTGCCGTCAGCCCGGCCCCGCCGCCTTCGGCTCGTCGAACAGTTGCCGGGAGAGGAACTCGGCCCAGAGCGCCCGCCAGGTGCTCCAGCGATGCCCGCCCGCAACGCGAACGACATGACCGGCCGGCAGTGAAGCCGCGAGAAGATCGAGCGAAGGGCCCATCGGCTCGTTCCGGCCGTACCCGAGATAGAGGACGGGGGACCGGCCGCCCGTCGCGCACACCTGCTTGAGGAAGCCCCAGTTCTCCACGATGAACGCTTCGAACGAACCGGCGGCGGCCGGATGATCCGGCGTCCAGTTCTCGAGCCCTCCCGCGGCGTGGATCGTCTCGCTCATCCCAGGCGGACCCAGGTAGGGGCTCAGGAGCACGAGGCCTGCGAGGGCATCGGAATGCTCCCGGGCGAATCCAATGGCCCCGCTCCCTCCCAGGGAGATCCCGACGATCCAGATCCGTTTGTATCCGGAGGCCCGGGCCGGAGCGACGACATCTTCCCAGAGCCGCCTGGAGTAGGACCCATCCTGATAGTACCCAAGGTGCAGGTCGGTCTCGATCAGATCGGCGTCGACTCCCCGCTCCCGGGCCATGTCGATGAATCGCTCGCGATCGAAGTCCCCGATTCGCGATCGCTTGCCGGGCAGGAAGACGATCAGGGCCGGAGCACGCGCCTCGGGCCGGTCCGCGTACGCTTTCGTCGGGACCGGGACGGACGGCATCCGATGAAGGGCGCAACAGGAGAGAAGCGCCGGGATTGCGACCAGGGGTATCGCGATCCGACGCAGCCGGCGACAGGGCGCCTTGTCCCGATGCAGAAGAACTCCCGCGAGTCGCTCGAGGCTATGCCGCGGAATGCCGTCCGTCAAGACGGCCCGGTGCAGCGATCCCTGGTATTGATAAGAGAAGTGCTAGAGCAGCCGCTCCGTCCTGAGGCTCACCGAGACCGGCTTGCCGTCGCGCAGGACGGTGATGTCGATCTGCCGGCCGGGGTTGCGCAGCGTTAGTGCTGCGTTTTGGATCCGTCGGACTTCAACGGCTCCTTCAGAACCACTCTGACACCGGCTATCGTGCCGCTCACGGCCTGGCGCACCTGGGAGCCCGCCTCCGACCCGACCTCACCCGCCGCCCGCAGCGCCCCGGTTGCCGCCGCGGAGGCCGCCTGCGCCGTGTCGAGACCGACCTCCCGAGCTCCCTCGACGGCTCCCTCGACCAGCCCCTTCGCCGCCGAGCCCAGATCGCCGGCCGTGCTGGCCGTCGTCTTGATCACCGATTCGGCCGTGTGACCGATCGCCTGGAGGCCGGCGTCGCCCGCGTTCTTCGTCCCACGCAGGACGCCGAGCACGACACCCTTGGCGGCGTCTCCCAGATCGCCGCCGACCTCCACCGCCGCGTGGATGGTGCCCTGGGCCACCTGGGACGTCGCGCTCACCAGCGAGCCCGCGATGTTGCCGATTCCGCCGATCGTCTTCGCCACGGTCTTGCTGACGGTGTCGACCATCGCGCCCGCCACATCGCCGGTTCCCTCGATGGTGCTCACGATTCCTTCCTTCACGGTTTCGACCAGCCCGACATCCTGTCCTTCCGTGTGCTTGGTCATACGATCACCTCGCGTCGCGGTTTGTTGGATTGATGTTCGCGTGTTTCGCGGGTGCTCGCAGCAATGCGCGTGCCAGACCGGCGGCGCGCGCGACACAAGGTGGATTCGGATTCTGCTGCATCAGGGAAAACCCTGAGGCACGCGCGATCGCCGTCTTTCATCCAGGACGATCCGCACCGCTCCGGGTCGCTCTCACTCCGCGCGCAGCGCCACGATCGGCTCGACGCGGGCGGCGCGCCGCCCCGGGACCCAGCAGGCCACGAGCGCCACGGCGGCGAGCGCCAGCGGGACCGTGGCGAAAGTCCAGGGATCGTACGGCGCGGTGCGATAGAGCAGGCTCGTCATGACGCGGGTCGCGGCCGCCGCCGCGACGAGGCCGAGGCCGATCCCGACGGCGACGAGCCGCATCCCCTGGCGCACGACCATCCCCAGCACGCCGCCGGGCGTGGCGCCCAGCGCGATGCGGACGCCGATCTCGCGGGTGCGCTGCGCGACGCTGAACGCCAGCACGCCGTACAGCCCGATGGCCGCGAGCAGGAGCGCCCCGGCGGCGAACACTCCGAGCACGAGGGTGCTGAAGCGCTGCGGTGCGACCGAGGCCGCGACCTGCTGCGCCATGGTCGCGATCCGGGTCACCGGCAGGGCGGGATCGAGGGCGGCGATCTCGCGGCGGGCGGGCTCGGCGAGCGCCGCCGGATCACCGTGCACCAGAAGCGCGATGCGCAGCGTGCGGCCGAAGCTGTTGCCGATCCGCGTGAGCGTGTCGAGGTCGGGGACGATGTGGCTCCACGGCAGGTAGACGTGGATCGTCGGCTCGGCGCCGAGCGCGCCGTCGTGCGCGTCGCCCGCGACGCCGACAATCTCCAGCCACGGGGAGGGCGAGGCCGCGATGCCGTTCTTGATCCGCTTGCCGACGGCGTCCTGCCCGGGCCAGAAACGGCGCGCCAGCGACTCGCTCACGATGGCGACCGGCCGGATCGCCTCGTCCTCGGTGTCGTTGAAGGTGCGGCCGCGCCGGATCGGCACGCCGAGCGCGCCGAAGTAGTCGCCGTACGTCCAGGTGAGCGCGACGCTCGGCAGGGCGCCGGTGGTGGCGGCGTTCTCGGGCGTCATGGCGCGCTGCTCGTTGGACTCGAGCGGCACGTCGGTCGAGAGGGTCACGGCGCGCAGCCCGGGCAGCGCGGCGAACCGCCCGTGGAGCGAGCGGATGAAGCGCGTGACGTCGGCCCCTTGCGGGTAGGCCTCGATCGGCAGGGACACGCTCATCGTCAGCACGCGGTCGGGAGAGAATCCGGGGTCGGTGGCCACGAGACCGGCGAAGGAGCGCAGGAGCAACCCCGCGCCGACCAGGAGGATCACGGCGAAGCCGACGGTCGCGACCACGAGCCCCTGCTGCAGGCGCCGGCCGGCCCGGCCGCCGGTGGCACGCGCGCCGGCCTCGTGCAGCGTCGCCGCCAGCCGCCGGTCGGTCGTGAACAGCGGGATGAGTCCGAAGACGATCGCGGTCAGCGCCGACATGACGAGCGTGAACCCGAGGACGCGGCCGTCGAGCGGCGCGTGGTCGACGCCCGGCAGGCTGGTCGCCAGCACCGCGGGGATCGCGTCGAGAGCGGCGCGGCCGGCGAGCAGTCCCAGCGCGCCGCCCGCCGCGGCGAGGAGCACGCTCTCGCACAGGAGGAGCTGCAGCAGCCTGCGCCGCGGCGCGCCGAGTGCCAGACGCAGACTCAGCTCGTGCTGCCGCGACACGGCGCGGCTGAGGATCAGGTTGGCGACGTTGGCGCACGCCACCAGGAGCACGAGACCCACGGCCGCGAACAGCACCAGGAGCGGCGTGCGCACGCGGCCGGCGAGCTCGTCGCGCAGGGGCGTCGCGGTCAGGGTGATGTCCACCTGGCCGCGGCGCATCGCCGCCGGGTAGTTGGCGCCGATGCGCGGGCCGAGGTCCTTCATCTCGGCCGCCGCCTGCGCGAGCGCCACGCCCGGCGCGAGCCGCGCGATGACCGAGTTGTTGAACATGCTGCCGCGCGCGCCCCGCTCGAAGTCGGTCCAGGCCATCGGGATGTACAGCTCGGCGGGTGTGGCGTTGTACGCCGCCCCGCGGCGGGGGAACTCGAACGACGCCGGCATGACGCCGACGATCGTGTACGGCCGGCGATCGAGCTTCACGACCGAGCCGACCGCGTCGGGCCGGCCGCCGAACAGGCTCTGCCACAGACCGTATCCGAGGATCGCGACGTCGTGCCCTGGCGTGTCGTCCTCCGCGGCGAACGTCCGGCCGAGCATCGGCGAGGCGCCCAGCAGCGGGAAAAGCCCCGCCTCGGCGCGTGTCACCGCGACGCGCCGCGGCTCGGTGGTCCCCGACAGCTCCGCCTGCTCGCCGCGGTACGCCGCGAGAGCGGAGAACGACTTCTGATAGTCCCTCAGGTCGAGGATGTCGGGAGCCGAGCCCGGAATCCTGGGCATGTTCGCCTGCGGGATCCCCTCGTGCACGAACACCAGGCGATCCGGGTCGTCGAACCCCAGCGGCCGCAGCAGGGCGGCGTTCACCAGGCTGAAGATGGCGCTGTTGGCGCCGATGCCGAGCGCGAGCGTGAGCACGGTGATCGCCGTGAACACCGGCGCCCGCATCAGCCGGCGCGCGGCGTGTTTGAGGTCGAAGAGAAGCGAGCCCATGGGAGAGTCTCCTTTCGTGACCAGACCCTGCTCGACCCGGCGGCGGGGCGCGACCTGGCGGCGCGGCGCGAGGCGCGGCTCGACGCGGCGCCGGGCGCGCGCCTGCGCGTGGGCGTCAGGGATCGATGACCCGAGATCGCGGGCCACGGCCCACCACGCGCCGACGCGCCCGCGCGCCGCGAGCAGCCTCCGGAAGTCGTCCTGCATCTCCGCGCCGAAGCGGCGGCGGAACCCGGGAGGGTAGACGGCGAGCAGCACCCGGTAGATCGCCCGCGACCAGCGGAACGACGGCGACCGGCTGGCGCCGGCGCCGCCTCGGCGAGGGCCGCCTGGGTCGGGCATCAGGCCTCCTCCGGGATCAGCCGCCTGGCGCGGACGAGCTCCGCGAGGCGGCCCAGACGGCGTGCTTCCTGTTCGAGGGCGAGGCGGCCGGCCGGCTGGAGGCCGAACACCCGGCGCCGCTCGTCGGAGCGCGCCGCGTGCTCGCGGATCAGCCCGGCGTCCTCCATGCGCTGCAGCGAGCCGTAGATCGTGCCCGGGCCCATGCGCAGGTCGCGGCCGGCGGAGTGCTCGACCGCCTGCATGATGGCGTAGCCGTGCAGCGGCCCGTCCGCGAGCGCGAGGAGGATGTGGAAGACGGCCGGCGTGAGCGGCGGAACCCCGAGAGGCGGCAGCGGCCTGCGCATGACGGCGATGATACTACCGTCACGGATATAGTCAACCCTGGCGTCTTGTCGCCGTATGGGCCGCGCGTCCGCGGTGGTCTTCGCTCGAGAAGCGCGGCGTCTATCTCGCCAGGTCGAAGAGGGTCGAAGGGACCCAGCCTTCGTTCCCCAGCTCGTCGGAGACCTTCCACCAGATGCCCTGCTTGTCGCCGCTGGGGTAGAGCATCATCCCGGGGTCGAGGTCGCGCACGATGGCCGCCTTCTGGTCCGGCTTCTCGTACATCCGGCCCGGCTTCGCCATGGTCACCGCCTGAGCGACGTTGTCGGCCCTGGCGTCGGGGGCGTTCTTCCGCACCTCCTCGACCAGCTTGGTGTAGGCGTCGAGGTACGCCATGACGATCACCTGGCCGATCTCGGAGTTGGTATAGCTGCTGGCCCCTGCTGCCGCGAACCCGGCGAGCCATCCGCCACTGGCGCCGCCGCCCCAGCCGATGTCGGTCTTCTTGGCGTGTCCCTGCGACAGTGCCACCTGCTCGGTGGAGCGTAGGTCGGTGAGAGCGAGCACCACGTCGGCAGTCTTGCTCTTCAGATTGATGCCGCCGGCGATGGCGCCGACGCCGTGCCCGACCAGGCCGCCCAACATGCCGCCGATCTTCTTCCCGCCCGCATTGGCGTTCCTGCTGACCAGGTCGGGGACCAGTCCGTAGTCGGCCGCCTTGACCTGGCCCTTGCCGACGTTCGAGCCGCCGCGCATGTCGCCGCTCGCGGCCAGTGCGCGCTCCTGCTGCGCCGCCTGCATCCCCTTGCCCCGGTCGACCAGCGTGAAGCACTTCGACTCTGACACGAAGACCTTGATGACCGCTTCGGGCGACTCGAGGTTGTACTCCAGCCACCATTTGTCCTCGGGCTCGATCACCGCGAGCGTGCCGAGCTTCCTCTCGCAGGTCGGGATCGGCGGCGGTTGAGCGGCCCGAGCGAGGCTCGCGCCGGCGGCGCCAATCGCCAGGATCAAGGCAAATCCCGTTTCCAGCCGGATCGCACGTCGAAGCATCGCCACCCCCCCTCGGCACGTGGCCGCCCCACGCGGGCGCACGATGCCGGAATTGTGATCCTCGGCGGCGGGCTGCGTGCCGTGCGCCCGCCGCACCCGAATCCAATATTGGTGCGAGCGTCTCTCGATGCAATCCCGCCGCGCGAAGCCTTGTCTGCCGTGCGCTCGAAACCTAGGTTTGGACCGTCGGCAGCGCCATCCGTCAGAGGAGGAGAACCATGCCGCGCATCCCGGTCCGATCGGTCGCCGTTCTGTCGCTCGTGCTTCTCGCCGGCTGCGCGAGCAATCCGCCGGCCCACCGCGTCTGGGTCGGACCGCGCATCGACCTGAAGCCGCTCGAGATCATCGGCATGGTCGATTTCACCTCCACCTCGAAGGGCAGCCTCGCGGAACTGGCCACCCGGCGCTTCGCCGAGGCGGCGCGCCGCGACCAGGACATGGTGCGGATGATCGATGTCGGCTCGGGGCCGGCCGCCCTCGCGTCGGTTGGCAAGAGCCAGTGGACCCCCGAGGCCTGCCGCGCCATCGCCCGCGAGCACGGGGTCAAGACCCTGATCCGCGGCACACTCACTCTCTCCAACGTGCGGCCCAACGTGCAGGTCTCGGCGCTGTGGCGGTCCGGGCAGGTGACCGCGCAGGTGGACGCGACGCTCGAAGTGGAGATGGTCGAGGCCGAGACCGGAGCTTCGATCTGGAGCCGCTCCGCCAGCGCCACCCGCAGCGTTGCCCAGGTCTCCGTCTACGGCGGCAACAGCTTCGATTTCAACGCCGCTGACCCCGAGGCCGCCTACGGTGATCTGGTCGGCGACCTCGTGTCGCGCGTCGCCGCCGATCTGCAAGGATCCTGGCAGACGCAATAGGGCCGAGAGGGAGCTGGCCGCGCTCCTCCTAGCGCGCCATGTAGGTGTTCACCACGATGCCGCACGGGTAGGGCGTCGAGCCGGTCAGTTTCAGCGGCCGGCGGGCGGAGAAGACCCGCATCCCCTGGCCGATGGCCGCCGGGTTGACGAAGAAGTTCAGCTCGTCGATCAGACCGTTGTCGATGAGGGACGAGACGAAGGTCGCTCCGCCGTAGACGACGATGTCCTTGCCCGCCTGCTCCTTGAGCCGGGCGACCGCCGCAGGCAGCGGCCCGTTCTCGACGCGGACGTTCTTTCCGTCGACGCGCTTCAGCGTCTTGCTGAAGACGACCTTGGGCGTGTCGACCATCTTCCGGGCGAAGGAGTACTGCGGGCCTTCCGGCTTCGCGACCTCCGCCTCCCAGTACTTGATGAATCCGTCGGTCATCTTGCGGCCGAGCAGGATGGTGTCGCTCGTGTCGGTCAGCTGGTTGATGAAGCCGATGAGCTTCTGGTCCATGTCCCAGGTCATCCAGTCGAGCTGGCCCTCGGGGCCGGCGACGAAACCGTCCACGGTGATCTGCATCTGCAGCTTGAGCTTTCGCATGATGTCCTCCATCGGATGAGCCGCTTCAATCCCCCCGGAACGTCCTTTCGAGGGTCTTGATGTCGAACTTCTTCATCTTGAGGAACGCCTCCGTCACGCGGGCCAGCTTCTTCCTGTCCTTGGTCTTCAGCATGTCGTCCATGGCGTTGGGAACGATCTGCCAGGACAGGCCGAACTTGTCTTTGAGCCAGCCGCACTGCTCGGCCTCGGGTCGCGCCGAGAGCTTGCCCCAGTAGGAGTCGATGTCCTCCTGGGTCTCGCAGTGCACCATGAACGAGATCGCCTCGTTGAACGTGAAGGCATGCGGGCCGGCGCTGTCCATGGCGGCGAACTCCACCCCGTCCAGCGTGAAGGTCGCGAACTTGATCGTCCCCTCCAGCTCGGGCCCTCCCGGGTCGTGGCGCCTGATATCGCCGACCTGCGCGCCGCCGAAAACCGACGTGTAGAATTTGATGGCGGACTCGGCCTTACCGCTGACGTCGCCCACGAACATCAGGACCGGAGTGATCTTCTGGCGGATCGGCCGGTCCCCCGCGAACATGATCTGCCACGACAGCCCATATCGGTCCTGCAGCCATCCGTACCGCTCGCTGAAGGGGTACGACCCCAGCTCCATGAGGGTGGAGCCTCCCTTCGAGAGCACGCTCCACGTCTCGTCGACCTCCCCCTTTGTGGCGCAGGCGACGAGGAACGACACCGCCGGGGTGAACTTGAAGAGCGGCCCCGCCGACAGCAGCGTGAACTCCTGCCCCGCGAGATCGATCGTGACGATGTCGACGGAGCCCGAAGGGGTCCCCTCGAGCGTCGTCGTGTCCTTCACCTTCGAGCCCTTGAACAGCGACGTATACAGCCGCGCCGCCTCGCGCGCCTCCTTGTCGAACCAGAGATGGGTCGTGATGCGTGGCGTCATGTGCGTCCTCCTAGGTCAGGGTCCGCATCAGGTCGGAACGATCCTCCTCGCTCAGGTCCTGGCTGAAATGCAGCAACGGCGCCAGGATGTCGCGGGTCTCGAAGTAGGGTTCCCTGCAGCCGAGGTGGACGAATCCCGCGGGATTGAAGCGGCCTTCCTCGTAGAACACCAGTCGGATGCGCCACTCGCCGCGGGCGATCGGCTCGTGGCAGGAGCGGCACTTGGCCTGGCCGGTCGGGGCGCGCTCGGCGCCGCTGATGCGGGGGAGCCGGCGCTGGGCCGAAGTGCCGCGCGCGGCGCGCTCGAGCGCCTCCGGCTCGGGGACGCTCCCGGGGGGCGCCTGGCCCAGGGCCTCGAGCATCGCCTCGGGTCGCTTGTAGGCGCCGCACATCGGATGGAACCAGAGCGTCGTCTCGCCTTCCGCGAAGGGGTTCGGGATGCGCTCGCCGAAGCGCAGCTCTCCCTTCGCGATGGGCCGCTCGCAGCCGCGGCACTTGGCGCGGCCGGTCGGGGCGGGCTCGAAGACGTGCGGCATGGCTAGGTCCTCCGGCTGGCGCTTCGCAGCTCCTCAATCGGCAGCTCCCGCGCCAGCTCGAGGTAGCGGCAGAAGGCGTTGGCGAGCTGCATCTGGCGCGGCGTCTGGCACTCGGGCTCGAACAGGCGCGGGTTGCCGACGACGACGCAGGCGCAGCGGGCGCGCGACGTGGCGACGTTGAAGCGGTTCAGGCTGTAGAGGAACTCCATGCCGCGCGGGGCGTCGGCGGGCGTGGACGTCGTCATCGAGTAGATGACCACCGGCGCCTCCTGGCCCTGGAAGCGATCGACGGTGCCGATGCGAGCGCCGGGCAGGCGGGCGCTCAGGTCGGCGACCTGCGCGTTGTAGGGCGCAATAATAAGGATATCGTCGAGGCGCAGGGGGGACTCCTCGTCCTTCTGGTTGCGCCAGCGCGCGTCGCCCTGGGTCAGCCGCTCGACCAGCGCGGCGACGGCGGCGGCCTCCTCGGGGCTGCTGCTCTGGTTCCCGTCGTGCGCGACGGGAAGGAACCAGAGTCCGGCGCCGGCCCTGGCGCCCGCGCCGCCGCCGGTCCCTGCGATCGGCACGGGGCCCAGGATCGCCTGGCGCTCGAGGCCGGCGACCGGCTTCAGGCGGCTCTCGTAGAACAGCTCCGACGTGAGCGCGCAGATCGAGGGATGCAGCCGCCAGGTCTCCTCGAGGAAGAGTCCGCGGTCGTCGGCGATCGTCTTGTCGCCCTGCAGCAGGTGCTCGAGCGCGGAGACGTCGGTGCCTTCCGGGTGGGTGCCCTGGAGCGGCTGATCGAGCTGGCGGGGATCGCCGAGCAGGACCACGGCGCCGCCGGCCTGGGCGATCGCCAGGACGTTGGCGAGCGACATCTGGCCGGCCTCGTCGACGAACAGGACGTCCACGGTCTCGAGGAACTCCTCGCGCGACCAGAGCCACGCGGTCCCGCCGAGCACCCGGGCGGCGCCCGTCCTGATGGCGCGCAAGGCGGCGGCGTTGTCGGTGACCACGGTGACGTCGCCGTTGGGGCCATCGTCGTCCTCTTCGCGCCCTTTGTGATAGCAGCGCGGCGTGACCTCTTCGTCTTTCGCCGCCTCGACGACCTTGTCGAGCAGATTGCGGATCACCTTGTGGCTCGTGGCGCAGACGCCGACCTTCTTTCCGGCCCGCACGAGGTCGCAGATCATCCGGGCGCCGGTGTACGTCTTGCCGGTCCCGGGCGGGCCCTGAATCGCCAGCGTGCCCTGCCCGAGCACGGCGACCAGCCGGCGCGCGGCGCGGACGCCGGTCTCCCCCTCGCGGCGCAGGGCGCTGCCGACGAGGCCGGCGATGCGCGGCGGCCGCGCCAGCAGCAGATCGCGCGCCGCGCGATGCGCGCCCGGGGCGTCGAGGCCGTTGCCGACGACCCACCGGGCGAGGCGCATCAGCGACGCCGCCAGCTCGTGGGTGCGGACCATCTCGAAGGTGAAGACGCTCTCGGGGTCGAGCTTCTCGCACGCGCCGCGCTTCTTGACGTCGAGGGTGTGCGCCGCCAGGTCGATCGCCACGACCTCGCCGAACTCCTGATCGAGGGGCAGCGGGAGCTTCAGCTTGTCCCCTTCCCGGATGCTGGTTTCCTGGGATGGGAACGAGTAGCGGTGGACCGACCTGCCCTTCATGGGGGCGGCCGGTCCCACGTAGCGCAGGCCGGAGAGCGCCGCCTTCTCGTCGAGCAGCGTCTCGTCGGACAGCTCGCGCAGGCGGAAGTACTCCCACCAGGCCGCTTTGTCCTCGCGCCGGTGCCACTCGAGCATGTAGGCCAGAAGCCACCGCCCCTGCTGCTCGCCGGAGCGTTCGGCGCGCTCGAACGGCACGCCGTCGAGCACCGCCTGCATGACCTCGCGCACCTCGCGGTCACGCTCGGCGAGAGCGTCGCTCGGCAGACCCTCGCCGATCGGTGGCCGCGCGATGGCCTCGCCTTTCGCTTCCAGGCCGGCGCGCACCTCCTCGAGCCAGCGATAGAGCCGCAGCGCCGACACGCAGTCGTCGCGGTTGTAGGCCTCGACGACGCGGCGGACGCCGGCGTCGACGGCATCCGGCTCCTCCAGCTCGAGGGCGCGCTGCACGATGCGCAGATTGACGCCGGCGTCCTTCAGATCGGCCGCCCGCACGTAGCCGTACAGCGCCTCGAGCTTCTTGATCGAGTACTCCTCGACGCTGGCGCGCATCGTCTGACGGACGATGGCGTGCAGGTCGACGAACAGCCCGGCGCGCAGCATCCGGTCGACCTCGTTCTCGCGCGTCGCGTAGCGCCCCATCAGGCGTTTGATCGCCGCCGGCTCGTACGGCGCGAAGTGATAGACGTGCAGATCGGGATGCTCCGCCCAGCGCGCCATGACGAAGTCGACGAACGCCTCGAAGCCCGCCCGCTCCGCGGCCGCGTCGAGCGCCCAGAGGCCGCGATACTCCGGGACGGCCGGGCTTCCCTGGCTCCCCGCGCGCTCCTCGACCGCCCAGCCGAACAGATACTCGCGGCCCGACGCGCCCACGAACGGATCGCCCTCGAGGTCGAAGAACACGTCGCCCGGCGACGGCGCGGGCAGCCGCTCGAGCCCCAGCCCGGACGCCAGCGGCAGCAGCTCGTAGAGAACGCGGCCCGCCTTGCGCCCATCGCTCTGGACGCGGGCCTGCTCGCGCACCCGCGCGTACGACTCGACGGCCCCGCGGGACGGCTTCCATGGAATCGGCAGGGGCACCGCCGCCAGCGCCGCGAGCGTGTCGACGTCGCGCGTCTCGAGCTCGCTCCTCTGAAGTCTCGAGATCCCCGCGACGAAGCCGAGGTGGTCGTCCTTGCGGCGCTGCGCGTCGCAGACCGGGAACCAGCGGCAGATCTCGCAGTGGGCCACCGGATCGGGATAGGTGGTCGCGGACGGGATCGACCTCTCGAGTCGCTGCCGCACCAGGCGGTAGTACGCCATGTAGTCGTCGACGCGATACTTGTCCGGGACGAAATCGTCGCGCGGCGGCACGACGTACATGAACTCCGGCCGCGCTCCCTGGACGGTCTCGAGCAGATCCGAGTAGAGGCAGATCTGCAGGACCGAGCCCCCCTTGGTTTCGAGCGCGAGCTTGGTGTCCCACACCTCGTACGACCAGTCGCCGAGCCGGCTCGGGCGCGGCACGCGAATAAGCACGTCCGCCCTCCCGAACCAGCGCCCCTCGAGAAGGGTCGCCTGCACGATCACGTCGGCCCCTTCGCGCATGGCGGAGAGGGTGCGCTCGAACCCTGTCTTCGCGTCGGGCCCTTCATCCGGCCGGGCGATGCGCCGTCCCTGCTCTTCCAGGTGCTTCAGGAACGCGGCCTCGTGCTCGTCGCCGCGCTGGCGCAGGATCGCGGCGTCCGGATCGAAGTAGTCCGGCGGGCGGCGCTCGCCGCGGGCCATGGAGAGATCGAGCGTGGTCAGATGGCGGCAGGCGACGTGATTCGCCAGGTCGGTGGCGCTCAACCGCGCGACGCCGTCGGTCCACTTCACCGCGCAGGGCCCTTCGGGCCGGGCGTCGGATTGGCCGCCGCGGGCGCGGGCCCGTGCGCCGCGCGCCACAGCTCATCGAGCCGCCGTGCGAAGCGCGTCGCCAGGGCCTCGTCCTCGTGCTTGAAGTAGACCCAGGCGCGGGCCAGGGGCTGCGACGCGAGGCGGTCGGCCCAGGCGCGCAGATCGTCCTCGCCGTACTGCGAGCGCCGCAGGCGCAGGTACGCGTCCTCCGAGGTGCAGACGAACGGCGCGCTGCCGTCTTCGTCGGTCTCGGCGACGCACAGGGCGGCGCCGCGCGCGCGCAGCGCGTCGTAGACCTCGTCGTCGTGCCACGACGCGTGCCGGAACTCCACGGCGAACCGGCGCCCGGCCGGCACCGCGGCGAGGAAGTCGCCGAGCCGGGGCAGGTCCTTGCGAAGCGTCGGCGGAAGCTGGAAGAGAATCATGCCGAGCTTGTCGCCCAGAAACGCCGCCCGGCGGATGAATTCGGCGACGCTCTCCTGGGCGTTCTTCAGGCGCTTCATGTGGGTGATGGAGCGCGACGCCTTGAGCGTGAAGACGAAGTGCGCCGGCACGTCGGCCGCCCAGCGCTCGACCAGCGCCGGCGCCGGAAACCTGTAGAACGTGTTGTTGATCTCGACCGTCGGGAAGTGCTCGCCGTAGAAGCGCAGCATGCCGTCCGCCGGCGTCTTCGCCGGATAGAACGGCCCCACCCACTCCTTGTAGGAAAAGCCGGTCGTTCCTGTCAGCAACTGCACGTGTCACGGACTCCAGACGGACGCCTTGCGCGTCCACTCGCTGTCGGGGTACTTCTCCTTGAGCGCCCTGGCCGTCGCAGCCAGGTGCTTCGCGTCGTCGCTCCCCTTGTAGGCCGCGACGCCCGCCCAGTAGCAGGCCTCGGGGGAGGCCGCGGTGCCGGGGAAGCCGTCACAGACCGAACGGAAGCGCTTCTCCGCCTCGCCGTAGTCCTGACGCTGGAAATGGAGCTTGCCCAGGCCCAGCTCCAGCTGGGCCCGGAAGTCGTCCACCGGAAGGTATCCTTCGATCCGGTGTCTCTCGACTCCGCCGGGGTCCAGGACGATCTGGGTCGGCGTCCACTGCGCGTTGAACCGCGCGAAGGCCGGCTTGTTCTCCTTGACGTGAATCTTCACCGGGATGAACTGCTTCGATACGGCATCGACGACTCGCGGATCGGGGTAGACCTCGGCTTCCAGCCGAGCGCACCCCGTTCACATCGGCGCCGCGCTGAAGTCGAGAAGAACCGGCTTGCGCGCGACTTTGGCCTCGCTGAGAGCGGCGTCGACGTCCTTGCGCCACTGAATTTCGGGCATGGTGACCTCCAGGAGTGATGCTCGAACATACCACACCACCGCCGGGCGATCCCTGCTAGCATCCGCCTGCGTGAAGCGGCCCCCCAAGCCCGAATCCCCGCCGGCCGAATCCACGCCGGCCGATGCCGCGCCGCCCGATCCCGCGCCGCTCGGCGAGTACGCCGCCAAGAGGACCTTCGACGCCACGCCCGAGCCGCCGCCCGCGGTGGCGGAGCGCAGCGGCCCGCTGCTGTTCGTGATCCAGAAGCATGCGGCGCGGCAGCTTCATTACGACGTCCGCCTCGAGTGCGACGGCGTCCTTCTGTCCTGGGCCTGCCCCAAGGGGCCGTCCCTCGATCCCAGCGAGAAACGCCTCGCTGTCCACGTCGAGGATCATCCCTACGACTACGCGTCGTTCGAGGGGATCATCCCGGCCGGCCAGTACGGGGCGGGCGAGGTCATCGTCTGGGACTGCGGCGTCTTCTCGCCGGACGAGGGCGGGACCTGGTTCCATGACCGCGCCGGGGCCGCGAAGCGCACCCGTGAAGGGGTAGCGAAGGGGAAGCTGAGCTTCACCTTCCGCGGCGAGAAGGTGAAAGGCTCGTGGGCGCTGGTGCGCACCAAGGACGCGAAGACCTGGCTGCTGATCAAGCACAAGGACCGGTTCGTTACGACCGTCGACGTCACGGCGCAGGACCGGTCGGTCCTGTCGGGCGCCGCGGTCGAGGAGATGAAGGTCGTGCCGGCGCGCCGCATGCCGGCGTCGCGGCTCGTCCCCCAGGGCGAGGTCGGACCGCTGCCGGCGAAGCTCGAGCCGATGCTGGCGGAGATCGGCGACGCCGCGTTCAACCGCTCCGACTGGATGTGGGAGCCGAAGCTCGACGGCTACCGGGTGCTGGGGTTCCTCGACGGCCAGGAGGTCCGGCTGCGCTCGCGGCGCGGGCTGGAGCTGGCGCCGACTTTTCCGGGCCTCGTCGAGGAGCTGCGCAAGCAGGCCGCGGGGTCGATGATCCTGGACGGCGAGATCGTGGCGTTCGACGCCGACGGCCGTCCCTCGTTCAACACGCTGCAGAACCGCGCCAAGATGAAGACGCCGGCGGAGCTGAAGGCGGCGGAGCAGACGGTGCCGGTCGTGTTGTACTGCTTCGACCTGCTGCATTTCGCCGGCGTCGACCTGCGCCAGGCGCCCTACCACGAGCGGCGCCGGTACCTCGCGCAGTGTCTCCTGCCGACGCCGCGCGTGCAGCTGGTGCACGCGTCGCAGGACGGCCTCGCCCTGAACGACGCGGCGCTCCGGAGCGGCTTCGAGGGCGTCATCGGCAAGCGCAAGGACAGCCGCTACGAGGCGGGCCGGCGGTCGGGCGCGTGGGTGAAGGTGAAGCCGAGCCGCAGTGCCGAGTTCGTCGTCGGCGGCTACACGAAGGGGAAAGGCGCGCGCGCGTCGCTCGGCGCGATCCTCGTCGGCTACTGGGACAAGGGGAAGCTGCGCTTCGCGTCGCACGTCGGGTCGGGGTTCGACGATCGCGGCGTGAAGCAGATGCAGAAGCGGCTCGAGCCGTTGAAGCGCGCCACCTGCCCGTTCGCCGAGAAGCCCGAGCTGCCGAATCCGACCACCTGGGTCGAGCCCGAGGTCGTGGTCGAGGTCAAGTTCCAGTCATGGACCGAGGACGAGCATCTGCGCGCGCCGGTCTTCCTGCGCGTGCGCGAAGACGTCCCTTCGAAGAACGTGAAGGCGAAGGACGTCCGGCGCGCCCGCGTGACGGGAGGGGCGTCCACGGCGGCGGGGGCCGCGGCGGGTGGCGGCGCGGCAGGCGGCATGGCAGGCGGCACCGCGGGCGCGTCCGGCGAGATCGCGCGCGTCCTGAAGCAGCTCGAGGACAAGAGGAAGGATTTTCCGATCGTCGTCGGGCCGCATCGCATCCGCCTGACGCATCTCGACAAGGTCTACTGGCCCGCCGACCCGGGGCTGCAGCAGCCGGCGCTGACCAAGCGCGACCTGCTGCGCTACCTGGCGCAGGTGTCGCCGTACATCCTGATGCATCTCGCCGACCGCCCGCTCACCATGATCCGTATGCCGGAGGGGATCGGGGGGCATCGCTTCTTCCAGAAGCACTGGGACCAGGAGCGGCCGGAGTTCGTCGAGACGATCACCGTCTTCTCCGAGCACAAGGACGAGAAGCATAATTACCTTCTCTGCAGCAACCTGCCGACGCTCCTGTGGCTGGCGCAGCTCGGGACGCTCGAGTTCCACGTCTGGCACTCGCGCGCCAAGCCCGGGCCGGACGCCCCCGATCGGGGCACGGACTATGCGTCGTCGCTGCAGTCCCTCGAGAGCTCGGTCCTCGACTGCCCCGATTTCCTTGTCTTCGACCTCGACCCTTACATATATTCGGGCAAGGAAGCGCCGGGCGACGAGCCCGAGCTGAACACCGTGGCGTTCGAGAAAGGAAAGGAAGTGGCGTTCCACCTGCGCGAGCTGCTGCAGAGCATGTCGCTCGAGGCGATCGTGAAGACCTCGGGCAAGACCGGTCTGCACGTCTTCGTGCCGATCCGCCGCACGCTCGGGTTCGACAAGGCGCGCGAAGTGTGCGAGCTGGTCGGACGGCACCTGGTGCGCCGGCACCCGAAGGACATCACGATGGAGTGGAGCGTCCCCAAGCGCACCGGCAAGATCTTCCTGGACTACAATATGAACGTGCGCGGCAAGACCCTGAACGTCGCCTATTCGCCACGGGGCGCCGCCGGCGGCCCGGTCTCGATGCCTCTGACGTGGGAGGAGCTGGCCCAGGCGCACCCTCTCGACTTCCGCATCAGCAACGCCGCCGAGCGGCTTGCTGCGACCGGCGATCGCTGGCGGGACGCGCTGAAGAAGAAGCAGGACCTCGAGGGATTGCTGAACCGATCGACCTGACTCAACCGATTGACGGTATTGCGGAGGACAGCATGGCACCACGCTCCATCGCGTCGCTGACGGTCTCCTTCGGGCTCGTGTCGATTCCCGTGAAGCTCTTCTCGGCCACCGAGGCGGGCCACGCCATATCGTTCAACCTCCTCCACAAGACCTGCCACTCGCGGCTCAAGCAGCAGTACATCTGCGCCAAGGAAGAGGTCGTGGTGCCGCGCGAGGACATGGTGAAGGGGTACGAGTTCGCCAAAGAGCAGTACGTCGTGTTCGCACCCGACGAGCTCAAGGCGATGGACGAGGCGGGCACCCACAGCGCCGAGATCGCCGAGTTCGTCCCGATCGAGTCGATCGACCCGGTCTACTTCGACAAGGCGTACTACATCGCCCCCGACAAGGGCGGCGCCAAGCCGTACGCGCTGTTCGCGCGGGCGCTGCGCGACTCGAAGCGCTGCGCCATCGGTCGCTGGGCGGCGCGCGGCAAGCAGTACATCGTGATGATTCGCCCGGTGGCCGAGGGCCTGGTCATGCAGCAGCTTCTGTACGCCGGCGAGGTGCGGGCGCTCTCCGAGATCGAGATCCCCAAGGGCGAGGTGAAGGACGCCGAGCTGAAGCTCGCGCAGCAGCTCATCGAGCAGCAGTCGACCGACAAGTTCGATCCGGCGCCGTACGTCGACGACGTGCGCACCCGCATCGAGGCGGCGGTGCAGAAGAAGGTCGAAGGACAGGAGTTCACCATGGCCGAGGCGCCGGAGGGCGGCGCGCAGGTCATCGACCTGATGGAGGCGCTGCGCGCCAGCCTGGAGAGGAAGGCGGCCCCCAAGGCGGGCGCGCCGCAGGCCCAGGCCGCTGCGAGCGGCGCCGGGGCCGCGAAGCCCGAGGCCGTCGAGGCCGAGGCCGACGCGCGCAAGCCGCCCCGGCGCGCCCAGGAGTCGGGGGCTTCGGGGAAAAAGGCCGCCAAGAGGTAGGGGAGAAGCCTCCCCGGGAGAAGCCGGCCCGCCATGCACCAGTACAGCGTGCGCGACGTCGAGAAGCTCGTTCACCTTCCCCGCCGCCGGATCCGCTCGCTGGTCGAGGCCGGGTTCGTGTCGCCGGCGCGCGGGCCGCGCAACGCCTGGCGCTTCTCGTTCCAGGACCTGATCGTCCTGCGCAACGCCCAGGCGCTCGTCGCGGCGAAGGTGCCGCGCAAGCGGATCACGGACTCCGTGAAGGAGCTGCGCCGCCGATTCCCGGAATCGACGCACCTGTCCGGTCTGAACCTCTCGGCCGATCCCGGTGGTCTCGTCGTCAAGGAAGGGAATCGCCGCTGGCGGGCCGAGTCGGGGCAGTACCTGCTCGGCTTCGAGGGCGATCCCTCGGCGGGCTCGCTCCGCAGCCTCGACCGGGAGAACGCGGCGCCGCCCGACGGCGCGGACGACTGGTTCGAGCGCGGGGTCGCCCTGGAGTCCGCCGACCCCGAGGCCGCGATCGACGCCTACGAGCGGGCCGTCGCCGCCGACCCCGGGCTCCTCAAGGCCCGCATCAATCTTGGTTGCCTGTTGCACGAGAAGGGGCGCCTCGAGAAAGCCGAGGGCGTCTATCGCGAAGCGCTGAGGGCGCACGGCGACGACCCGGTGCTTCTCTTCGACATCGGGGTCCTGCTCGACGACCGCGGCCGCCAGCTCGAAGCCGCCGAGGCGTACGGGGCGGCGCTGCGCCGCGATCCCGCCTTCGCCGACTGCCACTTCAACCTCGCGCTCCTGTGCGAGCGTCTCGGAAGACCCAAGGATGCCATCCAGCATCTGGCGGCCTATCGCAGACTCACCTCGGCCTCCAGGTCTGAGTAGCGGAGGATCCATGAAAAAGGCTGTCCCGGCGGAATCCGCCTCGGCATTGATCGACGGGAAGATCAGGGAGCTTGGGGACTGGCGCGGGAAGACGCTCGCGAAAGTGCGCGCCATCATTCGCGACGCCGACCCTGAGATTGTCGAAGAGTGGAAGTGGATGGGGACTCCCGTCTGGTCCCACGGCGGCATCGTCTGCACGGGAGAGACCTACAAGAGCGTCGTCAAGATGACCTTTGCCAAGGGGGCCGCGTTGCACGACCCTTCAGGTCTGTTCAACTCCAGCCTCGACGGGAATGTCAGGCGCGCCATCGACATCCACGAAGGCGAGAAAGTCGATGAGGCGGCCTTGAAGAATCTCATCCGCGCCGCGGTGGCGCTCAATCTCCAGGGCAAGAGCGGCCCGAAGCCCCGTCGAGCGAGCGGCCGACGGGCCGACTAGCCGACTCGCCGCGCAGCCCGATCCCAATTTTGCAATCGGCTGACGGAGCGCCCCTCCGGGCACTACCTTCTTTCCCGCGATCCGATCCGATCGCGGGAGGATCACCATGCGTTCTCGCGTCCGTCGTCTCTTCGTGCTGGCCGCGGTCGCGGCCTGCTGCCTCTTGTCCCCGGCCCCCGGCGCACGCGCCGGCAGCCCGAGCGCGGCCGCCGCAGCCGCCGCGGGCGCGCCCCCGACGCTCTCTCCCGCATGGAGCCTGCATCTCGACGGCGAGGTCGAGTGGCAGCGGGTGGCGCCGCTCGGCCAGTTGCTGGTCAAGACGACGAGCGCCTTGAGCGCCATCGACCCGGAGCGGGGACGCGCTCTCTGGACGCACGCCGACCTCGGCGGTCTCGCTCAGGATCACTACGAGGAGATCGCCGGGACCTCGCTGGTGGCGATCTCCGACGGAGCGACGCGCCCGCGCACGGTCGTCCTCGACACGGTGGACGGGCGGGTCGTGTTCGACTCGGCGGCGGCCGGTGTCACCCAGGTGCTGAGCCGGCATCTCCTGCCGCAGAGCCGCGCGCTCGTCCTGTTCGGATTCCGGCAGGGGAACCCGGCGACGACGATGTTCCTGGTGGACGCCGAGAGCGGCAAGCTGCTGTGGGAGAACGACCAGCTCCTGGCGGGAGCCGGGAAGTTCACGCGCAGGCTGACCGCGTTCCTGCAGGCCGCCACCAACCAGTCGGGGATCATCTCCGATCCGCTGGAGGCTGACGCCCGGACCTTCCTGATCGCGTCGTCCACCGACGTTTACGCCGTGGATACGCGGGGCGGCGCGATCCGCTGGAAGACGGCGAACGCCAACGGCACGCGCGCGACCCGCTTCTTCACCACGGCCAAAACGCCGGGCGTCGTCTACGTCGGCAGCGAGACCGCGACGACGATGACCAGCTCGACCGGAAACAGCGAGGTCGTCTATTCGGTCTACGAGGCGCGGCGCCTGGCCGACGGCGCCGCGGTCTGGCAGGAGCCGGTACGGATCAAGGGCGGCCTGAACGACGTCATCGTCACCGACCGCGGGCTCATCCTCAGCGGCCGGACCACGGGCAAGGGAAAGATCCTCCTGTGCGACTTCAAGACGGGCGAGGGACTCTGGGGCAAGAAGGGGAAGGGGATCGAGATCGAGGGCGGCATCGTCAACCACGACTGGACCGACGCCGGTCTCGTTCTGACCACCGGTTACGACAGCGCCTGGACCAACAAGGGCGAGGTCTTCAACCTGACCCTGATCGACGTGAAGAACGGCGTCGCGCGCTTCGAGGATCCGCTTCGCCTGCGAGGGAAGATCGTCTCGACGCAGGTCGTTCCGGCGGGACTGCTGTACACCACGACGAGCGAGGCCGACATCCTCGATCTCTCGACCGGCCGCCCGCGGCTGGACGGGGCGGTGCGCTCGGACGAGTCGCTGGTCGCGGTGGCGAACGGAAAGAACCTCTACACCTACGGCGCGAAGAGCGGACTCGTGCATCGCATCGACGTCGAGCGCGGGACGGTGACGCCGCTGTCGCAGACGCCCGTCCGGCTGGAAGAGGACGAGACTCCGATGGCGATCGAGGTGGCGGGCGACCGGATCAGCGTGGTCTCCAGCCAGAACGTCATCGCCTGGGGCCTCGACGGCGCGCTGAAAGTGCAGGCCTACCATCCCTCGCCGCGCCTGCCGGTGATGATGCGGGCGCTCCTGCGGGCGGAGCAGATCCGGATGGGCATGGCCGCGGTGGCGGCCGGCGCCGCGAGCGCCACCTTCGCCGCCGGCTCGACCCAGACCGCGCCCGGCTCGATGGACCGCGCCGTGACCGCGACCCTCGCCACCGGCTACGCGCAGGTCGGGGCGCAGGCGGCGGTGCTCAGCGCCCGCTACGGCGAGGCGGCGCGCACCCGCTTCAAGGCTTCGACGGTGGCCCCCGACTTCGTCTTCATGATGGTGAAGACCGACCGCGGCTCGTACGGCCTGGCCAAGGTGGACAAGGCCAGCGGCCGCATGCTGGCGGTCATCGACCTGGGACGGGACAAGGAGCCGGTCTACGAGGTGGACGCGGTCTCGAACCTGATCTTCTACCGCCCGAGCCCGGGCATGGTGGTCGGCTACCGGTTCTAATCCCGGGGCGTTTCGGGCTTCAAAGAGAGCCACGCCAGGCTCAGCGACAGCCCGACGTCGGGGGTGTTCTCGAAATTGGCGATGTTCTCGATCACGGCCACACCGTAGAGCCAGTGACCGCGGTGGCTCCGGACGCCGAAGCTGGCCTCGTACTTGTTGGCCTTGATCTCCTCGACGGTGGTGTCGCGCAGGGTGCTCTGACTGGCGTACACCTGGACGATTCCGTTGGTGTGGCCGGTCAGGCCGACTTCCCAGGCGGCGGTGAGGGTGGGGACGTTGTTCTGGCCGAGCCGGACGCCGAGGACACGGCCGTCGGTGCGCACCCAGCCGGCGCTGAAGTAGGCGCCCTGGCGCTTGAACTTCCCCTGCAGCGAGGTCTGAAGGCCGTATTCGTTCGCGCCGGTCGACAGGGGCGTCCGCTCGCCGACGACCGCCAGCTTGGCGGCGCCGTCGAGGACGAGCGCCCAGCGCGGACCGAACAGCCATGAATGGCGCAGCCCCAGGACCGGGTCGCCGATGCCGCCGTCGAGGGGGGCCTGGAGGAACGTCGTGTGCAGGCCGCCGAGCGCCAGGACCGTCTGGAAACGGTTGTGCGCCACGAATTCACGCCCGGCGTTGGTGAACCCGAAGGTGTTGTGGAATCCCTCGATGGTGCCGTCGAGGCCGCCACCCGCGAAGGTGTAGAGCGGCAGCGTGGAATAGGCCGACGTCCGGGAGGTGAGAGCGACGTGGAACGTCAGATCGAGGACCCCGAACTCCCCGTCGACGTAGTAGGCGTCTCCGCCGAGGTTCTCGATCGCGGCGACGTCGGCGGCGTCGAGCGGCCGGCGGCCGCCGCCACGCGCCTCGAGGTAGCGCATGACGTTGTCGCTCATCACGAAGGTGTTCGTGTACGACAGGTCGGCCTCGATCGCCCACGAGCCTCGACCCCCCCGGACCGCGTGCGCCGGCAGCATGTCGAGCCGCAAAATGTTGAATGGCGTCGTGTCCCGCAGGCGCAGCGGCCCGATCAGCTCGGTGTCCGCGAGCGCGGGAGCGGCGCCGAGCATCAGGACGATGGCCGACACGAAAGCCGCCGCGAAGCCCCGGGCCGCGACCGGCCACCGGCCGCGGCGAACGGCGGCACCCGGCACGTCAGTGGATCGCGTCGACATGGATCCCCTCCTTGTCGCGCAGACCTGCCAGGCGCGCGACGTCCGCGAGCCGGGCTTCGGCGTCCGTCTCGCCGAGGGCGATCAAGTGCTCGGCGTATTCGGGCACGAACATCAGGAGGCTCAGAAACCCGGCGTTCGAGGCGCCGCGCGTCCCGAGGCCGCGGGTCAGGAAGCGGAAGGCGCGCGGCAGACCCGGCTCGTACAGGGCGGCGATCCGGCCCAGGTCCTGGGAGGGCCGGATGACCGCGACGTCGATCGGGTGGTAGCCGCGGCGCTGACCGGACGACAGACCGCGCAGGAAGTCGTTCGAGCGCTCCAGATGAAAAGCATCCTCGTCCACCGCGTCGAGGAACGCGGCGTCGATCATCTGGCCGAGGATCTGGGCGGGTGGCGGATAGCCGGCGGCCCGAGGTGGGTCGGGCTCGGCGAGCGGGCTCGCGTGACGGGTCGAGATCGCCAGGATCCGGCGGGCGCCGAGATGGAGAGCGGGGGACAGCGGCGCCGACTGTCGGATGCCGCCGTCTCCGTGCCAGTGCCCTCCCAGCTGCACCGCCGGAAACAGGATCGGCAGGGCGGCGGAGGCGAGCACGTGGTCGATGGTGAGCCGTGCCGGCGCGCTCCGCCGGACCGGCCGGTTCCAGCCCGCGGCGCCGGCGCCCGCGACCCAGGTCACCGTCTGGCCGTTGGCGTAATCGTGGCTCGAGACGGCGACCGCCTTGAGCCGCCCGTGGATGAGGTTCTCCTCGAGGCCCGCGATCGCGCCGCCGTCGTCCTCGGGAATCACCCGCTCGAGCAGCCGGCGGAGCGGAGAGGTGTCGACCAGGCCGTGGACCGGCGGGGCCAGCGGGCCGCCGCCCGACACGAGCCGCGCCCCCCATCGGACGACGTTCCGCCAGAGCGCAGAGGCGTCGACGCGCACCACGTCCTCGAGGGTCAGGCTCCGCCAAAGCTCCTTCAACCCCTCGACGTCGCGGGCGAGCGGTCCCGACCGCGCCGCAAGGTAGGTGGCATTGATGGCTCCCGCCGACACACCGGTGACGACGTCGAAATGCAGCTTCGGAAGCCGGCGCGTCAATCCCCGCAGCACGCCGACCTGATAGACGGCGCGCGCCCCGCCGCCGGTTAGGACCAGTCCCAGCCCGCCGGGCGGATCACCGTCACGCGTATTGCGGGTCGCGGGCTCGGGTTCGACCAATGGGGCGCCAAGCGCCGGCCCGCCGGCTTCCTGCACTATGTGTAGATGCGACATCATCGACCTCCTGTTCGGCCGCGCTCCACTTCACGCCCCGTGCCAAGGGCCTTGCGATCCTCAGGGAAGCCAGGCAAGACGCTGAGTGAGCTGTGTTTCGTCGCTCTGCTAAGACCGCGGGTGTGCCGCCGCCCCGCGACGTCCACGCTGAACGATTCTCCGCACCTGTCGACGACCTGCCGAGATTCGCGCAAGACCGGCGCGCCGAACTTCGCGGCCAGGGCCGCCTTGGCCCCCCCGCAATGATTCTGGTAGGCTCCTGTCGCCCCAATCTGAATGATCATGGCCGCCTCCGGCCCGAGCGAGAAGAAGCCCGTCACGGTCGACGGGGTCCTCAGGACCTACGTCACGATCACGTGTCTGTCGACGCTCGCGGCCTCGTTCATCTGGGGGATCAACACCCTGTTCCTTCTCGATGCGGGGCTGAGCATCACCCAGGCCTTCGCGGCGAACGCTTTCTTCACGGCAGGCCAGGTTCTGTTCGAAGTCCCGACCGGCGTGGTGGCCGACATGCTCGGGCGACGCGCCTCCTACCTCCTCGGCTCGGTCGCGCTTTTCGTCTCGACGCTCCTCTATCTCCTGCTGTGGCGGCTGCACGGCTCGTTCCTGGCATGGGCCCTCGTCTCGATTCTTCTGGGTCTCGGCTTCACCTTCTTCTCGGGGGCGACCGAGGCGTGGCTCGTGGACGGTCTGACGTTCGCGAATTACGGGGGGACCCTCGAGGCGGCGTTCGCCAAAGGTCAGATCGCCGCGGGGGCCGCCATGCTCACGGGGACGGTGACCGGCGGAGTCGTCGCCCAGGCCACGAATCTCGGCGTGCCGTATCTCCTGAGGTCGATCACGCTTGCCCTGACGTTCGCGGTGGCGTTCGTGTGGATGCGCGACGTCGGCTTCACGCGCGAGAGAAGCACTTCGATACCGGAGAAGACCCGGCACATTCTGCGGGCCTCGCTTCAGCACGGCTTCCGCAATGCGCCGGTGCGCTGGCTGATGCTCGCCGCGCCGTTCGAGGCCGGTGTCGGGATCTACACCTTCTACGCGATGCAGCCGTACCTTCTCGAGCTCTACGGACACAGCGGGTCGTACGCGGTCGCCGGACTGGCGGCGGCCATCGTCGCGGGCGCGCAGATCGTCGGAGGCGCCATCGTGCCCTACGCCGGCAGATTTTTTCGAAGGAGGACGACGCTGCTGGTCGCCGGGTCGGTGACGAGCGCGGCCACGTTGGCGCTGATCGGGCTGGCGCCGGGTTTCGTGGCGGCCCTGACGCTGATGGGACTGTGGGCCGTCGTGTTCGCCGCCACGATGCCGGTCCGGCAGGCGTTCATCAACGGCCTGATTCCGTCCAGGGAGAGGGCCACGGTCCTGTCCTCCTACAACCTCCTCGGCTCGTCGGGCGGTGTGATCGTCCAGCCGGCTCTCGGGAGGGCCGCCGACGTGTGGGGCTACTCGACGTCCTACCTGGCCGGCGCCGTCATCGAGATCCTCGCGCTGCCGTTCATTCTGCTCGCGCGGCGCGAGCGCGCCGGCTCGGACCTGACGCAGGAAGACACCCTGCGCGGGGCATGGTCGCAGAATCGCGGCATGGAGGAATCCCGTGACTGACGTGCCAACCAGCAATTCGCCTCCTGGCAGAACTTCTACGTCATCGTGGGATCGTCGGCCGCGGCGCTGATCGGCATCCAGTTCGTCGTGATCGCGCTGATCGCCAACCTGCGCAAGCCCGCGACGGAGGATCCGATCCGCGCCTTTGCCACGCCGTCCTGCCGTGGAGCGCCTATGCCGTGATGGTCGTGGCGGCGTTCCTGCTTGGAACGGCGCCGCAGGCGGCGCTGTTCGTCATCGCAGCGGCGGCTCTCGGCCTGCTGCTCATCGGCATCCACAACGCCTGGGATTCGATCACGCACATCGTCGTGACCACGGGCCTGGGCGACGCGTCGAAGAAAGACTGAAGGGCGCCGGGGTCAGGGCTGCTGCTGGCGCAGGTCGAGGAGATTCAGCAGGAGGTCGCCGGCGTCGAGCCGCCGGAGCGAGCCCGCGGGAAGGAAATAGGGACCGTCGGCGCGCGCGATCGTCCTCACGAGACCCCTCTCGAGCGCCACCGCCACGTAGCCGCGCAGGTTCGACGGGATGCTCGACTCGTCCCGCAGCCCGAGCGTTTCGCCGGCGCGGGCGCAAGCCTCGGTCTCCAGCCCGGCCGCACGAACGACGGCCAGGGTGAAATCGAGACGGGTCACGGCGTCGCGCGGCTTGAACGAACGCCCGCCGGGAGCAGTCATGAGGATCCGCGTCGCGCGGGTTCCCGCGATCGTCTCCACGAAGGGGAACGCGGCATCCTTCGTCCCGACGTCGGGGAAGGAGCTCACGGAGGGAATTCTCTGGGGGAGCTCCGCGGTGAGGGCGAGGGAACGGGCCAGCTCCGCGCGCGTCAGGCTCTCGTCGGGCGCGAACAGGCTCCCCCGGCCATCGAGCACATGGCGGCTCACGGCGCGGGTCGCCCGGTCCAGATCGGCAGCCGAAAGGCCCGCCACGTCGGTGTAGGCGGTGAGCGTGGCCACCGCCGTCTCCTGTCTCATCTCGAACGGCTGTTCCAGCAATCCGCTTCCGGTCTTGAAGTAGACCGTCGCGGTCATCGCGGCCGGCAGGGCGGTCATCAGGTGCAAGCCCTCCGTCCGGGCGAACAGCGACGTCCCGTTGAACGCGTCGGAACGCCCCAGCTCCCGACCAGCGGGATCGGTGACCAGTAGATCGAGATCGTTGCCGCCGGGCAGCGTGCCCCACGCGAGCGTCACCTGCCACGAAAGCACCGGCTCGGAGAGGCTGAGCGGGATCGTCGCGACGCTCCCCGCCGGGACGGTGGCCTGCGTCACCGTCGCGGGACGGTGCACGATCTGATACGGGCGCGCATCCAGCCACCCGGGGACGTAGGTTCCGAACGGTCGCGAGGGATTGCGTGCCAGGGTCAGCGCGGCCCAGGCGTCCAGGCGTCCTGCGCCCACCTCCGACCGATCGTGGCCGAGGATCGGCGTGGCGCTCTGCTGGAGGATCCGCTTGACGTCGGCCGGGGAGAGGGTTGGGGACGCCTGCAGCAGGAGCGCCACGACTCCGGCCACGTGCGGCGCGGCGAAGGAGGTGCCGCTCTCGGTGGCATAGGGCGCGCCGCCGTTCAACGCCTCCGGACTGGCGCCGACGATCGCTTCGCCCGGCGCCATCAGGACGGGATGGTAGAGCAGCTCCTCGAAGATTCCACGCGAGGAGAAATCCGACAGTCTGCCGTCCTTGCGCACCGAGCCGACGCCGATCACCCAGGGCGCCACCGAATAGGGGTTGAGCGTGTCGGGTGCGGGGCCGTTGTTCCCGGCGGCGAAGATCACGCTGATCCCGGCATCGTAGAGAGCCCGCGTGGCGATGTTCACCGGGTCGTCGGGGTCGAAGAATCCCTCGGTTCCCCAGGAGCAGTTCACCACCTTGACCTGGAAACGGGTCGCGTTGTCCAGGACGTAGTCGAATCCTTCGAGGACGTTGGTGATGAACAGGTCTCCCGCCGAGAGCGCCAGGATCGAGGCCCCCGGGGCCACGCCACGCAGGGTTCCGCCGCTGGCGGAACCGGTCCCGGCGGCGACCGAGGCGACGAAGGTGCCGTGCCCGAGGATCAGGTCGGTGTCTCGAACGCCCTCCACCGGGACGGGCGGCAGGAATCCCGGTCCGGTATTGAGCGCGGCGTTCACGCGCACGTTTTCGACAACCTTCGATCCGTAGGGAAGGTCGGGGTGCGTCGCATCGACGCCCGTGTCGAGCACGGCGATGGTCACTCCGGCGCCGGTCGGCGCCCCCGTGATCGGAGGCGAAAGTTCGGGGTCCGACGCCACGTCCGTGAGACCGATGAGGGCGCGGCTCTCCTGGTCGAAGAAGCTGAGAGTCCGATCCGCGAAGACCGAGCGGACCGCGGGCAGGGCCGCTATGGCGCGGATCTGACCCGGGGTGGCGTTGATCACGACCATCGGCAGGCGGCGGAAGACCGTCCCCCCGGGGATGCCGAGCGCCATCAGGGCGGCCAGATCGGTGACGGTCGGATTGGAACGGTACGTGACGATGACGTTGATGGACGAGGTGTCGGGGAGGAAGGAGAGCTCGTTGAGCAGCTCGAGATCCAGGCTGATCCCGCCGGTCGCGAGCGCGTCGTCCAGGGACAGGCCGCCCACGTCGTTCCATCGGAGACCGCCGACGTCGTTCCATCGCAGGCCGGACGCGTCGGTGAACAAGGTCCCGCCGACGTCGTTCCAGCGGATCCCGCCGACGTCGTTCCACCGGAGGCCGCCGACGTCGTTCCAACGCAAACCGCCGACGTCATTCCATCGGAGGCCGCCGACGTCGTTCCAGCGAATCCCGGAGGTCTCGGTGACGTACGGCCCGGCCGGGAGGAGGGTGACGGACGCCAGCAGAAGACCAAAACCGAGAGCCGCGGCGCGGAAGCCTGAGGATTTCGCGAGACGTGAGCGCATCATCCACATCGACAGCACCCTTGAGCTCAGAGTGTTCCGGTGAATTTGTTCCAGACTGTAACACAAATCACCGCGATCACTGCAATCATCGTAGCGTCCGGCGTGGCTTGTGAAGCGGCGCCACCCTCGGCCCGAGCTTCGCACCTCGGGGGGGCTCCATCGCCCGGGCCGTCTCATACGCCTGGCGGGTCTCGGGGAGAGGCTTGTCGTCCATCTCTTCGGCCAGCGCCTGGACGAGTCGAGCGTATTCCGTTTCGACGCCGGCCCGATTCCCGGTCCGCCCCAAGGCCATCATCAGGTCCGAGGAGGCCGCCTCGTTCAGGGGATCGTGCTCCACCCGTTTCCTGAAGAGGGGAAGCTCGCTCCCCGCCTCGCCGCACTTCATGTGCAGCCGGCCCGCCTCCTCGAGGGCGGCGACATAGAGCCTCTCGTAGTGCGCCCGGGGAGCCTCGGTCCATTCCTCGTAAGCCTCCTCCATGAACGGGCCCCGGTAGAGCTCCAGAGCGGCCTCGAAGGCGGCCAGCGCCGCAGTGCCCGCGCCCTGGGCGGCGCTGGCGCGCGCCTCCCTGATCCCGGCCTCGAAACGCTCGACGTCGATTTCATAGCGATAGGCGGGGTTCAGGAGATAGGCCCCGCCCTCGAACAGAATGAAATTCTTTGGAACGTTGTGGGCGAAGTTCAGCGCGTTCCGCAGGAACGAGATGGTGGGATGGAAGTTCTTCTCGATGACGGAGGGGCGGGCCTCCCCCCACAGGGCGTCCACGATCCGGTCCTTGGTTGCGCGGTGATCCCGGGAGGACGCCACGACGCAGAAAATCTCCAGCGCGCGACGGATCTTCCACGCCCGGGCCGGGATCCTGTTCTCCGCGTCGCGAAAGACCTCGAACGGCCCCAGGAGCCGCACGGTCAGGTCGTGGCCGGACGTCCCAATCCGCAGTCGCGCCGGCCCGGCCCTCATCTCCGGCGGGGTGTCCCCGCCGGCGTCCTCCTTCAAATAGGAAGGGGCCCCGGGGATGGAGGCGAGCCACTTCCGCACGCTCCGGTCGCGATCGGCGACCTGTCGCACGGTGGCCCGGTAGTCGTAACGCTCGGCGAGCCGCAGGGCATCCTGCGCCGCCGTCTGGGCGCGGTCCCTCCTGTTCGCGAGGAAGCAGGCGAACGCCAGGAAGAGGTGCGCCCTGCATTCCTGGTAGGCGCGCTCCAGTGACCTGAAGATCCCGGCCGCCTCCGAGAGGGGGTCGAGCGCCGCCGCGAACCGCCCGGCTTGCGCCCTGACCTCCCCCAGTGCGAGCAACGACGAGGCGATCCCCTCGGCGTCGTCCGCCTTCCGGCGGCGGTCGACGACGCCCGCGGCCAGCCGCTCGGCCTCGTCGGGCTCGCCGCGCCGCGCCGCCAGGATCGCTTCCTCCTCCGCCAGGCCGTCGAGCAGGTCATGGAGCCCCAGCTCGGTGAAGAGGTCGCGCGTCCGTGCATACCTCTCCGCCGCTCCCTGCAGATCCCCGGTCTCGCGCAGCAGCGTACCCTCCGCCTCGAGGATGTCGGCGGTGAGCGCCTTGAGACGCAGACGCGTGGCGATTTCCAGGGCGTCTCCCAGAAGCCTCGCCGCCCGCGCGTACTCGCCGCGCAGGGTTTCGATGCGTGCGAGATTGAGGAAGGCGGCGCCCTCCTCGGGGCCGAGACGCGTGTTGTCGGGCTGTGTGAGAATCCTGAAGCACTCCGCGGCCCGGCGGAAATCCCCCAGGACGGCGTGCGGCAAGCCGAGGTTGTGGGCGATCATCAGGGTGAGATGCTCGTCCTGGGCATGGCGCGCCAGCGCCAGGGCCTCCTGCCAGCCGACGAGCGCCTCGGCATGCCGGTTCTCGCGGTAGCGGATGATGGAGAGGCCGTTCAGAATTCGGGCCCGCTGCGCCGGGTCGCCGTCGCTCGACAGGGAGAGCGCCTCCTCCGCCGTGGCCGCCGCGCGCGACGTCTTCCCGGTTTTCAGAAGCGAGTAGGCGAGCCCCTGGAGCACGCTCGTCCGGAAGGCTCGGGACAGGCCCGCGGATCCGCGCGACCCTCCGGCGAGCGCGCTCTCGAAATGCCCGATGGCCGCGACATGGTCGCCGGCCAGACGCGCGGTCTCCCCGAGGAGATCCTCGAGCGCGGCCGAGCGGACGCCCCGGGCGGAGAGGAATCGCGCCGCCTCCCGGATCGGGTCGAGCATCCCGGCGCGCAGCAGGACCTTGCCGTTCCTCCGCAGAACCTCCGCGATCCCCTTGTGATCCTCCGCCGCCAGCAGGTGGGTCAGCGCCTGTGAGAAGTCGCCCCGGCGGGCGAAGGCGTGGCCGTAACGGCGCTCGAGATCCCGGGTACCGGCCGCGCCCTTCTCGGATCGCAGCTTGCGTCTCAGGAAGTCCCTGAACAGGGGGTCGTACGCATAGAGCTCGCCGCGGCTCTCCAGCGGGGACACGAACAGCTTGCGCCGCAGGAGCGTCGCCAGGATCTCCCGCGCGTCGAGCCCGGGCAGGGCCTCGGCACAGAGCTCGGGATCCAGAACGACGGGAATCGAAGACGCCAGGAGGAACTCGCGCACGGTGGGGCTTTCGGCGGCCAGCACTTCCTCGCTGAAGTAATCGAAGATTTCCGACTCGGTCCTGACGAACACCTCCTCGGCCAGATCCGGACTCTCCTTCTCCAGTCGGGCGGTCTGCCGGAGGAGCTGAAGCGCCGTGACCCAGCCGCGCGTGCGCGCGTGCACCCTTTCCACCGCCGCGCCGCGCATCGGAAGGGAGAAGGTCTCCAGAAGCAGCGTGCGTGTCTCGTCCAGGGTGAAGAGAAGGTCCTCTCCCGGAATGATGCAGGCGGCTCCTTCGGCGGCGAGGGCCCGGATCCCCAGATCGGGCACCGAGCGCCCTATGAGGATCAAGTGGAGCGTGCCCGGCAGGTAAGCCAGCAGTCGCTTCAGGGCGCGCGTGCAGAGCGGGCTCGCGTCCAGGTGCTGGGTTTCGTCCAGGACCACGACGACCCGGCCACCGAGCGACTCCTCCGCGTCGCCGACGAGCAGGTCGCACAAAGGCTCCACCGCGTCGGCCCGCGAGCGCAGGTCGTGCCACACGCCCTCGGTCCTGGACCCGAACTCGGGAGAATGCTCCCTGAGTCCCTGGATGAGATAGCGGAACAGCATCCAGGGATCGCGATCCGACGCGTCGAGCGACAACCAGACCGAGTCGGCCGCGGTCTCCTGGAGGAACCGGGAGACGAGGCAGGTCTTGCCATAGCCAGGCCCGGCCAGGATGACGGTGGCGCGTCCCTCCAGGGACTTCTGCAGCTGCTGGTGCAGGCGCGGGCGGCCGAGATGAAAAGGTCCGGGCGTCGGCGGCAGCAGCTTGGCGCCCAGGAGCGGAGCCGGGTCGTTCATGGTCCCGGACTCGCCCGCCCGCCGAACGACCAGTCTTCGAGGGAGGCGTACGCCGTCCTGGGACCCGGGCGCAGCCCTTGGAGGTCGCGTGGCACGGCCTGGAGGCGATCGCGCTCGAAGAGGAACGTGTACGGCTGGTCCCGGACGATGATCTGCTGCGCCCGCCGCCACAGTTTGCGGGCGGTCTCCCGGTCGCTCTCCAGACGCGCCCGGTCGATGACGCCGTCGAGCTCCGCGTCCGAATACAGTCCGTAGTCGTAGCCGCCGGACTGCGACGCGCTGTGGAAGGCCGATTTCAGATCCACCTTGGTCGATTCGCGCCACGAGCTGACGAAGGCGTCGTAGTCGTGCTGCTCGTGCCGCGCGATGAAGGCGCCGAACTCGAACATGCGGGGGATCGCCTCGACGCCGACGCGTCGCAGCTGCGCCGTGACCATCTGGACGACGTCCGCCCGCAGCCCGGACCCCTGGTTGGTCTCGAGCTCGAACCGGAACGGCGTCCCCTGGCGGTCGAGGACGCCGTCGCCATCGTGATCCTCCCAGCCCGCCTCCTTCAGGAGGCGCGTCGCGGCCTCGGGGTCGTAAGGGATCGGCTTGAGCGCCGGGTCGGCGGCCCACATGAAGGACAGGATCGGCCCGGCGGAGGGCCTGCCCGTCCCCGCGAGGAGCCCCTCGATGATCGCCTGCCGGTCGATGGCGAGCGTCAGCGCGTTCCGTACCCGGGCGTCCGCGAACAGCGGCCGCGCGGTGTTCCAGGAGATGAACGTGTAGGAGAGGTCCGGCGCGCCCACGATCGTCAGACGCGGCGAGGCGCGGATCTTCGCCACGGCGTCGGTGGGGACGTTTTCCATGAAGTCGATGCCGCCGGTGAGAAGCTCGTTGACCAGGGTCGTCTCGTCGGGGATGACGCGGAAGACGACCGATTCGAGGCGCGGGAGAGGGGCGCGCAGGTAGCCCGGGTTGCGGACCAGCTCGATGAGCGAACCGCGCTCGTATCGTTTGAGGAGGAAAGGACCGCTCGAGACCGGGGCGTCCAGGAACTCCTTCCTGGGCCACTCCGCCAGCGGGACCTTCCTGTACACGTGGGCGGGCAGGATGTTTCCCTCGACCGCGTCCATGAGCTGGTAGGGGTAGACGCGATCGAACCGGAACACGACCGTTCGAGCGTCCGGTGCCGTGACCTCCGCGATCG
>Ga0134121_10000114_pt1 | contig 91632 bp, 67 predicted proteins | sample KB301_FD_96463 | JGI IMG/M metagenome (GOLD analysis project Ga0134121, IMG submission 96463) | Terrestrial soil microbial communities without Nitrogen fertilizer from Kellogg Biological Station, Michigan, USA - KB3-0-1 | ecosystem: Environmental > Terrestrial > Soil > Unclassified ...
CGGATCTTGATCAGCCAGCCCTCGCCGTGAGGGTCCTCGTTGAGCAGCTCCGGATCGTCGGACACCGACTCGTTGACCTCGATCACCTCGCCGGCCACCGGCGTGTAGATCTCGGCCACGGCCTTGACCGATTCGATCGTTCCCAACTCGTCTCCCGTATCGAACACCTGGCCGACCTCTGGCAGCTCGACGAACACCACCTCGCCCAGCTCGTGCTGCGCGAACTCGGTGATACCCAGAACGCAGACGTCGTCTTCGACGCGGACCCATTCGTGCTCTCGCGTGTAGAGATTTTCGCTCGGGTACATGCCTGTTCCCACCCTCCGGTTTAGTACTGGTTAAGCCAACATCTTAGCTCTATCGCGGGCGGCGATAGAAGGGAGTCTCCACGACCACCGCCGGCAGCGTCTTGCCGCGCACGTCGATCGCCAGCTTCGTGCCCGGCGCCGCCAGCTCCGGCGGCACATACGCCAGGCCCAGCGCCTTCTCGAACGTCGGGCTCCAGGTGCCGCTGGTGACGCTCCCGACCTGCGCGCCTTCCGAGACAACTCCGTGGCCCTGGCGCGCGATTCCCCGTCCCTCGACCTCGAAACCCACGAGCTTGCGCGGAACGCCCTGCGCCTTCTGGGCGGCCAGGGTATCGCGCCCCTGGAAGTCGCAGCCCTTGCCCAGCTTCACCACCCAGTCGAGCCCCGCCTCGAACGGCGTCGTGGTCTCGTCGATCTCATGGCCGTAGAGCGCCATGGCGGCTTCGAGGCGCAGGGTGTCCCGCGCACCGAGGCCGGCCGGCACCGCGCCCGCCTCCACGAGACGCCGCCAGACGGCCGGCGCGTCGCCCGGGGCCACATAGAGCTCGAAGCCGTCCTCTCCGGTGTAGCCGGTGCGGGAGATCAGCGCCGGCACCCCGGCCACCTCGCCCTGGCGGAAACCGTAGTACTTGAGCTCGCCGACGCCGGGAGTCGCCAGGGGCGCGAGGATCTCCAGCGCCTTCGGCCCCTGCAAGGCGAGCAGGGCGAACTGATCGCTCTCGTTGGTGACGACCACCTCCGGCTTGCCGAACGCCGCGTCCGCGATCCACTGGAAGTCGCGGTCGGCGTTCGAGGCGTTGACCACCACGAGGAACTCGTCGGCCGCCAGCCGGTAGATGAGGATGTCGTCGACGTAGGTTCCCTGTTCGGTGAGCAGGCCGCTGTAGTGGGCGCGGCCGGGGGTGAGCTTGGTGACGTCATTGGGCGTGAGCCGTTGCAGGAAGGCTTCGGCCCCCGCGCCTTTCACCCGCACCTCGCCCATGTGGGAGACGTCGAAGAGGCCCGCGCCCGTGCGCACAGCCCGGTGCTCGTCGATGACCCCCTGGTACTGCACGGGCATGATCCAGCCCGCGAAATCCACCATCTTCGCTCCCGCCTCCAGATGGCAGTCGTAGAGCGGCGTCCTTTTCAAGGTCTGAGCTTCGGCCATTGGCTTTTCAGTCCCCTCCCGCGGTGACGGAAAACGCTATCACGGGAGACTGTGAAAAGCGCGCCCCCCGCTGACTGTCGCGGTCATCCTCGTCGTCACACCCTTGCCGGCTTTGCATCGGTGCCCAGGGCGGGATAACGTTCCTCCCGGGAGGTGCCTGGATGAAGCTGCTGCTCCTGCGACATGCCATCGCCGAAGATCAGGAGGAATTCTCCCGCACCGGCAAGGACGACCGGCTGCGCCCGTTGACCGCCGAAGGGCGTAAGAAGATGAAGCAGGGCGCCAAGGGCCTGCGGTCGATCGTCCCCGACATCGACCTGCTGGCCACCAGTCCCCTGACCCGCGCCGCCCAGACGGGGGCCATCGTCGACTCCGTCTATGGCGGCCTCGCCGAAGTGGAGATCGAGGAGCTCGCGCCCGAGGCCACTCCCGCCGACTTTCTGCGCTGGCTACGCAAGCAGAAGGCCGACACCATCGCCGTCGTGGGCCACGAGCCCAGCATCAGCCTCATCCTCTCCTGGCTGCTGACCGGCACCGAGCGGCGGATTTTCTCCTTCCGCAAAGGCGGCGCCTGCCTCATCGAATTCACCGGCGAGGTGGGGGCCGGCACGGCGATCCTGATCTGGACGCTGACCCCGAGCCAGCTCCGGGACCTGGCCGACTAGGCCGAACCTCGATGACCAACGGCCTCCTTGCCCGCCCGCCCGAAGAGGGCGCCCGCCTTATCGCCCTCTCCTACCTCGACCAGGCCGTCGACGCCCGGGCTCGCCTGAAGGACGAGACGGACGCGGAGGCCCTGCATGATTTCCGCGTCGCCCTCCGCCGGCTTCGTAGCATCCTGCGCGCCTATGACGACGCGCTCAAGGGCAGCGTGCCCAAGAAGCTCGCCAAGCGGCTCAAGCGGCTGGCCGGCGCCACCGGTCCGGGGCGCGACGCCGAGGTCCAACTCGAATGGCTGCGCGGCCGCGGCGCCAAGCTCGGCTCTCAGCAGCGCCAGGGGCTCGCCTGGATGCTGGCGCGCCTCAATGGCCGCATGCGCGAGGCCTACGGCAACCTGGAAGCGGAGATCGAACGGGATTTCCCCGACGTCGACGGCGACCTGCGGCGTCACCTCTCCGTCTACAAGACGACGGTCTTCCTCGATCCCGAGGCCCCGCCTCCCACCCTCGGTGCGATGACGGCCCAGATCCTCCGCGACCAGGTCGCCGAGCTCGAAGCCAACCTCGCCAAGGTGCGGAACGCGGATGACGTGGACGAGGCCCACCGCTCGCGGATCAGCGCCAAGCGCGTCCGCTACCTCCTGGAGCCCTTCGCCGAAGAGCTGCCGGAGAACGGAGCCGCCATAGTCAAGCGCTTCAAGGCTTTGCAGGATCTGCTGGGGGACCTTCACGACGCCCACGTGCTGGAGAAAGAGCTGGCCGAAGCGGTGGAAGAAGCCGCCGCCGAAAGGGCGAGGCGCCTGCTGGAGCTCACCCTGGAGGGCGAGCCCGATTCCCCCCGCCTGCGGACCGAGCGCCGCCGCTCCCGGGAGACCGGCCTCATCGCCCTCGCCCGCCAGAACCGCGACCGTCGCGACCGCCTCTTCGCCACCCTCGAAGCCGGCTGGCTGAACGGCGCCGCCGCCGGATTTCTACAGGATGTCGCGGCGCTGGAAAAAGAGCTGGCGGGAGATCCGAGGGCGGCTGATCAGTACGCCCCGCTTTGACGGGTCACGCTCGACCGGTTATACTCAGGGTATGAAAACAGCGGTTTCAATTCCCGACGATGTCTTCGAAGAGGCCGAGCGTCTCGCTGCTGACTTGGAGACGTCGCGCAGTCAGCTCTACAGCCGCGCCCTGCGAGAGTTCGTGGCTCGGCATGCGCCCGATCGCTTGACGGAAGCGATGAATCGTGTGGTCGACGCGGTGGGAACCGAGGTCGACGAGTTCAGCCGGAGAGCCGCGCGCCGGGTGTTGGAACAAGTCGAGTGGTGATCAGCCAGGGAGAGGTCTGGTGGGCCGATCTGGGAGAGCCCATCCGTTCTGGCCCTGGCTATCGCCGGCCCGTCGTTGTCGTGCAGTGCGATGCATTGAATCAAAGCCGCGTCAGCACGGTTGTCTGTGTGCCGCTGACGACCAACTTGAAATGGGAGAGCGCACCCGGCAATGTCTCTCTGCCGGCACGAGCGACCGGCCTCTCAAGAGATTCCGTCGCGAATGTCTCTCTGATCGTCGCGGTCGACAGGCACCAACTCACCGAAAGCGTCGGCAAGCTTGCACGGCGCGACTTGGAGTTGGTCCTTACAGGAATTGACACCATTCTTGGGCGTTAGACCGCAGCATCGCTCGCCGTAGCGTTGAGTATCAGTAGGCGCCGCCCAGAGTCTGACCACCGTCGATCACCAGCACGGCCCCGGTGGTGAACCTGGCGGCATCGCTCGCCAGGTACAGCACCGCGCCCACCAGATCCTCCGGCTGGCCGATCCGCCGCTGAGGGATGGAGTTCAAGGCCCTCTCGCGCGCCTCAGGAGACGTCCACAGCGCCTCGCTGAAGCGAGTCTGGATGAGGCCCGGCGCGATGGCGTTGACGCGGACGTTCTCGCGCGCCAACTCGATCGCCAGGGTCTTGGTCAGCATGATCACGGCCGCCTTGCTGACGCCGTAGACTCCAAGGCCTGAGTGCGGCACCAGAGCCGCCACCGAGGCGACGTTGATCACCGCGCCACCGCCCCGCTCCCGCATCATCGGCAGACAGGCGCGGATGGTGTGGGCGTAGCCCTTCACGTTGACCTCGAACGTCTTGTCCCACATCGCCTCGTCCGCCGCCAGCAGCGGACCGTAGTGGGGATTGGTGGCCGCGTTGTTCACCACCACGTCGACGCCCCCGAACGCCTCCTTGGCGCGGGCCGCCAGAGCCTCGACGTCGGCGGCCTTGCCGGTGTGGCAGGCGACGGCCAAAGCCTCGCCGCCCTGGGCCTTGATCGTCTCCGCCACGGCGGAGACGCCATCGATCTTGCGGCTGGCCAGCACCAGGCGGGCACCGGCCGCGGCGAAGCCAAGGGCCACGGCCTCGCCGATACCACGGGAGGCGCCGGTCACCAGGACGACCTTTCCGGCGAGGTCGGGGAAGCTTGAGGAGGTCGGGCTCATGGGAGGGAGGATATCCCAGCCGTGCTCACTTCAAGACCTCCCAAGAGCCGCCTCGGTCGGGGCCAATCCGGCGCAGAGTCCCCGATTCCTTCAGCCTGGCAATGTTCTGCTCAATCTTGCGGCTGGAGATTCCCACCTCCTCAGCCAGCTCGCGAGCCGTAAGGCGGCCGTTTTGCCTCAAGAGCCCAAGAATTTGGGTCTGGTTTGGTGTGAGGCTTTCTTCCGACCTTTTCTCCGAAGTTTCTTCCGAAGTTTCTCCGACCCTATCTCCGACCTTTGCGGCGTCTTCATTGCCCAGCGCGGGAGCCGAGCATCGGCAAGAGACCTGGACGCCCCAGTTATGCGGCTTGGAGCAGGCGACGGCCAGCTACTTTCAGCTTGCGGCCTCCTCGAAACGGAGGGAGAGCGCCTGACGGGTCTGCTTATCCAGTCCTCGGCTTCCCAGGCAATTGTGTCACCAGTGGTGTCACTTTCTTGTATGCGGCATACGCGCCGGCCGAGGCGTCTACGGTCGGGGGCGCCCTTGCGAGGCGTGCTCAAGGCTTCGGCAGAGGCTGGGAGAGAAGCGGAGTCGCTGAGTACCTCTCCCAGCCGTGGCGTTCACTTGGCAGCTTTCTTCTTCTTCGTCCGCTTCGGTGGCTCGGCCGTGGCGTGATCCGGCGCGTTCATGGCGTAGAATTCATGCAACTTAGCCGCGAGCAGCTTCTTGTCAGGCAGTTGCGTCCGGTACTCGGCAATGAGAGCGGGCGACAGCGAGCGGCTGAGGGCATACTCAACGACCTCTCTGTCCTTCGAGGCGCATAGCAAGACTCCCAGTGCCGGGTTCTCATGGGGTTTGCGATGATCGCGGTCGAGGGCTTCGAGATAGAACTCCAGCTTGCCGAGATACTCCGGCTCAAAGCGGTCCACCTTCAGCTCGATGGCTACCAGACAGTTGAGCCCTCGGTGAAAAAACAGCAGATCGAGCTCGAAGTCCCGGCCCCCTACCTGCACGGGGTATTCCGATCCCACGAAACAGAAGTCGCGCCCGAGCTCGCCGAGAAAGTCCTTGAGCCGCAGGATAAGGCCGCGATGCAGGTCGGCCTCGGAGTGGGAGGCCGGCAGGTCGAGAAACTCGACGAAGTAGGCGTCCTTGAGGACGCTGCCAGCCCCGGCACCGTGAATTTCTCTCACCACTGGTGAGAGTTTTGGCGGATGCAGGACGGTACGCTCGAAGAGGGCCTGACGGAACTGCCGTTCCAACTCGCGTTTGCCCCAGCGCTCCTGGATAGCCAGACGTAGGTAGAACTCGCGCTCTTCCTGGCGTTTGGCCTGCCCAAGGATGATCAGGTTGTGGGTCCACGGCAATTGTGTCACCAGCGGTGTCACCTTCTCATCGCCAGCATAGGTCTCAAAGAACTGCCTCATACGGAACAGGTTACGGCGAGTGAAACCGCGCAGCCCGGGCAGAGTGCGCTCCAGATGCAGCGCCAGGTGGTCGACCACGCCCTCGCCCCATTCAGCCGCATCCAGCTTGCAGCTGATGAACTGGCCGATCCTCCAGTACAGACCGACGAGCTCGGTGTTGACCGCCTGGTAGGCGCGCTGGCGCGCCTGCTCGATGAGTCCGACGATCTCGGCGAACGATTCGTCGACCATCACTCCCGGCATGGCTTTCGTCATCGCCCGTTTGCGCTTCGGAGCCGTTTTTTTCGTCTTCACGCTCTCCCCTGTTCGCGGCACGCTACCACGTCGTGCTCGCCGGAGCCTCTGCGTGATCCCACCGATATCGCCGCCTCGGAGACGCCCCACGGGGTTCCCCGCGTGGCGTCTCTACTTTGTGGAGGCCTTACGAGGTTCGGCCGGCGTGGCAAAGCTGGGAGAAGAGGCCCGAAGCCAGCCTCCCCCCTCACACATAGATGAACCCCTCCGCATACCGCACCGCCTTCGCGGAGATCCTGATCCGGTCCTCCAGAACCTCGCACCACATCTCCCCTCGGCGCTGCGAGAGCTGGAGGGCGTGGAGCTTTCGCTTGACCAGGATCTTGGACCAGTAAGGCGCCAGGGTGCAGTGCGCTGAGCCGGTGGCGGCGTCTTCTCCGACTCCGAGCCTCGGGGCAAAGTATCGAGAGACGAAGTCAACGCCGTCCCCCTTCGCCGTGACGATCGCCCCCACGCAGTCCACCTCTTTCAGCAGATCCATGTCGGGAGCGAGGGCGAGGATGTCGGCTTCTCTCTCGTACACGGCCAGATAGTTCGACGGCCCCTTGAAGACCTCCCTGGGCTCCCCGCCCAAGGCCCTCACCAGAGTCTCGGGTCCCGGCACACAGGCCACTTCATGGATGGGAAAATCCAGGCTGATGCGGGCACCGTCCTTGACCACCTTGAAGACCCCTGCCTTCGTCTTGAAGGAGACGGCCTCCCGTGCCACCGCCATGAGATCGAAAAAGACCGCCGCGGCTGCCACGGTGCCATGCCCGCAGAGGTTCAACTCGACCGTCGGGGTGAACCAGCGAAGCTCATAGTGTTCGCCGGTCTCGACGAAGAAGGCGGTGACGGGGAGGTTGTTCTCCCGGGCGATGAGCTGGAGCGTCCCGTCCTCCAGCCAGCGGTCCAGCGGGCAGACCATGGCCGGATTCCCCGAGAAGATCGCCCCGGCGAAAGCGTCGATGTGGAATGCAAGAATCTTCAAGGTCTTCTCTCCTTGGCGATTGTCGTCCGGACCAGGATATCGCGCGAGGCAGGGTCCGCGGGAGGCGCTTGCCCCGAGTCGAAGCCGGCCCGCCTGCGGTTCGAGACGGTTCGCCCCTGACGGCGGAAGGTTCGCCCCTCGGGGCAATCGACTCGCCGCTCGGGATAACTGGCTCGCCGCTGGCGGCGGGAGGCTCGCCGCTCGGGGTAATCGACTCGCCGCTGGCGGCGAGAGGCTCGCCGCCAGGGATAATTGGTTCGCCGCTCGGGGTAATTGGCTCGCCGCCATGGGTAACCCGTCCGCCGCTGGCGGCGGGAGGACTTTTTCTCGGGGAAATCGGCCCCGAAAAGGGGGCCGCCCTACCGCGCCGGCCGGCGCTCCGCCGTGCGGCTCAGCCATCTCCCCGCGGACCGCAGGCTCAAGGGCACACGCCGACTCGCGGAGGAGGGTGCCAGGGCAGGGATCGTCTCGAAGAGAAGTTTCTCCCAACGCGGTACGATCGCCTCGGCCGTGAAGCCGGCGGCTCGGGCCCTGCCGTTCTCCACCATGGAGGTGTAGAGGCCCGGATCGCCCAGCAACCTGTCCACGGCCTCCCGCGCCTCGGCCAGGGAGGAGACTTCGAAGTAGTCCAGCTCCGAGCGGCGCAGCTCGCGATAGGCGACCTCGGGGCCGAGCAGCGCCGGGGCTCCCGCCAGCCAGGCGTTGACCAGCTTGGAGGCCGGCTTGTTCGTCGCCAGCCGGCGGTCCGGAGGGCGGACGGCGAGGATCAGGTCCGCCTCGCGGAAGTCCGGCCAGTCGATGGCCTGCGCGTCCGTCTCCCGGCCGGCGAAGGGGGCCGCGTCCACCACCCACTCGATACCGCGTTCGGCGAGGAGCCGGCGCCACTTGGGGCCGCGGAACTCGGGGTTGAGGTTGGCGTCGAACCCTTTGTAGACGAGCCTCCGGATGGCCGTGCCGCGGGACGGGTCGCGCGGCAGCAGCCCCGGCTGCGGCCAGTGGGGGATGTGGAACCGGTGCCGGCCGTCGGCGAAGGTACCGTTCTGGAGGATCTCGAAGTCGGCGATCAGTGGCTGCCGGTTGTCCGCCCGCGCCCCGACCAGGACGGCGTCCTTGAGGGTGTGCGCCTGCCGCCGCAGGGCCCGGGCCTGCTTGGCGTGGAAGACGACGAGGCCTTCCCCCGGCGGCACCGACGCCAGCTCGACCGGCAGGCCCGCCCGGGCGAGCCGCAGATAGGTTTGGACCACCCACACCTGCTCGCCGCGCTGGAAGTGCCGCCAGTCGCGGTCCGGATCGAGGCGCCGGAGGCTCTCCAGATCCTCCTCGCCGTCGAGAAAAAAGGTCAAGCGCATCGGGACCCCGAGCTTACAACGGAGGGCCTGTTAGACTGGTGGACGAACCTTTCACAGGAGACCGTCATGGCCGTCGAGATCACCGGCAAGTACATTGGCAACCTCAAAACCGAGCTGACCCATGGCCCTTCGGGGACCGTGATCCGCACCGCGGCCCCGGTGGACAACCAGGGCGACGGCAGCTCTTTCTCTCCGACCGACCTGGCCGCCACCTCCCTCGGCGCCTGCATGCTCACCCTTATCGCCATCGTCGGCGAGCGCGACGGCCTCGACCTCACGGGCCTCTCCTTCCGCCTGGAGAAGCACATGGCCTCCGACCCGCGGCGCATCGGCGCCATCCCGGTGACGATCACCATGCCGGAGGGGCTCTCCGCGGCCCAGCGCAAGAAGCTGGAGACCGCCGCCCTCACCTGCCCCGTCCACAAGAGCCTCGCCGAGGGCGTCGACAAGCCCGTCGAGTTCGTCTACGCGGACGCGCCGGTGACGGTAGGGTGAAAGTCTCGCTACGGCTGCTTGCCTCCGTCCTCGGCCTCACCTTCCTGGCCGGAGCTTCCCTCGCCTTCGGGGCCACGCCCGTGCTGGTGCGGGACATCGACCCGCACCCTTTGCGGGAGCAGGGAGCTCCGGAGCAGCTCGTCTCGCTGGGAGACCGGGCCGTGTTCTTCCTGCGCTCGAACGAGGAATCCCGGCTGCCGGAGCTCTGGGCCACCGACGGCACGGCAAGCGGCACGGAGCGACTGAGATCTTTTTCAAGCGATCTTCTGAGTCTTGGCAGCAACGGCAGGATCGCCTTCTTCGCGGCCTTGAGCGCGGATTTCGTGTCCTGGCAGCTCTGGCGGACCGACGGCACCGCCACGGGGACCTTCTCTTTCAACGTCACGGTGCCGATTCCCCACCTTCCCTCGATCCGGACCTTCTATCAAAACCGCCTGTTTTTCGATGGCTGCACGCCTCAGGGAGGTTGCGAGCTGTGGGCGAGCGACGGCACCGCCGCCGGCACCCGGCAGGTGCGCGACCTCACTCCCGGGCCGGCAAGCAGCCGGCCCCACGGCTTCGTGGCCTCGGGGGGTCGCCTCTACTTCTTCGCCAACGATCCCACCGGCCTGGCGCTGTGGACGAGCGACGGCTCCAGCGACGGCACGCAACGGGTGATCACGCTGCCGCCGTTCTCGAATCCCTCGGACCTCGTCGCCGCCGGCGACCGGATCTTCTTCCTGCAGGGAGTGCCGTTCCATTCCACCCTCTGGACCAGCGATGGCACGGCCTCGGGAACCCGAACCGTGCCGCCCTTCGACCATGCCGGCAACCGCCGGCCCGAGGTCAACTCGATCCTGGGCTCTTTGGGGGGTACTCTCTTCTTCGTCGGTCTCGACCGTTTCAGCAGCTATCAGCTCTGGAAGACCGACGGCACGCCACGGGGGACTCTCCGGCTCACCTCCACTCCTCCCCCGCCTCCTGGCAGCGTTCTCCTGCCCACGGGCGGAGCCGCCCTTGGTGACCGCTTCGTCTTCGAGGGGGTGGACTTTCATCTGTGGACCACGCGTGGCACCCGCGCCAGCACGCAGAGGCTGGCCGGCTGCCCGGGCGGCTGTCCCCTGGCCTTTCTCTATGCGGTTTCGCTGGTCCACGACGGCAAGCTGTTTTTTACCGGCAGCACTCCGGATTCCGGCGCGGAGCCGTGGGTGACGGACGGCACGGCGGACGGCACCCGCCGCCTCGGCGATCTCTGCCCGGGCTCGTGCGACTCCACCCCGAATTTCGTCGCGGTCGTCCTGGGACGCGCTTTCTTCACGGAGGGAGAGAGACTCTGGGCGACCGATGGCACCGGGGCCGGCACCATCCTGCTGAACGAGGGCGGTTTCACCGGGGAGCTCGCCGCGGTCGGCAACCGGATCGTTTTCGTCATCTTCTCCGAGGGCTCCGGCCCGAGCCTGGCCGTCACCGACGGCACCGTGGCCGGCACGCAAGCCCTGGACGTCCATTTCTCCCACGGCGCGGGCTCGAATCCCCGCCTCTTCCTTCCGATCGGCAACGAAGTCCGGTTCCAAACCTGCGACACCGCCCCAGCCCAGGTCTGGACCAGCGATGGCACGGCCGGCGGCACGGTCGCGCTGTCGAACGCCGCCGCCTTTTGCACGCCGCTAGCACGGCTCGGCAGCGACGTCTTCTTCATCGCCGCGGATCCCGACTCGCCCTTGCAGAACCTCCAGGTCTGGCGCAGCGACGGCACGCCGGGCGGAGCGGTTCCCATCACCCCGGCCGACCGCGGCGCCGAGGCTCTCGGAGCGGCCGGCGACCGGCTCGCGATCTTCCTTCAAAGCGCCACGTCGGCGGGCACCGAGCTGTGGACGAGCGACGGCACCGAGGCCGGCACGGTCAAGGTGGCCGCTCTGCCGGACCATGAGCCCAGCCATCTGACGGCCTTTCCGGGCGGCCTGCCGGGAGAGATCGTCTTCCAGGCCCTGGACTTCGAGTTTCGCCCCACGCTCTGGATTTCCGATGGCACGCCGGCAGGGACCCGCAAGCTGCTCAAGTCCTTCGTTCCCGCGGATTTCACCGGCTTCACCCGCTTTGACGGCGCTGTGTACTTCGCAGCCGGACAAGCCGGGCTGTGGAAGACGGACGGCACCCCCGCCGGCACCCGGCAGGTGCTGCAGGACGCCGTCGAGGAGCTCACTCCGTTCGCCGACGCGCTCTTCTTCTTCGATCGGTCCGCCTTCACGCTCCTGAGGTCGGACGGCTCGCTGGCCGGCACCAACCTGATCGTGGATCTGGGCCTGGATACGTCGTTCGAGACGCCCGCTCCCCAACTGACCGCCGCCGGTGGCATTCTCTACTACGTGGCCTTCGACAAGGACCATGGGACGGAGCTGTGGCGCACGGACGGCACGCGCGCCGGCTCCCGGATCGTGGCCGACGTCTCACCCGGCGCGAGCTCGTCGTCCCCCGCCGAGCTGACGGCGGCCGGCGGGCTCCTCTACTTCACCGCCAACGACGGCGAGCACGGCCGCGAGCTGTGGGTGACCGACGGCACCGAGGCCGGCACCCGGATGGTGGCGGATCTCGCGGCGGGCCCGGGCTCCTCCTCCCCCATGGAGCTGACCGTGGCGGGCGACCATCTGTTCTTCAACGCGGACGACGGCTTCACCGGCCGGGAGCTGTGGCTCCTGCCCCTGGGCCCGGACAACTAGGAGGCCCTGGTGCATCGCCTTGCGAAGATTTCCTGCTTCCTCTTCCTCCTCCTGGCCCTCGCCGCCCTCGGGCCGGCCGGCGCCCAGACGGCGAGGCTCCTGGCGGACGTCCATCCCGGACCGCCGGCACCCGGCGAGAGGCCCGCGCCGGAGATCTTCATGCCTCTCGCCGGCGGCTCGGCGTTCTTCCTGCGCGCGACGCCCGAGGCGGCCAGCCTCCTCTGGGCCACGGACGGCACCGACGCCGGTACCCGTTCGCTCGGGACCTTTGTCGACCCCCGCCCGCTGGGCACTCTGCCCGGCCTTGCCTTCTTCCTGGCCGCCTCGCCGGACGAGGCGGAGAGAACGTACCGCCTGTGGCGCACGGACGGCACGCAGGACGGCACGTTCCCCTTGACCACCGCCCTGACGAGCTTCTCCGGGGGCTCGGCGGTCGTGGCGGGACGGCTCCTTGCGACTCTGTGTCTCGCTTCGACGCAGGAGTGCAGCCTTTACCTGCTGGACGGCTCGGCCACCGGGGTCGTTCGCCTGGGCCGCATCCCGGCCTACGATTTCGCGACGGCACGGGGAAACGTCTACTTCTTCGCCTCCACCCGAAGCTTCAACCTGTGGCGTACCGACGGCACGCCGGGAGGCACCCGGGCGATCCGCCGGCTTCGCCCCGGCTGGAACTGGCTGCTCACCGCCTCCGGCTCGCGGCTCTTCTTCATGTCCGGCGAGGCGAGCGGCGAGCTGTGGACGAGCGACGGCACCTCCGGCGGCACACGGCTCGTGCGGACCTTTCTCGAGTCCGGACACGAGTTCATCCCGCGCGTCACCAACTTTCTCAAAGCCACCGGGGACGGCGAGGTGACGTTCGTGGCGGCCCGCGGCCAAAACTTCATCGCGGATCTCTGGCGGAGCGACGGCACGGCTCGCGGCACCGTCCGGCTCACGAGATTTCAGGAGACCTCCGGCGTCAAGGATCTGCGGGAGGACCAGATCGCGGTGCTGGGCCAGAGCACCCTGTTCGTGGTCGACGACGGCATCTCGGGCTCCCGGCTGTGGTCTTCCCGCGGCAGCCTCGCCACCACGGCGCCGCTCGTGGGCTGCCCCGGCGACTGCCCGGAGCTGCTGGCCGGCACGCCGCTCGTCCCGATGGGGAACCGCGTGCTCTTCGCCGCCCGCGACGGGGAAGGTTTCGGGCTGTGGACGAGCGACGGCACCGAGGCCGGCACCCGGCTCCTCGCCAGCTCCTGCCCCGGCGGCTGCGAGGCCGGCCCCACCCAGTTCACGCCCCTCGCGGGCAGGGTCTGGTTCCGCGTCACCTTCGGCGGCACCGACCACCTCGCGCGGACAGACGGCACCGCAGCCGGTACCGTCGTCCTGGCGCCGATCCCCACGGCAACGCGGCTCGACCTCGCGAGCGACGGCGCCGGGGGGCATCGGGTTTTCTTCGCCGGCAGCGATCCTCTCGACGGGGCGCAGCCCTGGGTGAGCGACGGCACCCCGGGGGGCACCGCCCGGGTGAGTGTCCTGCCCGGCCCGGCGGCCTCCTCCGAGCCCGCCAGCCTCACCTCGCTGGGCGACCGCCTGCTCTTCACCGCCTGGGACGGCATACAGTCCGCCCTCTGGGTGGTGGACGCGTCCGGTTCCGGAGCGTCGATCGTGCCGGGGACCGCCGTGGCCGGCAAGGCGGGTCCCGCGAACGTGACCGCCGCGGGCGGCCGGGCGTTCTACACCTTCGACCGCAGCGACGGCAGTGCTCAGCTCTGGCGGAGCGATGGCACGGCGGCCGGTACCGCCGTCGTGGCCGATTTCCCAGGCCGAAGCTTGAGCGATCTCCACGACTTCGGCGGCCGGCTCCTCTTCCTCGCCACTCCCACCGGCGACGCGGAGCGGCACATCCCCAGCGCCTGGGCCAGCGACGGCACGGCGGCTGGCACCGTTCAGCTCTTCTCCCTGCCGGACGACACCCTGGCGGTGGTGGGCCTCGCTCCGGTGGGTGCCGAAATCTACCTGGAGGTCGACCGCGAGTCCGAGGTCGACGTCTACCGCAGCGACGGCACCGCCGCCGGCACGCGGCCCATCCTGAGGCTCGGCTGTTGCTCCGGCAGTCACCCGCCGCGCTTCGTGCGGCTGAGCGGCACTCTCTACTTCACCGCCTTCGGCGAGCTCTACCGGACGGACGGCACCGCTTCGGGAACCAGGACGGTGCTGGCCCGGGACGCGGACGGCAATCCGCCGATCTTCGATCCCAGCTTTCCTTTTGCCCTGGGAAACGCGGTCTTCGTTTTCGCGTATCGCCCCAATGGCGACGAGGGCAGCGTCCCGGCCCTGTTCCGGATCGACGCCGGCCAGCCGGTTCTGCTGGCCTCGGCCGGGCGCGCCAACTCGTTCGATTTCGACCCCCAGGTCACTCCCCTGGGAGGCACGGTCTTCTTCCGCGCCACGGACCCGGATCACGGCACGGAGCTGTGGCGCACCGACGGCACCCCGCAGGGGACCCGGTTGGTGGCGGACCTCGTGCCGGGCCCCGGCTCCTCCGATCCCCAGGGCCTCACGGCAGCCGGCGGCCGGCTCTACTTCTCCGCCTGGGACGCGTTCCACGGCCGCGAGTTGTGGACGAGCGACGGCACGGCCGCCGGCACCCGCCTCGCCGGCGACGTCGCTCCCGGGGCCTTCTCCTCCGCGCCGAGGCTGCTGACCCCCGTGGCAGGAATCCTGGTCTTCACCGCCGACGACGGCTTCACCGGCCGCGAGCCCTGGGTTCTGCCGCTGAGCCCGCCGAACGTCTAGATCCTTTTGGGTCCTTCCAAAGCCGGGCCATGCCTCGCCTCGCCGTCCTATTGATAGCGCTCGCCTCCGCCGCGCCTGCCGCGGCTCCTCCTTTTCCAGGTGAGATCCGGCCGACGCCGACCGGCGACGTCTGGGTGGAGATGGCGGCGGCCGGTGCGGGCCAGCCCCGCGAGGGCATCGGCCGCGGCATCGTCGAGGCGCCGCCGGAGCGGGTCTTCCGGGCGCTCGCCGACGTCGCCCACTGGCCGGAGTGGATGCCGTTCCTCAAACGCTCCGACGCCCGGCCGCAGGCAGACGGCTCGTGCTTGAGCCGGCAGACGATGACGCTGCCCTCCCCGCTGGGCGAGCGCCGCTACAGCGTCCGGTTCACGCAGGGAATTGAAACGGACCGGGAAGGAAAAGCCTGGGTGATCCGTTGGAGCCTCGTGCCGGGCTCGGGCAATCTCGCCGGGCTCCGCGGCTCCTGGCGTCTGACGGCACTGGGGCCGTCACGAACCCTGGCCGTCTGCCGCCTGTTCACCGACCCGGGCGGGCTGACGCCGCGCTTCGCCGTCGACCGCGGCACCGCGCAGTCGCTGCCGTGGATCTTTCACGGACTGCGCCAGCAGGTTTGCCGTTCCCGCTACGACAGCCCGTGAGGTACAATCGGGCGGTTCCTTCTTTGCGACATCTGCGCCCGGCGGCGCGTAGGGCTCTCTGTCATGAAACCGGAAAGAAATAAGAACGTCCTCGCCTTGGAAGCGCATCTCGGCGCCGAGCTTCACCGCCGGTCCACCGAGCTGACCCGCGCCTGGCTGGACCGGCTGATCGCCCGGCTGGACGTGCAGCCACGCCGCATCTTTCCCACCGACGCCCTGCTCAACCACATCCCCGACGTGCTGCGGGCCGTCTCCGACTACCTCTGCTCGGACGGCGAGCTCGACCACGACGAGATGCTGCGCTCCGAGTTCGGCAAGCTCGCCCGGCTGCGGCGCGAGCAGGGCTACGACATCGAAGAGATCCTCATCGAGTTCGAAATCCTCGGCGACATCCTCTACGACGCCCTGCGCGAGGAGGCGCGGAAGTTCGGCCGCAAGGTGCCGCCGGACTATGCCATCGAGGTGTCCGAGCGCCTCTACCGCTCGCTGACCTCGATCACCGCCATCACTGCCACGACCTTCCGCGAGGAGGGCTTCCGCGACCGCCGGGACCGCGCCCGGCTGCTCGGCGGCTTCGGCCGCGATCTGGCGCACGAGCTGCGCAACCGCCTGAGCACGGCGGAGGCCACCCTTCATTTGCTGGGCAGCGAGTCCATCGAGCCGGCCACCCGCGAGCGGACGCTGCGCACCCTGGGCAACACCCTGCAGCGCATCAAAGGCGTGGCGGACGACGTCCATTCTCTCGCCATCGCCCAGGGCAGCGAGGAGGGAGCCCAGGGCCGGCGCCTGTCGCTGCGCCCTCTGCTCGAAGAGGCGGTCGACGAGCTGCGGGGCATCGCGGACGAAAGGCAGGTACGCATCGAGATGCGGGAGCCCATCCCGGACGTACAGGTGGACGCCATCCGCGTCGAGCTGGCGGTGATCAACCTGGTGGGCAACGCCGTCAAGTACTCCGATCCGAACGAGGAGGACCGCTGGGTTCGCCTCTCGGTGCAGCGGGACGAGGAGGGCTTCTGGCGCATCTCCGTCTCGGACAACGGCATGGGCATTCCAGACGAGATGCAGGACCGGGTCTTCGAGCAGTTCGTCCGCGCCCACCCCGGCATCGCCGACGGCACCGGCCTCGGGCTCGCCATTGCCCGCTCCGCCATCGAGCAGATGGGCGGGAAGATCTGGCTCGAAAGCGAGCCCGGAGTCGGCACCACCTTCCACTTCACCGTCATCGACCCTCCCGCGGCGCGGGAGGATTAGGATAGGAGGAAAGGATCATGAGCGAAGAGCTGAAGAGCTTTCTTCAGGGCCTGCGTACGAAACCCGAGCTGCTGGAGGAGCTGCGATCCCTACTTGGAGACGTGGATGCGGCGATCCGGTGGGCCTGCGAGCGGGGATGTCACCTGACACCGGAAGACATCGCAGAGATTCGGGGCAGCGATGAGGAGCTCTCCGAGGACGAGCTCGACAAGGTAGCCGGTGGCGACACCGCATGGCCGCCACCTCCGGCTCCACCCACAGGGGATCCCTAGAAAGAGTGGGCTCGGCCCTAGTCGGCTGGCTCCAGGTCGCCAGCAAGTATCTGGCCACCCCTCTTTGCAGTCCCGCAGCCTTGGATCGCCTGCTCGCCCTCGGCGTTCACCTCCCCGGAGATTGCCAGGGAGTCCTCGAGGTCCACCTGGGAGAGGGTGGCGGCGCCGTTGACCTGTCGGTCCGCATCGAGAAGCCCGGACAGGCTCGGCGCATGGCGGAGCAGCCGCTACCCCGCCAGTTGCGAGACTTCCTCATCCGCTGGTCCGAGGCCGAAGGTCCGTTCTCCGCCATTCCCTGCGTCTGGCTGGAGTTCGATCTGGACCGGCCGGTGGCGGGATTGCCCATCCCCTCGGTCTGCACCCGGCTGCCGCGAGGCTCTGATCAGGACTGGATCGTCGAGTCCCTGCTGCCGGCCCTGTACGGCGAGCGCCTCAGCGCAGCGCGGACCGGCCTGGTTCGGCGCTGCCACGGCGAGATCCCCGAGGAAGGCATCCTCCTCTATGTCTTCGGCCTGCTCTCCAGACCGGAAAATCCGGTGCGAATGGAGATCTACGGGCTGGATCCAGCCGGCGCGCTGGCCTACCTAAACCGCGTGGCTCCCCAATCCGTCCCTTCGCTGGCGGAGATCGCACCCCTCTTCGAGGGGATCGAAAGGCCCCACCTGTCGTTCGACATCGGCAGGGAGATCCTGCCGCGAGTCGGTCTCGAGGGCTCTTTCGCCCGCCAGCGCGAGCCCCGCTGGACCGAGCTCCTGGCCCGTCTCGTGACCCACGGCCTCTGCACACCCGAAGAGAAGGACGCCATCCTGGCCTGGCCGGGGTACGACACCTTCTGGACGGCTGCGGCGGACTGGCCGCTGGAGCAGGCCGGGATGCGGGGCTTCTGTGTTCGCAACCTGAGCCACGTCAAGGTGGTGGCGCAGCCGGGCCGGGCTCCGGAGGCGAAAGTCTACCTGCCGGTCTCCTATGTCACCGGGGCCAATTCGCCGGCAAGGCGGTCGGTCCTCTCGACGTAAAACGGCAGCTCCAGGTCCCTGAAAACCCGCCGGGCCTCGCCGAGCTGCCGCGCCGCCCCATCGGACCCGGCTCCGGCCACCAGCGCCAGCTCGAGGCGGGTGCGCGCCACCTCGAAGGGGGCCTCGATGGCCTTGAAGCTCTCCACGGCCTCGGTCAGCCAGCTTTCCGCCGCTTCCCGGTCGCCGGCCGCGCGGGCGATGCGCCCCAAGGCGCGCTGGGCCATGCCGCTGCCGTAACGGAACCGGACCTCCCCGGTCACGGCGAGCGCCTCTCGGGCAAGCTCCCGAGCCTCGTCCGGACGGCCGGAGAGGAGACGGGCCTCGGCGAGGAAGGCGGAGAACCAGCCCAGGAGCTGCTTCATGCCCGCCCGGCGCAGCCGTTCGACGGAATCCTCCAGCGCCGCGGCGGCTTGGGGGAGGTCGCCCTTCTGCAGATAGGCGTAGCCGAGAAAGCCGAGGGCCGCGGCCGTGTTGAGGGGGTCCTGGGACCGTTCCAGCCCGCCCTTGCACTCCTCGATGCCGCGCTCGGAATCGCCGAGAGAGGCGTGGAAATAACCCGTGCTCCACGAAGGGTCGAGCCGGGGATCCTGGAGGGCGCGCCAGACGGCCTCGGCCTTCTCCATCATACTGAACGCCTGGCCGAACTGCCCCAGGACGTAATGATGGAACCCGGCCACCCAGTAGGCCTGCCCCTGCCACCACCGATCCGCGCTCCGCTCCAGCAGATCGACCGCCTGGCGGCCGTGCTTGATCCCCTCCGAAAACCGGCCCGACCAGAAGGCGTCTCGGCAGAGCACGTACCAGGCCCGGCCTTCGGTGACCTCGTCGCTGAAGCGCCGCGCCGCCTCGATCGAGAGGCGGGCATTGGCCGCGGCCGCCTCCTGGTCGCCGAGGTAGCTGTAGGTGTGGGCGAGCCAGAACCGGTAGCGGCCCGCGAGCGTTGACTCCTGCAGCCGGCCCAGCAGCTCCCACTCGCCCAGAAAGAGCTCCAGCGTCTCGGAGAAGCGGGCCAGGGGGAGGAGCGATTCAGCCAGGAGCAGGATCAGCTCCAGGCGGCGCCGGTCCGCCTCGGGCTGCGGCAGCCCCACGCAGTGCTCGAGGGCCTGACGCAGGGCCTTCTCGGCTTCGGCGTGGGCATATCGGCCGACCGCCTGGCCGGCGAAAAGAACCAGGTAGGAAATCGCCTTCTCGGCGTCGCCGGCCTCGGAGAAATGATAAGCCAGGGCGTCGTAGACGTCCTCCAGGCGCTCCACGAAGAGCGACTCGAACGCCTTGCCGGCCGTGGCATGCAGCGTCCGCCGGCGGCCCGTCAGCAAGGTCTGGTAGACCGCCTCCTGGGTCAAGGCGTGCTTGAACAGGTAGCGGGGCTCCTCGGCCGTGGGCTCCTCGTAGAGGAACTCCCAGCGCTTGAGGTCCGACAGCAGGGCCGTCAGGTCGCCCGGTTGCTCCCAGATCGCCGCCAGAAGGTTCAAGGAAAACTCCCGGCCCAGCACAGACGCCGTCTGGAGGAGCCGCTTGTGGTCATCCGGTAACCGGTCAATGCGGGCCATGAGCACTCCCTGGATCGTGTCGGGGACCAGGACACCTGGATGCTCGAGCAACGAACGCGCCAATTCCTCCAGGAAAAAAGGGTTCCCCTCCGCCTTGCCGCGCACCTCATCCACCAGCCTTTCCGGCAGCTCGACGCTACGGAGCACCGCCCGGACTACCGCCTCGCTCTCCGCATCCGTCAGCCGGGCGAGGGAGATCTGGGTGACGTACGATTTCTCGATCCAAGGCGGCCGATAGCCGGAGCGGTAGGTGGCGATGAGCAGCACGTGGGCGGCGAACAGCCCTTCCACCAGCAAGGAGAGGAAATCCTCCGAGGTGCGATCCACCCAATGGAGGTCCTCGACCTCCAGCACCACCAGCCGGCGGCGCGACTCGTTGAGGATCGTCTGCCGCAGCAGCCGGAAGGTCCGGGCCTGCAAGGCCTGAGGGCTCAGCTCGGCGAGCGCCTCCGTGCCTTCCTTGATGCCGAGCAGGTGGAGAAGATAGGGTAGAGCCTCGGAAACGTCCATCTCGGCCCGGCGGAGGCCAGCCATGGCCTTGGCGGTCACCGCGGGCACGTCATCGTCTTCGGAGATCTCCCAAGCGTTGCGGAGCATATAAAGGATGGGCACGTAAGGCACGCCGCTGGCGTAGGAAAGGCACCGCCCCGCCAGATGGAGCACGGGGCGATCCCACAGCCGGCGCCGGAACTCGTAGATCAGGCGGGACTTGCCGGAACCGGCTTCCGCCGCAACGCCCACCACCTGCCCTTCCCCTCCCGCCGCTCGGTCACGCAGCTCCTCCAGGACCGCCATCTCCCGCCGGCGGCCGACGAACGGCGAGCGGGCCGTGCTGACTAGGACTGCGTCGTCCGATTGCAGCAGACCCACACCGAGCAACCGGAACGCCTGCACCGGCTCCTCCTTGCCTTTGACCTGGAGAGGCGGCATCGCCTCCAGCCGGGCGGAGCCCTGGAGAAAGCGGCTCGTATCCTGGCTCACCAGGATGGCCCCGGGCTCGGCGAGCTGCTGAAGCCGTGCGGCGAGGTTCGTCGTGTCCCCAACGGCCGTGTAATCCCGGCGGAGCTGGTCTCCGATACCGCCCACGACGACCCAGCCGGTGTTGATCCCCATGCGGAACTTGAGCTCGACTCCGCCACGCTCCCCGAGCTCGGCGTGGTGCTCGGCGAGCAACTTCTGGAGCCCCAAGGCGGCCAGGGCCGCCCGCCGGGAGTGGTCCTCATGGGCGATGGGGGCTCCGAACAGCGCCATGAAGCCATCGCCCAGGAACTGATTGATCGTCCCCTCGTAGCGGTGGACCTCGGAGAGGGCCAGCTCGAAGAACCGGTTGAGCAGCAGGTGCATGGTCTCCGGACCGAGCCGTTCCGCCAGGGAGGTCGAGCCCACCAGGTCGCAGAAGAGAACGGTGACCTGCTTGCGCTCCCCCTCCAGTGCGGACTTGGATTGCAGGATCTGGCTGGCGAGGTGGGGAGGGGTGTAGCTCTGGGCTGCAGGGGTGGGGCGGGCTTCAGGGATCGACGTCTCCACTTTCGTCGTCCCCAACGGCGAGCCGCACTCGCCGCAGAACTTGAAGCCGGGAGGGTTCTCGCTGCCGCACTGAGAGCAGAGCGCCGCCAGTTTCGCCCCGCACTGGCCACAGAACTTCATACCCGCGGGATTGTCGAACTGGCACTTCGAGCACGTCATAAGAGGACCCATTCCAGTTTATCGGGCAACCTCGGCGGCGGCAAGCATACCTCGCCCGCTCGCTTCTTCCCTATCGTGCTGGCGGATCTTGGATTTCTATACGCAGATGTTCTAAACTACACCTCTCATCTGGAAGCAAAAAAAGACGCTGTATCGCACATAATTCCTGATGCAGACCAGGAAGCTCTCCGGCAGCGTGAGATCAACGGGGGCGGCTGGCGATCTATCGCGGCGCTCTGCCCCTCTCGGAGGGAGCGTTCCGGGTGCTCCAGAGTCTGCTCCGGGGGGCCGCGGCGCGCGCTCACTGGTGATGCATCGCCCGCGGCGCCTGGCCGTGGGAGGCGACGACGAACGTCGGCGAGATGAAGAGCCGCTTGCCCTGCCGCCGCAGCTGCTCATGCAGCGGTACGTGCTCGCAGATCTCCCGGCCGTCGCGCAGGCCGACGTAACGAGCCTGCGCCAGCGCGTCGCGCCGGTACACGCCCATGCCGCCGAACGCCGACTCCACCGGCAGCCACCCCGGCATCGAGCGGAAATCCACCTGGATGCTCGAGGCAGCGAAATGTACCGCCAGCGCGCCGCCCAGCGAGGCATCCATCACGGTTCCGCGTGTCATGAAGTCCGTTGGGCACAACACCGGATGGCTCAGCGCCCAGATGTCGTAGTATATGCCCGCATTGACGGGGAAGACCGCGTCCCAGCAGCCGTCGCGGCGGAAGGCGTCGCTGAAGGAGGCGGCGGAGGGCTCGGCGTCGGTCAGGACGCCGTCCATGTCGGCGACGCAGATGTAGTCGGCGCCGGTGGCCAGCGCGGCCTCGAGCAGCGCGTTGCGGCCATAGGCCAGCCGCGCGGTGCGCTGCACCAGCTGCTTGCCCAGGCCGGGCGCCTGGATCAGCCGGATCGGATAGTCGGCGGCCAGCGCCTGCAGGCGCTCGGCGGTGCCGTCGGTCGAGTCGTTCTCGAAGACAATGAGCTCGTGGCGGTCGAACGCGCGGCCCAGGCTGTCGAGCTTGCGCACCGTCGTGTCGGCGGCGCCGGCGCATTGGCGCGCGCAGCCGACGAAGACGATCGAGCGGGTCTTCAGGAAGGCCGCCAGCGCCGCGTCGTCGAGCGGCTGGACGCGGCCGGTCAGGACCTCCAGGCCCTCGAGGCCGTCGTGCTGGATGTCGAGGCGGAGCTGCCGGGCGTTCTCGGGCCGGTGGAACTGGACCTCGAAGCGGTCCGGCAGGCGCAGCAGGCGGTAGTCGCACGGCGTCCAGTCCTGCGGATGCAGCGTGCGGCAGGCCGAGACGACGACATCCAGCACATTGCTCCCCGGCCCGGTGCGGCCGACGATGCGGTCCAGGAAGCCCAGCTCGGCGTTGTTGAGGAAGAAGGTGGAAAGCGGCATGGCGGGGTCCGTGGGTCCTGCGGGCTTTGCCCAGGTCTCCTTCTTGGAAAGCCTCAGATCTGTTGCATATACTGTGCCAGGGAGGCTGGATCTTCCCGCCGCCCCCCGACGCCCGAAAGCCGCCCCCGAAAGCGAGATTATACCCGGCTTTTATTCAGCCGCGTTCAACGTAGGAGTAGAGGATTGCGGGGCCTTTACCCAGATGCCAGGGGCGCCTTGGGTGAACCCGCACCGGCTATAAAGATCACGCGATAGAAGGTTCGCTGACGTGTCCATCGTCAGCGCCCTGACCGGTGAGGCACCGGCATTTCCAAGCGCACCGCTTATGGCGGCAATAGCCGCAATCTCAACATCAAGCCCAACGACACGACAGCTCATTACGAATTGCCCGATCGTGTTGTCCAGCGTCACGCCGACCGCGACCAGCCCATGCGAGCTGAACCGATCCTTGACGGAAAAAGCATAAAAACGGCCGCCGCGCTTGAATAGATCGACGCACTCCTGGTCGGTCCACCGCTTGCCGGACGTGTTGAACTGGTTGGTCTTGTTGATCAGCTCGAAGCATCGACCGAAGTGAGTCGCCGACACGTCGTCGATCACCATCATCTCGATTTGAATGTTGAGGGATGCGATGAACTCACCCCTGCTTAAGCGACCGCGGGCTTCCTCCCTCTCCGCCTGCGCTTGCACCATCTCGGTGCGTCGCGCTGACTCCTGAGAAATCGTTGGAACCTGTAGCTCCGGCGCCCACAGAAGAATGCGACGCCAGTAATAATGATCCCGGCCGAGCGTCCTGATCTCGGGGAAAGCCTGTGACACCGCCTCTCGTTCAACCGGATTGTCGTCGAGAAACAGCGCGTTCCCAGGCAGCAGGTTTACCTCTCGCAAAATCTCGCCGACATTTTCGTTTTTCGGCCGCCAGTTGATCCGCGTTGACGCGAAGTCAGCTAATTGCAGGATGCCGTCGCCGAGCACGCGCGGCCATATTTCTGCTATCCTCTCCGGGTCGTTCTTGCTCACTAACCCAAGCAACACGCCTCGCCGCTTTAAGAAAAGAAGCGCCTCGATCAGTCCGAGTGGCCACCCTTCGATAGCATCGATTATGTTGATTTCGTCCATCTCCGCCAACACGCCGCGCCACAGCGTGTAGTCGAGATCGACAATCACGATCTTGATGTTGTCTGTCTGCCTGACAACATCGAAACTGGCTTCTGCCTCGCGCCAGACCGCAGCGAGGAATTGACCGACGCGCAGATCGTAATACTGCTCGATCGCGTCAGGCGGCTCAATCCGATCCTGGTCGTTCGGAGAGTCGAAATCCGCGATCGTGCTCCCGTGAGCAATCGTCCATAGGCCATCATCCTGGGCGTGACGCCGGCCGAACGTAGCTGAGATTTCATCAACATCTAGAATATAGCTGTTACGGTAATTGGCAAGCTCTTCGCTGAGCGCCCGATTCAGCTCCGACATAAAATAGACCGGGTTTCGCAGGTCGTATTTCGGCAGCAGCAATCCCATCGGATTGCGCTGCGGGACAAGAAAATTGGTGACGAACGTCAGGATGCCAGCCGCCTTGTGGTAGCGCATGGCGGCATCCAGGAGATCGCGCATACCTTCCCGGCAGCGCTCAAACAAATCCCGATAGGTAGCCTCATCATCATACTGCATGCGAAAATAAGTATGCTCCCGCATGAATGAGCGAACAGCAATTTGAACAATTTGGAAGTCATATGACCGTAATTCGGCTTCGCTCTTTTCGGGAAGATCAGCGGCATTATTGAAAAGAATGTGCTCAACAGCTGCCCCCGCAGCCGTTGCCGCTTGCACCAACCCGCCGGAGAGACAAGAACCGATGATCAGCGCGCGGCGCGGAGAGCTGCCAAGCCTTCTAAGGTCACGAGGCGACCGATATAAATGCGATTTGTGTTCGTCGCGAGTCATCAGGGGGCCTAGCCTGGAGCTGATGCTTCGCATGTGACCACAGTCTCGCGCTACTTTCAAACGTCCAGCGTTCGTGCTGAAGATCGCTATTTCGCCATTACGGTCCAGTTAGACCCATCGCAGTAAAGCAGAACCCCTCGTTCCCCGAAAGTCGTCAGCAGACGATTTCAGCTCAGTAATCCTCAAACCAGAACTCATAGAAGGCCAGTATCGCGTCCCGCGAGGGCTCGTAGGGAGGCTTCCCGGTGACAATGAAACGGGTGACCAAGTCTACGAGCGGTCGGCCCTCCAGGTCACCCCAGAGGCCGGCGACCTCCGCCGGGTATTCCGCGAGAGACAGCCGATCGCGGCGCGGAGCATCGCCGTTGCCGGGGTGTTGCGCGAGCAGCTTGAGCACACGAGGGAGGACCGCCGCGCGGCCCCAGCGGTGTACCCGGCGCCGGCCGGCGCGGGACTTCTCACGCAGCGCCTCGCGGTCAGCGAGCGCCGCGAGGATGGTGGCGGCAAATCGGCCGACGTCGGGCCGCTGGGGCCAGCCCCTGCCGTTTTTGCGCACGGTCGGTAACAGGAACCCCGTCGACGGAGTGATGGTGTCGCGGAAGCCGTTGAAGGCGGATACCACCGAGGGTGTGCCGCAGGCCATGGCTTCGACCGGCGAGCGGCCAAAGGTCTCGTAGATGCTCACTCCAGCGCTGACGAACAGGTCGGCGGCGTTGTAGTAGCGGACCAGGGTCTCGACGTCCACCGACTCGACGAAACGGATATGGCCGATCGCCGCCGCCCGCTCCCGGCAGAGGGCCAGGTAGGACTCGTCCTGGGTGTGGGAGATGACAACCAGCTCGGCAGGGCGCTCCGCGAGGACGGCCGCGAAGGCCTCGAAGAGCTCGAGGAGATGCTTGTCCCGGGCCACGCGTCCGGTGTAGAGGAGGACGTCACGGTCCGCCGGGAGCGCAAGCGCGGTCCGTAGCGCGGCCCTGTCGGGCAAAGGACGGAACAGCTCCAGGTCGGTGCCGGGCAAGTCGTAGCCCGGGAGGTGGCGGGGCTCGGAATAGAAACCGAACTTGGCGCAGGACCGTGCCGCCGCACGGCAGCCGGCGAAGAGGACGTCCCGGGGGCCGCGGAGCTGTGAGGAGAGGAGCATGGCGTAGGACTGCGTTGCGGAGACCTGGTTGAGGCGTGGGACGAGCACGAAGGGCGTCTGATCGCCGCCTAGACGGAAGAGGGCGTGCCAGAGGAAGCCCGGCATCGACTCGGCGACGATGTAATCGAAACATCCGCTGTGGGCGCGGGCGATCTCCAGGCAGCGCGCCGGATCCACTTGGCTGCCCTCCCGCAGGCGCAACAGGTAGTCCTCATGAGGCACCACGAAAGCGGTGGACTCGGCCGCCCCGGGCGGGAAGATCCAGGTGGAATAAGCGCAGGGGTCCAGGAACAGCAACCTGGGCCGGGGGCGCCCGAGAGCTGGCGACGCCGACGTGCTACTCAAGCCGCGTGTTCTCCCGCTCGCAGACCCATCGCAACATCGTCAGCGGCGACTCTCTGGGACGGGCTGGGAAAACAAGCCTGGGCCCAGGGCGGGCCGGGAAAATAATCGGAACCCGCCGGTTTCCGAGAGCAGCCCGCAGCAGTCGTCGATCTCGAGGTCCACGGTCTTCCCGCCCACGAACACGTCTTCATCGCGGGTGCTTCCTGGATGCAGCCCTGCCGACGGTGCGTAGTTTTCCAAGTCGAAGGGAGCTTCCTCGTCGTCTACCCAGACCTTCCCGCCACTGGCGATGAGATCCAGGTGAATGCCGCACTGGTACCCGACGACTGAATTCTCCTGGTTGTGGTCGCCAAAGCCGAGATGAACTCCGGGTCGTCGTTCATTGATGTGAGAATTCAGGGTTATCGCCTCGGTCACGGCGAAGTTCGTGCCGAATCCCAGCTCGCCGACGTTATATGCGCATTGATTTTTGAAGACTTCTTCGATGAACTGGCTCACCAAGGGATCGGCGCACTCAGCGTTGACGGCCCGTCCGTTTTCCACCCAGATGGTTACTGGGTGCTCGTGGAGGCGGGCGTCGCGCTTGGTGATGGCGTTGACGTTGAAGGCGAAATCGGCAACGAGCTTTCCCGCAATCGACGCGGGGAACGTGGCGACTTCTCCCGCGGGGAGAACGGCGATCGCTCCCGGGCGTGCCATGCCGCGATTGCTGATCCAGCGGTGCTTGGAATCGAGCGTGACCCTGAGGTCCGAGCCACTCTCCGTCGTGATGTGGAGGCGTTTCGCGTCCATCAGGCGTTCGAGAATGGCGGTGTTGCGGGCGGAGAGCTCCTCGGGTGACGGCTGCAGCGCCACGGAGAAGAGGGTGGGGCAGGCGCTGATGGCGCGAAATACTTGCAATTTCTTGTATTTCGCGATGGCCTCGGCAAGGGGTTGGGTGTGCGACATCGTATCCCGTTCGAAGCTCAGGACCACGAGGCGGCCGCGCAACTCGGCAGGATCTGGAAGAGCCGGCTCGAGCCGGGCGGAAAATCCCTTGTCCCAAAGCGGCGCCATCCACACCGTCTTGCAGAGTATTCCGCGGAGCTCGAGAGCCGCGGAAACCCACACCGCAGAGTCAGAGCTGTCGGTGGTATAGAGCAACACCACGTAGTCGTCAGCACTGATCTTGAGATAGTTGTCGAGGAGAGACTGAACGCCGGTCCATACCTTTGAATCGATCATTTCCATGGTCTTGCCTCCGTCAGTCGTGCCGAGTTGGGGATGGCCATCCTCAACGATGTTGCGAGACCGTGCCTGCATCCCCGAGAGGGCAAATACACCTATTGGCGATCGAGCAACCCCCATCACGCGGCATGGCCGGCGCCTTGCTCCTGTCGCCGACCGCCAATAGGTGAGATCACCCGGGAACGGGCGCGGCCTCTGCGCTACTACGCTACTCCTGGTCGACCTGGGCAGGGGTGGTCTTATAGGTGATCTCCCAGCCGCCGGACACGTTCTCCAGATCCTCGAGAGAGACATCCTCGTCCTTGTGGTTTTCTACCTCTTGGGCAACCTTCTCCTTCATAATCGCGAAAACCTCGTCGAGTCCCTTGTCCTTGGGTGTGTCTGCCATGGTTCTACTCCTTCACGGCACCGGGCGCCCTCAAGTGGACGCCTGGGAGCAAGCAAGTCCTCTAGCAGGGTGAGGTAACCCCTTCAATACCCTGGTTTCATCTGGGACATTCCTGTTGAGGGGGAGAATCGCTGGCACAGGCCTTGATGCGACCTCTCCCCAGCAGTGAACCTCGTTTAGTAGTTTAGGTCAGCAGCGGGAGCGAGTCAACAGTTAGAGAGCATTTTCTGGGAATGCCGGGAATGGCCGCCCAGATCGCTCCGGTTCCCCTTCCTTGGCCCCGGTTGGGGTTATATACTCAAACACGCCGCAAGGCCGAAGCCGCGGCACGATCTTCGCGACCGAGCTCTGAGGCAGGGATCGAAAATGGAAACTCCAGCTTTGATTCGACGCTCGCTGCGGGGGCTTCTCCGTGCTCCCGGCTTCACCGCCGTCTGCGTCCTCACGCTGGCGGTGGGGATCGCGGCGGCGACGGCGATCTTCAGTATCGTCAACGGCGTCCTCCTCACGCCGCTGCCCTATGCCGAATCCGAACGGCTGGTCAGCCTCTGGCATACGGCCCCGGCGGCAGGTTTCGACCGGCTCCCGCAGTCGCCCGGCACCTATCTGCTCTACCGCCAGCGCAGCCGATCCTTCGAGGACATCACCCTCTATACCTCCGCCCAAGTCAATGTGATCGGCGACAGCAACGCGGAACGGCTGCCTGCCGCCCTGGTCACGCCGTCGCTGTTTCACGTGCTGCGCGTCAAGCCCTTCCTCGGCCGCGCGTTCGTGGCCGAGGAAGGGCAGCCTGGACCGGCGCCTGTCGTACTGTTGAGCGATCGTCTATGGCGGCGGCGTTTCGCCGCCGATCCGGGGGCGCTCGGACGCTCCATCCGCATCAACGGCATACCGCGCACGATCGTCGGTGTGATGCCCGGCGGTTTCGAATTCCCGCAGGCGGAAACCGAGCTGTGGCTGCCGCTGGAGATCGACCCCGCTCAGGCCAAGTTCGGCGACTTCGGCTTCGCCGGCCTGGCGCGGCTGCGGCCGGGGATTACGCCCGCCGCCGCCCAGGCGGAGCTCGACCAGCTACTGGCACACCTGGACCAACTCTTCCCGGGCGACGAAGCCGCCGCGGAGTTGACCCAGGGCCGCTTCCAGGCGCTCGTTCGGCCCTTGCGCGAGGATCTGGTTGGCGACATCCGGCAGGCGCTCTGGATCCTGCTCGCCGCCGTGGGCTTCATTCTCCTCATCGCCTGCACCAATGTGAGCAACCTGCTGATCGTGCGGGGCGAGGGACGCCGCCGCGAAACGGCCATCCATACCGCTCTGGGCGCCGCGCCGCGGCAAGTCATGGGGAGCGTGCTCCTCGAGAGCCTGCTGCTCGCCGGGGCCGCCGGGGCGCTGGGCTTGCTCCTCGCCGCGGGTGGCCTGAGGCTGCTGGTCAAGCTCGGGCCGCTCGGTCTGCCGCGCCTCGGAGAGATTGGGATCGACGGTCGCGTGCTGCTGTTCACGGCGGCGGCGGCGGTGCTCAGCAGTCTGCTCGCCGGGCTGTTTCCTGCGCTGCGCTCACTGCTCAAGGAAGACTTGGCGCTCGAGCTCAAGACCGGCGGCACGCGCACCACCAGCGGTCATGCCCAGCGGCGCATGCGGAAGTTCCTGGTCGGCCTGCAGGTGGCGCTGGTGCTCGTCCTGCTCACCGGCTCGGGCCTCATGTTGCGCAGCTTTCTCCGCCTGTCCAATCTCGATCCCGGCTTTGCGACGGAAGACGTGCTGACTTTCCAGCTCAGCCTGCCGGAGCAGGATTTCCCCAGTGCCGTGGCGGCGGCCGGCTTCCTCGATCACGTCGTCGAACGCCTCGGGGGGCTTCCTGGGGTGCGCTCGGCGGGAGTGGCCTCGACCCTGCCGCTATCCGGCAGCGCCCAGGCGAGCGGTCACGTCATCGAGGGTCTGCCGCTCCATCCCGGAGCTCCGGAGCCGGTTCTCTGGTTGGGTTACGCCAGCAAGGGTTATTTCGAGGCGCTGGGCATGACGCTGCTCACCGGCCGCACCTTGACCCGCGCCGATCAGGAGAGCCGCGCCTGCGTGGCGGTGGTCAATCAGGCCGTGGCGCGGCACTTCTGGCCGCGCGGCGATGCGCTCGGCAAGCGGCTGCGGCCAAGCAAAGAGGGTGGGAGCGCCGTCTGGTGCACCATCGTGGGCATCGTCGGCAACGTGCGCAACCGCGCTCTAGCGATACCGCCGGACGAGGTTGTCTATTACCCGCTGCTGCTCGAGAGTTCCAGCGCCCAGCCGGTGCGGCAGGCGTACGTGGTGCTGCGCACGAAGGTGCCGCCGGAATCGCTGGCGAACGAGGTCCGCAGCACCGTCCGCTCGATCGATGCGAATGTACCGGTGAGCGGAGTACGGACGATGGAGCAGGTTCTCCAGCGCGCGAAGGCGCGCATGCTCTACTCGCTGCTGATGCTCGGGCTCGCCACGGTAGTGGCCATGGTCCTCGCTGCGATCGGGATCTACGGTCTCGTTTCCTATGTCGTCACGCAGCGGACTGCGGAGGTCGGCGTCAGGATGGCGCTCGGGGCCCGCGCGCGGGATATCCGTTGGCTGGTCCTCCGCGAGTCGCTCGCCATCGCCCTGGCTGGGGTCCTGGCCGGGCTCGTGGGCGCCGCGACCCTCACGCGATGGCTCGGCAGTCTGCTCTTCGAGGTCAGTCCTCTCGATCCGCTTACCTTCATCATCATGCCGTTCTTGCTGCTCGCGCTGGCGCTGCTGGCGAGCGCCCTGCCCGCCGAGCGGGCCGCGCGCGTCAATCCTGTCAAGGCGCTGAAATTTTCCTAGCCGCCGCGGCGCGCCCGAACGGCCTCACGTCACCATGACCCGCTTCACCATTCGATCAAACCGCTCCCCCGCCAGATAGACCCCATCAAGCACATTCGAATCCAGTTCGTCGGCGTCATCCTCCTCCTCCTCACCATCCATATCTCCAGTGCCAAGATCGCGATGGCGCTCACGGACGGTGGTCGAGAGATAGATGGCGAGCGCCCGGTAGAACCGCGCTCCAAAGCCCTGGTCGGCACTTAGCTTGGCGTTGAGGACAACCTTGGAGAGGGCGAAGACGGTGGAGTCTTCCACGGCGCGGACGGTGGCGGAGGGAAGATGGGCGTCCACGAAGGACATCTCGCCCACGATCTCTCCCGCGTTCAGGCGAGCGAGCTCTCTCTCCAGTCCGCCGCGGGGGTGGAGAGAGACGGCCAGCTTCCCCTCGAGCAGGATGAAGAGGGAGTCGACGGGCACCCCCTGCTCGATGAGGACGCCGCCCGCCGGCACGAACCGCTTCTGGCCGGCGCGGAGCATCCACTCCACGTCGTCGTCATTGAGCTGGCCGAAGAGGAAAAGGACTTTGCGCATGGTGAGGCTCCCGGTTCTTTCAGATATCACGCCATCTGCCGCTCGGCCAGACGGGCGAAGGGACCGTTGCTCCGTAACAACTCCTGGAAGGTGCCCTGCTCGGCGACCCGTCCCCCTTCGATGACATAGATGCGGTCGGCGTTCTGGATGGTGCTCAGACGGTGAGCGATGACGATGCGCGTGGACTTCATGCTCTCCAGGCTGCGGCTGACGATCTCCTGGGTGCGGTTGTCGAGGGCGCTCGTGGCCTCGTCGAAAAGGAGCATGCGCGGCCGGTGGACGATGGCGCGGGCGATCAGGATGCGCTGCTTCTGCCCGCCGGAGAAGGTCTCGGCCCCTTCGCTCACCACGGTGTGCATCCCCATGGGCATGGCCTTGACGTCGTCCTCCAGACCGGCGGCCCGCGCCGCCTCCCAGGCGTCGTCGATCCCTAAATTGGCGCTGCCCACGATGTTCGAGAAGATGCTTCCCGCCATGGGGCGGCCACTCTGCAAAACGACGCCGATCTGCCGGCGCACGGATTGCACGGCGAGCCCCGCCAGGTCCTGGCCATCGAAGTAGATGGAGCCCGCGACCGGCTTCTCGAAGCCGAGGATGAGGCGCAGGCAGGTGGACTTGCCCGAGCCCGACGGACCCACCAGGGCGATGAACTCGCCGGGGCCGGCGCGGAAGGAGACGTCGTCCAGCACCTGGGGGGTGTCCTCGTGGTAGCGGAAGGAGACGTGGCTGAACTCGATCTCTCCTGCCAGCTCGCCCGGCTCGGACTTCGACTCGTCCACCTCGGGCACGGTCTCGAGGATTGGCCGCAGGCGCTCGTAGACCGGCACGGCGGCGAGCACGCTCGAAAAGACCGAGACGACCGACAGCGCCGCCGACAGGAACTGGCCGAAGGCGGCGTTGAAGGCCAGGAACTCCCCCAGGGGGAGGGATTCGTTCGAAATGAAGCCCGCCATGGCAAAAACGCCGAGCGAGGTGAGGACGCCATAGACGGCGTTGAACGCCGCCTGCGCGTTGGCGGCGCGCTGGGCAGCCAACGTGCGGCGCCGCTGCTCCGCGAAGCGCTCGGCCCATCGGGCATAAGCCCGGGACTCCGCACCCGCCACCCGCAGCTTGGAGATGCCGTGAATGAGGCCGAAAAGGAGGCTGGCGATCCGTCCCTGAAGCGCCAGGATGGCCCTCTGATGCCGCAGTTGCAGCCAGACGAGGGCGGCGGTCACCAGCACCAGCACCAGCACCATGCCCGTGGCCAGAAGGGCGAGCCGCCAACTGTAGTAGAAGAGCAGCGCGAAGCTGAAGACCGAGAAGACCGCCGCCAGGGCGAGGGTGAGGACGTTGCCCGTAAGCAGGTCCCGGATGGTGTCGATACCCAGCGCCCGATTGGCCAGGTCGCCGACGGTGAAGCGCCGGAAGAAGGTGACCGGCAGGGCCAGCAGCCGGTCCCATACCGCGGACTGGACGGCGCCATCCACTTTGCCTCCGAGGCGCAGGACGGCCAGGCTGCGAATCACCTGGAAGATGGCCCCGGCCACCGAGGTGACGATGAGCGCCAGGGTGATCTGGAGCAACTGTCTGCGGTCTGCTCCGGGAATGACGGTGCCGAAAACCTGTCCCGTAAGGACCGGCACCAGCAGCCCCAGGAGCCCGCCGGCGAGGCCCATCAAGAGGATGGTGGCAAGGTCGCGCCTGCGGCCCGCGAAAGCCATGCGCGCGAGATCGCCCATTCCCACCGGCCGCGCCGGCAGGGGCGGATAAAGCATGTGCGCGTCGCCGCTCAAAGTCTCGGCGACGGCTTCGTCGACAGGCACGCGGGTTCCGGCGACCGGATCGGCCAGCACGTAGCTCTGGGGCGAAGTGGGGAGGAGGGCGACGGGGCGGCGGGCCTTGGGATCATCCTCCGGAATCTGAAAGGCGACGAGCGGGCCGTTGTCACGGCGCCACCAGTCGTCGCGCAGGATGACGCGGCGTGAGCGGATGCGCGAGGCGTTGCAGATCTGCGCCAGGAGGTCGCCCTGCTTGCCGGCGGGCTGCCCCTCCGGCCGGTCGCGGATCTCGATCCCCTGGGCCTTCCCCACCAACCGGACGGCGGCAAGGATGGGAGACTCAGGCGCCAGGCCGGCACCGGCCAGCGGAGAGGCCTCCAGGACGGACGAGAGCCGGGCATAGGCGCCCCGCAGCACGGAGCGGTCGAGGTCCCGCTTGTGCTCCAGGCGCTCGCGCTCGAATTGCCCGCCCCTCTCGCGCTCGTAAGCCACGGCTTGGAGACAGAGGCCGTGAAAGCGGGCGAGCCCTCCCGGCAGCGCCCCGGCCTGCAAGGCCTCGGCCGTATCGCAGGAGGCGAGTTGGGTCTCTTCGGCAGCCACCAGCCAGACCGCCTCGGGCACGGGAAAAAATCCGCTCCCCTCGATTCCCAGCCGCTCGTCTCCCAGCAGATTCGTGCGACCTTCAAGATGCCGCACCCAAACGATCCCCTCCCGGCTCCGGGCCGGCCGGCCGGGCTCCAGGCGGGTCTCCTCTCCCGGGCTCAGGCCCTCGAAGCTGCGGGGGAATGCGGGACGTACGAGACCGCCGCCGAGGCCAGCCAGCCAGACGTCCAGTTGGCCGGTCAGGCCAGGGACCTCATCAGCCGGCAGCCGGCGCAGGCGCGTGCCCGGCGCTCCCACGGCGAGGAGGCCCAACCCGTGACCGCCCACCGCCGCGGGCTCGAAGCCGCAGAGGATGCCGCCAGCGCAGACCGTGGAGAGGTGAGTCCGGGGGCCGGTTTCGCCCTGGGGAACAGCGAATACCTCGGCGCTCCCCTCTTCGACAAGCCAGATCTCGCCGGCTGAGTCGAGGGGGAGCGGAGCATTCCCGGCGAGAGGAACCTCGGCGGGCTCGGTCAACAGGATCGGCTGCGGCTCGGATGGGCTCGCCATGGCCGCCTACTCAGCGCTGATGAGCCGGGAGTATGGGCCTTCGACGGCCCTGAGCTGGTCGTGGGTGCCCCGCTGCACCACCTTGCCATGGTCGAGGACCAGGATCTCGTCCGCATCGCGAATGGTGCTCAGACGGTGGGCGACGAGGAGGCAGGTGCAGCCGCGGCGGCGCAGGCACTCGTCGATCTGGCTCTCGGTTGAGGGATCGAGGGCGCTCGTCGCCTCGTCGAGGACGAGGATCGAGGGCTTCCCCACCAGGGCGCGGGCGATCTCCAGTCGCTGGCGCTGGCCGCCGCTCCAGTTGGCCCCGCCCTCCTCCACCGGGCTGCCGTAGCCCCCGGCCCGGGCTGCCACGTCCTCATGGATCGAGGCGTCCTTGGCCGCGGCCACCACCTCGGCCAGGGGAACCGTGGTGTCCCAGAGGGTCAGGTTCTCCCGCACGGTCCCCTTGAAGAGAAAGACGTTCTGATCGACCGTGGCCAGCGAGCTCGCCAGCACCGCGGGCGAGATCGCGGAGCGCGGCCGGCCGTCGAAGAGGATCTCCCCCTCCCACGGCTGGTACAAGCCCGTGACCAGACGGGTGATCGTCGATTTGCCACTCCCCGATCCCCCCACCAGAGCAACGCGGGAGCCGGGCCTGAGCACGAGGTTGAGGCCCTCTACGAGCGGCGGGTCGAGACGGCTGTAGCCGAAGGAGACGTTCCGCAGCTCGAGGCTGCCGGCCAGCTTGGCGGGCTCGCCGGCCGCCGGCACCTCGCCGGCGAGCCCGGCCGCGGCGCCGGGGTCCACCCCGTAGCGAAGCACGTCGTCCAGCCGGTTCATGTCCCCCTCGACCGTCTGCAGCTTGCCGCCGAGGCTCACCAGCCGGGTGACCGGAGCGATGAAGGCGGCCATCAGAAGCTGGTAGGCCACCAGACCGCCCACGGAGAGCGAGCCGCTCATCACCCGCACTCCCCCGATCCCCAGGATCAGCGCCGAGTTGAGCGCTGACAGCAGGCCAGGCACGGTGTCGAGAAGCTGGGTATAGCGTTCGAGCTCCTGCCGGCCATTGACCACCTTGGCCTGGTAGCCGGCCCAACGGGCAAAGAGGTCCGACTCGCCGCCCGTGGCCTTGAGCGTCTCGATGGTCTGCAAACCGCCGATGGCCGTGCCCAGGAGCTTCCCCTGGTCCTGCGAGAGACGGCGGTTGCCGTCCACCCGCCGGCGCGAAACGTACTTGAGAGCCGCCACGTTGAGCGACACCACCCCGATCCCCACCAGGGTCAGCACCACGTCATATTGGAAGAGGAGAGCGGCGAAGAAGACGATCATCACGGCGCCCAGGGCATTGGTCGCCAGATCGCGCGACAGAAGCTGGGCCACGCGGTCGTTGATCGCCACCCGCGAGCTGATGTCCCCCGCGAAGCGCTGGCTGAAAAACTCCGAGGGGAGCCGCAGCACGTGCCAGAGAAACCGGGACGAGCCTCCCACCGCGAGACGGGTCTCCAGGCGCAGGAGATAGCTCTGCTGCAACCAGGTGAGCGCCCCAAGCAGCAGGGCGGCAGCGCCCATGGCGAGGAGCAGAGGAGGGAGCCACTCGCGGTGCCCTCCAAGGAGGACACTGTCGAGGAAGACCTTGGAAAAGACGGGCACCACCATCCCCGGAAGGACCAGCGCCAAGCCGGCGAGCAACACGAAGACCAAGGCGGCCTTGGTGCCGGTCAGCCGGCTCATCAACGCCGGGACGAGCCTCGGCGGATCGCCTCGCTTGACGAAGTCCGGCCCGGGCGAAAAAGTCAGCACGACGCCGGTGAAGGCCTGGTCCAGCTCTTCCTCGGTGACCACTCGCGGCCCGGTACCCGGGTCATTGAGGTGGACCCGGCCCTTCCGGATGCCCTCCAGGACCACGAAGTGGTTGAAGTTCCAGTGCAGGATCATGGGCGGGCGGACGGCGCGCAGCGACTGGGGCTCCCGCTTGAACCCCTTGGCTTCGAGGCCGTAGGTGCGGGCGGCCTTGACCATATTGCTCGCCTTGCTGCCGTCGCGTGAGACGCCGCAGGCCACCCGCAGCTCTTCGAGCGGCACCCAGCGGCCGTAGTGGGCGAGGACGATGGCGAGCGCGGCCGCACCGCACTCCACGGTCTCCATCTGCAGGATGGTGGGAGTGCGCACCCGCCCCTGAGGCCGCTCAGCCGGCTGGGACCGCCGGCGGAATCTCTCCAGGAGACCGGCAAGGAAAAGCATCAGATCCCCAGCTTCTCCCGCAACGTGGGAATGACGAGAGTCATGGGGCGATCCGTTTTCACCACCACGTCGCCGGCGGCCAGGGTGCCGCTGCTGATCTTGAGGCTCGGCCCCCGTGAGGAGGACCAGCGGTAGCCCGTCGGTGTCCTGGCGTCGCGGCGCAGGGAGACGTTGACCTGGATGGGCGGCCCCTCGGTCATGAGCTTGGTGACCAGGGCCTCGTTGCCCAGCAGGCGCGTCATGCCGCGGGCCGAGGAAGGGAACTCGGCCACCCAGATCACCCGCCCGAGAATGGAGCCGAACTCCTCCCGCTTGACGGTGCTGGGCGTCACCTGCACCACCATCCCCGGCTGCACCTGCTTCCCCGCCGACGCCGGGACAAAAAGAACGGCCATCAGATCCTCGGAGAGCACCTCGACGGAGAGCACCGGGGCGCCCGGCGTCACCACGTTCCCGCGGTTGGCCAGGATCTCCAGTACCCGCCCGGAGAAAGGGGAAAGGACGTTGACGTTCTCACCGAGCTGGGCGCCGAGCTCGCGGGTCTGAAGGTCGAGGTCGCGCAGTGTCGCCTGCCGGGCTTCGAGTTGCTGGTCGAGGACCTGGTCGGCCTCCATCCGCTTGAGCTCCAGGCCGCTCAGGTCGAGCCGCTGCTGGGCGAGCTGGTCGCGCTTGGCGTTCAGATCCTGCTGGGTGGTGAGGTAGGTCTGTTTGGTGATCAGACCATCGTCGAGCAGGCTCTTGCCGGCGGCTACCCGCTCCTGAAGGAGGGCGATGTCCTTCTGGAGGGCGTCGATGCTCCGCTCGAGATTGGCTCGTTGCTGGGCGAGGTCGCGGGAGCGCAATCGCTTCTGCTCCTCCGCGGAGCGCTGGAGGGTGAGGTACTCCGATTGCAGGGCCGCCTGCTTGGCCTTGTTGTCCCGGATCTGACGGATCAGCGAATCCTGGCGGATGCGGGCCACGGGCTGCCCTTTGGCGATGACGTCCCCGACGCTCACCAGCACCTCCGACACCTGGCCGTTGGCCGGTGAGACGAGATCCGAAACTCCACCCTGGCGCAGCAGGATCCCCTCGCCGTGGGCCTGGGTGGGGATCGTTCCCCAGATCCCCCAGACGAGGGCGGCCAGGAGCAGGGCGCCGAGGCCCGTCAGCGAGAGCCAGCCCTGGGGATCGGTGACCTGCACCAGTTGATCGAGCTGCTCGGGAGAGGAGAGTCTCTCCAACGCCACTTTACGAAAGATCACGGCCTGCGCTCCTCCTCGACCAGGGGAAGAGTGGTGAGCCGCGAGACGTCGACCGCGCCCACGTCTCCCCCGCCTCCATTGTCTCCGACGAGAGTGCCCGTCTCAAAGCGAAGCTGCAAGAGGGAAACCGCGAGCGCCAACTGGGCCGAAACTTCGGTCTGCCGCGCGGCGGTCAGCCGGTCGCGCTGATTGATGACGTCGAGGAGGGTCGAAGTGCCTCCGCGCAGCTTCTTCTCCTCGTTGATCACGGCGCGCTCGAAAAGGCGCTCGGCCTCGCGCGCCTTCTGGAGCTGCCTCGCGTCCCGGCCGACGGCGTCCAGGGCCGACGGCACATTGGCGCCGATCCCCTTGGCGATCAGATCCACGGCCAGAGCGTTCTGCCGCAGCGCGGCGTCAGCCTGCAGCAGCTCGCCCTTCGCCCGGCGGTTGAGCAACGGCAGGGTCAGACTGAGGCCGAGCGTCGTGCTCGCCCCGGGGATGTTGCGGTAGAGAGGGGAAAAGAAGCTCGCGGGGTCCGATCCCACCGTAAGCCCCGAGTAACCCGGGGTGAAGACAAGGTCGAGCTGCGGCTCCAGGGCGTTCTCGGCGGCGCGGCGGAGGATCTCCGCAGACGCCTGCCGCTCCCGAGCCGCCCGCAGGTCCGCCCTCTCCCGCAGGGCGGCGGCGACGAAGGGCTCGGCCGCTTCGGCCGGCGGCACCTTCTCGGGCAGAACGGAAGGAAAGGGATCGGCCGGCAGTGGAAGCCGGTTGATCTCCGGGCCGTCCAGACCGATCTCACGCCCCAGGTCCCGCCGGGCGGTGAAGAGCTGGCGCTCACCGCCGATGCGCGCCGACTCCTGGGCCGCCAGGTTGGCTTCGAGCTGCACCACCTCGGCCGCCGGCACCTGGTCGGCCGCGATCAGCTTGCGGGTATTCTCCAACAGATCGCGAGAGCTGGCCTCGCTCGTCTGAAGCACCTCGAGGTTGCGCACCGCGGCTTCGACGGTCCAGTATTGGGAGACCACGGTCACGAGCCGCTGGGAGATGAGGTGCCGCACGTCGAGACCAGCCGCCGTGAGCTCCCGCTTCGCCGCGAGCTCGCCGGCCGCGGTGGCCGCCCGGCCACGGCCGCGCAGCAGCGGCTGGCGAACGAGGAAAGTAACGGTACTCGCATTGCCGGCACTGGAGCCCGCGGTGACGTCCTCGGTGCGCACGACGCCGGCCTGCGGCTCGATCGACAGACCGGTGCGGAACTGCTGGGTCAGCCCCACCGAGCTCTGGAGCGTCCGCGTTTCCTGGCGGGAGCCCGGCGTGCTGAGCGACCGGTCGTCCGCCTCGCTCACCGTGGAAGTGATGACGGGATCGAACTGGCTGGAGGCGATCGCGAGCGACCCTCGCGCGCTCTCGAGACGCGCCTGCTGCATGGCGAGATTCGGATCCCGCGCCAAGGTGGTCCGCACGGCTTCGATCAGGCTCAAGCCGGGAGCCGGCCGCGGCTCCTGCGCCGCGGAGGTCACGCAGGTCGCGAGCAGGACGACAGCGAGGTGAAACCGTGGATTGCGCATTAGAATCAAGCTTTGTTCAGCCTAACAGCATGAGCAGAGACCTACAAGATTCAGTGCTGGCGAGGCTCGGAGCCGCGCCCGGGGAAGCCGCCGAGCTGCGGGCATACAACGAGAACGTCTACGACCTCGGCGCTCTCGACTCGGAAACCCGCTTCCCCTTCCCCGACGAGCCGTTCGTGGCCTTCTGGGAGGAGGTGGCCGCCGAGAGCCGGGAGCGGGGCGCCTTCGCCGTGCTGCGGGAGCACCTGCCGCAGCTCGCCTTCCCCATCCGCGAGGGGGTCAGCCACACCGAGGCCTATCGCGACGCCACCCTGCGCGGCATACCGGTCGAGACCCTCCCCGAGGCCACCGGCCTGGAGCTCGCGCACCCCGAAGCGGTCGAGGTGGTACTCCACGGCAGCCCGGCGGGGCGTATCCCGCTGCTCATCGTCCGCCGCCGCCCGGAGTTCGTGGCGCTGATTCAGGCCCTGACACGCAAGAACGAGCCGGTGCCCGTCTCCGACGCCCAGGGGGCCGTCATGCTCGCCGGCTACGACAACTGGAGCCGCATTCGTGAGCTGCGGCGCCGCTGGGAGGCCGAGGAACCCGCCGCCCGGCGGACCCTGACCTGGGGCGAGGAATTCCAGCGCATCCAGCCCCGGCGGGAGCTCTACCAGGATCGCTTCATTCTCCTTTCCGACGGCCCCTACAGCGCCGTGCCGGCCGGTGACCTGGGGTTGGACGAGGGCGAATGGCGGCGGCTCTCCCTGGTCATCCGCCGCGACCACGAGTGCGCCCACTACCTGACGCGCCGGCTCTTCGGCTCGATGCGCAACAACCTGCTGGACGAGCTGATGGCCGACTACGCCGGCCTGGTCGGCGCCACGGGCCACTTCGACGCCGGCTGGTTCCTGCGCTTTCTCGGCCTGGAGGGCTTCCCCCACTACCATGCCGGCGCCCGGCTGGACCTCTACCGCGGCAAGCCGCCGCTTTCCGATGGCGCCTTCCGCGTGTTGCAACGGCTCATCCGCGAGGCCGCCCTGAACCTTGAACGCTTCGACGCCACACAGAGCCAAGTCCGCACCCCGGCCGGGACGGCCCGCACCCTCGCGGCCCTGGCCTCTCTCCGCCTGGAGGATCTGGCGGCCCCCGGCGCGGAGGAACGGATTCGCGAGGCCGTCGAGCGCCTCCGTGTCAGACTGGACGGGTGAACGAGCTTTCGCCCTGCCTCCGGGCCGTACTCCTGGGAGCCAGCAATCTAAAGGCCTCGCTGCCGCTCGTGGTCGATCTGCTTCGGCGCCGCGCCGGCGGCCCCGTGGAAGTGCTGGCCGCCTGCGGCCACGGCCGCTCCTACATCGCCTGGAGCCGCTTCCTCGCGATCCGTCACCTGCCGGGAATCGCTGGATGCGGCCTCTGGCAGGCGCTGGAAGATCGGCCCGGCCTTTCCACCGTGGCCCTGCTCACCGACGCCGGCAACGATCTCGTCTACGGCGCTCCAGTCCCCGCGATCGTCCGCGGGATCGAGGCCTGCCTGGAAAAGCTGGCGGCACGCCGGGCTCAGATCGTCCTCACCCCGCTCCCCCTCGCCCGCCTTGAAAGGCTGTCTCCCTGGGAGGTCCGGCTGGCCGTTTCGCTGCTGTACCCAGGCCGCCGGGCGCCCTGGCCAGGCTTGCTGGAGCGGGCGCGGGAGCTCGACGAGCGGCTGCGCCGGCTGGGCCGCGAGCACGGCGCCCAGATCGTGGAGCCGGAGGCCTCCTGGTACGGGATCGATCCCATTCACCTGCGCCGGAGCCGGCGACGGGAGGTCTGGGAGCGACTGACGGGTGTCTCTGAATCGCCCGCGGTCGACAGGCCCCAAGCCCGGATTCCCCTCCTCGGCGCCGAATCGCTGCGCCTGGCCGGGCGGGCTCTCCGCACCTCCCAGCCCGCCGTCCGCCTCCCCGACGGCACCTCCATAGCTCTGTATTGAGCCTCTCGGCGCCGCGAGGAGTGGCACGGGCACGGCGAAAACGTGCTCGTTTGGCCTTAGAACCTCTAGGGGTTGCAAGATTGCCGGCGGTTTTTCCGTCTTATAGGAGAGGAGGATTGAGACAATCATGGACGAGAGACACGAATCGGAGTACCGGCTTCTTTTTTCACAACCCCGCATGGTGCGGGACCTGCTGCGCGGCTTCCTGCGCGAGGAATGGATCGGCTGGCTCGACCCCGGCACCCTGGAGGCGCGGACGATCCCCGCCGCGGAGGCGCCCCTGGACCCGCTCGCCGGGCCGCTTCTCTGGCGGCTGCGCTGGCACGGCGGCTCGGCCGCCGTCTACCTGCTCCTGCGGCCGCTGGCGGCGGACGACCGCTTCGCCGCCGTGCGCCTCTGGGCCGACCGCGGGCTGTTCTACCAACACCTGCTCCACCGCCGCGAGGCCCACCGGCTGAGGCCCCTGCCACCGGTGCTGCCGGTGGTCCTCTACGGCGGCGGATCGCCCTGGAGCGCGCCGCGCGACGCCTTCGAGCTCTTCCAGCCGATCCCCGGCCCGCTCCAGCGCCACCTGCCCCGCGTTCCTTATCTCATCTTCGACGCCGCCCACGACGCGCTGCCGCCGGCGGCCGGCGAGGACAACCTGGTCGCTCTGCTCTGCCGCCTGGAGCGCAGCCGCTCGCCGCAGGCGACGAGCCCTCTGCTGGCTCGGCTCGACTCGATCCTGGACGCCGCGGGGGACGAGCCGCTGCGGCGGGCGTGGAACGGGTTCGTCTCACGCCGCTTTCCGGTGGTCCCTTGTTGACGCTCCCGAGCCCCGCCGGTAAGCTGCCGCCGCGTCCGATCGCCTCCGCAACTCCCGCAACCTCCCATGACACCTCCTCTCCGGCTCACCGCCCGCGGCTCCGGCGAGGATGGCCATCGGTTCGACGTCGACATCCCCGGGGCGAGCCCCTTGTTCACGGGCCACTTTCCGGGCCGCCCGATTCTCCCCGGTATCGCCCACCTGGCTCTGGCCCAGCGCGCCCTGAGCGAAATCCTGGGCCGGCAGGCCGCTCTCGGCGCCGTGCGCTCTCTCAAGCTGCGCCGGCCCGTGGTTCCGGGAGACTTGCCGGAGCTCCGGATCGGCCCTCCCGGCGAAGACGGTGCGGTACGGTTCGAGGTGCGCTGCGGCGAAGCGGCGGCGAGCCAGGGTGCGATCGAGATCTGGAACGGCCCGGTGCCGGCGGAGGGCTCTGCCGGCGAGATGAACCTCAGGGCGACGGGCTTTCCGCCGGCGGCGTCTCTCCTTCCCCATGGCCCTCCGGCTCTCCTCCTGCGCGCCATTTCGGAGGCCGCGGAGGATGGCGTCGTGGCCGTGGCCGAGGTTCCTTCCGACCATCCCCTGGTGGTGGAGGGCCGGTTTCCCACCTTTCTCGCCCTGGAGGCCGCGGCTCAAGGCGCCGCGGCGCTGGAGACCCTCGGCCGGCGTGGGGGGACCGGCCCACGGATCGGCTACCTGGTGGGGATTCGCGACGCCCGCTTCGCCGTGCCGTCGCTGCCGGCCGGGCGCGCCCTGCGTATCGCTGCCCGGCTGGCGGGGGGCGCCTTCCCTCTGTCGGTCTACGCCGTCACGATTGGCGAAATTGGCAACGAGGTGGCCGCGGGTACTCTCAGCACCTTTCTCCTGGCGGATACCTGAACGTACCCGCCGCTACTCGTGTCGGATCACGTTCATGGGATCGACCCGGGTGGCGGAGTAGGCGGGCAGAGAGCTGGCGGCGATTCCCACCACGGTCAACAGCAGGGCGACAACGATGAAGACGGCCGGATCGGTAGGCGTGACGTCATACAGGAGGCTTGCGAAGACGCTGGTCGTCCACGCCGCTCCCACGAGGCCGAGGACCAGGCCCGTCAAGGTGAGAGCCAGGCCCCGGCGGATCACCAGGGCCATGATCTCCGACGACCGAGCGCCGAGCGCCATCCGGATGCCGAGCTCGCGGGTGCGCCGCCTGACGGTGTAGGCCAGGGTACCGTAGAGCCCGATTCCGGTCACCAGCAGCGCCATCCCGCTGAAGCCGCCGAGCAGCCACGAGAAAAGCCGGGACTGGGCCAGGGTGGCCTCGACCTCGGAGGCCAGCCGGTTCGCCTGCACCACCAGATTGGGATCGAGCCGGTGGACGATACCGCCGACGGGGCTCGCCAGCCGCAGCGGCTCGCCGCCGTCCGCGGCTTTCACCTGGAGAGCCATGTCCGGCAGGTAGTGCTGTGCCAAGGGAACGTAGAAGAGCGGCTTCAGCACCTCCCGGTTCCCCACCCGGATGTTCCGGGCGACCCCCACCACCTCCCACGCCTCCTTCGACCAGGGCAGCACGACGCGCTCTCCGAGCGGGTCCTTACCGGGCCATAACGCGGCGGCCAGGGCCTCGTCCAGGATCACGACGCCCGGAGCACCCTGCCGGTCTACGGCCGAGAAATCTCGGCCGCGCAGCAGCGAAATCCCCAGCGTGCGGAAGAGGCCGGGAGAGACGACGAAGTACTCCGCCAGCAAAGGCTTTTGCGGCGAGTCGCCGGACGGCCCCAGGTACGAGAGGCCCCGCCGGCGATTGGCCTGAGCGAGGGGAACGGTGAGCGTCAGTGCCGCCGAGTCCACTCCGGGCAGCTTCTGGACCTCCTTCAGGAGCTGGTCGTAGAAGGCCGCGCCCCTGGCTTCCGAGTAGCCCGGGCTGAGGAGCTCGATCCGCAGGTCGATGACCCTGCCGGGCTCGAACCCCGGATCGAGGGACTGGAGGTTCATGAGCGTCCGCACGAAGAGGCCCGTGCTGATGAGCAGCACCAGGGAGATCGAGATCTGGCCCACCACGAAGATTTCCTGCAAACGGGCGCGTCCCCGGTCGAGGAAGCCGTTGCCCGCGCCGGGCCGCAGCAGGGGAACGAGCTCGCGCCGGGTCGACCACAGGGCGGGAACCAGGCCGAACACCAAGCCTGTCCCCAGCGAAAGTGCCAGGGTGAACGCCACCACTTTGCCGTCCATCCTGAGGTTGTCGATCTTGGGCAGGAACTGGCCCAACGGCAGGCCCTGGATCGCGTCGATGGCGAACAGCGCCATGACGAAGCCGGCCGCCCCGGCCAGCATCCCGAGGGTCAGGCTTTCGGTCAGAAGTTGGCGGACCAACCGGCCGCGGGTGACGCCGAGGGCCAGCCGCACCCCTATCTCCTCCTGGCGGGCCGCCGCCTTGACCAGCAGAAGACCGACGAGGTTGGCGCAGACCACCAGCATCAGAAGCCCCGCCAGGAGGGCGGCCAGCACCAGCGGCCGGGCCAGAGGATCGAGGCTGCCCGGCCAGACGCCGAGGCTTCGATAAACCTGGAGCGCGCTCGGCTTCTCGGCGCTCGGCACGCCCTGGCCGAACCGGGTTGCCAACAGGTCCATCTCGGTTTGGGCCTGCTCCAGGCCCACCCCGGGAGCCAGCCGGCCGAAAAACCATAGCAGCCAGCCGGGCTTCGGTTGGTACAGCGATTCCGGCGTCACCGTGAACAGCACCTGGGGCGCTGCCTCCAGAGGCAGCCAGAGGTCCGCGGGATCGCTGTGCAGGGTACCCGTGAACCCCTCCGGCGCCACGCCGGCGAGGGTGAACAGGTGACCGTTGAGCCTCAAGCCTTTCCCCACCACGGCCCGCCCGCCGAAGACGCGCATCCAGAGACCGTGGCCGATCACTGCCGGCATCGCCGGTGCCGCCCGCGCTCCCTCTCCCGGCACCAGCAGCCGCCCCGCCGCGGGACGCAGCCCCAGGGTGCTGAAATAGTTGTCGGTGACCAACTGCCCCTGCACCCGGAGGGGTTCCGTTCCGGCCAGCAGATTGAGCGGCACCGGATGGTAGGCCGCAAGGGCGGAGAAGGAGCGGTTGGCATCCCGGTAGCGCTGGAAGCTCGGGTAGGAAAGGCCATGCGTAAGGCCGGAGGAAAAACCCTCGACCTTGGTGGGCTTCGGCCCCAGGGAAACGATCCGGCTCTGCTCCCTCACGCCGGGCAGAGGCCGAAGCAGCAGGGCGTCGAGAACGCTGAACACCGTCACGCTGGCGCAGATCCCCAAGGCGAGACAGACCATCGCCACCGCCGTCAAACCGGCGTCGTTGTTCAGCTTGCGCAGACCGTGCCGCCGGTCGCGGGAGAAGGGAACGCTCATGCTCGATGGCGCCTGCACTGAGAGCGAAGCTCGTTGTGCCCTGGCTGACTAAAGATTAGCATCTCCGCATCGCTCTGAAAACTGGATGGCCTCATTCCCGATCACGCGGTCACTGTGGCGTCGCCGGGCTTGCCCGCACATGGAGCCGCACCTCGCGGATCCGCAGGGTGCGGCCGTCCTCCAGCTTCAGGGTGTCGGCCACGGACAGCCGCCGGTCGCGGTCGCCGTCCTGCCAGAGGCTCGAGATGTGGAGCCTCCCCGGCTTCGGGTAGACCTCGAGCCAGCGCTGGTTCTTGAGCTCCGCCGAAGCCCTGCCCAGCAGCTCGAGCACGAGCCCGTTCTCCAGGTAGTACCCCGGTCCCATCCACTCGACGAGGTAGAGGGTGCCGCCGAGCTTCAGCTTCGTGCCGACGGCAACGGACAAATTTTCGAGATGAAAGGTCTCGCAGGTGACGTTGTTGTGCAGATAGTCGCAAGCGGTCAGTGAGCTGACTCCGGGCGGGGCCTCGAAAACGGTCTGCTGAGCTCGCGAGGCGACTGAAATCAACAGGAGGGCGAGGGATAGGAGGAGGATTCGACGCTGGAAGGCCATACTGTTTCTCCTTGGGTAAGGGTCGAAAAGTCGATACGGGCACACCGTCCGCGCAACGACCAGCCCTGCTTCGGCCTCCATCACCCAACGAAAACGACGATGACCACGAGAATCTAGACCGCTATTATAGCGCTTATTCTTTCTTCCATAGCTTGCGGAAACAAAACCACTGGTGGGGCTCATGCCGGATGGCGGTCTCGAGGTCGGTCGCGAACCGCTCCAGAGCCTCGCGAAGATCTTTCTGCCGGTCGCTGCTCTCGGCGACGGCGATGGCAGGCCGCATGACGCAGCGGTAGCGCAGACGCCCTTCGCGAAAGACGAAGACCGGCACGATCGGCACCCCGGCGGCGCGGGCCAGGGCGGCGGTGCCGAGAGGAAGAGAGTAGGGGCGGCCGAAGAGACGGACCTCCACCGTCCGGCCGCCGGAACGAGGACGGTCGCCCTGAAGGGCCACGATCTCGTTGCGCCGCAAGGCATCCAGGAGGGTCATGCCGAGCTGCGCGTCCTCGGCGAAATGGGTGGTGTAGAGCTCGCCGCCACAGCTCCGGATCAGCCCCTCGATGAACTCCTGAGCCCGCGGATCGGTCTCCGCCTCGCGCACGACGTGAATCCGCCGGCCCTCGCGGGAAGCCGGCAGCATCGATCCCACCTCCCAGGCGCCGATGTGGGCGGTGACCAGGATGAAACCGCGGCCGGAGCCCGCCAGCTCGCGCCATGCTTCCAGGCCTTCGGTCTCGACGGTGAAATTCCGGTCCGTGCTCAACCGCTCGTAGCGCTCCGAGAGGCACCAGGCGAAAGTAAGGAAGGTCCGGTGGATGCGACGCTGGCGCTCCCACCAGCCGCAGGGCCCGAGGACCGCCTCGAGGTTGGAGGCGACTGCGGCGCGGATCTTGCGCAGGGTGAGCCAGAAGAACGCCGCGAAGACGGCGATCGTCAGCCCCAGGGCCGGAGCGGGAAGGATCTTCACCCCGAAGCGGTGGAAACGGAACCAGAACACCCCGGTGACGTGAAAAGGCCCCAGCAGACGGCGGCTCCAGCCGCCTTCGGGCGCGTGCGGAGGCGCTTTCGGAGAGCTGTCGCGAGGCAGGGCTACGCTCATGGTTCAGGGATCTCGTCGCCGCTATTTTCCCACGGTTCGGACCGGCGTTCCAACAGGGCCTCCAACGCCGGCAGCACCAGGACGGTGGCCAGCAGGCACGCGGAGAGGCCCAGGGACACCAGGATGCCGGCATGCCGCAGCCCCGGCACCCGCGAGCCGGCGAGGCTGCCGAAGCCGATCACCGTCGTCAGCGTCGCGAGCGACAGCCCCAGGCCCATGTCCGCCGGCGCTCCCTTGAGCCCCCGCTCCGGATGCAGACGCCGCCAGTGGACGGCGTTGGCGCCAAGGGTCGTGCCGGTGCCAAGGAGCAAGGGAACGGTGAAGGCGCACAGCAGGTCCAGGGGGCGGCCCAGGGCGCCCCAGAGCCCGAACGTCCAGAGGACGCCCAGGGTCAGCGGCAGCATGGCGAGGAGAGCGTCCCGCACCCGGCCGCGGAACGAGAAGAGCACCACCGCGCCGACGAGGACGAGGGCCAGGGCGCTCGACCGCGCGAGATCGGTCAGGGCGATGTCCCGCAGCTCCGCCCCGACCCAGGAGATGGACGCCAGGGCCACGTCCCGGCGGTTGGGTGACAGATGCGAGAGGTCCCGGGCCAGGGCTGCCGGATCGACCTTGGCGCCCGCTCCCAGGGGGAGCCGCACGTGCACAGCCACGACGGCCTCCCCGGCGCCGCCCGTTTTCGGCCCGAGCCGCACCAGCTCCGACATCCAGCGCGGCCGCTGCGCGAAGGATGGCGCGCCCGGGTCTTCCCCCCGGCCCAGCGCGCGCAGGTTGGCCAGCGCCGCCGCGAAGGGATCGAGCTTGAAGCCGGCCGCCGTCAGCTCGCGCTGAAAGTCGTTCGCCGCCCGCTCCAGGGGCAGGCCGTGAAGCTCCGCCATGCGCTGGCGGAGCCGGCCGCCCAGCACCAGCCAGTCCGCGGGAGAGGTGATCTCCGCCCGCGGCCCGAAGCGCACCTCCAGGATGCGCCGCGCCGCCGCGGCCCGGTCCAGGGCCTCCCCCAGATCGCGCCCGCGCAGCACCACCGAGAAGGTATCGAGCCCCAGGGAGAACTTCTCCACCAGCAGCCGCTCGGCCGCGGCCGACGGGGCATCGGCCGGCCGCAGAGCCCTGAGGTCGGTGGAGAGCGTCAGGCGTGAGATCCCCCAGCCGGCCGCCGCCGTCACCAGGAGAGTCAGGATCAGGCAGGCGCGCCACCGCCGGGCCGACAGCTCGGCGAGCCCCGCCAGGAGCGGCCGGCCGAAGCGGGGCCACAGCCGCAACGGGCGGAAGCGGACGGAGGCGCCGGGGAAACCCGCCAGCACGGCGGCGCACAGAGTGGCCGTGGCGACGAGGGTCGCGACCACGCCCACGGACAGCACCTGCCCGAGCTCGCGCAGCAGCCGGAAGTGGGCGATGCTCAACGCGGCGAGGCCCGCGGCCGTGGTGAAAGCCGTCGTGGCGTTGCCCGGCCCGGTTTCCCGGAAGGCCGCGGCCAGCGCCGCCGCGACGCTCTCGCCACGCAGCCGCCGCTCCCGGAACAGGGTGGAGCCGAGGATGCCGAAATCGACTCCCATCCCCAAAAGGGCCGAGCCGAACCCCACCCCCACGACGCTGATACTGCCCAGCCCCAGGGAGGCGCCCGCCACCATCCAGATCGTGCCGGCGGCGACGGCGGCGAGGATGGCGGTGGGCAGGAACAGCCCCTCGAAGCCGAGGATCATCACCAGGGCGAGACCGAAGACGGTGCCGGAGGCCGTGCTCGTGAGGTCGGCGCGGAACACGGCCTCGTCCTGAGCGGCGTAGATCGGCCCCCCGACCGCCTGGAAGTCGAGCGGCACGCCCACGGATTTGCGCACCCCGCCGTAGGCCCCCTGAAGCGCTGCGAGGAGGGCCCGACCCCCTTCCGGATCGACCTCGGCCCGGGCCGGCGTGAGGATCACCAGGGCCGCCTCGCCGTCGGGGGAGATGAAGGCCCCGCTCAGGGGGTCGATGGGGAGCGACGCCGCCGCGGCTCCCAACAGCCCCTCCGAGAGACCCAGGGGATCGGCGGCGAAAAGCGGCGCCGCGATACCGCCCGCCGGGCTGCGCAGGGCCTGCCGCATCTGGGCCACACGGTCGTGAATGGCTTGCGGCTCCAGCCGCTTCGCGAGATCGTCGCGCCAGTCCGGCGTGTGGACGAGCAGGGGCATGCGCGGCGCGACATAGGTGAAGAAGAAGTGTTCGTCCTCCTCGGTGAGCCCGGAGCGCGCGTCGGCCACCAGCGGGCTTTCGCGCATGCGGTCCGCCAATTCGCTGGCGGCGTTGACCAGGGTCTCCGACTCGGTCTTCTGACCCTTCGGAGATTGCCGCGCCCTCACCAGCACGAAGACTTTCTCGAACCCACCGAAGGTCCGCAGGAAGGTGCGGTAGTCCTCCGAGGCCGGCGCGCGCTCCGGCAGCAGGGCCTCGAGCTGGGTCTCGATGCGGAACCGCGAGGCCGGGAGAAGAGCCGCGAGAGTCAGGAGGAGGGTCGCCGCCAGCACCAGTTTCGGCCGGCGGGCGACGAACGCGGCGAGAGCGGCGGAGAAACGGCTCAAGCGGACGCCCCGGCGTCCACCACCAGAGACTGACCGGTGATGCCCGCGGCACGGTCGGAGAGCAGGAACTGCACGGCCATGGCGACGTCTCCCGGTTGCACGCCGCGGGCCAGGCACTCGCCGGCCCGGAGATAGGCGACCGCCGCCTCGGGCAGGCCGGCGGTCAGATCGGTGGCCACGAAGCCGGGCACCACGGCGTTGACCCGCACTCCCCGCTTGCCCGCCTCTCGCGCCAGCGACCGCGTCAGCCCGAGGATGCCGGCCTTGGCGGCGGCATAGGCGCCCTGACCCGCCACGCCGTGGAGGGCGGAGAGGGAGGAGATGTTGACGATCGCCCCCCGGCGCCGCACCATCAGGCCCCGCAGCACGGCCCGGCAGCAGCGGAAGAGCCCGCCCAGGTTGGTGTCCACCACCGCCTCCCAATCCTCGTCGGAGGTCAGGGCGAGAAGCGATTCCCGCCGCATGCCGGCGTTGTTGACCAGTCCTTCGAGAGGGCCGAGAGACTCCTCCACCTCGGCCACCAGGTCGTCCGCCCGGTCGCGGTCGCGCAGCTCGAAGGGAAAAGCGCGGGCGCCGGTGGCCGCCTCGACCTCGCGGGCGGCGGCTTCGCCGGTGCTGAAGGTGAAGGCCACGCGGGCGCCGGGCTCGGCGGCGAGGGCCTCGACGATCGCCCGCCCCAGGCCCCGGCCGCCGCCGGTTACGAGGACCGGGCCCAACCCAACATCTCCAGTCGCGCGCGGGTGACCGCCCCGGCGATCCGCAGGCTGTCGAGAAGCGGCCGGTAGTGGCTCGTCGTCCGCCCATCGGCGAACGCGAGGTGCACGGGCACCGTCACGACCTTGAAGCCGCGCCGGGCGGCGCGCACCACGACGGCGCTCTCGGCCTCGAAACGGGCCTCGGGGAACCCCACGGTCTCGATGAGCCGGCGGGAGTAGTAGCGGAACCCGGTCTGGATGTCGGCGAGCCGTTGCCCGGCCGCGAAGGAGATGGCTTTGGAGGACAACCGGTTGCTCGCCCGGCGCAGGCCGCTCATGCTGCCGAAGAGGTGATCGCGGATGCCCAACACCAGATCGGCCTTCTGCTCCGCCGCGGCCTGGAGGAGCTTGGGGATTTCCTCCGGCAGGTGCTGGCCGTCGGCGTCGAGGGTGATGACCGCGTCCATGGCATCGAACCCTCGGCCGAACAGATCCGCGAAGGCCACGGCGAGCGCAGCCCCCTTGCCGCGGTTTTGGGGAAACGAGATCACCCGCGCCCCGGCCCGCCGCGCCTCTTCGGCCGTGGCGTCCGTCGAGCCGTCGTCAATCACCAGCACCTCGGGCAGGAAAGCGAGGGTGCCGCGCACCACGTCCCCTACCGAGGGCGCGGCCTGATATGCCGGGATCACGGCCGCGATCCGCAAGGTCAAATCGACATCCTGGGCCATGATGGAATTATCCCACACCCCGCCCCAGCACCGCCCACGCCCCGGCGCCGCCGGCCGCCAGGCTGGTAACCAGAACGACCGCGGGGGCCGGCAGGGACGAGCCGTCGCACAGGACGATTCCCAAGTCGGGATCCGCATCCTGCCAGCCGGCAGCCGGACCCAGGGGCGAACCGGCGACTGCCAGCACGGCTGATGCCAGAAGGCCGCCGCCGTACTCCCCGGTCACCGCCTTGGGCGCGGCGACGGGCGGCAGGGGAGCGCCCTGCCAGGCGGCGCGGAGGACCTCGGCTTCCAGCCGGTCGCCGTCCCGCGCTCCCGAGGCGCCGGAGACGACGAGGTCCACGTCGGCGGGCCGCAGACCGGCACGCTCCAGGGTGCGGCGCAGCCCTCGGGCCAACGCATGGTGCCCCCGGCCCCAGCCGGAGGGCGGCGCCGTGGGATCGAAGGCGTTCCCCCAGGCGAGGACCCGGGCCAATGCCTTTCCGCCGCGATCGGCGACGCTCTCCGCGCTCTCCAGCACCAGCACGGTCGCTCCCTCGCCGGCCAGAAAACCGTTCCGCCCCCGGCCGAAAGGGCGCGCCAGCTCCTCGCCTTCAGGCCCGCCCCGGGCCAGGGCGCCGAAACGATCGAGGAGGGCGTGAAGGAGAGGCGTCATCTCTTCGACGGTGCCGGCGAGCACCCGCCGGGCACGGCCGGCGTCGATCTCGGCGGCGCCCGTGCCCAGCGCGAGCAAGGGCCCGGCCTCGCGCTGGCACACCGTGAGGCTCGATCCCCGCGCCTTCAAGGCGATGGCGATCTGCGCCGCCGGAGCGTTGGCGACGCTCTCCATGAACAGCGACGGCGAGGCGGACTCAGGCCCCTCGAAGAGGATCTGCTTGAGGAGGATCTCGGTGTTGGTCGATGGCCCGAAGGCGGTCGCGATCACCACCGCCGTCCGTTCCTCCTCGCCGCCGTCGAGGCCCGCGCACTTGAGGGCCATGCGCGAGGCCGCCACCGCCAGCTTCGAGGGCGGGCTCATGCGGCGCGATTCGCCCGGCGAAAGCCAGCCGGCGAGCTGGCCCGCCGGCACCAGGCAGGCGCGGCGCGTCCCGTTCGCAAGATGGTAGCCGGCCGAGCGATCGACTTCGGAGGCGAGCGGAACGCCCGCGGCCAATGCCGCCGCCAGAAGCTCCGAGCCGCTGCCCCAGCAACCCAGGGTCCCGACGCCGGTGACGAGGACCGGCGCGCTCAAGCGGCCGGTCCCGCCCAGCGCGAAAACACGAGCGCGGCATTGGACCCGCCGAAGGCGAGGCTGGTGGAGACCGCCGCCCGCATGTCTGGCAGGGAAAGGGGCGCGTCGAGCACCAGCGAGACCGGCAGCTCCGGGTCCGCCTCTCCCTCCCGCCGCACCGGGTGCAGCTCTCCGCGCTGCAGGCAGAGCACCGTCGCCACCGCCTCGATGGCGCCCGAGCAGCCGAGCAGATGCCCGATCAGCGCCTTGGTGGCCACCAGCGGCACTTCCCCGGCCCGCTCCCCGAAGACCCGCCGCAGCGCCTGCCACTCGGCGGCGTCGTTGAGCGGCGTGCCCGTGCCGTGGACGTTGACGAAATCCACCGCCCCGGCGGCCAGGCCGGCGTCCGCCAGCGCCGCCTCGACGGCCGCCGCCGCCCCGGCGCCGGTCGGGTCCGGCGCGGTCATGTGGTGGGCGTCGCAGGACGAGCCGGCGCCGGCGAGCACCGCCAGCGGCTCGGCGCCGCGCGCCAGCGCCCGCTCCAGCGGCTCCAGCACCAGGACGGCCGCGCCCTCGCCGAACGACATCCCGGCGCGCTCCGCCCGGAACGGCCGGCAGGGCGCCTCGTCCACCGAGCGTAGGGCGTTGAACCCGGCGTACGTGAGCTGGCACAGGGAGTCGGAGCCGCCCGCGATCGCCACGTCCACCTCCCCCGAGCGCACCGCCGCGAGCGCCGCGCCCAGCGCCAGAGCTCCGGAGGCGCAGGCCGAGGAGAAGGTCGCCACCGGCCCGGTGACCCCGAGCTGGCGGGCCACGGCGTCGCCGGGCGCGTTCACCTGCTGCGCCACCAGCGCGGAGAGCCGCGCCCGCCGCGGATCGCGCAGAAAATCGCCGAAGAAGAGCTCGCTCTCGTACATGCCGCCCGTGCTGCTGCCGAAGTAGACCCCCACGTCCTCGGGAGGCATGGTGCCTGTTGGGTCCAGACCGGCCTGCTCCACGGCCTCCAGGGCGGCGAACAGGGCGAAGCGGTCGGCAATCGACAGCCTCCGCCAGCCCCGGCAGAGCCGGGCAAGATCCCATGGCGGGTTGTCCCCGTCGGGCGCCTCGGCGGCCAGGTGCGTACGGTGTTGAGAGTGGTCGAAACGAGCGAAGGGGCCGATCCCGGTCCGGCCGGCCCGCAGACCCTGCCACAGGGCTTCGACGCCCCAGCCCAGGCCGCAGACGGCACCGACCCCGGTGATTGCCACCCGCCGGGCGGGACGCTCTCGCTGCATGGGTGCTACCAGAGGAGCCACCTCTCGGAGGTCTGTTTTTTTGGGGTCAACCGGTCCGGCCCGCGATGAATTCGGAGAGCGTGGAGACCGAGGAGAAGACCTCGCGGCCGATCTCCTGGCTCTTGATCTTGATGCCGAACTCCTTCTCGAGCGCCACCACCAGCTCGAGAGCGTCCACCGAATCGAGCCCCAGGCCCTCACCGAACAGCGGCGCGTCGTCCTCGATCATCTCCGGCTTCATCCCCTCGAGGTTGAGGCTCTCGACGATCAGGCGTTTGATCCGGTCCTGGGTGGAGATGACTTCCGACATTACGCAAACCTCTGATGTTCGGTGGGATTTCAGTCCACCGTGCGGCACTCCGCAGGCTGTCTGTACACCGGAGGGTCATGCTACCAGCCAGACGGAGTCCTGGCAAATCCCGGCCGGCAGTCCCAACCCTTTCCTCATCAAGTCCTTATCGAAGGCTCACCCCTCCGGGCCGGAGCTTCGTCTAGTATGATCTCGCCCCCCGAGCCCGGGAAGAGTGGAGAGGAGCAGAGCTGTACGCCTTGACGCCCCAGGACCCTATCTTCCGCGCCTTCGAGCGGATCGTCCGGCACGATCCCCTGGCGCCCCTCGTGGCCTCTACCGAGAGGCGGGCCACCACCGGGGACGTCGACGCCCTGTCGCGGGCCGCCGGCATCGTTCTCAAGGAAGGCACCCTCGCGCCCCGAACCATCGTGGGCCTCGCCGCCGCCAACGGCCCCGGTTTCCTCGCCTCGGTCGTCGCCCTGCGCCGCGCCGGGCTCGCCGTCCTGCTGCTCGACGCCCGCACGCCCGATTCCGAGGCCCTCCGCATTCTCGGGTCTCTCGGCGCTCCCGCCCTTCTCCGCTGCCCCGAGGGCTGGCCCGCCGGGCCGCGGGATTGGACCTTCACCGCCCTGGCAACAGCCGCCTCCGAGCCCGCCGACCCCGCCGATCCCGAAACAGGCTTCATCAAGTTGACCTCGGGCTCGACCGGCACGCCTCGCGGGATCGCCACCCCCTCCGAGGCGTTGATGGCGGACGACGACGCCCTCACCGCCTCGATGGGCCTGAAGTCCTCCGACCGTTTCCTCGCCACCATCCCTCTCTCCCACTCCTACGGTCTCTCCAGCCTGGCCGTGCCCGCCCTCGTCCGTGGCACGCTGCTGGTGATCCCGGAGGAGGTGGGAGTCTACGACCCGTTCGTCACCGCCGCGCGCCTGGGGGCGACCTTCTACCCCGCCGTCCCCGCTTATCTCGACGCCCTGGTGCGCATGTCCGACCCGCCTCCCCGCCCGGAGTGCCTGCGCCTGGTGATCACCGCCGGCGCGCCCCTCGCCGCCGCCACCTCGGTCCGGTTCCGCGAACGGTTCGGCGTTTCCGTCCACGTCTTCTACGGCTCCAGCGAGTGCGGCGGCATCTGCTACGACCGCGAGGGCGCCGCCGCCGAACGGGGCACCGTCGGCTCGCCCGTCGAGGGCGTGCGCATCGTTCTGGAGCCGATCGAAGGCAAGGGCGAAGCGCCCGGCGCGAGCGGTTGCGGGGACTTCGGAATCGTCACGGTCTCATCTCCCGCCGTCTCCCTCGGCTACCTTCCGGAGCCCGACGAGCGTCTGGGAAGCGGCCGCTTCCGGGCCGGCGACCTCGCCTCCTGGCGCGACGGCGAGCTGGTCCTCCGGGGCCGGCTGGACGACGTGGTCAACATCAAGGGAAAGAAGGTCGACCCCCGGGAGGTCGAAGGCGTCCTCGCGCGGCTCGCGGGGGTCGATGAGGCCGCCGTCCTGGGAGTCTCCTGCGCCGGCCGCAGCGGCGAGCTGCTGCGCGCCGTCGTCGCCTGCCGGCCCGGCTGCCTCACCGCCGAGGACGTCGCGGCCTGGTGCCGCTCCCACCTTTCCGCTCATAAGGTGCCGCGCAGCATCATCCTCGTCGACGCCTTGCCGCGGAATGCCCGGGGCAAGCTCGACCGCTCCGCCCTCGTGGCGCTGGGAATCGAGTCCCGTGACTGACCCCCAAGACGGCGCGAGCTATCGTCCACCTCCCTTGCTGGCGGGCTCCCTCGCCCTCCACGCCGCGGGCGCCCTGGCCCTCGCCGTCGCTCCCCGGCACTGGCGCGCCATCGCCGGCGTCCTCGTCGCCGATCACGTCGTGCTCGCCGCCGCCAGCCTCTGGCCGCGCGGCACCTCGGTGGGGGCCAACCTGAGCCGGCTGCCCGCGACCGCCGCCCGGCGTGGCGAGGTGGCCCTGACCTTCGACGATGGCCCGGACCCGCACGTCACGCCGCGCGTGCTGGACCTCCTCGATCGCCACGGTGCCCGGGCGACCTTCTTCTGTATCGGCGAACGGGTGCGGGCTCATCCGGAGATCGCGGCCGAGATCGCCCGCCGCGGGCACCGGGTGGAGAACCACACCCAGACCCACCCCCATCTCTTCGCCTGCTACCCGGCCTCAGGCCTGCGGCGGGAGATCCTGGACGCCCAGGCGTCCATCGTCCGCGCCACCGGCCAGGCTCCCCGGCTCTTCCGGGCCCCGGCCGGCCTGCGCAACCCGCTGCTCGACTGGGTCCTTTTCCGCGCCGGTCTGCGCCTCGCCTCCTGGACCCGCCGCGGCTTCGACGCCTTGGAGAAGAACCCCCGGAGGATCACCCGCCGGCTGCTCGCCGGCCTCTCTTCAGGCGACGTCCTCCTTCTCCACGACGGCTCCACCGGCCGCAACCTCCAGCGCAACGGCGGCAACCCGGTCGTCCTGGAGGTTCTCCCCCGTCTGCTGGACGAGCTCGCGGCGCGCAAGCTGCGGCCGGTGCCGATCGCGGACGCCCTGGAGGCCTCCGAGTGAAATGGTGGAAGAAGAAGTGGCGGAAAGAGGAGCTCACCAAGGGCCTGCGCGACCTCCTCTACCGCCTGCGCACGGAGGGGACCTCACCTCGCGACCAGGCGATCGCCGTGGCCCTCGGCGCCTTCATCGGCTGTACGCCCATCTATGGGTCCCACCTGTTCCTCTGTATCATTTTCGCCCGGCTACTGCGGGTCAACCCGGCCCTCGCCTACCTGGCCGCGCACGTGAGTCTGCCGGGGCTCTGGCCCTTCCTTACGCTGGCCGAGCTCGAGACCGGCCGGCGGCTGCGCGGCGAGAGCTACCTGCGGGTTCACATGAACAGCCTGCGGGAGATCGGCTGGCGGCAGGCCGGGATCGACCTCACGCTCGGCACCCTGGTGATCGGCGGCGTGGTGGCGGCGATTCTGGGCCTCTTCACCCTCTGGGCGACGCGCAAACGGCAACTCCACCCCGAGCTGGCGGCCCTGCGCGAGGAGGCGGCCCGCCACTACCTCGACACCGGCATGCTCAACTGGGAGTTCGTGCGCGGCAAGCTGCGCCACGACCCGCTCTATTTCAGCCTCCTGAGCCAGGGCTTCCTGCCCCACGAGGGGCTGCTCCTGGACCTGGGCTGCGGGCGGGGAATCGTCTTCGCCCTCCTCCTCGCCGCCCGCGAGCTCTTCAGCCGCGATCACTATCCTCCGGGCTGGCCGCCGCCCCCGGCGCATCTCACCTTCCACGGCATCGAGGGCCGCTCCAAGACGGCCGCCGCCGCCCGCCAGGCGCTGGGCGACGAAGCCGATATCGAGACCGCCGACCTGCGCGCCGCCGAGCTGCCCACCGCCGCCGTCGTCCTGCTCCTCGACGTCCTCCACTACCTCGCTCCCGCCGATCAGGAGGCGCTGCTCGCCAAAGCCGCGGCGGCCCTGGCCCCCGGCGGCGTCCTTCTGCTTCGCGACGCCGACGCGGGAGCCGGCTGGCGCTTCACCGCCATCCGCCTCCAGGAGCGCTTCTCCTCCCTCCTGCGCGGCCACCTGCGCCCGCGGTTCCACTATCGCAGCGCGGCGCGGTGGCAGGAGATGCTCAGCAAGCTCGGCCTCGCCGTGGAAGTCCAGCCCATGGGCAAGGGAACGCCGTACGCCAACGTGCTCCTCGCAGGCCGGCGGCAGAAACCCCCTCAGGCTTGACCGCGAACCGAACGCTCTCCTGCTCACTCGCGGTACGTCCCTTGCAAAGCCTCCCCGCCGGCCTTCGACTGCGATCGAAGCCAGGGAGGCTGCAATTTCGAACCTGATTTGGGGAGCTCTGGCGGTCGTTCTCGCCACACTCTTGATCTATCGGGCCTGGCTCGCTCATCGCGGCGGAAACGACGGCCACGCGATCCTCGCCATCCTGGCGGCCAGCCTCCTGCTGCGCATTTACGCCGGCACCGATCTTTTCCTCCACTGCTGGGACGAGCGCTACCACGCGCTGGTGGCCAAGCACCTCCTGGCGCACCCGGCAGTACCAACGCTCTACGACCTGCCGGCGCTACCCTTCGACTATCGCGATTGGCGGGCGAACCATGTCTGGCTGCACAAGCCTCCTCTCGCCCTGTGGTTGATGGCGGCCGGCCTCTGGCTGTCACAAGTGGTAACGGGAATGGCGGGCGAGGAGATCGCGATGCGCTTGCCCGGCTTGCTGCTCTCCGTCGCGGCGATCTATTTCACCTACCGGATCGGCGCCTACCTCTGTGGCCGCCAGGCCGGCCTGCTCGCGGCGTTCCTGCACGCCACCAACGGCTACCTGCTGCAGCTCCCTGGCGGCCGGGCGCCGGTCGACCAGATCGACAACGACCTCATCTTTTGCGTCGAGCTCGGAATCTTTCTATCGGTGCTCTACCTGGAGTCCGGCCGGCGCTGGCTGGTGCCGGCGATCGGCGCCTCGGTAGGGCTCGCCGTACTCACCAAATGGATTCCCGGTCTACTCGCCGTGCCCGTGTTCCTGGCCCTCGCCTGGGGAAAAGAGCGGCCACGGCGCCTCGCCGTGGACCTCGCGACAATCGTTCTGACCGCCGCCGCCGTGGCGCTTCCCTGGCAGATCTACGCCAATCTCACCTTTCCTCGCGAGGCGTATTGGGAGTCGACCTACAATCTGCGCCACCTTCTGGTGCCGGTCGAAGGCCTGGGTGGCTCCCCTTTCTTTTATCTCACTCGAATGGGGCGTTACTTTGGAGCTCTCGTGTATCTCTGCCTGGGCTGGTTCCTGCTCAAACTGGCGCGGGAACGCCAACCGGAGATGATGCCGCTGGCAGTTTGGCTGCTCCTGCCCTATCTCGCGTTCTCCCTCGCCGCGACCAAGATGGCGGGCTACGTCATGACCGCGGCGCCGGCGCTCTTCCTGATCGAAGCGCTGTTCTGGCTCTGGCTGCTGAATCTCGACCCGAGACCATGGCCGGGTTGGCAGCGAGGACTGCGCTGGGCCGCCTTGGCGCTCCTCGTCGTGCTGCCGTTGCGCTATACCCTCGAGCGGTTGAAGCTCTCGCCGGACTACGACCGCAATCCTCCCTGGGTCCAGGCGATGCGACAGCTCCCGGCCCGTATTGGGCCCGGCAAGGTCGTTTTGCTCAACGTCGACCGGCCGATCGAGGCGATGTTCTACACCCCCTACATAGCCTACGCGAAGATGGCCACACCGCAGCAGATCGCGCGTCTACGCCGCGAAGGCTTCCGAGTCATCGCCTTCGACAATGGCAGCCTGCCTCCCGCGCTGCGCGCATCGCCCGGCCTCGAGGTGATACTGAATCCCATTCCTTCTTCGCCCTTGAACGACGGCACGGGAATCCGCCTGCCGAAAAGGGACGGCTCGGACTCGCCGCTGGCCGGCGCGTTTCCCGCGCTCAGGGATGGATCTTCTCTTGCCGCTTCAACATCTCGATAAACTTTTGGATGCGCTTCGCGCGCGTCTCGGGCTTCGTGGCGGTTTGAATCCGATGGAGGATCGCGTAGCGGTTGACACTGTTCAAGGTGGCGAAGAAATCCCGCGCCGCCTTGCTCTTGTCGAGCTCCACCTGTAGATCGGGCGGCACGGTGGCGCCGCTTTGCGAGTCGTAGGCCGCGTCCCACTGGCCGCCCTGCCGCGCTCGCTCGATCGCCTCCAGGCCCGCCGGCTTCATGCGCCCGCTCGCGATCAGCCCCTCGGCCTTGTCTCGATTGATCTTCGACCAGATGCTCCGAGGGCCGCGCGGCGTCATTTTCTGCAGCCAGGCCGCGTCGTCGTAACCCTTCTTCTGACCGTCGATCCAACCGTAGCAAAGAGCCGATTCGATCGCTTCGTCGTAGGTCACCGACTTCAGCTCCGAGCCCTTCTTCGCCAGGCGCAGCCAGACGCCGGACGACTTCGCATGATTTTTCTTCAGCCACGCCGTCCAGGCGGACTGACTCTCGGCGTCGACGATCGGCAGGTCTTTCGAGGAGCTCGGCATGTCACCACCTCAGCGGTCAGAAGCTGTCGAGGTCGACGAAGTTGAGGTTCTTTCCTCCCGGGCCGGTATAGGTCTTCGTCGCGCAGTGTCCCTGGCCGCAGCCCGCGCTTTCGAGGTCGGTGACCGTCAAGGTAAACGGCACGTCGGTCATGCTGGCGGTGAAGACCCAGAAGTGCCCGTTCACCGCGCGGCCGTCGAGGATCTTGAGAGTCACCTCGGCGTTGCCGCGGTCGAAGAACCAGTAGTAGCCGGACTCATCCGAAAGCCGGACGGCGCTGGCGGCGGCCGTGCTGGGTGCTCCGCGCTGCAGCGTGGCCTGGAAACGCTTCTCGAGCAGGTTGAGCCCGAACGCGGGAGCGCTGACAGTGAACGACTGGGTCGCGGTCGTGGCGCCGTTGAGGACGTAGAGGGCCGTATAGGTTCCTACCGGGAGCGGACCGACGGAGAAGACGGCGGGGGCCGCGGGAGGCGGCGGGCACAGCCCGACGCCGGCCGCGACAAACCGGGTCACAATGCGGTCGCCCGCGATGTAGGGCGCCGCGGTCTCCAGGACGCAAGGCGGGATACTGGCCCGAAGCTCGATGCGGTCTTGACTCGTGGGCAGGCGCGGGCTCACCGACAGCTCGCCCTGAAACCCCGAGGTGGCTGGCGTGACTACGACCGATCCCGCGGCGAGAATTGTGCCGCTGTCGTCGATATGGACGTCGAAAGAGCCGGCCGGGAGAGGATGGAGGTCAAAGGCGGCCGCCCATGCCCCGGTGCAGTCGGGATTCTCGGGTCTGCCGAGCGGAAAGAGGTGAATGACGACGACATTGCCCAACACCTGGGGCGACCCGAAACCCGCCGTACATCCCTCCAGGTCCCCCTCGACGACGATCTTCAGCGGATCGGTCGTGGATGGATGCTCCGGAATCACATGAACCCGCATCGCCTCAGCCCTGCCGAGTCCCAGCACCAAGGCAAGACTCGCCGCCATCCAGCCCATCGTCAAGACTCTCATCGCGCTCCTCCTTGTCGGGACCGATCTTGGCCCGCCCGTGGTAACTGTTGGTCGAATCTGTATGCTACCACAGCATGAAAGAAACAAGGAAAGATCTGGCGCGTGCCTGGACTCCGGAGCCTTCCGGCGGGACGCGCCCCCTCTCTCCCAGCGTCCCCCTGGTCCGCCGGGAAGAGAGAGCCGTTAGCCGTCGCGACCTTCAGGGCACGACGACGTGCGTGAGGTCGGAGCTCAGCCGATTCGGGGGCTGAAGTCCCCTGGCCTTGTCTTGATGGTGGAAGAGGCCGAGTTGGCCCAGGCTGACGGTAAAATCACAGCCGAGCGGGAAACTCCACTGCGCATGGACGGGCTTGCATTGGCCCGGCGGGGCGTCGGGGCCCGTGTTCGATCCCGACCACTCGGCCGAAGGCGGGCCCCATTTCACGAGGACCGGCCCCGGCGTCGTATCCGCGGTCACCTTGGCGTGATAGCCCATGACCACGATCGGCCCCTTGATGCAGCAGTCGAGGGTCTCGGGGTCGCAATCCTTACCCACCTCGACGGAGTAGGCGGTGTGGATCTCAACCCAGCTACCCACCGGTGGCAGCTTCGGACACGTGCCGGGAGGGCCTCCCGTCGCTGTCGCGTGCTGGCCGGGGCACAGCGGCTGGAGGTTCTCGATCCAGCAGTGGTAGTGCTGGCTGCAACGATGCAGCGTCGCAGGGGTCTCGCCTCGCCGCGTCAAGACGAGCGTGTTGTCGTCCGCTCCCCGCGTGACGGTCGACGTCTTGCTCACCGCGTCGTACTTCTCCAGACGGCGCGGCGACTGGTCCTTGCAGGACGGAGCTGACTCAACGCTCTTGGTGCTCTTGCTGCTCGACTGCGCGAAGATGGCGGGCGCGACGAACAGCGCGAGCCCGCAGACCAGAACGACGATACGACGGGTCCTCGATGCCGGGGTGAACCGTTGCATGGCTTTTCTCCTAAACCTGAAGAGTTTAGGGAAGTTAACCCACTTTCGGGAAACTGGCAAGCCGTTCTGACTCGGCCCCTACTTATGGGAAGCGCGCGATGACCACGGTGTGGTACACGACCCGTGCCGAGCCACGAGTCGCAGGCGTGTACTGCCATTGCGAGAGGGCGCTCACGAAGGCCCGGGCAAACGCTTGATTGTCCGTCTTGACGACCACGGGATCTACGATAGACCCCGACTCGGTGATCGTCACCCGGACGCAAACGTAACCGCTTCGAGCATCTTTCGGTGGTGCCGGCTGATCGCCCCGAACCCGGCGGGGAGGTGTGACATCCGGATTGTTCGACAAAGAATAAGATCTACAGGCTGCGTCCTGGGAAGCAGCATCCGTCACCGGGTGCGAAGACGAGGCGCAGGCGGCCAGGAAAACGAACAGGACCAGAAACAGAGCGCGAAGTCGGCTGTTCACGTTTCGCTCCTCCATGGTGAGCGGTGTCGAGTCGTGGAATCTTACCGCGAAAGCTGGTGAATGGACGAGACTCGGCTATTATTCCCTCGCGAAGCAAGCTCTCGACGAGGAGGCCCGGTATGGAATGCATCGACACCAGCGGCGGTGGGTCCAAGGGACCGCAGAACTTCATCTTCGGCTATGGATCGCTCATCGAGGACGAGTCGCGCCAGCGGACTACGCCGTCGGCGCGCGACGCGTGGCCGGCGACGGTGAGCGGCATTCGCCGCGGCTGGTGGGCGCGCGGAGCCGAGAGCGGGCTGACCACGACCTTCCTCGGCGCGATCGCCGATCCCGAGGCGGAGTGCAACGGCGTCATCTACAAAGTCTCCGCCGAAGAGCTCGCCGCCACGGACCGGCGGGAGAGCGCCGGCTATCAACGCTGCGCCATCGACATCGACAAGATCACCATGCTCGACGGCCGCAAGGAGCCGCTCGCCGGGTTGGTGTGGGCCTACATCAACCTGTTGACCAAGGACGAGCTCAAAGACAACCTGGCCACTCCCCAGTTTCCGATCGTCCAGTCCTACGTCGACATCTGCATCCATGGTTGCCTCGAAGTCGAGGGCAGGTATCCCACCGCGGGTCCCTTCACCCAAAAGTTCATCGCCACGACCGACGAGTGGAACCGATACTGGGTCAACGACCGCCCCTATCCCCGCCGCCCCTTCATCTTCCAGCCCGCCGCACAGCAGATCGACTCGGCTCTCAAGGCCGCACCCAGGACGGCGGATCTCTTCTACGAGGTCGAGATCGAGCCTGCAAGTTGGGAGGATCGCAAGCCGGTGCGTCCGAAGAAACCTGCCTGAAGCCTCCCGATCTGGGATAGGAGGTGAGGGGAAACCATCGCCCCGAGCGTTCACCAACTCGTGAACGTCAGGAGAAAGGCGATGGATTGGAAGAGGCTGGTTGTCGTTTGCGTTTTCGGTATCGGACTCCTCGCCGGGCTCGGTCTCACCGCCGGGCTCGCGCTCACCATCGGCGCTCAAGGCACGGAGACTCCTGTGGGCTTGAGCCTTTTTTTTCAGGACAGCGCCATGCCGCCCGTGACCCTCGCCGGCACGGCGCCGCGCTATCTCCAGGAGATCGACCTGGTGGCCACCGTGCCCAGCCAGGGAGACCTGGGGATTCAACCGCTCCTGGACCACGGCGAGCTCGCCTCGCTCGACTGGTCGGGTGTGAAGATGGTCGAAGAGGACTGGCGGCCGGCCGGCGACGGCACCTTCATCCGGCAGCGTTTTTACCGCCACGCGCGATGGATGGAGCGGCCCAGCCATTTCCAGGTCGTTCCCACCGATGACGCGGGCCGGCCGGTCGGTCCCCCTCTTCTCGCCGACGCCGGGCAGGATGATCGTCTCAACTCGTCGGATGACGGCTTCGTGCGCCGCTTTTTCGCCCGCCAAAACGCTTTCGGCTGCCCGGCCCAGGGGGACTGCACGGGAGCGAAGTTCGTCGTGCAGGGGCTGGTGCAACTGCGCGGTGCGCTGAATGCCGAGCGGCGAGCGCGCACGATTCCGCCGCAGGCCACGCGGCTCTCCCTGTCGTGGTCCGAGCAGCCCACCGTGCGCCGTATGGTGACGGTCCACCATGCCGCGCCGGCGGACTTCCCGTATGGCTATGGTTTTCAGCCCGCCCTCGAGGCGATCGATCCTCCGGCCAATCATCAGTATTACGTGCCCGGGGAAACGGTGCGCTTCCGTGTCACGTTCCGCGACGGCGCGGGGCGGCGATTGCATCCGGAAGGCTCCCTGCCCACCTACGGACAATTCCTACGCGGCGAGGTGCCCAGCGGGCTGCGCTATTACAACGGCTTCGCCCTGTTCCCGACGACCTACTATGCCCTGAAGCATCGGGAAGGATTGATGGCCGTCTCGCTGCTGGGTCCGCTCGACCGCTTGAAGACCGCGAAGACCACAGTGGCTCTGAACGAATTCGCCGGTCCGCAGGCGGCGTTCGCCACGCCCGCCGTGGATGGCTACACCAGCCTCTTCGCCAACATTCCGCCCAACCCCATCGTGTTCGGCGGCGACCCGGTCGACGACGACACACCGGTCTCGGACGTCGTCTCCTTCACCATTCCGCGGGAGGCGCTGTCGGGAACCTATATCGCGGCGCTCAAGGCACGGCGCGAATGGGGAGGCGAAGCGCTCAAACGCGCGGTGACCCTGGAGATCCAGGTAGGAACCGCGGCCCCGACGCCCTTCGTCGCCAAAACCGGTCCGTGCAATACCTGCCACGCCGGCCCCTCCGCCCTGCCGAACCTCCTGCACGGCCTGGGGGATCGCCGCGCGTGCTTCGCCTGTCATTCGTCTTTGGCTTTCGAGCCGGATGCGGCGATCGATATCCGGGTCCACAGGGTTCACGATCGCTCGGAGCGGTTCGCATCGCTGGCCAAGATCACAAACTGCGCGCTCTGCCATCTGACACCGCCGTCAGGTCCAGCCCGTGGGCTTCTTCAGCCTCCAGCAGGAAAGTAAGAAAGGGATTCTCATGAATCAGGTGTGCCCGAGAAACGAAGCGGCGACCTTGCGGCGAGCTTTGGAAGAGCCGATCTATAACAAGTCCCTGCGCCGGGAGGTCGGGCGAGGCGAGCTCGACTACGAAGTGTACGTGCGCACCCGTGAGCTGCTCGCGCTGCAGATCCCCCCGGATGAACTGGTCGTCCCGGACGAGCTCCTGTTCCTCGTGATGCATCAGACCCAGGAGCTCTGGCTCAAGTGTGCGGTGTTCGAGGCCACGAACCTGGTGGAGCACCTCAATGGGGACCTGCCGTTCGAGGCCATGGGCTCGCTCGATCGCGTGGTCCACATCACGCAGATCCTTCGCGACCAGATCCGCGTGCTGGGCAGGTTGTCGCCGTCGCAGTTCCAGATCATCCGGCGCAGCCTCGGCAACGGCAGCGGGCTTGAGTCGCCTGGATACAACCAACTGCTCGCCGCCGCGGAGATCGCGGAGGGCGCGCTCGGACGGTTGATCGCGCGCCGCGGCACGACGCTGCTCGACGTCTACCAGAACCCGGAGGACCACGCGGATCTGCACCGAATCGCCGAGCGTTTCGTCGACTGGGACAGCGCGCACCAGACCTGGCTCGTCGAGCACTTCATGCTCGTGCGGCGAACGATGGGGATCGACAAAACCGTGCGGGCGCTCGACGGCTTCCCGACGATGGCCCTCGGCACGCGGATGACGAAACCTTTATTCGCCGAGCTGTGGGACGTACGTGTCGAGATGACTCAGGCCTGGTCGCGCGAAGGTGGCTTCGCCCCCGGCGAGCCGCGCTGCCCGTATACCGCACCGGCCGGCCAGTTCGTGGGGGCATGACGTGGTGTCGCTGGCGAGGCTCAACGCGGTACGCGCCGAGTTCCCTCTCCTCGAAACGTGCGTATACCTGAACAGCAACTCCACCGGCGCCGTACCACGAGAGGCGAAGGCGGCGCTCGACGAATATTGGCGCACCATTGAGCGCTGGCGCGACGAGACTTGGGAGCGATGGCTGGACGATCTATACGCCTATGCGGCCGAGCTCGCCGGATTGATCGGTGCGCCGGCCGGCTCCGTGATTTGCGACGCGAACGTCTCGACGCTGCTCTCGCGCGTGATGAGCTGCTTCGATTTCCACCGTGATCGCCCGCGCGTCGTGACCAGCGATCTCGAGTTCCCCTCGATCCCGCACATCCTGCGCGCGTTCGAGCGCTACGGCGCGGTGCCGGTGATCGTGCCGTCGCAAGACCGCGTGGCAATCGACGCCGAGCGGCTGGTGCGCGAGATCGACGAGCGCACCCGGCTCGTCTGCGTGTCGCACGCGACGTTCGAGACCGGCGCGCTTCTCGACCTGGGTCCGATCATCCGACGCGCCCATGAGGTCGGTGCGCTCGTCGCGCTCGACGCGTACCAGTCCGCCGGCGTGGTGCCGCTCGACGTCACGGAGAGCGGCGTCGACTTCGTCCTGGGCGGCGCGCATAAGTGGCTGTGCGGCTCATGCGAGAGCGCGTTTCTCTACGTGCGTCCCGCCTTACTGCCGCAGCTCCATCCCGCCGCCACCGGCTGGATCGCCTCCGCCGACCCGATGTCGTTCGGGCCGCCGACCGGCTGGGCTGCCGACGCGCGACGCTTCGCGAGCGGCACGCCGGCAGTATTGCCCGCGCAGCTCTCGCACCCGGGTCTCGCCATCCTCCGCGAAATCGGCGTGGGCGCGATCCGCCGCCGGTCGCTGGCCATGACCGATCACATTATCGAACGCGCCGACGAGGCCGGGCTCGTCGTGGCGACACCACGCTCCCACGAACGGCGTGGTGGAATCGTCGCCCTGCGCTTCCCCGGAGACGGCGAGGTGGCCCGCGACCTCATCGCGAGTGGATTCGTCTGTAGTTACCGTGGCGGCCTGCGCATCGCACCCCACTTCTATAACACCGACGAGGAAATCGATCTCTTCATGGACGAGCTGGTGCGGCGAATCAGGAGAGTCGCATGAACGCACGCTCCCAACTCGCATTGCTTTACAACGCCGACAAGGCCCTCGATCTCGTGCGGACGGCGAGCGACCTCGGCCTGCTAGCGCGGCTCGACGCGGGTCCGGTCAGCCTCCTCACTCTCGCCGAGTCAAGTCAGGCTCGCCCGCTGCGCCTCTACAAATTTCTCGATGGCCTCGAAAGCCTCGGGCTCGTCCAGCGCAAACAAACGTCGGACGACCTCTTCGCCGCCGAGTATGTGTCCGTGGAGCCACTCGTGCCTGCGGTAGAGGCGGTGCTCGGTGAGAACTCGATCGAGCGCGACCGCGACAAGTATCCATGGCGCGAGATCCACGGCCGGCTCGGCGAAGTTCTCACCGGCGGGCTCGACGCGAGATTTCCATGGCCGCCGGTGACCGACGAAGACGTGCGAGGCTTCGAGCACAGCATGGCCGCGGGTTGCGGCCCGATCCTCGAAGCCCTGATGACAGCACGCCACGAGATCTTCAACACGCACACGCGCTGGCTGGACATCGGAGGCGGCGACGGCACCGTCGCCGAGGTGCTGCTGCGATCCAATCCCCTGCTTTCCTGCGACGTTTTCAATCTGCCGGCGGCCTGCCCGCTCGTCGAGGAGCGCGCCCGAGCCACCGGGCTCGAGAGCCGGCTCGGCACCGTCGCCGGAGACTTCCTCGCCGAGCCGCTCCCCAGCGGCTACGACGTGCTGTCCTTCGTGCGCGTGCTGCACGACTGGCCGGCCGACGTAGCGCGCACGCTCCTCGAAAAAGCCAAACACGCCCTCCCTCCGGGAGGCCGCCTCGTGGTCTGCGAGGAGTTCCGCAACCAAGACCGCCTCGCCATCCAGTTCTTCTGGACCTACTTCCTCACCGGCGTCGACGCCTGCACGAGCCGCCTGCGGGAGGTAGGCTGGTACACTGAGGCCCTCACCGCCCTCGGCTTCGTTGACATCCGCGTGATCCCAGGGCCGTTCGACGTGGTCGTCGCGACGCGGACGTGACGCCCTCTATAGCTCGTCGAGGAGCCGGCCCGCGTCCCGCGCCGGACTCCCACGGCTGCCTCGAAGTCGAGAGCAAGTATCCCACCGCAGCCGGTTTCACCCGATATTTCATCTGCATTGGAGGCACCCGGCGAGTCAGGCGCCCTCCTTCGTTCGCCCCACGTAGGCACATTCATTCAGGACTAATCGGCCAAACTGACAAGCCTTGCGCCGAAGCTGCATAGCAGATTATGATGAGAAGAGGAAAGGAGAAAGCAATGAGACTAAGGAGCATCGCTGTCATTGGCTTGTTTTGGTTCATCGGTTTCGCCGGATTTGCGACCTCAGCGCTCTTTGCATGTGAAACTTGCTCAAATTTTTTTGGATTCTACGGTCATTGCTCAGCGGTCGCGGACAGTGAAGCGGGCTATACCGAGTGCTACACCGTGATCTCTCTTGATGGGACCAGTTGTTTGTTTGCAGGCGACTTTTGTTCGTCCATCACGGTAAGCGGTGGAGGAGGAGGCGGTGGCACGGGTGGAGGCGGCGGCTCCTGCACAGGAGGCGGCTTTTGTCCGGCGGAGTGCTTTAGCTGTGGTGGCAGCGGTGGCGGAGGGAGGTCGAATTGAGGCTGCCGGCGATACTCGTGGGGAGAAAACGGGCGATGATTGCCCTTGGAATCCTGGCGACGGCTGGAGGTTTGGAGCCTGTTGCCCTGGGCGCTGAGCCACCGCCCGTGTCGCAGGTGCGCTTCGTGCTCATCCTCAAGGCGACGCCTCCGGCACCGCCCCGCGGTGTGCTCCTCCTGAAGCCGCTTTCCGGCGAGGAAGCCGCGATCAAGGTGGAAGTCTCCCAGTCCGAGTTGTCGCCTGTCGAGCTTCCTGCCGAGTCCCGCTGGGAGCTTTCGGCTGAGCTGCCGGGGTTCTGGTCTCCTCGCCAGACGATCGTCGTGGGCCACGCCGGTGTGCCCACGGTGCAGCGCCTGGTTCTATGGCCGATGGGAAAGATTACCGGTGCTGTGCAGGCCTCAGACCGCGGTCAAAAGCTTCCCAAGGAACTCTCGGTCGCTACCCTTGCGCCACGCTTCCCTGCCAACGGTACCGACGCGCCCAAAGGCCTTCTCTCCTGCCCCGTAGGCGACAAGGGCATCTGGACGTGCTCCCTTCCGTCCGCGACCTTCGATCTGGTGATCTCGGCGCCTGGTTTCATTCCCCACTACCGCTGGCGGGTCAGCGTGCCCGCCGGAAAAAGCCTGGACCTGGGTGCCGTCGTCCTCAAGCGAGGAGCGTCCATCGCTGGCTGGGCGGAAGTCGAAGGCGGAGTCATTGCCGCCGACTCCTGCGTTGCGCGACTGGCTCCGTTGCAGGCGGCCGGAGGGAGCCCTGCCACGGCGTTGCAAGTGAATGCAACGGCCATGACTTCCAGAGTGGACAAGGTGGGCTTTTTCCAACTCGCCGGGGTGGCTCCCGGCAGCTATCAGCTCGTCATCGAGCAGCCTGGTTATGCCGCGGCGAAGGTCTCTCCTCTGCAAGTCTTCGATCTCAAGGAGACCTTCATCGATCGGCCGCTCGTCCTACGCCGGCCCCTTCAACTCGAGCTCCAGATCATTCCCCCGCTCGATTGGCTTGGAAAGCCTTGGAAGCTCGGAGTCCACAGGGCCTCCGATCTTGACTCCGGCTTCAAGCAGGTTTTCTCGGGGCAGACCGACGACGAGGGCCGAGCGGAAATTCCCGGTCAGAGTCCCGGCCGTTTCCTCGTCAATGTGGCCGATTCACTCGGCAATCGGCTGTACTCGGCCCTCGACCTCAAGGTCGAGAGCCCGGCCGATGCGAAACAGACTCTGGAAATCAAGCTCATCACCTTGCAGGGAACTGTTTCTCTCGGTAAGGAACCCATCGCGGCGACCCTCTGGTTTGGCGGCCACTCGGGCTCCCTGTCGGTCAAAATGGAATCAGACCGGGACGGGCGTTTCCATGGCGTCCTTCCGCGGGCAGGATTGTGGGAGGTAGAGATCGCCGCAGCCGAGCCGAAGCTCCAAGTCCGCACCAAAGCCGAGGTCAAAGCGGCTTCCTCAGGCCGGGCGTCTCTCGATATCGATCTGCCGAACACGCACCTCTTCGGGCGGGTGCTCGATGATGAAACGAGTGCTCCAGCGGCAGGCGCCGAGATTTTTGTCGCCTTCGAGAAGGCCAATGACACACTCACTGCAGACGATAAGGGCCTCTTCGACGTCCACGGTCTCGCGACAGGGCAGGCTCAGCTTGGCGCCAGCTCCAAGGCCCGAACCAGCGACCGTGTCATACTGTTTCTTGGCGAATCGCAGGATGTGGGGCCGGTGGAGTTGCGGCTGAAGAGCTCGAAGGCGCTTTCAGGCAAGGTGCTGTCCCGCCACGGGCCGGTACCTGGAGCCTGGATCGAAGTCTTTCCTTTGCGCCCCGAGTTGATGTTCGGTGAGTCGGCACGGACAGATCCGGACGGAAGCTTCACCACCCAGATCCCCGGCAAGGCCGAGGTCGTGCAGGTCATCGTCAGTCCGCCGGGGGCAGCCTTGCAAGCCTTTGCAGTGCCGGCCGGCAATGACTTAGCCAACCTCCAGGTCAGCGAGGACTCAGGTGACCTCGAGGTTGTCGTTCCCTGGACTCTCGAGGAACTCCAGGCTCAAAACCTCTCTGCCTCCATTTTCCAGAATGGTCTGGTCGTGCCGAGCGGAACGCTGATGCGTTGGGCAAGAAGCCATGGCGAGCCTGCCAACGAATCGCCGTTCCGATTTCCCGCCCTCGCTCCAGGCGATTACGTAGTCTGCGTAGCGCCCCGCACTCCCATCGGCATGCCCGGAAGTCCGGCCGATTCAAGCGCCCAATGCGCCAGCGGATCTCTCACCGCAGGATCTCGGCTCCGGTTGGAGGTAAAGCGCTGAGCCGCCCACGCCGGCTTGAGGAAAGCCACGGAAAGCGTAGAATCTCGGTGTTTGATACTGAGCCAGACGATCGTGTCACTTGTGCTGATTGGTATATCGGCGACAGCGCAAGGAACGGACGTCCAACAAGGCGGTCTACGGAAGCCTGCGTGATTTCTTGGACTGAGGACGGCTCCGTCGCTCGGGCTTTCTCCTTCAGGAGAGGAGGGCCGCGGAAGAGCTCTCCCTACAGTATCCTCTGACCGTCGTCGTCACCCGCGCTTCGTTCGCCGGCAGCTCTCCCGCCGCCTCGCGCAGAAGGGGCTGGCAGGCCGAGCCCGGCAGCCGCTCGCTACGGCCCTGGAGCCCGTGGCTCTTCCGACGGCCTGGCTGCTTGTCTCGGTGAGAAGGGTCACATCGCGAGATTGAACGCGCACTTCGCGGCGATGAGAGCTCCTATCGCAGTATTGGATGTACCCATCCTCGCATAATGCACTCCCATCGCCGCAAAGGACAGCCTCTTCGCGGCGTTGTGTCCTTTCATCGCCGCGTGTGTCCTCTCCATTACCGCAAAAACCCCTCTCGATCTTTTGCATTCCCTGTTCTTTCCCGCAATGTGGCCCGCTATTCCGACGACGGGCTCGCAATTTGCGGTAGATTCGCTTTCTTTGACCGCGAAATGGCCTCCTTTCGCCGCATAAGGCCCGTCAATCGCCGCATAAAGCGCGTCCAACGTCACAATGAGCGTGTCCATCCGGCCAATGCGAACTCCCAACGCGACATTGGGTGGACGCAATGCCGCAATGTGTCCGCTTCAGAAGAGAATGGGTCGTGCTATCCTCGCATTGAGAACGTCATTTACCGCAAGTTGTGCGCCAATCACCGCGAAAAGTCCACTCTTTGCGGCGAATGGAAGACCGAATCCCGCGTCGCGAGGGCGTTATGGCGCTGGGAGGAGAGAGATCATGAGCTCGGAGATGTCCGTCGCAAGGGTTCTGGCCAAGCTGGAGGCGCGGGCCGTAGCACACCAGGAGAAGCAGACCTTCCATGCTCAGAAGGAGGCACACCACCGCGCGTAGCGGGAGCTGCTGAAAACACGGAGCGGGCTCCGCAGAAGGCGCCCGCCCCGCGCGATCCCCGGGCCATTCGACATCGTCGTCGCGACGCGGGCCTGAGGCGAGGGTCAACGGCTCGCCAAGGAGCCCGCCCGTCCCGCCTCGGGCTCCGGTTGACACCCTCTAGGAAGGCTCCCACAATGGGAGCCACTTTTTAACCAATGAGAAGCTGTGCCGGCGGCATGGCATTGTAGGGTCTCTCCCCGTGAGAGAGGGCGATTTCGTCGATGTTTGTTTCTGTGCAGCACCATACGGCTCCGGGCCGTGTCTTTCTCCGCCTCCTTGCGGGAGCGGCTCTGACCCTGCTCGCCGCGGCTCCCGTCCTCGCCGCCGGTAGCTCCGAGGTCCCCGGTATCCCCGAAGGCCGTCCTTCCATCCGTTTCTTCGGCTCCGAGCAAGGGCTGCCCCAGAACAGTCCCCAGTCCTTCGCCCTCGACGCGCGAGGCTTCCTCTGGGCTGGCACCCAGGATGGCGCGGCGGTCTACAACGGCCGCTCCTGGAAGACGGTCGACATGCCGAACCGGGAGGAGTCGAACAACATCCTCGACATCCTGGCCGGCGCGGACGGTTCGATGTGGTTCGCGACCACTATCGGACTCGCCCGCCTGCACAACGGCCAGTGGACCTTGTTTCGCAAGGAGGCGGGCCTGCCCTCCAACCGGATCTTGAGCCTGGCGGAGGAGAGGGACGGCTCGAAGACGGTGCTCTGGGCGGGGACGGACAAGGGGCTCGCGCAATGGAACGGCCAGACCTGGACGGTGCTGGACGCCCGGGCCGCCGGCCTTCCCAATGAGCGGATCCGGTCTCTTCTCGCTCTCCAGACGGACCAGGGGCCGGTCCTCTGGGTCGGGACCGGCCGCGGGCTCGCGCGCCGGCTAGGCGGTCGCTGGCAGACGTTTCCCCTGGGACCCGCGCGTCCCCTGGGACCTGCGCGTCCCGCGGGCAACGGCCTGCCGGAGGCCGAGGTGACCGCTCTGCTCGCGACACGGGAAGGCGGCCGCTCGGTTTTATGGGCCGCGACCAACGGCGGCGGCCTCGCGCGGTACGACGGCGAACGATGGAGCCTGGAGAAGGGGCTCCCCAGCGACCGCGTGCTGAGCCTCACCCTCCTGGACAGCGGCACGGGAGACGAGCTGTGGGCCGGCACATCCCAGGGTCTGGCACACCGGGCCGGCGGGACCTGGTCCGTCTACAACACCGAGAACGCCGGCCTGCCGTCGGATCACATTCTGCGCATTTTCGCCAGCCGAAGCGGCGGCAGGCCTCTCCTGTGGATCGGCATGAGCACAGGGGGGATGGCCGTTCTCAATCCAGGGGGATGGAGGATCCTCGACCGCCGCAACTCCAGTTTGCCGCGGTCCTGGATCTTCGGCCTGGCCGAGAGCGGCCCCACCGAACGGCCGGTCTATTGGTTCTCCTCCTATGATCGGGGGCTCATCCGCTGGGAGGCGGGGACCTGGAAGATCTTTGCGGCCGGCACTCCTCTGGAGAAAGAGGAGGTCAACCTCACCCTGCCGGTGTCAGGGCCTCGCGGAACGGCTGTGTGGGTAGGGACGAGCCACGGTCTGTTTCGCTGGGAGGGGGGCCGGTGGGCAGGCGCCGGCGAGATCGCCGCCGGCCTGCCGGCCTCTGAGGTGCTCTCGCTCCTCGAAAGCCGGACTCCCGCCGGTCCGGTCCTCTGGGTCGGAACCCGCGACGGCCTGGCGCGTTGCATCGAGGGGCGATGCCAGGTCTTCACCCCGGAAAACTCCACCCTGCCGGACGCCCAAGTCTACACCCTCCTGGAGACCCACGAGGCCGAAGGGCCCGTTCTCTGGATCGGGACCCGCGACGGCGGCCTGGTGCGTTGGGGCTCCGGAAAACCGGTCGTCTACGATACCCGGACCTCGCCGCTGCGGAACAACTGGATCAACGCCCTCCGCGAGATACGGTCCGGTGGAAGGCGGTTTCTTTGGATCGGCACGAACGGCGGAGCCGTCCGCCTCGATCTCTCCGCCGGAGAGCCGCATTGGCTCGTCCTCGACGAAAAAAGCAGCCAGGCGCGCCTGCCCAGCAATGTCATCTACCAGATTCTCGACGATGCGCGCGGCAGGATCTATCTCGCCACCAATCGGGGGATGGTTCGCCTGACTCCCCGCCTACGCGATCCGAACGCGTACGACGTCTACACCTTCACGGTCCGCGACGGCCTGGCGTTCAACGAGTGCAATCAGATGTCTTCCCTGGTCGACCGCGCCGGCCGGCTCTGGGTGGGGACGAACAACGCCGTGTCGTGGCTCGATCCCTCCGTGCCGGAGCCGAAGCTCGGCCCCAGCCCGCTGTACGTGGAGCGCGTCACCGTGGACGGCCGGGAGCTGGCGCCAGCCGGCGCGCCTCTGCGCCTCGGCGAGAGGCCGGCCGAAGTGACCTTCGAGTACGTGCTGCTCAGTTACTTTCGCGAGACGGACACCCGCTATCGTGTCCAGCTCGTGGGATGGCAGGCAGCGCCGTCGGACTGGATCTCCGATCCCGTGCAACGGTACTCGCACCTGACCCCGGGTTCCTACCAGTTTCGCGTCTGGGGGCGCGATGCCGCCGGAGTCGTCTCCGGGCCGGTCACGGTATCCTTCGTGATCCCCGTTTCACCCTGGCGGACCGCCTGGGCCTACCTGCTCTACATCGTCGCCGCCGTTCTCCTGGCCGGCGCGGCGGTGCGCTGGCGGATCGCCACCTTGCAGCAGCGCGCCCGGCGGCTGGAGGACCTCGTCCGGGAGCGCACCGAGAGCCTCGCCCTCTCCGAAGCCGAATCCCGGGAGAGGGCCCGGCGCCTCGCCGAGACGGTCGACGAGCTCGAGCGGTCGGAGAAGGAGGCGCACACGGCCAAGGACGAGGCGGACCGCGCCAATCGTTTCAAGAGCGAGTTCCTGGCCAACATGAGCCACGAGATCCGCACACCGATGAACGCGGTCATCGGCATGACCAGCATCCTTGCCAGCTCCCGGCTCACCTCCGAACAGCGCGATTACGTGGGGACGATCCGCAGCAGCGGCGAGTCGCTGCTCGCGTTGTTGAACGACATCCTGGACTTCTCGAAGATCGAGGCCGGGAAGCTGGCTATCGAGGCGTCCCCGTTCGCCCTCCGCCAATGCGTGGAGGAGGCGGTCGACCTGCTCGCCGTCCAGGCGGCGCGCAAGGGGCTGGAGATCGGCTGCCTGATCGATCCCGCGGTGCCGGCCCTGATCGAGAGCGACGCCACACGGCTACGGCAGATCCTGGTCAACCTCCTGGACAACGCGGTCAAGTTCACCCGTTCGGGAGAGATCCTCATCCGGGTCGACGCCGGTTCTCCTCCTCCGCCGGAGCTCTCGCCGGGCGAGCTGGCGGAGCTCCGTTTCGCCGTGCGCGACACCGGGATCGGCATTTCCGCGGACTCCATGGATCGCCTGTTCCGCTCGTTCAGCCAGGCGGACTCCTCGACCAGCCGGCTGTACGGCGGCACCGGGCTGGGCCTCGCGATCAGCCGCCGGCTCGCCCAGGGACTGGGAGGCCGGATGTGGGTGGAGAGCGAGCCCGGGAAGGGCTCCACGTTCTGGTTCACGATCCGTTGCCGGGTTGTCGACTCAAGTCTGCTCCCCTACCTGGCAAAAGGCCCACGGGAGAGCGAAGGCGCGGGCAGGATCGCAGGGTCCGGGCTCCCGCCGCTACGCATCCTGGTCGCCGAGGACAACGTGGTCAACCAGAAGGTGGCGCTTCTCCTGCTCCAGCAACTGGGCTATGCGGCGGACGTGGCCGCCGACGGCGAGGAGACTCTGGCCGCGCTGCGCCGGCAGTGCTACGACGTCATCCTCATGGACGTCCAGATGCCCGGGATGGACGGGCTGGAGGCCACGCGGCGCATCCGGGACGAATGGCCGGTCGAAGAGCGCCCGCGGATCATCGCGGTGACCGCCAACGCCCTGCGCGAGGACCGCGAGACCTGTCTCGCCGCCGGGATGGACGACTACCTGAGCAAGCCTGTGCTGCTGGAGGATCTGCGCTCGGCGTTGACCCGCGGTCGGGGAACCGCGGTGCCATCGCCGTCGCCCGCTGTCAGTGCCGCCGCCGGTGCCAACGGAGGCGAGGAGTCGTTCGATCCCAAGTACATCGATCAGTTGCGGCAGCTCCAGGCCATCGCCGGCAAGGAGCTGGTGTCGCCCATCATCGACCGCTTCCTGACCGAGGCTCCGCGCCGGCTCGCGGAGCTGCGGCTGGCTCTGACCGCCAAGGACGACCACAACTTCGTCTTCGTCGCCCACTCCTTCAAGGCGAGCGGCGCGCAGCTCGGCGCCCGCCGGCTGGCGGAGATCTGTCAGGACCTCGAGATGCGGGGCCGCCGGGTGGAATGGCCGGGGATGGAGGAGATCCTCGGCCATCTTCAGAGCGAGATCGAGCACGTAGCGCCCCTGCTGCACGCCCAGGCCGCGGAAGGATCGACTGCACCGTCTGCTATGGATTGAGCTCCAGATTCCTCGTTCGGCGAGACTCTGAGGCAAGGCTACGCTCATTCCCACTGGCCACCCGCAGCGCTACATAACCCAGCAACAGGCCGATGCCGAAGATCAGTGTGACGGCATACGTACGGGGATACGAAGTGGGATTCAACAACCGATCCGAGATGTCGCGGAAAAGCCCTGCCGGATCGGTCAATGGATCCCAACTGTTCCTGCGCAGGAAGCGCCCGAGATAGATCCCGAATCCAGACAGGAAAAGCGATCCGGCGGCGACAATCCAGCCTGCCATGCGGCCGAGTTGCTCCTCCACGGTGCCTTGAACTTCGAGGAGCGAGACGTATCCGAGCAGAAGTCCCGTTCCGGCGCAAGAGAACAGGAGAGCGAGGTCATACCACAGCGGGACCGGCGGCCGTGGCGCGAGGTGGAGCAGGTCTGTCAGGATATAGGGTGCGTTCGGAAGAAAGAGCAACCAGAGAGTGAACCATCCGAACCGCAGGAACCTGGGAGAACGGCGCCGGCTCGAAGCCCGGAAGGCCCGAGCCGTCAGCCAAGGAATCCAGGCGAGAAAGAGATTCCAGAGCAGGAACCCGTAAAGGAGGGAACTTGAGCGTTCCATTCGCAGCACGAGGAGAGTAGCGCACCAGAGAGTCAACACACCGGGGACGGTCCATGGTGTGGCATCAGCGCTCATATTCGGGAGTAGACGCTCCAGAAGCGGCGAGCGGAAGGCTGGATCAAGGCAAGCCGGTGAGAGATTGTGGCGGAATCGTGGTCTTTGGCCTAGGAGGTCGGACGGCGGTTGTCCCGCCGCCGCCTCGATTCGCACCGTCTTTTAGTAGAGAGTGGCGTTATCGCGCCGCATCTCGTTGCCGCGCGGAGGAAATCTCCCTCCGGACCCTGCTTCCGTCCCCATGAAAGGAGACGTTATGACCCGAAATCTGTTGCGCCTGGCCCTCCTCGTCTTTGCCCTCTCCACGGCCTTCGGCCTCACCCTGCCACGCCCGGCGTTGGCGGTGACCTGTGGCACCGGAGACTTCTTCACGACTTGCTCGAAGAAATGCTGCGGCCCGGGCGTGACCACCACGTACACCCGCACCGGTCTCGGCGCCAGTTGCAGCGCCGCGAAGAGCACCTGTTCGAGCTGCCTGCCGGCCTGCCCGTCGGGACAAACCCTGTGCAGCGGCCCCACCTTTGGAGCCTGCGGATTCTAGACGCCTGCCTCGCCGCGAAGAACGCCTGTTCGGGCTGCCTCCCGCCCTGTCCGGCGGGGCAAAGCGTGTGCGGCAGCTCCTTCAGTCTCTGTATGTTCTAGCTCTCCGCTGCCCGCGGGAGAGTGCCTGCGCCACCCGCAGGCGCTCTCCCGCGTCACGAACGCCCCTCGTGTGACGACTGGCCGGCCTTTCGAAGCATCCTCCGCGCTCAACTTCCGGTGAGACAGACAGGTCTCTGGCGACAGCTACAAGCGGAGAGCCAGAGAGCGCGAGGTTCCTGGACACACCCTCCCGGGCAACCCCGAACCGGGACGGAGGGACGACATGAAAATCCAGACCCAGATCAATACCGGCGGGATGAGCCTCCGGCGTCACTTCCTGTCCCGCGCGTGGTTCGAGCTTTATCTGGGCTGGCGCTTCGTCGGCAGGGATCTCCCGGCTTCCTGGTATCCATCCATGTTGTTCACCGCGGCGGCCTGGCGCCATGTCGAGGGTTCGGCCCTGGACCTGGCGGTGTCCCTGCTCAAGAGCGCGGTCTTATTCTGGTTTTACATCTACGTGTTTTGCGTCTCGAACCAGGCCCGCGGAGTGGCCGAGGACCGCCTGAACAAGCCCCATCGCCCCCTGGTCATCGGTTTGATCTCAGTGCCCGGTGCCTACCGGCGATTCTGGGCCGGCATGGCCGTCTATACCGTGTTGGGCTGGCTGTTCAGCGTGCTCGAGTGGGTGGTGCTATGGCAGGGCGTGGTGCTTCTCCACAACTTCGCCAGGGGCGCGATGCACTGGTACAGCAAGAATCTGGCGATGGTCGTGGGCGGCATCGTCATGCTGGCCGCTGCCTGGCAGATCGTCGCACCGATCGGGACGGTCGGATGGCGCTGGATCCTCGTAGTGATCCTGACGTTCACCGCAGCCATTTCGTTGCAGGACCTGCGCGACATTCCTGGCGATCGAGCGACCGGACGCCGGACCCTGCCTCTCGTCATTGGCGTGTGGCCGACCCGTATTCTGGTGTGCGCGGTGATGGTCGTGCTTCCCCTTCTGGCCCACTTCCTGCTCTTCGTCCCCGCGAGCCCCTCCCCCGCCGCCCTGGTGGCGTGCGACGTCACGCTCGCCGGAATGAGCTGGCTCACAGCGGTCCGCTGTGTCGTCGTCCGCTCACCGCAAGAGGACCACCACACCTATATGACCTACACCTACACGTTCTGCGTCGCGTTGCTGTCCGCGGTGGTGGTGCTGTGATGGAACGATGGCTTTCTTTTGACATGAAAACGAAACGACTCTTTGGAGGGCTGCGCAATGATCACCCTGTCATCGCCTCGGTTTTCGCCACCCGGGCGGTTTCCGCTCGTCGGTCACGTGCCGTCGCTGGTACGCCGCCCGCTGCAGTTCGTGCAGGAGGTGCGTGCCTACGGCAGCGTGGCGAAGATTTACATCGGGGTCAAACCCGCGTTTTTCGTCAACGACCCCGAGCTGATCCGCAGCGTTCTGGTCACCCGGGCCAAGGAGTTTGACAAAGGGCCGCTTTTCGCCAATGCCCGCGCGATGGTCGGCAACGGCGTCGCCACTTCGGAGGGCGAGCTCCACCGGCGCCAGCGCCGTATGATTCAACCCGCGTTCAACCGTTCCCGGATCGCGCTCTACTCCCAGCTCATGAGCGAGCTCACAACCGCCCGGATGGAGACGTGGCGGGCGGGTCAGGTGCTTGCCATGGACGTCGAGATGGCGGATCTGGCACTCGCCGTCACGGCCCGAACGATGTTCTCCTCGTCGACCGACGAGGAGTCCCATGCCGAAGTGCGGCGGTGGTTCCCGATCATGATGAAGGGGCTCTTCCGGCGCGCCATCCTGCCTGCCGCCTTTCTCGGCCGGCTCCCCACCCCCGGCAATCGCAAGTTCAACCAGTCCCTGGTCCGGCTCCAGCAGGTTTTCTCCGACATTGTCGCCGCACGCCGCAGGGAAGGGGGCGGCACCCACGACGATCTGTTGTCCTTACTTCTCACGGCACGCGACCCGGAGACCGGGGAGCCCGTTCCCGATCAAGAGATCCACGACGAAATCATGACGGTGATGATCGGCGGGGTCGAGAACACCGCCGCGGCACTCTCCTGGGCTTTCTACGAGTTGGGGCGCCACCCCGAGATCGAAGCACGAATCCATGCCGAGGTTGACGCGGCTCGGGCGGGACAGGCCTCCCTCTCCGAGGAAGCCCACAAGCTGGAATACACGGCCCGCTTCCTCAAAGAGGTTTTGCGCCTGTATGCACCCTGGCTGATCACCCGGCGCGCCATCTCCGGCTTGGAGTTGGGGGATGCCAGGATTCCCGCGGGAAGCTCGTTGTATTACAGCCCCTATGCCTTGCATCACGATCCGCTCCACTATCCGGATCCCGCCCGCTTCGACCCTGACCGGTGGCTGCCCGACCGGGTCCAGCAGAAGTCCGCCTTTCTTCCTTTCGGCGTCGGCGTCCATCAATGTATCGGAGACTCTTTTGCCATCATGGAAATGCTCACCGTCATGGCCACGGTGGCCGGCCGGTGGCGCTTGCGTCCGGTGGCGGCCGCCCAGGTCCGCGAAATCCCCGCGGGAGCCGTCCACCCGAGCGAGCTGCCGATGGAGGTACAACCGCGCCATGGTTGAGTACCCCAACCCGCTTCGTGAGACACGCTGGACGGCTGATTCACCGCACCCGGATACCGCGCTGGGCATCCCACTGGAGCGGCTTGGCCATGCGGGGAAGCGGCGCCTCGGGGACGGCGCCGATGGCGACTCCGTACTTCCAATCCGGCGGGCAGATGGCAATGTAACGCGCATAGCCGCCGGTGCCTCCCTGGAGCTTGGGATAACCGATGGCGACCAGGGCGCCGGTCTCCGGGACCTGGTCCAGGTTGGCGACTCCCTCGGCCTGGGTGTAGCCGTGATGCATCAGCCACGACTCTCCTTCGAGGGTCGGCGTGGTGTCGGTGTCCAGGGGCTCGTGACCGTGGAAGAGGATGTGGCGCTGCAGGTGGAGGAACTGGAGCGCGTCCAGCTTGACGCCGGGAAATTTGGTGCGGGTGGCGAGCTCCGGATTCGGCCACTCTTTCGACCAGTCGGAGCGGACGAAGACCACGGAGCCCTCGGGGATGCGGCCGTGCCGCCGCTCCCAGGCCTGGATGTCCGCAACCGTAAGGTGATATCCCGGATCTTTCTTGACCTGCCCGGCGATCGAAACCACCGCCAGCGGGCGGACGGCGTAGGTGGCCGGCAATTCATCGATCGCCGGGTAGTTGGGGTCCCAATGAGCCGGCGGGTCGAGCTGGGTACCGAGCTGATCGGTGGCGAAGTCGTAATGCGTGGCCTCGAAGCCGTCCTTTGCGTAGGTGAAAGGCTTGCCGGTCTTGGGATCGATCGCGGGACCGAACGTCGAATGGCCGAAGCCGGCCCAGACAGGAATGGCAGGGTTGATCGTATGGGTCAAATCAACGTACCGGGCTCCCTTCAACGATTGGTCATAGACCTGCCAGAGCGAGACAGGGGCCGGCTTCGATGGGGACGCCGCCATGGCGATCAGGGCCACGATGGCGAGAACGGCGAGGGTTAAGAGAAGCGGCCACTTGCTCATTTCGATCCTCCTCAGGGGTACCTAGCCAGGATCCTGTATCACTCGCAACGGATTTGGACGCACCTTCATGTCCCGGAGATCGTCACTACAGCGAGGTCGATCGAAGGTCTCGGGTGCCGCTACTTTATAGAAGCGATTCTTGTCGTAAGAGTAGCTGAGCCGTGCGCCCCCTTCACCGCAGCCCAGGTTGATCCACTTTCCGTAAGCTCTGGCCCGAAAAGGTTCAAGACATCCCCATTCCGACCACGACTTCGCCTTGGGCCTTCGCCGGATCTCCAGACCGTTCTCGAAGACATGGAAGAAGTCCTTGCTGCCGAAAAAATAGCGGTTGCCCACCTTGACTGGTATGGGATCCGCAGGTTCCAGATCCAGCCTCTTCCCTGCCAACAAGAAGAAGAGCCGGTCGTTCTCATAAACCACTTGGAGGTCGCCGAGCTCGAAGACGATCGAACGGCGCCCGTCGAAGAAGCTCAAATCAGGAGGGCCGGCTTCGTGGTCCAGGCTGCGGCCGAACCTCCTCCGGATGCCCTTGGGGGTGACCTTGATATAGCTGTTGCAGCAGGAGTAGGGCTTCCAGTTTTTCGACGCGAAGTAGTCGACGACGCGCGTGAGGTAGAGGAGGTTGAGGTCCTCGGCATCGCGAGACGCGACGTAGTAACCCTTTCGGCTCTGGGTCACCTCCACCACCGGCGCCGGCATGTCGCCGGAAGGATCGCTGAATTCGATCTCGAGCTTCTTCGCCGGCAGCGCTCCCTCCTTCACCCGGCGGTCGATGTGGGCGTTGAGAGCCTCCATCAGACCCGAGTAGTAAAGCATCGCCATGTCGCTGCGACGGCAATCGGGCGAGCAGTACCTGAAGTGGACATGGGGGTACAAGAAATCCTCGCATCCGTAAGTAGTCGCCTCGCTCTTGGAGGAGCAGAGCACCAGGATGAGCGCCAGCATGAATCGCTTCATTACTCCTCCCTGGGTGCCCACCGGCCGATTTCGTGTCACCGAGTATACCGCGGTCTGCTGACCAGATACATAACCTTCGACTCCGCGGCTCTTGGCGGAGGCGCTAGAGGCGCTTCAGGTCGCGGAGGCCTCACCGCGATGAGCCTGGCGTTCATAGCTCAATTCCAATGTTTCTTTTCTCAGCCGCGGCTGGGGAGGTGTTTCTTGACAGGGCTACACGGCGGCTCTCGGGTGTGGATGCCGGCAGGGTATCGCGCGAAGCGCCGCGAGAGTGTGCTAGAATCATCATGTTCGCTATGGATAATAAATTACCCCATCGCTATACGTTCATCCTGACCGCCGATATCCAGCAAAAGCTGGAAACGCTCTCCCATGCTTTGGGCCTGACGTCGGAGGAAACGGTCGCGAGAGCCATCTCCGACCTCTACGAGCGCATCGATCCGCGGAGCCAAGGGGAGGAACGCGGCACCGTCCGGATGACGGAAGAGCAGGTGCGGCGACTGCTCCAGCATCTATGACTTCCTATCACGTCGGAGACGAGCAGATCCTGCTCCTGATGCTGAAACTTGACGAGGCCAAGTTTCAAACCGCCTCCGACTGGCTCATTCGCATCTTTCCTCCCGAAAAGGAATCCCAGGCCGCCGTTCGCTGTCCAAAAATCTTGAACGTCATCGGTAAGTACGATCTTGCGCTGCCTCTTGAGGGCGAGGGGTTGCCGGTGCTCTCGCGCGCGGCTTACAACGTGGTGGCGTTTCTGGAGCAGAAGCTGCCGGGCAGCGTAGTGGATTTTCTCAAGATACCCGCCTTTCGCTGGGGAGATTTTCCCCTTTCCCCCTCTCCGGCCAACTCCGTGGCGCTGGTCCAGATCAAGCTTAAGCGGCCGCTGCGGACCTTCGCCGACAAGAAGACCGTGCTCAAGGCCGTGGCAGCCTTGAGCCCCCGGTTCACCTTCGACCTATGGGGAGGCCTGTCCTGGCACGAGATCATCGTTGACCTCGCTGGGCCGAATTTTCACACTGTGCCCGAGTTCTTCGTCGCCTTGTTTCAGGATAATTATGCGCGGAAGAACGTCAGCGAATATTCGTCGATCCCGGTGTGGAACCATCGCGCCCAGTATGAGAAGTTCGATTTCCGCCTGCACCAGCTTCTCAAGGCGACGGACTACGAGAAGAGCCTGCAAAACCTCGACTCCGACGACACCATGGAGGCGCGCCTCGGGTTCATCGACCTTGCGACCACCAGCGTCATCCACACCATCGAGGAGCTCGAGACGAACCTCAGAGAATACGAGGAGAGCGCCTCCAGGGTAGGGCGGAAAAAGTATTCGAGCGTCCTCGGCTTCAGGCCGCAATTCATCCGCGAAGATCGACGCGACCCTCCGTCAACGGTCAAGACAGCGCCTTCGCCGCCTCCGGACACACGCCAAGCCAGGGATATGCGCAGCGGAATCGGACTCAAACTCAACAACATCGCCCAGGAGAAGCTCGAAGCGTTGCGGCTCCAACTCGCCATCCTGCGCAACGATCCCCGCTTCCGATATCTAGTCCCGCAGCCCCTGCTCAATAGCCTCCAGTGGCTGGAAGAGGGGAAAGAGACCTATCCAGAAGGCGACATTCAAGGGTACATCGTGACCCTGCAACACGTCTTCCAACAGCGTCTCGCAGGGACGTACCCGGCATCGTCCACCGGCATCGTGACCGGTTACGCAGATGGTTTCGGCGGCTTCCAGCGCATCCTACTGGCCGCGGAAAGCCTCCTCGGGCGCGCGATGCACATGATGCTGCCCAACATTCTGGAGAAACAGCAGATCTTCGTCCTCTTCGATCACCTGGGCGTTCACGAAGCCGACTTGAGTATCTACAAGGAAGTCCGGCGCCTGAGCCAGCAAGCCCCCATCATTGTGCGGTTGACCTGCCTCAAATACGAGCCATGGTCCTGGCACCGGGGCATCCGGGATATCGCGCTCTGGTGCCGGGAGATCGAACGCTGGGTCAAGCGGGACCTCCAAAGGTTTCATCGCCCTCAACCCCCCCGTAGCGCAGCCGGCTATGCTTGCAAGGTTCTACGTAAGCAACTTTTCAAAGAGCTCGACGTCTTTGAATCGCAGCATCCGCTCGCCGAGCGGAATCCAGACGGAAAGTACAGCCTCGACCGTGCCCGGCTCGCGTTGCTGTCGACCGAGATGGGAGCTGCTGAGGACCTTGTGTCCAGTGGGTGGTACAGCGAAGACCAAGAGCTTGCCTACCGCGAGGAGATCCGGAAAGGGACCGTCTTGGCAGAGGAGCTCAAAGACGATCCTGCGTTCTGCCACTATATCAACGCCTACTTCTCCCTGCCCCTCGCCCAGCGCAGCCGAACGCGGGTGGCGAACTCTTTCGTCGTTTCACTCTACAACTCCTATCGACATTCTTTGGGAGATTGACAATGCGTGCGCCTTTCGAGATCGCAGCTCCGGCAAGCACGATTGCAGAATACGTTATCCGCATCGAAAATGCGCTTCACGATCGCAACTATCTGCATGATGAGGAAATGTACTTTGTCGTCGACAACTACATTCTGTTTTGCCTTTTCCTCAAAGATTCTTATAACCTCGAAAGCTTCTGCGCCAATCGCATCTACCGCGACGATAATCTGCGCTTCGTGGTGCTCCCCGAGTCGCTGTGGGAGCTGCGCCGCAACATCACCGATACGGCGAAGAGCTTCAACGAGAAAAAACGTAAACAGTCTTGGCGCTCTTTCTTCGAGGAACCGCAAGTCAAACAATTCCTCTCTCTGATGGAGGACGGCGATCGCGTCAAACACTGGCGGGAGATCATCAAGCTACTCGGTAAGATGATGGCGGACGAGCGGCAGCGCTCGTTCATCCTTTCCGTTCTGGAGTTTGGCCGCATCCGCGACTTCGCCGGTCCGCTGGCAAATCTCGCCGATGACGTGTCCAGAGGGAAGGTCTGCACTCTGATGAGGCTCGCCCAGGCTTTCGGCGTCGCCGCCATCCAAGGGCAGGAAGAAGACTGGCACGGCGCCTACCGCCTGCTCAACAGGTTCCGCAGCCGGCATCACAGCGACGTCGTGGATTCCCTCGTCTACGCCAAGGTCAAAAACCTCAATACCATTGCCAATGGCGCGAGCAACGGGCACGTCTGCCGTTTTTTCAGCCACGAGAGCATGATCGACATGCTGGAACAGTCCATTCCGCAGGTCAATCGTCGATATGTCCGGAGCCTGACGGACTCCCTGTTGCTCCTCAGCGAAGAGACGATCGGCGCCGGCGAGACTGAAGAGATTCTCGCAAAGTTGATGCGAGCGAGAAGCGGCGTCCGCGCCGCCGGCGCGGATCCGGGCGAGCTGCTGATCGAAGATTACCAAGTTACTGGAGAGCTCTCCAAAATCCGCGACAGGTTACTCGATGGCCATGGCTTCAATCAATTCAGTAAAAACCAGCGCAGCGGGGACCTTCACTCTCTCCTCAGCGTGGAAGCCGAGCGGTTCGCACGCAACCTCCGCGAGCTCGACCGCGGAAAGAGCTCGATCGATCGTTTCGTCGCCGACCGCGCCGATGAGTGCCAGGCACAGATTGAGAGCCTCTACCGTGCCATCAACAACTTCCGCGATGCTCAGGAGACTCTGGAAGAATTCATGAAGCCCGTGGAGGCTGCTGCGCAAAAGCTCAGGGAGAGCATCGAAGGGGATCAGAGTTATAGGAGCGATATGGAGGATCTGGTCATTCAACTTCTCACAGCAGCCAAACCGGACGACGACATCCTCATCCTGCTCAATGACGCCCAGGAGTACGATCTCGATCCCAAGCGGTTGATCGGGCGGATCCGCCAGAAGGTCATGCCGGAGTCTGATGTGAAGCTCTGGCCGAAGCTGGGCGAGCTCGTCAACGAGCTCGAGAGAATGCCCCCCCGGCGGCGGGGTGGCCCCAAGGTCCCGGCTTGGCAGCATGAGCTTCGGGCGCTCGTCGAGCAGCTTCCCGCCGGCGGCTTGCCGGTCCTGGATCAGATCGAGGATCTCGTCGAGAAACACGGTGAGGAGGCGCGGAGACTCTGCCAGGACCTGATCGAGAGCGCCATGGCGGGGCAGGAGGCGAGTGACATCTACACTCAGGCCCTGCTTCGCATCGCGCGCGTGTCCGAGTCGTAGACGAGGCGGCGATGGCTCGGGACCCTTCTCTCGTCGTGGCCCAAAGCATCTTGCGCAAGCTCCGGCTGGGAACCCTCCGCATCATCGGAGTATCCGGACGGCGCGGGTTCTTCCAGGAAGACATCCGGCTCCATTTGATGAACCTGAGCCGTAGCGACTTCGACTTCGTCGAGTTCGACGTCTGGGGTTACAGCGATGGCGGAGACCTGGTCTTCACGATGCTGGGGAGCATCGCGGCCAAGGCCACGGCCGGCAAGATGGTCGTGCAGGAAAAGGTCACGAAGATTGTGAAGGCGCTCACCTACGTCGGCGCAAGCGTGCTGCTCAAGGCCTCGTCGGGCGTCAGCATAGGCGACGTCGAGAAGGCACTTCAGAACGCCGAAAAAGGGCTCGACGTTCCCGCCCTCGACCGCGCCGAGCAGGTGCGCGCCCAGTTGAAGCGCTTTTTTGACGAGGCAGTCGAACGCAAGCTGGTCGTCCTGGTGAGCAACCTTGAAAAAGCCAGCACGGCTCAAATCGACGGTATTTTCAACGCGGTCCGTTACCTCAACAAGGCGTCGGAGCGTCTCCTCTTCGTGATTTTCTTCGATGACAGCTACGAATCGCCGGAGGCGACGGCAAGGCTGCTTCGGATGTGCGACAGCCTCATTCATCTGCCCCGCATAACGCGCGAGGATCAGAGCCTGAGGGTGCTCTGGGGGCTTCAAGCCCGGAAGTGCCCGTTGACGGACCCGGAGAAAGCAGACGTCCAGTACTTCCTCTCCGTGATGAAAGACCTGCGCGGCTTAAGCCAGGAGACCATCGATCGTGCGATAGCGCATTTCGAGAGCTCTCTTGAAATCATTCGCAAGCGGACTTCGGCGAGGCTCTACCTCTTCGTTCTAGCGCTCAAGTATCAGTATCCGGAGGCCTACCGCTCGGTCATGGAAAATCAGCGGGAGGCTTATGACGTCTGGAGCAAGGAAAACCCTGACGGCGGAGCCCTCGTCGCCTCGATCGCGGCCGTGGATTCTCTTCGCTATCCGGAGAGGCGGAAAGTCGATAGTTTCATCCGGTTGAAACAGGTGATCAACGAGGGCGAGCGGGCCGGTCTCTAAGCCTTACCGCCGCGGTGCCTTCATGTCTCGTCCATTCTGATGCAGAACGACCGCCACGACCTTGCCAGCCGCGTCGCGCTCGAAGGTCAGGGTGGCCACGACGACGTCGTAGTCGAAGCGATCCTTCCCAACGCAGAACACGGGAAATGCCGGCTGCCCCGTGAGCGTCACGAAAAGCGACTCGGAAGTCGCGCGCACCGTGATTGTGGCGCCGGGCTGGTAGGCACCGAAGTCATACTCCCCACCGTACTCCGCGAGCGCGGCTGCGTTGGGGAACTCGATGTGCGGGACTGGATCGGCGCTACGCGGGGCCGGAATGTCGCGGCCGTTCTGGTGCAGCGTTAGGCTAGTGACCTTGCCGGCTGCGTCGCGATGGAAGCTGAGTTGGGCGTCCACGACTTTGTAGAAGAACTCGTCCTTCGCGGTGGCAAAGACCGGGAAGAAAGGCTGGCCGGTGAGGCGCGCGACCAGGCCGTCGCCCCGGCGAATCAGCGTGAAGCGCGCGGTTTTATCGATGGGGTACACACCCACATAGTCCTCGAGCGCCTCGGTCGGCAGCATGATCTCCGAACGAGTCACGGGCGGGCGTCCCGCCGCTTCCCACGCCGCGAGCCACGCCCCGGGATTCGCCGTCGCGTTGCTCGCCAGCACGACGACGGCACGGCCGCTGGCTGGAAGGACGTAGATCGTGCTCCGATAGCCTCCGGTTCCACCGTCGTGCGTATAGCGCTCCTCGCCGTTGGCCTTCGCGTGGCCGAGCCCCAGACCGATCTTGGCGCCGACCGCGGGCATCTCCGCGTAGTCGTCGGCAAGCATCGGCCAGACCTTGCCCAATGGGCCCTTGGGTCCCGCCAGGAGGGCGTCCGCGAATTTGCTCATGTCGGCGAGAGTCGAACGCAAGGCGCCCGCTCCCTGGACGGCCTTGAACGTCCACGGGTGCGCCTTCTTGTCGCCGTCCCAAGGCTCCGCGAAACGTGACTGTTGCGCGGGCGAGAGCTCCTCGACCGTGTCGGCCATCCCGAGCGGGCCGGTGATCTTCTCCTGGATCAGAGTCGCCCACGGCTTGCCGTAGGCCGTTTCGACGACGACGCCGAGGATGCCGAAACCGAGGTTGGAATACTGGGACGCGCAGGGCGGCTTTTCCGCGAGCTTCGCGTCGGCGAGATATTCGAACATCGCCTTCTTGTCGTACTGCGAGTACGGATCGTCGCCGTCCGCGTGCATCATGTTGTCGGGAAGCCGCGGCAGGCACGACGTGTGGGTCGCAAGCTGTTTGAGCGTCACCGCGCCGGTCTCGAGGTGGCTGAACTTCACGGGCAGGCGCTGGGCCAGCGTGTCGTCGAGGCCTAGCTTGCCGTCCAGCACGGCGTTGGCGAGCAGGATGCCAGTGAAGACCTTGGTGATGGAGCCGATCTCGAAGAGCACCTGCTGGGCCGGAACCTCGGCATGCCCCGCCGCGAACGGCTGGCCGGCGATCGCATACGTCCACTGCCCATCGCGCTTCTCCGCCGTCGCGACGGCTCCGTGGCCCAGGGCCGTGGCCCACTTGGGTGCTTGATCGCCGAGCGGCGGCAATTCGGCGACGCAAAGCGACGCGCCGAGTGACAGGAGCAGGAGAGCGAGGAGCGGCCTCTTGAGCATTAAGACCTCCCAATTTTTGGTGTTCCGAAAGAAGCGGAACTGACCAGGCAAAGGGGGCTGCTGGCCGACGCGCGCAGATCGCCCGCCGCTGCCCAAATGGAACACATCGCTAGGCCCTCTCTGCAATTAGCCGCACCTCTCGTACTTCGCCTCGATGGCTCCAGAACTTGTCCCATTCTTTCTTGAGCTTTTCTGTCATCCAGTCCCAAGGGATGTTCTCGCTAAGTACCTTCCGACGCCGCACGTTTCTGAAGTTGCTGGCGAGTTGAGTGATCCGCCGAGTGGAGAAGTCCTCGGGAAGGCGGCTGAAGAGATCGAGCACGTCCTCACCGATGAACTCGATTTCACGAAAAACATTTTTTAGGAGAGAAGCCGCGAGATAGACTCGCTCAAGCTTTATGGCATCTCCCTCTGGATCCTCGCTTGGTGCAGATAAAGGGACGATGCCCCGCGTGAGACGGGATTCAAAATCTAAGGCCTTGAGCGCACCGCGGTCAAACTTCGTAGCAGCGAACAGCCAGACTGCTGGTCCGATGGGAAAGGACTTCTCGGCTCTGACATAGACACCCTCTTCGAGAGGACTCAAGAAGGACGCGTAGGGCGGATTGCCGCCTAGCTCGGCATTGATCTCGTCGAAGAAGACCAGCAGTGGAGTATCGTTCTCTGCCTGTGTCGTGGAAATTCGATCGAAACAGTCCAGTAAACCCTCCCGCCGGTAGAGGTGAGTGATGTTGAATGGCAGTACCCGGAAGTTGCCAAGCTCTGCTAGGCACCGAACGAGATGAGTCTTGCCGGTTCCGGCTGGCGCCTCGATCAGGCAGCTTTCCTGCTTCGACCGATCGGAGCGAGCGAATGTGCGTAGCATATGAGCGAGGGAGGCCACGGTTTCACGCTTCCTCCGGACGATACAGATGTAGCCGGGAAGTTCCGTCATCGCGCGCCACAATTCGAGCCGAGGTCCGTCGACCTCTTCAATAATCCCCAGATTCTCGAGAGTAAATGCCCGTTGCCACTGTTCGTGTGCCTCTCTCCATTTGAAGAGTCGTTTGTTTCGAGACTCGTCGGCCTCGACTTGGAGGTCATCGCGGGGCTCATCTGTAGGATTCCAATTTCGGTAGTCAGTCACTCGGCGGGATTCGAACTCACGCCATTTGTAGGTAAATGAGGCGGCACCAGCTACAATACCGTCGAGGTCTCCGGATGGAACGCGAAGCATCCGTCCTGCAAGCGCACCGAGAAGGACGCTGGACATCGCCATAGGAACAGATCCGGGGGATTCCTCTTGGCAATGAACGTATCCCTGTTCAGAGGCATCTAGTGCGAGGACGGTCCTGTCGTCCGGAACCACGACAACGGTGGAGGCAGACCCCTTGGTCGAACCTCCTCGCTGCACCCCATGGCCTTTCAACAACTTATTGGCAACCAAGGCAAGAGCGCCCTTCGACGGAGACTCCGAGCCCGAAGTCGCCATCCAAGATGCCAGTAAGCGCTGGACTAGCCTCTCGTCGTCAATTTTGGTACCGAGGGCAGCCCGGGCGGCGGCTTCCGGGATGAGCAACAGACGCAACTCCTTCACTTTTGCCAACTCATCGAGCCAGTCGGGTTGCCAGAACTTCGTCGAGATGAACCAGGGTTTGTCGGCGAGTTGCTTCACCAAGAGGGTAACCAACTCCTTGCGGACAAAGCCCTTGGCCAGATCCTCGAGAATGACCGCCTGTATCCCTTGCCTCCTCCTATTGAGAAGTTCTTCCAGTAGGTCGAGACGAAGATTCTTGGGTGGAGGGGTTTCCCAGTCCAGGCGCTGGGTCAACATCGTCGAATCTCCTGCCCGCTCGTAGATCCGAATTGCGCGCGACGTTCCGGAACTCTCATCCCCGAGATTGCAGAACATCGCACCCTCAGGTACCCGAACTTTGTCCCATCGCTTCAAGGTGTGGGGGTTGTGCCCTTTCAGTCCTTCGGCGTCGAGAAGCGACAGGAGTACATCGGCGTCTGATTCGGCACAAAGTCCGACGCCGAGAATCGAGAATCCGGCTCCCCAAAGCACCGAGGCGGTTCGCCCGGCGCCGCACAGTGACTCAGTAGCGCTACCGATCTCTTGGAGGGCTGCTACCTGCTTCTTTCCCGTTCGGCTGGAAGTCGAAGATCGATGAGCTCCCAGAACCCAGTGGTCGTCCACGAACCAATCGCCCACCAGTAAAATGGGACCGTCTGCAGAAACCGATCGCTTTCTTGGGCTCGGGGCGAGTTCGGAGTCTGTACGCCTCGCGGACTCATTGCTCTCCCTTGACATGGCGCCACCTCCCCTCAAAGACCGCGAGCGTCAACCCCAACCGACGCGCGAAGGTCAAGGCTCTCGGGAGATCACCTAAGAATTACAATATCTTATCACGCTTGGTTAACTCGCGTTAGCAGGCCTTGGAAGCCCTGACACGGCCAATCCGGATCGTCACTCGCCAGCCCCGCCGTCGGCCCCGGCGTCAAGGCCAACTACACGGGCACCGTCTCTTACACGCACGGCTCCATCATCAAGTCCGTGGAGGAGATCCTGAGTCTGCCGATCCTCTCGACCGTCTCCAGCAGCCACGATCTGGCGGACCTGTTCAACCCAGGGTTCTTCCCGTAGAGAAGGGCGCGTCGGGGGCCCTCGACCCCTGCCCCCTCACTCCCCCAGCCCCTCTTCTCCCATCGCCCTCCCCCCGACCGGGAGAGAGGGGAGCTGAACAAAAAGCGGAGTTAGTTGCCGGCGGGACGCCGGCGCTCCCAGGGGGCTTGGCTGGGGCGGTCTGGCTGTTCTCCCTCTTCTCCCGGTCGGGGGGAGGGCGATGGGAGAAGAGGGCCGGGGTGATGAGGGGTCCGGCTCGTCGCCCTCTTCTCCCGGTGTGGCGCGGAGGCAAGGGATGATGAGGGAGGGCCCCCGGCTCGCTTCTTGCACCTTCCAATCGCAGCTTCACTCCGGCCCTCTTCCGTGGCAGACGCCGCGCGTCAGAGTTGGCCGGAGCACACGATCTCCTAAAGGAACTCTCATGAAACGACGCATGATTCTGGGTTTGTCCGCTCTCGTCCTGTCCCTCTCCGCCGTGGCTTCGGTGGGTGCCGACGCGAAGGGCACGACGGTTTGCAACATGGACTACACCCTCAAGGGGTGGTCCGCTTTTTACAAAACCTCCAGCGGATCGGGCACGATCACCTGTGAGAACGGCCAGACGGCCAAGGTGAAGATCTCGGCCAAGGGCGGCGGCCTGACGGCCGGCAAGTCCGAGGTGCGGGAAGGCCACGGCAAGTTCTCCGAGGTCGCCGACATCAAGGAGCTCTTC
>Ga0134121_10000115_pt1 | contig 91436 bp, 77 predicted proteins | sample KB301_FD_96463 | JGI IMG/M metagenome (GOLD analysis project Ga0134121, IMG submission 96463) | Terrestrial soil microbial communities without Nitrogen fertilizer from Kellogg Biological Station, Michigan, USA - KB3-0-1 | ecosystem: Environmental > Terrestrial > Soil > Unclassified ...
ACCGACATCCCGGCCCGGTCCGGATCGGCGGCGACGCCGGGCAGGATGCACAGGACCAGGGCCAGGGTCGCGAGGAGCAGTCGCTTCATGGCATTCTCCGTATGGGGTACCCGCAATTGTTCATACGCCGGCGGGGGTTGAAAAGACTTTTCAAACTGCGCGGGTCAGCCCGCCGTCGACCACCAGCGCGGCGCCCGTGATATAGGCCGCCTGCTTCGAGCAGAGGAAGGCGACCGCGGCGCCGATCTCCTCGGGCTCGCCAAGCCGGCCCGCCGGAATCTCGCGCGCCTTCTCCTCGAGCACCCGGTCGACGGAGAGGCCTTCCTTCGACGAGCGCGCCTGGGCGAGCTCGACCGTCCGGTCGGTCCGGATCGAGCCGGGAAGGATGCTGTTGATCGTGATCCCCTGCGGCGCGAGCTCCCGCGCCACGCTCTTCGAAAAGCCCAGGACGCCCGGGCGGATCGAGTTCGACAGCAGCAGGCCGTCGATCGGCTGGCGCACCGACGTGGAGACGATGTTCACGATGCGGCCCCAGCCCTTCATGTAGGGCACGACCGCCTGGGTCCACTTGACCACCTGCAGCAGCGACCGCTCGAACGCATCCTGCCAGTCCTTCGCCGACGGCGCGTCCTTGAGCGTCGCGGGCTTCGGTCCGCCGCAGTTGTTGACCAGCACGTCGACGCGGCCGTAGCGATGAAGCGTCTCCGCGAGGAACGACTCGCGGTCGGCGTCGCGCGTGACGTCGCACGCCTGGTGGAACACCTTGACGCTCGATTCCTTCACGATGGCCTCGGCCGCTTCCCCGAGCGTCGTCGCCTTGCGCGCGGCGAGCGCGAGGTCGCACCCTTCCTGGCCGAGCACGCGGGCCGACGCCCGGCCCATCCCCTGGCTCGCGCCGAGGACGATCCCGACCTTTCCTCGCAACCCGAGATCCATGACGGGGTATGTATAATCATCCAGCCGTCAAAGTCAATCAGAGTTCATCGGAGTTTCCTGCATTGATCGGAATCGCGCTGATGCTCCTGGCGTCGCTGGCCCAGGGCGGCGACAAGAAGGGAGAGACCCAGCCCCCGCTCCCGCCCCACATCAAGATCCCGCCCGCCCCGGTCCTTCCGCCCGAGGAGGCGATCAAGACCATCAAGGTCGCGCCCGGCTTCCGCCTCGAGCTCGTCGCCAGCGAGCCGCTCGTGTTCGAGCCCGTCGCGATGGCGTTCGATCCCGACGGCCGCCTCTGGGTCGTGGAGATGCGCAGCTACATGCTCGACGTCGACGCGAAGGACGAGACGCTGCCGATGAGCGACGTCGCCGTGCTCGAGGACACCGACGGCGACGGGAAGTTCGACAAGCGGACCGTCTTCCTCGACAAGCTGGTCCTCCCGCGCGCCATCGCGATCGTCGGCGACGGCATCCTCGTCGCCGAGCCGCCCAACATCTGGCACTGCCGGAGCACGACGGGTACCCTCGTGTGCGACCAGAAGACGCTCGTCACCGCGACCTACTGCAACCGCGCGGCCGTCGAGCACACCGCGAACGGCCTGTTCCCGGCGATGGACAACTGGATCTACAGCGCCAACTCGACGATGCGGTTCCGGCGCGACGGCGACAAGTGGATCATCGGCACGACCCGGTCGCGCGGCCAGTGGGGCATGACGCAGGACGATCTCGGCCGGCTCTTCTACAACTCGAACCCCGAGATCCTGCGCGGCGATCTCCTGCCCTGCTATTCGTCGATGGCCCATTCGGGCAAAGGACCGGGCGTCAACGTCGCGATCGTCAAGGACCAGTCGCTCTGGCCCGCCCGGGTGAATCCGGGCATCAACCGCGGCTACCAGAAGGGCATCCTGCGGGAGGACGGCCGCATCGCCGCCTGCACCGCCGCGTGCGGGCCGGTGATCTACCGCGGCGACAACTTCCCCGCCGAGTTCCGCGGCAACGCCTTCGTCTGCGATCCGGCGGCGAACCTCGTGACGCGGAGAATCCTGAAGGAAGAGGGCGGCACGATCACCGCGACCAATCCCCACGCGAACGGCGTCGACTTCATCGCCTCGACCGACGAGCGGTTCCGGCCGGTGAATCTCTACACCGGACCCGACGGCTGCCTCTACCTCATCGATTTCTACCGCGGCATCATCCAGCATCGGCCCTACGTGACGAGCTACCTGCGCGGGCAGATCCTGTCGCGCGAACTGGACAAGGGCATCGGCCTGGGCCGCATCTACCGCGTCGTCCACGAGTCGAAGCCGCCCGGCCCCGCGCCCCGGCTGGCGAAGGCGCCGACGCCGGACCTGGTCCAGGCGCTCGCCCACCCGAACGGCTGGTGGCGCGACACGGCGCAGCGGCTGCTCGTCCACCGGAAGGATCCGGCGAGCGTCGAGCCGCTCCAGAAGCTGGCGAAGGGCGCGGGCGATCCGATCCCGCGGCTCCACGCGATCTTCGCGCTCGAGGGCCTGGGCAAGCTCGATCCGCCCACGCTGATCGCCCTGCTCGGCGACAAAAATCCGAAGGTTGCCGCGGCCGCGACGGCGATCAAGGAAGGCGCCGGGCCCGTCGCCGCGCTACTTCCGGTCGCGACCGCGAACGCGAACCTGAAGGACGCCGACCTGGCGACGATCGCCGGCAAGGAGCTCGACTTCATCGAGCGCATCATGGCCCTGGAGGCGTGGGAGAAGGAGCAGCCCGACCGCGACCTGCTCCTGCGGAAGCTCGCGGCGAAGGTCATGGCCGAGGCGAACCCCGAGCGGGTCGACGATCTCCTCGAGCTCGCCGCCTGCCAGGCGACCGCCGCGCAATGGCGCCGGCGCGCCCTCGTCGCCGGCATGCACGACGGCCGCCCGAAAAAGGAGATCGCGCTCGCCGCCCGGTCCGCGCCGCTCGTCAAGCTCAGCTTCTCCGACGACAACGACGTCCGCGCCCGGGCCCGCGACCTCCTTGCGGGCATCACGTGGCCCGGCAAGGCCGCGAACGAGCCCGAACCCGAGCGGGCGGCGCCCCTCACGGCCGCGGAGCTCGCCCGGTGGGAGCGCGGCCGTAAGCAGTTCACGGTCTCCTGCGCGGTCTGCCACTCGCTCTCGGGCCTCGGCGAGGAGGGCAAGGGCCCGCCGCTCGTGGACTCCGACTGGGTCCTCGGCTCCGAGCAGCGCCTCGCGCGCATCGTGATCAACGGCCTCCACGGCCCGATCCGCGTGAGCGGCAAGATCTACACCGGCGCCGAGATGCCGGCGGTCCTGACGATGACCAACGACGAGATCGCCGAAGCGCTGACCTACATCCGCCGCGAATGGGGCCACCAGGCGGCCCCCGTCGAGCCGGCGACGGTCCGCGCCATCCGCAAGGTCGTCGACGACCGCGAAGAACCCTGGACGATGAAGGAACTCCTGGAAATCCCGTAGCAGAATAAGGAATGGAGAATAAAGAATAGAGAATTCGTCCCCCCGGCCCCCGGGGGGAGCAGAGGGCCCTCCACCCAGTCCCCCGCAGGGGGATGTAGGGGGGCGCGATTCTTTATTCTTTATTCTCCATTCTCCCGTTAGACTCTGGGTCCGTTTGGAGCTTTCCCTATGAACCTCGCTCTCACGTTGTTGATGGTCTTGACGCAACAGGTTCCCAATTTCAAGGAACAGGTCGTCGACCCCGACGCCGGCGTCTGCTACGCCGTGACGCTCGCGGACATCAACGGCGACGGCAAGCAGGACATCGTCGTCGTCACCGAGCTTCCCGACCAGGTGGTCTGGTACGAGAACCCGTCGTGGAAACGGCGCGTCATCCTGGAGAAGGAGCCCGCGCTGCCCGTCTGCGTCCAGGCGCTCGACGTGGACGGCGACGGCAAGCTCGAACTCATCCTCGGCGCGGACTGGCCCATCAACCCGAAGACGAAGATCGCGGGGACCGTCTGGCTGCTCAAGCGGCCGGACGACCTCGACAAGCCCTGGACGCCGATCAAGATCGAGGAAGAGCCGTCGATGCACCGGATGCGGGTCATCGACCTCGAAGGCAAGGGGCGGAAGGAGCTCGTCTGCTCGCCGCTCCACGGACGGGGCACCAAGGATTCGAGCGGCCCCGGCGCGTCGCTCTTCATCCTGCGCCGCCCGGCGGATCCGTTCACCGGGAAGTGGACGCGAGAGATCATCGCGGACGACATCCACATCAACCACAACGTGTGGCCCCTGGACTGGGACGGCGACGGCAAGGAGGAGATGGTCTCCGCCGGCTACGAGGGCGTGTTCGTCCTGAAGCGCGGCGCCGACGCCAAGTGGTCGAAGACGAAGATCGGCGACGGCGACCCCGTGAAGAAGGGCGCCGGCGAGGTGAAGATCGGCCGGCTGCCCGGCGGCAAGCGGTACGTCGTCACGGCCGAGCCGTGGCACGGCCATTCCGCCGCGGTCTACATCGAGCCCGAGAAGGCCGACCAGCCGTGGCGCCGCCAGGTGCTCGTCGAGAACCACAAGGGCTGCCATGCGGTCTGGACCGCCGACCTCACCGGGTCGAAGGTCGACTCCGCGGTGGTCGGCTTCCGCGGCGTCCCCGAGGGCAAGAAGGAGGAGTGCGTCGTGTATGTCTTCCATCCGCTCGACGCCGCGGGCGAGAAGTGGGAGAAGAAGGTCCTCGACGACAAGGGCATGGGCAGCGAAGACGTGATCTGCACCGACCTGAACGGCGACGGGAAGATCGACATCGTGGCGGTCGGCCGCAGCACCAAGAACGTGAAGATCTACTGGAACGAAGGCAAGTAGTGCTCGCCGTCGTCGCCGCCGTCCTTCTGGTTCAAGAAACCCTCCCGCGGTTCCGCGAGGAGGTCATCGAGACCCAGAGCGGCGGGCCGGGCTACAACTCGTGCCTCGCCGACATCAACGGCGACGGGAAGATGGACCTGGTGCTCGTCACCGAGAACAAGGACCAGATCCTCTGGTACGAGAATCCCACGTGGAAGCGGCGCGTGATCACGTCCGCGGTGAAGCTCCCGGAGCCGATTACGCCGTTCGACGTCGACGGCGACGGGAAGCTCGAGATCGTCGTCGGCGGCGACTGGGTGATGGCCGACACGCTCACGAGCGGCTCGGTCTGGCTCCTCAAGCGGCCGGACGATCTCGACCAGCCGTGGACGCCGATCAAGATCGACCAGGAGCCGTCGATGCACCGGATGGCGGTGGTCCGGCTCAACGGCAAGAAGGAACTGCTGGCCGCGTGCCTGATGGGCCGCGGAACGAAGGCTCCGGACTGGGAAGGCCCGGGCGCGCCGATGTACCTGCTGCGGCCCGACGGCGATCCGTTCAAGGGTCCCTGGAAGCGGGAGCCGATCTCGAACCATCTCCACAAGGTCCACGGCATCACGCCCGTCGACTGGGACGGCGCCGGCGGCGACCAGTCGATCCTCGCGGCGGCGTTCGAAGGCATCCACCTGTTCCGCCGCGCGCCGAAGGGAGGCTGGACCTTCGACGTGCTCTCCAAGGGCGACCCGAACGCACCGGGATCGAGCGAGGTGAAGCTGTTCCGTCTCCCCGGAGGAAAGCGGGGGCTCGCAACGGTCGACCCCTTCCACGGCGACACGGTGGCCGTCTACCTGGCCCACCGCAAGTGGGAGCGCCGCGTGATCCTGGAAGGCTACCGCGTGGGCCACAGCGTGGTGCCGGTGGACTTCACGGGGTCGGGCGTCGACTCGCTCGTCCTCGGGTTCCGCGGCGAGAAGGGCAAAGGCGGCCACGCGGTCGTCGTGATGCATCCGCTCGACGAGAACGGCGAGAAGTGGGAGAAGAGGGTGATCGACGACAAGGACATGGAAGCGGACGGCGTCCACGCCGCCGATCTCAACGGCGACGGCCGGATCGATCTCATCGCGACCGGCAAAGGGACGAACGTCAAGATCTACTGGAACGAAGGCAAGTAACGGAACCGGATCTCGGGGTACAGACAGGAGCCTAATCCTGCAGTCCCCGAAGTCCTCGCGGTTTCCGCGGGGACTTTTTCATTTCGGGGGTGAATTCTTCGGACCGGCCGCAGAGACGCGGAGACGCTGAGCGGAAACGTTCTTTCGCTTCGGAATCAACGGCGCCAAGCGTCTTCTCTGCGTCTCGGTGGCTCAGCGGCAGACTTCTTTTTCGTTTTCAGCAGCCCGCTAATGCTGCAGTTCGGGGTGGCGGGTTCTCATCCCCTCTTCCAGAGAGTCGGCGACCTCGGCCATCGTGAGCGGCCGGAGCCGTTTCTCCTTCGTGAGGCACTTCATGCAGAGATCCTCCAGGAAGCCGGGGATCTGCAGCAGCTGGCGGGTGGCGATCTCGTCCTCGTTCAGCTTCATGCGGCGCGTCGTTTCGCGGAGCGCATCCTTCGGAGGCCGCGGCGCCGCGGAGATCGTCTGGTGGATGATCTCGAACGGCTGGCCGACGAAGGGCGGCTGTCCGGTGATGAGCTCGTAGAGGATCGCGCCCAGGGCCCACACGTCGGTGCGGGCGTCGATCTCCAACGGCGTCCCGGTCCCTGCTCCGGCGCCATGTACGACGGCGTGCCCGTGACCTCGCCCTCGCCGGCCGACGGATCCGTCTGCAGGCTGCGCGCCAGACCGAAGTCGCACACGTGCGAGCCGCCTGCGGGATCGATCATGATGTTCGCGGGTTTCAGGTCGCAGTGGATGATCCGGGACGGACGCGTGTGGGCGTAGTCGACCGCGCGGGCGACTTCGATCAGGAGCCGGATCGCCCGCTTCGGATGCTCGTGGAAGTACGAGGGCTTCCCCCGCTCGCGGGACGCGACGTTCCACTTGTGGAGCGACTCGCCCTCGAGGTACTCCATCGCGATGTAAAACTCCTGCTCGACGCGGCCGACGTCGAACACCGAGACGATGTTCGGATGGCGCAGCCGGATCGAGTTGCGCGCCTCCTTGAGCAGGCCGACGGTGCGCAGCCCCTTCATCTGGCGGGACTCGCCCTTCGCGCCGGCATGGAGTCGCTTGAGCGCGACGTACTGGCTGAGATAGGTGTCCCACGCCTGGTCGACACGGCCGACGCCGCCCTTCCCCAGTTCCTTCACGAGGACGTACTTGCCGAAGCGGCGCGTGGGGATGTGGACGGCCAGCCGGACCTCGAGCGGGAGCGGATCGCGGCTGACGACGATGACGGAGTCGTCGACCACGTCGAGCTGCGCGGCGGCCCCGGGCGTCGCCAGCGGGCCCTGGCACCGGACGCAACGGTAGAAGACGGCGTCGTCGCGGATCGAGACGTTGACGCGGATCTGGCAGACGGGGCAGTAGCGGATCTCCGTCTGCTGGTCGCCGAGGGCCTCGGTCACCTGGGCGGGCGTGAGGATCCCGCGGCTGACGAGCAGCTCGCCGAGGCGCGGGGCGGCGCGGCCGGCGCGCTCCGTCTCGTGCTGGAGCTGGAGGCAGTCGCGGATCTGCTCCTCGGTGGCGAAGCCCTTCCGGATGCACCACTCGCCGAGGCTTCCACCCGAGACCGGTGCCGGCTCGGAGGGGAAAAGGTCGTCGAACAGATTACCCAATTCCCGGTCGCTCCCTGCGTCCGGACGTGGGAAGACCCGTTCTAACCCCACCCCGGTCGCGTCAGACATTCTAACGGCCGAAAATGGGTTGTCGATGAAAATTTGACTAAATTTAGTTCAGGCGGGGAGAACCCGGGCGCCGGCGGAGGGGATCTCGAGCACGAGCGCCCGGCCGGGCACGTGGAGCGACTCCGCCTTCCGGGCGAGCGCGGCCGACACGGCGTCGGCCTTCGCGCGCGGCGCGATCGTGAGGATCGCGGAGCCGGCGCCCGACAGCGCCGCCCCCCACGCGCCCCCCTCCAGGCCCGCGCGGATCAGCTCCTCCATCTCGGGGAACAGCTTCGCCCGGTACGGCTGGTGGAGCCGGTCCTGCATCGCGACGCGGAGGAAGTCCGACCGGTGCTGGGTCAGCGCCGCGACCAGCAGCCCGACGCGGCTGTGATTGAACACCGCGTCGGCCCGCGGCACCTCCTTGGGGAGGATCGCGCGCGCCTGCTTGGTCGGAATGATGAGATCGGGAACGTAGAGCACCGCGCGCCAGTCGGCCGGCACCGTGAAGGGCACGACCGTGAGCGGTCCGTCGACGCGTCCTTCCTCGAGCACGGTCAGGACCGCGCCGCCGTAGAGGGCGGGAGCGACGTTGTCGGGATGGCCTTCCATGGGCAGCGCGAGCTGGAGCAGGCGGAGCCGCGAGAGGCCCGTCTCCGCCAGCGCGTCGGCGGCGACCAGGCCGCCGACGATGGCGGCCGCAGAGCTGCCGAGGCCGCGCCCGAACGGGATCCGGTTGACCAGCGTGAGCCCGAACGGCGGCAGCGCCTTGCCCGTCGCCTGGGTGAACCGCTCGAACGCCTGGTGGACGAGGTTGGGCTCGCCCTTCTTCAGCAGGTCGGCCCCTTCGCCCTCGACCGTGAGCGACCCCGGCGTCGCGGTGTCGATGATGACCTCGTTGGAGAGGCCGTACGCGATGCCGAGGCTGTCGAACGCGGACCCGGTGTTCCCCGCCGATGCGGGCACGCTGACGCGGATCTTCATGAGGCGGACATCTTATCGTCCGGATCCGGCCGCAACAGCAAAAAATAAACGGCTCGACTCGCGTGCGGCTCAGATGCCCAGGCGGCGCTTCGCGTCCCCGCGCATGGCCTGGCACAGCTTCCGCACGAGGCCCTCCTTCAGATCGGACCCCGCCTCCGCCTGCTCGTACTGCTCCTGATAGGGTTCGAGCGGGAACCGCTGCCGGAGCTCGGCGAGAACCCGGCCCAGCGTCTCGGTCACGTGCGGCTCGAGTTTCTCCGACCGGGCCAGCGGCCCGGGATCCAGCAGCTCCTCCAGCCGGCGCGAGGCGAACTTGACCAGGACGTCGCGGTAGTAGGTCTTGTAGAGCCCGAGGTGGCCGTCGTGCGACCGCGCCGCCGCGCTGTCGAGCGACGTGAAGTACGTGAGGATGGCCGCGCAGAAATTCACCTCGACTTCCGCGTCGACGCGGCTCCGCGAGAGGCACCGGATCGACGAGGTCACCAGCGGGCAGACGGAGAATCCCTCGATTTCGCCGATCGTGAGCTGCAGCACGCCCTCGGCGATGGTCTCGAGCAGGTGGCGCGCGGAGAACTCCTGCAGCGCTTTCGAGAAGACCGGAACGCCCTCGAGGCTTTGCTCCAGGAGCTTCGTCGTCGACTCCACCAGCTTTCCGGGGTTGATCGGCCCGGCCAGGAATTCCTCCGTCACCGGGATGCTGGCCGATTCGATCGACAGTCCGCAGCGCACCCGGCAGCGCGGCATGGCCTGGATTCGGGGCAGGGAACCGTAGGTTTTTCTCATCATGGGGGGAGGCTCCTCTTTACTAGAGATCCCCCGCCGCGCGGAGGGTGACTGGAGGGCCGCTCATTCCATGGAGGATGGGGGGAAATCCGGATAACGGACGCCGCACGGGACGGCTCGAGTGGATCGGGGGGACAGGAGGATGGCATGGCCCGACCCCTCTGGAAAGGACACGTCAGCTTCGGGATGGTCAGCATCCCGGTGGGAATGTTCCCCGCCGACCAGACCGAGGAGCTGTCGTTCGAGCTGCTGGACGACCGCGACCTCGCGCCCATCGGCTATCGGAAAGTGAACAAGACCAGCGGCGACGAGGTGCCCAAGGAGCACATCGCCCGCGGGTTCCGGCTCGACGACGGACAGGTCGTGATCGTCAAGGACGAGGACCTGAAGAAGGCGGCTCCCGAGCGGACGCAGACCCTCGAGATCCACGCGTTCGTCGAGGTGGCTGACGTGCCGCCGATCTATTTTGAACGGCCCTACTACCTCGTGCCCTCGCGTGGCGGCGAGAAGGGGTACGCGCTCCTGCTGAAAGCCATGTCGGCCTCGAAGAAAGCCGCCGTCGGTTCGGTCGTCCTCCGCGCGCGCCAGCACCTGGCCTTGATGTTCCCCGAGAACGAGTGGCTCGTCCTCAACACCCTGCGGTATGCGTCGGAGCTCCGCAAGCCGCCCGAACAGGAGATGCCCGCGGCGGCGAAGGGCCCGGCCGTCAGCGACAAGGAACTTCAGATGGCCCAGCGGCTCGTCGACGAAATGGTCGAACCGTGGGAACCGGAGAAGTACCACGACCTCTACCGGGAAGAGCTGATGACCGCGATCAAGAAGAAGGCGGAATCGGGCGGCGCCCTGCCCACGCCGGAGCTGAAGGAGACAGCCGAACGGGGAAAGGTGACCGACATGATGTCGCTGCTCAAGCAGAGCGTGGCGCGAGCGTCCGGCCACAAGCCCCGCCGCGGACCGAAGACCGCGTCGTGATCCCGGGTTCTACCCGGCGCGCTGGCTCGCCAGGGTGACCATCACGCCGGACAGCGTCTCGGCCAGCCCCTTCAGATCGATCGACTTGACGATGTAGCCGTCGATCCCGAGCTCATAGGCGCGGTTCAGATCGGTGTGGTTGGCGGTGCCGCTCAGGACGACGACGGGCATCGACCGGAGCGAGGGGGTCTGCCGGATCCAGCGAAGCAGATCGAGACCCGACATGCGGCGCAGCTTCAGGTCGAGCAGGATCAGGTTGGGCATCGGAAAGCGGGACCGGTCGTTGTACGGTTCGTCGCCGTCCAGGTAGACCCGGGCCTCCTCGGCGCTCCCGAGCAGGCGGAACGACGCGGCCAGCGGATTCTGGGCGCCGATCCGCTGGATGAATTCCGCGTCGGCGCTTTCATCCTCAACCGCAAGGACATGGAAAGGGGGTGCGACCATAGTGTGCGCCCCCCTAGAGCCTCGACAGGGGGTTTTGTTACGTCGATTCCTCAAAGAACGAAACCGCCGGCTCCCCGGGGCTCCCCGGGGGCCGGCGGTTCTGGAGTTCCTGGAACTACTGCTTCCGCGCCCAGTCGTCGGTCCGGAAGGGCGACGCCGGGATGCCTTCCTTATTGTAAAGATTGCACTCGGGATTGTCCGCCCAGGCATACCGGACTGCCACCGGCTTGGCGACCTGGTCGCTCGAGACGACCACGGTCTTGCCGTCGATCTTCGCGTCGGCCCAGTAGAAGGTCCGGTCCTCGCCCGCCACGGCGAACCCGGTGAGCTTCTCGCCCTTGGCCTCCAGCCCGCCGCCCACGTGCTTGAACGAGATCCGGGCCTTGCCCTCCTCGACCTTCATCGACTGGTAGATCGGTCCCGAGTACACGATGTCCTTCTGGTAGACCTGCGACTGGGCCCAGAGCGCCAGCCGCTTGCCCACGTCCTGCTTGTTCCGCGGATGGATGTCCTTCGCGTCGCCGATGTCGATGATCACCGCCATGCCGGTCTTCGGCAGCGACAGGGTCAGGGTCTGCGCCTCGCGGAGCTCGGCCCAGGAGCTGTCGGCAGGCTGCTCCTTCCTCGCCTTGAAATTGGCCAGCTGGACGAAGCCGAACGGGAACTCGCCCTGGCCCCAGTCTTCGCGCCAGTTCTTGATCATCGCGGGGAACAGCGTCTGGTATTCCTTCGCGCGCTCCGCGTTGGACTCGCCCTGGTACCACACGGCGCCCTTGATGCCGTAGGGGATGATGTTCGCGATCATGCCGTTGTAGAGGCAGGACGGCATCATCGGCTTCCCGCCCGGAGCCTTGGGAGCGGGCTTCCCTTCCGCCTTCGCCTTCTCCGCGGCTTCCTTGTAGGCGGCGACCTGCTTCTCGTAATTCTCGCTGCGCTTCTGATATCCCTCCACCATCGGCTTGAGCACGTCGGTGGCGTCGAGCACCCGCTTGGAGGTCCACACCTCCGCGGCGGTGCCGCCCCACGACGTGTGGATCAGCCCGACGGGAACGTTCAGCTTCTGATGGAGCTCGCGGCCGAAGAAGTAGCCCACGGCCGTGAACCCGCCGACCGTCTCGGGGCTGCACAGCTTCCACGAGCCCACGACCTCGGACACCGGCGCCGCTTCCTGCCGCTTCGGAACGAGGAAATGGCGGATCTTCGGATAGGTCGCCGCCGCCTTCTCCTCGGCGGCGTTGTTGGAGCTGTTCACGATCCATTCCATGTTGGACTGGCCGCTGCAGACCCACACTTCGCCGACCAGCACGTCGCGCACCGTGACCGTGGTGCGTCCGCCGACGACCAGCTCGTGCGGTCCGCCGCTCTTGAGGGGATCGAGCTTGATCGACCACTTGCCGTCCGCGCCGGCCTTCGCGGTCTTCTTCTGTCCCGCGATCGAGACCGAGATCTCCTCGCCGGGCTCCACGGTGCCCCACACCGGGCAGGCGAAGTCGCTCTGGAGGACCATGCCGTCGGAGAACAGCGCGTGAAGCTTGAGTTCGGCTTTCGTCTCTCGGGCCGCGCCCAGCGAGCCGAGGATCATCAGGAACGCCGCCGCCAGGATTCTCATCGGGGATTCTCCTCTCATCGGTCTGCTATATAACAGCAGAAGACGGACCCGGCGCGACACGATTCAGCTACTTCGCCCGGAAGGGATGGGCGGGGATCTTCTCGACGAGCGCGCGCGCCTCCTCGTGCGTGGACACCTCCCGCTCCAGAGAAATCAGGACCCACTTCTCGGGAAACGAGTACTCTTCGCCGGGCTTGAGCGCGACTTCCGGGCTCAGCGGTTCCAGCTCGCAGACCTTGGGATCGAAGTACAGTTCGACCGAATTCCCCCCGTCGCTGTACTTCCCCTCGGGGAAATGGGGATAGAACTTCACGATCAGCTGGCGGCCCCGCGCGTAGGCGATCCACCCCGCATCGCTGTCGGCGCCGAGCTTGGACGACGGCCCTTCCGCCTTCGCGACGAGGACGCCGTCGAGGATCTTCACCCCGGGATGGTTTCCCTCCCCGTACTTCCCGTTCTTCATCACGCTCCATCCGCCGGGGCGGGCGCTCTTCGGATGGAGAGGAAAGAACGCGAACCCGCCGCCGCGGCAGAGGGTGCGATCCCAGAGACAGTAGGACTGGTCGCGGTCCGACGTATTCTTCATGACCTGGCGGACGTCGAGCGCGCCGCTCCTGGGGTCGATGAGGATCTCCTTGATCAGGGTCATGCCGACCGCGGAGTCGTGGTCGCTGACGAGGCGGGCGCCGCCGGGAATCGAAGACACCGCATGCTTCCCCATCCAGAGCGGCAGGTGTCGCGGGATGCCGCGGAGCTCCGGCCCGAGATCGACGTTGTAACCGGTGTAGCCCTGCGCGAGGGCGGCGGCCGGCGTGTTCTCCAGCGTCTTGCCGCGATAGTCCGGGTTGTCAAAGAGGATGTTGTCGCCGCGGCCGTAGCTGACAAGACGGCCGCCGACGGTCGGGATGATCATGGCGACGGTCTTCGCCTCGGCGGCGTCCAGGCGGAACTGCTCCCAGCCCTTGTAGTCGGTGACGGGTTCCTGGAGCCCCCACAGGAGCGGAAGGAGCAGGGAGATTCTCATCAGCGGTGTCCCGACCGCGCTCAGAAGCCCTTTCGGCGCGTCTCGACGGGGAGGGTGGTCGGGATCGTCAGGAGGAAGTCGACCAGCTGCTGGAGTTCCGGAGGCAGCACCGCGTCCTTCGCCCAGCCCGCCTTCCTCTCGCCGTAGACGATCAATCCGTGATTTTTTCCGGCGGGAGCGGTCGCGCCCTCCTTGGAGGTCCAGGCCTGCACGCGGGTTCCCAGCTCGAGGAGCTGTTCGCGGGAGAGCGAGCCGGACCGTTCGATGTCGGTCAGGATGTCCCTCCGACAGGCGGACCGGGCATCGCCGGACCTGTCGATGGTCAGTTCCAGCCGTCCCGTGAGCGGCAGGATCCCGCCGCCTTCCACGTACTCGTTGAGCTTGAACGTGAGCGTGTGCGGAAGCGTGGGACCGGCGGGGCCGGTGGCGCATCCGGAGATCAGCATTGCAGCGAGCGCGGCTAGGAGGATTCTCATGGCCGCCCACGATACCACGGTCCGCCGCCATTTTCGATCAATTGTCGTCCCGCGCGACGCCCCATTTCTTGCCCCCCTCCTGCCCCGCGGATATAATCCCCCGGCCCAGAATTGGCCACAGAGGGCACAGAGAGCACCGAGCGGAATTTTCTCTGTGTGCTCCGTGTCCTCTGTGGCTAATCTCGAACGGGAACAGCAGCTATGCAGCGCCTTCTGGTCGCGAACCGCTCCGAGATCGCCATCCGCGTCATGCGCGCGGCGTCCGAGCTCGGCATCACCACGGTCGCGATGTATGCCTGGGAAGACCGCTTCTGCCTCCATCGGTTCAAGGCGGACGAGTCCTACCAGATCGGACAGGGCAAGGGCCCCGTCGCCGCGTACCTCGACATCCAGGGGATCGTCGAGCTCGCCAAGCGCGTGAAGGTCGACGCCATCCATCCCGGCTACGGCTTCCTCTCGGAGAACGCGGGGTTCGCGCGCGCCTGCCGCGACGCGGGCATCACGTTCATCGGCCCCCCGCCCGAAGTGCTGGAGCTGTTCGGCGACAAGGTCGCGGCCCGCAAGCTCGCGATCGAGACCGGCCTCCCGGTCCTCCCCGGCACCGACGGCCCCGTCAAGCCCGGCCCCAGCCTGAAGAAGGAGGCGAAGCGCATCGGCTTCCCCCTGATCATGAAGGCGAGCTTCGGCGGCGGCGGACGCGGCATGCGCGTCGTCCACAAGCCCGACGAGCTCGAAGGGCTCCTCGAAGAGGCGCGGCGCGAGGCGGGCTCCGCGTTCGGCAACGACGCGGTCTTCCTCGAGCGGTACATCCCGCGCGCGAAGCACATCGAGGTCCAGGTCATCGGCGACACCCACGGCGAGATCGTCCACCTCTGGGAGCGCGACTGCTCGGTGCAGCGGCGCCACCAGAAGGTCGTCGAGATCGCCCCCGCGCCGTACCTGGATCCGCTGCTGCGCGAGGCGCTCTGCCAGGCCGCGGTCGCGCTCGTCACCAAGGCGAAGCTGGTGAACGCCGCGACGGTGGAGTTCCTGGTCGACGTCGAGAAGAACGAGTTCTACTTCATCGAAGTCAATCCGCGCATCCAGGTGGAGCACACGGTCACGGAGATGGTGACCGGCGTCGACCTCGTCCGCTCGCAGATCCTGATCGCGCAGGGCCTGCCGATGCACGAGCCGCCGATCGGCATCCCGGCGCAGGAGAAGATCGACACGCGCGGCTTCGCGATGCAGTGCCGCGTCACGACCGAGGACCCCGAGAACAAGTTCATCCCCGACTTCGGCCGGATCACCCACTACCGCTCGCCGGCCGGCTTCGGCATCCGCCTGGACGGCGGCACGGCCTACAGCGGCGCCGTGATCACGCCCTACTACGACTCGCTCCTCGTCAAGGTCACGGCCTTCGCGCCGACGTTCGAGCAGACCATCCGCCGCATGGACCGCGGCCTCCGCGAGTTCCGCGTCCGCGGCGTGAAGACGAACATCCCGTTCCTCGAGAACGTCCTCGTCCATCCGGAGTTCGCCCGCGGGACGGCGACGACGACGTTCATCGACACGACGCCCGACCTGGTCCGCTGGCACGCCAAGCGCGACCGGGCCACCAAGGTCCTGACCTTCCTGGGCGACATCATCGTGAACGGCAGCCCCGAGGTGAAGGGCCGCGTCGACGGGCGGACCCTGCCCGAGCCCGAGACGCCGTCGCTCGACCTCGCCACCCCCATCCCGCCGGGCTCGCGCGACCGGTTGAAGGAGCTCGGGCCGAAGAAGTTCGCCGAGTGGACGAAGTCCCAGACGGCGCTCCTCCTGACCGACACGACGTTCCGCGACGCCCACCAGTCTCTACTCGCGACGCGGGTCCGGTCGATCGACCTCCTCCGCATCGCGCCGTACGTCGCGCGCAAGCTCTCGAACCTCTACAGCCTGGAGATGTGGGGCGGCGCGACGTTCGACTCCGCGATGCGGTTCCTGAAGGAGGACCCGTGGGAGCGGCTGACGACGCTTCGCGAGCAGGTTCCGAACATCCTGTTCCAGATGCTGCTCCGCGCCGGCAACGCGGTCGGCTATACCAACTACCCCGACTCGGTGGTCGCGGCGTTCGTCAAGACCGCGGCGGCGAACGGCATCGACGTGTTCCGCGTGTTCGACTGCTTCAACTGGATCCAGAACATGCGGCCGTCGCTCGAAGCGGTGCTCGAGACCGGCGCGATCTGCGAAGGGGCCATCTGCTACACGGGCGACCTGCTCGACCCCAAGCGGGACAAGTACTCGCTCGACTACTACGTCAAGATGGCGAAGCAGCTCGAGAAGATCGGCGTCCACATCCTGGGCATCAAGGACATGGCGGGGCTCTGCAAGCCTTACGCGGCCCATAAGCTGGTGAAGACGCTGCGCGAGGAGGTCGGGATCCCCATCCATTTCCACACGCACGACACCGCGGGCGTCCAGGCGGCCTCGATCCTGAAAGCGTCCGAGGCCGGCGTCCACGTCGCCGACGCCGCGATCTCCTCCATGAGCGGGCTCACGAGCCAGGCGAACCTCAACTCCCTGGTCGAGGCGCTCCGGAACACGGAACGCGAAACCGGACTCGACATCGAGGCGCTCAACCGGTGCTCCGACTATTGGGAGAGCATCCGCGAACTCTACTATCCGTTCGAGTCGGGGATGCGGTCGGGAACGTCGCAGGTCTACCACCACGAGATCCCGGGCGGGCAGCTCACGAACCTGAAGGAGCAGGCGGCGAGCCTCGGCCTCGCCAAGCGGTGGCGCGAAATCCTGAAGACGTTCGCCGACGTCAACCAGCTCTTCGGCGACATCGTCAAGGTGACGCCGTCGAGCAAGGTCGTGGGCGACATGACGCTCTACCTCGTCGCGAACAACCTGAAGGCCGCGGACGTCGTGGACGACAAGCGGGAGCTGTCGTTCCCCAAGTCGGTCGTGGAGCTGATGGAAGGCCGGCTCGGTACGCCTCCGGGCGGCTGGCCGAAGAAGGTTCAGCAGGCGATCCTCAAGGACCACAAGCCGATCAAGGGCCGGCCGGCGGACGTGTTGCCGGCGGTGAAGCTCGACGAGGTGCGGTCGGAGCTCAAAGGCAAGATCAAGGCGGCGCCGTCGGACACCGACCTGATGAGCTACCTGATGTATCCGGGGGTGTTCGTCGAGTTCGACGCTCACCGGCGCAACTACGGCGACACGTCGGTCTTCCCGACGGACGTATTCTTCTTCGGCATGAAGCCGAGCCAGGAGATCACGCTCGAGATCGAGCCGGGCAAGACGCTGATCATCAAGTTCCTCGCGGTGGGCGAAGCCGAAAGCGAGGGCGGCCGTCCGGTGTTCTTCGAGCTCAACGGCGTGCCCCGCCAGGTGCGGGTCCAGGACCGCGCGCTCAAGGCGTCGAAGGAGACGCGCGAGACGGCCGATCCCGACAACCCCGGCCACATCGCGGCGCCGATGCCCGGCAAGGTCGTGCAGGTGGTGGTCAGCGTCGGCCAGCAGGTCTCGCGCGGCCAGAAGCTGCTCGGCATCGAAGCGATGAAGATGGAGACGTCGGTCTACTCGCCGATCGCCGCCCGCGTCAACAAGGTCCTCGTCCAGCCCGGCAGCGCCGTCGCCTCCAAGGATCTGCTGCTCGTGCTCGATCCGATCCCCGAGCCCGCCGTCGAGCACCGCCGCTAAGGCGATCGCATTTCCCCCTTCACTTCGACGTCCGTGAGCGACGCCAGTCGCTGAGCAAATGCCTCGGCGTAGACCTGTGGGGCCATCCCCAGGCGGATGGGGCGCTTCCCCCGGACATTCAATTGAACCAGCCAGTTCATCTGGCTCGCGGGGCGACTCACGAGGACTTCTTCGATATCACCGAACGCGAAGGTGTCTTCGGATTGGCCGAAGGGGGTCCGTTGACGGATGGTCACCGTCCGAGAATCCAGTTTGATCGTCATGGTCCAGTATCGGAAAAGCTCGAGGGCGCCCCATCCAGCGATGAACAGCGTGGCGGCTGCAACCACCCCCAGAGCCCCCGAGGCGATCCAAACGGCGATGGTTCCCATCGGAGTGGTGCTGGACGGGATCTGGTTTCGGAAGAACAGAGATGCGACCCAGGTCTCGGCTCCGATCAGCAAGACCAGAAAGATGCTCGCGGTCGCCGTCGCCTTCGAGGGACGCAGATACACCACGGCCCCTTGCGGCCCGGGAACCTCTCGGACGAGAGGGCGGGAAAAGAAGGGCTGCGAGCTGCCCACAAACAAAGTATATCCGGGGCGATTCTCTATTCTTTATTCTCTATTCTCTTCGTCCCTTAGTCTTTGACCCAGCTGTTCCTCTCTTCGGGCACGACCTCGAGCTCCAGCTTCTTCCCCGCGCGGAGCACCGTGACCGTCGACTTCACGCCCACGCCGTGCTCCGAGAGCACGCGATGAAGGTCGTCCACGCCCGAGACGGGCTTGCCGTTGAAGGCGACGACGACGTCGCGCTCGCGCAGGCCGCCGGCGCGGCCGGGGCTTCCGGGGTCGACGCCCAGGACCATCATTCCGGTCTCGCGCGGCAGCCCGTGCTCCTTCATCAGCCGGCTGGGCAGCGCCACCCGCTGGCCCGCGACCCCGAGGTACCCGCGGCGGATCCGGCCGTCCCGGATCAGCGCCTCGGAAACCCAGGCCGCCGTGTCGCTCGAGATCGCGAGGCAGATGCCCTGCGCCTCGGAAATGATCGCGGTGTTGACGCCGATCGCCTCGCCGCGGAAATTCACGAGGGGCCCCCCGGAGTTTCCCGGGTTCAGCGCCGCATCGGTCTGGACGATGTCGCTGATGAGCCGCCCGGAGTTGGCCCGCAGCGAGCGTCCGAGCGCGCTGATCACTCCCGCGGTCACGGTGCACTGGAAGCCGAGCGGATTCCCGACCGCGAGGACCAACTGCCCGACCTTCATGAGGGAGGATCGACCCAGGGGAGTCGTGGGAAGACCCACGGCCTCGACCTTCAGGACCGCGAGGTCCGTCTCGGTGTCGTCGCCCACGAGCTCCGCCGACATCTGCTTTCCGTCGGGGAACGTGATCTGGATGAGGTCGGCCTCATGGACCACATGGCTGTTGGTCAGCAGGTATCCGTCCGGCCGGAACACGAATCCCGATCCATTTCCGCCCCGGCCGCCACGACGGCCGGTCAGGCGGAGCACCTCGACGCTCACCACCGAGGGACAGACTTTTTCGGAGACCCCGACGGTCACGCGGGAGTAGGCGTCCAACAGCTCGGCCGTCGGATCCTCGGAGGGAGAGGGGGAAGGCGCGGCGCCTCGATGCTCGTCCGACACGAATCGTACCTGGTGATCCATGGCCGTCTTCCTGAACTGGAGCCCGAATCGGTCGTCCGTCTCCCCTAACGTCCGGCAGGGCGACGAATTCCCGAGTCCGGGCTCTAGGTCGGCGCGCAATCGCGCGTCGGATCACCGGATCTCGAGGGGGACGTCCAGCGTCGTGTTCATCGCGCGGGCGATGTCGAGCGTCGCGGAAAGCCAGAGATCCACGCGGGAGTAGCGGCCGACGAACGGGACGGGCCATGCCGGGATCGCGATATCGAAGGCGTAGTCCTGGCTCTCGGCGTCGGGCTGCGAGAATTTCAGGGTGAAGCTGCGGAGATCCGACCGCTTCTGCCGGTTGTAGTTGCCGGCGCGGGCGGCCTCCACCGCGGAAAGGTTGATCCGGGCGGCGCGAATCCGCTTCCCCGACCGGTTCTCCACCCGCAGCCGCACTTTCAGGTTCTCTCCGTAGTGATAGTCGACCGGACTGATCTGGAATCCCATCCGGAGGTCGGCGGTGATCGGCTTCAGCAGCCCTTTCGCCGGCTGATCGCTGACGAAGGAGACCGGAACGACGGTGGTCTCCCTCGGCTCCACCACCGCGAGGACGCCCTCGAAGACCCGATCGAAGCCGAGGGGCACGTCGACCACGGTGTAGAGCCGGTACTTCACCTCCGCGTGCGTTCCCGCGTAGCTTGGGAGCGCGTCCTCGGGAAGCTTGATCTCGAACGGAAACCGGTGCCGTCCGGCCTCGAGCTCGGGATAGTTCGTCTTCCGGAAGATCGCGCGGAGCGCCTCGCCCGCGGCGCGGCTCCATCCGACCCGCTCGCCGCCGAAGAGGATCCATTCCTCGGCGATCTGGAAATCGAGCTCCCTGGTGGTGTTGCTGGACTCGCCGTCCGAGACCGTGACGGAGGTCTCTTCCGTGCCGACGAGACCGACCCGGATCCCCCGCACGGGCGAAGATCGGGGCCAGTCGACTTCCACGGTGCCGCTCACGGTTTCGCCGGGCGCCCAAGCGTCCCGGTCGACGAACAGACGGACGACCTTCTTCCGCGGCTGGAACGCCTTCTCCAGCCGGGCCAGGACGGGGCGCTCCACGGCCGAGAAATCGATGCGCGCGATCGGCTCGGACCCGGACAGGAACAGCATCGTTCCGGTGCCCGACCCGGCGCGATCGAACTCGATGCCGGTGATGTCCGCGCGACGCACTCGTTCGAGCGGATCGCCGCAGTAGAGGGCCCGGTCGGTCAGCAGGGTCCAGGAGCGGGATGTCTGGAAGACTCCCTGGACCTTTTCGCCGCGAACCGCCAGATCCTTGTATCGGGGGGCGACGGCGGACGGAACGCGGGCCATTGTGTTAGGACCCGCTCCCGGCCGATTCGTAACGGAATCTCACGCGAGTCCCTGCTCCAGCATTTCCGCGAGCCTCTGCAGGTCGCGGCGGCGCGATTCCGGCAGCCGGCCGCTCCGGTCGCACGCGGCGAGCAGCGCGCTCGCCACGGCGACGCCTTCCAGGGCGGGCGGAAGGACGTCCGCCAGCGACTTGCCGATGTCGATCAGCGTCCGGAGCGACGACGCGTCGTCGCGCGCGTCGCGAATCCATCCGATTCGCGGCTCCGGCCGCTCGCAGGTTTCGCGCACGAATCGTTCGAGCCAGCGCGCGGTGGCCTCCATCTTCGCCCAGTCGAGCCACGCCGGCGTGTCCTGCGGCGTGTGGTAGTGGCGACCGTGGGCGCACGACAGAAAGAGAAACGGGATCTCCGCCCGCCAGAACGCCTCGTAGTCGGAAAGCGGCGGGATGATCTCGGCGTCCGCGCGGCGCACGACGACGCCGGGGACGACGCGCGCGAGCGCATCGACGTGGGCCGAGGTCCCGGCGCTCCGCTCCGCCCCGAGCGCGAAGAGCGTCTGCCGCACGTCCTCGGGCGTCCCGGGCGGGCCGAACGCATGGCCGACGAGATCCATGCAGATCATCAGGTCCACGCGGTCGAGCGGCACCGTGGGACGGCGGACCCACTCCTGCGACCCCATGGAGTCCTGGAGGAAATGGGGCGGCTCCTCGGCGTCGAACGCCGCAAAGATCATGCCGCGCTTCAGCTTCTCCCGCGCGAGCGCCCGGGCCACGTCGATCAGGATCGCCACCGCCGCCGCGTTGTCGTCCGCGCCGCGATAGATGTCGCGCCCGTCCTTTCCCAGGTGGTCGTAGTGGGCGGCGACCATCACCCACCGGTCGGTGGTTCCCGGGACGCTCGCGAGCACGTTGGCGCCCACGGGAATCTTCTGCTCCTGGGGCGACAGGCCCGCAGCGCGGAAGGCGTCCATCACGATGCGGCGGGCGACGATTCCGCCCGGCGTCCCGGGCGCCCGCCCCGCGCATTCGTCGGAGCACAGCGCTTCCACGAGCGGTCTCATCGAATCGAGGTTACATCGCCGGTCAAGGGATGGTTAAATATTCAGGATGTTCAACTGGACCTTCGCCGAAGCGCTGCAGCGGCTCGTCTCCCAGGTCCCGCTCTCGCGCGAACTGGAGTCGCCGGATCCGAAACGCCGCTCCGAAGCCATCGGCAAGATCGCGTCGCTGAAAGCCGCCGCCATCTCGGGCAGCCTCGCGCTGCCGCCCGGACCCGCGGGGCTCCTCTCGATCGTTCCCGACCTCTACCTGATCTGGCGCCTGCAAGGCCAGATGGTCTCCGATATCGCGGCAAGCTACGGAAAGAGGGCCTTCCTCACCCGCGAAGGCATGGTCTACTGCCTGTTCAAGCACGGATCGGCCCAGCTCGTCCGCGAGCTGGTCGTCCGGAGCGGACAGCGCCTGCTCGTCCGCCGCGCGTCGATCGACGCACTCCAGTCGGCCCTTCGGACCATGGGGCTCCACCTGTCGGAGCGGCTGGCGTCCACCGCGGCGGCGCGCTGGGTGCCTCTCCTGGGATCGGTCGGCGTCGGCGCGTTCGCGTACCGCGACACCGCCCGGATCGCCCGCACGGCGGTCGAGGTGTTCCAGTCCGAGCTCTCGGTCGAGGATCCCACCCGTCTCGCGGCGTCGTAATGAAGCGGCTCCTGGCCGTTCTGCTGATCCTGGTCCTCGCCGCCGCCGGCGTCCTCACCTGGGACGTCCTCCAGCTCCGCGCGCTCCGGCCGCCGGACGACCGCACGTTCGACGGCTTCGTCCGCGCCGGCCGCGAGGGCTCGCTGCTCCTCGACGCCGCCGCGGAGCGGCTCTACTGGACCGCGCCGCCTCGGAAGACGTTCGTACGATATTCCGACCACCTCTACGAATTCGACCGGTCGGGTCAGCTGGTCAATTGGACTCCGGGCGCCGAGGAACAGAAGGGGATGATCCTCGACCGGCCGGTCCGCAAGAGCGGGAAGCCGGTCACGGTGGACGACGCGCGCGCCTGGATGCGGCGGAAGTAGATCGGGCTATTTGCCTCGCGACGATCCGCCCTTCCCCGTGATCTCGCGGAGCTCGAGCCGCTTGATCTCCGCGCCGCCGTCCCAGGTGCCCAGGCCCAGCGCCGCCGGATCGGGAAGCTTCCAATCCTTGTTCATCGTCAGTTCGTCGTACGTCTCCAGCCGGCTCAGCTCCAGCCCGTTGCACGACGTCTTCGCGCCGGTCTTCCGGACTTCGACGACCACGACGTACTCGCGATCCTTCTGCAGCGGACCGTCGAACCGCTTCGTCGACACGTTCTTGTGGAAGTCCTGGCCGCCGATCTTCTCGAAGCCGAAGAAGCCGTCGCGGTGCATGACGAGCGTGAACGGCCCGCCCGCCTGCGAGAGGATCAGGTTCACGCAGAAGTTCGACGAGTGGCGCGCGAAGACGATGCGGACGTCGTACTCTTCGGGCGGACGATACGGGACCTGGACGCGCGCCGGCTTGCCTCCCTCGGAGACGAGGCTCTCCGGCGTGCGGGACCATTTGCCCGAGACGACGTCGGCCGTCAGATCCACGAGCGCGAGCAGGTCCACCGCTCCGTTCCAGGAGTCGATCGCCGGGGCCGGAGGCCGGACGGGCGCCGGCGGCGCGGACTTCTCCTTGATCTTCGCCAGCGCCTCGCGCCGGCCCTGCTCGCCGCGGAGATTATCGGGCTCGCGGCCGACCACCTTGCTGTAGACCACGAGCGCATCCTCGGGCTTTCCCTGCGCCAGCAGGAGGTCGGCCTGGGCGAGGTCGGCATCGATGCCCGCGCGCCACGGCTTCCTCCGCCAGAGGAAGCCGCCGGTCGCGGCGAGGACGACGGCCGCCGCCGCGCCGCCGATCACGATCCGCCGCAGCTTCATGTTCGCGGGACGGAAGTCCTGTCCACGGAGCCAGCGGGTCAGGTCTGCGGCGAACTGCTCCGCGGTATCGTACCGGTCCCCGGGATCCTTGGAGAGGGACTTGAGGCAGACCGCCTCGAGCGTCTTGAAGTGGATCGGATTGATCTGCACGCTCGTGATCTTCGACGGCGGCACCACCGGATCTTTGGACGTCTTGATCATCACCTCCATCGGCGTGGCGCCGTTGAAGGGAAGCTTGCCCGTCAGGATCTCGTAGAGCATGACGCCCATCGCGTAGATGTCCGTCCGGCGGTCGACCGTCTTCACGCCGGAGGCCTGCTCGGGGCTCATGTAGGCGGGCGTCCCGACCGCGAGACCGCCCTCGGTGTACGACGCCTTGAGGCTCTGGCCCGACATCTTGGCCAGGCCGAAGTCCATCACGTGAGGGTGGTTGTCCTGGTCGACGAGGATGTTCGCCGGCTTGAGGTCGCGGTGGATCACGCCGTGCTCGTGGGCATGGTGGACCGCGAGGGCGACGTCGCGCAGGAGCGCGGTCGGGCGGCCGATCGTGATCGAGCCCTTCCTGGACCACTTGTCCATCGCCTGGCCGTCGATGAATTCCATCGCGAGGTAGCGGCGGCCCTCGACGACCCCGGCGTCGTAGACGCCCACGATGTTCGGATGCTTGGGGAGGGCGGCGCAGAGGCGCGCTTCGCGGAGAAAGCGCTCCTCCTCGAGGCCCGCTTCCTCGGCGGGGGCATTGGGATTCGCCAGCAGCACCTTCAGCGCCACCTTCCGCTGCAGCTCGGTGTCGAGCGCCTCGTACACCTTGGCCATCGCGCCCCGCCCCGCCTCGCGCACGATCTTGTACTTTCCAATCGCCGCGGGCTCCAGGGCGTTCCACGCCTCCGGCGGGACCGACATCGGCATGGTCGCGGTCTCGCGGACGAGGATCTCGATCTGCTCCCGGGTCATGAATCCGCGTGCGAGAAGGATCGACGTGAGCTGCTCGCTCGTGCGGGACTGTTCGATCAGCGCCTCGCGAAGCTGTTCGGGCGTGAGGAGACCGCGCTTGAGGGCCAGATGGCCGATGGAGATGCCGACAGAGTTGGCGGGGGACTCGCTCACCTTAGGGGGCATCATAACCGCTCCGCCCCGGGAAAACCCCTAGAAACTCGCCGGTCCCCGGCCCCGAACCTGTCACAATTGAACCCGAGACCGTTATAGAGGGGCGTGAACAGCTGCTCGATCGAATGGTTTCAGCGCCTGAAGGACCGGGTCCACTACCTGTCCCGCCGGTTCGCCCATTCGGTCCTGCTGGCGTCGCAGATCGAGCCGCTCGTCCGGCTCGTCGACAAGCCCTCGGAGACCGCCGCGGCGGAGGTCGCCGCCCGCCTTCGCGAGCTGAGCGAAATCTCTCCCGTGGTCCGGAAAGCGATGGAGCAGTGCGACCTCAAGGACAGCATCGACCGCGCCGAGGCGTTCCTCGCCGACCTGGCCGAGGACCGCAGCAGCGCGCCCGCGGAAATCGTGCCGGTCATCGACCAGTACATCGCCCGCCTGCGCGAGGTGATCGCGCGGACCTGGGAAAAGGCGGTCAGCCGCCGCGAGATCGACGCCCACGTCCTCCAGGTGCGGCTGTCCTACTCGCAGGACCTCGACCGCATCCTGCGGGGCCTGACGCCCCACCTCGCGAGCTAGCCCACTCTGCCATAAACCAAACGGTTGCGTTTATGGCTGGGCCAGCCATAAACGCAACCGTTTGATTTATGGCTTGCGCGGCACCTCTCCCGGCGCGTACATGATCTGGGCGATCCCGGTCCGGCTGTCGGGCCACAGGAAGTGAAAGGTCCGGCCCGGCCCGCCCGCGACGAGGTCCGTCTCGTCGCCGAGCGCGCCCCATCCCAGGTCCCAGTTCCACGCATACGGCAGCTTGTTCACGAAATCGGGCTTCGACGGCTCGTCGCTCACCTTCACCGGCGGCAGGAACGTCTCGCCCTTGTCGATCGACGCGGTGAACCAGAGATCGAACGCGAAGGGCCCGTCCTCCGCGTGTCCCCGGGTGTCGATCCAGGCGACGCCGACCGTGCCGTCGGAGGAGACGGCGATCTGCGGCATCCCCTGGCGGCTCGCCGCCGGCGCCGCGAGGTCGATCCGCTTCGGCGGCGACCAGGTCGCGCCCCCGTCGCGCGACTTCGTCAGCCAGATCCGGGTGCGCAGCCGACCGGGATCCGCCTCGAGGCTTTCGCTCTGCTCCCAGACGAGATAGATCCCGCCCGCGGCGTCGTAGGTGAACCGCGGCAGCGTGTAGCAGCTGCGCCGCGCGTTCAGCCCCTTGCGGTAGTACCCCTCTCTGAAGGTGCGGCGCTGCGCCTCGCGCTCGGCGCCGGCGTCCCAGGGGCTGGGCAGCGAGACGATCCGCTTGACCGACGTGAACGACTTCCCTCCGTCGCGGCTCGTGACGAATCCCACGTCGAAGACGCTCTTGAGCCCGTACTCCTGCTTCTCATCCTCGCGCCGCACCGGAAGGAAAAGCGTGCCGTCGGGCAGCACGTGGGGATAGTTGAGCGTGAGCACCCACTCCGTCTCCGATCCGAGCCCCGGCACTTTCGTGCGGGGGCCGAACGACTTCGCCCCGTCGGTCGACACTGCCCACTTGAGCTCGTGCACCTTGCCGCCGTTGTTCGCGAAGATCGCATAGAGGTGGCCGGTGCGCGGATCGAGCGCCAGCCGCGAATGATCGCCCATGCTGGAATTGCCGGCTTTCTGCCAGGTGCGGCCCTTGTCCTTCGACGACGCGATCGTGCCCGGCGTGCCGGTCGCGATCGTTCCCAGATACGCCGTCCCATCCGGGCCGAAGACGATCGCCGGATCGCCGCGGTACGAGCCGCGGTCGGCTTCGGTCGGGATCGTTTCCCACGTCGCTCCCCCGTCCTGGGAGACGAAGACGAGCACGATGCACTGCTTCGTCTTCGCGTCGCCCCACGAACGGTTGGACGCGGCGACGAGGTTCCGGGGGTCGGCGGGATTCACCGCGAAGACGACCTCGGTGTGCATCTTGAGCGGCTCGTCCTTGTTGACCGCGACGTTGGGGCCGATCTTGATGCGGGTCGCGTCTTCGGCCTGGAGAAGGACCGACAGCAGGCAGGTGGCCAGGATCACCCTTCCCTCCTCGGCTCGCGCTTCCTTCCTTCGATACGCAGGCGCCGCTATAATCGTGCCATGCCCGAGCCCGCCCCGGAAGTTCCTCCCGTCACCGATCCCAAGGAGCAGAACATCGTCCCCGGTTACGACGTTCGAAACTGCATGGTCTGCGGCAAGCCGATGGAAGGGCGCAAGTGCAAGTACATCTGCCGCAGCTGCGGCACGATGATCGACTGTTCCGACGCCTACTAGGAGACCGCCATGTTCCACGTCGTCGTCCGCATCGAGGTGAAGCCCGAGAAGCTCGAATCGTTCCTCGAGCTCGTCAACGTCGACGCCGTCGGGACGCGCAAGGAGCCGGGCAACGTCCGCTTCGACGTCCTCCGCCTCGCCGACCAGCCGCTGAAGTTCGCCCTCTACGAGGTCTACAGGGACGAGGCCGCGTTCAAGGCCCACCAGCAGACCGAGCACTACGCGCGTTGGAAGCGCGAGATCGAGGACCACTGCGCGGTGCCCCGGTCGAGCGACAAGTTCACGACCCTCTTTCCGAATCCCTACGTCTAGCGCATCGTGGCGTACACGTTTCTCCAGCCGTCCGAGATCCTGTTCGGCCACGACCAGAGTGCGAAGACCCTCGACGTCGCCCGCCGGTTCGGCTCCCGCATCTTCCTGGTCACCGGCGGCCGCTCGTTCGAGGCGCTGGCCGTCGCCAAGCTGCTGTTCGGACTCCCCCGCTGGTCGGTCTCCGGCGAGCCCGACGTCGCGTCGGTCGACGAGGCCGTGCGGCAGTGCCGCGAGGCGGGCGCGGACGTCGTGGTCGCCGTCGGCGGCGGCAGCGCGCTCGACGCCGCCAAGGCGGTCGCCGGCATGGTCCCCCAGGACGGCAGCGTGCGGGACTACCTCGAGCAGGTCGGCGACCGCAAGCTGACCAAGCCTCCGCTCCCGTTTGTCGCGGTCCCCACGACGGCCGGCAGCGGCTCGGAGGCGACCAAGAACGCGGTCATCCGCGTCCCCGATCTCCAGGTCAAGCGGTCGCTCCGCCACGACCTCCTGATCCCGCGCGTCGCGATCGTCGATCCCGACCTCTCCGCGGCGGCGCCTCGTCCCGTCGCCGCTTCGGCCGGCCTCGATGCGTTCACCCATCTCCTCGAAGGCTACGTCTCGAGCGGCGCGACGCCGATGACCGATGCGCTCGCTCTGCCCGGGATCCGGAAGGCGGCGGGGGGACTGCGGACGCTCGCCGAAGGGAAGCCCACCGCCGATTCGCAGGAGGCGATGGCGCTCGCGAGCCTCTGGGGCGGCATCGTGCTGGCCAACGCGGGGCTCGGCGCCGTCCATGGCCTGGTCGCGCCGCTCGGCGGCCGCTGCTCGATCCCCCACGGCATCGGCTGCGCCTGCCTGCTCGTCGAGACGATGAAGGCGAACGTCGCGGCCCTCCGCGCCCGCGCCCCGCGCAGCGCCGCCCTCGAGCGCTACGAGAAGGTGGCGCGGCGCCTCTCGTTCGAGACGCCCGAGAAGCTCGCCGACGGGCTGGCGTCCCTCCGCCGCCTGCTCGGCGTCGGCTCGCTCGCGTCCTACGGCGTGACGAAGGACGACGTCGCGCCGATCGTCAAGGCGTCGCGCGGCGGCAGCATGAAGTACAACCCGATCGAGCTGACCGACGCCGAGCTCGAGGGGATCGTCACCGCGTCGATGGCCCCGTCGGCGTAATAGAAACAGATGGCGACGATCCTTTACCTGATCCTCGCGCTCGCCGCCCAGGACGCGAAACGCCCCGCGTTCACGCCCGGGACGAGCGACGTCACGTTCGACACCTCGTCCAAGGACCTCTGCGACCCGGAGGAGGTCAAGGCGCGGTTTCGCGCGTCGGACAAGATCGGCCCCTACGACCTCAAGCAGGAAAAGTTCAAGCTCGTCGTCCCCAAGTCGTACGCCCACGCCGCCAAGTGGGGCCTGTTCGTCTATATCAGCGCCGACGACTCGCCCGGCCTCCCCGCCGAGTACGAGCCGATCCTGGAAAAGCGGAAGCTGATCGCCGTCGCGGCGTACAAGTCGGGCAACGGCCGGAATATCTTCGACCGCTTCCGCCTCGCGATCGACGCGGTCGTGAACCTGGAGAAGCGGTTCAACATCGATCCCGCGAGGGTCTACGTTTCCGGATTCTCCGGCGGCGCCCGCACGGCGAGCATGCTGGCCGTCGCCTACGCCGACCTGTTCTCCGGCGCGATTCCCCTCTGCGGCGTGAACTTCTACACCGAGATCCCCTCCGAGCCGGGCAAGCACTGGCCGATCGGCTACATCCCGGTCAACGAGGCGCTGACGATCGCGAAGACGAAGGGACGCTACGTCCTCGTCACGGGCGAAAAGGACTTCAACCTGGCGAACACGAAGGCCGTCTTCGAGCACGGCTTCAAGAAGGAAGGGTTCAAGAACGCGAAGCTGATCGAAGTTCCCGGCATGGCCCACTCGCCCGCGCCCGCCGAAGTGCTCGACAAGGGCCTCGACTTCCTCGACAAGCCGAAGTAGGCGGCGAATTGCGTCCGTCGCCTTGAAATCCCCGGAACAGCGGGCATACTTCAAATACACGTCTCCCAGGAGTGATCGCCTTCATGTTGGACAGTATCTCCGATGATGCCTTCGCCCGGTACGTCAAGCAGACGGGCATGGCGACTCCCGGGCAGATCGACGAGGCGCGGAAGCTCGCGCCTCTTCCGCTCGCCGAAGCCCTGGTGAACCAGGGCGTCATCACGCCGCTCCAGCGGGACACCGTGGAGAAGAAGCTCGAGGCCCAGCGGGAAGGCGTGGGCGAACTTGCGGGCTGCCGGCTCCTGAAAAAGATCGGCGAAGGCGGCATGGGCGCCGTCTACCTCGCCGAGGATCCCGCGCGCAAGCGCAAGGTCGCCATCAAGGTCCTCCCGAAGAAGCACGCGTCGGACGCCGAGTTCGTCCAGCGGTTCCGCCGCGAGATCGAGGCCGCGACGCAGCTCGACCACCCCAACATCGTCCGGGCCTACACCGCGGGCGAGGAGCGCGGCCACCATTTCTTCGTCATGGAGTACTGCGAGGGCGAGTCGCTCCGCAAGCGCATCGACAGGCTGAAATTCCTCCCGGCGATCGACGCCTGCCGGATGATCCTCCAGGTGGCGCAGGGGCTCAAGCATGCCCACGACCGGGGCATCATCCACCGCGACGTGAAGCCGGAAAACCTGATGGTGACGTCCGGAGGCGCGGTCAAGATCCTCGACCTCGGCCTCGCGAAGAATCTCGACGACACGAACGCGTCGTTCCGGACCGCGACCGGCTCCGCGCTCGGCACGCCCCACTACATCTCCCCCGAGCAGGCGCGCGGCGACAAGAGCGTCGACGGCCGATCCGACCTCTACTCGCTCGGCGCGACGTTCTACCACCTGATCACGGGACAGGTCCCCTTCAACGGCAGCTCGATCTTCGAAATCATCCAGAAGCACCTGATGGAGCAGCTCGCGGATCCGAGGGACATCCGCCCCGAAATCCCTCCGACCGTCGTCCAAGTCGTCCGGAGAATGCTCGCGAAGAAGCCGGACGACCGTCATCGCGACTGCGCGGAGCTGATCGGCGACCTCGAACGGCTCCTCGCGAACGAGGCGCCGCTGACGCAGCCGCTCGACGCCGCGCTTTCCTCGCTCGCCCTTCCCCGAGGCAGCGCCCCGACGCCGTCGTCGCGGCGCACGCCGGTCGTCCTCGCGGGGTCCGCCGCCGCGGTCGTACTGATCGGCATCGTCGCGTGGGCCGCGTGGCCCGATCCGACGCCGGCCGCAAAGCCTCCGCCGACGAAGGTGGTCGCGAAGAAGGATCCTCCGAAGGTCGACACGCCGGAACCGGAGCCCGCCAAACCGGACTTGCCCAAGCCCGAGCCGCCGAAGCCCGAGCCCGAAAGGAAGCCGGAGCCGGAAGTTCCGAAGCCCGAGCCTCCGAAACCCGACGTGCCCAAGCCCGAATCTCCCAAGCCGGAGCCCGAGCCTCCGAAGGTCGAGCCTCCTCCTCCTCCGCCGAAACCCACGAAGGCCGGGGTTCCCGAGGCGGCGACGCTCGCCGCGGCCGAGAAGGCGCTCAAGGAGCGGTACAAGGACGACTATGCGAAGACCGCGGCGTCGGACAACGCCATGACCGCGAAGAAGCTCCTCGCCCTCGAGCCGCCGGAGGAGCCGGCGGCGAACTACGCCCGGCTTCTCGCCTCGCGCAACTTCGCGGCGCTCGGCGGGGACCCGGCGACCGCGCTGATGGCCGTCGACCGCCTCGGCGAATCGTTCCTGATCGATCCCCTGCTCCTCAAGACCGAGGCCCTGACCGCCTGCGTGTCGCGCACCACCGACGGCGCGACGGCGATCGCGACCGCCGCGTTCGCCCTCCTCGAGGAGGCGATCCGGGGAGACCGATACGAGCCGGCGACGCGGCTTGCGGCGAAGGCGAAAGCCGTCGTCGAGCCGCTCAAGAACGACGAGCTGAAGGCGACCGCCGCCGCGCGCGACAAGCAGGTCGCGGCCCTCAAGAAGGACTTCGACGCCATCTCCGCGTACGCCAAGACGCTCCCGGAGAAGCCCGACGATCCCGTCTCGAACGCCCATCTGGGCCGGTTCACGTGCTTCGCGAAGGACGACTGGGAACGGGGACTGCCGATGCTGGCCAAGGGGAGCGACGTCGGTCTCCGGGGTCTCGCCGAGAAGGAACTGTCCAAGCCCGAGGACCCCGGCATCCAGCGGGATCTCTGCGAGGGATGGCTGGCCTTGGCGGAGAAGGAGAAGGACAAGACCCGGAAGGACAACCTGACGGAGCGGGCCCAGATGTGGTTCGCCCAGGTCGAGCAGAAGCTGCTGCCGGCCGACCGCACCCGCATCGCCTCCCGATTCGACAAGCTCGGACCGAAGACGGCGAAGGCGCCGGCGCCGAAGCCCATGGTCGCCGCGCCGACCCCGCTTCAGGGAAGCTGGCTCAATCTGATGCCGATCGTCGACGTCTCCCGCCATTCGGTGAACGGCGCGTGGCAGCGCACGGCGGAGGGGCTGGTTTCCCCGGCGACCGGCGAGAACTTCGGGCCGGGCTCGGCCCGGATCTGGATTCCCTGGTCGCCTCCCGACGAGTACGAAGTCATCCTCAACGTGGAACGGCTGCAGGGACAGGAGGATCTGGTGATCGGCCTCATGCATCGCGGGCGTCCGTTCGCGGTCGCCGTCGACGGCTGGGGCGGCCAGAGCGGCGGCGGGATCTACAACGCCCGGACGGGCCAGTGGCAGCGGAGTCCGACCGCGCCGCCGCGAGCGATCCCGAACAACAAGGTGACCCGGATCGGCCTGTTCGTTCGGGGCGGCGGATTCAACATGACCGTGGACGCGCGCCCTTATCTCCAGATCGCCGACATGAGCATCGCCGGCATGCCCGACTCGCTGCGATGCCTCGGCCAGAACGACGGCCTCGTCGTCGGTTCCGTCCGCTCGGTCTATCGGATCTCGAAAATCGAATTCCAGCCGATGGCGGGCGGACAGGGAAAAGTCCTCAAGTAGGATCAGGCGCGGAAGAGCTTCGACAGCTCCGGCGACACGTCGGTCTCTCCTTCGTCCGCGGAGATCTCCGCCTTCACTTCCTCGCGCACTTTCTCCCGGACCTCGTGGAGGTGGTTGCGGACGTCGCTCTCCTTGATCCCGAGCCGCTTCGCGATCTCGGCATACGACGGCGGCTTCTCCGAGGCGTCGAGGTCGTACTGCTGGAAGACGAGGAACGGGACGATCCGGTGGGCCGCCTGGCACTTCGCGCGCACCCGCTCGACGGCCCGCCGGAGGACCTCCTTCATCCAGAGACGGTCGAACAGCTTTTCGGGATCCGTCTCGTCGTCGCCCCGTTCGAGGGCGGCCGACGCGACGTCGATCGACACGTGGGCCGCGCCGCCGCCGCGCTTGAGTCGGTGGAGCGCCTGGTGCTCGTTGCCGGCGAAGTTCCGCAGCACGCCCTTCAGGAACGTGCGGAAGCTCGACCGGGCGGGATCGAACTTGAGCAGGAGATCGCGCTCAAGAAGCCAGACGAAGAAGGCCTGCGTGAGATCCTTCGCCTCCTCGTTGCCCTTCGCGTACGTCATGCGCAGGAAGTGATAGACCGGCTTCCAGTACCGGGTGGCGAGGGTTTCCATCACCGACATCCGCGCGAGGGTCGCGGGATCTCGGAGCTGGGCCTGGAAATTCGCCGTGGTCGGCGGGAAGTCCTTCCGCGGCCCCCCGAGCTCCGTTCCCTGATCGCTCACGGATGTATTGTACCTTCGGCCGACGGGACCGGCGGGCGGGGCTCCGTCACCAGGATCGGAACCCCTGCCCGCGTACACGAACACGTCTCCCGCCGTGTACGATGCGCCCGCCGGCGGACGCATCTTGATTTGCGGGCAGGGGCGACCGTTTGAATAAAAATGCTACCGAAGAGGTTTGTACTTCAGGGACCGGAACTCGTAGGCGGCGAACTCCGCCTGCAGCCCCAGCCGGCCCTTGGGAAACGGGCAATTCTCCCACGCGGCCGTCACGCCGCCGTTGACCCAGAGGGAGATGGTCGACCCCTTGCAGGTGATCTCGTAGGTATTCCACTCGCCCATCGCCGCTTCACGGCCGGCGCCCTTCTGGATCAGGTCCGTCCGCTTCGGTTTCCCGTCCTCGAGCAGCATACCGATCATGTCGCCGACCACCGGAGGCTTGGGCCCGTGGGCGACCTGCGCCTGGATCCAGGTCTTGCCGTCGGGAGCGCTCCGGACGTAGATGCCGCCGTTGTAGTTGGGCGTCGCCTCCTGCTCCTTCGACCACCGCCACTCGACGTGGAAGATGCCGTCGCCCCGCTCTTCGTCGTTGATCAGGACTTCCTTCACGCCGCCGGTGCCGTCGCAGAGCAGCAGCTTGCCGTCGGACGAGTGCTTCCACACCGCCTTGGACTGGAGCGGATCGATCGGCACCCGCTTCCACCCTTTGAAGTCCTTGTCGGGGAACACGTCGACCCATACCGACGGATCGGTCTCGAGGGCGCTCTTGGCTCCGTCCTGGCCTGAAGCGCCGATGCCCATCGCCGCCGCCAGGATCATCATCGCGTTCTTCATGAGGTTCTCCGTCCGATCCTATTCCTACGCCGGGTCATCGTCCGTGTTTCAACCAGGCCAGCACGGTCTCCGCATTCTGGTCGGGCGGAAAGACCGGGTAGAACACCTTCGCGATCCGCCCCTTCTCCGTCACGAACGCGAGCCGCTTGATCAGCCGGACCCGCTCGAACTCGAACGTCGGAAGCCGGAGCGCGTCGGTCAGCCGGAATTCCCGGTCGCTCAGGACCTCGTAGGTCAGGCCGGTGCGCTGGACCAGCTCGCGCTGATACTCCGTGTCCTGGCTGCTCACGCCGAAAATCGCGGCGCCCAGCTTCCTGAACTCCGCGTGGAGGTCGCGGTAGCCGCACGAATGGGGCGTGCAGCCGCGCGCGCCGGGGATCCGGTTCCAGCTCTCGGGGATCGCCACTCCCGGACGTCCGGTCCGCGGATAGAAGAAGAACACCGTGCGCGACTGGGCCTGCTCGTCCAGCCTCACGCTGCGGCCGGCGGTCGACATCAGCGACAGCCCGGGCAGCCCCTTGCCGGGAAGATGATTGCAGGCGCCGTCGTCCTCCGGCACCGGAAGGTCCTTGGGGAGATCGAACAGTTTGTCGCTCATGTCAGTAGATCGAAACCAGGATTTCGCGCGCCGTCGGGTGATCCCGATGCTCCCACAGGTAGATGCCCTGCCACGTCCCCAGCGCGAGCTTGCCGTCGAGGATCGGAATCGACACGCTCACCTGGGTGAGGACCGACTTGATGTGCGAGGGCATGTCGTCGTCGCCCTCCAGCGTGTGCGTCATCCACGACGCGCCGTCGGGCACCAGCCGGTCCATGAACGTCTCGAGGTCGACGCGCGCGCTCGGGTCGTAGTTCTCCTGGATGATCAGGCTCGCCGACGTGTGGCGGATGAAGAGCGTGCACATGCCGGCCGAGCCGCCGCTTTTGGCGACCACCCGCGCGACGGGGTCGGTGATGTCCTGCAGTCCCCGGCGCGGCGCGCGCACGGTCAGGACCTGGGTGGTGACGGCCGCCATCGGCTAGATCTCCTGGAAGAAATGGCGGATCTGGATCTCCGCGTCCTGCGCCGCGATGTGGGGCAGTTCCACGTCGAACTTCTTCCCTTTCGCCTGGAACCACGACGAGGCGCAGATGGCCTTGAACCCGAGAGGGTTTTCCCCCAGATACGTCCAGGCATACCAGACGATCCACGGCCAGTCGAATGCGGCGGGCCGCGCCACGAACAGCGCCTTCTTCTTCAGATGGGGCGCGCTCCACGATGCGAACCGCTTCATCGCGTCGGCCGGCGCCGCTCCCTCCTTCTTCGCCTTCTCGAACGAGTCGGGGCTCGCGGCCACGGCGGTCCCGATCGGCCGGATCAGCGCCTCGAAGCGGTCGATCACGCCCTCTTTCTTCGAGCCGACGGCGGCGCCCAGCTCGGTCATCGAATGGGTGCCGATGATCGGACCGCTGGTCTCGATGTCGACCATGATCCAGAGCTGCGTGTCGCGGGGCATCTCCCCATCATACCCGAAGGAGACGTTCAGGCGGTCGAGTTCAACTCGTTCGAATCGAGCCCGGCCGCGGCGAGATCGCTCTTCATGTGGTGCTTCAGCTGGGCCTCGGCCCCCTTGGCGGCGCCGGCGGGAAGTTTCAGGTCGAACTTGCGCCCCTTCGCCAGGTCCCACGACAGGGCGCAGACCACGCGGTAGCCGAAGGGGTTCTTCCCCAGATAGGTCCGGGCGTACCAGACGACCCAGGGCCAGTCGTACGCCGCCGGACGGGCGACGAAGATCGCGAGGTGCTTTTCGAAGGGGGCGCACCAGGCCTCGAACGCCTTCAGGACATCCTCGGGCGCGCGGCCCTCCTTCTGCGCCCGGGCGAACAGCTCGGCGTTGTCGGCCGCCGCGGGCCCGATCGGCTTGAGGAGAGCCGAGAAGCGATCGAGAACGCCGTGCTTCAGGGAGCCGCAGGCGGCCCCGAGCTCGAGGATGGAGTGGGTCCCGATGACCGGACCGCTGAGCTCGAGATCGACGAAGATCCAGAGCTGGGTTTCACGCGCCATGAACTTATTCTATCGGCAACCGGGAACCAGTAAACGGTAACCCGCAGAAGTTCCTCCCTCGTTACGGGGCACCGGTTACGGGTTACGGTCCAGGTCGACGGCCTGTTTCACGAACGACTTGATGACCGCGGGCTTGAGGTCGTTGGGCGAGGTGAACCGCAGCGCGCGCATCGTCTTGCTCGTGCCGGCGGTCAGCAGCTTCTTCGGATCCTTGAGGTCGCCGCCGCGGGTGAAGCCGAGATTGACGTGGTGTTTCGCGACCATGATGAAGCAGACCATCCCGTTCCCGGAGTAGAACGGAAAGCCCCATTTGAGCCCCGAGGTCAGCTTCGGACCGGCAGCGACGACGAGTTTGTGGAGCGGCTGAACGATGGCTTTCGATTCGGGCTTGAGCTTCTCGATCCAGGGCTCGACGGGCTTGCCCAGGTCCGCGCGGACCTCTTTGGCCATCCTATTTTTTCATCGCCGCGTCGATATCGGCGCGAAGGCCGGCATCCTCGGGCTTCACGTTGTTCTTGTAGTACTTGATGGCCCGGCCGTCCTTGCCGACGAGGTACTTGCAGAAGTTCCAGCTCGGAGTTTCCTTGGTCTGGGCGATCAGGGCGGCATAGACCGGCGAGACGTCCTTGCCCTTGATGACGATCTTCTCCATGATCGGAAAGGTCGCCTTGTAGCCGCTCGCGCACTTCTGGATTTCAGCGACGCCGCCGGGCTCCTGGCCGCCGTAGTCGTTGCACGGAAAACCGAGCACCGCGAAGCCCTTGTCCTTCAACTCCTCGTACATTTTCTCCAGACCGGAGTATTGAGGAGTGGACCCTCACTGCGAGGCGAGATTGACGATCAGGGTCACCTTGCCGGCGAAGTCCTTGAGGTCGACCTCTTTCCCGTCGAGGGTCTTCGCCTTCAGCTTGTAGATCGAATCGGCGGGCAAGACGGGCTCCTTTTTCTTCTTGTCCTGGGCCGAGGCCGGAACGGCCACGGCGACCGAAAGGGCCAACAGGGACATCAGGATCCGACGCATGGGCGTTCTCCTTGAGTTCATATACCGATACACCGGGCGGCGGTCAAGACTTCAGGGATTCGCGTAACGGCCGGGCCACTGCGGACCATAGGAAATCATGCGAGCGGGATGGGCCGTCCTCCTTCTGACGTCGCTCCAGGACCCTCCGGCGTTCGACGCCGGCTATCGGGAACTGGCCGACGTTTCCCCCGGCGGATGGAGCCGGCGCCTGGGTCCCGACGGCTCGTCGACCAAGAAACCTCCCCAGCTCTACCTCCCGCCGTCGAAGCCCTGCCCGTTCGCCCGCAACAACGGAGGCATGACCTACGAGATCGGCGGCCCGCCGACGAAGGAAGCCGGCGACTTCAGCAGCACCCAGGCGCAGGTGCTCTATGCGACCGACGGCGGCGCCGGGCTGGATCGCATCCTCACGCTCGACATGCAGAACATGTGCTTCAGCGAGAAGCCGGAGCCGCCGTGGTGGGGCGGATTCCGTCCCGAGCCGGCGATGCTGGAGTGGCGGAAGAAAGGCGGGATGGCCGGCGGACCGGTCGGAATCGCCCGCGGCCTGGGCACGTGGTCGAACCACGCGGTCGTCGTCTTCCGGAACGGGCTCGTCGCGACCGCCGGCACCGCGACGTCGCAGTCCACGTTTCCCGTCCTTCAGCTTCCCCCGGAGAAAGTGCCGACCGCCCTCGCCGTGACGCCCCGCAACGAGATGGCGCTCGTCACGGTGATCGACACCAAGCTGAGAAAAGCCCAGCTCGCCGTGATCGCGCTCGAGAGTTGCGCGCCGAACTTCGCCCACGACTGGCACGGCCGCTATCCGCTCCTTCCCAGCGTCGCCAGCTTCTCGGACCTCAAGCTGCTCGGCTTCGTCGACCTGCCGATCCTCTTCCCCTCGGCCGTCGGCGGGTCCGGTAATTCCACGGGCGGCTGGCTCCACTCCGCGAACGGACAGAACGCGCTGCCGCGCGACATCGACCTCTCCAAGGCGGACATCCGCGCGTCGTTCGTGAAAGGGTCGAACGAACACTGGGTCAGCTCGTGCGGCTACGCGGTCGTCCTCTCCCGCGCCGAAAACAAGGCGGTCTTCGTAGATCTGCAGCCCCTCTTCTCGGGCGTGAAGGAGGCCTACTTCTCGCCGGATGGCTTCAGCCGGACGCGCGACCTCGGACCGAAGCCCAAGCAGTGGCCGGTCACGTTCGATGCCGAGCCCCTGATGACTCCGAAGGTCGCGGCCGTCGTCGACGTCGCGAAGCCCGTCAGCGTCCTGGTCCGCGCGACCGGGGGAGAGAACGCCCGGGCGTTCATCGGCCTGCAGGAAGGGGCCGTCCTCTCGTTCAAGGTCGGCGGCCTCGCCACCGGAGGCGCCGTCGACGCGGGATCGGTGAAGGAGGCGGGACGCCTGGCCGTCGGCAAGAATCCCGTCTGGATGGCCACCAAGGGGCTGTCGGGCTGGGGCGACACCGGATTCATCGTCGTGAGCCGCGGCGACCGGGTGCTGCAATGGGTCAAGTTCGCCAAGGATCAGGGGACGATCACCCGGGAGCTGCGCGACGAGCGGATGGTCGATCCGGTCTACGCCGAGATCCAGGACACCCACGGGATCGAGACGCAGATCGTCACGGTCGCCGACTTCAAGGGACGCAAGGTGATCAACTACCGCTGCAGCCCCGTCGTCTTCGCCACGAACGGCGGCGCGAAGTTCGGCTGCGGCCCCAAGGGGACCGACGACTTCGAATGCGGCGGAGTGATGCCTTTCCCCGGCAACCCCCTCGCCGTCTGCGGCACCAACGTCAACTGAGCCTCCCACGATTTCTGCAGAAGTCTTGAGCTTCCACGGGCAATAGCTATATGTAGGTCTGCGGAGCGGGTCCCCTTTCATCGAGGTTGCGCCATGATCCGCTCACTCCTCGCCCTCTCGCTCCTCTCCCTCGCCGCCGGCCCGCAGGACGGCCCGCTCGTCAACTCCATGGACGACGTCAAGGTCCAGAACCCCAAGGAGAAGGCCCGCGGGGAATCCGTCGAGGGCAAGGTCGGCAAGGCGGTGAAGTTCTCCTTCGACGACAAGTGCAAGACCGCGTTCTGCATCACGAACGTCCGCGCGAACGCGGAATGGGACAAGGCGGCCGGCTTCTCGTTCTGGGTCAAGGGCGACGGCTCGAAGCATTTCGGCGCCCTCCAGATGATCTGGAACGAGGACTACGCGGCGCGGTACGACGTCGCCTTCCCGCTCGACAGCACCGAATGGAAGAAGGTCACGGTGGCGTGGCGCGATCTCATGCCCGTCCTTCCCTCCGCGACCTCGAAGTTCATCGACCCCAAGAGCGGCAACGTTCCCTCCAAGCTGGGAAGCTTCTGGTTCGGCAAGTGGTGGTATTGGCGCGACGACGCCGCCCATTCCTTCACCATCGACGAGATCCGGCTCGAACCCACGATCGCGCTGGAGACCGACCTCCACCTGCCCAAGGGCAATCCCCTCGAGCGCGTTCAGGCGAAGGTCAAGGCGGGCAAGCCCATCACGATCGTGACGATGGGCGACTCGCTCACCGACTACAACCACTGGGCCAACCGCCAGGTCAACTGGCCGACGCTCCTCAAGACGAAGCTGAAGGAGAAGTACAAGGTCGAGGCGAAGATCATCAACCCCGCGATCGGCGGTACGCAGCTCCGACAGGGAGTGGTCCAGATTCCGCTCTGGGTGGCCGAAGCGCCGGAACCCGACCTCGTCACGGTCTGCTACGGCGGCAACGACTGGGAAAGCGGCATGCGCGGCGAGATGTTCAAGGAGACGGTGCGCGAGACGATCGACCGCATCCGTCGCGCCACCCACGGCAAGACGGACGTGCTGTTCCTGACCACGGTCCCGGGAGCCGAACGGTGGACGACCTATGCGGAGCTCTCCGACGCGGTCCGCGCCGCGGCGACCGAGCGCAAGGCGGGCCTCGGCGATCCGGAGAAGGCGTTCCACGCCGCCGGCGGCTCCGACAAGCGCGAGAGCCTTTACTGCACGGACAAGACCCACCTGGGTCCGACCGGACACGAGATCTTCGCGACGACGGTGCTCTCCGCGATCGAAGCGGGACGATGATCCTTCGACTCGCTTCGCTCGCTCAGGATGAGCCGCCGGAGCGGTAAAGCTTTGTTCCGGCGGCTCAAAAGTTCACGTTCAGTCCGATCGCCGCGGTCCAGGTCGCGCCCTTGAGCGTGGTGCGCGATTCGCTCACGTACTCAAAGAGCGTGCTCACGCGCCAGCCGTCGCTCGGGACCACGTGGAGGCCCGCCGACCCGCCCCAGAGCTTTCCGAAGGCGATGTCCCGGGCGGGGTCGACGCCGATGAACGCCGTCGCGGTCAGGCCCCACGTCCCGTTTCCCCAGCCGGCGGTGGGACCGAGCGTCATCATCGCGGTCCTCGGCGGCAACTGGGCGAAGTCCATGACCGACGACGACCCGCCGATGTGCGAGAAATCGCCCTGCAGGCTCACGCCGAGATAGGAGTCGATCACGGATTCGTCCGAGAGGGCGAGGTCGTAGAAGTATTTTCCGGTCGTGCCTTCGCCGATCAGAAAGCGGTACTCCGCCCGCGCGCGCGCGCGGAACTCTCCCAGCTGTTCGCCGTCCAGGCCGAGATCCAGGTCTTCCCGGGACTTGTACCAGAGCTGGTCGATCGCGCCGCTGAAGATCAGGCGCCGCGGGATCGCGTCGACGGTCGTCTTCGCGTGGACGCCGCTGGCCGTCGCCCCGAGGACCGCCGTGCGGATGGAATCGATCCACGGCTCGTTGACCCGGGCGCTCACGCCGACGTTCCACGTCTCCTCCCGGACCTCGATTTCGGCCAGCCCTTCCGGCGCCGAGCCGAGGTCGCTGCGCCAGCCGCCCGCGCCCGCCGAGAGCCGGAGCCAGCGCGTCAGGAGGTAGTGAATCGAGGCGTCCGCCTGCTCGACCTGAACGGACTTGGATTCCGACAGCGCCGGCACGTCTCCGGTCAGATTCCGAGCGCGGGCCTGGACGCGGATGTAGCTCGGCTGTCCCAGGTACATCCGGTAGCGGGCCGCGGCGGCGGTTTGATGATCGAGCGGACCCTGGAGCATCTGGGCCTCCGCGGACGACTCCGCTCCGTAGGTCCCTTCGATGTGCTTCTTCAGCTCGTCCGACGCGTACTCCTCCGCCTCCTGCCACCGTCCCAGCGCGAACAGCGAGTCGCCCAGCGCGACCCGGAGTCCGGGGTCCGTCAGGTCGAGCTGTTTCAGCAGCTTCACCGCCTCGTCGTACCGCTTCAGGTGATAGGCCACGAGGGCGTGCTGCCGGGTCGTGAGCGGATAGCGGGCCGCCTCTTCGAACCGCTGGAGCTCGAACAGCAGATCCACCAGCGTCTCCCACTCGCGCTCCTCCTTGAGCAGCGCGATCGCCGCCTCGTAGTCCTTCTTCCAGATGAGGATGCGGATCCGGATCTTCCGTTCGCCCGGCGGGAGAAGGCTCCAGGCCAGCGCGTACTCCGCCGCGTCCCCCGTGAGCTCCGCGAGGGCGAAGTGGGATTCGGCGTCGCCGACATCGAGCTGATGGTAGCGGCGATAGTACGCGATCGCGTCCTGGGGCCGGTGCTCGCTCCGGGCGATGTCGGCGAGCATCCGGTAGATGCGCGCCTCCTTGCATCCCAGCGCGGCCGCCCGCTCGAGAAGCTTCCGGTCGTTGAGCAGCAGCCCGAGCTTCGCGCACAGTTCCGCATCGTTCGGCCGCAGCGCCAGCAGCTCCTTCAGCGCGCGGATCATCCCCTCCTGGTCGCCCATCCATTCGCACACCCGCGCGAGCGCCTCGAGATACCGATCGTTCTTCGGATCCCGCTCGAGAAGCAGTCGATACAGGGCGGCCTGGGTCTTCAGATCTCCCGCCTGGAGGATCAGCTCCAGTCGACGGGCATCGAACTCCTCGGGCTCCAGCGCGCGGAGGATGGCGACCGCGCGGTCGCCGCCGCCCGCGTGGAGGTAGAGCTCCGCCATGATCCACGGATCTTCGCCCCGGAGGCGGTCGAGCATCCGGATCGCGTCGGCCTTGCGTCCGACCTGGATGTAGAGCCGGGCGAGCTCGCGCTCCTGGCCGCCGGCCAGCTCGTACTCGGCGATGGCCTTCGCCACGTCCCCCGACCAGAGATAGAGGTCGCCCAGGCGGAGGTGGAGTTCGAGCTCCCGGGCGACGCGGACCGCGTTGTTCCAATCCCCGAGGACGAGATAGAGGTCGACCGCCCGCTCGTGTCCCAGCTGCTCGTACAGGGCGACGGCCTTCCGGAACTCCTTCTTCCACGTGTAGAGGTCCGCGAGCCGGAGCTGGTTCTCCTTCGTCATCGGCATCAGCTCGCGCACCTGGATTTCCTCATCCTCGCTCGGCGAGCCGCGCGACAGCGAGAGCAGGTTCTCGAAAAGCCCGAGCTTCCGGTAAAGCGCCCTCGCCTCGTCGACCCGGCCGAGCGCGAGCAGGACCTCGCCCCGCTCCTTGCCCTCGGGCAGGTACGGCAGCATGAGGTCGATGCGCCCGACGCCGCGGTAGATCGCGACCACCTCCTGCCGCAGCGCCGGATCGTCGCGGACTTTCAGGATGTCCTCCAGCTCGGCCGCCGCGTCCATCGCGCGATCGTTCCACCGGTAGAGCTGGGCGAGACGGTATTTCGTCTCCAGATCCCCCGGCTCGGTCAGGAGCTGCTCGCGGCACGCCTCGATCGCCTCCTTCTGCGCGCCGATCGCCATCAGCGCCTGCGACCGTTCGACCGGCGACGAAATCAGCACGCCGATCATCCGGGCATCGCGGGAGACGATCGACGCCCGGACGAGCCGGGGATTCCGCACGCCGTGCTGCACGAGCCAGAGGGCGTGGCGATGGCCTTCCTCGAGACGCCCCGAGTATTCGGCGAGCTCGAGGACGAGCTCCCGGAGCTCCCGCCGCTCGGGAAACTTCCGGAGGAGCTCGTCGGCCAGCCCGAACGCCTCGTCGGGACGCCGATTCCACCGATACGCGTCGACGAGCTCCTCGAGATTCCTCACGTCGTCGGGATCGGCGCCGCGGAGACGCTCCCGAAGCTCGATCTCCCCGCTCCGGTCGCCCTGCTGTCGCCGGATCCGGATGAGCTCGCGCAGGAGATCGGGCGCCTCGCCGCCCCGGGCGAGCCGCTCCTGGAAATAGCCTTCGAGCTCCGGGTGGGGAGCCGACCTCTGGAACGCTCGCGTCAGCTGCCGCTCGGTGGGGAGGAGCACGACCGCGGAGAGCCCGACGATCAGCGCGAAGGCGACTTTCCTCACTTCAGGTCCACCTTCGCCTCATGGTCCGGGCTCCGGACGTGGATCCGGCCTCCCGGCGTCATGAACTGGGCGTCCACGGCCGTCTTCGACCGCACGACGGAGTCTTCCCATTCCCCGTTCGCGTCGATGAGGTAGAGGCCCTCCGACGATCCGCCCAGCGCGATCGTCGCCTCCGCGCCGCGCTCCAGATGGACGTAGAGCGTCCCGCCGACGTGGCAGTATCCGAGGACGCCCGAGGACTTCGAGAGATCGACGTTGGCCGGCTGGTCGTCGAACCGGAGGGTCCGGCAGGAGCCGTAATCGCGGATCCTCCACGTGTGGTCGCCGAGCCGCTCGACGTGGCCCGAGAGGAATCCCCGGATCCACGCGTCGTACTCCGACACGGTCATCGGAAAGATCTTCTGCGCCTGGACCCAGTCGAAGATCTCGCGGAGCGCCCGCTCTCCGCCCGGCTGCTCGACCACGTAGTAGTGGAAGTAGACGTGGATCGGCGTGATCCTGCGGGGCGAGCCGGTCCGCTCGTACGTGCAGATGGCGTTGCGGTACGCGTAGAAGTTCCGGGTCCAGAGGTCGGTGAAATGGTTCTCCGACATCGACCGGGCGTTGAACTGGAGATGGCCGCCGTTCCAGATCGTCGGCGACCGGAGATTCGCCAGCGACTCGTAGTTCTGGTAGCGGCCGGGGTCCGACCCGTTGATGTTCCCGAGTCCCAGCCGCTCGACCATCGCGACCGCCTCGGGCGGCGGGTTGCAGTCGCCGGTCCAGAGATAGACCTTCACCTTCTTCGGCGCCGCAAGCTCGTTCACCCGCCGCACCGCATCGTCGATCTCCCGTTCGAGCGAGAACTCGCCGGGATACGCCAGCGTCTTCTTGTACCAGTTGATCGGGTGGAACCATCCGTGAGCGCCGACTTCGACGTTCGGAAGGTCGAGGATCGACTTGGCGAGCGCGGCGTGATGGTCGAGATCGGCGGCGATGACCGACGCGGTCGCCGGGAGGTCGATCCGCTTCAGGAACGAGTCGCGGACGATTTCGCCGGCCAGCTTCCCCGCGCTCGGGCCCGGCTGCGCCCCGTTCGCGATGCCGTCGCCGTCGATCGAGCAGAAGAAGATCCGGCGTCCCATCGCGGTCGTAAAGTCGAGCTTCGGCAGATCCTCGACGGCGAACGCCTTCGCGAGGAACGCGAACGGATCGAGGCGCCACTGATCCCGGTCGACCCGCGAATCGTAGTGGATCGTGACCCAGGCGAATCCGCCGCGGGGCCCGACCGTGACGAGATCGCTCTCGCAGTTCGGAACGTCCGTCCGCCGGGCCTTGAGGAACACCTCCTGGCCCGCATCGGCCGTCACGTGGACGAACCAGCGCAGTTCCCGGTCGATCGACCTCTCGAACTCGACCAAGGGGGTTTTCTTCACGACCTCGACGACCGCCGCGTTCTCGGTCTCCCGTCCGTGGTAGGTGAGCCCGAGCGGTCGAAGCCCTTCGTTCACGAACTCCTTGGGGACCTCGTACGTCGCGCCGAGATTTCCCAGGATGACGACCTTCCGTCCGGCGGTGGACTGGTGGCCTAGCCACTCCCAGTACGCCCGGCTCTGCTTCATCCGGGTGTCCATGAACCACGTGAGGATGCCCCGGTAGCGCGTCATCGCCCCGTCGTCGGGCAGCGGCTCGTTCACGTCCCAGTAGACCGGGATCAGACCGAGGTAGTTGAGCACCGTTTCCGCGTAGAGGTGGGTCTCGCAGATCTGGGGCGAGCGGTTTTCCGTGGAGTCGAACAGGCAGAGGATTTCCCGCTTCTCGTCCGCCGCGAACAGCGCCAGGAGCGCCGCGAGCAACATGGACACTCCCTTATGGCAGCTGCTGCCTTACGCCGTCGTTCCGCTGCTGAATGTAGGCGCGGAGCTCCGCCGACTCGTCGAGCCACATCTGGTACGTCCGCGGCCGCGCGGGATTCATCGGCTCGGCCTGCATGTGGGGCTGGATCTGCGCGTGGATGAAGTCGAACCGCTGCTGCATGGCCGCCGTCGCGCCGGGGCCGTCCAGCAGCTGCCGGAGGAGCGTCCGCAGCCGCTCCACGTTGTCGGGCTGCGTCCAGATCAGCTGCCGCGTCAGGATGTGGCGGTCGAACGCCTCGGTGATCGGGCTCGTCGCCGGCAGCCGCCAATAGTCCTCGTTGCGGTCCCAGGGAATGACCGTGTACTTCCCCGTCGACGCGACCTTCGTCAGATAGAAGTTGTTCGTCCAGACGTTGCCCTGGTCGTCCGGACCGGCTAGAATCGCATCCTCCTCGCCGGTGACGGTCTCGACGGCGATCTCGCGCAGGAAGACCTCGACGTCGAACATCGCCGCCGTCGCATCGTACGTCCCCCGGTTCAGCGTGACGACCAGGTTGCGGATGCCTTCCGCGTCGGGGGGCAGGTCGTCGGCGTGGGCCTCGAACATGTCCGGGACGTAGCGGGAGGCGTCGTCCCCGAGGTCGTCGACATCCGTGTAGGTGCCGGAAAACTTGTAGACCTGGTTCGACACCCCCCCGAAATGGTCTTTCACGAACTTCTTGGTGACGCGCTCTTCCGCGCCGTAGAGGCCCAGGTAGACGCCGTTGACGACGACGCGGGCGTGGACCTCGCGGGGCGCGACGATGCCGAACGCACGGGCGAGTCCGTAGGTGAGCCGCTCCCGCATCAGCGCCGGATCGTCGATGTGGCTGTTGAGCTTCAGGCTGGGCAGATGGTGGAAGTGCCGGCTCGGGACGAACTGCTCGAAGCTGAGATGGAGCGACGGCTTCGGGTTGCCGGGCACCCGCGAATGCTGGCCCGACGGATGGACCGCGACGTCCTCCCAGGTCTCTCCCTCCCAGACCAGCTTCATCCGCCGCCACGTGTTGCTTTCCGGATCCGCCACCATCGCGTTCCAGTCCGCCGGATCGATCGTGATCTCGTACGTCGTCACGACGTTCTCGTCGAACGGATCCTTCTCCGCCGAGTCACCTTCGGAGGAGGGCTTGCAGCCCCACAGGAGCAGCAGCGCCAACGGGCCGCTCCGAATCAGCAGTGATTTCATAGGCTCAGTCGCTGGTGAAGACTCCGCTTCCGCTCTCGCCGTCGTTCTGCACGTCGCCGCGTTCCGGCTCGCGCGAGGCCGCGCTCTTGCCGTGGAAGTAGACATCGCCGCCGTGGCCGCCGGCCTTCGCGCCGCGGGCGACGACGGTGCCGTTGTTCTGGATCAAGCCCCCGGGATTCGGGCCGCCGAAGACGGAGTCGCCGTCGAGCAGCACCGCCACGGGAATGACCTCGGGATCGAACATGTTGGGAGTGGCCGACCACTGGGCGTCGCCGCCCGCGCCGGACGCGCTCGCGCCGCCCGACGCGTCGAGCGTCGCGCCGGTTTCGACGACGATGTCGCCGCCCAGCGCGTTGGCGTTGGCGTCGGAGGCGACCCAGACGAAGCCGCCGAGCCCGCCGGCGCCGCTCCCGTGCGCCGCCCCGCCGCGCGCCGCGATCATGCCGGAGATCGACACCCGCGCTTCGGGAATTTCCAGGTGGATCGTTCCGCCCTTGCCCGCAGGCGCCGCGTCGGTCGAGGATCCGCCGTCCGCCGTGAGCGCCGATGGAGCGTCGAGGAGAATCGACCCGCCTGCGCCCGCGGACGACTGACTCGGATCGAACCACGCCGCCAGCTCGATGCGGCCGCCCGCGCCGCCGGACCCGCCGGCGCCGCCCGAGGCATTCACCGTTGCGCCGCTCCGGAGATCGCCGCCGCCGACGTCGCACTCCGCCTTGAACTTTCCGCCGGCGCCGCCGGCGGTTGCCGAAGATCCGCCCTCGGCCGAAAACGTCCCGTCGAGATGGATGCCGTCCATGAAGGCGAGGACCTCAAACGTTCCCCCGGAGCCGCCGGCCTGGTCGCCGTCGCCGCCGCCGGACATGAACCGGCCCGTGCCGACCGTGATGGACGCCGCGGTCAGCGCGATCTTCCCGCCCCGTCCGCCGCGCACGCCCGTTCCCCCTGCGGCCGCGGAGGCGTTGCCGCCGCGTCCGTCCAGCGAGCCGGACATTCCGATGGTCGAACCGCGGATCGTGAGCGTGCCTCCTTCGCCGCCGATCGCCCCCGCGCCCGAGGTCCACGCCCGGCCGCCCCGGAATCGCACCGCCCCGGCGAGGACCACATCGCCCGTGGCTTCGATCGAGATCGCCCCCGCCGCGCCGCCGCCGGCGCCGTCGACGTCGGAGACGCCGCCCGCTCCGTTGGTCTGGATCGTTCCGCGCACGTCCACCGAGCCGGCTCGGATCGTTACCGCGCCGCCGGAGGTCTGGATCGACCCGGTCACGTGGATCCCGCCCGAGGCCGACAGCGAGAAGCCGGCAGCCGGATCCGTGCGCTGGATCGAGCCCGACACGATCAGATCGCCGCCGGTGACGGTGATCGACCGGGTGCCGGATCCCGCGCTCGGCAGATTGCCCGAGATCTCCGTCGTCCCGCTGAAGACCTGATCGGAGTCGAGATCGGCGACGTGATTGACGACGGTCGAAGAGCCCGGTGGAGCGGGCGCCGGTTCCGAAGAGACAGCGAATGCCCGATCGCTCCGCGACGTGAAGCCGCCGCCGGCCCCTCCCGCCCCGCCCGGGCCTGACGCGTTGCCGCCGGAAAGATCGAGGCCGGGACTCGAGAGATTCGCCACGTCGGAGGGAGCGCCGTTGGACTTCCGCGAGTCCGATCCGCAGCCGGCGACCAGCAGCAGGAGCCCCGCGCTCCACCCGATCGCCGCCGTCCGTCGCATCGCACCCGTCCTTCTTAAGGTCGATGGAAGGACGGAGGAAACGTTATGCGAGGCTAGGACCGCAGGATTTCGATCTCGTCGACGTCGAACACGAGGTCCTCGACCGCGATCCGAGGCGGGGGTTCGACCGAGATGGTCAGCGTGGAGCGGCGGTCCCGCTTCGACCGTCCGCCGCCGAGATGGCCGTCGCCGTCTCCGCCGCCCAGCGGGAAGGTCAGCGTGGTCCACGCCGTCTCGGAGCGACTGCGCACGGGAACGGTCTGGAGCGATCGCGACGCGTTGCACTGGATGCGGGCCGCGGTGGTCCGGAACCGGAGCCGGACCACGGCGTCCGCCGAGGTGATCAAGGCCGCCGGGACGCTCAGCTCGACGACTTTGCGTCGCTGGGAATTCACGACCGCGGAGACGAATCCTTCGCGGGCCGTCCCCTGGACCACCAGCGGTCGCTCGCCGGCCTGCACGTCGGTTTCGAAGCTCGCGTAGAAGAGCGTGGTCGGCTCGGGCCACGAGACGAACCGCGCGAGCGACGGCTTGGGTTTCGAGCCGCGGCGCGAGAGATCCTGCGTCTCGGCGTCGACCAGCAGCTGATCGCCGGAGGCGATCTCCACCGCCGACTGGTCCGACCGCCGCCAGACGCCGCCGGAGCCGATCGCCATCAGCGAGAGAGCGTCCGGCTTCGCGCCGGCGCTCAGGTGGATCGCGCCCGTGAATCCTTCCAGCAGGCCGGCCGCCTTTTCCCGGCGCAGAAAGATCGGCTGCGCCGCGACCGCGTCCACGAGCAGCGCCCCCTGATGAAGCGTCACGCCGGAACAGCGCCGCAGCGCGTGATGAAACACGGAAACGGCGGTCCCCGCCGCCAGCTGCATTCGGGTTCCGTCCGCGAGCCGGAAACCGGAGGGACGGCCGATCGCCGTCAGTCGACCGTCGACGGGCACGACGCTCGTGGCCTGGATCGGGACCCTCCCGCTCGCTCCCTCCAGGGCCAGGCTCCCGAACGGATCCAGGATCGTCTGCCGGATCAGCGGCTCCGGATCCGGGGGCCGGGGCTCCTCCGCCGGCGGCGCCGGGGGAAGGCCGGCGACGGACGTCTCCCGGGGGGGAGGCCGGGCGATCGTCGGCTGCGGACGAGGACGATCGGGAGTCGACGACTCCCGGGCGATCAGATCCGGCAGCGGTTCGGGCGGCGCTTCCGTCGGGCGGCGCGACGGACCGGGAGCTGTCTCCGGTGCGGGGAGGACGCTCGTCGTTTCTTCCCGCGGACGGGGCGTCGACGTCACCGGCGGAGCCACCGGGCGGCGGACCGCCGCCGTCCGCGGCGCGGGCGGGGGATCCGACGGCGGCGAGCGCAGCGCCCAGAGCACGACGGGCAGCAGCACGACGGCGGCGATCACCGCGAGTCGTTCCGAGGTCATCGCCTGCGCGATCGACGCGCGGAGCGGCCCGATCTCCGAAAGCGACGCGACGGCCAGATGTCTCCGGCAGGCGACGCAGATGGCCGCGTGTTCGAGAATGCGGCGGCGGGCCGATCGGCCCAGCCGTCGCTCGACCAGCCGGGCCATCAGTTCCGGGTCCGGGCACCGCGGCCTGATCACAGAGTCCGATCCCCCGTCATCCGTCCGGCGTCACGCGCCGGCCATCTTCTTCTGAAGCCGCTGGCGCGCGCGCGTCACCATCGGCCAGATGGTGTTGCGCGACACGCCGAGCAGGATCGCGATGTTCTTGAGCGGCACGCCGTCCAGGTAGTACAGCCGGAGGACGAGCCGGTCGCGCAACCCCAGCTCGTCGAGCGTCGTCTCGAGCCGCCGGATCCGTTCGGCCATCGCCTCGTCGGCCTCCGAGCGCCCGTGCTCGGGAATGAACAGCAGCCGCTCGTCGAGCGGCCTTCCCCGCCGGCGCTTCTCGTCGCGCACGTAGTTCACGGTGCGGCGGACCGCGACCGACCGGAGCCATCCCTTCAGCGAGCACTGGCCCGCGTAGGTGCGAAGCCGGCGGCCCGAGTCCTCCAGGAGCCCAGAGAAAATGTCCTGGACGATGTTCTCGACGTCGTGCACCGACGCTCGCCGGCAGAGACGGATCAGCGTGTGGCGCACCGCGCGGACCACGATGTCGTGGTACCGGCAGGCGAAGTCCTCCCACGCGGACCGCGCGCCCTGCAGGCAGCCCTGCACGAGGTCGCCGTCGTGAATTCCCGCTCCAGGCAATTCGACCACGAACCGCTTCAACTGCATGAAGGTTCCTTTCTGAAGACACGCGGCGCGCCGAAACCGTGCAGGGGGAATGAAAGGGGATCGGAGGACCGAGGAGGAACGGGACGCATGACGACCTCACCGTTGGGAGCTCGCCCCGTCCACCTGAAGCCTACCCCGTGAACCTGCGGAAAACCGATCAGGGATTCCCTGTCCGAAGGAGAACGTTCTGGCCGACCCGGGCGCTCTGTGCCCGGCCTCCGGCGCTGACTTTGAGCTGAACCGTCGGCAATCCGTCGACCGAGAAGAATCCGGCCTCGTCCGTCACGGCGCGCATCTTGCCCCACCAGACGCCGTCCCGGTCTCGCCGGGCCCCGCCGAGACGGAGCCGTCGCGCCTCTTCGGAGGTGGGACGGAAGGCCATCACCCACTCGACGTTGACCAGTCCGCCGGCCATCGGCCCTTCCGGTGTCAGGACATGGCCCGTCAGCGTGCCTTCTCCGCCGGTCTCGCCCGCTTCGCGATACCCGTTGGCCCAGGCGGCCGCAGGCACCGGACCGGGCGCAGGCGATTCCTTCGGCGGCGGCGGCGGCGCCGGCGCGATCTCCGCCGGATCCTCGGGCGGCGGCGCCGGTCGAACCTCCACCGGCCGGGATCGAACCGGAGTTTCGTGACTGCCGCGCGTCCGGGCCGCGACCGCCATCAGCAGGCACGCGCCGAGAAGTAGTCCCGACGTCCAGCGCAGCGAAGTGGTCTTCATGGGGATCCCCGGCCGGACGCACCAAGCGTCCGGCCGGGTCCGGGTCGATTAATCCTCTTCCGCCTGCTTGAACAACACGAGGTTGTTGAGGAACGCGATCAGGTCCTTCTGGCTGCCCTCCACGAGCGCCCGGAAGGCATCGCGCGCAGCGGCCCCTTCGCCGCCGTGCTCCAGGATCGCCTCGGTCAGCGTCGTGGCGCGGCCGTCATGAAGGTACGGAGCCGTCGAGCCTACGCCCCACAGGTTCCGCGTCAGCCACATCGACGCTCCGGTCCCGGCTTCGTCGATGCTCTCCGCCAGCCTCGGTCCCATGTCGTGGCGTTTCAGGTCGCCGAACAGCCGGATGACGGCCTTCCCGGAACCGTCCTTGTCGAAACTGCCGAGACGCCTGCGGATGTTGCCGGCGGAATCGCGGATGATGTTGTCCGGATGATCCTGGGTCAGGTCGAACGAAACCGGGAACGCGGGATCGAGATTGCGAGGAATGGGATCCTGGCCGGCCGGCAGCTTCGCGTCGCGAAAGGCGGCCATCGAGCTGGGCTCCTTGAAGATCGGAGAGTCGAGCGTGAGGCTGGGCACGTGGCACACGGCGCAGCCGACGGTGCGGAATACGTCGCGGCCCCGGTTGATGGCGTCCCGCTCCGCCGTCGACAGCGCCGGGATCAGTCCCAGCTCGGCCAGTTCCGTCCGCGTCACCGGCCTGGGCTGTGCCGCCTGGTAGATGGTCAGCCCCGTGATGTCGCCGATGAGCATCTCGTTCACCACGCCGTCTCCGTCGCCGTCGACGCCGTCCCCCGTGAGTTCGACGGGCTGCATCCCGAGCTCGTTGTGGGCGGCCCCGCGGACGAAATCGCGGATGAACGCGACGGAGCCCTTCCACTGGAAAGGCCGGACGATCAGGTCGGCGGCGACGCCGCGCACCGCGGAAGTGTCGGCAGTGCCGTCGGGCCGGCCGGTGATCTGCCCGAAGCCGACGCCCTTGGCGACGAGATCGCGCGTGACGTCCGCGCCGCCGCTCTTGGCGGCGTTGATGGCGTCCTGCCGGATCGTCCGCAGCCGGGCGGTCATCTCCTCGGCCAGACGCTGCGTCGCGCCGAGGCCGAAGACGTGCGGCGTGTCGCGCGTCACCATCTGGCCCACGTTCTTGGAGTGGAGCGGATCGCGGACGACGAGATTCGCCGCGGTGCCTGCGCCGTCCTCGATGGGCGAGTTGTGGCACTGGACGCACGACTGCGCATTGGGGCCGGTCGCCCGCGACGGGGTGTGCGCGGCCCACTGGCCGGCGCCGGCGAGGTCCGCGCGCGGCAGGCGCGTGAACCGCTGCCCGTTGCCGACGTTGGCGCCGCCGCCGTCCAGCGCGTTGAACGGCAGCGAGAACAGGGTGTCGCCGTGCTCGAACGCCTCCTCGAACGCCTGCTCGGCCTGCCCGGCCTTCACGAGGTCCGTGAAGACGTTCTGGCCGACGTGCTGCATCAGCGGCGTATGGAGCCGGCGCACCAGGGTCAGGTCCGTGACAATCGCCCACGCGGCCACGGCGCAGACCCCCATCAGCAGCCCCCAGGCGGCCAGCGCCACCGGCTTGGGCACGCGACGTCGAAGCAGAGAACTCGGCATGAGAACCTCCCTCTTGTTTCCGATCAACCCCCGCCGTGGCCGCGCCCCACACCCGTCGACACGGAGGAGGGACGAAACCGTGCATGTGAATTCGAGGCGAGTTGATGGTGCGCGCGGGAGGATTCCAAATTATGATAGTCGGGACCTCAACCCCCGAAGGAGACCATCGTGACTGAGTCGACCGAATTCCGCCTGCCCACGGCCGTCGCGCCCCGCGCCTATCGCCTCGCGCTCGAACCCGACCTCGACGCGCTCACGTTCAAAGGCGAAGTCGCGATCGAGCTCGACGTGAAGACTCCGACCCGCGACATCGTGCTCCACGCGGCCAACCTCGAGATCGCCTCGGCCCGTCTGGGCGGCGACGCGCTCGACGTCCGGCCGGAGCCCGCGCGCGAGCGGGTCGCGCTGGTCGCGCCCAAGCCGCTCGGCGCGGGCCGGGCCACGGTGACGGTGGCCTTCTCGGGCAAGCTGAGCGAGGAGATGCGCGGCTTCTACCGCAGCACGTACACGCGGCCCGACGGCACGAAGGGCGTTCTGGCCACGACGCAGTTCGAGGCGACGAGCGCGCGCCGCTGCTTCCCCTGCTTCGACGAGCCGGCCCTCAAGGGGGTGTTCGAAGTGACGATGACCGTGCCCAAGGGACGCCAGGTCGTCTCGAACATGCCCCAGGTCGCCGAGGAGGCGCTCGGCGACGGACGCCGCCGCGTGAAGTTCGCGCCGTCGCCGATCATGTCGACCTACCTCCTCGCGTTCGCCGTCGGCGAGTTCGATTCGATCGAAGGGAAGACGGAGGACGGCATGCCGGTCCGGGTGTTCACGACGCCGGGCCGCGCGGAGCTGGGACGGTTCGCGCTCGAGACGGCGATCCGCGGGCTCAAGTTCTTCGGCGACTACTACGGCATCCCGTACAACAAGGCGCTTCCGAAGCTCGATCTCCTGGCGATCCCGGACTTCGAGTACGGCGCGATGGAGAACTGGGGCGCGGTCACGTTCCGCGAGACCGCGATCTTCGTCGACCCGAAGCGCTCCTCCATTCCGCAGCGCCGGCGCGTCGCGGAGGTCGTGCTCCACGAGCTCGCCCACCAGTGGTTCGGCAACCTCGTGACGCCCGAGTGGTGGAGCTACCTCTGGCTCAACGAAAGCTTCGCGACCTTCATGGCCTACAAGGCGTCGAACGCCCTCTTCCCCGAGTGGAACATCTTCGAGGAGTACCTCGCGCAGATCACGTCGGCCGGCAAATCGCTCGACAGCCTCCGCAGCTCCCATCCCGTCGAGGTGACCGTCCGCGACCCGAACGAGGTGGACCAGATCTTCGACGCCATCTCGTACAACAAGGGCGGCTCCGTCCTCCGCATGCTGGAGCGGGCGATGGGCGAGAAGGCCTTCCAGAGCGGCATCCAGAAATTCCTGGAGAGCCGCGCCTATGCCTGCGCGACGACGGACGACCTCTGGACCGCGCTCGGCAAGGGGTCGGGGATCGACGTCAGCTCGATGATGAACGGCTGGACGCGGACGACGGGGCTTCCCGCCGTGCTCGTGCAGCGGCAGGACGGGAAGCTCAAGCTCCGGCAGGAGCGGTTCTTCCTCGACCGCGATCCCGAGAAGCCCGCGCAGGACGCGACGATGTGGGAGGTGCCTCTGCCCCTCGTCGATCCGTCGGGCCGCGTGACGGTTCACCGGCTGACGGAGCGCGAGACGACGGTCGAGGCGCCGTCGAAGGAGTGGGTCAAGGCGAACGCCGGTCAGACGGGCTTCTACCTCTCGCACTACGACGACGCCGGATGGCGGGCGCTCGCGAAGGCGGTGGAGTCGCTGGCGGTCGGCCCGATGGACCGCTACGGGCTGCAGGAGGACGCGTACTCGCTGATGCGCGCGGGCTATCTCTCGGTGCCCGGCTACCTGAACCTGGCGGGCTCGTTCTCGCGCGAAGAGAATCACTACGTGTGGGCCGGCGTGGCCGACGGCATCGCGGCGATCACCGAGATCTTCCTCGGCGATCCCGACGTGCCGAAGCTCGAGGAGTGGGGACGGAAGCTCGTCAAGCCGGCGCTCCAGAAGGTCGGCTGGGACGAGAAGTCCGACGACCCGAACGAGCGACTGCTCCTCCGGGCGACGCTGCTGGCCGCGGCGGTCCGGTTCGGAGACTCCGACGCGGTCGCCCAGGTGAAGTCGAAGTTCGAGGCGGCGCGGAAGAACCTCTCCGCGGTGCCTCCCAACACGCGGTCCGTGATCTTCTCGGGCGCCGCGCGAAACGGCGACGCGTCGACATTCGACGCGCTGACGGAGCTGCACGAGAAGGCGGACCTCCCCGAGGTGAAGGTCCAGCTCCTCCGGGCGCTGGGCGCCTTCCGCCAGGAGGCGCAGCTCCGGCGGTCGGTGGCCTACGCGCTGTCGGACAAGGTCCGGCGCCAGGACGCGATGGCGGTCTTCGGCTCCGTCCCGATCGAAATGAAGCCCGTGGGCTGGAAGCTGCTGCAGGAGAACTGGGCGGTGCTCGACGAGCGGTACGGCAAATCGGGTCTGATCGGCCATTTCATCGCGGCCGCGGCGGGCGGGATCCCGAGCGAGGACCACGCGGCGCAGGTCGAGAAGTTCTTCAAGGACCACCCCGCGCCCTATGCGAGCGAGAAGATCAAGCAGACGCTCGAGGGCATCCGGGCGCGGGCGCGGTTCCGGGACCGGAACCGGAAGGGGCTGGCGGAGTTCTTCGCCTCCGTGAAAACCTGAGTCCGATCTTTCTGGAATCCCGTCGGAACCGTTTGCTAGGATTCAGGTCCCCGCTGGCGGTCAGGCTGAAAGCCCGCCGCAGCGCGTGCGAATAAGCTTCATCAGATGATCGTAGGAGGCATTCCATGAGATCCCGCAGCGTCGCTCTGCTCGCTCTCGCGATTCTGTCGTCCGCGGCGTCGGCTGCGCCGGCCCGCGCGCGCGAATGGTTCGTCCGCGCCGGCGCCGAGGGCGGCGACGGCTCCCAGGCGAAGCCCTTTGCCGACCCCTGGATGGCGCTCGAGAAGTGCGAAGCCGGGGACGTGATCCACGTCACGGGCGGCAAGTACTTCGGCAAGCTCAACGAGGGAACGTGGAACGTCCCCTTCGACAACGTCCAGCTGATCGGCGGCTACGACAACGACTTCAAGACCCGGGATCCCTGGACGAACCGGACCGAGCTGAAGTGGGACGACACGTCGAAGAACTGGCCGCGCGGTGCCCGCCTTACGGCCCTCAACGCCAAGAATGTCGTGGTCGACGGCTTCGTCATCGACCAGAAGGACCAGAACAAGTACACCGACCCCGAGAAGACGGGCCGGAACGAGCTGATGCAGAACAACGCCATGGAGTTCAACCAGGCGGCGACCGTGCGCAACTGCGTCATCGTCAATCCGGGCTTCTACGGAGTGCGCTGCCCGCCCGGGTCCACGGTCGAGAACAACCTGATTCTCAACGCGATCGACTGGGGCGTGGACATCTACACCAACACCGGCGACTTCAAGAACAACACGGCCCAGGTGAAGAACAACACCATCATCTTCTCGTGGTGCTTCAAGTCGCCCGGCCAGGGCCGGTACTCCGGCTCCGGCATCCACATCAACGGCCCCACCAACGTGACCAACAACATCATCGCCCTCAACGACAACCAGGCGATTTACCAGACGTACCCCGCCGAGAAGGTGTCGATCACGAAGAACGTCTTCCACATGAACCTGTGGGCCAACCTCAAGTTCTTCGTCGAGGGCCGCGACGTGAGCATCGACAACAAGTCGATGGAGATGCTCGAAGAGGTCGGCCTGAAGGCCTTCGACGGCAACGAAATCGCCGATCCCCAGCTGGCGCTCGACAAGGACTGGCTGGACCAGGTGTCGAAGCGGACGGCTCCCATCAAGGGCAAGGTCGTGATGGACGACTGGAACAAGACCCGCCAGCTGCTCGGCCTGCCCCTGATCGGCACGGGCGGCAAGGCGCCCTCGGGCATCGCCCCGGTCTATGATCTCGACAAGGCCTTCGATCTCCTGACGCCGAAGAACGACAAGGTCAAGGCCGGCGCGCGCCGCATCAAGCTCGACAGCAAGGTCACGGGCGGGTCCGCCGCCGCGGCCGCCAAGGAGTATCCGAAGGGCGTGCTGCTCGACTGGCACAAGTCGGCGGACACGGTCACCGGCAAGCCGATGGAAATGATCGTCGCGGTCGGCGGCGTCGCCAACATCAGCTCGATGCCCGAGCAGTACAAGAAGGACCAGATCCTCGGCTTCTTCCTGTACGACCCCGACGGCAAGGGCGAGCGGGTCACCGGGTTCATGATGAAGGGCACGAACGCGGAGCGCGTCTGCAACGCGGCCACGGGCCGGTACGACGGCCGCGGGAAGCCCGAGACGCTGTTCGTCGCGCGCGGCATCGCGTATCACATCCCGCTGGGCGTCCCCAAGGCGGCCTTCTTCGTCGAATCGATCGAGAAGTTCGAGGCGGCCGGTCCGGCGACGGACGCGAGGCCCAAGGGGCGCGACTGGTTCGTCCGCGCCGGCTCGATGGGCGGCAACGGCACGAAGGAAAAGCCGTACCGCGATCCCTTCCAGGCGCTGGAGAAGTGCGAGAGCGGCGACACGATCCACGTCACCGAGGGCGAGTACGTCGGCAAGCTCAAGATCGGCACCTGGAGGATCGACACGAGCTTCATCGCCCTGTACGGCGGCTACAACAAGGAGTTCACCGAGCGCAATCCCTGGAAGTATCCGTCGCTCCTCTACTGCCCCGAGGACTTCAAGGGGCGCCGCGGCGGATATACGATCGACGGCGATACGGACGACCACACCGGCGCCATCGTCGACGGCTTCGTCTTCGACAAGAAGCTCAACAACTTCTACAAGGCGGACGGCGACATCGAAGCGAGCCGCTCCGACAACAAGGAAGCCATCTGGCTCCACCGCCCCGGCTCCACCGTCCGGAACTGCATCTTCGTCAACCAGGCCGGCGGGGCGCTGCGCATGTGCAACGGCTCGGTCATCGAGAACAACATCATCGTGAACAGCTGGGGCCGCGGCGGCTACCTGAGCAAGGGGCACACCACCCACCCCGCGATCTTCCGGAACAACACCATCCTCTTCGCCTGGGACATCAAAGCCGGGACCGGCAACGGCCGCACGGGCGAGTGCTTCCGCTTCGAGACGGACGTCCGGGCGGTCATCGACAACAACATCTTCGCCTTCTCGGACAACGACGGCCTCAAGTTCGCCGTCGAGCCGAACGAGATCGTGCTGACCAACAACGCGTTCTCCCACAACCTGTGGTCGCACGTCATGAAGACGACGAGCACGGTCGTCGTGGACGCCGCCAACTGGAAGCAGCTGGGGGATCTCGGCTTCAAGAAGTCCGAGGGGAACGAGATCCTGGCGGCCGGCATCCCGCTCGACCAGAAGTGGTTCGACACCTACCTCAACCGGACCGCCTACGAGCCGGGCAAGGTGAAGATGGACGAGTGGAACCAGCTCCGCGAGATGATGGGCCAGCCGGTGCTGGCGACCGGCGGCAAGGGTCCGGAGGGGCTCATGCGCGCCTACGACTGGAAGCACGCGCTCACCCTCTTCCCGAAGAATCCCAAGTGCAAGGCCGGCGCCCGCATCGTCGAGCTCCCGGTGAAGTTCGAGGGCGTCGAGCGCAAAGAGGAGACCCATGAGTACGCGGAGACCACCTGGGACTCCGCGAAGGATCGGCCGAAGTGGGACGCCTTGAAGGACAAACGCGTCTCGTTGAAGGTCTCGATGCGGCCCATCGACAATCAGTACCAGCTCGAAGACGTCACCGAGGCACAGTACACCGCCTTCCAGGTCCACGGGCCGGACGGCACCGACAGCGGCGGCTTGCCGATGCGCTGCTACATCAAGAAGGGCACCAAGTACGAGCGCGTCGTGAAGAACGCGAAGGACGCGACCCGGGGCAAGCCCGAGGAGACCTACATCATCAAGGGCATCGCCCGCCAGAACCGCAACATGGTCGTCGAAATCGTCGAAAGAGCCGAGTAACCTGTAACCCGTCATCGGTAACCGGTAGAGGGTCCCCCTTCCCCTCCAGGGGAGGCGGGGGCCCTCTTTTTTTTTCGGCATGAGGCGTTCCCCAAGGGGACGCGGGAGGGGGGGCCGCGCCGGGTTACCGGTTGGAGCGGTTTTCGGGACGGAACCCCCTTACCATCGAGTTACAGAGGAACGACCCCAAGGGAGGATGCAATGGCGAGGAAGACGATTGCGGTAATGGGCGCAACGGGCCACATCGGCGCCGCGCTGACGGAGAACCTGCTGGCGAAGGGCCACGAGGTGCGGGCGCTGGGCCGAGACCCGAAGAAACTGGGCGCGCTCGCCGCAAAGGGCGCGAAGCCGAAATCCGGCACGTTCACCGACGCAGCCGTGCTCGCGGACGCCTTCGCGGGATCCGAAGCCGCGTTCGTCATGGTCCCTCCCTCCTACGGAGAGGCCGACTTCGGCGCCTACCAGGACCGCCAGGCGGACGCGATCGTCAAGGCGCTCCAGAAGGCGGGCGTCCGCAAGGTCGTGATGCTGTCGAGCGTCGGCGCCCAGCAGGCCGAGGGGACGGGCCCCATCAAGGGGCTCCACCGGATGGAGAAGCGGCTCCGCCAGTCGGGCGGTCCGGACGTCGTCCATCTCCGTCCGTCGTACTTCATGGAAAACCACTTCTTCGCCATCCCCACGATCAAGTCGATGGGGATCAACGGCTCGCCCCTCAAGCCGGACGTCGCGCTGGGGCAGATCGCCACGAAGGACATCGCCCAGAAAGCGGCGGAGCTGCTCGACCGGGCGGACTTCCGCGGCTCGTCGATCGTCGAACTCGCGGGTCCGAAGGATCTCACGATGACGCAGGTCACGCCGGTCCTCGGCCGCGCGATCGGAAAGCCCGACCTGGCGTACGTGCAGTTCCCCTACGCGGACGCCGAGAAGGCGCTCTCGGGGATGATGCCGGCGGCGTCGGCCGCGCTGATGGTCGAGATGTACCGCGGCATGAATGAGGGCCTCATGGTGCCGGAGACGCCGCCCCAGCGGACGAAGACGTCGATCGAAGATTTCGCGTCGGTGTTCGCCGCGGCGTTCAAGGCTTAGGCCTTCTGCCTCGTCTAGAGTATTGGAGCGCGGGGAAGCAGTCACCCGATCCCTGCGCGCGCGGGGCTCCGCGTTAGCTCCCGGAGCCCAGCGGCGCGCACCTACCGCTTGCGCATCGCGTCCAGGCGCGCCTTCGCCCCATCGGCCGCGGGAATCCCCTGGAACTCGCGCAGGATCTGCCGGTAGGCCTCGCGCGCGTCGTTCAGCTCTCCGATCGATTCGAGCGCCTGGGCCTCGCCCAGCCGCTGCTTGACCTGGTCGATGATCTTCTTCTGCAGCTCCTGGGCCGTGCGCAGCAGGTCGTCGGCGTCGACGCGATCCAGATGGGACCACGCCTTGGAGAGCTCGCCGCGCGAGAGCGCCTCATGGGCGGACGCCATCTCCTGGGCGCTCTTCGCGGGGCCGCTGCGTTTCCGTGTCGCGACCGGGCCGATGTAGGAGGTCGCAACGACCACGTCGTCGTACCACATCACGATGGGCCCGCGGATCAGGTCGTTCTGGGTATAGAGGCCGAGGGAGACGCGGTTCGACTTGAGGGCGTCGACGTCGCGCAGCCGGAGGTTCAGGAAGTCGGCGGCGAGCTTGCCGTCGACCCAGAACGCGATGCGGCCGTCGCGCTTCCCCGGGGTGTTCGCCTTGACCATGAGCTCGTAGCAGATCCACTTGTCGCGGTCGGGGATGATCTCCGGCCGCGGCGTGAACTGCGGCCCGAAGTAGTTGGGGTTCCCGCCGTACGGCGCCATGCGGCCGGTCGGGTAGAAATGTTCGCCCCACTGGTGGCGCTGTTCGGGGTGATAGCTGTAGGTGGCGAGATAGCCGGGCGACGGCGTTTTCTCCTCGGAGCGCCAGGTGTCGAGGAGGACGCCGTACTTGCTGCGTCCGTCGGCGGGGATGCCGGGGCTCGCGTCGGGCTGGCCGGGGGCGACCGCGCCGATCCCGCCTCCGTCGTGGGTCCCGCCGTGCCAGAGCTCGGTGGTCTTCCCGAACTTCGCGTAGTAGCGCAGGAAGAGCGTATCGTAGCCTTCCTTGAAGTGATGGTTCACGCCGAGGCCGGTCTCCTTGGTCGACCGGGGATAGCCGATCGCGCACTCCATCGCCTGCTTCCCGCCGTGGACGTTTTCGGGCTTCGGCGTGAGCACGATGCCGCCCCAGTTGTTGTCGAACCGGACGGCGGCGCCTTCAAAGTCGTCGAAGAGGACGACGGACGGGTCGTGGTCGATGCCGACGTCGCCGAGGTATTTCGACGCGATGCCGTTGTTCCCTTCCGGGAGGGGAGCGAACATCGGGCGGGCGGCGGCGGTGGTGTCCTGGGCGGCGAGCGTGGGAGCCAACAGCAGAACTGCCAGAAGACCCCGCTCCAAACCCATGCAACCAGAGGACGCGGGGAGCGAGGACTTAGCAAAGAATCCGGCTCACTTCTCCGGAATTCTCCCGTGCGTGTACTGGTAGAGACTGCCGGGGACCGCCACCTCGAAGGGCGTCTCCTCGAGAGTCGCGCGCAAGATCCCCCACCGCCGGTCATCCCCCGGCTGCCGCCAGAGCTTGAAGCTGTCGTAACGGCGAAGCACGTCGTCGCGACGAATTCCTTCGACCGAGCCGAAGAAGACGCGCGAGCCCGGGACTCCAACGGCCACCGTCGTCCGAGGACGACTGAGAGGCCAGGGCTCGAACAACTCCCGGTACAACTCCAGGGCCACGGCTCCATCGAACGGGTTGGACAGCGACGCGGTGACATGCACCCGATCGCGAATCCACGCGCTTCGCCGCTCGCGGTCCAGATCGGCGGGCGGCTCAGCGTCGACCTTGCCCTTCGGGTCCATCCAACCGAGGTTGTAGCGGACGCGCTTCCAGGCAAGGACGACTTCGTTCGGCTTCAGCTGCGGGCGTGCCGGAGAGGCACCGGGACCGGAGATTTCCTTCAAGGGCGTCTCCGGATTGTCCCCGAGTCCATAGGGGAGCAGCAGCCAGACGGTCCGGTCGGGGATCTTCAGGCGAATCCAGCGATCCTCGACGCTCTGGGGAAGCCACGCGAATTCGACCATGAAATTCCCGCTCATCGCCATGGACCGGCCGATCCATCCCAGCATGTGCGGCGCAGCGACCGGTCGCGCGATGGATTCTCCGGCCGTCGAAACGATCTCCGCTTCAACCTCCCCCTTCTTCGGTTCCTTCAGGGTTCCCTTCTCCAGCGCATCGCCGGGCGCCGAGAAGTGCAGATCGAGTCGGATTCCGGTCGGTGCCTCGTCGACCTTCCGCGCTTGCTGGACGCTCACCCCCGCGGTTCCCCACGGCGTCTCGATCGACGGATACTCGATCCATTCCCAGGTGCGCCGCGCCTTTCGGATCGCCTCTTCCGTCGGCGGCTTCGCGTCTCGCGTCCACTGAGCCGCCGGCCACCAGCCGTCCCACGTCCGGTCCGGCACCTCCGCGCCCTGAAGGAAGACGAGGAGGAGGCTGAGCATGTTATTTAGACGGACCAGGAGCCTGGAACGCAGGTGCATTTAGCTGGAGGGCGGAAGGCAAATCCGGCATGCTTCATCCGGTCATGAGATAGGGAGGGTAGATGATGGCACACGAACCCGGCAGCACGATGTCGAGGCGCGCGGTCCTCACGGCAATGGGAACCCTGGCCGGCTGCGCGGCCGTCGCGCCGACGGCGACCACGGCTCAGGACAAGGCCGGAGGTCCGGCGGCGCCCCCGACCACGGTCACGAATCCTCCCCGGGACTTCTCTCCCGGCGGCGCGCCGACGACGTACTTCACGGATCCCGACATCCTGACCGTCGATCCGCTCTTCAACAGCCTGGTTCAGCCGAACACTCCGATCCAGCGGCTGTGGACGGGCGCGCTGTGGATGGAGGGTCCGGCCTGGAACGGCCAGGGGCGTTATCTCGTCTGGAGCGACATCCCCAACAACCGCCAGCTGCGCTGGCTGGAGGACGACGCCCGGGTGACCGTCTTCCGGAACCCGTCGAACAACAGCAACGGAAACACCTTCGACTTCCAGGGCCGACAGCTCTCCTGCGAGCATCTGACCCGGCGCGTCGTCCGATACGAGAACGACGGATCGGTGACGGTCATTGCGGACTCGTACAACGGCAAGCGCCTGAACTCGCCCAACGACGTCGTCCCTCACCCCGACGGCAGCACCTGGTTCACCGATCCGCCCTATGGGGGGCAGCTGTATGAAGGGGCTCCCGACGCGGCGGGAGGGCCGAGCAACAAGGCGGGACGCCTGAAGAACCGGCTCGGCCAGGCCGCGGAAATCGGAGGCCTGAAGCGGGAGCTGCCGACGAACGTGTATCGCGTCGACCCCAGCGGGAAAATCGACCTCGTCGTCGGCGAGGAACAGGTTCCGGACCCGAACGGGCTCGCGTTTTCCCACGACTATAAGAGGCTGTATGTGGCCAGCACGGGCAAAGGTCCTGGCGACACCGGGCCGGGAGGCAAGGGCGACGTGCACGTCTTCGACGTCGGCGACGACAACAAGCTATCGAACCAGAAGCTGTTCAGCGATTGCACGATCGACGGCGTGAAGTGCGGCCCCGACGGCATCCGCTGCGACGTCGAGGGCAACGTCTGGATTTCCAGCAATGCGGGCCGCAGCGTCGGTTACAGCGGCGTGACCGTCTGGACGCCACAGGGCAAGCTGATCGGCCGCATCCGGATCCCGGAAGTCTGCGGCAATATCTGCTTCGGGGGTCCGAAGCGCAATCGCCTGTTCATGGCGGCGAGCCAGTCGCTGTACGCGGTCTATCTCGCCACCCAGGGGGCGGCGCCGGGGTAGAGTCGCGGCGATTCCGACGCCTTCGGCGGGGAAGTCGCCCTGCCCCAGATGGCATTCACATCGATCCCGGGGGCGGCGGCGCCGGGCCGAATCCCATTTTCTTCAGGGCTTCCTCTGACAGAAGCCGAATCACGGACCATTCCTTCATGTTCCGGAGAGCCTGTTCCGTCCACAACTTAGGATTCTGTCGGACACTCAGCTCGTCGATCTTGGCCTCCACCAACTTGGCGGCCTCAAAATAGTCTGCGGTGACGATCCCCTCGTTGACCCAGACTTTCGAGCATTCCAAGTAGTGGCCGAAGTCCGTTACGAGCTCCCCCACAGCATCAGCAGCCGCGGGGTAGGCCAGGAACAAAGTTTCCGGATCCGCCGCGAGCGTCTGTAGATGCTTCAGGAGCATTCTCAGAACCCACTCCGCATCGGTCTCGTCGGGGCGTCGGCCGCTGTCAGGCACATCCTGAATGCGACCCTTCAGCTCCGGCCCGTTCGCGATCGCCGCGCGATCCCAGATGAGGATTTCCGGCTTCCAGTCGGAGTCCTGGATTTCATACTCAAACTTGGCCTGGGACTTGGCTTCCTTCAGAGTCTGGTGCCAAGTATCGCCGGCAAAGTCCCCCGAATCGGTGAATCTATAGAGATAGCAGGACTCTCCCTCCTGAACCAGTTCGACCCATGAGGCCGCGGGCATATTCTCCACGGGCACGACCTCGCCATTCACGATGGTGCCGATCGAATGGGTCGTTCGGCCCGTGGGATGCCGAACGCGCGCCCGAAGTTTCATGTGCAGACTCCAACCCTATCAAAGCGGTGGGATGGGTGGAAGGAATGGCTCCCCGGGCAGGCTTCTCGTCCTGATCCGGTGTCGCCCATCTCCGCCATCGGCGGAGATGGCTCCCCGCTCGCTCCTCGACCCGAACCCTTCCCACCGCTCGTCTCCGGCTGAAGATCCGGCGAAGGGGGCACGGCGTCTACGCCGTGGAGGCCGGGGATTGGGCCGCCTAGCCCCTCAAGTTGGCGCTCGGCCTACTTGGACTCATCGAGGCAGTCTTGCCAGATCTTTGCGCCCTTCTCGTGGCCTTGAACTCCCTCGAAGAAGGACTCAAACGCCGCATTCATGTCGAAGTCTTCACATTCTGTCCACTCGACAAGCTTCGGCTTATGCACCCGAAACCGTCCGCGCGACTTGGGCGTATACGGCACAGCCAGTGTCGCCTTTGACCCCCGAGAGAAATAGGCACGAATTTCTATGATGATGGCGTCCAGCTTTTCCTTGCCGATGGGGATGCGACCATCGTAAAGCAGGACCGCATCGTTCGCGTCCATCTCATTTGATTCGAGCTTTTTCTTTCCAAAAGCGACGGAGGCTGCCAAGTCGCCGTTGATCACCAAACGTTCCATCTTGCGCTCTTCGTCTGCCGTCGTGTAGGCGAGCATCGGGGTCAACGTCTCGCCATCAGACACGCACCAAATCGCGTGGGAAGCGAAGAATCCGGCCAATTTCGAGGCGGTAATCATCGGCAGCGATAGTATCCCATCTCCATTTCAGAAACCATCAGCTTACGCGCTGTCGAAATTCGGAGGTTACAAGACTCTAGCTGGCAAACGGGAGGAGGGTTCGAGCAGCGGACTGAATGGCTCCCCGGGCAGGACTCGAACCTGCAGCCTTGCGGTTAACAGCCGCTCGCTCTACCATTGAGCTACCGGGGAAGGTGTGCAGCGGCGCACCGATTATAGGGAGGCCAAAAAGGCGGTCAAGAAGTATCGGGGAAAACGGCCCCCCGGCAGCGTACAATCGCACGATGCATCCGTTTCTCGCCGAGTGGGTTCGACCCCGGGCGAACCTGCTCGACCAGGACGCCGAGGCCCTCCGCGAGGCGCTCGCCGAAATGGGGCGCCGCGGCCTCCTCGGCCTGCGCGTGCCGAGGGAGTTCGGCGGACTCGGACTCGATCCCCTCGAATTCCGCCGGTTTCAGGAAGCCTCCGCGCGAGCCAGCGGCGCGCTCGCGTTCCTCGAGAGCCAGCACCAGAGCGCCTGCAGCCTCGTCGCGCGAAGCTCCAACGCCGCCCTGACGGCGCGACTGCTGCCGCGGCTCGCCCGCGGCGAGGACACCGCCGCGATCGCGTTCTCCCATCTGCGCCGGCCCGGACCGCCGCTCGTCCGCGCCTCGGCCGCGACCGGCGGATACCGGCTGGACGGCCGCCTCCCCTGGGTCACCGGATGGGGGCTCTTCACGGTCTGCGTCACCGCCGCGCCGCTCGACGACGGACGCATCCTCTTCGCCGTCCATCCGCTGGCTGCCTCCGCGTCGATGCGCCCCACGCCGCCCCTCGCGCTCGCCGCCATGGCGGTCACCCAGACCGTCGAGATCGCCGTCGACAAGCTGTTCATCCCCGAGAGCGACGTCGTCGAGATCCACGCCGCGACCTGGATCCAGGAGAACGACCGCATCGCGATCGCGCTCCAGTCGCCGCTCGCGCTGGGCTGCGCCCAGGCCGGGATCGACGTCCTGCGCGACGAAGCGGAGAAGAAGAACAATGCCGGCATGAAGGACGCCGCCGAGCGGCTCGACCGCGAACTCGAGGCGTGCCGCGTCGAAGCCTATCGAGCGATGGAAGAGAACGCGGACCTTCAGCGGGGACTCGCGGCGCGCGCGGCCGCGATCGAACTGGCGGGACGGACGACTCATGCGGCGGTCGTCGCGGCGGCGGGCGCGGGAAACCTGATGACCCATCCGGCCCAGCGGGTCTACCGCGAGGCGCTGGCGTTCAGCGTGCTGGCGCTCTCGCCCCCCATCCAGGCGGCGGCGCTGTCGCGGCTTTCTAGCGGCTGACGAGCGCGAGCGGCCGTCCCGCGCGGCGCATCTCCTCGAGGATCCGAAGGTTGGCCTTCGGCATCGCGAGCTTCTCGACCTCCTCGAGCGTCACCCAGCGGCCGGGCCCCTTCCCCTTGCGCAGGAAGCAGTGGTAGGTGTGCAGCTCCACCGAGAAGTGCGTGTAGCGGTGCTTCACCGTCGTGAGGTAGGGCCCGACGTCGACCTTGAACCCCGTCTCCTCCTGGATCTCGCGCCGCAGGCACTGCTCGAACGTCTCGCCCTTCTCGCGCTTTCCGCCGGGAAACTCCCAGAGGCCGCCGAGCAGCCCCTCTTCCTCGCGACGCTGGACGTAGAAGCGGTCGCCGTCCCAGATCACGCCGATGGCGACTTCCTTGTGAGGGACTTCCTTCCTGGGCTTCTTCGTCGGCCACTGCTCCGGATCGCCCGACGCGCGGGCCTTGCAGTCGGCGGCCAGCGGACAGCCGTCGCACTTCGGCGCGCGAAACGTGCACACGCGCTGGCCCAGCTCCATCAGCGCCTGGTTGTAGTCGCCGGGATTCCCCCGCGGCGGCGGCGCCTCGGAGACGTCCGCGGCCGCGAGGCGGGAGAGGACGCGCCGGACGTTGCCGTCGAAAACGGCCGCCCGCTCGCCGTGGGCGATCGACGCGATCGCCGCGGCGGTGTAGGGTCCGACCCCGGGAATGGCGCGCCACTCTTCGGAGGTCTTGGGGAGGGACTTCACGTCGCGGGCGGCTTTGTGGAGGTTGCGGGCGCGGGCGTAGTAGCCGAGCCCTTCCCACATCTTGAGGACGTCGTCGAGGTCCGCCTTCGCGAGCGCCTTCGCGGTCGGAAAGCGCTTCATCCACCGTTCGTAGTACGGGATGACGGTGGCGATCTGGGTCTGCTGGAGCATGATCTCCGAGACCCAGATCGCGTAGGGGTCCCGGGTCCGCCGCCAGGGCAGATCGCGGGCCCCCTTGCGATACCACGCGAGCAGCCGCCTCACGTCCATCGCGACATTGTCACGGCGTCGCGGGCGGCTGGCAAGCTATTTGGCCGGAGGCTTCCCCGCCATGAGATTCGTGAGCCGCTCGTTGAGTGCCTCGCGGCTGTAGGGCCCCTCATACCGCGCGATCTCCTCGCCGTCCCGGAACACGAGCAGCGTGGGAACCGCCTGCACCCCCAGCTCGTCGGTGATCGTCGGGTTCTCGGTCACGTCGATCCGGAAGAATTCGATCTTCCCGTCGAGCATGTCCGAGACCGCCAGGAGCTCCGGCCGGAAGTGATCGCAGGGGATACTGCAGAAGTCGAGGAAGGCCACGGCGACCATCCCCTCGGATTCCAGGATTCGCTCTTCCAGACCCTGGTCGTTCAGATCCCTAACCATATCCACCCCTTTTGCTTCTCTCTCTCCGCACGCCAACGGCAATGTTCTATATCGGCGAAAAGGGGGGGAACTTGAGACAAGAATGAGAAGCCTATGGTTTTCGAAACTTCTTCGACGCGTCGTCGAGAACCAGAATCCAGTCCAGCTCCGAGGGAGGCGTGAACTCGCGCGTCCCCTGGTTGGAGACGATCTCGATCGCGTGGGCGGTGCCGTCGCGAGGATCGAACCACCACGCGTCGACCTTCTCCCCGGAGATCTTTCCGAGCGCGACCGTGACCGGCTTCCCGGTCGGGACGTAGACGAACGCATAGCCGTCGCCCCGGGTGGCGCGGACCCGCTCGCCGGCGACGACGAGCGTCTGGTCGGGCACGCGGGAGAGATAGGGGCGCGATTCCAGGAGCGCCCGCGCGTGGCGCATCTGGCCGGCGCCGGGCAAGTCGAGCGAATCGCTCCACGAGGCGTGGGCCCACGAGATCGCTTTCCGGCCCGGCGCCATCATCTGCCAGATGTTGTGGCAGCCGTAGGTGTGCCCGCACGCGCCGGCAAAGAGGTCCCAATAAAGGTATTTGCGGACGTCGAGCGCCTCGGCGTAGCCGTTCTGGGGCTTGAACGCGAGCGGATGGTCCTCATAGGTCGGCTCCCCGTCGAGGACCGGCTTCGTCGGCTCGCGGCGGTAGTCCGCCTCGATCCGCGCCGCGCTGTCGGTATTCCTCGCGTGGCCGGTCTGGAGCATGTTGAGGTCGAGCCAATCGTCCTTGTGGAACCAGGCGGACGACGTCCTCCCGCCCGGCGGGTGGAACGTCATCAGGTGACGGCCGCCGTCCCCTTCCCGGACGCCCGCCGCGAGCGCGCGCCAGATCTCCGCCGACTTGTCGGCCGGACGGTCGCCGCCGTTGATCCAGATAATGTTCGGAGAGGACTTGTACCGCGCTCCGATCCACCGTCCGTACGCGCGGGCGTTCTCCGGCGTGAAGATCTCGGGGCCGGTGCCCCACATCTTCGTGACCTTGTCCCCCCAGGTGGGAAGTAGCCCAATGAAGATCCCCTTCTCCTCCGCCTTCTTCACGATCCAGTCGACGTGGTCCCAGTACTCGTTTGCGGGCCGCGTCGGGTCGTTCTCCAGGAGCGGCCTGTGGCCGGCCGCATTGGGGGTCTGGAGACCGTCCAGCTCCGCGAGGGCGACGGCCTGAATGACCGTGAACCGCTTGGCGCGGCGGTTCTCCAGATAGCGCTCCGCCTCCTCCCGGGTGAGGCGGTGGAAGAGCTCCCACGCGGTATCGCCCAGCCAGAAGAACGGCGTCCCGTCGGCGTGGACCAGGAACCGCTTGTTCTCGGACACCTTCAAGTCGCCGTGGGACAGGTCGACCGACGGATCCTGGAGCGCGAGCGCCAGCAGCAGGAGCGGCACCATGGGAGACCTCCTGGGATATCCATCTAAAATCTTACTGAAATCTTACTGATATCTTATTGACATCTTACTGAGATCTCAGTAAGGTGTCAAGGATGAAGGCGAAGGGGTCGTGGGCGGCGGCGGGGGTGCTGGCGTTCGCGGTGGCGTTCGCGCTCTTCCCGGTCTACTGGATCGTGCTGACGGCGTTCCGTCCGCGGGGCGAGATCTTCTCCCATCCGGTGAAGCTGCTGCCGTCGGAATTCACGCTCGACAACCTGCGCTACGTCTGGTTCGGCAGCGAGACCAGCCAGCCGGTCCTCCCCTTCCTGGGCACCAGCGTGATCATTGCGGGCGTCTCCACGCTGCTCACCACCGCGCTCGGCGTGGCCTGCGCCTACGCGATGGGACGCCACCGGGCCGGCGGCCGCGCCTTCTCGATGTGGATCCTCTCCCAGCGGTTCCTGCCGGCCATCGCGCTCATCGTCCCGCTCTTCATCCTGTTTCGGAAGTTCTCCCTGTTCGACACCTACACGGGCCTGATCCTCCTCTATACCACCCTGAACCTCCCCATGGCCGTCTGGCTGATGCTGGGGTTCGTCCGGAGCCTGCCGGGCGACCTCGAGGAGGCGGCCCTGATCGACGGCGCCTCCTACTTCGGCGCCTTCTTCCGCATCGCCCTCCCCCTCCTCCGCCCCGGCATCGCGGTCACCGCGATCTTCGTCTTTCTCTTCTCGTGGAATGAGTTCCTCTTCGCGTACCAGCTCGCCGGCGACGAAGTGGCGACCATCACCGTCTACCTGCCGCGGCTGCGGAGCGCGATCGCCGAGCTCTACGGGGAAATCGCGGCCGCCTCGCTCCTGTCGGTGATCCCCGGCGCCGCCGTCGCCTGGGTGATGCAGCGCTACCTGGTCGGGGGCCTTACCCTCGGCGGAGGCCGGGAGCTGTGACCGCAAAGACGTTCGGACGGGTCATGATCGCTCCCGCGACCGCCTTGTTCCTCGCGGTCGGCACCGGCCCGCTCCTCTACGCGCTCTATGCCTCCGCCCACTCCTTCCCCGCGGAAGCCGATGCGGCTCCGGAGTGGAAGGGCGCGGGCAATTTCGTCGACCTCTCCCGCGACCCCCAATTCCTGAAGTCGGTCGGCGTCACCGGGATGGTGCTCGTCCTGGCCGTCACGGCTCAGCTCGTCCTCGGATTCGCCCTGGCGATGGCGCTCCATCGCGTGCGGCGCGGACGCGGCCTCGTGGTCAGCCTGCTGCTCATCCCCTCCGCGATCGCCCCCATCGTCGCGGGCATCGCCTGGTGGATGCTCTTCAACGCGCGCACCGGGCCGGTCAACGCCTTCCTCGAAATGGCGGGGCTCGGCCCCGTCGAGTGGACCGTGACGATGCCGGGGGCGCTCGTCGCCATCGTCACCGCGCTCGTCTGGCAGTGGACGCCGTTCGTCGCCGTCATCCTGCTCGGCGGCCTGACGACGATCCCGCCCTCGGTCCTCGAAGCCGCCCGCCTCGACGGCGCCGGCCGGTGGCACACGCTCCGCCACATCACGCTCCCCTACCTCCGGCCGTTCTTCCTCGTCGCCGGGCTGCTCATGATCATCGAGACCGTCCGCCTGTACGAAGTGCCCTTCTACCTCACCCAGGGCGGTCCCGGGAACGAGACCGTCCTCTCGGGCATCTACCTGTTCAAGCTCGCCTTCAACTTCCGAAATTTCGGGGGCGCCTCGGCCATGGCGCTCCTCTTCGTGGTCGTGTTGAGCGCGATCGCGACCCTCTACGTCCGGCTGGTTTCAGGCAAAGGGAGGACCGTATGACGCTCACCCGACGGGAAGCCCTCGCCGGCGCGCTCGCGCTGGCCGCAGGTTGCAGCAAGTCCGCGGAAGCCGCGACCACCACCGTGAAGGTCATGTCCCATCCGGGCCAGATCCTGCCGATCCTGACCCATCACACCGAGTACCTGAAGAAGACCTGCGGCGTCTCCCTGCGCATCCTCGAGTCGCCCGATCCGACCTCCTACCTCGACGCGGTGAAGGACCAGCAGACCGGCGGCGGGCGGTACGACATCGCGATGTTCTTCCCCCGCTTCAACGGCGAGCTCGCCCCCGGCTACCTGAGGCCGCTCGACGACCTGATCCAGAAGCACGGCGCGCGGCCGCTGTTCGACAACATCGTCGACGCCTACCGGATCCTCTACTCCGAATGGGGCGGGAAGACCGTGGCCGCGCCCGTCGACGGCGATGTCGCGATGATGTACTACCGCAAGGACGCGTTCGAGAATCCCGACCACCGGAAGAAGTTCCGGGAGAAGCACGGGACCGAGCTCGCCGTGCCCCGCACGTGGGAGGAGTTCGCCCGGGTCGCCGAATTCTTCACGGGGTGGGCGTGGGGCCCCACGGGGAGGCCGGGCTTCGGCTTCCAGAGCGCCACGTGGGAGCGGGCCTACGTCGAGCAGCAGTGGGCGCCCATGATGGCTTCCGCGGGCGGCAACTGGTTCACGCGCGACCTCAAGCCGGGGTGGAACAACGCCGCCGGCGTCCGCGCGCTCCGCGACCTGAAGTCGCTCCTCTCCTTCGCCCCGCCCGGCTCCACCTCGCTCTCCTGGAACCAGACCATGGAGAACATCTTCGCCGAGGACGTCGCGATGGTCCTCTGGTACATGGACCTCGGCCGTCTCGGCATGTCGAAGAACTCCTGGTTCGCCAAGAATGGCGGGCCGGAGAAGATGAAGAACTTCGGCTACGCCGCGTGGCCCGGCTACGAGATCGCCGGACAGTACCGCAACTTCAACTCGATGTTCTACGGACGCGTCATCGGCATCAGCCGGTTCTCGAAGCAGCCCGACGCCGCCTTCCAGGTCCTCAAGACGGTCCTCACGCCCGAGCGGCGCGTCCTCGCCCTCGACGACGACCAGTCCGGCAGCGACATGTTCCTCAAGACCGACTACGACCCGGCGATCTACAAGAAGCTCGCGCCGCCGCGCGAGTTCCTCGAGACGGCCCGCAAGGTGCTCGACAACGGCTTCCCCGAGATGCAGGTCCCGGGCGCCGGCGAGTATCTCGACGCGCTCCAGGGAGAGCTCCACGCCTTCCTCACGGGCAACGGGAGCGATCCCGCGAAGGCGCTCCAGGCCGCCGCCGACCGCTGGGAGGCGATCACCGACCGCCTGGGCCGGTCGAAGCAGTCGGGCTATTGGGCCGAGGTTTCCGCGCGATACAAGCGCGCCGGCCTCAAGGTGGCGGAGCTATGATCATGAAGCCGAACGGCGCCCGGTCTCTCCTCCAGGACCAGGCCTACGACCAGCTCAAGGAGCTCATCCAGACCGGGACGCTCGCCGCGGGGAGCCTCCACACGGAGCGGCGGCTGTCGGAGCAGCTGGGGATGAGCAAGACGCCCATCCGCGCCGCGCTCACGCGGCTCGACATCGAGGGGTTCGTCTCCGTCTCCCCGCAGCTCGGCATCGCGGTCCGCGAGACGTCGCTCCACGAGATCGTCGACCTGTTCGACATCCGGGCGGCGCTCGAGACCTTCGTGGTCCGGTCGCTGGCGGGCCGGCTGCAGCCGCCGCAGGTCGAGCGGCTCCGCGCCAATCTGAAAGAGCAGAAGAACTGCGCCCAGGGCGGCGACTCCCGGACCCTGACGCGGCTCGACACCGACTTCCACCTGCTCTTCTGCGAGTTCCTGGACAACCGCGAGATCACTCGAGTCCTGGTCCATCTGCGCGACAAGCTCCACCGCGTGATCCTCCGGGTCATGAGCCGCGCCGAAGGTCGGCTCGCGACCGCCGTCGGCGAGCACGCGGGGATCGCCGAGGCGGTGATCCGCGGCAAGGGCGAGCTCGCCTCCGAGCGGGTGAAGCGCCACCTGGAGTTCGGAAAACAGTTCCTGATGTCGAGGTGACCATGGCGGCCATCGCGATCGACGACGTCGAGAAGACCTTCCCGGGCGGCGTGCAGGCGGTCCGGCGCGTCTCGCTACGGGTGGAGGACGGGGAGTTCCTGGTCCTCGTGGGCCCGTCGGGCTGCGGCAAGACCACGCTCCTGCGGATGATCGCCGGGCTCGACGAGGCGACCGGCGGATCGATCTCGATCGGCGACCGCCGCGTGAACGACCTGCCGCCCGGCGAGCGGGATCTCGCGATGGTCTTCCAGAACTACGCCCTCTATCCCCACATGACGGTCCGCCGCAACATGGCGTTCGCGCTGGAGCTGCGGAAGGTCCCCAAGGCGGAGATCGAGCGGCGCGTCGGCGAGGTCGCGGAGACGCTCGGCCTGCGCGACCTCCTGGAGCGGCGGCCGAAGGAGCTCTCCGGCGGCCAGCGGCAGCGCGTCGCGCTCGGCCGGGCGATCGTCCGCCAGCCGCTCGCGTTCCTGTTCGACGAGCCGCTCAGCAACCTCGACGCGCGGCTCCGCATCCAGATGCGCGCCGAGCTCAAGCGGCTCCACCGCCGGCTCCGCACGACCTCCATCTACGTGACCCACGACCAGGAGGAGGCGATGACGCTCGGCGACCGCGTCGTCGTCATGAAGGACGGCGCGATCCAGCAGGTGGGCCGCCCGCTCGACGTCTACGAGCGGCCGGCCAACCGGTTCGTCGCCGGTTTCATGGGCATGCCTCCCATGAACCTGCTTCCCGGCAAGGTCGCCGACGCGCGGTTCGAAGGCGCGGGGCTTCGGATCCCTCTCGCGGCGCCCGGCGGTCCCGCGGTCCTGGGCATCCGTCCGGAGCACCTGAGCGACCGCCCCTTCGCCGGCGCGAGCGAACGGCTCGCGCTCCGCGTCTCCGTCGTCGAGCCGCTCGGCGACCGGCAGGACGTCACGCTCACGACCGCCGACGGGACCTCGCTCGTCGCCCGCATCGACTCGCGCGCCGAGCTGCGGGAGGGCGAGGAGTCGACCTTCTACGCCGATCTTTCCCGGATTCATCTGTTCGACGACCGGAGCGGCGCCCGGATCGAATCGGCCCCCGAACTGGTGAGGCTCGCATGAACGACGATCGCGTCCTGGCAACCTACTGGATCGAGACGCCGTGGCCCCTCCAGAGGGCGGTCGAGGCGATGGCGGGCGAGCAGTCGTGCGGCACGTTCATCCGGGTCCCGGGAGAGACGGAGGAACTGCGGGCGCGGTTCGGCGCCCGCATCGAGCGGATCACCGAACAGGAGACTGTCGACGAGCCGAGCCTTCCCGGCTCGCGCCCGCCGCGCGGCGAAGGGCGTCCCCGCTACCGCCGGGCAGAAGTCGTCCTCTCCTTTCCCCTCGAGAACATGGGGCCGTCGCTGCCCAACCTCCAGGCGACGGTGGCGGGCAATCTCTTCGAGCTGAGCCAGTTCTCCGGGCTGCGGCTCCTCGACCTCGAGCTGCCCCGGGCGTTCGCCGCGGCGTATCCGGGTCCGCAGTTTGGCGTCGAAGGCACCCGCAAGCTCGCCGGCGTCCACGGCCGGCCGCTCATCGGCACGATCGTGAAGCCGAGCGTCGGGCTCACCCCCGAGGAGACGGCCGCGCTCGTCCGCCGGCTCGCCGAGGCGGGGCTCGATTTCATCAAGGACGACGAGCTCATGTCCAATCCGCCCCATTCGCCGCTCGAACGGCGGGTGAGCGCGGTGATGCGCGTCGTGCACGACCACGCCCAGCGCACGGGCAAGAAGGTGATGGTCGCGTTCAACATCACGGACGAGATCGACGAGATGCGACGCCACCACGACTTCGTCCTCGCCTCGGGCGGCACGTGCGTCATGGCCAGCCTCAACAGCATCGGCCTCCCGGCGCTCGCCCAGCTGCGCCGGAACAGCGCGCTGCCGATCCACGGCCACCGGAACGGCTGGGGGATGATCGCCCGGTGCCCGGCGCTGGGGATTTCGTTCCCTGCGATGCAGAAGCTGTGGCGGCTGGCCGGCGCCGATCACCTCCACACGAACGGATTGCGGAACAAATTCTTCGAGCCCGACGATTCGGTCGTCGCCTCCGCCCGCGCCTGCCTGACGCCGCAGTTCGGCGACCGGCGGGTCATGCCGGTGCTGTCGTCCGGCCAGTGGGCCGGGCAGGCGCCCGACACCTACCGCCGGCTGGAGAGCCTCGACCTGATGTACCTCTGCGGCGGCGGCATTCTCGCCCATGCGGGAGGTCCCGCCGCGGGCGTGGCGTCGATCCGCCAGGCGTGGGAGGCGGCGCTCCAGGGTCGCAGCCTCGAGCAGGCCGCCTCGATCCACTCCGAGCTGCGCCAGGCGATCGAGACCTACAGCAACGTATGAGCGACCTGCTCCTGACGTACTGCGGCGACGACTTCACCGGCTCCACCGACGTGATGGAGGCGCTGGCCACGGCCGGCCTCCGTACCGTGCTGTTCCTCGAGCCGCCGACGCCCGCCGATCTCCGCCGGTTCGACGGCCTCCGAGCCGCGGGCGTCGCCGCGACGAGCCGCGCCATGACCCCGGCGCAGATGGACCAGGCGCTTCCCGGAGTCTTCGACCGGCTCAAGCAGCTCGGCGCGCCCGTCTGCCACTACAAGATCTGCTCGACGTTCGACTCCTCCCCCGCGATCGGCTCGATCGGCCGCGCGATGGAGATCGGCGCCGCCGTCTTCGGCGGCCGCTACACGCCGCTCGTCGTGGGCGCCCCGGTCCTGCGCCGCTATTGCCTCTTCGGCAATCTCTTCGCGACCGTCGGCGGCGAGACGTTCCGGATCGACCGCCATCCCGTGATGAGCCGCCACCCGGTGACCCCGATGGACGAAGGCGACCTGCGGGTCCATCTCGCGCGGCAGACGTCGCGCCGAATCGCGCTCATGGACCTGCATCAGCTCACCGGCCCGGCCGCCGACGTCGACGCCCGCTTCGCGTCGCTCCTCGAGTCGCGGCCCGATGTCGTCCTCTTCGACGTCCTCGACGACGCTCGACTGGCCGAAGTCGGCCGGCTGCTGTGGAGTTCGCGGCCGCCGTTCATGACCGGCTCGTCGGGGATCGAGTACGCCCTTACGGCCCACTGGCGCGCCACGGGAGTGCTCGCGGCACCCCTGCAGAGCGCCGCGCCCGCGCCGGCGTCGCGCATGATCGCGGTGTCGGGCAGCTGCTCGACGGTCACGCAGACCCAGATCGCCTGGGCGATCGAGAACGGTTGCGCGGGCATCCGCGTGGCGCCCGACGCGGACGAGGGAGACGTGGTCCGGAAGGCGATGAAGGCGCTCGAGGAGGGGCGGAGCCCGCTGCTCTACACGGCGCTGGGCCCGGCCGATCCCGCGATCGGCGACGCCCGCGCCGACGGCGAACGGGTGGGGACGCGGCTCGGCCGGCTGGCCCGCCAGTTGCTCGAGATCTCGAAGCTCAAGCGGGTCGCGGTCGCGGGCGGAGACACCTCGGGCTACGTCGCGCGACAGCTCGGCCTCTTCGCGCTCGAGATGGCCGGCCCGCTCTCCCCGGGGTCGCCGCTCTGCCGGGCCCGCGCTCGGGAGGACGCGTTCGATGGTCTCGAGATCGCGATGAAAGGCGGTCAGGTGGGAAAACCCGATTTCTTCGGCAGCGTCCTTCGAGGCGCCGCCTGATCAGCCATAAATCAAACCGTTGCGTTTATGGCTGATCCAGCCATAAACGCAACGGTTTGATTTATGGCCGAATTAAATGGAGGAAGAGATGACGACCGTGGCACTCTTCGGCGCCGGCGGCAAGATGGGCTGCCGGATCACGGACAACCTCAAGGACTCGGCGTATGACGTACGGTACGTGGAGGTCAGCCCTCCCGGCATCGAGAACCTCCGCAAGCGCGGGCTGGCGGTCACGCCGCGCGAGCAGGCGCTCCGCGAGGCGGAGGCCGTCATCCTCGCGGTGCCCGACAACCTGATCGAGCGCATCGCGGGCGAGCTCGTGCCGTCGATGCGGACCGGCGCGATGCTCGTGGTCTTGGACGCGGCCGCGCCGTTCGCGGGCAAGCTGCCCGCGCGGCAGGACGTGACGTACGTCGTCACCCATCCCTGCCATCCGTCGGTGTTCAACGTCGAGACCGACCCCGACGCACAGCGCGACTACTTCGGCGGGATCAAGGCGAAGCAGAGCATCGTCTGCGCGCTCATGCAGGGTCCCGAGCACGACTACGAGGCCGGCGAGGCGCTCTGCCGGAAGATGTTCGCGCCTGTCGAGCGGGCCCATCGGGTCACGGTCGAGCAGATGATCATCCTCGAGCCGGTCCTCTCCGAGACCACCGCCGCCACCTGCATCACGGTCATCCGAGAGGCGATGGAGGAGTCGATCCGGCGGGGCGTGCCCCGCGCCGCCGCGCGCGACTTCATCCTGGGCCACCTGAACATCGAGATGGCCATCGTCTTCGAGGAGATCGGGTCGCCGTTCTCCGACGGCGCCAAGAAGGCGATCGAGAAGGCGAAGGGCCAGATCTTCCGGCCGGACTGGAAGAAGGTATTCGACGCGGACAACGTGCGGGAGACCGTGGCGATGATCACGCAGCCGCCGCCCGCGCGGGCCCCGGCGCCGGCGCTCCAGGCTTGACGGCCGGGGGAGATCCCCCTACAGTCGGGCGATGGCCTCGACCCCGGCGCGGCGGCTGCTGGCCGACCGCGCCTACGACGCGCTCAAGAGCTCGCTCCAGAGCGGAAAGTATCCGCCCGGGACGTTCCTGTCGGAGCGCCAGCTGGCGCTCGGGCTGGGCATGAGCAAGACGCCGCTCAAGTCGGCGCTGGTCCGGCTGGAGCAGGAGGGCTTCCTCCGGATCTCCCCCCAGCAGGGGATCCTGGTCCGGGAGCCGTCGGTGCAGGAAATCGTGGAGCTGTTCGACCTGCGCGAGGCGATCGAAACATTCGTCGTCCTGCGGATCGCCGGCAAGCTGGGGCCGAACCAGATCGCCCATCTGCGGGAAAACATCCGCGAGCAGGCCGAGGCGGTCCGCAAGGCCGACGTCGCCGAAGCCACGCGGCTGGATACCGAGTTCCACACGATGGTCTGCGGCTTCCTCGGAAACCGGGAGATGTCGCAGACGCTGGCGCGGATGCGGGAGAAGCTCCACATCCTGATCCTCGGAAATCTCACGCGACGTCCGCAGCGGCTGGCGACCAGTTATCGCGAACACGCGGCGATCGCCGCCGCGGTCATCAAAGGCCGCGGCTCCCACGCGGTTGACCTGGTCCGGAAGCACCTGGACTACGGCAGAAACCTCGTGCTCGGGCGCGAGTCCACCTAACGCCACTCGCGGTCGAGTTCCCCTTCGATCAGCGCCGGCGGGACGTTGCCGAACGCGAGGAACCGCTCGTGGAAGTCCTTCAGGGTGAAGCGGTCGCCCAGCTTCGTCCGGAACTTCTCGCGGATGCGGACGATCTCGAGCATCCCCAGCAGGTAGGTCGGGAAATAGGTCGGCGACTGGGTGTAGGCGTTCACGCTCCCTTCGGCCTGGGGGTGGTTGAGCTTGACCTTCTCCTCGAGGAACTTGACCGCGTCGTCGTACGACATCCTGTCGGTGTGGAGCGCGACGTCGAGCAGGATGCGCGCCGCGCGCTGGAGGCGCCAGTTGAGCTGCATCAGCCGCTCGCGCTTGTCGGTGTAGTAGCCCGTCTCGTTCGCCAGTTCCTCGCAGTAGAGGCCCCAGCCTTCCGAGAGCAGCGGCGAGTCGTTCAGCTTCCGGATCTTCGACCGGATGTCCTTCGCGTAGACGAACTGAAGGTGATGGCCCGGGTACGCCTCGTGCCAGACGGTGCCGGGAATGTCGTAGACGTTGTGGGCGGCGAGCTGCGCCTCCGCCTCCTCGGCCGTCGCCTTCTTCGGCACCGGCGTGACGTAGAAGTGGCCGGTCTTCGCCTCGTCGAGCGGCCCCGGGCGCGAGTAGGCGGCGTACGGGATCGCGCTCTGCTGGAACGCCGGCGTGTCGATCACCTCGAGCTTCTCCCACGCGGGGATGCCGACGATCTGGCGATCGATCATGTACTGACGCGCCTTCGCCACCTCCTTGCGGTAGTGCTCCAGGAGGCCCTCGGGCTTCGGATGGTCGTGCTTCATCTTCTCCAGCACGACCGGCCAGTCCTGGGCGATCTCCTCGAGCATCCGCTCCGTCTTCTCGAACTCGCGCCGTCCGATCTTCTCGAGCTCGTCGACCCCGAGGGCCAGGACATGGTCGATCTTCAGATGGAACTCGTAAGCCTCCTTGCCGAGGACGAACGAGCCGTCCGACCGGGGCTGGACGGCGTCCTTGAGGAACTTCAGGTAGGCCTCGTACGCCGCCTTCGCCTTCGCCACGAGCGCGGCATCGGCCTCGCCCAACTCCGACGTGAGGAAGTCGATCGCGCCCTCGCCGTCGTCGATCGCCGTCTTGGTCCACACCTTGGGCGGCCGGGCGAGCTTGGGGCGGAACTCGTCGATCATCCCGGGAATCAGCGCGAGGCGCTTGTTGATGTTGGCGAGCCGCTGCGCCTTGGGGGCGAAGTCCTTGACCAGCATGTCGTGGAGCGCCGACACGGTCCCGAACGGGATGCCGGGCGCAACGGTCCGCACGTCGCGCCGGCGGTATTCGTACTGCTGCGACAGGAGGTCGTTGCGCCAGAGCCGGGCGTCGAGGGACTCGCCGGGGACCCGGCCGAGCCAGGCGTCGACGAGCTTTGCCCTCGCCTGGAACGAGGCGTCGTCCCACCGGGTGAGTCGGTCGTCGAACTGGTGGAGGCCGACGCCGGTGGCCCACTCCGGATCGAGCGCCGCCCGCTCCTGGAGGTACTGGTCGTACAGCGCGGCCACCTCGCCCGTCACGTCCTGCGGCATCGCCACCCCGGAAAGCACGAACAGGAGGATCATCCCACGGCCCATCATCGGAGCCATCCAACCACCCGGCCGGCGGCTTGTCAAAGGGATCGTTCCAGGACCGGGTCCGGCCCCGTCTGAGCGGGTGGCGAAATCGACGGACGTGGGGTAGCATTACCCCGACAGAAGGAGACACGCATGGCCAAATCCGTCGACATCCCGTTCGGCTACGGCGACGTGATCGCGATCACCGGCTCGGGTCCGAAGGTGGTGTTGTGGTTCAAGGACCCCAACTCGGTCGTGCGTGGGCTGCTGATGGATTTGACCGATCCCGCCAATCCGGTCCTGAACAAGGAAGAGATCATCATCCGGCGCAAGACCGAGGGCCAGGTCCGGAAGAAGAGGCTGCCGCCGGTGGGGAATCCCCTTCCCTTGAAGCCCTAGGTCCCGGGGTTCTCGCCGTTCTCGGCGGGCGGCGGCTGCTGTCCCGGCGTGTTGCCGTTCATGTCCACCACCTGGCGCTGCATCTCCCCGGGCGCGAAGAGACCGCTGGTGTCGTTGCCGAGCAGGCCGTCCTTGCGCATCTGCTTGCGCTGGGCCTTCTGCTCGCGCTGCTGCCGCTTCTTGGCTTCGCGAAACCGTTTTCCGGCGCTGTCTGCCATTTGAATTCTCCTTCCACGCAACGGGCTAGCCGGTCTGCGAGGCGACGAGCTTCGTCACCCGCATCTGCACCGGCGGCGGCGGAGGCGCGACCTTCGTCGGGTTCCGCTCCTCGGCCGCGATCGCCTCGCGGATCTTTTCCGCGACGTACTTCGAAAACTGTCCGAAGTGAAGGTAGAGGGCCATCAGCGACCCGGTGTATCGGATCGACTTCGGGTTCCTCCACAGGGCCTTCACCATCGTCTTCCAGAAATGGCCGCGGGTTTCCTTCCGCAGGCCCAGCTTGGCCGCCATCCGGGCGAACCCCTTGAGCTCCTTCCACCACTGCTTCAGGCCCGGCCGGAACCGGCGCTGCGACGAATCCAGCTCCTGGCCCACCTTGAGCACGCGGCCGAAGTAATTCTCGGGCGTATAGATGGTCTCGACCACTTTCAGGTAATCCTTCAGGATCTCCAGCCTCGGGCGGCACGGGTCGAAGTTCAGACCGGCCGTACACTGATCCCCGACCCCCTCCGGCGCAACGTCGAAATTTTCATGAAGGCGCCCCGCGGCGGCCAGGCGGCGCGTGAGCTGCGTGGTGGGGAGCGCGAACAGCAGCCCCGCCATGTTCACCGGGATCCCCGTCGCCTCGATGCAGTCGATGATGCCGTGCGCGACGCTCCCCTTCTCCGTGTCGAACCCGATGATGAACCCGGCGTTGACGAACATCCCGTGGGCGTAGATCTTGTGGATCGACTCCGCGATCGAGCGGTGGGTGTTCTGCCGCTTCTGCATCGCGACGAGCGTCGTCTCGTCGGGGCTCTCGATCCCGACGAAGATCGCGAAGAAACCGACCTCCTGCATCGCCTTCATCAGGGCGGCATCGTCCGCGAGGTTGATCGACGCCTCGGTCGTGAACTCGAACGGCCAGTTCCGCTCCTCGAGCCACTTCTTGAGCTCGGGCAGGAACGCCTTCACCAGCTTCTTGTTCCCGATGAAGTTGTCGTCGACCAGGTCGATGTGGCCGCGATAGCCGAGGTCGTACAGCTTCTGGAGCTCCGCGAAGATCTGGGTGGACGACTTGGCCCGCGGGACCTTGACGAAGAGCTCGATGATGTCGCAGAATTCACAGCTGAACGGGCAGCCGCGGCACCACTGGATGCCGATGTGGTTGTACCGGTCGAACTTCAGCAGCTCGAACCGCGGCGTCGGCGACTTCTGGACGTCCGCCTTCCGCGCGTCGGTATAGATCTTTTTCGGCGTGCCGGCCGCGAGGTCCGCCAGGAACAACGGCATCGTCACCTCGCTCTCGCCCAGGACGAGGTGGCTGGCGTCTTCGTACAGGTGGGGGCTCGACGTGGCGTCGGGACCGCCCACGATGACGGTCTTCCCCTTGGACCGCGCCTTGCGGATGAGCTCGATGCAGTCGCGCTGCTGGGGCATCATCCCCCCGGTGAGGACGACGTCGGCGGCATCGAGCATGGCGTCGTCCCAAGTCTCGACGTTCCGGTCGACGAGGGTGACCTCCCACTCGGGCGGCAGGAGAGCGGCGACGGTGCAGAGACCTAGAGGCGCGGCCGGATAGCGAGCGTCCACGAGCTCGCACGTTTCCCGGTAGTTCCAGAAGGAGGCCGACCGGAATTCCGGATAGACCAGAAGCGCTCTCGTCATTTTACTCCGGGGGTAGTAGAACCCATAACTTACCCCATGGGAGCAATTTAGACCAGAGTTTTCTGAACGGATTCGCGGTTGGAGCCCCAAAACTCGCGAAAAAGGAGCTTCAGCGGCTCCCGGGGGCCCGATGGGGACCCGGCAGGTCCGGATCGAATCCCGCCTGGATCAGGCGGGCGCGGTGCTCCTCGAAGAGGCGCTCCTGCTGCGCCGCCACCTGGACCTGTCGGGCCCGGATGCGGTCGGCTTCCTGTCGTGCCCGGACCTGCCGTTCCCTGAGTTCTGCCTGCTCCTGGGGGGTCCGCGCCATACCGATCAGCGGGTCCTCTCCCCGACGGATCGCATCGAACGGCCCCTCCGAAGGGGTCGCCTTCGGGAGGGGCTCCGGGGCGCGTTTCGGCTCGACCGACGATCCCGAACAGACCGGGGCGACTTTCGCCGCCCCGGTCGGGGAAGAAGACTCCAAAGGACCCCGGACTGCCAGACCCAAAAGGACCAGGATTCCGCACGCCCAGGGCAGGTTGCGTTTCATGAGCGTCCCCACTTAGTAGGTCGCCAGGCCGGCGTTCAGGGGCAGGTCGACCCCGTCCTTGATGAGCACGCCCGTGACCTGGGTCGCGCCCGTGCCGGGCTTGAGGTTGAAATTCCCGTGCATCACGGTGCCGCCGAGCTGGCTGTTGAATTGGGCCCGACCGCCGCCGCCGGCATTCAGGCCGTTGCCGCCGACCAGAACGACGTCGGCATTGTGCGTGACGTGCTGGGCATTGAGGGACAATGTTCCGCCGCCGCCGCCGTTGTTGCCGGGCGAACCCCCGCCGGTCGCATTCACCACCCCCGAGTTGGTGATCGTCCCGTCGGCGACCAGAATGACGATGGATCCGAATCCTCCGGGGGAAGCGCCGCCTCCGGACCCGGCCGTGGTAAGGACGAGTCCGGTGTTGGTCAGCCGGGCATGGCCGACGAGGAGGACCGTGCAGGCCGAGCCTCCCGAGCCGGTCGTGCCGATCCCGCCGTTGCCCATGATCTGGGCGGTGTTGCTGACCCAGGCGTCGGCATCCGGAAGCGGTGTCGGCGCTCCTGCCGCCAGATCCATGTTGACGAGCCCGACGGCGCCCGCGTCGCCCCCGACGGCGCCGGTCCCGCCGGCGACCCCGAGGAGGCCCGAGTTGGTCACGCTGGATCCTCCGTAGATCTGGATGACGCCTCCGCTTCCGCCTTTGCCGGCAGTGCCGGCTCCCCCGACCGCCGCCACCTGAACTTCGTTCTCGGTGGTCCCGTTGAACAAGGGTCCCGCGGGGTTGGGCGCTCCGGGGTTCCCCGGCGCGGCCGTGAAAAGCTGATTGTTGATCCGGATGCTCGACGCATCGCCCCCGGTGGTGCCGCCGGTTCCCCCGTTGGTGCCGTACGTGTCATAGCCGGCCAGCGTGAGCGGGTTGAGCCCGGCCAGGCTGGCGTCGATCCCATCCAGGTTCTGGGTGATGGAAACGTCCCCGCCCGCCCCGGCGGCGCCGTCGCCCTTGCCCCCGCCGGTCGAGATGGTCACCGACAGGCCCATGCCCCCCGTGACGATCTGGGTGGGCATCAACAGGCTCGCACCGGCCTTGTTCTGCTGAAGGATCGTGACGGCTCCGCCGGCGCCGCCGATCCCTGACGGCGCCTGCCCCGTTCCGCCGTCGCTGGCCCAGTTCCCGGTGACCCGGACGTTGAAGCCGTTAGTCGAGAGGCTGATCGCGCCTCCGTCGCCCCCGCCGGCGCCGGGCGTCAGCCCGGTCCCGCCGGTGGTGTCCAGATTGCCGCTGACGATCGTCTCCGCATCGGTCGCGGCGAACATGATGCTCCCGCCCGGGCCGCCTCCCGTCCGGCCGCTTCCTCCGAAGGTCTGGATGTCGGCGCTGCAGAAGACCCCGGACAGCGTCCCGCCGAGCGTCACCGATCCGCCCGATCCGCCCTCAAGGCCGGCGACCAGGGCGGTTCCGCCTGCAGTCAGAAGGAGTCCCGTGAAGTAAACGGCCGTCGTGGACGTCGCCGTGAGGTTGCCGCCGTTGCCGGCGTTGCCGAAGGTGCCCATGTCTCCGCCGGACATGCTCATGTCCCCCCGGAGCGCGATGTCGCCGCTGCAGGTGATCTTCAGATCTCCGCCCTTTCCCCCGTTCGCGTTGCCGGTGGAATTGAACGTGGTTCCGCCCGAGAACACGAGCATGCTCGCGGTCACAATCAGGTTGACCTTGTCGCTGGGGACGGCCGCGTTTCCCATCTGAATGGTGCATCCGGCATCCACGAGGACGCCATTGGGGAACTGCAGGTGCGCGTCGCTTCCGCCGCCGCCGGTGTCCGCGTTGATGGTCAGCGTCGCCCCGTTCGTGACGTGAAGTCCCGTCGCATTGCCGGGGCTGCTCCCCGGAACGACCCCGGTAGTTCCGGGGGGCGTCAGCGAGCCGGTCGCCGAGATGGTCAGCGGATTCGCCCCCAGGTTGACGACCAGGGCGGGGACCTGAAACGAGGTGTCGATCGATAAAGCCCCCGTGAGCGAGTGGACGCCGCTGCCGGATTGGCCCTGGATGAGCAGGGCTCCCCCCTTCCCTCCCGCCGCCGAGGTGCTGTTACCGCCGGCGGTAGAGATGAAGTTCCCGCCGACACCCGCGATCACGAACTTGGGGACTGCCGCGCCGCCGCCCGAACTTCCGCCTCCACACGCGGGCACGAGCGCCGCGGCCGTCAGCAACAACAAACCTCGAATCCCGTAGCCTCTCACACGCCACCCCTCAATGAAGGTCCCACCCAATCCGACCGTGAACACTCCAAGAGAGGAGGGGGCGCCGAGCAGATTTAAAGAATCCCCCGAAGAAGAACAAAAATAATTGACCCCGCCGAACCGCTACTTCCAGCGGGGGATGGAGACCGCGGCCCGGTAGTTCGAGTCGTTATAGATCGGAGCCCGCTGGGGAACGTACCGCTTTTCCCCCATCGCCGGACGATCCTGGGTGTAGATCCACACCCGGCCCGGGTCCCACAGGATGATCTCGTCCCGGTCGTCGCCCGTCACGTTCAGCACCATGGCCGCGAGGTCCGGATGGCCGTCGTCCGGGAACATCACCGCGCGCCGCAGGTTGCCGTCGAGCATGCCGCCCTGCCGGACGTCGGCGGAGAGCAGCAGGAACTCCTGGCCGTCGCCCCGCCAGTTCACCGGCAGGATCATGCTCCCGCAGTGATGGGGCTCGGCCTGCGTGAGCAGGTTGCCGTCGGCGTCGAAGACCGTCAAGATCCCCGGGTTCTTCCAGAAGTTGATCGTCGCAATCTGGAGGCCGGGCAGGTCGGGCCGCAGCTTGGCCACCGTCATGTTCTGCGTGTGGCCCACCCGCTGATGCTTGAGCACGTTCCCCTTCAGGTCGGTGATGACGAACCCTTCGTCGCTGCCGACCGCGTAGACGCGCGGCTCCGCCTTCGGATCCGCGGTGAAGTTGCCGACGATCAGGCCGTCGGCGTGGTCGTTCAGCATCACGTCGTTCGTCCAGAGCTGCTTGCCGTCGGGCGTCCACATCGCGTACCCGATGAACACCTCGTCCTTCCCGTCGCCGTCCGTGTCCCACGCGTACGGGAAATGGCCCAGCCGCCCGCCGCCCGACCAGAGCGGCTTCAGATTCGCGTCAAACGTCCAGAAGAAGCGGTAGCGGTCCTTCAGGAGGATCTCGGTGCGCCGCCCCTTTCCCGACAGGTCGAAGAACGAGATGGAATCGCCCGCGTTGAGCTCGTGCGGACGCTCCTTGAGCTCGAACCGCGGATTCTTCGCCTTGTACTCCTCGGGGACTTCCGGCATCCACATCCACTTCTTCACCTTTCCGGTCATCCCGTCGAGGATCTGCAGCTTGAAGTCCTTCACCAGGAAGACCTCGCACTTGCCGTCGCCGTCGAGGTCGTGGACCTGGAACGGCGTGTCGCTCGTCAGGAGCGCGTGGCGCGGATCGGGCTTGCCGATCTGCCACAGGACCTTGCCCTCGAGCGTCACCGCCGTCAGGCAGCTGCACTCGACGAAGTTCCCGCTGTCGACCTTGGAGACGACCTGCGCGATCACCATCTCCGGAACGCCGTCGCCGTCGAGATCGCCGAACCGCACGTTGCGGCCCGCGCCGAACTGCGGCGTCTCGAACTTCTTCCACAGCTTCGGCTTTGGGTTGCTCTCCCGCAGCGACCGCTCCTCGTCGGTCCGCTTCCGGATCCGCGCCGTGATCTCGTCCTTCGACGGGCTCGACACGCGGAAATCGGCGAACCGCGCGGGCGACTGGGCGATGACGCCCACCTTGCCGGAGGGAATGTCGTCGCACTCGGCGGAGATCAGCAGCTTGCCGTCGACGTACGCCCGGATCTTCGGCCCGTCGTTCTCGACCTTGAGCCGGTACCACGTCTTCGTATCGTAGGCGAACTCGGCGCTGCCGAGGTCCTTGAAGCCGACGCGGCAGAAGCGGGGCTCGATCCGCTGGCGGACGCCGAGGCGGACGCCCTTCCCCTTCTCCATCAGGAACACGTACTGGTGGCGGTTGGTCTGGTACCGGAACACGAGGCCGGCCGACTCGTCGAACGACAGCGGCCGGACGAGGGCCTCGACCGTGCAGTCGCGCCACTCGACGTCGCCGGTGATGAACGCCGGCGCCAGGAGCGACGTCTCCAGGTACCGGTTCGCGGCGCTGAGGTGCATTTCGACGTACGACTTCCCGTCCTCTTCGCCGGCGGTCCAGGCGTCGAGGTAGATGATCGCGTTCTCCCACGGGTCGAGCGACGGCCCGCGCTTCTCGAGCCAGTGGTACTCCTGGATCGCCGGGTTGACCTGCCCGATCGGCGCCGAAAGCATGCCGATGGGGAACTTCGAGAAGTCGTCCCGGAAAAGCTCGTCGCCCGCGGGGGCCATGTTGCTTTGCGGGCCGGCGGTGCAGCCGGCCAGAACGACGAGCAGCAGCCTGAGGGATTTCATCGCGGGTCCTCCATCCGGGCACGAACGAAGTCGAGACACGAATCGGGTCCGGCGGTGCGCTTGCGATCGCCGTCGATCGCGGCGGCCCAGACGCCTTTGTTCTTTCCGAGGGACGAAATGAGTTCGGGGATGTCCGGCCCCAGCGCCACCCCAAACGGGATGAGAGCGTGGGGGATTTCCCGGTCGAGCTTCACGTCGCGCTCGCGACCGGGTTCCGCGAGGGTATAGGAGAGCGGAGACGATTCCGGACGATGGATGAAGTCGCCGAAGGAGTGGAACCCCTGCTCCGCCGCGAGCCAGGCGATGTCGGGCTCCAGGACGGCGGCATAGAGTCCCGCCAGCGAGGCGTTCATCCCGACGGCGAGCACGGCCACCGGCTTGCCGCGATAGGCGGGCTCGGCTCTGAGCGCGCGGACGCCGCTGATCAGGTCGAGTGCCTGGCGCCCGACGAGATTCTCCCCCAGAAGAAGGCTCATCGCATAGACCCAGCCGGGCTTGGTGATCGTCAGATCCCCCATGCCCCGGAGATCGGCCACCACCACCGTCCAGCCGGCCTCGTTCGCCGTTCGGAGCGCGGGATGGCGCAGCACGGCTTCCTCCCCCTGGTCGCCGATCGCGACGAGGACGCCGTTGACGCCCTTGGCGCCCGGCGAAAGGAGGACCCCCGGAATGGACACTCCGTCCGGCGTCCGCCAGCCGACCCGTTCGTTCCGACCCTGGAGCTCATTCTTCCGGCCGGTCAGCCGCTCTTCCTCGCGGACCAGGTCCGGCGCCGGAGCCAGAGGCAGCGGCATCGGAATCCCCAGCGTCGACGCGAGCGAGCGACGAACGTCCTCGAACGCGGTTTTCCTCTTTTCCAGAATCGACATCGCCAGCGCGTTCAACCCCGGTCCCGCGGGGACGTTCTTCGGGAAGCACCGCATCTCCGCCTGGTTCCACGGCGGCGGCTCGAACGCCGGCTCGGACGAGGGGCTCCCGTCTCCTTCCCCCTTCAGCCACTTCAGGAACCAGCCGTACGCGGACTCGCGCTTCCGCTTCTGATACCCGTGGCCTTCGTCGGCATCCTCGAAGTACCCGACCTTGCCGGCCGCTCCGAGCGACTCGTACAGACGCTCGCCGTACTTCACCACGTCCCGCTGCCCGGGAATCGGGAAGCCGATGTCGTTGTGCGCGGAAATCACCATCACCGGCCTCGGCGCGACGCACGCCAGGAACTCGTGATTGTTCGCGAACCGGAACAACCGGGGGATGAAGTGGCAGTGCTCCTTCGCCGTGAACCAGTCGCCCGGTCGGACGGCGCGGAGCTGCTCGAGGAAATCGGCGGTGCCGACCACGGGGACCGTCACGGCGATGCGCGGCTCCAGCGCCGGCAGGACCCAGCTGTTGAATCCGCCGCCCGACGCGCCGGTCATGCCGACGCGCGCCGCGTCCACCTCCGGACGGGCCAGCAGCACCTCGAGCGCGCAGAGCGACTCGAACGCGACGATCGCCTCCTGGGCGACGCCGACCGCCAGCAATTCCGTCCTCCGGTGGTCGCGCGCCGAGATGCCGCGCTCGCCCTGGCCGAACGGGTCGTAGGTCAGGACCGCGAACCCGCGCTTCGCCATCGTGATCGCGAAGGCCTGGAACTCGGGGCGCGTCTTCGAGTCGGCGTACCAGTGGCCCGGCACAAAGAGGATCGCCGGGATCTTGCCCGGCGCATGAGCCGGCAGATAGAGGTGAGCCGGGACCTCGGTGGACGGCAACGTTTCATACACCAGCTTCTCGATCCGGTAGTCGTCGCGGGAAACGACCCCGACCGAACGGAGATTCTTCGGCAGCGCAGGCGGAAGATGATCGAGCCCCAGCGAACGCCGGAGCTCCATCCGGATCCGCGGAACCGCCTTCTCCCAAGTTGCCCGGTCTTCAGGATGGCGGATCGCCGTCAGCAGGTCTCTCGCGCGCGATTCCAGGCCGTTCAGGATCGGAGTGTCGCCGGGATAGGACCTCTGGCCCGAGAGGATCGCGCGATCCCACGAAGATTGGGGTGGCGCGCTGCTGCATCCCAGCGCGAGCAGGAGGGTCCAGCCGAAGAGTCTCACCGGGCGATCTCCAGGGTCAATCGAATCCCTTCCTTATTGACCTGGACCCCCGGCGCTGTGACCAGTCCCCATTTGTCGGCGACGATTTCGCCCGCCTGGAGCTCCGCGCCGGCGGCGGACAGGGTCCGCCACTTGACCTTCGTCCCCTCGCGCGCGCGGAACTGGAAGCAGCGGCGCGGCGTGACGTCGACGCGGCCTTCGTCCTTCGACGTCTGCTTGTTGAGCTTGAGGACCATCGACCAGCGGCCGACCTCGTCCGCCGTACTCTCCGGATCCCAGGTCAGATGGAGATTGCTCTGGCCCTCGCGGGCGCCGACGTTGGGGTCGCCGTCGCCCGGATCGTCGTCGAGGCTGCAGTTCGTGAACGCGGGCAGCGTGCGGTCGAGGCGGACGTCGATGCCGAGCTCGCGCTCGCCGGGATTCGGTCCCGGCAGGATCGCGCGCTGGCCGTGGCCCGACTGGCCCCAGCGGAACACGTGGGGGCGCCGGGTCTCCTGGAGCGCCTTCCAGAACTCGCGCGCCTGGGGCCAGCCGATCGCCGAGTCGTTCTTTCCGTTGGCGAAGACGATCAGCGGCGTCTCGCGCGCGGGATCGACCCGCACGAAGGCGGCGTCGTCGAAGTGCTCGAACGCGCTCGCCTTGCGGTCCTGGTACGGCAGCTTCCACTCGGTCAGCCCGTACGACCGCTCGTAGTTGCCCGCGAACTGCGGCGACTCCGCGGGGCGATGGACGCCGACCCACGAGACGCACCAGGCGACGCGATCGGCCCGCCGGAGGGCGACGCTCGGCGATCCGGAGCCGCCCATGGAGCTGCCCGCGGTGAAGACGCGGGAGGGATCGATCTTCCACTGAGTCATCGCCCAGTCGAGGAACGAGATCAGCCGCGTCTGCGTGTAATCGCGCACCACGCCGTCGCGCCACGACTTCCAGGTCCCGGCGTTCTCGTGATAACCCGTCCACCAGTCGTACGGGATCTGGTTCGTCGAGATCAGGATCGCGCCCTGCGCGGCGTCGTACCACCAGCCGTAGCCGCCTTCGAGGCTGCCGCCCCAGCAGTGCAGATGGAGTCCCACGGGCGCGGGCTTGTCGCCCGCTCCGGGGGGCAGACCCACGAGATAGTCGATCGGGCGCGACGGCAGGTTCGCATTCGGCGGCGATTCCCAGCGGACGTAGTACTGGAGCTTCGGGCCTTTGACGTAGTTGAACTCTGCCGGACGCTCGATGCGCTGAAGGACCGGTACCCCGAGGCCGACGCTTTCTTCCATGGGCTGCGCGAGCGAGTTGCCCGCGTCGAACCCCGTGAGGTCCTCTTCCCCGTCCAGCGCGAGGGTGACGGCGTAATAGGCCCGGCCGGCAATTCTCGGATTGTGGGCGTAGACGGCGGTGCCGGCCGCGACCGGATCGGCGCCGTCGAGGACCACGTACCGCGGCATCAACGCGTCCTTCTTGGGATCGATGCCATAGAACTCGGGGTTCCATCCGGTCAGCGGCTCGACCTCGTCCACCAGCTCCGCCTTCGCGATCGTGGCGGCCGTGACGGGTTCCGTGCTCCGGTAGATGCGGTAGCGATGGCGGCGGGAGTTGACGACGTGCATCTCGCGGAGGGCGACCAGCTCTCGAAACTTCAGTTTGTCCGGGGCGTCCTTGAGAAGCGGCTCCTTCCAGGTGAGGATCGTCTGGCCCGCCCGATGGATGGCCAAGAGCTCCGTGACGCGGGGGATCTCGTGCTTCGCGCGGGCCGCGCAGGTGACGTCGAGCCGGTTATCGGCGGGCTGGTATCCCGGGAAGACCTCGAAGGTGAAGGCGACTTCCCGTTTCCCGGCCGCGACGGCCGCCCGGACTTCGGCGGTGACGTCGAACGATGCGAACCGCGGCGGCAGGAGCGGAAGCGGCTCGTTCTGCCCCTCGACGACGACCCGGACGGCGCGGTCGCGGTGAGTGTTCGTTTCCCCCACGATACGGCCGGGACGAAGGACGGCGCGGTAGACGGCGGCGCCGGGCGGGAGGGCCGAGAGGTCGACGCGGATGGTGTCGTTGCCGCCGATCGCGCGCGGGACGGCGCCGTTGTGGTTCTGGGCGAGGCTGATCGTGGCGGCGTCCTGTGCGGCCGCGGGGGTGACCAGGGCGAGCAGCGCAGCGGCGGCAATCCAACCGTGTCTCATTGAGCGCGCCTTTCAGAAGGGGGATCGGATTGCGCGCGCCGTGGATGCCGGCGCCTGAGCCTCGCCCCCCGCTCCGGCCCCCGGCTCAGCTCACTCCCGCAACCCCGTTCCCGATATGATGCGCCCCGGAGGGATCAGAAACCAGACTTTCGAGCCGCCGCGGCCAGCGCGATCGCGGACAGGATGGCCGCCAGGAGCATGGCCGGCGACACGGGCCCGTCGATCGAGCTGCCGCATTTTCCGCCCCCGCCGCCGCCTCCTCCGCTGCTGCTGCTGCTGCCCGAGCCGCCGCTGCCCGAGCCCCCGCTGCCCGAACCGCCGCTGCCGCCGCTCCCGCCGCTGCCGGGCACCGCGACGCCGTCGACGACGTACGCCTTCACTTCCTTCAGCTTCTGGACGGTGAGCCAGCTCCGGAGGAGATAGCCGACGTTGTCGCAGGCGGGACCGGTCTGC
>Ga0134121_10000116_pt1 | contig 91431 bp, 76 predicted proteins | sample KB301_FD_96463 | JGI IMG/M metagenome (GOLD analysis project Ga0134121, IMG submission 96463) | Terrestrial soil microbial communities without Nitrogen fertilizer from Kellogg Biological Station, Michigan, USA - KB3-0-1 | ecosystem: Environmental > Terrestrial > Soil > Unclassified ...
ACCAGACTGTCCAGAAGCTCCTTTGGAATCTGAGGCTCTGACGACGACAAGCTCTTCTTGCGTGGCATAAGGGCTCCTTACTCCCCAGAATAAGGCCACACACAAAATTTCGGACAGGCTCGGCTGTGCCCCCATCGGTCCTGCGCGACGGCGTATCGGCCACCCATCACGGCTCATCGGTGACGCACAATGGAACAACGGTCCCGCACGATGAAGCACCGGTCACGACCGACGTGGCATCGATCCTGTACGTTGCCTCATCGGTCACGACCGATGGCTCATCGGTCATGTAAGTCGCCTCATCGGTCACGCCCGGCGTGGCATCGGTCACGACCGACATGGCATCGGTCACGCCCTTCGCCTCATCGGTCACGACCGATGGCTCACCGGTCATGTAAGTCGCCTCATCGGTCACGACCGGCGTGGCATCAGTCACGACCGACGTGGCATCGGTCACGCCCTTCGCCTCATCGGTCACGACCTACGCGGCATCGGTCACGACCTACGCGGCATCGGTCACGACCGACGAGGCATCGTGCACGACCGATGAGGCATCGTGTACGACCGACGAGGCATCATGCACGTCCTGTCCCCAATCTTCCACGACCGATGAAGCATCAGGCATGGCCGATGGGCTATCGAGCAAGCTCGCCGAGAGGACAGACGGGCTCGACAAGGCATCGGGCAGATCTCGGAAGGCGAGGGGAAGAGACAACAAGGGGGCGTGCACTCTCTGATCGCAGAGAATCGGCAGAAGTGTACGGAGCGCTCGGCAGCCGATGCTATAGTACCCGGACGATGGCTGACCCCTATGACGACGAGGTTCGCCGGCTCGCCGAGGTACTTGCGACGGTCGTGCGCGTCGCCGGCCGCACGCGTCAGTCCCTCGAAGGGCAGATCGGGCTGAGTAGCGGCTACCTGAGCAAGATCCTGGGCGGCACCGTAGATTTGCGGGCGCGGCACATCCTCTCGATCGTCGAGGCCGTGGGCATGGACCCGGCCGACTTCTTTCGCCTGGCATTCCCACGGCGCCGGCAACCAAACGACGGAATGGGCGCCAGAAGACTCATTGAGGACGTACAGGCTGCTCTGGGCCAAGAACCGGCCACCGCTCCCGAGGTGGGTCCCAACTTCGATGAACAGGTGAAGCGCTCGCTCGGTCGGCTGCTTGGCCTCAGCGCCGAGGACCCGGAGGGAGAGTAGCTCTCTCAGAGTGCCTGGAAGCGGAGCTGCGGCTCGCGTTCGAGCCGCTTCAAGAATCGGCTCACGTGCTGGGCCATGCGCGGCGTTGCCCACTTTTTGTCGCAGACTCGGTTCAGGTAATCGAGCGCCCGCACGGCCTCTCTTTGGATACCAAGCTTCTGGAAAGTAGAAAGCATGTCCGCCGCGAGCTCCTTGACCTGCGCATCCTGACCTCGTTCCAGCCAGACCGCTGCGAGATCGAGGCCGACCAGGGCTGCGTTGTAATCCTGGCCGTGGGCAAGAAAACCGGCCCGGGCTTCCATGAGCGCTGATTCGGCGCGGCCGGCCTTCCCGAGGCCTGCAAAGATTTGGCCTTGCACTCCGCGTAGCTTCGCGAGGTTCAGGGGCTCCCCGGCCAATGCCCGTTGGAGCCCGCTCTTCAGGAGCATCTCGGCCGCTGCTCGGAACTCGCCGCATTGAACCATGACTTCCAGGATGCATTGGGTTGCCGAGGTGACGAGCTGTGGATCACGGTTAGGGTCGAGGAGCTTGAGCCCCTGGTGCAAAATGCAAAGTGCTTCCTGCGGGTTACCCTCATAGTTCGTGTAGATTCCCTTGCTCACGAGAGCTCGCCCGGCGAGGTGGTCGTCGCCCACCTTCCGATAGAGCTCATAGACCCCGCCCAAGAGTTCGCAAGCGTCGGAGAGCCGGCGTTGGGTGTTCAAGAGCGACGCGCGCAAATCTGCCACCCGTGCGAGGAGGAGAAGATTCCCGGATCCTTGCCGCAAACGCTCTTCGGCGATGTCGAGTGCCGCCTCGGCCTCGTCGAGCTCATCGTTCACACGATGGGCGTTTCCTAGTTCCGCCCATGCCCTGGCCTGATGGTCGGCGATGAGCGAAGCATCGTAATCCTCGGGGTCGAGGTTCTCGGCCGCGATCTTCGCAAGGAGGGCGAGCCGGAGCATTTCTTCGGGGTTGCGGTAGCGCTCCTCGAAGCTGAGCCGCAGGAGAACCTCCACGAAAGGCCAACCCCGCAGATCCTTCGCGTCGTCATCGGTGAGCCCGGCAAGTCCGCGGGGGCTGGACCGCAAGAGATCCAGCCCGCGCTCGACACGGGTCCACTCCTGTTTCGGAGGCTGAGATTGACCGCAAAGAACTGAGGCCAGTGCGCGCGCTATCGGAGCGTCATAGTGGCTTCCCGCGTCCTTGACCGGCGCATCCTCAATTAGGTTCTCTGACGTGAGGACTAAAGAAAGCAAGGGCCCGAGTTGCTCGGCGCACGTCTCGCACCCCTTCAGAAGGTGTCGAAGCACCTCCTGTGCCTGGATCCCGGAAAGCTCACCCCGGAGGAAATGCTCTGCCTTGCGGATGGTCAGATGATCGCTCAAATGAATCCCTCTCGCACACCAAATGTTAGCGCCAGCACCCCTGTATTGTCGCACATACCGGTCAGAAGTCGCCACCCAGAGAAACTCGCGCGGCGCGAGGAGTGCCGGTTCCCTGAAGGTTGCTATTCGGTGCTCTTAGCGCACAGACCATTCGGTTCGATGCACGCACCCTGATCGGGATGAATCGGGGTGCTCCCAGTATCGCTCTGAATGCACATGCCGTTTGGGTCAATGCACAGCCCATTCTTCTCCCAGAGCGACAGCACCCAGCGCCAGGCCCACGAGAAGAAAGGCTCGGGGGCGCGGTCCTTCTGCACCACCCTGACCGGCCGGTTCGGGAGGCCGCCTCCGCCGGCTTGGGCGGCTGTGCCGCTCGTTATAAAGAGGCCCATCAGAATCACCACCGCCAACTGTTTCCTGCCTTTCGGGAACATGGATTCCTCCTCCTCGTCCGCTGGAGCGCCGACGGGCCGTAAGCGGCCGCGACGTCCGCGGATCAGCATCGCAACGCCTCTCGACCGCCAATTGTTGCCCGATTGCGCTCCATTTCGTCGCCCAGCCGGGCAATCACACCCGACCCCGCGATTCTTCAGGGCTCGGGAGGGTACGGCAAGGAGTGGCGTGACGAGGAAATCTAGAGTCCGGAAGTAGGAACTTCAATGGTTACCGGCCAGGAATACAAGAACCTTCTCTTGCAGGAAACTCTGCTCTTCATTCTGGCAACTTTGCCAAGAACGCTGAATTCCAGCAGAAATAGCTTGACACGGGGCCGTGTTTCGGAAAATATCTCCGAGTTATCGGAGGAAATAGCAGAATGGCGACCAAGGAAACCCGGCAGCTCCCGGCGGAAGAACGGCGCGTCCTCGGTGCCCGGATCGTGGAACGCCGCCAAGCGAAGCGCTGGAGCCAGCGGGAGGTCGCTCGGCGGACCGGCATCCGGTACATGCGGCTTTCCAAGCTGGAGAACGGCCACTTCACGCCCAGCCTCTCTGAGCTGCTCGTGATCGCCGAGACGCTGGACGCTGGCTTGGAGGAGCTCGTCCGGGGAGCTCCGGCTTCGGGTTCCAGGGTGGAGCGCTACCTCTTGCCCCTGCTCCAAGAGCTGGAGGACTTCGGAGCGCCGGAGGAGTGCGCGATTCTTGTGAAGCTGCTGCGAGTTCTCGTCGCGGGCTTCAAGGCGACCCGCCCCATTCCGATGGAAATCCACGAGGGAAAGCATCCTTGACCCGTCGCCGTCTTACCACGATCCAAAAGGAGATTTTCAATGTTAAGCCATGAAGAGGTATGAGCGGTGGTTCCTCTCTGTGCTCCGGGGAAAGCATCGCCGCGCGGCTTCGCAAAGTCGTGCAGGAGGCGTGAAAGCCCGCGGAATTATCGATAAGTGCAAATTGACCTTTGGCTCTAGGTCTGCCTATTTTGCGGAATTCTTGAATGCGGTACACTAACGATATGACGATGACGATTGATGACGAGGTCAAGAGGGCGACGAGGCTACTGGAGACCGTCATGCAGGCTGCGGGGTTGACCCGGAAGGACCTGGATCAGAAGCTCGGTGCGGGGCCAGGGTACGTCAGTCAGGTGCTCACCGGCAGGATGGAGCTGAAGCTGCGGCACGTCATCGCCATCCTGCGAGCCTTGGAGGTGGATCCCGCCGTCTTCTTCCAGACCCTCTATCCGGAAAACCGGCCGGCGACGGACGCGGTGGTGATGGAAGAGTTCCTCCGCCGGTTCCAGCAGATGGGCTTCGGCCCCCGGCCGGCGGTGCCGGCGCCGGTTCTCGACACCCAGGAGCTCGGAACGCTGATCCGCAGCGCCGTCCGCGAGGCCATGGCCGAGCCGCCGGAGGCGGACACCGGCACCCCAGGCAACGGCAAGTCCCGGGCCGAAAAGCACCCGGACGAGCTACGGAAGGGCTCCGCGGGCCGGTAAGGTTCGCGGACTTGGGGCCAGCCGGCTCAGCCCGTGAACTTGTAGCCCAGGCGGTGCACGGTGATCACGTGCTTGGGGTCCGCCGGATTGTCCTCGACCTTCTTGCGCAGCTTGGCGATGTGCATGTCCACCGTGCGGGTGAAGGGGATGGCGTTGTAGTCCCACACCGTGTCGAGGAGGGTCTCGCGGGTGACGATCTCGCCGCGGTGCTGAATGAAGTAGGCGAGAAGCTGGAACTCGCGGGGCGACAGCTCAATGGCCTCGCATCCTTTGTGCGCCTCGTGGCGCCGGAAATCGATGCTCACGTCGCCGAAGCGGTAGGTTTCCAGCGGCTCGGCCGGGGGAACGGGGCTGCGCGACCGGCGCAGCACGGCTTCGGCGCGGGCCAGCAGCTCCATGAAGCCGAAAGGCTTGGTGATGTAGTCGTCGGCGCCGAGCTTCAGGCCCAGCACCTTGTCGATCTCCTGGCCGCGGGCGGTGAGCATGATGATCGGCACGCCGTGGCCGCCGCTGCGCAGCTGCCGGCAGATGTCGAGGCCCGTCATCTTGGGCAGCATCACGTCGAGCAGGATGAGGTCCGGCGGATCGGTCGTCGCCATTTGCAGGCCAGCCTCGCCGTCGCGGGCCAGGCTCACCGCGTAGCCCTCGTACTGGAAGCCGTCGCGCAGGGCGACGGACATGGCTTCGTCATCTTCGACGATCAGGACGCGTGCGCTCAAATTGATCTCACCAGTTGAAGCTCATCACGCCTCGGAAGGCTGCTCCCGCGTTTCGTGGGCCGCGGTGGCGGTGGAGTCTGCGGCCTCGGCCATCTCGATGGGGAGGTAGATCGAGAACGTGCTCCCTTCGCCGGGACGGCTCTCCACCGTTACCCGGCCGCGGTGGGCGTCGACGATGTGGCGGACGATCGACAGCCCCAGGCCGCTCCCCTTGACGTCGTGCACCAGTCCGGTGCCCACGCGGTGGAAGCGGTCGAAAATCTTGCGCTGCTCGTCGCGTGGAATGCCGATTCCCTGATCGATCACCGAGACGACGATCCAGTCGCCGTCGCGGCGCAGGGCGACGGTGATATCCGTCTTGCCGTTCGAATACTTGACGGCGTTGTCGAGCAGATTGGAAAGGGATTGAGCCACGGCCCCGGCGTCGATGCGGGCCGGCGGCAGGGGATTGTCAGCCCCTTCGAGATGGATGTTGAAGCCGTTCTGGCGCAGTCGCACGCCGAAGGTCTTGAGGGTTTCGCAGACCACCTCACGCACGTCGCAGCGCTCGAAGTGATAGGTCTTGCGCCCGGACTCGATGCTGGCGAAATCCAGGATGTTGTTGATCAGCTGGGAGAGGCGCCGGCTCTCGGTCTCGATGTACTCGCCATACTCGCGGGTTTTTTCTTGCGTCTCCACGCGGCCGAGGCGCAGCAGCTCGGCGAAGACGCGGATCGAGGCCAGCGGCGTGCGCAGCTCGTGGGACACGTTGGAGACGAACTCGTTCTTCATCCGCGACAGCTTCATCTCGCGCGACGAGGTGCGCAGGGTGAGGAGCACGCCGCCCAGCAGCACCGCCGCCAAGGCGGTGGACAGGCAGACGTTGAGCACGAAGCTGCGCCGTGCTACCACGGCCGGCGTCGCGTGCCGGCTGGCCAGGCCGATCGTCCAGTCGGTGAAGACCAGCGAGAACGGCTTTTCCACCTCCATGTGGCGGTTGTGCAGCGCGCCGGTGGAGTAGACGACCCGCCCCTTGGCGTCGGTGACGGAGACGAGGGGCTGAAGCTCGCCGGAATCGAAGGCGGCGAGCGACTTGCCGACCGCCATCGGCAGCACCCGGGTGCGGAAGTACGCCTCGTCGAGCACCATGCCGGTGAGGCCCACGAGCTTCGAGGAGTCGTCGGTGATGGGGTAGAGGAGGATGCGGTAGGCGGGGTCCTTTTCCTCGACCGTCAGCCGGACCCGCTCGACCCGGGCGCCCTTCATGGCGAGGAGGCGCCACGGCGAGCTGGCGACGTAGACGGCGGTCAGCTCCGGCGACCAGGGCGGCGGCTGGAAGGTGGCGCAGGAAGGGTAGAAGTAGCGCGGCCGGTCGTCGCCATCCTGGAAGCTCACCACGAACAGCCGCTTGACGCCCTCGACGCCCTTCTTCTTGAAGTAGGGAGCCGCGTTTTCCAGCTGGTTCTGGGTGAACACCGAGGCCGGCAGGTTGAGCACCCGCTCGGCGTTGTTGCGGTAAAAGTAGTCGACTTCCCAGGACACTCCCTCCAGGAAGTTGTTGAGCACGGCCTTGTGCACCAGGGAGGAGGTCTGCTCCAGGCGGGCGAGCGAGCGGTACTGAATGGCCAGCAGCACGAGCAGCGGGATCAGCACGGCGGTGAAGCCGAGCCATTGGGTGTACCGCTTGAGAGCCGGGGGCAGGCGCATGACTGACTGGAAAGTCTAGAGCAAAAGACGGCTGATGCGCGATGGCGTTCCCTCCGTTTACAGTTCGGTTACGCCGTTTGCAAGGTTTTACCGCGCGGTGAGGACGTTTACGCCTGCGCCTCGTTATCCTCTCGAACCATGGAGACGGGAGGTGAGAGATGAAGCGGAACGTCTTGACTGCCACCACCCTGGTGTTCGGAGTCGTCCTCGTGGGTTGCACTCCCTCGCTGGCGGATCGTTCTTACGACGTCGCCCGCGATGGCGCTCAGAAGGCCCTGTCTCTCACTTTCACGGTCGCCGCCGCGGTGACCAACTGGCTGCCCGAGTCGCCGGAGTCGAAATGCCGGCACTGTCCGTTCCCGCAAAGTCCCCACGACGCCGACGATACGAGCGAGGCTCCATCCGACGCCGCAATTTGATCGCCGTTACTTGAAGCTTATTTTGACCACCGCCCGCCCCAGGTGGACCTCGTCGCCGGACTGCAGGCGCACGCCCCGGCGATCGTGGGCGCTGACGTCGATGGTCTTGCCGCTGCGGTAGATGCGGGTGCCCGAGGCGTTCTGCTCGGCGCGCAGCCAGTAGCCACTGGTGGCGCCATCCCAGGCGATGCGGGCGTGCTCGCGGGAGACCGTGTGGTTGATCTCGCCCTCCTCGCGAAAGGCCACGTCGTTGCGCCGCCGCACCCGGCCGTCCGCGTCAACCACCTCGTCCAGGCGGCCGAGATAGATCCTCTCGTGGTCGAGCTCGTAGACGTGCTGGGTGGCGGTGCCCTTGAGCACGGTGACCTCCAGGGCGGGCCGGACCGCGGCGGCAACCTCGGGGGCGGGAGCGGCCTCCGCTCGGGTGTACTCCACCCAGAAGCGGCGCTCGGCGAAGTTGGGGCTGGCGGCCTCCTCGAAAGCGACGTCCACCTCCATCCCCGGAGGAACGGCGCAGTCGCGCTCGCGCAGCCGGCCCGCGACCTCGTCCTTGAGATTCCAGCCTTCGCGGACGACGGTCTCCAACTCGGTGCGCACCTGGGGCTCGGGCGCCAGCAGGTGGACGCGCAGCCGGTTGAATGGGAACACCCGCTTGCCGCCGCCGACGGCGATCACCCGGCTCTCGACGTCGTCGAGGATCGCCCGCCGGATCTCCAGCGGCGAGGTGCCCTTCATCCAGGGCTTCAACCAATCGCGCATCTTGCCGAGGAAATCGCTCATCGCTCAAAGTCTCACAGTCGATCTAGCCGAGCAAGGACATCAAGGACTGCAAGGACAGCAGAGACAAGAGAATACCGGACTTGGCGCGATCCTTCATGTCCTTGAGGTCCCTGTTGTCCTTTTCGTCCTTGCTAGGGTTGTGGCGTCCCCGGTACCGAGGGATTCAAAGACGGTCTCGCGGATCGCGGCGCCGGAGTCGTGGAAGATGGGGCACGCAGATCTCCCAGCTCCGAAGCGGTCCTCACGATTTCGCCCGCCGCGGGCGCGGCCAGCCGGCCGCCGTAGCCGCCGTGCTCGATGATGACACCGAAAGCGATTCTCCGGCCCCCTTGCGCCTCGTACGGCGCGAAGCCGATGAACCACGAGTGGGAGCCTTTGTCCTTGACCTCCGCCGTTCCGGTCTTGCCGGCGATGGCGGGCTGGATGCCGGCGAGGTAGCGGGCGCCCGTCCCCTCCGTCACCACCCGGCGCAGCGAGCCCGCGAGGCTGCGGGCGAGATCGGGTGCCAGCACCGGCACCGGCGCGGCCCGGCGCGTGTTGCTCTCGTCGATCACCCAGCGGCCCTCCGGCATGTCGCCGCCGTTGGCCAGGGTCGCCGCCACCCGCGCCATCTGGAGCGGCGTCGCCACCACCTGGCCCTGGCCGTAGGAGGCCTGGGGCATGGCGCCTTTGAGCTGCGCGGCGGTATTCGGCTTGGCGACGGAGATGCCGAGCTTTTTCGCCGTTTCGAGCAGCGCCTCCGGCCCCACCTCGTAGGTGCCGAGCTGGGCGAAGAAAGCGTTGCAGGAGACCACGAGCCCCTTGTTGAGATTCACCTGGCCGTGAGGCTCGCGGTCCGTGGGATCGTCGCGGATGGCCTTGCCCCAGCCCCGCACGTTGTTGCCCACCCGGCCGTCCGTGAGCAGCTTGCACTCGAAGGTCTTGGCGGCGAGCCCCGGGTCCTTGCGCAGCGCCGCCATGGCGGTGACCACCTTGAAGGTGGAGCCGGGTGGATAGATGCCGTAGCGCGCGCGATCGATGAGCTGGCTCGTGATCTGGGCGCTGTCCCCGGAATCGTCCGCGCCGGCCGTCACTGGCAGCCGCTTCGGCCATGGATAGCTCGCCGAGGCCAGGAGCTCGCCGGTTGTGGCGTCCATTACCACGGCCGCGCCGCCGAAGCCCGCCTGCCGGGCGTAGCGCTCCAGCACTTCGTCCGCCTTGAGCTGCAGCCGCACGTCGATGGCCAGGCGCAGCGAGCGCTCGCGGTCCAGGATACGCCTCACTTCCGGGTGCGCCGGCCGCCAGCGGTAGCGCAGCAGGGGGATCAGCTCGCTGTAGTCGAGCTGGATCTCCCGGGTCTTGCTGCCGTCCGGCTGACCTACCTCCACCACGCCCGCGAAGTCGTCGTAGCCCTGGAGGCGGATGCGCGAGTCGCGTTCGGCGTACGAGGTGTTGGGCGCTCCCCAGTTCACCCGGTTGTTGAGGTCGCCCAGCAGATGAAAGGTCTTGCCGCCGAACGGGTAGTAGCGCAGGCCTTTCTCCGCCCGCAGCGGCGCCGGCGGCAGCGTGGCGCCCAGCCGCTCCAGGATGGCCCGGCCCTGCTCGAGCTCGGCGATGTCGCTGGTCGCCAGGAGGACGCCGTTGCGGTCCACAATGCTGCCGCGGGGGATGCTCTGGGCGATGTCCACCAGGCGTGGGTTGTACTCGTAGCGGCGTTTCTGGTCGCCCTGGAGCGTCAGCGCGCCGCGGGCGAGGAATCGGTCCGCCGCGAACACCTGCACCTGCGCCGCCTTGGCGACGATCGCGAGGAGCACGACGCCGAGGGCGATGGCCGTCCACTTCGCCGGCCCCTGGAAACGCCGCTGCGAGTCCGGCCCGCCGGGATGGGCGGAGACGGCGGCCAGCATGCCGAGGATCAGGAAGTTGGCGAACATCGCCGAGCGCCCCGAGCTGAGGAACGGCGAGACGACACCGGACAGCGGCAGCACTCCCACGATGCCGCCGGCGATGAGCAGGATCTGGAGGGCCACCAGCACGGTCAGCCCCAAGGCCAGGAAGAAGCTGTAAACCCCTTGGGCCCGATAGGCGGCGCGAAAGCCGCGCACCACCAGGACGACATAAAGAATCACCACGGCCATCAGTCCCAGGAAACCCAGCTCCTCGCTCACCGCCGCCAGCACCAGGTCGGTATGCACGGCGGGCACGCGCTGCGGCTGGCCCAGCCCCAGCCCGGTGCCGGAGAGGGCGCCGCCGGCCATGGCCCACAGCGACTGCGCCAGATGATCGCCGCCGCGAAACGAGTTGTCCCAGGGCGACATCCACATTTCGAGCCGGCCGGTCACCGTCTTGGGGAAGCCGAGGCGGTAGCCGATGGCGAAGGCGACGACGATCGCCGCCGTGCCCACCACCGCCATCCAGGCCTGGCCGCGGGCGATGCAGTAGAGGCTGAGGAAAAGGATGGCGAGAACGAGCGCCGGCCCGAGGTCCCGCTGCAGAAAGAAGAACGCCAGCACCAGGCCGATGGCGAGAACCGGCGGCGCGAAGTATTCGAGCTTGGGAATGCCCAGCCGGGCGAGCGAGCCCGGCAGGCTGCGCGTTTCCGGCAGCTCGCGCAGGAACTCCCAGCGGTCGAAGAAGTAGCCGGCGAGGAAGAGGACGACGAGAATCTTGATCGCCTCCACCGGCTGAAAGCCCAACAGGTTGACCTTGGCGTCGCTCCCCTCCGGGCCGCTGCCGAAGAGGATGAGGATCACCGACAGAAGGAAAGCGGCGAAGAGCGGCAGATAGCTCATTCGCCGCAGGGACGAGCGCTCGTAGTCGATCAGGCTGCCGGCGGCGAACAGAACGCAGCCGCCCACCACGCCCTGGATGAAGGTCAGATACAGGGGCAGGTCGCGCAGTGGATCGCGCACGCTCGTCATCACTGCCAGCCCGAGACCGGTGAGCAGCAGGGCGATGGGCAGCAGCAGCTCATCGCCCTGGAACCGCCGGAACCGCCAGACGGCGTGGACGGCGGCGAACGACAGGAAGAAAAGGCCCGTCCACAGCCAGAAGGAGGAGCGAAACTTGCCCGGCGTTCGCACCACCATTTGCGGCTTGACCTTGCGCAGCTGGGTGAGGGTGAAGAGGCTGAGCGAGGGAACTCCGCCGCCGGCCCGCTGCTTGGCCAGCGCCAGCCGGTCGCGGAAGCCGGTGAGGCGGCGGTCGCCCTCGATATCCGAGGCGGGAACGCGGATGCGCGCCAGCTCGCCGACGTTGGGAATCGTCCCCTGGTGGGCGCGTTTCCAGATCTCCTGGGCGACGAACGATCGCTCGGCCGAGCTGTCGAAGGCGTCGAGCACCGGCAGGAGTTGGTCGGCGCTGCGCAGGGAGTTGAGATCCACCACCTCGCCCGAGCTGAGTCGCTGCCCGAAGCCGTCGAGCTGCTTGACTGTCGCCAGGTAGACCATCACCACGCCGAGGAAGACGACGAGCCCGGCCGCGGCGAGCAGCAAGGTCTCGACGCTGCGGACCGGACCGCCAGGCATCCCGGGCATGCCCGGCATACGGAAGCCGCCGCCCCCGGCAGTAGCGCTGTCGCGGCGCTGTCGCTCGGCGGCCGTGCTGCGGGTCACCGGCATGCGTCTACGATCCCCGTCACGGCGTTCCCAATTCCGACAGCCGGTCGTCGATCAGCTCCATCTGGGCCTCGACGGCGGCGCGGTTCGTCTTCGCCTCGGCGTAGGGAGAGATCTCGCGGTAGAGATCAACGGCCTGCGCGTAATGCTCCCTGGCGGTGGCCAGGAGCTCCCGCTCCTGCTCGGTGCCCTGCGCCGCGACGGCCTGCGCCTGAAGCTGCTGGCCCTGAAGCCGGTGAGCGTCCGCCAGCATGGCCTTCTCCCGCCGCCCCCACGGATAGTTGCGGCGCGCGAGCTGATCCAGCACCTCCTCCAGCTTTTTCAAGTCGGACTGCTCGTAGGAGTAGACCCGGGCGAGCCCCAGGTAAGGGTCCGGCCATTCGGGCGCCAGCTTCGCCGCCTCTTCGAGATCGTAGACGGCGTCCTGAAGCTTCGCCTGGGCTTCCTTGCGTTTGCCCTCAGCGCGCAGGCCCTGCGAATCGATGCGATCGAGATGGCCCTGGGTGTAGAGCATCTTGGCGCGCGCCGACTTGTCGCTGTAGTCGACATCCACCGCTTCCTTCAGCCGGTCGTGGGCCTTCTGCCAGCCGGGCTTGGTGGTCTGCGGCGAGTCTCCCCGGTAGGTCGCCAGGATGCGGTCCGCCGACTTGACCAGCGCCTCCTTGAGGTCCTGCCGCACGTCGGTGAGGCCGGAGCCCGGCATGCCGAACGGCGCGATGCGGTGATAGCGCGTCCACAGGCCGTCGAGATCGGGCGTGGCTTCGGTGGCGAGATCATGGCGGATGCCGCTCGCCTCGCTGCGCACCCACATCTGGGAGGCGAGGCCGACGGCGATGGCCGCCAGGATGACGGTGAGCTGCACCGGCCAGCGCGGCAACTTGGCGGGCGGCGGCGCCGGCGGCGGTTCGGACGACGAGGTTTCCAGGGCGGCGACAGGCGCTTCCAGAGGATCGATTTGTCCGATCGGTCCAATCGGTCCGGTCGGTCCGATCGAGGCCGGAACCACCGTGCGGCGGGTCTCCGGCGAGCGGAAGGAGCCCGAGTCGTCGAGCGGCATGCGGGTGCGCCGGGTGGAGTTGAGATCCTCCCTGGCGTCGTGCCCATTCTCGGGCCGGCTCTCTTCGCTGGGCAGGGGCTTGCCGGTGCTCCAAGCCGCGAGATCCGCTCCCATCTCCGCCGCCGTGGCGTAGCGCCGGGCGACGTCGTAATCCAGGCTGCGCTCGATGATCCGGCTCAAGGCCGGAGAGATGTCCGGCGGCAGCGGCGCCGGCGGTTTTCCGGAGCGGATCTTCCCCTCCACCTCCTCCGGATCGCCGCCGTCGAACGGCGAGTAGCCGGCCACCATCAAGTAGAGGACGACGCCCAGCGCCCAGAGGTCGGAGTGGCGGTCGACGCCGCCGCGGTCCAGCCGCTCCGGCGGCGTGTAGGGCAGACTGCCGAAGAGGTTGACGGTAAACCGGCGGGTCTGCGAAAGGTGCTTGGCGATGCCGAAGTCCAGCACCCGCACGCGGTCGCCTTCCTGGAGACGGATGTTCTCCGGCTTGATGTCGCCGTGGACGATGCCGTAGACCTTGCGGCCGCCGATCTCCGCCGAGAACTGGTGGCAGATCTCCAGCATGGCGCAGAGCTGGAGGGCGATGCCGGCGGCCCGGTCCTGATCGAGAGCGCCCTTCGAGAGCACTTGCGACAGGTCGGTGCCGGCCACGTACTCCATGTCCACCCAGAAGAAGTCGCCGTCCTGACCCGACTCGTAGACCGCGGCCACCTGCGGCGCCACGCGGGAGAGCTGCTCCTGCAGGGAGACGCCGTTCTTCTCCGCCTGCAGCATCTCGGGATCGGCGCGGTTGGCGCGCACCACCTTGAGCGCGACCTCGCGGCCGGTTTCGGGGTCCCACGCCAGGTAGACGTCGCCCAGGGCGCCGCGACCGAGGAAGTCGCGCAGCTCGAACCGGCCGACCTGGTGCGCCGCAAGCATCGTCACGGGTTCCGCCGTGCTCCCGGACGGTTGGAACGAGCTGGCGGTAGAGCTGGTGTTTGCGCTGACGAAGGTGCGGCGGCTCGCACCGCCTCGGCCCGCGAGGCGCCGCCGAACGAGTTCCAGGCGAAGACCTCGTCGGCGCGCTCCGGCGTGGTGAGCGCCACGCCGCCGCCGCCGTTGCCGTCGAAGCGGTTCTCGACGATGACGGGACGCGCCGTGTCGCGCACCTCGACGCCCGGCCGCGCCGCGCCCGGCGCCCGGCCATTGCGGGCGATGAGATTGTTCAGCAGGGTGGGAGCGGAGTTGCCGGCGATCAGCAGGCCGCCGCCGGGATTGTCGTGCAGGAAGCTGGCGCGCACCGTCGAACGGTCGTCGCCCGAGACGTCGATACCGGCGGTGACCGCACCGGCGATCTCGACCCCCTGGACCTCGATGCCGGAGCTCGCCAGCCGCAGCCCGACCTGGAGCGGAGTTTGTGCGTCGCCGACGATCCGGAAGCCGGAGAAGACGACGTCGTCGACCGCTTGCGCCGAGACGGCGGGCACGGCGCTTCCAGCCGGCGGCAGGATCACGGCGCCCCGCGGCACGCGGCTCACCAGGTCGATGCCCGAGCGCAGCTGGATCGTCTCCCGGTACTCGCCTGGAGCCACCTCGATCATCTGTCCCGGACTGGCCTTCGCCAGCGCTTCGGTGATGGTCGCCGCGCCGCCGTCGCCGACTCCTACCCGCACCACATCGTCGCCCGTCCCGCGGCTGCCCACCGGCAGGAGCCCGCTCTGGCCCAGCGCGGCCACGGCGAAAGCGCCGAGGACGAGGCCGTAGAGCAGGAACGCCGGCCGGCTGGCGAAGGCGGCCCACAGCCAGCCCAGCCTGGACCGGCGGGGGGCGTGCTGGGCGCGCCGGAGGTCCGGCCGGGTCGTCGCCAATCCTGTCGCAGTCGTCGTGGTTGCCGCGCTGGCGGGCTTGAAGCTCGCGGCGTAGCGCTCGCCCTCCACCAGCACCGCCGAAACGTTGTCCTTGCCTCCCGCGGCGTTGGCGGCGGCGATGAGCTCGGCCACCGCCTGTCGCGGATCGCTGGCGTGGGCTTCAACCGTCGAGAGGATGGCGCCCGAGGTCACCAGGTCCGAGAGGCCGTCGCTGCACAGCAGTAAAGCGGCGTCCGGCGCAAAGGCGATGCGGGTGACGTCGATGAATCCCTCCTCGTCCGGTTCGTGGGGGGCCGAGCCGACGTCGCGGAAAATCTCGTTGCGCCGCGGGTGGCTCATCGCCTCGGACTCGGAGATCTCGCCCACGTCCTCGCGCGAGCCGATGGGGGAGTGATCGCGAGTGATCTTGCGAATCTCGCCCGCGCGCAGCAGGTAGAGGCGGCTGTCGCCCACGTGGCCGACGGTGACCTGATCGCCGTCCACCACCGCCACGGTGAGGACGCAGGCCATGCCGGCCAGCGCGGGGTTGGCCTGCGCCCGATCCAAGATCTGCTTGTTGGCGAGCGCGATGGCCTCGCGGACGAGGCGGGCGGCGTCCGTAGTGCGGCGCGACAGCCGGGCCTTGAGGATCTCGAGCGCCGTCTGCGCCGCGATCTCGCCGCCGGATTCGCCGCCCACGCCGTCGATGACGGCGTAGATTCCCCGTTCGGCGTCGCAGAGCACGCGGTCCTCGTTGTTCTCCCGCTCCCGTCCGGGATCGGACAGGGCGGCGGCGAGGACCCGCTTGGCGGCGGCCATCTAGCGTTTCTCCCGGGCGGCGATCACCGCCAGTGTGGCGACCAGGGCGAGGAGCGCCAGCAAAAAGGCCCAGCGGGCGAAGTACAGGAACGTCATGCGCCGGCCGATCTCTCGAAGTCCAGGTAGATCACGCCCGCGAGGCCGATGCGGGCCTTGTCGGGAAGGTCCATCCATTGGCCGAGGTCCTGCCCCTTGGCCTCGGGATTCTCCAGGCTGCGGGGGAGCGGCGTGCCGTTGACCGTGGTGCCGAGCTTGGAAAGGTCCTTGATGCGGAACTTGCCCTCCGCCGTGCGCTGCAACCGCGCATGCTCGCGGGAGACGTCGAGCGAGGTATCGAGCGAGAGATCCGCCCAGACGTCCGGCGCCTGGCGGCCGATGACGATCTCGTCCTTGACCATGAGGAAAGTGTGTTTGCCGCGATCGTCCTGATAGACGAGCCGGGCGAGGGCCGCGGCTTGGGAGTCGATCGCTCCGATGGCCGCGGGCGGTCCCAGGGCCGCCGTCGTGTCGCGCTTGGTGGTCATCTGCGGCTGGCCGAACTTGCGGGTGGTCGAGATGCGGTGGGTCTTCGAGCCCGCACCGTACCCCGGCTCGGGGGGACGGGCGAACTCGGAGACCACTTCGAGATCGCCGGGGTTCAGCGTGCCGTTGGGGTCCTCCTGAAAGCGGATGGTCCACTTGCCCTCGGCGCTGACGAACTTCGGCGCCGTCGGGACCGCGTCCTTCTTCTTGCGCAGGATGCGGGAGAACGCCGGCGCCGAGCCGCGGTTGAGCCGCTCGAGCTCGCCGTCGAGCAGCGCCTTGGCCTCCGACTCGAGCTCCCCGAACAGCGTCCGCAGGTGGTCGTAATCGTCCGGATGGAGATATACCTGATAGAGGCTGGGCGCGATCGTCTTCGTCACCAGCGGCTCGAGGCTCTGCCCCATGTTCTCGCCGATGGCGAGGATGACATCGCGGCCCGTGACGCGGTCCTTGGCCAATCTGAACCCTCCCTCAGTACGCGCAAAGATCCCGCGCGGACAGGCGAATCCGTGGGACCGAAGCTGGCCCTGAGTATATCCGTACGGAATTGGGGGCGGGGGAGTTGCAGGGGGCTATCCTGACGCTCGACGAAGCCGCTCGTCGAGGAGTTGTCTCAGCGCCCTGCCGAGCCTTCGGCGGCTTGGAGAACCATCTGCGGCGAAAGGTGGAAGAACAGGTGCTGCGATGGGCACTCGATCCGCACCACGTAGCTGCCGGGGCGATTTGGGGTGAAGGCGACGGAGTAAATGCCCTTGCCGTCGTCGTGGGCCGGCAACCGTTCCTGGCCGTTGTGCGCGGTCGGATAGATCAGGACGGTGACGTCCTCGAGCCCTTCCCGCGGCTCACCGGTGTGCGGGTCGAGCAGCCGGAAGCGCACCGCCAACCGCTCGCCGACCGCCACCGTATTGCTCTCCAGCCGGGGCTCCACCCGCGCTGGCATCTGCCGCTGCCGTTGCGCTTCGCGCTCGGGATCGACGGCCACCTGCAGAGGGAAGCACTCCACCACCTTCGGAGAGTCGAGGAAGAGCGACAGCGTGTAGTGCCCGGGGAGGCTCAGCCGGGCTACCGTCTCGTACGTGCCGGCCGTCACCCGTTCGTGCAGGCTGCGGTCGACCACCAGCACCGCCCGCGGCTCCCGGTCGTAGTTCTGGAACTGCCCCATGGGCGCCGCCATCCCCTCCTTGTAGAAGTAGATCGCCTTGTCCGCCGGGTTGGCCACCAGCACCGCCTGGGCGCCGGGGGCGCGCACGATGCCGGCGGCGGGGCTGGGGCGCCGCCCGTTGCCGAACGGGTGCTGGCCGCCCGGGAAGTCGGCGGCCGGCAGCGGTTTGCCCTCCTCCCCCACCGCTTTGAGGGGGATCATCTGCACCGACTCGCTGCCGCGGTGGCGGACGTAGGCGAGGTCGTCGGAGAACGTCACCTGGTCGGGCTCCTTGAGGACGACGGAGCTCTGCACGATGCGGTCCGCGGCGGTGTCCACGACGTACAGGGTGTCGTTCGCAGGATCGACGGCGAAGGCCAGGCGGCCGCCGGGAGCGATGCGGATCTGCGACAGGCCGGGCGCGGCCGTGAGGCTCGCCCGCACGGCGCGGGTGGCGCCGTCGACGGCCACGATCCGGCCGTCTCCCTCGTGGGCCACGAAGGCCGCCCGCGCCAGGGGGGACCAGGCCACGGACACGGGACGGGAGCCGGTGGCGACGTCGCCGAGCTTGCGCAGGCTGGCGACCTCGATCACCGACAGGGTGCCGGCGTCGCGATTGGTGACGAAGGCGAAGCGGTTGTCGTCGCTCAAGGCGATCTCGTGCGGCCCCGCGCCGGTCGCGATGCGCGCCACCGGCCGCAGGGTGCGGGCGTCCACCACGGCCACTCCCGACTCCCCCGGGGATGCGTCGAGACCGACCCAGAGGTAGGCTCCGTCCGGTTGCAGGACGGTCCGCACCGGGCGCGGGCCGGCCTCCACTTGGGCCTCGACCTTCCAGGATGCCGTGTCCACCACGGCCACCCGGTCCGCCTCCGGCTGCGTCACGAAGAGGCGTTTCTGGTCCGCCGTAAGAGCCCAGTCCTCGCCGGGAGAGAGGAGCTGGACCATGGCGAGGAGCTTGGTGCCGCCGAAACCGAAGAGCGGATCGACGACGGTGACGGTGGCGTCCTGATTGAGAGCGAGCACGTAGTAGGCGTTGAGGTCGACCGCGGGGCGCTTCAGGAGGTTCCCGGAGACGAGCTCGCCGATGGCCTCCTTGCAGCTCGGCGCCGGTCCGGGCTTGTCCAGGTCCAGCCAGGCGGCGGGCTGGAGGCCGGCCAGGGGCTGCCCTGTGTTGGCGTCGGTGATCCGCAGGCGCACCGTGACGTCGGTGTCCTCGCGCAGCTCCCGGCCGGCGCCCACCGGCTCGATCCGCGCTTCGACAGCGATTCCCCCTTTGACGGTGTGCTGCATCCAGCCGGTGGCTTCTCCGTGCGGTGCCGGCGAGCGGGGCGGCGCGGGGAGCGCCGCGCCCGCCGACAATGCGCAGGCGAAGAGGAGGCCCGGGAGAAGGCGACGATGCACGGGGCTCCTCATTGGCCGGCCGGTACCGTGGATGGTGACGACCCGGCGGCGGCTGAACCCGCCGGGCAGCCTTCGACGCGGAAGATCCCCCAGATCCCCTGGCCGCCGTGGTCCGCCGGATAGCTCCGGTAGAGGTAGTCACCGCAGCGCTTCATCGGGCCGCCGGCCGAGGTGATGACCACGTCCTCGTGGTTGCCCGGGCCGTGCCCCATGATCGAGCCCTTCCACTCGTTGAGAGAGAGCTTCCAAGGGCTCTTGGGGGTATTCGGGGAGTAATTCTGATAGTTACGGGCGAGGGAGCCGGGGTAGAAGAAGTCGGCGGTGCCGCAGAGATTCTCCTCGCCGATGAACTGCGAGGCCGTGAGTCGGGTCTGGGTGATCGGTGCCGGCACGCAGTTCTTCGCCAGCGTCATGTAGGGGGCGTCCGAGAAGTTGTGCCCATAGAGCTCGAAAACGTTGTTGGTGTTGGTGCCGCCGCCGTGCAGCAGGCGGAAACGCACCTCGTCGCCGGCGTTGGCGGTGAAGATTGGCGTCTCGACGTTGAAGCTGACCGGTATGCAAGTCCCGACGTTGTCCTTGCCGGATGGCGACTGGGTGAACATGCAGGCCACTCCGCCGGTGGGCGGACAGGTCGGGCAGAAGCGCGGCGGGCTGGCGTTCTGGAGCGTCTCCGACTTGTAGTTCACCGCGTTGAACGGGAATTGGTCGTTCGCGATAGCAGTCCTCAGATTATTGCTGTCGTCCTGCATGAAAACGACGAACTCCTTGAACTTCTTCGTCTTGGCTGGACCGGCGCCGGTCCGCGGCTTGTAGGTGATCTCGGCCCTCGTCCCGACCTTCGGGGTCCACGTGGACCCGGCGGGCTCGATGATGAGACCGGCGAACAGCCCCTTCAGGTAATGATTCAGAGGATCGGCAGGCAGCAGGTTGGCGGCACCGAACTCGATGGGGATGTAGCGCTCCGCCTCGCTGGCCAGCGGGTTGATATTGCCCGCATACCAGGTGTAGGAGCGTTGGCCGCCTGGAGCTGCCGTCTGCACGGTGTTGAAGCCGCCGTTGGTACCGTCGTCGAAGCGCGGGTCGTAGGTGACGAGCTGTGGCCGTAGGCCCACCTGGAGAGAGGTCACCGACTGTTGGTAGGCAATCTGCTGCGAAGGGACGCCGCTACCGCTGATGGGAGCCTGGCACCCCACCTTGCAGACCTGTCCTTGCGCCGGGTTGCAGGGAATCTTGCTGATCGAGCATTGCCCTTGCAAGCACAGGTCAGGCGGACAGATGCCGTCGAAGTTGCTCGGCGTACACGCCATTTGCGGATTGGTGACGCAGGTGCCCTGACCGTTCGGGTAGAGGCCGCAGGTCCCGACGTTGTTCTGGCCGCACGCTCTGCCGAGGGAGCTGGCCGGACAGGTGCCGCCGATCGAGCAGGCTGGTTCGGACAGGCCGTTGTAGAGCGTGACGTGGATGCAGTCGCCAGCCGCGGCGCGCAGCACCAGAGGCTCGGGAACGCCCTGGTAGCGGCAGGTAGACCAGTCCCCCATGCACTTGAGCTGCGGGTCGTCGGCCGAGAAGTAGAGGATCGCCTGCTGATCGGACAGTCCCAATTGCTGGTTGTAGACCAGCGGCCCGCCGAGCGCTTGGAGAGCGTAGAGCGCCACGACGCGATACGAACGTTGTGGAGCTGTCGCCGGGCAGGCTGCCACCGGCGGGAAAGTGCCGGCCGGGGGCGGCGTGTTCTGGGGCAGCGGGAAGAGGTCCCGTTGGAAGGAGTCGTAGGCCCGCAGCAGGCCCCAGTTGCCGCTCGCCTGCTCGATGGCCGCGAGGCCCGGCTGGTACATGAAGTCGGCCCACGGCTGGTTCGCCATCTGGCCGGGCGGCAGGTTGAACGGCGGCGGCACGCGCACCACCGACTCGAAGTGCTCGGAGATGCCCATGACCATGCTGTTGCGCCAGCCGGAGTCGACGTAGGAAGTCTCCTTCAGCCAGTTCATGCCGTGCAACGTGAAATTGTGCGGGTTGATATGCGCGCCGATCAGGGTGCGGATGTGTAGGTCGTCTCCTGCGTAGGTGCGCAGCAGCGGAGTGAACGGATCGCCCACCTGGACACCCTGGGTCAGCGGCGGGTAGGGCGAGCTCACCGCGTCGGCGAGGCAGCTCGCCGCCGGGCTGCTACAGAGCGAGACGTTACCCGGGCTGCCCGCCGTGCAGAGGGCGTAGTTGTCGCTGCAGAAACCGGTCGGCTGGCACGTTCCTGCGCCGCTGGGGCAGGTCTTGGGGGGAACCGTGCTGGTGCTGCAAGGCGTGTTGAGACTGGCGCTGCACGCCATGGGGCGTGGGCTGGGCCGTGTCGAACAGTGATCCGAGCCGCCGCAGTCGGTGTCCTGGATGCAGGAGGTGGCAGGATTGGCCACGCAGAAGCCCAGCGAGCTGTAGGCGAAAGCCATGTCGCCGAAACGGCCGGGGAGCGGGTAGCCGGTGGCCGGGTCGGTGGTGCGCCCGAAGAGCGGCTCGTTGCGATAGTTGAACGAGAAGTTGTTGGTGGCGTTGTTGAAAGTGATCGCCTCGATGCCACCATTACCGAGTCCCTTGCCGGAGTTGATCGGCGTACCGGCGGCCCAACTCGTGCTGGGTACGCCGGTGACGAAGTTGCAGGATGCAATGCTGGTCGACGAGCTCTTGCAACTATCGGGATGCTGGGCGAGGTCCTGGGGGGTGCAAGGGGTCAGGTTCCCCAAATGGAGCAGGCAACTGCTGCCGGCCGGGCAGTCGGTGCTGGGCGGCGCGCCGATGGCGGCGACGAGGCACGAGGTGGGCGATGCGGCCGAGGGCACGGGTTGCCCGGTGGTGGTGCTCACGCAGACACCGTTGTAGGAGCAGAAGCCGCAAGGCTCGTCAGGATGCATGCCGCAGATCCCCGGGTGGCTCCCCTCGAAAGGATTGCCGCCGATGGTGAACGGCTGGTAGAGAAGCGTCGAGTCCTGCACCTCAAGGAGGAACTCGCGAAAGCTCGGATTTCCCTTGCTGGCGTCGGACGGCACCTTGATGATCGCCTGCCAGCTCGTGGGACCGCCGTCGTAGACGCGGACGCCGTTTTGGAATGCATGGCGACCCGGGATGTTCCGGTTTTCCACCCCGTCGAAACCCCCGAAGGGCTTCCCGGTCTCGTTGTCGAGCCAGGCGGAGTCCTTGGGCTCGGCGACCACCCCGGCGTAGAGGCCCGCCTGCTGGTGGGTCGAAGGACCGAAGTGATCGTGCGTGAAGACGGTGCGAATGGTACGGTCCTGGCTCGGGTTGCACTGCGCCAGCGAGGTTTGGCAGCGCGACAGGTCGGAGGAAGTGCAGATTTCACCATTGTCGGAGCAAAGGCCGGCACTGACGTCGCAAACCCCATGGCAGACCTTCGCCGCATCGCTGAGAGAGCACTTCCGGCTGAGATCGTCCGCGCAGACACCGAAGTTGTTGTACAACGGATCGTCGTACCAGCGCTGGACCGTCGCCTGGGCGCCGACCCAGGCGTTGTTCGGCCCGGGGCCGAAGAACTTGATGGGCTTCGCCGTGAGGACCGCTCGTTGCGGGGGGCCGCCCGGCTGCGGGACGTAGAGGCCCGGACCGCCCGGGTTTTTCGGGTTGTTGATGGCGTTGATGCGCTCGGTCACCTCGTTGGGGGCGAAGGTGCCGTCCTCGTAGTTCCAGCCGTTGCCGGCGCCGTCCGAGGAGGTGACGTCGAACTTCACCAGGTGGATGTGCTGGCCCAGGATGTCGGTGGGAGTGCGCACCTCGAAGTCGTCGAGCTCGTAGACGTTGGGCACCAGGTTGGCCAGTGTGTACGACATGCAGTCGTTGGAGTTGGCGCGCATGAACAGCGGCTGGGGCGGCTTCTTGCGATCGAGGAAGTCGAAGGCGTCGCCCCACAGCGAGAGCATCCGCTGCTGCGGGAAGTGCCACCCTTCCTTGTTGAAAACGGAGTCGAGCTGCAGGTCCACGGCCAGGTAGGCGCGGGTCAACAGGTCCTTGGGGCGCTCTCCGAGGCGGTCGAAGCGGATGCAGGGATCGGCGTATGGGGCTCCAGGCTGCGGGTACCGGCCGTTGAGGACGAAGTTGATGCGCCCTTTGAGATCACAGGTCGCCTTCACGCTGCCGCACCCCGTGAGGTCGGTGATCGTGCAGGGGGCCTTGTTGTCGGAGCAGATCCCTGTCGTCCGGCCGTCGGGAAGCTGCGTGTCGTGAAGGCGCACAGCGTGGGTCGCCATTGCCACCCGCTCCAGCAGGGTGCCGGTCTCGGGCAGGGCCACGGCCGTGGCCTTGTCGATCACCTTGCTGAAGTCCGTGTTGTTGGCCACCGGATTTGGCGCTATCCAGTCGTCCTTGCTGCCGAGGGCGGTGACGCTGCGCGGCAGGCCGCCGTCGAGCGGCTCGCAGACGCCTTCGCTGACGCCGCACTCCCCCTCCAGAGCCAGGGGTGAGAGGAGCCGATAGGCCTCGACCTCGCTCTCGGCCGTCTGGAGAGCTTCGGTGGCGGGTGCCGCGGCTGGTTGTTTCTGGCGGCCCGCCCTCGCGTTAGGGGTGCGGAGCTTCTGAAGGGCCGGCCCAAGGGAGTCCTTGATCTGTTCCGGGCTCTTCGCCTGAACTTTCTCCGAAATCGTCTCCAACGGCGTGCAGATCTTGCCGCTCTTCGAGCACGCCCAGGCAAAATCGAGGGGCGGATGCGGCGCGCGGGAGCCGCCGATGCCAGGGATGAAAAAGGGGAAGCCGGGGCTGCGGAGCTTGCTCACCTCGGCCTGGATCTTCTGCCAGTTCCAGGGCAGCTCGTTGTCCGGCTGGAAGGGTTTGGCCGGCTGCAGCGCGGAGATACAGGTCTCCTGCGGAGTGCCGGCGTTCTCCATGACACAAAAGTGAGTACCCAGGTCCACGCAGGTGCTCCCCGGGCAATCATCCTTGCCCGGAGTGGGAGCGAAGCAGGCGCGCGTCGGATCGTTCTTGCACACGCCCTGCAGGCGGACCGCGGCCGGCATGGGGGCCATGGGCAGGGTGGCCATGGGCACCAGGCCGGGAATCGGCGTTCCCTTGGTGATCTCGCCGTCCGGCAAGGCGCGGGTGTACTCCACCACCCTGCCCGCCGGGTCCATCCGGTCGGCCGGCATGCCCTCTTTGAGGATGGTCCCGCCTTCGAACACGTCGTGGACCCGCCAGAGGCTCCACATGCCGGAGGCGAAGTGGGGATAGAAATGGCAATGGAAGATCGAGTCGCCCACCGCCTGGTTCACGTTGCCGCTGCCGTAGTAGACCATCTCCAGGGTGAACGACGAGCCGGGGCCGATCGACTGGCTGTCCAGATAGTCGCCGTTCGGCGAGTTGGGAGTGGCCAGCCACTGGTGGGCGTGCTGGTGATGGAGATGATGCAGGTCCGCGCCGGCGTGGAGGATACGGAACCGCAGGTGATCCCCCATGTAGCTGTGATAGACGTTCGACGGGTCGTCCGGAAACCGGGCCAGGGTCGAGATGCAGGTCGGCTGGCCGTTCGCGACGCAGTTGGTCGGCGGGTTGTTCACCACCAGGGCGGGATCGCCCAACGCCCAGGAGCTGAGGAAGAATTCCTCGAACTTGCAGTCCGTGCATTTGCCCTGGGGACCGACGCCCAGCCGGTTGGCCAGCACCGGCGCGGAGAGCCCCGCCATGCCGTAGTTGATACCGAAGTTGTCGGCCGCCGCGTTCAGGCTGGGAGCCCTGTCGCTGGTGAACTCGGCCGCGAAGGCCTGCGCAACCTGGAAGCTCTCGTGGTAGACGATGGTGAACTCCCGGTAGGGTTGCCGCCGGTCGGCGTAGGCGTAGATCGGCCGCAGGGAGGGGGGCAACGTGTTGGCCGGCCCGTCCGGGAAGGCCTGCGGCTGCCCGCTGGCGTCGCTCGGACCGGTGACGATGGCGGTCAGGTCGCTGTGGATCAGCTCGTTCTCGGCACAGGTGCCCCCGGCCTTGATCACTGCCTTGCTGCACAGCATGTCGAGGACCGGCAGACCGGCCCGCGGATGACCCGCGGGATAGACGGCGTTGTAGTCGATCTTCGGCGGTGCGTTCGGATCCTTGCGCGTGCACACGCCGTTGGCAAAGTCATGGTTTTTGCTCGGGTCAGGGTCTTTGCTCGGGGTCGCCAGGCAGAGGTCCTGCTCGGTGACTTGGCTGCGGTACCACTGGGCACCCCAGCGTTGGCCGCGGTAGGTGCCCGCCGGCTGGACGTTGACGGCACCGAAGAGCCCTTCGGTGAGTTGGCCGCCGTCACCGTTCGAGGTTTTCGACCATGAGTCCCCCGTGCTGTAGAGGAGATAGGAGCCCTCGTGCTCGGCATAGAGCAGGTAGCGGGCCGTGCCGCCGGGAGCGACGAGACTGCTCGGGTTCTTGCCCACGAACGAGCCGTCGTCCTGCGGACCTTCCTGCCATGGCATCCCCTGCACGTGAACCGAGGCGAAGCGGGTGGTGGGCTGCCCCAAATCGGGCTTGGACGGGCAGGGACTTACGACTGCGCCGGTCGAGCTGTCAAAGCAGGCAGGCGTGGGATTCAGGAGGTTGGTGAAGCTCACCGCCAGGCAGTCCCCCTCGTTGACGCGCAGCACGACGGGCCGCGGCCGCTTGTCGTCGCGCAGCACTACGTTGCCCGCCGTGCAGGTGCCCGGCTGAGCGAGACAGCTCTGGCTGGCGGCCTGGGAGGAGGCGCCCTTGGGGAAGACGTCGCCCGCCAAGGCGAAGATCATGCCACCGGGCATGGTCGCTCCCATGCGGTCAACGGTGAGTGGCTGGTCGAGAGCCACCACGTGAGCGTTGACCGTGCGGGCGCAGGTGGGCGCACCCGCGGCGGCAGTGGACGTGAGCAGAGCCAGAGTCGAGAAAACACCCAGCATCCGTGACCAGAGATTCTTCATGGTCGAACCTCCCTCGGGAAAGAGACCAGCACATCCCATAACACCGAGAGCATGGGCACTGCCTAGAGGGCGCAGCTCTCTTGGCGTCCTTCTACTCATGCTTAATGTTTAGATGTTATCTTGATGCCTGCTCAAGATCAAGAACCCTTTGCACTGCGAGTTGGAGTACGCTCAGTCGCTATGAGCCTGCCTCCCGTCCAGGGGCTATGGATCGGCTCCGCGCTCTCCACTATGGAACGCCTGTCCATCGCCTCGTTCCTGAGCCATGGTCACTCCTATCACCTCTACGTCTACGGCGAAGTGGTGAACGTCCCGGAGGGGACGCAGCTCTATGACGGCAATGAGGTCCTCCCAGCGGCGCTGATCTTCGAGTACCAGCAGGACAAGAGCGTCTCGGCCTTCTCGAACTTCTTCCGCTACAAGCTGCTTCTGGACCGCGGCGGCTGGTGGGCGGACTCCGACGTGGTCTGCCTGGCTCCCTTCGACTTCGTGCGTCCCTACGTTTTTGCCAGCGAGCCCGCAGGCGCCGGGGAGGTACCGGCGACGGCGGTGATGCGGGTGCCGGCAGGCAGTCCGGCGATGCTCCGCGCCTGGGAGGTCTGCCAGACCAAGGACCGCTCGGCGCTGGTCTGGGGAGAGGTCGGCCCGCGCCTGCTGCGCGAGGTGCTGAAGAGCTTCTCCCTGACCCAGTGGCTGGAGCCCTGCGCCACTTTCTGCCCATATTCCTGGCAAAACTGGGCCCGAGCGCTCGAGCCTCAGGCACCGGAGTTGGCGCCGGAAACCTGCGCCGTCCACTTGTGGCACGAGATGTGGCGGCACCATGGCCAGGACAAGGACCGCGTCTACCACCCCGCCTGCCTCTACGAGCAGCTCAAGACGCGCTATTTGGGCGACTGGCGGCTGACCGTCGCGCCATAGAGAGGGGACAGAATCTCGAACAGCTCGTCCCCCTCCGTGCAGGCCTGGAGGTGATGGAGAATCCGTCGCGCACTGTATCCCTTGCGCGTGAGGCTCCGCTCGACGCTCCGCCGCCAGTCGCCGTCCGCCGCCGGATCGCGGCGGACGTACTGCCGCACCACCGCGTCCCAATCGCCGAGCTCGCCCAGGAACGATTGCGACCAGAACGAGCGCAGCCGCGGATCGTCCCGCAGAGCCCGCTGCGTCTTGCGGTAGGCATGGCGCATGGCGCGCAGCAGATCGGCTCTGCCCTTCTGCGCCGTCTCTTCACCGGCGCTGTAGATCTGCTGCAGCAGATCGGCCGACCCCGCGCTCCCGGTGCGTGGGCTTCCCAGAAGGAAATTCTGATCGGTGCGCATCCCTTGGACCATGTCTTGCGGCCAGAGATAGTCGACGCCGCCGACGTGCAGGCCGTCGTGGTCCAGAAAGACAATCCCCACGCGCCACCGTCCTCTCTCCCAGCGGCTCTTGAGCCCCACGTTGCGTGCCACGAACGACTCACCCCATGAGTAGCCGCGCAGCGCGCACAGGGTTCCCCACAGCACTCCGGCCTCGCGCATCAGCTCGTTGTAGATGCGATCGGCGCGGGCGCGGTTGGCAGGTAGCGCGAAGGCTGCCGCCAGATACTGCGGATAGCCGGCCCACTCTCCGGCCGGACGCACGTGAAGGCCCAGGACCTCCTCCAACAGGTCGTCGGCGAGCTGGCGCAGGAGCTCCGGGCTCGTCTCTTCTCCCAACTCGGGGGTGAAGTAGGAGGCAGGGCCGCGCTCCGAGAGATACAAGGCGAGACGATCGAGCCGGAACGAGCTGGTGCCGGCGAGGACCGACTGACCCGGCGGCAGGCGGGAGAGGAACCGGCTGGTCAAGCTGAAATCGCCCGGCAACTCGGGAAGGCCGGGCCCTTGCTCGCGCTCGAATGCGTCAACGGCTGCCGCCATCTCCCGGCGCATCGCAGCAAACCCCGGACCGAAGTCCTGGGCTTGCGTGAAGTAGTCGAGGATCTGGACCTCCCCTCCCTCGGCGGGGACGCCGTAGACGGACGCCACGGCCAGCGTTGTGGCGAGCGGCGGCTCGCCGCCATGCACCTGGCGGTAGACCGTGGCCAACAGGGAGCTGGCATGGGCATCCCCGTGCAGGGCGTGGAGGCTGCTACCGCCGTCCAGGCGGTGCCAGCTTGAGACCTCTTCGCCGGCACGCACGAAGACGGCGTTCAAGGGTGGCCCGTCCCGGCGACCCGTCCGTTTGATCTCGATCTCGAGCTCGCTGCCCGGCGGCTTGACCACCAGGACCACGGTGCCAAGCGGGAGCTCGACGAGGGAGCTCAAGGCGCTTGCCGTGTCCGCCTTGGCCCAATAGATACAAGACGACGAGCCGACGAGGAGGCGGAGGATCGCCGCCTCGTAGGCAGGGAGGCGGTCGAGCCGCCGCTGGGCCTCCGCTTCGACATGAGGGCGAGTGCCAAGGAATGGATTCAGCATTCCGCTCGACAGCCTCACCTGGGTGAGGATTCGGTCCACCACCTCCTCGGGAGTGAACAGATAGCGCGCCAGAGCGAGCTTGCACTCGCGCCGCGCGAAGGCGAAGAACGAACGCAGAGCGGCCGGCGAGGTCCGGGGGCCCTGCACGCCGTCGAGCACCCGCCGAGCCCGTGCCAGCCGCTGCCGCAGCTCGCGGGCGAAGCCCGGCAGATCGCGACGTGTGTACCCTTCCGCCAGCACTCCCTCGCGCAGCGGGCAGTCGACTCCCGACTCCTTGAGGCCCAGGCGGACGAGCAACCCGTCGAGCTCCGCCAGATCCTTCGCCGTCAGGCGCAACACCTGCTGTTGCAGCATCAGGGCGGCGAGACGGCGCACCTCCCAGCGATCTCGCTGCTCGCCCGCCGCCACCTCCAGCAACTCCGCGGCCAGCCGCGGTGAGTAGCCCGGCGTCCGGAAGAAAGCGGCGCAGAGGTCCAGTGCTCGCGAGTCACCGCCGAGCTCGGCCTCCAAGGCCTGGAGCGGGACCGCCAGAGGCGCGTGCCCTCCTCCTAGCCTCCGGCTCGCCACCATGTCCGGCTTACTTGCCACCCTGAGTCTGGCCACCCTTCTTCTTCTTGGGGCCACCACTGCTGAGGGCGATGGTGAGGGCCGTGTAGAGCTCCAGTGCAGTAGACCTCTTGAGTCTCACGTCGACGATCTCGTCCTTACTGATGGACGGTTGCTTGACCGCTGCCATTCGACACCTCCTGTCGAGTCGGTGGGTTGATCCCCGATTAACCCCTCCTGGCGCATGCAGAAGAGCCGGCCGGGCCGCCCTGGCGGAGAAAGGGGTTAAGGGTTCAATGATATCGCGAAAGCGCTGCTACGCAAGACGCCCCGAGCCGCTACGATTCCCTCATGACCCGTACCGAAGAGAGACCGTGGGCGATCCTACCGCCCGACAAGCGGGTCGGCCTCGGCGAGCTGGCGTTGCTGAGGGCCCCGCAAGCCGCGTTGACGGCCGGCTTCGCGGCGGCGCTGCTGCGCGACAATCCCTGGCTGCGCGCCCTGCGCCGCCTCGGGCACGAGCCCGCGGTGGACGAGCGGATGGTGCCCATCGAAGAGGGAGAGACGTCGCTCAACGCCAACGGCCATCAGGCCCTCGCCGCCCTGTTGCCGCTCGCCCTCGGCGCCGGGCAGGGGGTGAGCCCCTTCGTGATCGGCAGCCTGGCCGGCGGCAATCGCGGCCTGGACCGGGTGATCGCGCGGCTGGCGGCCTCGTTCCCGGAGCCGCTACGTGCCCAAGCCGCCCTCGCCGCAGCGCTGGGACCGGCGGCGCTCACCGCAGCCGAGCCGCTGCTGGCGGCGAGCCGCGCCAACGTGCGGAAGGCATTCCGAGCTCTCCCAGATGGGCTTCGCCAGGCGCGCGCCCTGCGCCTGCCTGCCTGCCGGGTGCCGGCGCCACCGTGCGACGTCCTGGAGCGCCTCGGCGCCGGCCTCGGGCTCGACCGCCGGTTGCGCGTCCGGCTCGCCGCGGCGCGCGAGGCGATCACCGAAACCGGCCTGGGGAGCTGCGCCGACCTGTGGATCGTCCTCCACGCCGACCTCATTCACGACTTGGCGGCCCGGCTCGGGCTGCGCCGGGCCGGCTTCGTCCCCACCTCGCTCGAACACCTGATCGCGCGCGGCACCCCGGCGGGGTTTGCCGACCGGCCGCTCGCCGTCCTGGCGGCGCAGTACCATGCCGTGCTCGCGGCCTCTCTCATCGGCCCCCCGCCGGACTCGCCGGTCTACGCCGGCCGTTACCGGCTGCTCAACTATTTTGATCCCTTGGCCGTCCTGCTACGCGGCGCCCGGCGGGACGGACGCGGCGAGCTGCGCCCCGGCTGGGGGAGCCTGCAGGCGCGTTTCGCCTCGGGCGTGCTGTCAGCGCCCCTGGCCGCCCGCGCGCTGGCGGAGCTCCCCGTCGCCGAGCTGCTGGCGCGCGGCTACGGCCTGTCCGGCAAGCTGACCTACATGGCGGTGCGCACGGTCAACGGCGGCGCCGTCTGCAACCAGGTGCGCTGGACGTCGCCGGATGTCTTCGCCAGCCTGGCCGATCCGGCGTCCGCCAATCGCGTCCTGGCGCTCAACTCGGTCGAGGTCAACGGCGCCTGGCAGAGCGGCGCGATCGAGCGCGCGCCGGACCTCGACCTGCTCGTCCTCTGGCAGTGGCTCGACCGCTGTCCCGACCCGCCGGCGACTCTGGCGCACCTCCTCTGCGCCTTCCGGCAGCAGTGCGAGGAGCCGCACCTGGATCGCCTGGAACCGCGCTCCTGGCTGGTGCTCGACGCCCGCCCCGGCTCCTTCCGGATCATCTGAAAGGGGTAGAGTCGGCGGCGGGCGCGGTAGCTTTAGGTCGAGGGAGTCGGGGCGGCTCGGCCCAGGTGCCGATACGTGAGGACGTGAATGCCGAGGCCGGTCAGGCAACGGCGCAGCGCAGCACCGGCGAGCACCGCGAAGTCCGCGGCGCGGGCCCGCCAGTCGGGCGTGATGGCGCGCAGCTCGGGGGTGTCCAGAGCCGGATGGAAGATGCAGTGAGCGAGGCCCGGCGGTAGAGCGGCGAACGCGGCCCGCGCCTGCTCCAGCCGGTCGTCCGCCTGCATGAGCGGCAGCCTGACGAGGTGGTCGAAAACCGGGAGCCCCCGCTGCGCCCACTCGCCGGTCACACGCCGCGCCGCCGCAGCTTCCGCTTCTCCCAGCGCGCCGAGCGGCCCGTCGATGCGCCAGAGGAGAGGGAGCGCCTGGCGCGCTACGGCCAGCCGGACGTAGGCGTCGAGGAACCGCGGGTGGAGCACGGTGAACATGTGCGCGTCGACGTGGGAGAACGACAGGCCGGCGTGCGCCGCCCGGTCGAGTTGGGCCGCCATCTCCGTCTCCACCGCCTCCTGGGTTCCACGCGCCGCGACCTCGCGCGGATGACGCGGAAAGGTGCCCTGCTCGTCGCACAGGCCGGAGGCCGGATCGCGGGTGGAGAGCGGCGACCAGCGGTAGCCCTCCCACTCGCTGGTCAGGGTGAGGTGCACCCCGGCATCCACCTCAGGGTGCGCGCGGCAGAACGCCGCCGCGGCCGGAAACCAGGGGCAAGGGACCATGAGCGAGCCCGAGACGGCCAAGCCGCCGCCAGCCAGCTCGGCGAAGGCCGCCAGGCTCGCATGGCACATCCCGACGTCGTCGGCATGCAGGACGACCGCGCGGTCCGCTGCCGCGAAACCCAGGCGCTCCAGAGCGGGGTTCACGATCGGTTCTCTTCCTCTCTTGACGCGCCCGCGCCGCGCGCGGTAGGTTCTTCGCCACTCCTCAAGCACCAAACTCGCAGCATGATGGGCACTCCCCTCTACTCCGTCGTCATCCCCACCTACGACCGGGGGCACCTGCTCGCCGACGGGATTGCCAGCGTCTTTGCGCAGGGAATCGACGATGTCGAGGTCATCGTCGTCGACGACGGCTCGACCGATGATACCGGCAAGGTGGCCGCCGGTCTCGATCCGCGCGTCCGCTACGTCTATCAGCCGAACCGGGGCCAGGCGGCGGCGCGCAACCGCGGGATCGACCTCGCGCGCGGCGAGATGATCGCGTTTCTCGACTCCGACGACGTGTGGATGGCGGACAAGCTCGCCACGGAGATCGATCTTTTCCGCCGCTTCCCGGAGGCGGACGCGGTCGCCTCGGACAGCGAATTCTGGCGCGAGGGCGCTCTCGAGACGCCGTCGCGCTTCCTCTCCCTCGGCCTCGAGCTGCCGCCGGGACGGGACGCCATCCTGCTCGCGGAGTGCCCGCCGCTGTGGCTACGCCAGAGTATGTTCAGCACCTGCTGCCTCACTGTCCGCCGGACGGCGCTACGCCAGGTCGGCGTGCCGGCCTTCGAGCCCCGGATGCGCAGTCACGAGGACTGGGAGTTCGAGATCCGGCTGTGCAACCGATGCCAGGTCGTGCTCACACCCCGCGTGCTCGCCCGGGTGCGGCGGTTCGCCGACGAAACTCGGCGTTTCCGCCCGCCGCTGCAGCGCCAGGCGCGCCTGTGCTACGACATCGTGCGCACGGTGCGGAAGCTGCCGCCGCGCGGGGCGGCCGTGGCGCAGAAGGCGTCGGAGATGCGCCAGGAGTTCGCGCGCAAATTCGCCCGCGGCGCCCGGGGGCGAGAGCGGCTCGAGTGCCTGCCGCTCGCCGCCTGTGAGCTGCGCGAGGGAGCGGCCTGGAACGCCCTGCGGGTCCTCGGCCTCGGCCTGTGGCCGCACCGAGGAGAAAAGAGCCCTTGATGAACGAGCCACTCCCCGGCGCCACGCGGTAGCGCCTCGCTCCTGGTCCGGATCTCATAGTTCGGCGCTCTCCAGCGCGCGCACCCGCGGCAGGACCTCTTCGCCGAAGCGGATCAACGCCTCGACGTTCGGCCAGCCAGAGAAGATGAGCTGTGTCACCCCCGCTCGCCGGTACTCCAGGATTGCCGCCGCGACCTCGTCCGGCGAGCCTACCAGGCAGGCCGCCGAGGCACCGCGGGTGGCGACCGCGCCAGTCCACAGGTACGGCGTCCGCCAATGGGCGTCTCGCGCGTCCTCTCGGGAGAAAGTCTCCTGCATCGAGACCGAGTCGCTGCCGCGCACGAAGACTTCCCGTACCCATTGCGCGTTCCCCTTCTCCGCCAGGGCATAGGCGGCCTCGACCGCCTCCCGCCTCGTCGGCCGCACGACCAGCGACAGGCGGACGCCCACCTCGATGCCGCGCGCGCCGAGGTCGTCGGCATCCGGCCGCAGCTCCTCCGGCGTGCCGCCGAGCCGCAGCCAGCAGTCGGCGTGCTTGAGCGCCAGGTCACGGGCGGGCGGCGAGCCGCCGCCGAGGTAGATCTCCGGTGCCCTGCGGCCTTCTGAGACATCGGAGACAAACGGCGTGCCCAGCCTTCCCCCTTCGACACGGTAATGGCGGCCGGCGAACTCGACCGGCCCGTCGCCGGCCCAGAAAGCGCGGCAGATCGACAGGAACTCGTCGGCTCGCTGGTAGCGCTCGTCGTGCGCCAGCAGATCGCCGTAGCCGCGCTGCTCGGGCTCCGAGTGGCCGATCACCATGTTGAGCGAGAGGCGACCGCCGTTGAGCGCCGAGAGGGTGTTGACCTGCTGCACGAAGGCGGTCGGTGAGATCAGACCGGAGCGGTAGGCGAGGAGGAAGCGAATGCGCTCCGTGGCCGTGCCGAGCGCGGCGGCCAGCGGGATCGGATCGGGCATATAGAAGCCGCAGGCCATCAACAGCGAGTCGATGCCGTGGCGCTCTGCGAGACGGCAGAAGGCGACGTGGGCAGGCCAGTCGGGGAGCGCCGCGGCGGCCTGCGGCACGCCCGGCGCGGCCCCCTCCTCGCCGGCCAGCGGCAGCCGCCAATGGAAGCGCAGCGGCTGCTTCGTCGTCGTCCCGCTCACGGCTTGTAGAACGAGGCGTCGAACGGCAGCCCCAGAGCAGCCCGGCCGATCGTCGCCAGGACCTGGTCGTCGTTGTCGTGGCGGATGTAGAAGGTGAGGTCGCGCAGGATGCGCTCGAGCGGGCTGGGGCGGATCAGCGAGCGCGCGCCGCAGGCGCGGATCGCGTGGTGTACGGTCTCCTCCGCCAGGTGCTCGACGACGTGACGGACGCGGCTGCCGGCGAGCTGCGCTTCGGCGCGCAGGCCGCCGTCCCAGAGCCGCGCCACGTGGCGCAGCCAGAGATGGGCGGTGTCGAGGTGGATCGCCATCTGGGCGACGCGCTGCTGCACGTATGGATCGCCCTGTTTGCCCTGCGCGGTGAGATGCTCCAAGGCGTGCTCGTAGGCCCCTTCGGCGGCGCCAAGGAAGCTCGCGGCATAGTGCGGGGCGAAGGCGGCCTGCCAGCCATCCGCCAGGTACTGCCCGGGGCTGCCGATCGCATTCTCGTCAGGGATGAAGGTGCGGTGGAAGCGCACCAGGTGGGAGACCGTGCCACGCATGCCAATGGGGTCCCACCAGGAGCCGTCGGTCTCGACTGTCTGATCGGACAGGTCGCAGGCGAGCATCAGCAGCGTCTCCGGCGAGGTGGTATGGCGCGCGCCGCCTGGGCCGGCAGTGTTGACCAGCAATATAGCCCAGGAGGCGCCGCCGGCGCTGGTGGCGAACACTTTCGAGCCGTCGACCACCCAGCCGCCGTCGACGCGCTCGAGGGTGGTGCCGAAGAGCGCCACCTCGCCTGGGGCGCGCGCCTGCGGCTCGCCGCTCCACACCACCCACGTCTCACCGCGCTCGACGACGCCGGGGAACCAGCGCGCCTTTTGCGGGGGCGCGGCCACGGCGTCGAGCAGCAGCAGGGAATTGGCGTGCCCCTCCCAGCAGCGGCCGAGAGACAGATCGGCCTTCGCCAGCTCCTTGGTCATCATCCAGAGCGTGAAGGCGTCACCGCGCAGGGGACCCAGGCCGAGGCCGCCGTGCTCGCGCGGCACGGTGGGCGCGAGGAGACCTTGCCGCGCGAGGTCGGCGAAGTCTTCGGCGGGAAAAGTGGCGGTCGCGTCGTAGCGGGCGGCGCGCGGCGCGGCCCGCTCCTGCGCCAGCTCGCGGACGCGCTCGATCAGCGCCCGCCGCTCCGGGCGGAGGTCGAGCCACATCGGCAGCGACGACAGATGCGCGGGCAGCGTTACAGCGGGTACGGTCACGCAGCAGTCCTCAGGCGGTAGAGCGTGGCGTTCTCCTTCAGAATCGAAGTGGACCGCAGCTCACGCAACTCCGGTGCGCCGCGGGGCGAAAGCCATCGGCCAGTCATCCACAATGCCCCACAGCTCGAGTCCGGCAAAGAGCTCAGGGCCGTGTTGCCGCCACATCCTCTGGCAATCCTCCTCGAACCACGAGCGGGACTCCAGGTCGACGTGGCGGCGCCAAGCCTGGTAGGGGGCCCACCAGTCGGCTGGCACCGGCACACGGACAAGGCCCGCTTCGTCCAGGTCCCGGTCGTAGAAGGCATTGAGCTCCGCCGGCGAGCGGTCGCCAAAGCGCACGGTTTCGATCATCTTGTACCAGGCCGTTTTGGCGACGAGCCGCCGCCAATCCGCCGCCACGAAGTGCATCACTCCCCCCACCGCCTCTTCGCCACCAAAGGCGCGTTCGCCGCCCGGCAGCGCCGGTCTGCGCACATGGATGTCGTACTCCGCTCGCTCTTGCCGCGTCCGGTAGCAGACATCGGGGTGATCGCGGAAACCGTAGTGCGTGCGATTGGCGCACCAGTAGGCGTTGCCGTCGCACCGCCGCCAATCGAGCGACAGCCAGATCGGGAACCATGGCAGGGAGAGAGACTGTCCCGCCGCCAGCGAAGCGAGCCACGGTCGGATGTAGGGGACGAGATCGCCCGTCACCATCTCGTCGGCATCGACGACCCAGAAGTGCGTCGCGCCGAGAGCCCTGCCCTCGTCGAGCAAGCGTTGCCGGATGGCCGTCTCGCGCCACACGGGGTCGCCTTCGTGCCGATAGTGGAGCCGCCCCGGCCACTCCCTTGCCACCTCCTCGATAACCTCCCGGGTGCGGTCACTCGAGGCATGATCGAGCACGATCATCGCATCGACGACGAGCATCGCGGCCCGCAACGTCAGCCCGAGGATCCAATCCTCGTTGCGTGCCGTCATCAATCCCACGACGTTCAAGGGCTCGACCTCACTCATAGCTCATTCCAGGCGAGCGGCGGGCGATGATGCAGCGTGGTCGAGAGGTCGAGCCGCACGGCGCCGTCAGGGGATGTAGAAGTGATCGCGGGCGAAATAGCCCACGCGGCCGCTGCCGTCGTGAAATCGGGTGTAAGCGTCGACCACCAACAGTCGCTTGTTGAGGTAGGAGGCCAGCATCACGCTCATGATGCCGAAATCATAGAGTGCGGTGAAGCCCACGGCAGCCGCCAGGGTCACGCCGTCGGCGAACGGCGAGCCGGTCACCTCGTCCCAGTCCACGGGCTCCGGGGAACCGACGCCGAATGCTCGCACCGCAATCTGGCCGGGTTGGCCGGTAGCACTGGAAACCAGGAGCCGCGACAAGCCGCGACTCGCCGCATCGAAGTTCACCCAGGTGCCGAGCAGAGGGGCGGGATCGAGGATCCTGCCCACCGGCCGCGGGCCTACGCCCGGCAAATCCAGCGCCCGCGAGGATCGCAGCGGCTCCATGCTCTCCTCTAGCGGTGAAAGAACTCGCGGCTGAAGTAGTTGGAGCGGCCGCTGCCGTCCTTGAAGACGTTGAAGGTGTCGAGCACCAGAATGCCGCTCTTGGTGTAGGCGGCGAGGAAGGTCTCAAGGAAGCCAAAGTCATAGGTGGCGCTGAAGGCCATGCCGGCGCGCGAGGCCACGCCGGCGGCATAGACCACGGCCGGCACCGTCCCCCAGTCGACGGGCTCGGGAGAAGTGGCGCCAAAGGCTTGAACGGTGAAGTCCCCAGGCGTGCCCGCGAGCGCCATCCGGATCACGCCGCCCGTCTGTTTGTCGGTATTGAACCAGGTGCCGAGCAGCGCTGAGAGGTCGGAGATCCGCTGCGGCGCCGTGGCGCCCTCTGGCAGCCTCTCCTCAGCACGCATCAACCTCGCAGCAGCCTGCATCTCCGGTCTCCTTTCCGAGGTTCATTAATGCTAGCACAGCGCCGGAGGCGGCATTCGCCGCCCCGTCATCAGCCGGAACTGGCGCCGCACCTCCACCCTCAGCACCTCGCGGCCGTCGATGGCCACTCCCCCGCCTGCGGCCGTGGCGGTCATCAGCGGGGTCGGCGCCGCGCCGTAGACCAGCTCCACCACCACCGCGCCGCGGCGCAGGTCCGCCACCGGGAACGGACTCTCGGCCGCGAGCGGCGTCGCATGGACCACCAGACTGAAGTCTCCGGCGCGGAACGCGCCAGCCGCTGCTCGGGGGGAATCCCGTCCAGCAGCTCCCGCTCCTAATCCCCCTCTCCCACCTCCACCAGGTCGAACCGCCGGGCAGCCGCCAGCAGCCGCCGGCGGCGCTCGCCCGGCGAATCCTCGCAAGCGCCGCCCTCGGCCCGCGGGCGCAGGCCGTAGGTCAGCTCGCCGGCGAAGCGGTCGCGCAGCCAGTCGGCGTCGAGATCGCCGGCCAGGTCGGCCCGCACCTCGAGGCCGTGCACCGCCGCGCGCAAGGCTCCCAGCTCCCCGTTGGGGGGAGCGGAGAGCGTCGCGATCAGGCTGGCCTCACTCATGCCGCGCCTTGCCAGGCTGTAGAATCGCCGCTCCAGCCATGGCCGAAGACTTCCTTTCGATCCTCACCTCGCGGCACTGCAAGCGGGCGTTCCTCGACCGCCCGGTGCCGCGCGAGATCCTCGCGGAGGTGTTGCGCGCCGCGGCCCACGCCCCCTCGACCCGCAACGGCCAGCCGTGGAGCGTGGCGGTGCTGACGGGCACGGCCCGCGAGGCGCTGGTGCACCGCCTCTGTGAGCTGTTCGACCGCGGCGTCCCCATGCAGATGGACTACGCGAGCCGGCCGGCCGACCTGCCGCCGTCCCACGAGGAGCGGGCGCAGGCCGCGAGCGCCGGAGTCCATGCGGCCAAGGGGATCGCGCGTGACGACGCCGCGGGCCGGCGCAACCATCTGCGCGACAACCTCCGTTTCTACGGCGCGCCGGTGGCGATGATCTTCCACCTCCCGGCCAACGCCGCGCCGGGAACCTTCCTCGAGATGGGGTTCTTCGTCCAGAACGTGATGCTGGGCCTGGTGGCCCGCGGCCTCGCGAGCTGCCCGCAGGCGAGCGTCACCGGCTACAGCGATGCCCTGCGCGCGTTCCTGGGCTTCGGGCCCGACCGCCTCGTCGTCTGCAGCCTGTCCGTCGGCTATGCGGACGAGACCGCGCCGGTCAACGCCTTCGCGCCGGAGCGGGCTTCTCTCGAGGAGTACACGCAGTGGCTGGATGGCTCGCCTCCCGTGCCGGCTAGGCCGGAGTGACTTCCAACTCGCCGAGCCGCCCTGACGACAGAGCCTTGGTGAGTCCGCTGTACAAACCCCGCCACCGCCGATCCGCCATGACGCCCCCAGACAGCGACTGCGCTGAGTTGATGGATCTTAGATAAATCCGAATTATAACCGTCTCGGCCCCCTACACCAACCCCATCTCCAAAGACCGCAACACCGCCTGCGTGCGGTCACGCGCTCCCAGCTTGCCCAGGATGTTGGAGACGTGGATTTTCACCGTCCCCTCGGCGGTGCCGAGGGCTTCGGCGATCTCGCGGTTGGTGTAGGCGGCGGCGAGGAGGCGGAGGACCTCGATCTCGCGCGGCGTCAGGGTCTCGATCATCGCCGGGGCCGGCGCCGCCTGGGAGCCGCTGGCGTGCAGGCCCCTGAGTAACGATTCCGTCACCGCCGGCTGCAGGCAGGTGCCGCCGGCGACCAGCATCTCGATGGCGCCCACGAGCTGCGACAGCGAAACGTCCTTGCGCAGAAAGCCCTTAGCCCCTTCTCGGATCGCTTCCAGCACCAGCGAGCGGTCGTCGAAGGTGGTGAGCACGAGACAGGGCGGCGCGTCCGGCTTCTGCTGGAGGGCGCGCAGCACGCCGAGGCCGTCCAGCCGGGGCATGCGCACGTCGAGGAGCACGACGTCAGGCTTCGTCTCCGCGATGAGCGTCAGAGCTTCCTCGCCGTCCGCGGCCTCGGCGGTGATCTCGATGCGCGAGTCGAGCTCCAGGAGCTTGCGGATGCCCTGCCGCACCAGATTCTCGTCTTCGGCGATGAGGACCCGGAGAGACGAGGGGACCGTCACGCGCTCCTCCGCACCGGCACCAGTGCGGCCACGGCGAAGCCCAATCCGGGCCGGGTGGTCACTTCGAGTCTGCCCCCGGCGTTCTCCAGCCTCTCACGCATGCCGGCGAGCCCGCGGCCGGCGGCGACCTGTTCCGCCCCCTGGCCGTCGTCCCTGGCCTGGACTTCGATCGCGCCCTCTTCTTGGCTGACGTCGAGCCAGAGATTCTCCGCTCCCGCATGCTTGGCCGCGTTGGTGACGATCTCCTGGCAGCAGCGCAGCAGCAGGTGAGCCACGCCGGCGTCCTCGACCGTTAAGTCGTCCGGCAGACGCAGATGGACCCGCGGTCGTGGGATCTCCTCCGTGATCGCCTCCAGCGCCCGCCGCAGGTCGAGCCGCTCAGTACGGCCCAAGGTGTCCACGATCTCGCCGATGTCCGTCAACACCTGCCGGTTGAGCGACTGCGCCACCTGAATGGGCTCCAGCGCTGGACCCTCGACCCGATGCGAAGCGACCTCCAGATTGAGCGAGAGGGCCACCAGGCGGTGCCCCACGGCGTCGTGCAGCTCGCGGGCGATGCGCAGCCGTTCGGCCGCCCGGCTGCTCTGGGCCAGGAGCTCGCGGGCCGAGCGCAGCTCCGCGTTGGTGCGCGCCAGCTCCTCCCGTCCGCGGGTCTCCCGCTCCAGCGCCGCGAAGGCGAGGAAGGCCAGGATCTGGAATCCGAGGTAGGGCGGCACCAGCAGGAACGCCGGCCGCGGCGACCAGTGAATGCCGATGGCAACTCCCAGGAGGAGGGTCTGCGCTCCGATCCAGGCGAGCCCCGTCCGGCGGGAGACCCGCGAGGCGAGCTGCATGGCGACCAGCACGAGGAGCGTCCCCTCGAAGCCGTTGCAGAGGAAGCCGACGATGACGATCACGCACGTGGCCTGGAACGCCAGCAGAGCGAGCGCGATTGTTCTCGGAATCTCCCGATCGCCCGCCGTCACCCAGAAAGCCGCGGCGAAGAGGAGCCACGCCGGGAGCCAGACGGCGAGTCTCCCGGGCGTCACGGTCGAGATCTGAAACCAGATCGGCAGCCCGACGCCGAGCCACGCCGCCAGCCCGCCCCAGCGCAAAAGCCGGTGATGCTCGCGGGTCTCGTCCAAGGTTCCCATTCTAGAGGTCGATGATAGCGCCCCGCTCCAGCCCGCCGCATAGGCCGAAAGACATACTCCCCGAGTACCCCTGGCGCCACATGCGACGCCAGGCGCTCCTCTCTACGATGGGCGGCGAAGGAGGAAGACCCAATGACCCGCAGACAAGTTCTACACGGAGGAATCCTCATGACCGCCGGAGCCATCGCCGGAACCTCAGCCTTGCTCGCCCAAGCGCCAGCCGCCCAGCCCCTGGCCGCGCCGCAGCCTGCCCAAAGCAAGATCCCTGACCGGGGACCTCGCCTGGATGCCGACCTCGTTCGTCAATTCGTCATCGCCGGCCACGGCAACCTCGAGGTGGTCAAGGAGATGCTCGCGCAGCAGCCCGCCCTGATCAACGCCACCTGGGACTGGGGGAGCGGCGACTGGGAGACGGCCCTGGGTGGCGCCTCGCACATGGGCAACAAGCCCATCGCCGAGTACCTGCTCGCCCACGGCGCGCGCATGGACGTCTTCTGCGCCACCATGATGGGCAAGACCGAGATCGTGAAGGCGTTCCTGGCGGACGATCCCAGGGTCGTGGACCTCAAGGGGCCGCACGGCATTCCCCTCGTTCGTCACGCCCAAGCGGGCAAACAGGAGGCGCTGGTGGAGATGCTGGTGGCGGCAGGAGCGAAGGTCTAGCTCCTACAGGACCTTCGTCATCAGGACCCGGTCGTAGGCCACGAAACCCACCCGGCGATAAAGGGCCTGGGCGTCCTCCTTGTAGCGCTCGACGACGAGATGGATGGCGCGGATTCCCAGCTCACGGCACACCTCTTCGGCCGCGGCCAGCGCCTTCGTGCCCAGGCCGCGGCCACGGTGCGTGGGAGCCAGGTACAGCTCGTCCACCACCGCATTCCGGCCGCTGAATTCCAGGCTGAAACCGAAGGTGAGGACGAGATAGCCGACTACGGATCCGCCGTCGTCGATGGCGAAGAGCCGCCCCAGGCTGGGATCGCCGAGTAACAGGGCGAGGTTGGCTCGGGTCTCCTCCTCGCGGAAGGCGTAGTGATCTTCCTCGAAGAAGTCCCGGTGAAGCGCCAAAATGGCCTCCAAGTCGGCGTGAGTTGCAAATCGAGGGACCGACATTTCCTTTTCCTTACGTCTTCAAGCGTTCAAGAGCGCTCATCCAGGGTACTGAAGCGTCAGCCGGTTCTTTTTGCCCGCCCGCCGGTACCGGCCAATCGTCATCAGGCCGCGGCGGAGCGTCCACCGACAATCGCAAGCCGATTATCCTCATCGGCGAGCCAATTTCCCCGAGCGGCGAGTCAATTATCCCCAGCGGCGAATCAATTTCCCCTGGCGGCGAACCGATTATCCTCAGCGGCGAGCCAATTATCCCTGGCGGCGAACCAATTCCCCCGAGCGGCGAACCGATTTCCCCTGGCGGCGAGTCAATTATCCTCAGCGGCGAACCAATTATCCCCAGCGGCGAGCCGATTATCCTCAGCGGCGGATCAATTTCCCCTCGCGGCGAACCGATTATCCTCACCGGCGGACCAATTATCCCCGGCGGCGAGTCGTTCGCCGGCAGTCGCGAGCCTCCCGCCGACAGCGGCGGCGCGTCCGCCGGACTCTGCGAGCCGGCTCCAAGCACGGGCGGGTCGTTCGCCGGCAGAGGTGACGCGTCGCCCTGGGATATCGTCTCCTCTCGGAGGTCACGATGAAGATCGTCTCGGTGAACGTGGGGCTCCCCAGGCCTGTAGAGTGGCGCTGCCGGCGCATCATGACCGGCATCTTCAAGGAGCCTGTCAACGGGCGGATCGCCGTGCGCAAGCTCAACCTGGCCGGCGACCGGCAAGCCGACCTCTCGGTCCACGGCGGCGTTCACAAGGCGATGTACGCCTATCCTTCCGAGCACTATCCCTTCTGGCGGCAGGAGCTGGATCTCCCCGACCTCTCCTGGGGTGCCTTCGGCGAGAACCTCACCACCGAGGGCTGGTGGGAGGACGAAATCCACATCGGCGATCGCTTCCGCGCCGGCACAGCGGAATTCATCGTCACCCAGCCCCGCACTCCGTGCTTCAAGCTGGCCCTTAAATTCGACCGCGACGACGTCGTCGACGAGTTGCTACAGAGCGCCCACCCCGGCTTCTACCTCGCCGTCGCCAAGGAAGGCGAGCTCGCAGCCGGCGATGCCTTCGAGCGCATTCACGAAGACGAGCATCACGTCAGCGTCGTGGACATCGTGAATCTCTACCTGCACCGGCAGGCCCGGCCCGATCCGGACCTGCTGCTCCGGGCGATCGAGGTGAAGGCTTTGCCGGACGCTTGGCGGGAGCATTTCCGGAGGCGGTTGGGATAGGACCGTCACCGGTCTGACCGCCGCCTCCATAGGAGCTAGCATTGACGCGTCAAGAGCGCCCCCACCCAAGACCCTCACCCACGACCAGCCCAGGGCATAGACGCCATAGAGCGGGACCCCGTTGAGGGCGAGGACCTGGATGAGGGCGAACGCTCGGGACGCCGGTGCCGCGGACGTCCCCTCAACGGCCTCTCTTCCTGCCATGGACACCTCTTCTCTTGCCGGTCCTGCGGCCTGAACCCTTGATTGCCTCCGGATCGACTCGGCCAATGATCACTGCCGGGATTGGGGCCGGCACCAACTTCGGCCGCGCTCTTCCGGCGTAGAGCCCGCCGAGGTCAATAAGGAGCTTGACGATAGCGAAGACGGTGAAGGGCGCCTTCGAGAGTCCATAGCGCCCCATTCCGATCCCGCCAAGAATGAGGGCGAGTTGGATCACCGCGATCCGCCCGAGCAAACGCTGAGCGAGGCCCTCGATCCACGCGAAGGGAAGTTTGCGCAGGTTCTGGCAGTCGAGCGCCAGGCTCCCGGCCATGATCAGGGCCATTGCCGCGAGCCCCTGCCGGAGCGCCTCAAAATGGACAGCGGCGCCAGGCTGACCTTTCAGCATCAGGCCGAGAATGATCCCAAGAAAGAGTCCATGGACAAAGGTCGCGAACAGCATGGCTCCAACGAATTCGAGAAGGACGACCCGAAACGGTATTTTTCCCCGGGCGCCGAGCATGGAGTGGGAGTAGCCCCGGTCGTGGGTCAGACGCCGGTGGAGGATCATGCGGAGCGCGAGGAAGAACGTGCCCAGCACCGTCTCGCAGCAATAGAGGACGAGCACGGTCCCCCAGGACCAGCCGAGGACATAGACGCCGTAGATGGGAACTCCGTTGAGCGCGAGCACCTGGATCAGGGCGAACGCCCTGGATAGCATCGAGGAGGCGGATGTCGACGGTGGGGACGCAGCCAAGGAGGGCTCCTTTCGGCAAGGATCGGAAAGCAAGGACACCAGGGACATCAAAGGCATCAAGGACCCGGAGGATACCCCGAGGCGGAGTCTTTTCGGGTCCTTGGCGCCCCTGCTGTCCTTGAAGTCCTTGCTTCTCCTTTCAGCCGCGCCCCCTCTTCTACTCTTCCGCGTCGGCACCCGTGATCTGCGAAGCCGAGCGCCGGGCCCGGAGGCCGGCCGCTTCGAGTTGCGGCACCTTGCGCTTGATGCCGGCGATCTGCTCGACGACGTGGTGGGCGGAGAGCACCGCGCCCTCCTGCCAGCCGGGCAGGTAGGACACCTGATCGCCCACGACCTGGAACTGCTTGTCGGGTTCGAGAAGGCGGTCGTACGCGGCTTGCTGGCCTTCTTTCCCCCAATCCCAGTTGGCCCAGCCGCCGCGCTGGTAGGGCACGAGCTGCCAGGCGATGGAGAGACCGAGATCGAGGGGGACGAAGTCCGCGAACCGGGGGTGGAGCAGCTTGGCTCCCTCCTGGGCCCTCTTCAGGCGGTCCTCGAGCGGCAGCTTGCCGAAGTCCTCGGCGATCTTGTCGAAGTTGTAGGCGCCGGTGAGCACTCCCTTGGTCTGCTTGAAAAAGCCGGAGGACGGGTACCACATCTGCGTGATGGGGTGATCGATCCAACTGATGCCGCCGTAGATCTGGTTCTCCTGGTCGGGTGCCTCCCAGAAGCGCTCGTTCGCCTGCCAGCCCACCTTGCAGGTGTTGGCGAACGGAACGAGGCCCACGGCGTTTCGGTAGTCCTGCTTGAAGCTGCTCTCGTTGGCGATGATCTTGTGCAGCAGCGGCAGCGGGATGTTGCTGAGGCAGTAATCCGCCTTCGTTTCAACCTGCTTGCCGCCGGCGATATAGGTGACGCGCACCTCTTTGTCGCCGTTGGTCACCTGGACTACTTCGGCGCCGAGAACGATTTGTTTCTCCACCGGCTTGGCCAGGGCATTGGCGAAGTGGTCCATGCCGCCCACGGGCTGGAAAAGAGTGGGCTGCCACTCGTAGTCCTCCGGCTGGTAGAAGCGATGACGCCAGAACTCCGAGTTGAGGAGGCTCTTGAGCGACAGCGGCGTCACGATCGTGCCCGGCTCGTCCACTCCCGGCGGCACGCGGAAGCCGGATCGGGAAGAGCCTTGGTAGCGATATCCCGCCTTGGGATTCACCTTGCCGAAGGAGACGAGCAACGACAGAAGCTTCTGCTTTTCATCGGCGGTCAGCTCGTCGTCCAGCGCCTTCTTGCGCACCGCCTTGGCGAGCAGCTCGGAGACCCAGCCGCGGGTGTCGTTGGCCACCTGGCGGTTTTTCTTCGGCTCGCCGTCGAACGCCTTGAGGACCGAGGTCTGGAAGAGGTTGGCGCGGGTCTCCATGACATAGATCTCGAGCTCCACGCCGAGCTCGCGGCAATAGGAGAGCACAGCCTGGTGATGGTAGGGAATGCGGCCCGGACCGGCGTTGAGATATTGGTCCGGCGCGAAATGGCAGGTCTGGTCCTTGAATCCGATCTGGGGGATGACGTCGTTGGTGCGAACGGTGAAGCTGCGGCCGCCGGTGCGTGCCTGCGCCTCCAGGATCTGCACGGTGTAGCCGGCCTGTTGGAGCTCGAGGGCCGCGGTCAGGCCGCCCACGCCGGCGCCCAGGATGACGACGGATTTGCCGGCGCCCACGCCGGCCGGCAGCTTGGGAGGCCCGGCATAGGCTTCCGGAATGCGGAGCATCCCCAGGGCCACCATGGTCTCGTAGACCGCGGCCGAGCCACCGGCCACGCCGATCATCTGCAGGAAGTCACGTCGCGTCCATCTCCCTCGTTCCATCGTCTCCTCCCTCGGCAAGGCAGAGCCCGATTGGCGGACAAGCGTTCTGCCGCATCCTTTTTTCGAAACAGAGGTTGTGAGGCTACTGCGGGCCCGAGGCGGTGTCAAACCGCGGTGTCAAACCGCGGTGTCAAACGTGCGGTATCCAACCCGGATTATAGTAGGCGGATATGGATTCCAACGCCGGTCCTGGAGCGCTTGGGGACCGCTTTCCCCTCACCCGCCGCTCCGTCGTGGTCGCCGCCGGCGACGCCGATCCGACGGTGCGCCGCCGGGCGTGGGACGTCCTCCTGGCCACCTATTGGCGGCCCGTCTACAAGGTTCTCCGCGTGCGCTGGCGCCTCGACCGGGAGGACGCCGAGGACTCAACCCAGGAGTTCTTCGCCTCGGCCATAGCCAAGAATACCTTTGAGCGCTACAATCCTGAGAAAGCCCGGTTTCGGACGTACCTCCGCACCTGCCTCGACGGCTTCGCCGCCAACGAGCGCAAGGCGGCCCGGCGTCTCAAGCGGGGAGGTGGGCAAAGCGCCATCTCCCTGGACTTCGAGGGGGCGGAGAAGGAGCTGCGCCGCTTCGGCGCCGGCGAGGAGCTCGACGTGGAGGAGTACTTCCATCGCGAATGGGTGCGTTCGCTTTTCGGCCTCGCGGTCGAGGATCTGCGCCGCTGGAGCGAGGCCACGGGCAGGACGGTTCACTTCCAGCTTTTCGAGCGTTACGACCTCGAGGGACCGGACGCGCCCGAGCGGCCCACCTACGCCGAGCTGGCGGCGGAGACGGGCCTGCCCACGACCCAGGTGACCAACTACCTGGCGGCGGCGCGCCGGGAGTTTCGCCGGCTCGTCCTGGAGCGCCTGCGGGAGGTCACCGGCTCGGAGCGGGAGTTTCGCGACGAGGCCCGGCTCGTGCTCGGCATCGATCCGGGGAGCCCGGGAGGGGCGGGATGAGCGGGCTCTCCGACGCCGCCCTCCGCCACCTGCGTGAGATCTCCGACCAGCCGGACCTGACGGGGACGCCATACGCATTGGTCGAGACCCTCGGCCGGGGCGGCATGGGCGCCGTCTACCTCGCCCACGACAGCCGGCTCGATCGCGAGGTGGCCCTGAAGGTCGTCCAGCTCCCCGAAGGCAAGGGAGATCTGGACCGTCTGCTGCTGGAAGCCCGCGTCCTGGCCCAACTGGAGCACCCCGGCATCGTGCCCGTCCACGACGCCGGCGTGTTGCCGGACGGTCGGGCCTTCTACGTCATGAAGCATGTCCGGGGCTACGGGCTGGACGAGTACGCCCGCACCGCGCCTCTCCCCGAGCGCCTCCGCGCCTTCGAGCGCATCTGCGAAGCCGTGGCCTTCGCCCACGCCCACGGCGTGATTCACCGCGACCTGAAGCCCGAGAACGTCATGGTTGGCCCCTTCGGCGAGGTGCTGGTGATGGACTGGGGGGTGGCGAAAGTGAGGCGCCCCCGTTTGTCTCCCTCCGGGACGCCCCCGCCCAAAAACCCTCACCCCCCAGCCCCCTCTCCCGCCCCCGCCCAACCCCCCACACCGGGAGAGGGGGAGCCGGTTGGAGCAGCCTCGCCGGTCTCCCTCTTCTCCCGGTGTGGGGGGTGGGAGGGGGCGGGAGAAGAGGGTCGGGGTGATGAGGGTCCTGGGCGGGAGGGCTTTGAGACGCCGCCCAGTATCAAGGAAGTTGTCGGCCGACGCTCCACCGCCCACGGCACCATCCTCGGAACTCCCGGCTACATGGCCCCCGAGCAGGCCCGGGGCGAAGTGGCGCTCATCGACGAGCGCACGGACGTCTGGGCTCTTGGCGCCATCCTCGCGTTTCTATTGAAGGGGGAGGAGCCGCCGCCCCGGCCGCTCGCGGCGATCTGCCGGCGGGCCATGGCGGACGAGCCAGGGGAGCGCTACCCCAAGGTCGAAGAGCTGGCGGCGGACCTCTCGCTCTACCTCGCCGGGTTGCCGGTAGGCGCCCATCCGGAGGGCTGGCGCGAACGGCTCGGCCGGTTCGTCCGCCGGTACCGCACGCCGATCGTCCTGATCCTGGCCTACCTCCTCATGCGGGCCCTGCTGATCCTTTTCCTGGGCCGCTGATTGGGCCATGATGACCGGGCGATGACTTGGGTGGCTAAAGAGAATTCCCCGGACGTTGAATAGGACTTCCAGGAGGAACATACGCATGAACAAACCGCTTTTCGGATTGATTTTGGGTGGCATCCTGGGAGCCTTCGACGGCTTGACGGCCCTCATCTCGGCGCCGCAGACGAAGCCGGAGATCCTCGGCATCGTGATTGGCTCCACGATCAAGGGCATCATTGCCGGAGTGCTCATCGGCTACTTCGCCCGCAAGGTGAAGTCGCTGCCGCTGGGTATCCTCTTCGGGCTGGCTGTGGGCGCGGCGCTGGCCTACGGAGTGGTTCGGATGGGTGGCAACAATCCCTACTTCTGGCAGATCATGCTGCCCGGCAGCGCCGTGGGAGTCATCGTGGGCTACGCCACCCAGAGGCACCAGGAAGCGCCAAGGGTTCCCAGCGCCGCCTCGTGAGATTCAGGACAACGGGAAAAGGAGAAACGGATATGAAAGGAATCACCCTGCGCTGGATTGCCGCGGCGGCGTTGCTGGCGGCGCTGACGGTTTCCGGACTTCTCGCCCAGGCTACTCGGGAGCCGGAAAAAATTTCGGAAAGGATCGACGCCCGGACCGCCTTCCACATGCTGAAATCCCTCGCTGGCGAATGGACCGGCACGGCGGGCCAGGACAACGCGCCGGCGACCGTCACCTACCGGATCACCGCCAACGGTCATGTGGTGACAGAGACTCTCTTCGCGGGCACCGACCACGAGATGATGACTCTGTATTACATCCAGGGCAGCGATCTGCTGGCGACTCACTACTGCTCCGTGGGAAACCGCCCCCAGTTCAAGCTCGACTCGGGAAAGTCGACTCTCAAAGAGCTGGTCTTCGGCTTCGACGGCGGCAACGGCTTCGACCCCGGCAAGGACAATCACATTCACGACGCCAAGCTCGACTTCAACGGCAAGGATAAATTCGACGCCTCGTGGTCCTTCTATTCCGGCGGCGAGAAGCGGGGCTCGAACGACTTCCACCTGAGTCGGGTGGCGAAAGCGGCGGTGAAATAAGAACCACTCGGTCTCCGATCTTCTCGCAGGCCTGATCCCGGCGGTTGTTATCCCGCCGGGAATTTCCTTACGCCTTCCCCTCGAACATCGCCTCCGTCGGCAGCGTCTCCGGCCCCTTTTCTGTACACACCGCGTAGTGCGAGGCGTACATCGACACGCCGGCGTATTCTCCCCGCTTGTTCAGGATGTAGAACTGCAGATCGAAGGCCGGCCGGCCGCGATCGTTGAGCAGGCGCTTTTCGACGGTGTTGGCGACGACCCTTTTGAGCGCCTCCATGCCGGCGTCCTTGGGGTGGGCGCCGCGGCGCATGGCCTCGACGATAAGGAACGACGAGAGATTGTAGAGATTGGCCTCGCCCCGGCCGGTGGAGCCGGCGGCGCCGATTTCTCCGTCCACGTACAAGCCGGCGCCGAGAATCGGCGAGTCGCCGACGCGGCCCGGAATCTTCCAGGAGAGGCCACTGGTCGTCGTCACGCCGCAGATCTCCCCCTTGGCGTTGATGCCGTCGCAGTTGATCGTGCCCCAGAGATGCTCGGCGCGAATGAGCCCCTCGCGGACCATCTGCAGCGCTGCCTGGTGTCCCGCCTCGGCGCGCTTGTGGGGATCGAGATAGTGGCCCGGGTCCACCCGGCGCTTCCAGTCGAGCCAGAGCCGGCGGGACTTCTCGGTGTTGAGGTCGTCCTCGATCTTGAACCCCAGATTGCGGGCGAAGTCCTGGGCGCCTTTGCCGACCAGGAGATGGTGATCCGTCTGCTCCAGGACCGCCTTGGCTACGAGCGACGGCGTGCGCACTCCTTCGAGCGAGGCCACAGCCCCGGCCTGCCGCCGCGGACCGTGCATGCACGACGAATCGAGCTGCACGACGCCCTCGGCGTTCGGCAGTCCGCCATAGCCGACGCTGTCCTCCTCCGGGTCGAGCTCGAGAATGTTCACCCCGGCGACGACGGCATCCAGCACGTCGGAGCCTTGGGTGATCATTCCGAAGGCCTTCTGGACGCCGGTCACGTCGCCGCCGTTCCTGAAGACGTTGCCGTTGGCGGAAGAGATGACGACCGGCTTGGCGCTCTTCGAGGCGATGACGGCCGGAGCCTGCCCGAGCAGCGCTCGCGGAGCGGCCGCCGTCAGTCCGGCAGCGGCCCCCGCGAGGATGAAGTCGCGGCGGTTCAGCTTCTCGATCATGGGTGGGTCTCCTGGGTCGGCCATGGCTTCGGCTCAGCAGGCTGTGACTCAAAGAGTCGGGCGACCGAGGGCCGTGACAGGACGATCAAGGTCCAGACCCCAAGCGCCGTTCCGTAGGGCACTCCGAAGCAGGTGAGCGCGGCGACGACCATACAAAGAGTGCGAGAGCGGCGAGCTTTGATCCGATGAGCCGCCAGAAACTTCAGTGCCGCCAAAGCGACCATGGAAATGAAAATCGCGAGTCCGAAGATCCCGAAAAACCACCCCATGAGCTCGGGCGGCGGCTGGCCTGGCTGCGATAAAAACCTGGCAATCGCCGAGCCGATGAAAGCGCCCATGAGGGCGTAGAGGAGGCCGAAGACTGAGAAGAATGCGTTGATGGCTCCCGCGATCACGTAAGCGATCGACAAGAGCTTGAGGTGCTCGTCATCGATTACTGCTTGGCGCTCTTCTGGAGTGTCCATAAGTATATCGATCGCCTCCGCGTCCTTCCCTCCTATGGACTCACCGGCGATCGCGACGCGGAACGTGTAGACCTAGAGCTTCGCCTCGATCTCCGTGATGTCCTTTTCCAGCTCCACGATGCGCAAGCGCTTGGTGGCGACGCGGGCGTCGACCTCGGTAATCTTGCCGTCGAGCTCAGCTCGGGTCTCGTCGGCGTGCGGGCCGGGACGCAGGCCTTCGAGGCGGGAGCGCCAGCGGGCGAGGTTCTCGTCGTCGCGGCCGATGGACTCCCGCAGGCGCTCGAGCTGCTCCTGCTTGTAGGTCCGCGTCTCCTGGAGACGCTCCTTGAACTCGCTCTTGCGCTGCTCGCGGTCCTTCTCGCGCTCCTCGTACCAGGCGGTACGGCGCGCGAAGAACTGGTCCATCGCGCCCCGGAAGCGCTTCCAGAGAGTTTCGGACTTCTGCTTCGGCACCGGGCCGACGGCCTTCCACTCCGCCTGTAGTGCTTTTAGGGCCTCGCCCGTCTCCTTGAAGCTCGTGGAAGTGCAGAGCTCCTCGGCCCGCCGGCAGAGATCCTCCTTCTTGCGGATGTTCTCCTTGTTCTCCTTGTCCACCTGCTCGTAGTGAACCTGGCGGCGCTCGAAGAACAGGTCGTTGGCTTTGCGGAAACGCTGCCATATCGCGTCGGCGTCGTCGCGAGGGACGGGGCCGATCTCCTTCCACTGCGCCTGGAGGGCCTTGATGGCCTCGCCCGCGGTCTTCCACTCCGTCGAGGTGCAGATCTCCTCCGCTTGGACGCAGAGCGCCTCCTTCTTCTGGAGGTTCTCCTCCAATTCTTTCTGGCGGTCCTGGAAGTGGACCTGGCGGCGCTCGAAGAAGTGGTTTCCGGCCTTGCGGAAGCGCTCCCACAGCTCCGTCGACCGCTCCTTCGGCACCGGGCCGATGGTCTTCCATTCAGCTTGGAGGGCCTTGACGGCTACGGCGGTGGCCTTCCACTCGGTGGACTCGCTCAGGGTCTCGGCGCGAACGCACAGCTCTTCCTTCCGCGCCAAGTTGGCTTCGAGCTGCTCCGGGCTGGCCTTGGGCGCTCCTGCAGGTCGTTCGTCCTTCTCGGTGACGGCCATCCGTTCGCTGAGGTGAGATTCGAGGTGGATCTCTTCGCCGAGGTTCACCTCCTCGCCGAGGTTGACGTCCTCGCCGGGATTGACCTCTTCACCCGGGGTGACGTCTTCGCCGGGCGTGACGACCACCTCGCCGGGATTGACCACCTCGACGGGCTCTTCCGTGGGCAGGGAAGGCGTGGCTTCCTGGGGAGGAACGGGAACATCTTCAGTGTCGGGGATGTGCGGGGGCGCCGCCGGGGGCGGGACCCCCGCTGCCTGAGGGGTGTCGGAGTCGGTTTCGTTGAAGTCTGCCATGTTGGTCCTCGGAGGGAGAGAATACTCTTTCGTCTGGGCTCTGCAAGAGGCCGCCGCTATTATCCTATAGACATGAAGGCAATGATCCTGCGGGCACTCGGCCCGATCGGGGAGAACGGAAAACCGCTGGAAGTGGCGGAGTTGCCGAATCCGGTGCCGGGTCCGGGGGAGATTCGCCTCCAGGTGACCGTCTGCGGCGTCTGCCACACGGAGCTGGACGAAATCGAGGGGCGCACGCCGCCCCGGCTCCCGATCGTCCTTGGCCACCAGGTGGTGGGCCGGGTGGACGCCCTGGGGCCTGGTGTGACCTTTCCCCGGGTCGGGGACCGGGTTGGCGTCGCCTGGATCGGCTCGACCGATGGCAGTTGTAAGTTCTGCCGCGAAGGAAACGAGAACCTTTGCGTCGCCTTCCAGGCCACGGGCAGGGACCTCGACGGCGGCTACGCCGAGCGGATGATCGCGCGGGCTGATTTCGTCCACCCGATCCCGGAGGTCTTTTCCGACGTCGAAGCTGCGCCCCTCCTCTGCGCCGGCGCCATCGGCTACCGGTCGATGCGGCTCACGGGTCTGCGGGACGGCGAGTCCCTGGGCCTCACCGGCTTCGGGGCCTCGGCCCATCTGGTGCTCAAGATGGTGCGCCACACCTATCCCAACTCCCGCGTCCACGTCTTTGCGAGAAGCGAAGGAGAGCGCGCTTTCGCCCGCGAGCTGGGCGCCGCCTGGGCCGGGGAAGTTCAGGACGAGCCGCCGGAGAAGCTCGCCGCTATCATTGATACGACTCCCACCTGGCAACCCGTCGTCGAGGCGCTGAAGAACCTGGAGCCCAAGGGGCGCCTGGTGATCAACGCCATCCGCAAAGAAGAGGGCAACAAAGAAGCCCTCCTGCGGCTCGACTACCCGCGGGACCTCTGGATGGAGAAGGAGATCCGCAGCGTCGCCAATGTCGCCCGCAGCGACGTGCGGGAGTTCCTAGCACTGGCGGCGGAGATTCCCATCCGCCCAGAGACGCAGGAATACCCTCTGGAGGAAGCGAATCAGGCCCTGCGAGATCTGAAAGACCGAAAGATTCGGGGCGCCAAGGTGCTGCGGATCGCATGAAGGGCGGTGGTGCCTGTCTCGCGTGCGGGCTGGCCAAGCACCCTCTCTTTTGAAAGATCAGTGATGTCGACGCCTTAAAAGGAGCTCCCTGATGAAGAAGAAGACCCTCAAGCTCACCCTCCACCGCGAAACCCTCGCCTACCTTTCCAACCGCCACCTGGAGGGAGCTGCCGGAGGCGTAGGGAACACGAACGACAAGTCCTGTCTCCTCTCCTGCTTTGCCGGCTGCAGCAACGTCGGCTGCACGGACACGTGCCCGCCGTCGATTGTTCATACCGGCTGCCACTGCTGAGCGGGTGCGTCTCTTCCGGGGTCAGCCCCTCCTGTATGATCGCTGCCGCAATCGTATTCCAAGGGGGACCCCGATGACCCGCAGTCGATCTGTGTCAGTTCTTTACCTCTTAGTCTGTCTCCTGATTCTCCCGGGCCTTGCCCGTGCAGCGTCGAAACCGGCGGCCGCCGTCTCTCCCAAGGCCAGCCCAAACAAGCAAACCGCGGTCGCCTCCGTGGAGCGCCAGCGGCCGCAGCTCGTGGATCTGGCGAACCAGGTTTGGGGATTCGCGGAGACGGCTCTCAAGGAGAAGCGATCATCCAAGGTTCTTGCCGACTATGCCGAGTCGCAGGGCTTCAAAGTGGAGCGCGGGGTCGCGGGGATGCCGACGGCTTTCTTGGCGAGCTACGGCTCGGGCAAGCCAATCATCGCCATCCTCGGTGAGTACGATGCTTTGCCGGGGATCTCCCAGAAGGCGCAGCCGACGAAGGAGCCGGTGACGGCTGGCGCGCCTGGGCATGGGTGCGGGCACAACCTGTTTGGGGCGGCGAGTTTGGGAGCGGCGGTGGCGGTCAAGGAGCTCATCGCCGCCGGCAAGCTTCAGGGGACGGTGCGCTTCTATGGTACGCCGGCTGAGGAGGCGGTGGGCGGCAAGCTCTATATGGTCCGTGAAGGTCTGTTCAAGGACGTGGACGTGGTCCTTGCCTGGCATCCGTCCGACGAGACGAAGGCCGACACCCAGAGCACACAGGCGATGGTGGATTTCGTTGTGGAGTTCCACGGCAAGACGGCGCACGCCGCCTTCGATCCGTGGAACGGCCGCAGCGCGCTCGACGGCCTGGAGATCTTCACCCATTCGCTGAACATGATGCGCGAGCATGTGAAGCCCAGCGTCCGTATGCACTACGTCATCACCGACGGCGGCGATGTGCCGAACGTGGTGCCGGACCATGCCAAGGTCTGGGTCTGGGTGCGGGACAACAAGCACGCCTCGGTGGACGAGCTGATGGAACGGGTGCGCAAGATGGTCCAGGGGGCCGGGCTGTCCGCCGACGTCGAAAGCAAGCTGCGCATCCAGTCAGGCGACTACGAGATGCTGGTCAACCGCGCCGGCGAGCGCCTCCTCCAGACCAACATGGACTGGGTAGGACCAATCTCCTACACGGCGGAGGAGCAGGAGTTCGCGAAGACGATCCAGCGCGAAACCCACATCGAGCAGAAGGGCATGAGCGGCGCCGTCAAGCCCTTGAACGAGCATCCAGGGGACCCGGAGGGCGGCTCGACCGACGTCGCGGACGTGAGCTGGAACGTGCCGGTGCTCCACGTCTCGGTGGTCACCGCGCCGCTCAACTCTCCCTGGCATGCCTGGCCGGTGGCAGCGAGCGGCGGCATGTCCATCGGCCACAAGGGGTTGACCTACGCCTCCAAGGTCCTTGCGGCCACCATGGTCGATCTCTTCGAGCAGCCGGAAGAGCGCGCCGAAATTCGCCGCGAGTTCGAGGCTAGCACCAAAGGGGTGGTCTACAAGGGCTATATTCCCGACGGCCCGCCGCCGTTGCCGAAGGATTGAGGGCCGTGCGGTAGAATCTGCCGCCATGGTTCCCGAGATCCGCCGTGCCTACAACGCCGCATTCACTCCGGAGCGCTATGCGGGCCTGCTTCACGACCTTGAGGCCGGCGGCGGCCCTGCGGGTTTCCGGATCAGCGAGACGCCCATTTTCCTCTCCGCGGGCCTGACCCGTGAGCTGGTGGCGGCTTCGACGGAGATCCTGGAGGCGGTCACCACCGAGGAGTATCTGAAGGAGGCGGTGCGGGCGGTGCCGCCTCACCTGTTTGTGCCCGGCGACGAGGGACACTGGGTGTTCCTTCAGATCGACTTTGCTTTGGTGCGAGGGGACGATGGCCAGCTGACGCCGCGGCTCATCGAGCTCCAGGGCTTTCCCTCGCTCTACGGCTTCCAGTGGCTGCTCGAGAAGAGCTTCCGGGCCAACTTTCCAGCCATTCCCGCGGACTGGAAGCCCTATTTCGACGGTTTGACCGCCGAGACCTATCCGGAGGTCCTGCGCGAGGTCATCGTCGCCGATTGCGATCCGGAGAACGTTGTCCTGCTGGAGATCGAGCCGGAGCAGCAGAAGACGCGGATCGACTTCCACGTCACCGAGAAGCTGCTGGGGATCAAGACGGTTTGCGCCACCAAGGTGATCGAACGAAACGGCCGGCTTTTCTATCCGGAAGGCGGACGCGAAATCCCCATCGAGCGTATTTTCAACCGGGTGATTTTCGATGAGGTCGAGAGGAAGGGCCTCGATCTATCACATATCTTCAGCCGCGAGCTGGACGTCACCTGGGTAGGCCATCCGAACTGGTACCTCAAGATCAGCAAGTTCTCGCTGCCCTTCATTCACAGCCGATACTGTCCTCCGACTTCCTTTGTGCGCGATCTCGAGGAGCTGCCAGCGGACCTGGAGAATTACGTTCTGAAGCCGCTCTACTCTTTCGCCGGCCTGGGAGTGGAAATCGGCCCGAGCCGTGAGCGTTTGCGGTCCATTCAGGCCGGGGCGAATCCGCAGGACTTCATCCTGCAACGCAAGGTAGAGTACGCCCCCGCCATCGAAACCCTGGACGATCCCGCGAAGGCCGAGATCCGGATGATGTTTGTCTGGAAAGATCGCCCCCGCCTCATCAACAACCTCGTGCGTTTGAGCAAGGGGAAGATGATGGGCGTCGACTTCAACAAGCAACGCACCTGGGTCGGGGCGAGCACGGCGTATCACCCGCCGGTGGATTGAGCCGCGGGGGCGACGGGCGTCGCGGGCTTGACCTCTTCCTTGATTCCCCGCACATAAAGATCGAACCAGGCGACGATTCGGCGCGCACAATCGAGGATCTGCTTCTCTTCCCGCAGGCCGTGGCCGGCGCGGGGATAGAGCACGAAATCGCTCGGGACGCCCAAGCGCTTGAGGGCGCGGTAGAGCGGCTGGGATTGGCTGACGGGATCAATCACGTCGTTCTCGCCTTGCAGAATCAACGTCGGCGTCTTCGCGCGCTGGATGTAGCTCATCGGCGAGCTTGCCTGGAACTTCTCCCGGTTCTCCCAAGGGAGGCCGTAGAACCACTCGTCGTAGGCGGAGTCGATCTCCGTGCCGAACTCGGTGGCGAGATCGGACATGCCGGCGCCCACCATCGAGGCCTTGAAGCGGTCGGTCTGCGTGATCGCCCAAGCCGACATGTAACCGCCGTAAGACCAGCCGCCAATGCCCAGTTTTTCCGGATCGGCGACGCCGATGTGAATTAGATGGTCGACGCCGGCCATGACGTCCTTGAAGTCTCCGCCTCCCCAGTCCGCCCGGTTCATCTCGACGAATTTATGTCCGTAGCCGGTGGAGCCGCGCACGTTGGGCATCAGCACCGCGTAGCCGCGGCTGACGAGAAGCTGGCTCCAGGAATTGAAGGCATCGCTCCACCGTCCCGTGGGACCGCCATGGACGAGCACGACGAGCGGGGCTCGAGCACCTGTCGCGAGTCCTTTGGGACGGAGTAGCGCGGCCTCGATCTCGACGCCGTCAAACGACTTGTACTTGAGGATCTCAGGCGCGATCAGCGGGACGTCCTTCCAGGCTGCGTTCAGGGTCGTCACGGCCTGCGGCTTGGAGCCGGGTGAGGATAGCCAGACCTCAGGTGCGGCCGTTGTCGTTTGTCCAACGAAAACGAGAGCGCCGGAAGGCGAGAGGGCGAAGTCCCCCGGGTTGGCAGGCAGGGAAGCTTTTTTCGTAGCCTTGCCGTCCAGAGTCACCTCGTAGAAGGCGCTGCCGAAACCAGTTTCCGCCTCGACGATCAGCGAGCCGTTGGATCGCCAGGCGTACGTTTGGACGGGGCGGTCGATCGAGGCGGCGGTCAGGTTCCGTGGAGCTTTGCCGTCGACGGACTGCACGATCAGGTCGTGGGGAGTGGGACCATCGGCGGGGGAGCCCACATAGGCGAGCCGCTTGCCGTCCGGCGACACCCGCAGGTCGCCGAAAGGTCCTTTGGGGGTGGCAAGGGGGTGGACGGCGCCATCGGCGAGGCTCACGGTGCAGAGGCGATCGAGCCAGCGGTCCGATCCTGGCTGATCGGTGGCCACTACGTAGAAGCGGCTGCCGTCAGGTGCCCAGTGCGCCTCCTGCACCTGCCACGGGGCGGAGGTCACCTGGCGCGCTTCGCCGGAGGTGGAGTCGGCCACCCAGAGGCGGGTGCGCTTGTCGTCCTTGTCGACCACGCGGGCGTCGTCCTTGTCTTTCTCCTTCTTTTCCTCGGCCTCGTTCTTCGGCTCGCTGGCCAGGAAGGAGATCTGGCGGCCATCCTGCGACCAGTCGAACGATTCGACGGCCATCTTTCCCTTGGTGAGGGCCACCGCCTCACCGCCATCGACCGGCATGACGTAGATCTGGGTCTTCTCGTCACGACCGGAGAGGAAGGCGAGGCGCCTGCCGTCGGGCGACCAGCGGGGCGAGCTATCGTTCTTGGCAGATGTGGCGAACCGCCGGACCTCTTTTGTCCGCAGATCCAGCAGCCAGATGTCCAAGTTGCGCGTGTCGCCCTTGGGCGGCTCCGAGACCGTGAACGCCAATCGCGAGCCGTCGGGAGAGATACGAAGGTCCGAGATCCCCCGCCGGTCCAGTGCTCGCTCGGGAGTGAGTTGGGCTTGGGCGGTGGCGGCAAGGGCCAAGAGCAGAACGAAGCAGATCAGAGAACGCTTGAGCGGGATCATCGAGGCTCCTTGTGCAAAGGCGAGTCTGGGGAGGATTGTACAGGCGAGTGCCCAGAGATGAGTCGAGCAGTCACGGACCTTCCCCAGTGGGGCGCGGCGTGCTAGGGTCAAAGCATGCAGGTCGACGTCGAGCCGCCCTATCTCCTGATCAAGCCTGGAATCGAAGAGCAGGACTTCTATGCCTTGGCAGGAGAGGACAGCGACTGGGAATTCTTGGACGGGAGGCTCGTCATGTCGCCGGCGTCGGACCGCCACGAAGATCTATTCCGATTTCTCCTAACCCTGATCAGCGTCGTTCTCGACGAACGGCCTGTGGGTGTCGTTCGCGGCTCCCGGTACCCCATGCGCTTGGACGAGAAGTGGTCGCCCGAGCCCGACATTTTCGTAGTGCTCAACGAGCGACGCCACCTGCTCATGCCACAGCGGCTCGAGGGCCCTGCCGATCTGGTCGTCGAGATTGCGTCGGAGGGGGACCCGAAGCTCGAGCTGCGTGAGAAATTTCCGCGCTATGAACAGGCGGAGATCCCGGAAATGTGGCTCATCAATCGATTCGAGGAGACCGTTCTGGCGAGATGGAGAACGGAGGCGGGCTATGTCTCCGAAACTCTCTCCTCGGGCCGCCTCGAATCGAAGACGATTCCCGGATTCTGGATTCAAGTCGAATGGCTGTGGCAGGACCAGCTGCCTTCGACGCTGTCCTGCCTGCGGCAGATCCTCGGCTGAAGAGCAACCTCACTCCCGCCGGTACATGAACCGCAACGCCCGCGGCAGCCGTCGGCGCCAGCAGGCTTCGCTGTGGGTGCCCTGCTTGTCGGCGCGCCACAACAGGTTCTCGGCGCCGTAGCCGCGGCGCTCTAGACGCTCGGCCATGGCCTTGACGGCTGCGATCACCCGGCCTTTGTCTTCCTTGGCGCCGGCGTCGAGGTAGAGACGGGAGACGGCGGGGAGGGACCGGGCGGCGATGTCCGCGAAGATGGCCTGGTTTGCCAGCCAGAAGGAGGGGGACATCGCCAGGGCGCCGCCGAAGGCCTCGGGGTGATGGAAGTGGCTCCAGAAGGCGGCGAGCCCGCCCATCGACGAGCCGCCGATCACGGCGCCCTGCGGACCGGGGATCAATTTCAGCTCCGCCTCCAGCGCCGGCATCAGGTGGCCGGTGATCCAGTCGAGCAGGGTCTCCAGCTTCCCGGCCTCTTCCTCGACGGGGAAAGGCGAGAGCTCGTGGATCCGCTCTGCACCGCCATGGTCGATGCCGACGACCACCGGCACGGGCCTTTTGGACTTCGCCAGCGCTTCGACCGCGTCCTGAACGTGCCAGCCGCCGGCGAAGGACGGGGCGTCGTCGAAGGCGTTCTGGCCGTCGAATAGGAAGAGGCCGAAATGAGGTTCCGCGGGGTGGTAGGCCCGGGGTAGGTAGATGCGGATCCGGCGCGAAACGAATCCCGGAACGGCGAAGGGACCCAGGACGTTCACCTCGCCCGGCTTCATCCCGGCGAGTGCACCGGGGATGCCGGCTTCGATGGTTGGGTCTGCTGCCGCGGGCGGTGCTTCAGCTTCGATCTCGATCAAGGCTCTGGCTCCAAAGTTGGAGGCGGAGCATATCTCCAGCCGCTCCAGGAACCGCCGCACCTCTTCCGGGTCGCGAAGCTGATAGGTCGCCGCGGTGTCGCGAGACTCGTCGGACACGAGAATGCCGGCGCCTCGGTCGCCCAGGGCGTGGAAAGCGTCCTCGTCGGTGAGATCGTCGCCGAGATAAAGCGGAACGACGTCGGGCCGTTCGAGGTCGAGGGCGCCGAGGAGCCAAAGGACGGCCCGCCCCTTGTCCCAATCGAGGTCGGGGCGAATTTCGAAGAGCTTCTTGCCGTAGGCCTTGCGCAGGCCGGGGGCGGCCGCCACGGTGGCGTCGACCTCTTGCTCGATGCGCGGCTCGTCGCTCTTGTCCGCCAGCCGGAAGTGGATGGAGATGGCGAAGCCTTTGGGCTCGACGAAGACGCCCGGCACGTTTGCCAGCTCCTGCCGCAGCCGCTCGGCGGCGAGCCCGATCCGTGCGGGCACGCCGTCTCCGACCTCCAGGCGCAGGGGCGGGGCGCCGGGCACCGGCGGTGGACCGGCGATGTCGAAGCCGTGGCTGCCGGCATAGACGAGACCCGGCAGGCCCACGAGGGCGGCCACGTCCTCCCGGCCGCGGCCGGAGACGATTACCACCGGCATCTCCCGCGCCAGCCGGCCCAGGAGATCCCGCATTTCCGCCGGCAGCGTCGCCAGCTCGGGTCGCTGCGCGATGGCAGAGAGGGTGCCGTCGTAGTCGAGGAAAAGAGCGGGACGGCGGCCTTCCAGCCGGGCCGCGATCTCGTCCCAGCGTTCGAGTGCGGAAGGGCGCATCTTGATTGGGATCAGACTCCAGGGACAAGGCTCGCGGCTCAGCCGGCTTCCAAAAGCTCGTCGAGGTCCAAGGCCGGCAGGTACTCCTTGGGGGCACGGAAGTCGTCCGGCACCGTCCCCAGGGCCGCCTGGAGATAGTAGTCCACCCACCAGAAGATGTCCTGCTCGCGCAGGATCTCCCGCATCTCCGCCATGCGCCTTTGCCGCTCTTCGACGCTCAGGTCGAAGGCCATCTTGAGGGCGTCGGCCATCCCCTCGATGTCGTGGGGATTGACCAGCAGGGCGCCGCGCTGGAGCTGCGCCGCGGCGCCGGCGAACTCGGAAAGCACGAGGACGCCGCAATCGTCCACCTGGCAGGCGCAGAGCTCCTTGGCCACCAGGTTCATGCCGTCCTTGATGGAGGTGACGAAGCCGACGCGGGCCAGGCGGTAGAGGGCCACCAGGTCACGCCGGGACTGGCTCCGATACTGGTACTGGACGGGAACCCAACCGGGCGAGGAGTACTCGCCGTTGATCTCGCCCACCAGCCGCTCGATGTGTGCCTTCAGCGCCTGGTACTCGGCCACTCCCTCCCGGCTGGGCACCACGATCTGCAAGAACACCACCCGTTCGCGCAGCTCCGGGTAGCGCTGCAGCGCGTTGCGGAAGGCTTCGAGCTTTTCGACCAGCCCCTTGGTGTAGTCCAGGCGATCCACTCCGAGGATGAGATGGGCGGGGCCGAAGCGCTGGCGCAGCTCGGCGGCCCGCCGCTTCACCTCCGCGGAGCGGGCCGTCTCCTCGAAGGCGTGAAAGTCGATGCCGATGGGGAACGCGCCCACCCGCACGCTGCGCGCCCCAAGCCGCACCTCGGCGATCCGCCCGTCGTCCAGGATCTCCGCTTCGGGCAGCAGGTATTGCAGGCAGGTGAGAAAGTTGCGGCTGTCCCGCGGAGTCTGGAAGCCGATCAGGTCGTAGGCCAGGAGCGCCTTGAGGATCTGGCCGCGCCATGGCAGCTTGAGCAGGATGTCCAGCGCCGGGAACGGGATGTGGAGGAAAAAGCCCAGCCGCGCCCTCTCGTTACGCCGCCGCAGCAGCTCCGCCACGTGGATGAGCTGGTAGTCTTGCACCCAGATGAAGTCGCCTTCTCGCCAGTGCTCGGCCACGGCAGTTGCGAATTTTTCATTGACCTCCAGGTACGCATACCAGAAGGCCGGCTCGAAGTGGCAGCGTCCCAGCAGATCGTGAAACAGGGGCCACAGGACGGCGTTGGAGAACCCCTCGTAGAAACCCCTTACCTCCTGCCTGGAGAGGAGAACCGGAACGAGATCGCAGCCCCGCTCCCGATATCCGGCCGCCAGCACCTGCTCCCAATCCCCCCCGACTCGTTCGAGGGTGACCCCCGGCCAGCCCACCCACAGACCGCCGCGATGAGAGAGCACGGGCGCCAAGGCGCTCACCAGGCCGCCGGACCCGGGCTTCAGGGACCAGCCGCCGCTCTTTTTTTCCAGCACGATGGGAAGGCGATTCGAGACGACGAATAGGCGCATTGCCATGGCAGTGCGAGAAACCGTGCAATGGCCGGGCCACCCTTTACAACTTTTTACCCACGCCGGCTGCAACCCTTTACGACCTCGGTCGTATTGAGTCCCCAAATGGTCGAATCGCCGCCTGTCCGCGTTCTCCTCGCCGTGTCCCTGGGCCTCCTGGGCCTTGCCTTGCCGTCCGCGTCCGCCGAGACGCCGGCTGCGGATGACAACACCATCCACATCACCCGCGCCGCCGGTCCCATAGAAGTGGACGGCAATCTCGACGATCCGGGTTGGAAGGGCGCCGTTCGCATCGACACGTTCTACGAAACGAACCCGGGCGACAGCGTGCCGCCGAGGGTGAAAACGGTGGCCTGGCTCACCTACGACGACCGTTTCTTCTATGCCGCCTTCGAGTTCTTCGACCCCAGTCCGAAGGAGATCCGCGCTCCCTACGGCGATCACGACGACACGCCGAGCTATACGGACTACGGCGGCATCATCCTGGACACCCAGAACGACGGCAAGACGGCCGCCATGTTCCTGGCCAATCCCCGCGGCATCCAATACGACGCCATCAGCAGCGACGTCAGCGGGGAGGACAACTCGCCGGACTTCTACTGGGATTCGGCGGCTCGCATCGGCGCCGACGGCTGGCGGCTGGAGATCCGCGTTCCCTTTTCCTCTCTGCGCTATGGCAAGGCCGATCCGCAGACCTGGGGAATCCTGCTCTACCGCAACTACCCTCGGGATTTCCGCTATCAGATGTTCAACGCCAAGCTGCCGCGGGAATCGAGCTGCTTCATCTGCCACGAGCAGAAGATCGTGGGCCTCACCGGGCTTCCTTCGGGCAATCACATCGTGCTCGCTCCCTATGCCACGGGCAAGCTGGATCAAACGGCGGTCGGCGATCCCGGCTCCCGGCTTACGGGCAGCACGAAGTTCGACGGCGGACTCGATGTCAAGTGGAATCCCAACGCCGTGACGGCGGTCGACGCCACGATCAATCCGGACTTTTCGCAGGTCGAGTCCGACGTCGCCCAGATTTCCACCAACGAGCGCTTTGCCCTCTTCTTTCCCGAGAAGCGGCCTTTCTTCCTGGAAGGGCTCGACTTGTTTTCGACCCCGATCCAGGCGGTCTACACCCGCACCATTACGTCGCCCAGTTGGGGAGTGCGCTCCACGGGACAGCTCGACGGCATCCGCTATACGGCCCTCGTCGCCGACGACCGCGGCGGCGGCAGCGTCATCCTGCCCGGCCCGCTGGCCTCGGGCTTCGCGAATCAGGATTTTTCCTCGCGGGTCTTCATCGGCCGCGCCCGGCGCGACTTCGGCGGCTCGTACTCGAGCTTTCTCCTCACCGACAAGGAAGTCGAAGGCGGCGGCCATAACCGGGTTTTCGGGCCCGACTTCGAGTGGCGGCCCTCGGACCGCGACACGATCCGGGGTCAGTTCCTCTACGGCGACACGCAGACTCCCAACCGTCCCGAGCTTGCCGCCGAGTGGGACGGCCGCCGCCTCGAATCGCACGCCGCCTATGCGATCTGGAGCCACAGCTCCAAAACCTGGGACTGGCTGCTGCAACTGCAGGACATCGGCAACGCCTTCCGGGCCGATCTCGGCTTCCTCCCCCAGGTCGGGATTCGCGACACGACGGGGATCGTGGGCTGGACGGCCCGTCCGGAGAGCGGTCTCGTCCGCCGCATTCGACCCTATCTCCGCGTCCGCAACCTGGAGGCCACGGATGGCGGCGGTCTCGTGCAGCGGCGAGTCGCGCCGGGGATCGATTTCGAGGGCGCCTGGAACAGCTTCCTCGAGATCGAGCATCGCAGCGATCGGGTGCGGGCGGGCAATCAGCTCTTCGACATCAACTATTTCGTGGGCACGTTGAGCCTGAGCCCTTCGCAGACCGTCGGCGGCGTCGAGCTCGACGTCACGGCCGGCGACGACGTGGATGTCGCGGGTCAGCGGCCCGCCAGCAGCGTCACGGTGGCTCTGCAGGGCACCGTGCGCCCTACCGATCATCTGGCCCTGGCGCTCAACGGCAGCCGCCGTTGGCTCGACGTGGCGCCCACCGGCTCGGGTCCCAGGACCCTGCGGTTGTTCACTGCGGACGTGGCGCGGCTGAAGGCCACCTACACGTTTTCCTCACGCGCCTTCCTGCGGCTGATCGGCCAGCGCACCGAGGTCGACGAAGCCAGCCGTACTGAGTCGTTCACCGGCTCGGCTCTCTTCGCCTACAAGATCAACTGGCAGACCGTGCTGTTCCTTGGTTACGGCGACGAGCGTGCCCTGTCGCCGGACGACCGCCTGGAGCCCACCGGCCGCGAGCTGTTCTTCAAGGTGTCGTACGCCTTCCAGCGGTGAGTGCGGTAGCATCGTCCCTCGACTCGACGGAAGGCGGAGGGTTTTTCGATGAGCGTTCAGGACCACCTCCAGCCCGGCGAAGAGATTCTCTACCGGGCCCACGTCACCCGCCTCACCCAGGCGCCCCTGGTGGCCTTGGTGGCAGTGGTTCTGGCGTTCACGATCTTCGCCTGGTTCGGACTCCAAAGCGGCCCGGCCGCCATCGTCGGCGGTCTGCTGGCCGTGATCCTGGGGATCATTCTCGCCTGGCGAATGTTTCGTTTGAGCACCTACGAGCTGGTGGTGACCAATCACCGGGTGATCAATCAGACCGGGATCCTCGCCAAGAGTTCCATGGACACCCGGCTCGACAAGATCAACAACATCGAGCACCGCCAGTCGCTCTGGGGGCGGCTGTTGAGCTACGGCGACGTGGAGATCGACACCGCCAGCGAGACGGGCATCAGCCGCTTCTCCGACATCGCCAATCCCCTGGAGCTCAAGCGCACGATCATGGTGGCCGCCGAGCAGTATCGTTCCGGCGGCAGTTTCGGCGCCGGCCCCGCCCAGATCGCCGCCGGTCCCTCAGGCGCCGAGCGCCTGCGCCAGCTCAAGTCGCTCCTCGACGACAACCTGATCTCCAAGGAGGAGTTCGAGGCGAAGCGGCGGGAGCTGTTGACGCAGTTGTAGGCCGGCTGCCCCGTGCTACCATCAGGCGGTAATGCCCCGTAACGCCGGCCTCGAAGTTCTCCCTCCTTCCTCCGATCTGGCGCCGCTCGTCGACGACTTGCGGGCGGATTCGAAGCTCGCGGCGCAGCTCACATACACGGCCTATCTGCCGGGGAGCGAGGTGGCCTTCGGCGAGCTTGACCCGCCGCTTCCCGCGCCCATCGCCCGCGCTCTGGGTCAGGGGGGCGTTCCCCAGTTGTGGCGCCATCAAGCCGAGGGAATCGAGGCCGTGCGCCGGGGAGAGAACGTCCTGGTGACGACGCCTACGGCGTCGGGCAAGTCGCTCGTCTTCCAGGTACCGCCGCTCGAAGAGGCGGCGCGAGGCGGCCCGGGGCACGCGCTGTTCCTCTTTCCACTGAAAGCCCTGGGGCAAGATCAGCGGGGGAAGTTCGCCCGCCTGGCGGAGCTTTCGGGGTTGTCGCCGGAAATCGCCGGCTGCGAGATCTACGACGGCGACACTCCGGCGGCCAAGCGCACGGCCATTCGCAAGAATTTTCCGCGCGTGGTGATCTCCAATCCGGACATGCTCCACCTCGGCGTCCTCGGCCACTGGACCGCCTGGGGACCCTTTCTGGCGGACCTGCGCTGGATCGTGCTCGACGAGCTTCACACCTACCGCGGGATCTTCGGCAGCCACTTCCACCACGTGTTGCAACGTTTCCTCCGCCTCTGCCGCTCGGTGGGCGGCGATCCGGTGCTGATCGCCTCTTCGGCCACTGCGGCCAACGCCGGCGAGTTCGCGGAGACTCTCACGGGGCGGAAATTCCACTGGATCAGGGACTCGGGCGCGCCGCGCGAAGGCCGCCATCTCCTCCTTTTCCGGCCGGAGGCGAGCCCCTATACGACGGCGCTCCAGCTCTTCGTCCGCCTGATCAACGCGGGGCTGAAGACCATCGTCTTTACCAAGGCCCGCCGCATCACCGAGCTGCTCTACTCGTGGCTGCGCCGTCAGGAGCCCGGCATCGCTTCGCGGGTGGCCTCCTACCGCGCCGGCTTCCTGAGCGAGGAGCGAAGGCGCATCGAGCGCGCCCTGTTCGACGGCAAGCTCGACGGCGTCATTTCCACCTCGGCCCTGGAAATGGGGATCGACGTCGGCGGCCTCGACGCCTGCATCCTCGTGGGCTATCCCGGCAGCATGATGGCGACCTGGCAACGCTCCGGACGAGTGGGACGGGGCGGCCGCGATGGCCGCGACAGCCGAGACTCGTTGACCGCCATGGTGGCGATGCCCGACGCCCTGGACCAGTATTTCCTCGACCATCCCGAGCAGTTCCTGGAACGCCCCTGCGAACGGCTGATCGTGGACCCGGTGAACGATCCCGTCTCCCGCGCCCATCTCGTCTGCGCCGCCGCGGAGATGCCGCTGTCGGGCGAGGACCATTCCTATACCGAGCGTCACACCGGCCGCATCGAGACCCTGGTGCGCCAGGGTCACCTACTCGCCGCGGCAGAAGGCGACGAGATTTTCTCTTTGCGCCGCTGGCCGCAGCGCTCCGTCAACCTGCGAGGCACTGGCGAGACCTTCGCCATCCTCGCCGACGGCCGGACGATCGGCACGGTCGACGGCGTGCGGGTGCTTCACGAGTGCCACCCGGGCGCCGTCTATCTCCACGCCGGCCGGCAATATCTGGTGGAAGCGCTGGAGCGCGAGGAGCGGCGGGTGATTGCCACCGCCGCGGACCTCGACTATTTCACGACGCCGCTGACGGAGAAGGAGACGGAGATCCTGGAGGTGCTGGAGGAGCGGGAGGATGGTCCCCTCCAGGGCTGGCTGGGCCGCGTCAAGGTCACCGAGCGGGTGGTGGGATTCGAGCGCAAGCGCATCCACGGCCAGGAGACTCTCGACCAGACGCCGCTCGATCTGCCCCCCGTGATGTTCGAGTCGGTGGGTCTCTGGTGGGCGGCGCCGCAGGCGATCGAGGAGACGCTGCGCCGGCAGGGGGAGCACTTCCTCGGCTCGCTCCATGCCGCCGAGCACACCGGCATCTCGCTGTTCCCCATCCTGGCGCTCTGCGACCGCGGCGACATCGGCGGCATCTCCTATCCACTTCACCCGCAGCTCGGCACCGGCGCCGTCTTCATCTACGACGGCCATCCGGGCGGCGTGGGCATCGCTGCCCGCGGCTTCCAGGATCTCCCGGACCTTCTCGGCCGCGTCCTGCTGCTCCTGGAGACCTGCCCCTGCGAAAAAGGTTGCCCCTCCTGCGTCCAGTCCCCCAAGTGCGGCAACGGCAACCGGCCGCTGGACAAGGCGGGAGCGGCGCGGGTGCTGCGCCTGCTGCTGGGCCGGGAGGAGCCGGTGGTGGGGTGGGGGGAGAAGGTGGTGGTGAAGTTGGCGGCGGGGGAGTTGATTGAGCCGATCGAGCCGATCGAGCCGATCGAGCCGATCGAAGCTTTATCGCACATCTTGCCTTCCCCCGCCCAGGACCCTCATCACCCCGGCCCTCTTCTCCCGACCTCCTCGCCCCCCTCCCCGGGAGAAGAGGGAGAACAGCCGGACCCCTCATCACCCCAACCCTCTTCTCCCATCGCCCTCCCCCCAACCGGGAGAAGAGGGAGCAAGGCAACAACTTCCCAGGGGTACCCCTCTCCCGGGGAGGGGGATGGGGTGGTCGGGAGAGGGGCAGGGGTGAGGGTCTTGGGCGGGGGGACCTCTGAGGCGGAGTCAGTGCCTGCCGGGGGGCCAGGTGATGAGGGTCTTGGGCGGGAGCCAACCGGGCAGACGGAATCGCTTAGCGTAGGGGCGGGTCTTGACGGCGGGGTGGGGGCTCGACCCGCCCTGCGGGCTGACGAGGATTTCCCTCCCGGCTCCCCCGGCCACCGCCACCCGCAACTCAATATCCCCCGCCGCACCGACCACGTGCCCATCGTGGCGTTGCCGGCCATCTTCCAAACTGCGCTCGCGCCCATCCGCCGGCAGCGCTTTCCGACGCCGGGGGAGGAGGGCTCGCGGACGATCCTTTTCGACATCGAGACCCTGCGCTCGGCGGCCGAGGTGGGCGGATGGAACAAGGCCCACCGCATGGGCGTCGCCATCGGCGTCCTCTGTCACCTGGAGGAGGGGCGTTTCGAAATCTTTCCCGAGACTGGAGTGCGGGCCCTGGTGGACGCCCTGCGCGCGGCGACGCTGGTGATCGGCTTCAATATCCGGCGCTTCGACTACCACGTTCTTTCCGGCTACACCGGGGAGGACTTCAGCCGTCTCCTGCCGACCCTGGACCTCCTGGAAGATCTCCACTCCCGCCTCGGCTTTCGGGTGGGCATGGGCCACCTGGCGCAGGAGACGCTGGGCACGGCCAAATCCGCCGACGGCCTCCAGTCCCTGGAATGGGTGCGCCAGGGGCGGCTCGACCTGGTGGAGGCGTACTGCCGCAAGGACGTGGAGATCCTCCGCGATCTCTACCTCCACGGCCGGCGGGAAGGCTTCCTTTTCTATCGCGACAAGAAACGTGACGTGCGGCTGAGGCTGCCGGTGGAGTGGTAACGTATTTCCATGAGCCGTTCCCTTCGCCAGTCCTTCTCCCGTGTCCCTGCCGTCCTTGCCGTCCCTTTCGTCCTTTTCTTTCTCACCGGCTGCGCCCTCTACCAGAACCTGGCGCACCCGCCCAAGGTGACTCTCGACGACGTCCAGCTGACCGGCGCCTCGCTCGCCGGGGCCGACCTCGTCTTCCACTTTCAGGTCGACAACCCCAATCGCCGGGGCATGGTGCTGGACGGCATCGGCTACAAGCTGCGCCTCAATGGCAAGCCCATGCTGGAGGGCCGTCACGACGAGCACATCGAGATCGCCGCCGGCCAGAGCGCGGTCGATCTGCCGATGACGGTGGGCTACTCCGACCTTCTGCGCCTCATCCGCGGCCTGGCTTCCAGCCCCAAGCCGACCTACGACCTCGACGCCGAGTTCCGCTTCGCCGTTCCCGTTCTGGGCATCGTCACCGTGCCGCTGGCCCGGCGGGGAGAGATTCCTCTGGACAAGGTGAAATTGAAGCTGAACCTGGATCTGGGGCGGTAGCGCCGGCGGGCTCAGCCGTTCGGCTGGCCCTTTTGGGCCTGCCTCAAGACCATTGCGTAAAGGGCTGCCATCTGGGGGTCGTCCGGGCTGCGCTTGTAGGCGTTCGTGCAGTCGTCGAGCGCCGCCGGCAGGTTTCCCAGCGTCAGTTGGGCCGCGCACCGCTGGCGATAGAGAAGCGCCTGCTCCGGCATGCTCTTCAAGGCCTGGGTGGCGAGGCCGATCACCTCCTGTGGCCGCCCGAGCTGGCCGAGGTTCGCCAGGTACTCGACGAGGTAGTTGGCCGGGAAGTCGTGCAGGAAGACCCGCTGCAGGCTCGGTAGGGGAGACACGAAGCCCGCCGGCGCGACGAACGGCGCCCGCCCGCCGCCGAGCGTCTGAAACTCCGGCTGCACAGCGGGCTGAGCGGGATCGTCCTTGACGAAGATGACGGCCAGCGGGTCCACGTAGGCGAGATGCCAGCGCGGGTCGTGGAGGAGGGCTTGGCCCAAGGGAGATCTCACGGACCTGGAGAAGTTTCCCAGGATGACCGTCCGGAAGCCAAAGCGGCCGTCCTCTTCCCGCCAGCGCGAAGGCGTGCTTTTCATCGCCGTATAGCGCGCCACGAGAGCGGGGTCCAGCACCCGGCCGTCGATGAACAGGCGCCGGGGAAAGAGACGGAAGCTCAGATAGGCGCCCATCTGGAAATCGTTGAAGATGGGGTCCGGAAGATTGTGTTCGAGAATGTAAGAGGCGGCCTGGGGGCAGGCGATCGCCGGCCGCATGGTGAAAAAACCGCTCGATTGTCCGCCCTCGAATCCCGGTCGAGCGATTTGCAGACCCCAGGCGGCGCCGAGCAAGCCGAGGGCGACCACGGCGCAGGCCGTCACGTAGGGCCAAACGACGGACCTTCGGGGTGTCAGCTTGCGCTGCTTCCTGGGTCGTGGCGCCGGCTTGCGCAAGGGCCGCCCGTGGAGATTGCCGAGTATGACCATGGCGGCGCTCAAAGCCAGCCCGGGGAGATGGCGGACGGCCGAGGCGCCCAGCACCGTCATGCCGAGCAGGAAGAGGGCGCGCGGCAGGGGCCAGCGCCGGGCGGCGATGAAGCTGGCGATCCCACCCACCACGGCAAGGCCAAACAGCCAAAGCAGACTGGGATCGGTGGCCGCGGCGCGGAACGGGCTCTGCCACTCCAGGATCAACAGGTTCCCGGACTCTCCCACCGGCTGCACCGACTGTGAGCCCAAAAGGAGAGCGAACGGCTCCAGCCGTTCCCGGTACAGCCACGGATCGGCGACGGCGAGGAAGAGCAGCAGCGCCGGAAACCACAGCGGCGGAAAGCGGGAAGGTCCGGCTCCGGCCTTCGTGCCGCGTCTCTCGACCCAGCCGCCCACACTGAAGCAGAGCGCCACGAAGATGCCGAGCGGATAACCGCCGTGGAGGTTCGCCCACAGCACCTGCAGCCCGCAGAGGGCCGCGCCGCGCTTCCAGGTGAAGGGTTTCTCCGTATCGAGGAGCCGGTAGAAGATCGCCAGCAGCAGCCAGCTGGCCATCTCGGCCTTGCCGCAGGCCCGTTCACCCAGGGTGGCCAGGAAAAGCGTCACCGCGAGAGCGTTCACCAGGCCGAAGCGGTCGACTCGTCCGGTGGTGTAGATCAAGGCGCACAACGCCAGGGCGACGAGGGCCTGGAACACCACCACCCCGTCGAGGCCCGCCACGCGATGCACCAGCGCGATCACGACCGTCCACAACCAGGAGTGATAGACCCAGGCGAGGCCCTTCCCCGCCGTATAGAGGAATGGGTCTGCGCTGGGAAAGTGCCGGTGCTCGAGAAGGTAGCGGCCGGAGGTGAGATACCACCAGAAGTCCTCGTTCCAGAGATAGCCCAAGGTGAGCGATGCGGCCACCGCCAGCACTGGAATCAGGAATAGGAGCCACTCGCGGCCGGCAAGCCAGGATGTGGGCTCGGGCTCCGGGACCGGTGAGGTCGCAGGTTTTGCTGGCGCCATGGTTTGAAGAATATAACGAGGGCGGGGATTCGAAGAGGCGAGAGGTTGTAGAGACGCTCCCAGCCCGTTCACGATGCCCTTTGCAGGCGAGGAAGGCGGGACGTCTCTGCGGCGGGGAGACCAGCTCGATTCATTCAATTTCTTTGGACGTCACCATGCCGGCGTTTGGACCGAGGATCGCAGGGCTCAGGTCCGATGTCGTCCCCGTCCCACGGTTTGGTGGATCGAGTCGATGTCTCCGCTGCCGAGACGTCCCGCCTTCGTTGGCCTGCGAAGGATGTAGTGGACGGGCTGGGAGCGTCTCTACGAGATCCGGTGGTGATTGGGTGATCGTCCTGAGGCCCCGCACCCCCCGCCCCGCCGAAACCGTATAATCCCCAAGCTTTTCCACTTCCCCGGGGGATCTATGCTGAAGTCCTGTTTTATTACCCTTGCGATCGCTACCAGCCTGACGCCGTCAGTCAATGCCGCTGCCGCACCTGCCGCCACGCAGGAGACCCGCTACACCTTCCTGTTTTCCGGCAATAAGGCCGGGTTTCTGACGACCCGCACCGAGCCGAACGGCGAGCTGGTCTGCACGTTCGAGTTCAATGACCGCGGCCGGGGATCGAAGACGGAGACGCGGTTTCGCCTCGGGGCCGGCGGCGTCCCGGTGTCGGAGCACGTCACCGGCTACGACTATTGGAAGACGCCGGTGGACGAGCGGTTCGACGTCGCGGGCGGCAAGGCCTCCTGGAAGAACGCCGCGGAGAACGGCGAGCGCCAGCTCACGGGCCCGGCCTTCTATCTCGCCCTCAACGGGCCGCCGCAGGAGTTCGAGCTGCTGACCCGTGCCCTCCTCTCCGCTCCCGGCGGCCGGCTGCCCTTGCTGCCCGCGGGCGAGGCTCGCATCGAGAAGCTCGATTCCCGGAAAGTTCAAGCCGGCGGCAAAGAGCGGACTGCGGATCTCTATGCCGTCTACGGCCTCGGCCTGAGCCCAGGCTATGAGTGGCTCGACTCCGATCATCACCTTTTCGCCGGCATTCAGGGCTGGGCCGCGATCTTTCCCGAGGGTTGGGACGGCGTGATCCCCGCGCTCACCAAGGCCCAGGATGCCGCCGAAGCGGCGCGGCTGAAGGGGCTGGCCGCGAAGCTGCCACACCGGCCGAAGGGTCCCCTTGTCATCCAGCACGCCCGGCTGTTCGATCCCGAGTCCGGCAAGGTCCTGCCGGAGACCACCGTCGTCGTCGCCGGTAACCGCATCCAGGCCGTGGGCCACGACGGCGAGGTCGCCACGCCTGCGGGTGCCGAGGTCATCGACGCCAAGGGGAAGACGATGCTTCCCGGCCTGTGGGACATGCACACCCACCTGGGTGACGACGATGGCCTGCTCAACATGGCGGCCGGCGTCACCACCGTCCGCGACATGGCCAACGACGTCGACAAGCTGCGGGACTTGAAGCGGCGCTGGGAGAACGGCGACGCCGTGGGTCCGCGGGTGCTCATGGCCGGCTTCATGGACGGCCCCGGCCCTTTTGCCGGTCCCACCAAGGTGCTGGTGAGCACGGAGAAGGAGGCGCTCGACTGGGTGGACCGTTATGCCGCGATGGGCTACGTGCAGATCAAGCTCTATAGCTCGCTGGATCCCAAGCTGGTGCCGCCGATCGTCAAGCGGGCCCACGAGAAGGGCCTGCGCGTCTCGGGCCACATCCCCAACGGCATGATCGCCGAAGAGGCGGTGCGCGCCGGTTTCGACGAGATCCAGCACGTCAACTTCCTCGAGCTCAACTTCCTCGACCGGAGCATCGACACCCGCACTCCGGCCCGTTTCACCGAGGTGGGCGAGCACTCCGCCGAGCTGGATCTGAACTCGGACAAAGTGAAGAGCTTCATCGCCCTGCTGAAAGAGCGCGGCACCGACCTGGACGTCACTCTCGCCACCTTCGAGGCACTCTACATGGCGCCGGCCAACGCCGTGGGACCTACCTACGCCAGCGTGGTCGACCGCTTTCCTCCCACGATGCAGCGCGGCTTCGTAGGCGGCGGCCTCACCGCGCCGAAGGGTCATGAGCAGCGCTACAAGGACTCCTTCCGCGCCATGGAGAACCTCGTGCTCGCCCTCCACAAGGCCGGCGTGCCGATCGTCGCCGGCACCGACGCCCTCTGCGGCTTCGCCCTTCACCGCGAGCTCGAGCTGTACGTCGACGCCGGCTTCTCGCCTGCCGACGCCCTGCGCGCCGCCACCCTCGTCCCGGCGCGGGTGATGAAGCGGGATCAGGATCTCGGCTCCGTCGCCCCCGGCAAGCTGGCCGATCTCATCCTGGTGGACGGCGATCCCATGGCCCGCATCAGCGACATTCGCCGGGTGGTCCTTACCGTCAAGGACGGCGTAGTGTACGATCCCGCGGCTCTGTATCAGGCCCTAGCGGTACAGCCAATCCGGTAAATAGGCCTACTCTGTCGGTTGCTGTCCGAGCCGGCGAAGGACCCTCATCACCCCGGCCCTCTTCTCCCAGCCTCCCCCCCGCCTGACGGGAGAAGAGGGAGTGGTTGGTCTGAAAGAAGACAAGTAGAGTCTTGGAGCCCCGACTATGCGCACCGCCTGCCTCGCCATCTTCATTGCCCTTTCCTGTAGCAGCCTCGCCGCCGGCGCGCCCTGGCCCGGCGTGCGCCTGGTGCCGGGGGAGGAGCTGCGGTATTCCCTCTTTTTCTCCACTCGGAAGGCTGGCCGCGTCGTCTTCCGCGGTGAGGCGGGCGGTAGCAACGTGCTGACCATGGACGTCTCCGACCGTGGGCGCGGTCAGAGCCTCGTCGCTCGCATGCGCCTGGACGACGGCGGAGTGCCGGTCGATCTGCGCGTTACCGGCTTCGACTACTGGAAGAACCCGGTGGACGACCGGTACGAGCGCAAGGGCAGCCGGGCGGTGTGGAGCAACGCCTCCGAGCACGGAGAGGCGGCGCCGGCCGGCCCCGCTTTCTACCTCACCACGGAGACCAATCTGGAGATCGGCATTCTCGCCGCGGCCCTGCTGCGGGCCGACGGTGGACGCCTCCCCCTGCTGCCCGAAGGTGAGGCTCGCATCGAGCCCGCGGGCGAGGCGAAGGTCACGGTGGGGGCACGGTCACAAGTCGTCCATCTCTTCGCCATCTCCGGCCTCGATCTGACTCCGGCCTACGTGTGGATGGACGAGCGAGGCTTCTTCTTCGCCCGGTACGACGGCTTCGTGTCCGCCGTCCGCGAGCGCTGGGAGAGCGTCCTCCCGACCCTCCTCGCGGTCCAGGGAAAGGTGGCTTCCGGCATGGCGCGGAGCCTCGCCGCCCGCCTGGGCCAGAGACCCCCACATGAGATCGCCATCCGCGGCGCGCGGCTGTTCGATCCGGAGTCGGGAAAGACCCTGCCGGGCACCACCGTCGTCATCTCCGGCGACCGCATCCGTGCCGTGGGCAAGGACGGCGAGGTGCCCGTGCCGCCCGAGGCGTTGGTCGTGGAAGCGAACGGCAAGGCCCTCCTTCCCGGCCTTTGGGACATGCACCAGCACGTGGTGGCGAATGACGGCCTGATGGACATCGCGGCCGGCGTCACCACCGCCCGCGACATGGGCAACGACCTCGATATCTTGCTGGATCTGCGCCGCCGCTGGGACGCGGGCGAAGCCGTGGGCCCGCGCCTCCTGATGGCCTGCGTCATCGAAGGTCCCGGCCCGTACGCCGCGCCTACCAACGTGCTGGTCTCCACGGACGCCGAGGCCCTGGCCGCGGTGAACCGTTATGCCGCGGCGGGTTGTGTTCAGATCAAGATCTACAGCTCCCTCGATCCGAAGCTGGTGCCGGGGATCGTCGCCCGCACCCACGAGCTCGGGCTGCGCGTCTCGGGGCACGTCCCCAATGGCATGAAGGCCGAGGAGGCCGTGCGCGAAGGCTTCGACGAGATCCAGCACGCCAATTTTCTTTTCCTGAACTTCATCGACGGCGTCGATACCCGCACGCCGGCCCGCCTCACCGCCGTTGGCGAGCACGCCGGCGAGTTGGATCTCAAGTCCGAGCGCGTGCGCGCCTTCCTGCGGCTGTTGAAGGACAAGGGAACGGTGATCGATCCCACGGTCAACCTCTACGAAGGCATGTTCGCCGGCCATCCCGGAGAGATCAATCCGGCCATTGCCCCGGTGGCGGCCCGCCTGCCTCTGCCGGTGCGCCGCGGTCTGCTGGTGGGCAACGTGCAGCGCACGCCGGAGATGGCCGCCCGCTACCGCGACTCGTTCCGCGCCGTGCTCGCCCTGGTCCGTGCCCTCCACGACGAAGGCATCCCAATCGTGGCGGGAACCGACTTCATGGCCGGCTTCTGCCTCCACCGCGAGCTCGAAGACTACGTGACTGCCGGCCTTACCGCGCCGGATGCCCTGCGCGCCGCTACCCTCACCCCCGCCCGCGTCATGCACCGGGAAAGCGACCTGGGCACCATCGCTCCCGGCAAGCTCGCCGATCTCATCCTGGTCGACGGCGACCCTTCCGTCCGCATCTCCGACATTCGCCGCGTCGTCCTCACCATTCGCGGTGGCGTGATGTTCGACACGGCGAAGGTGTACGAGGCGATCGGGGTCAAGCCGGTGGAGTGACGGACAGCCTCCGGTAGCCCGGGGAGCCCGCCTACGTCGCGGGGACGGCTCCTTTCAGGCCCGGGAAGTCGCCCTTCCCTCTCGGGAGGTCGCCGTTCCTGTCCGGGAGCTCACCTTTGCCTTCCGGGAAGTCGCCTGTCCTGTCCGGGAGCTCACCTTTGCCTTCCGGGAAGTCGCCTGTCCTGTCCGGGAGCTCACCTTTGTCTTCCGGGAAGTCGCCTGTCCTGTCCGGGAGCTCACCTTTGTCTTCCGGGAGCTCGCCTTTGCCTCTCGGGAGCTCACCTTTCCCTTCCGGGAAGTCGCCTTTGCCTTCCGGGAGGTCGCCTGTGTCGTCCGGGAAGTCACCTTTGCCTCTCGGGAGTCACCTTTGCGTCCGGGGAAGTCACCCGCCCGGTCGGGCGGCATTGCCGCTTCTGAGACGCCCCACGGGGTACCCCGCGGGCGTCTCTACATTGGCTGGGAACCGCTGACGTGATTCGGGTGGGTGGCGCCCGTAGGCGGCTGGAGGTGCGGTTTCCGAGGGTCGGGAAAGGCGCCATCGCTCCAAAATCCTCGCCGGCACCCCCCCAATGTAGAGACGCCAACGGGGTACCCCGTGGGGCGTCTCCGAGTCGGCGAGGCCGTCTCGAAGTCCCCATGACATTCGACCGGCGCAACCCCTCCAGAGCGAATCGTTCAAATCTCGGTCTGGGCGCAAAAAAGGCCCAGACCACACCCACCGTCGGACACCCGCTCGGCGATGAGAACGGCCAGCTCGGCGAGCTCCTGCGCCTCCCCGGGATGGTGAGTTGCCCGGGCGGCGCTTTCGGCGGCGACTCTCTCGCTCAGCTCCCGGCTCCAATACTCCTCCAACTCCTCGACCAGAACCCGGCGCTGTGCGGAGGTACACGCTGCCAACTGAGCCCAGAGGTCGTCCGGCTCGGCGCGATCCTTGGCCGACGAGTGCACCTCGAACATCGGCTCGAGGATCACGTCGGTCGCCATCTGGACGATTGCGAGGATCTCGGCGGCGGTGCCTTGCGCAAAGATGCGATCGGCGCGCGATCTCCCCCGGACTGCAGCCCGGTACAAGCGGATGGACTGGAGGAGGAAGTCGAGCAGCTCGACAGGGAAACCGGCCGCTACCGCCGCCTTCTCCAGATGCTTCCGCGGCGTCGCCTTGACGCCGCGCTCATATTCCGAAAGCTGGCTCGCGTTGATGCCCGCAAAGCGGGCGAACTCTCCCTGTTCCATGTAGAGGGAATGGTGAAACAGGATCATCGCCAGCCTCGCGACCGGATCGTTCGCCTCGGGATCGTTCGCGGTGTCGGCCGCCATGTCCACCTCCGCAGTGATGTAGCATTGCTCAATCAACAGGAAGTCCACCCGATTTCAGGCACCATAGCCCCGGAGAGGCTTCGGTCCCCCGGCCATGGAGACCGCAGGCGGGCCGCCTCCCGGAAAGGAACTGGTCATGCGAAATCTTCGCAGAGCAGCCGTAATGGTTTTCCTCGCGATTGCCCTCGTAGCACCCTCGGTCTTCGCCAAAGACGGTCGGCCGGCCCAGTCGCAGCCGAGGCACGCCCAGCAAGTGGGACTGCTCGGAAATCTGTGGAGCTTCATTACACGTTTCTTGCCTGCGCAAGGCACCTCGGGGACGTTTGACTGTTTGGTAGGCGACTCGGGCTGCAGGATTGATCCCTGGGGAAACACGGAGAACCAAAACACCGATGAAGGCTGCCGGATGGACCTCTTGGGCCTTTGCGGGCCGACCCAGAACATTGACGAAGGATGCCGGCTCGATCCCTGGGGCCTTTGCGTGACCGGCCAATAGACTGAAGAACCCCGGAAGAGCCGAAGCCCTCACCGAGCTTCGGCCCCTTCCCTTTCCTCGAACCGTAGCTCAGGGTCGTGGTGGGCGCGGTAGAGATATTTCACGATTCGCCGAGCCAAGTCCGCGGTGGCGGCCTCCCTCTTGGCAGCGTCGCAAAAGAGTTGGAGCGCGGCGAGAGGCTCCCGCTCGACCTTCAGGGTTCGGAAGATCGTCAACATCTCCTCAGCAAGCGCGCGCACCTCGGCGGTGCGGCCCTGCTCAAGGTGAAGTAACGCCAGCTCCATGCTCACGAGAGCGTAGTCAAAGGCCAACTCACGCTGCTTGAAAACCCGTCGCACCTGCTCGAAGGAGCCGTGAGCGTCGTCCGTCCGGCCGAGCCCGGCATGTACTTTTCCTTGCAGCCAAACCGATCGTGTTATGTCCAGCTCCTCGCCTCTCTTCTTCGCAAGGTCCTGAACCTCCGGAAGACTCTCCTCGGCTTCCACAAACCTTTCCAGGCTACATAGATCGACAACGAGATTGAACCGTAGAACCAGCGCATTGCGCGGCTCCCGGATTGGGTCGATCAGCGGAGCAGCCTCGTACAGTGCCGTCGTCGAGGCCTCGGTTTCGCCAAGGGCGTCATGAAGGTTCGCTTTAGCAATCAGGATCTGCCCTCGCAACTCACCCCGGTCCAGGGCCAGCGCTTCCCCGATCCGCTTCAGGGCCTCGGGGAATCGCCGCTGTGCTCGGCGAAGCGATGATTCCAGTGCCGGCATCCAAGCCTCGTTCAAGAACCCGGGGTCGCTCGCGGCGCCGGCCTCGAACAGCTTTCGTGCGCGGGACATGGCCTCGTCAGCTCCTGGCAGATTGTTGCCGGCGCGGCGGGAGTTACTCACAAACAGCAACGCGTATCCCGCCAAGCGCCAACGCCAAAGTTGGTCTCCGCGAACCTTCTCGGCGATGAGCAGGGCGAGCTCGGCCAGCTCCAGCGCCTCCCGCGGCTGGTTCGGCGCCTTGGCGACGCTCTCGGCGGCCACGCGCTCCATCAAGGCCCAGGTCCGGAACCTCATCCCCTTCTCCACCAGGAGCCGCCGCTCGGCGGGCGAGCGCGGCAGGAGCCGGCTCCATAGAAGCTCGGCGTCTTGTCGAGCTTTGAGGGCCACGCCCTCAACGGTCAGCAGCGTGAGAGTCGAGCGGGTGAAATCGGTCGCCAGCTTGCCAGCCCGGGCGACGATGGCCTCGACCTTGCGCTGGGTCTCGGACCGGGCGTCTACCGGGTCCCCCGGCGCCCGGCCGGCGGCGCGGCTGCCTGCCATGCATTCGAGGGTAGCGTCGATCCGCTCCGGCGGCAGCCCCATGAAGGCGATGAGGCGCTCCAGAGTCTCGCGCTTGAGCGTCCTCTTCCCTCTCTCGTAGTCGTTCAGGATCTTCCGCGAGATTCCGGCGGCGCTCGACAGCCCGACCTGGCTCCATTTCTGGCCTTCGCGCATGAATCTCAAGACGATACCCAGGTCCGGCAGAACTTCTTCAGACGACGGCATGGCAGGATCCCTCCTTGGCTCTCTTGCTCAATAACTAGGTTACCGCTGGGCCAGTTTTTGGGACACCCAACGGCAACTTGGTCTCGGCGTTGTCGTCCGCAGAAGAAACGAAACCACAGCGGGAGACGGCAGGCTTGTCCACAGTTGATTGGCCATGCGCTTGCCGCTGTTTATCGTCTCCGCAGGTGAAGAGCCTCTGTGGAGAGAGTGCGGGGAACCGGTCGAAAGCGGGAGGCAAGCATGCAGATCTCACTGGAGCACGAGCAACCGATTCTTGAGCACACCGCCCACCCCAGCGAGCGAGAGCTCGCGGCCTTCATGCGGGGCACGGCCTCGCGGGAGGAGGCAATGATCGTCGTTCTCCATCTGCTGACCCGCTGCCAAACCTGTGTGGAAGTGACGATGAGCTTGTGGTGGCTCGGCGACCGGGCGCCCAGGGAGAAGGCCGCGCCAAAGCGGCGGGTTCAGTACGAGCGCCGAGAGGGAAAACAATCTTGCAAAGAAACCTTGGGGGAGGAGCGCCAGCGCAAGCCATGACCGAAACGAAGCTCGAAATCGACGTTCACATCGTGCAAAAGATGTCGGGCTGGATGTTGCCGTTCCTGGAGGCCACCGCTCTATTGTTTCAGGACTTGAGTGAGGGACTTCCAAGCAGCCCCACCGAAGAGCTCGAGGGATTGCGGCCCTACAGCCTGTCGACGGACGTCCGCGGCTCCCTGGAGTGCGCCGTCAACGACGGACTGCTGCCAGTGATCAGGATCGTGAGGGAAGTGCGCGACCAGACGGCCGAGGGTGCGGCCCGGGGGCGGCGACCCCCTGATTCGACTCGAGCACGAGCTGGTAATGATGCGTTGGATGACACGCGCGACGAAACGCTTCAGCCATCCAGTGAGCCCAAGCCTTGAGCGCCGGGTGCGACGAATCCTCTTCTGGTATCTCTACCACGATAGGGAACAGGTTCGCGTGTGGTTTCCGGCGGGCAAGAGCGGGAATTGAAGGATAAGAGCTTGACAGGGCCGAGGACTGGCGCCCCCGTGAAGGTGTTGCGGGGCGCGGGCGGCATTGCCGCTTCTGAGACGCCCCACGGGGTACCCCGCGGGCGTCTCTACATTGGCTGGTAAACGGTGACGTGATTCGGTTGGGTGGTTACCGTAGGCGGCTGGAGGTGCGGTCCGTAGGTCGGGAAAGGCGCCCTCGTTTCAGTTTCCTCGCCGTCACCCCCCAATGTAGAGACGCCAACGGGGTACCCCGTGGGGCGTCTCCGAGGCGGCGATGCCGTCTCGAAGTCCCCTCGAATATTTGTCGGGCGCACCTTTCTGGAACGAATTCCAATCTTGATCCGCGCGCCCTCGGGCACCGGCCGGCTCCCTTCCAGGGACTCAGGACACCTGAGGAGGTAGATGCATGGAATTCTTAACGAATGGAGACCGAAATGAAATCAAAGCTCAGCCTGATCCTCGGTGTGCTCGTCCTGATGCTGGTTGTTATAGGGACGGTTCCCGCGAATGCCGCGGTGGCACCTGCCGTGGACGCACCGCCGGCGGCGGCCGCGACGCCTGTCCTTCCTGCCTCCTTTCTTTGCAGTCTGAATCAGTCGGTCGACGCTCAGTTGCCCACGGAGGGCGCCTTTCCGCCGTTCGCCAAGCCGGCGACCCTTCCCCCTTGTGGCACCTGCAGCGATTTTGTTTGTCAAGGACACTCTCTCAACTTTGCTTGCGGGACGGATCCCATTACTCTTAAGACCAAGCACTGCTATGACTTGGGTCAGGTCTGCCAGCCTACCGGCGAAATTCAATGCCGGTGCCGCGTGAACGTGCCATGAAAAAAGGCCCGGGCCTGACCAGCCCGGGCCTTCTTCCCTATTCGAAAAACAAGCTTCTACTGCTTCTGCCGGCTCAGCCGTTCGCGGGCGGCCGCCTGGTCCTTTTCGACCTGGTCGGCGGAGCGGAGCTGCTTCTGCAGGACCGTCTCCGGCTTCTCGTGGAGGTAGCCCTTGTTCGCAAGCAACTGGAGCTGTTCCAGATAGGTCTGCTGCACCGCGTCGGCGGTGCACTGACTCCGGTAACCGAGCTCGCAGGCCGTGTGCGTGAAGTGCTTCTCGCAGTCGTAGTTGGGATTCGCGCAGGGGTTGTGCCAGGAGTAGACCGGCAGGCACTGGACCGGAGTGGTCGTGCTGCACAGGCAGCCGGTGGCAACCGGAGTCACGGGCTCGAAGACGGGGTCGCCCGGCTGCGCGACGGCGGCAGCCTTCTCCATGGGGTGCGTCGGGCGTGGCCGCGAGGAGAGCGGCCGGCCATCGGCAAACGTCACCGAGGCGTCGTTGATCGGAACGGCGCACTGGATGGCCACGTCGCCCATCGCGAAAGGCGTGCTGTTGATGGTCGGCAGATAGACGTCACGCACGACCGAGAAGACCTTGCCGGAGGCCACGTTGGTGAAATTGATGTTCACTCGCAGCTTGAGCTGAGCATCGAACGTGCCGCCGTAAACCGACGTGCGGTGGAAGACCATCGGGCTATCGGGCTGATTGGCGGCGAGGTTCGCCGTCACGGTGAACGAGCCGCAGGAGGTCTTCATGGGCGCGGTGGAAACCAGGTTGAGCGAACGGCCCCGGATGCGCGTCCGGCCATTGCCCTGGGCGTCGAAGACGGCGTCGTCGAGACGCTCGATCACCGTGTCGGTGGTCCCCAGGATACGGGCGGGGACGGTGTGGACCGGTACGCCCTCGAAGGAGACGTCGCCGGTGAAGGCCGACGAGCCGGCGCAGAAGAAGCCGGCCGGGATGGGATTGCCCGAGAAGCTGTAGGCGGTGGCTCCGCCGCCGAGGGTCTGCCAGTAGTCGAGCCCGGCCGGCACCCGGTCGATGGGACGCTCGGCCAGGGCTGGCAGCGCCACGAGCAACATCAAGGTACAGATGACCAACAAGCAAGATCTCGTCATTCTCCGTCTCCTCATGGGAACCCGTGACGCTCCGCCGCTGATGGCCCGCGGCACGGTTCCGAAAAAAGAGCAGCTATGACCTTCTCCCGCGGCCAGCGCGGCGGACGAACGGGTCTGCTGGCGGCGGGTGAAAACGATCGCGCCGAGATGAAGCTTGAAGAGATTCTTGAAGAGACCCTACAAGAGACGGTGCCCGCCGCGGGAAAAAGGGGACGAGACCGTGAGCCGCGGTGCTACTCCAGGTCCAGCAGCCAGACGCCTCCCCAGCCCGTGACGTAGACACGGTTGGCACTCCGGGGATCGGGAACGACGGCGAACAGGAAGTTGGACTGGGGCGCGCCGAGGGATTCCCAGGAGACCCCCGCGTCGCGGCTGACGATGACCTGGAACCCGTCGGTCACCCAGATGGAGCCGTCGAGAGGCGAGACGGTTGGAATGGGGATGCCCTTGAGGTCCAGCCCGGTATCGATCTGGCTCCAGGTGTCGCCGCCGTCCGCGCTCTTCCAGACCGCTTCGCTCTGGTAGAGCCCGGCGTAGAGGTTCCGCGGGTCAGCCGGATCCACCGCCACCGTGCGCACCAAAACGCTCGTGGATTCGGCGTCCAGGCCGGCATCGGCATGGGTCCAGGTGTCGCCGCCGTCCGCGCTGCGGTAGAGGGCGGGGCGTTGCAGGTCGCAGGCCTCGGAGCCGGCGCGATTGTCGGCGCCGCCGGCAAAGAGGGTCGTGGGAACCGAGGCCGCGGCGGCCAGGGCGACCAATTGACACTGCAAGGGCAGAATCTGCCCCTGAAAGGTGGCACCCGCGTCGTGGCTGATCGCGAGCCCGGTTTGGATCTGGGGGACATAGAGGGTGTCGGGGTCCCGCGGGTCGGTGATCAGGTTGTCGACGATGAAAAACGGCAGGCTCCCTTGCTTCAGCTCGCTCCACGAAGCGCCCTCGTCCACGGTTTTCCAGAGGCGATGGCCGGCGACGACGTAGAGCGCGGAACCGTCCTCCGAGAAGACGGCGCTGAAGAGTGATCGCGTGAGTGGATCGGCGGTGATCTGTACCGGCGGCCGGGGAACGAAATCCCAGTCCAGGCCGCCGACGGGGCTGCGAAAGACGCCTTGAAGGCTGGTGGTCGCCCACAGGTCTTTGGGGTCGCGTGGATCGATGGCCATGTCGACGATCAGGCCGGCAAGCCCGCGGTTGCGCAGTTGCCAGGTGTTTCCGCTGTCATTGCTGGCGACGACGCCGCCGGGGTCGCGGCCGGCGACGTCGAAGCTCGAGGTGTGCAGGCCGGCGTAGAGCGTGGAGCCCCCGAGGGCCAGAGAGGTGACGCTGGCGCCGGTGCGCAAAGCGACCGCAGACCAGTGGGCGCCGGCGTCGGTGGTGCGGGAGACGCCCTTCGCCGCGGTGCCGGCCCAGGCGGTCCTGGCGTCGGGCGAAATGGCCAGCGACGTCACGGCGCCGGCGCCTGCCGGCTGCTTGGCCGTCGATTTCCAGATAGTGCCGCCGTTCGGGCTGAAAAAAGTCCCGCGCCCCGCGACGGCCGCCCAGAGAATCCCGGCGCGGGAGGCGCGGACCAGGGCCGTGATCCCACTCGCGGGCAGCCCGTGGCCCGCGATCTTCCAGGTTTCGCCAAAGTCCACGCTCTTGAACAGGCCGCCGTCGGTCCCCGCGAAGACCGTGCCCGCGGGACGGGCGAGAGCGATCACGGTCCTGACGTTCCGGGTGCTCCCCTCCGGCAGCGGCTGCCGGCTCGGGAGCCACGTGACGCCGCCGTCGAGGCTGTGCCAGACGCCTTCGGAGGTCGCCAGGTAGATCCGGGAGGGCGCGGCAGGATCGACCGCCAGCTCGCGGGCCAGACCGATGTCCGCGAAGGGCACGCCGGGAGTCCAGTGGGCGCCGCCGTCGGTGCTCTTCAGCACTCGATTGACCTCGATCGCCTGATAGATCGTCGTGTGATGGGTGGGGTCCACCGCCACACTGCCCGCGGCCGGGCCGCCGAGAATAGGAATCCAGGAAACGCCTCGGTCGACGCTCTTGAAGGTGCCCTGGGGTCCCAGGGTGGCGTAGACCACCCGCGCGTCGACCGGATCCACGGTGAGGTGATCCACATCGCCCCCAAATGGGCCCAGGGAGGTCCAGTGGGGAGCCGCGGCGAGGGGAGAGGCCAACGTCAGGGTGAGAGCCGCGACGATCGCGATGACGAGGCGTGGAAACGCGGACATGAGAATCTCCTTCGAAAGGCAGAGCCGCCTCTTTCAGCCATCATGCAACAATCTTACCGACCAGCAATCACTTATCTATACGTTGGCCCAAGGTAAATCGTTGGCAGCTCAATACTCGGCTCAATACTCGGGGTGCAACGACCACGGCGGGCTGGTTGCGGTGCCGTCCTGATGGGGGAGGATCTGGCGCAGGTAGGGCTCGATACCACGGCCGGCGTCCCAGTTCTGGGGGTAGCCCAGGGAGCTTTCCTCGAAGCGCACGCCGTCGCGGTAGTGGGTGGCCCGGATGTGGAGGTGGCCGTAGACGACGGCCTCGGCGCGGAAGCGCAGGTGCCAGTCCGTGGTCAGCCGGGTGCCGCACCAGATGGAGAAGCGGGGAATGCGGGGGAGCACGGCGAGGTCCTGGCGGAGCGGGAAGTGATTGATGAGGATGAGGCGCCCCCGGCTCGCCGCTTCGGCCAGCCGGGGCTCGGTGAGACGCACCCTCTCGTGGCACCAATCGATCTTCGAGGCGAAGGGATCGGGGTGGAGGAGCACCTCGTCGGAGCACAGCAGGTTCTCCTCGGCCGCCCACTCCAGCGCCTGCTCGATGGGCACCGAGTCCGGCCGGAAGGAGTAGTCATAGAGCACGAAAGTGGGGGCCAGGATGCGCCCCGGACCGTCCGCGGGATCGTCGCCGGGCCAGCGAACGTAGGGATCCTCGGGCGTCAGCACGCCATGCTCACGGCAGAGAGCGACCAGACGCTGGTACTTGGCCTCTCCCCGCAAATGGTCCGGCGCCGTAGGTACCGTCCACAGGTCGTGGTTGCCCGGCACCCAGAGAACGCGGGCGAAGCGGCGGGTGACGATGCCGAGAGCGAAGCGCAGGTGGGCCTCGGTTTCGCCGACGTCGCCGGCCAGGATCAGCCAATCATCGGGATGGGCGGGCAGCTCCTGGAGCGCGCGGCGAGTCACTTCGTAGCGGAGGTGCAGATCCCCCAGCGCGTAAAGCTTCATCGCGGATTTCAGGGGATCAGTTGACCGGATCGCCGGAGTCGCCGGGATCGTCGGAACCCTCGGGACCATGAGCATCGCCGAGGCCGGTGGGCTCGCCCAGGTCGCGAAGCGCCCGCTGGACGATCTCATCCTGGGACATCACCCGTCGCGCCGGCTCGCCGTCCTCTTCCTGCTGCTCGCCGCCGGGGAACAGCAGGGCCTGGCGCAGCCCGTTCTCCGTCGTCTCCACTTCGGTCAGCGAGTGGCGAACGGGCTCCAGCGAATGGTCCGGATGATAGAGGGCGCCACCGCCGGAGGGAATGCCGAACCCCTTGGCCAGCTCGCCGGCCTTGGGCACGGCGCGCAGCAGGCCCGACCACGACGGCTCGTCGTGAACGTCGATGACGAAGGGCACCAGCCGGAGGGTGTCGAAGATCTCCTCGTCGTTCCAGCCTTTGAGGCCGAGCTGCACGGCGCCGGCCGAGACGCCGATGAGGATCGCGCCGTCGTAGTACCGCTCGACGATCTTGTCCTTGAGGCTCGAGGCTTCGAAAGCCCGCCAACCCTTCTGCACGTCGCCGCCGGCCAGGAGGATGAGATCGGCCGCCGCAAGGAACTCCAGGTCCCCCGCCTCGGGTTGGGAGGGTATGTGGCGGCAGTCGCCGTCGCGGACGCCGATCTCCGCCATGGCACCGACGAACAGGTCATAGAACTCCGGCAGGTCGCCGTTCGAAGCGCCGAGGTAAGCGGCCTTCGGCGCGCGGCCGGCCGCGTCGGCCTCGATCAACGCCCGCGCCCGCTCGAGGAAGCGATGTCCCTCCTCGTCGCGCCAGAAGAGGAGTTGGCTGTCGGCCAGCAGGAAGATGGGTTTGAGGGTGGACATAAGTGAAGTGAGGGGGATTCTACTCTGTCTACTTCGCCGGCTCCGTCTTCCGCATCCCCGACTCGCCGAAGTACCACCGCGGCGCCGGCTGCCAGACGAGGCCGAACTCCCGGGTGGCGGCGGTCAGGATGCGCTCCATGGCCTCGTCCAGGGAGTCGGTGAACAGCAACCGGTCGCAATCCGCCGGCAGGATCGTGCACTCGGCCACCATGCCGCGGCAGATGAACTCCTGGAGAGGCCGCCAGTACTCGGTGCCCATGAGGATGAGGGGAAAGTTGCGGATCTTGCCCGTCTGGATCAGCGTGGCGCACTCGAAGATCTCGTCCATGGTGCCGAAGCCGCCGGGGAAGACGACGAAGGCGTAGGAGTACTTGACCATCATCACCTTGCGGACGAAAAAGTAGCGGAACTCCACCCAGCGGTCGAGATAGCGATTGGGTTCCTGCTCCTTGGGCAGGATGATGTTGCAGCCGATCGAGCGAGCTCCAACGTCGCGGGCGCCGCGGTTGGCGGCCTCCATGATGCCCGGTCCGCCGCCGGTGAGGATGGTGAAGCCGGCGCGGCCCAGGCGCCGGCCCATCTCGCGGGCCATCTCGTAGTAGCGGTGATCCTCCTGAAAACGGGCGGAGCCGAAGACGGTGACGCACGGACCCGCGAAGTGCAGGGCGCGGAAGCCGCGAATGAAGTCGGCGCCGATGCGGATCAGCCGGCGAAACTCGGACGAACGGGCATGCGGCCCTTCGAGGAAGCGGCCGTCCTCCGCGTGCTCAGTGCCCTTGCCCCACCGCGGTGGCTCACCCGCGGCGGCGGCCGCCTGCTGCTCCTCGGCCGGCGCCGGGCCGGGGGACTTCTCGGGTCGAATCTCTTCCATGGTGGCGAGAGTAACAAAAAGCGCCCCCGCCCAAGACCCTCACTCCCCAGCCCCTCTTCTCCCGGCGCGTTCCCCTCGCCCAAGACCCTCACTCCCCCAGCCCCTCTCTCCCATCGCCCTCCCCCCGACCGGGAGAGAGGGGAGCGCCAAAAAAGGCGGAGTTGCTCTTGGCTGATGAGGGAGCAGGCTGTTCTCCCTCTTCTCCCGGTCGGGGGAGGGCGATGGGAGAAGAGGGCCGGGGTGATGAGGGGTCTTCGGGAGGGGGAAAGTCAAGGCTCTTCGGGGCGGTCTTCCGCCCTGCGCACGGTCTCCAGAATCCGCTGATAAACGCTCTTGCGGCTCAACTGGAAAACATCGCTGACGATGCTCTGCACCTGGCTGGGCGGCAGGCCCTCCGCCAGCAGGCGCTCGATGGCGCGCTCGACCTCCTCGGGCCAGGCTTCCTCGTTCTCGTCTCCGGCTCCTTCGATTACCAGAGTCAGCTCGCCGGCCACGAACTCCTGGCTCGCGAGGGTCGCGTGCAGCTCGGAAACGGTGCCGCGCAGCACCTGCTCATGCTCCTTGGTGAGGTTGCGCGCGATCACGGCCTGGCGGTCGCCGAGGACTTCCTCCAGATCCATGAGGGTTTCGAGGACCCTGTGGGGAGCTTCGAAGAGCACCAGCGTCGCCCGTTCGCGGCGAATCTCCTGCAGCGCCGCCTGCCGCTTGGCGGAGCGGCGGGCGAGGAAACCCAGCATCAGGAAGCGATCGGTCGGCAGCCCGGAAATCGAGAGCGCCGCGGTAACGGCGCAGGGCCCGGGGATTGCCACCACCCGCAATCCTGCCTCCGCCGCCGCACGGACGAGACGGAATCCGGGATCGCTGATCAACGGCGTGCCGGCGTCGCTGACCAGGGCGATGTCGCGCCCATCGTGGAGCTTGCGCAGGATCTCCCCTGTCCTCTGCGCCTCGTTGTGGTCGTGAAAGCTCAGCATCGGCTGGCTTATCGCCCGCTGGGCCAGCAGGCGGCGAGTCACCCGGGTATCCTCCGCCGCGATCAGGCTCACCTCGCGCAGGATTCGCTCGGCATGTGGCGACAGGTCCTCCAGATTGCCGATCGGCGTCGCGACCACGTACAGGGTGCCGGCGGGAGGGACGGGACTGGGATCTTTCGCCATGGGTTCAATCCGATCACGTTTTCGTGACGATCAAGAAAGCTTCGGTCTCGAGATCGAGACGATGCCAGCTCCAGCCCTCGGCCGCCACGCGGGCGATGAGGTCCGGCGCATGGAAGTCCAGGATCTCCCGCTGCCGGCCGCGGAGGTTGTGGCGCGGAAAAGAAACCACCACCTTGTGGGCACGCGCGCACTTGACCATCTCCCAACCGGCGCCGCGCCGGCGGGTTTCGAGGCAGTGATACATCTTGAGCAGCAGGGCGACGTCGGCCTCTTCCTTGGGCGGCGAGCAGACGACGTCGATCAGCGCCGCGCCCGGTTTCACGCCTTCCAAATTGAAGTAGTCATTGACGAGCGACACCACCCTCTCGTCGAGGTCATAGGCATGATAGATCGCCGTCCGCGCCAGCCCCATCCATCTCCAGCCCAGGGGATGGAGCGCGCAGGCCAGGTCCAGGAGGCTCCGGGGCGGACCGCCGATCAGCTCCCAGATCCGGGGATAGATCTCCGGCAACTCGTCGAGCCGCTCGCGGGATGACGCGTGGCTGCGCAGGATCTCGCGGCAGGTCTGCCGCACCGCTTCGTCGGTTCCCACGGCGAAGGCGGCGGCCAGCGATCGCTTGGCGGCCGGGAAGTCGGTCTCGGCGAGGTAGTGCGCCGCCACTTGATGCAGCTTTTTCCGCGCCGCCGCGATTCCCGCCTGACGTTGCTTGTGCTTGGGAAGCTCCTGGCGCAGCAGGTCGCGGATCGTGTCGGGAGAGATCATCCGGTATTTCGGCGACGCGTGAATCTGCTCGACGAGAGCTTCCAGGGAGTCGGGGAGGACCATAGCCGGCGATGGTAGGATCATCGCCCGAGGCAGCCTATCAGATGGAGAATCCGACAGCGCGCGATCCCCTGCCGAGTCTGCCCACTCCCCACGGTCCAATCCCGCTACCGGCGTTCTTTCCCGATGCCACCCGGGCGGTCGTCAAGTCGATCGACGCCGCCGATCTCGAAGCCAGCGGCGTCTCCGCGGTAATGGTGAACGCCCTCCACGTCACCACGCAGCCCGGCGCGGACGTGATCTCCAAGCTCGGCGGCCTGCACGGCTTCATGGGCTGGCCTGGTCCCATCGTCACGGACTCGGGCGGCTTCCAGATCTACTCCCTCCTGCGCGAGAACAGCCGCAACGGCAGCGTCTCGGCCAAGGGATTTATCTATCGTCCCGGCGGCCATGGCGGCAGTAATGACAAGCGCCTGTTCACGCCCGAAAAATCCATTCAACAGCAGATGCGATTCGGGGCCGACGTTCTCTTCTGTCTCGACCAGTGCACCCATCCGGACGATCCTTCCGAGCTCCACCTCGCGAGCGTCGAGCGCACCCTGGCCTGGGCGCGGCTGTGCAAAGCCGAGCTCCTCCGCCGGCTCGCGCAACGGAAGAGCGACGGTCCGCGTCCCCTTCTCTTCGCCGTGATTCAGGGTGGAAACGATCACGATCTTCGGCGCCGGTGTGCCGAAACTCTGCTGGAGATCGGCTTCGACGGCTTCGGCTTCGGCGGCTGGCCGATCGGCGAGGAGGGCGAGCTGGTCGACATGGTGCTGCGGGTGCCCGAGATGATTCCTCGCGGCATTCCCATCCATGGCCTGGGAATCGGCAAACCGGAGAATATCGTCGCAGCATACCGCGTGGGATACCATACCTTCGACTCCTCGTATCCCACCCGCGCCGCGCGCCGCCGCCGATTGATGGTGGCCACCCGCCCATGGGCGGATGGCGGCATCTCCGGCAAGGATTTCTACGACGTGCTCTATCTCGAAGACGATCGATATTATCGTGACAGCCGGCCGCTCGATTCCCAGTGCTCGTGCCTGACCTGCCGGCGTTTCTCGCGCGCCTATCTCCATCACCTCTTCCGCATCGACGACGGTCTGGCCAACCGGCTGGCAACCGTTCACAACCTTTCCTTCTACTCCCGCCTGCTCGCTGCGCTGGCCAATGAGCGGTGAAGACGGGCCGCGGATCGAGCGGATCGCGGGACTCCTCGCGGCAGCCCCCAAATACCGCAATGTCAGCCCCGAAACGCTGACGCGCGTCGCCTCGTGGGCGAGTGTCCGCTATCGGTCGGACAAGGAGATCCTCAAGGCCGCGAAGCGCAAGCTGCATCAGGTCTACGCCGCGTATTTGACCCCGAAAGCCGCGGCCCGTCTCGGTCTACTCGTCGCAGGCCAGCAGGAACCACGGGGCACGAGCCTGGAGGCGATGTCCCTTCATGCCTCGACGACCGAGCGGCTGCCGATCCTCGAAGAGCTGTACGGCAGTATCTTTGCCGTGACCGGAGTCCCGAGCCGGGTCTTGGATCTGGCCTGCGGACTGCACCCGTTCGGCCTGCCTTGGATGGGGCTCCCGGAAAACGCGACTTATCATGCGATGGACATCGACTGTGAGCTGATGGCTCTGCTCGGCGAGTTCTTTCCCCATCAATTCGTTGCCGAGTGCCGCGACATTCTCGTGCGTCCGCCGGAGGAGCCCGCCGATCTCGCGTTTCTCTTGAAGGCCGTGCCCTGTCTGGAGCAGCAGGAGCGCGGCGCCAGCCTGCGGCTGATTCGCGCCCTGAAGGTTCGGCACTTCGTCGTCTCCTTCCCGATCCGGAGCCTGGGTGGCCGGAGCAAGGGGATGGAGGAGCACTATGCGGCGATGGCCGAGGAATTGATCGCGAAGCTTGGAACCGATGCCGTGGCGCTACGATATCCGAGCGAAATCTTTTATATCTGCGAGCTCGCGGCCTCGCCGCGATAGATACACCCCGCGGTGCAAGTCTCGCGCACGACGAGCTTCGAGAGGCCGGGCAGGTCCGGTTTCAACTGGCGCCAGATCCAGCGGGCGAGGTTCTCGCTGGTAGGGTTTTCGAGCCCTTCGATGTCGTTGAGCAGGCGATGATCGAGCCGGTCTTCGAGCGGCTCGAAGAAACCCTTGAGATCGGCGAAGTCCATCACCCACCCGGTCGACGGGTCCACCGCTCCCTCGACGTAAACCTCCACGCGGAAGGAATGGCCGTGCATGCGGCGGCATTTGTGCGCGGCGGGAACGTTCGGCAGATAGTGCGCGGCCTCGAAGCCGAAGATCTTGAAAATCTCCAATCCTTGTCTCCAGTAACGGAAAACCCTACAGCATCGTGCTCGCCAGATTCGCCAGCGCCGACCGTTCGCCTTTTTCCAGGTTGATGTGGGCGTACAGCGGATTGCCGCGCAGGCGATCGATCAAATAAGACAGGCCGTTGCTGTGGGCGTCCAGGTAGGGCGTGTCGATCTGGAAGATGTCGCCCGTCATCACGATCTTGGTGCGTTCGCCGGCCCGGGTGATGATGGTCTTCACCTCGTGGGGCGTAAGGTTCTGGGCCTCGTCGACGATGAAGATGACGTTCGCCAGGCTGCGTCCGCGGATGTAGGCGAGGGGGACGATGTGAAGCTTCTCGGTCTCCACCATCTCGTCCACCTTCTTGTACTCCCGCTCTTTCTCGTCGAACTGATTCTTGATGATCCCCAGGTTGTCCCACAGCGGCTGCATGAAGGGATTGATCTTCGAGTGGACGTCCCCCGGCAGGTAGCCGATGTCGCGGTTGGAAAGGGGGACGATGGGCCGCGCGAGGTAGATCTGGCGGAAGTGCCGGCGCTGCTCCAGCGATCCGGCGAGGGCGAGAAGGGTCTTGCCGGTGCCCGCGGCGCCCGAGAGGGAGACCAGGGGAACGTCGAGGTTCAGCACCGCGTGCAGGGCGAAGGTCTGCTCGGCGTTGCGCGGCGAGATGCCGTAGGCGATGGGCTTGACCACCCGCTCGATGCGGTCGGTGCGGGGGTTGAAGTAGGCGAGGGCGGACTTCGAGCCGCTCCGCAGGATGAAGTATTGATTGCCCGGCGGCCGGCTGTCGAGCACCGCCTCGACGGGCAGCCACTCATCCTGGTAGAGGCGATCGATGGTGGCGCCGTCGGCGATCTCGACCTCGTTCTTGCCCTTCGGGAGGTGGTCGAGGTCCTTGATCTTGACCGTCTCGTAGTCCTCGGCCGGCAGGTTGAGCGCCCGCGCCTTGAGGCGGAGGTTGACGTCCTTGCTGACCAGGATGATCCGGCGGTCCGGATGGAGCTGGGCGAGGTTGAGGACGGCGTTCAGGATGCGGTGATCGGCCTTGCGCGAGCCGAAGACCTCGCCGGCGTCGACGGCGCCGCCCTCTTCGGTGACCACGCGGAACTTGCCGCGCGACGGACCGTCGAGGGGAATCCACTCGTGGAGCATGTTGTGGCTCGACAGCTTGTCGAGCTGGCGGATGAACTCGCGGGCCTGGAGATTGAGGACCGAGTTCCCCTTCTTGAACTGGTCGAGCTCCTCCAGCACCGTGATGGGGATCGCGACGTCGTGCTCCTGGAAGTTCTGGAGGGCGTTGAAGTCGT